>Ga0081535_100016_pt1 | contig 166551 bp, 173 predicted proteins | sample HotLakmasection3_FD_71020 | JGI IMG/M metagenome (GOLD analysis project Ga0081535, IMG submission 71020) | Hypersaline microbial mat communities from Hot Lake, Washington, USA - Section #3 (SPADES assembly) (version 2) | ecosystem: Environmental > Aquatic > Non-marine Saline and Alkaline >... | reverse complement strand
TGTCGAGCTGATCGCCCCGATCGCCATGGAGCAGGGCCTGCGCTTCGCCATCCGCGAGGGCGGCCGCACCGTCGGTGCCGGCGTCGTCGCCGAAATCGTCGGCTGAGGTAGCGCGGGAACGGGAAGCCAGCCGCCATGGACACGCAGAATATCAGAATTCGCCTGAAGGCCTTCGATCACCGGGTGCTCGACCAGTCGGTGCGGGAGATCGTCGGCACGGCGAAGCGGACGGGGGCGCGCGTACGCGGCCCGATCCCGCTGCCCAATCGAATCGAGCGGTTCACCGTCAACCGGGGGCCGCACGTCGACAAGAAGAGTCGCGAGCAGTTCGAAATCCGGACCCACAAGCGGCTCCTCGACATCGTCGACCCGACACCGCAGACCGTGGACGCGCTGATGAAGCTCGACCTCGCCTCCGGTGTCGATGTCGAGATCAAGCTCTGAGGCGGGATTGATGCGTACCGGGATGATCGCACGGAAGATGGGCATGACGCGGCTCTTCGGGGTCGACGGCAGCCACATCCCCGTGACCGTGCTCAAGGTCGAGGATTGCGAGGTGGTTGCGGTCAAGACTGCTGCCAAGGACGGCTACGACGCCGTCCAACTCGGCGTCGGCAAGGCCAAGGTGAAGAACGTGACCAAGCCGATGCGCGGGCACTTCGCCAAGGCCAAGGTCGAGCCGAAGGAGAAGGTCGGCGAGTTTCGGGTCGAACCCGAGGCGCTTTTGCAGGTCGGCGAGAAGGTCCATGTCGGTCACTTCGTCGCCGGGCAGTATGTCGATGTCGCCGGGGTGAGCATCGGCAAGGGCTTCGCCGGTGCCATGAAGCGGCACAATTTCGGTGGTCTGCGCGCCAGCCACGGCGTCTCCATCTCGCACCGCAGCCACGGCTCGACCGGTCAGCACCAGGACCCGGGTCGCGTCTTCAAGGGCAAGAAGATGGCCGGCCACATGGGTCATCGCAACGTCACGGTGCAGAACCTCGAGGTCTTCGGTGTCGATCCGGATCAGGGTCTCATCATGATCAAGGGGGGCGTTCCGGGGCCCAAGGGTTGCTGGGTTCGGGTCACGGACTCGATCAAGAAGGCGTTGCCGAAGGATGCGCCGTTTCCGGCTGCTGTGGTGAAGGCCGGCGAGGCGATGGAGGCCATCGTCGCCGAAGAGGGCGAGGTCTAGGTCATGCAGGTCGAGATCAAGAACCTTCGGGGCGAGGTGGTGGGTACCACGGAGCTCAGCGATGCCGTGTTCGGCGCACCGGTGCGGCGCGACATCCTGCATCGGGTCGTCACCTGGCAGCTCGCCAAGCGCCGGGCGGGGACGCACAAGGTGAAGGGGCGCAGCGAGGTCAGCGGCTCGACCGCGAAGATCTACCGCCAGAAGGGCACGGGCCGGGCGCGGCACGGGAGCAAGCGGGCGAACATCTTTCGTGGTGGTGGTCGCGCGTTCGGGCCGACGCCGCGCGATCACGGCTTCGAGCTCAACAAGAAGGTGCGGCGGATGGGCCTGAGGGCCGCCTTGTCGGCCAAGCTCGCAGCCGGCGAGCTCATCATCCTGGATGCTGCGACACTTGCCGAACCCAAGACCAAGCTGATGGGTGAGGTGTTGGCGAAGCTCGGCCTCGGATCGGCACTTTTCGTCGTCGCCGGCGAGCCGGAGCGGAATTTCGCGCTCGCCAGCCGCAACCTGCCGACAATCGATCTGCTGCCGCAGGAGGGTGCGAACGTCTACGACATTCTCCGCCGGGACGTGCTGGTCCTCACGCAGGATGCGGCCAAGCTGTTGGAGGAGCGCCTGCAATGACGACCGCGAGGGACTACGACGTGATCGTCGGGCCGGTGATCACCGAGAAGGCGACGCGCGTCTCCGAGCACGGCCAAGTGGTCTTCAAGGTCCGCCTCGATGCGAACAAGGCGGAGATCAAACAGGCCGTGCAGAACATTTTCGGCGTGCAGGTGGTTGCGGTGAACACCCTCGTCCAGAAGGGCAAGACCAAGCGGTTCCGCGGCCGGCCCGGCAAGCGCAACGACGTCAAGAAAGCGTTCGTGCGGCTCGCCGAGGGGCAGTCGATCGACGTGACGACGGGGATCTAGGACGATGCCACTCAAGCAATACAACCCGACGAGCCCGTCCAGACGGCAGCTGGTCACGGTCGATCGCGCCGGGCTCTGGAAGGGCAAGCCGGTCAAGCAGCTGACCGAGGGTCTGACCAAGTCGGGTGGCCGCAACAATCACGGTCGCACGACCGCCTACAATCGCGGTGGTGGGCACAAGCGAACCTATCGCCTGGTCGACTTCAAGCGGACCAAGTTCGGCGTGCCGGGCGTCGTCGAGCGGTTGGAATACGACCCGAACCGCACCGCGTTCATCGCACTGATCCGCTACGAGGACGGCGAGGCGGGCTATATCATCGCACCGCAACGGCTGCAGGTCGGTGACACGGTGATCGCGGATCAGCGCGTCGACGTGAAGCCGGGCAATGCGGCACCGATGCGCGGCATCCCGATCGGCACCGTGGTGCACAATGTCGAGCTCAAGCCCGGCAAGGGTGGACAGATCGCGCGCTCGGCGGGCACTTACGCGCAGATCGTCGGGCGTGACGGCGACTACACGCAGATCCGGTTGGGCTCGGGCGAAATCCGCCGGGTGCATTCGACCTGCATCGCGTCGATCGGCGCGGTGTCCAATCCGGATCACCAGAACATCAATCTCGGCAAGGCCGGGCGCAGCCGTTGGCTCGGCAAGCGGCCGCACGTCCGGGGTGTGGTGATGAACCCGGTCGACCACCCGCACGGTGGCGGCGAGGGACGCACCTCGGGCGGCCGGCATCCGGTGACCCCGTGGGGCAAGGACACCAAGGGTACCCGCACCCGCAAGAACAAGAAGACGCAAGGCATGATCATCAGAAGCCGCCACCAGGCCAAAAAGAGGGGAGGCTGACCATGCCCCGCTCGGTTTGGAAGGGTCCGTTCGTCGACGGCTACCTCTTCGACAAGGTGGAGAAGGCGAAGAGCTCGGGACGCAACGAGATCATCAAGACGTGGTCGCGTCGGTCGACCATCATGCCGGATTTCGTCGGGCTCACCTTTGCCGTCTACAACGGCAAGAAGTTCGTGCCGGTCTACGTCACCGAGAACATGGTCGGTCACAAGCTCGGCGAATTTTCGCCGACCCGCACCTATACGGGGCACGGCGCCGACAAGAAGGCGAAGAGGAGATAGGCGCGTGGGCAAGCCCAAGCAGGAACGCCGGTTGGCCGACAACGAGGCGCAGGCCGTGGCGACGCTGGTCCGCTCGAGCCCGCAGAAGCTCGGCGTGGTCGCCGGCATGATCAGCGGCATGAAGGTCGACAAGGCGCTGGTGGCGCTCGAGTTCACGCGGCGCCGGGTTTCCGACGTGGTGCTGAAGACGCTGCAGTCGGCGATCGCGAATGCCGAGAACAACCACGATCTCGACGTCGATCAACTCTACGTCGCCGAAGCGAGTGTCGGCAAACGGCTGGTGATGAAGCGTTTTCGTCCGCGAGCCCGTGGTCGGGCCGGCCGGGTGCACAAGCACTTCAGCCAGCTGCGGATCGTCGTCCGCGAGAAGCCGGAACAAGAGGAGGCCGCCTGATGGGCCAGAAGGTCAACCCGGTCGGCCTCAGGGTCGGCATCAACCGCACCTGGGATTCCCGCTGGTACTCCGATCGCGACTACGCCGACATGCTCGCGGACGATCTGGAGATCCGCAAGTTCCTGATGAAGCGCCTGGCGCAGGCCGGGGTCAGCCGGATCGTCATCGAGCGGCCGGCGAAGAAAGCGCGGATCACCATCTACTCGGCCCGCCCGGGCGTGGTGATCGGCAAGAAGGGGCAGGAGATCGAGAACCTGCGCCGTGACTTGGCGAAACTCTGCGGTGGCGAGGTTCATCTCAACATCGTCGAGGTGAGAAAGCCGGAGCTCGACGCCAAGCTGGTGGCCGAGAACATCGCGCAGCAATTGTCGCGGCGTGTCACCTTCCGCCGGGCGATGAAGCGGGCGGTGCAGTCGGCGATGCGGTTGGGCGCACAGGGTATCAGGGTCACCTGTGGCGGCCGCCTCGGCGGTGCCGAGATCGCGCGGACGGAGTGGTATCGCGAGGGCCGGGTGCCGTTGCACACGCTTCGCGCCAATATCGATTTCGGCCGGGCCACGGCGCACACGCCCTACGGCACCTGCGGGGTCAAGGTCTGGGTCTTCCGTGGCGAGATCATGGAGCACGACCCGATGGCTTACGACAATCGCTTCAACGAGCAGGGGCCCGGCCGGGGTTGAGGCCCCGGGTAGTCGGTATTTGGGACGCGTCAGATGTTGCAACCGAAGAGAACCAAGTTCCGCAAGGCGCACAAGGGGCGCATTCGCGGCATGACGAAGGGCGGGGCGGAGCTCAATTTCGGTGCCTTCGGTATGAAGGCGACCGAGGGCGGGCGGATCACCGCACGCCAGATCGAGGCCGCACGGCGGGCGATCACCCGTCACCTGAAGCGTGCCGGGCGGGTGTGGATCCGCGTTTTTCCGGACAAGCCCGTGTCGAAGAAGCCCGCCGAGGTGCGAATGGGCAAGGGCAAGGGCTCGGTCGAGTTCTGGGTGGCCCCGGTCAAGCCCGGCCGAATCATGTTCGAGATCGACGGCGTGCCCTACGAACTCGCCGAGGAGGCGATGCGCCGGGCGTCGGCCAAGCTGCCGATCGGCACGCGCTTCGTGCATCGGGTGCAGGAGGACGCGGCATGATCAAGGCGAGCGATCTTCGCGCCGAGACGAGCGAACAGCTGGAGGACCGGCTCCTGCAGCTGAAGAAGGAGCAGTTCAACCTGCGTTTCCAGAAGGCCACGGGCCAGCTCGAGGGTACCGCCAGGATCGGCGTGGTCCGCAAGGATATCGCCCGGATCAAGACGGTGCTGCACGAGCGGCAGCAGGCCGCGAGCGCGGGTTAGGAGAGGGCGATGCCGAAGCGAGTTCTGCAGGGTGTCGTGGTGAGCGACAAGGGCGACAAGACGGTGATCGTCAAGGTCGAGCGTCGGTTCATGCACCCGCTGTACAAGAAGTATATCCGTCGCTCGAAGCGGTATGCGGCGCACGACGAGACGAACCAGGTCACGGTCGGCAGTCAGGTGCGGATCGAGGAGTGCCGGCCGATTTCGAAGACCAAGCGCTGGGTGGTGCTCGGCGGCGAAGCCGCGGCCGAGCCGGCTGTGGCCGCGAGCGAGTAGGGGCGGCAGATGATTCAGGTCGAGACGAATCTCGAAGTAGCCGACAACTCGGGCGCACGGCGGGTGCAGTGCATCCGGGTGCTCGGCGGCTCGCATCGCCGCTGGGGCTCGGTCGGCGACATCATCGTCGTCGCCGTGAAGGAGGCGATCCCGCGCGGCAAGGTGAAGAAGGGTGACGTGCACCATGCCGTCATCGTGCGCACCGCCAAGGAGATCCATCGGCCGGACGGTTCGGCGATCCGCTTCGACAAGAACGCGGCGGTGCTGATCAACAAGCAGGGCGAGCCGATCGGGACGCGGATCTTCGGTCCGGTGACCCGGGAGCTCAGGGCCAAGCGTTTCATGAAGATCGTATCCTTGGCACCGGAGGTGCTCTGATGGCCGCACGCATTCGCAAGGGCGACCGGGTGGTGGTCGTCGCCGGCAAATCGAGGGGGATCGAGGGCGAGGTCTTGAAGGTTCTGCCGGCCGAGAACCGGGTGGTGGTGCAGGGTGTGCAGCTGATCAAGCGGCACACCAAGCCGTCGGCGCGCGGTGCCGGTGGCATCGAGAGCCGCGAGGCGCCGCTGCACGTCTCGAATGTGCAGCATGTCGATCCGCAGGACGGCAAGCCGACCCGGATCGGGTTCAAGTTTCTCGAAGATGGTCGCAAGGTCCGCTATGCCAAGCGGTCCGGCGAGGTCATCGATCGTTGAGGATGACGTCATGAAGCCCCGCCTGAGGCAACACTACGACGACGTGGTGAAGAAGGAACTCACCGAGCAGTTCGGGTACAAGAACCCGATGCAGGTGCCGCAGCTGGACAAGATCGTCATCAACATGGCGGTCGGCAAAGCCGTGGCCGACAGCAAGAAGTTGACCGCCGCGGTGGCCGATCTCACCAAGATCGCGGGGCAGAAGCCGGCGATCTCGCGGGCGCGCAAGTCGGTCGCCAACTTCAAGCTGCGCGAGGGCATGCCGATCGGCACCAAGGTGACGCTGCGGCGCGAGCGGATGTACGAGTTCCTCGATCGGCTGGTGACCATCGCCCTGCCGCGGGTGCGGGATTTCCGGGGGATTTCGCCGAAGAGCTTCGACGGGCGTGGCAACTACGCCTTCGGCTTGAAGGAGCAGATCGTCTTTCCGGAGATCAACTACGACGAGGTCGACGAGATCCGGGGCATGGACATCATTATTTGCACGACGGCGCGGACCAACGAGGAGGCGCTCGCCCTTCTCAAGGGTTTCGACATGCCGTTTCGGGCGTGACGGAAGAGGGATCATTCATGGCCAAGAAGAGTGCCATCGAGAAGAACAAGCGCCGGCGGCTGAAGGTGGCGCGTCAAGCCGACAAGCGCGCGGCCTTGAAGGCGGTGATCTACGACCGCGACGGTGATCCGCAGGAGCGCTTCGAGGCGGTGCTCAAGCTCGCCGAATTGCCGCGCAACGGCTCGAAGACCCGAATCCGCAATCGCTGCAACCTGACCGGCCGGCCACGTGCCTACTATCGTAAGTTCGGGTTGTCGCGCATCGCCGTGCGTGATCTCGCCTCCGAGGGCCAGATCCCCGGCGTCGTGAAGTCGAGCTGGTGAGGCGGGAGGACTAGCATGGCGATGTCAGATCCCTTGGGGGATATGCTCACCCGGATCCGCAACGGTCAGATGGCGCAGAAGGGCAGTGTCTCCTCACCGGCCTCGAAGCTGCGCAAGAACGTGCTCGAGGTGTTGCAGCGCGAAGGCTATATTCGCGGCTACACGGCAAGCGAGATCGGCGCCGGCAAGAGCGAATTGTCGATCGAGCTCAAGTACCACAACGGCGAGCCGGTGATCCGCGAGCTCAGGCGGGTGTCGCGCCCCGGGCGGCGGATCTATGCCGGGGTCAAGGACCTGCCGGAGATCTACAACGGTCTCGGCATCGCCATCCTCTCGACGCCGCGCGGTGTGCTCTCGGATGCCGAGGCACGCGAGAACCGCGTGGGTGGCGAAGTTCTCTGCACGGTGTTTTGATCATGTCGCGTATCGGTAAGCATCCGGTCAGCATCCCCAAGGGGGTCGAGGTCGCGGTCGAGGGCCAGACCGTCAAGGTCAAGGGCAAGCTCGGCAGCCTGCAGGAGACCCTGCCGGGCGAGGTGGTGATCGCCCTCGAAGACGGCTCGCTCGCGGTGCAGCCGCGGGACGAGACCGACAAGCGCGGGCGGCAGATGTGGGGTCTTGCCCGTACGCTGGTGCAGAACATGGTGACCGGCGTTTCGGACGGCTTCACCCAACGCCTGGAGATTTCGGGCGTCGGCTATCGTGCCAATGTCGACGGCAACATCCTCAATCTGCAGCTCGGCTACAGCCACGACATCAAGTTCGCGATTCCGGACGACGTGAAGATCGTCTGCGAGACGCCGACAGCGATCGTCATCTCGGGCTTCGAACGACAGCGGGTCGGGCAGATCGCCTCGGAAATCCGCGGCTTCCGCCCGCCCGAGCCCTACAAGGGCAAAGGCGTTCGCTACGGTGACGAGGTGGTTCGCCGCAAGGAAGGCAAGAAGAAGTAGTCATGCTCAACGCCAACGACCGTTTCGAACGCCGCGCCCGTCGGACCCGCTATGCGATCCGCCAGGTGGCGCGCGGCAAGCCGCGGCTTTCGGTGTTCCGCTCGTCGAAGCACATCTACGGGCAGATCATCGACGATGTCGCCGGCCATACCCTGGTCGCCGCCTCGAGCCTCGACAAGGCGCTCAAGGCCGGCCTCAAGACCGGCGCCGATACGGCGGCGGCCAAGCAGGTCGGCCTGCTGCTCGCCGAGAAGGCGAAGGCGGCGGGCATCGAGGCCGTGGTGTTCGACCGCGGCGGCTACAAGTATCACGGCCGGGTCAAAGCGTTGGCCGATGCTGCCCGCGAGGGCGGTCTCGCCTTTTGATCGAGAGTTTGGTTAGGAAGTAGAGATGGCACGTCCAGAACGTCGCGAGGATCGCCAGGACTCCGAGTTGATCGACCGCCTGGTCAACGTCAACCGCGTGGCCAAGGTGGTGAAGGGTGGCCGACGGTTCGGCTTTTCTGCCCTCGTCGTCGTCGGTGACGGCAAGGGCCGGGTCGGCTACGGCAGCGGCAAGGCGCGCGAGGTGCCCGAAGCGGTGCGGAAGGCGACCGAGCAGGCCAAGCGCTCGATGGTCCGCGTCCCGCTGCGCGAGGGCCGTACGCTGCATCACGACATCCAGGGTCGCTTCGGTGCCGGTCACGTGCTGCTCCGTGCCGCTCCCCCGGGGACCGGGGTGATCGCCGGCGGGCCGATGCGCGCCGTGCTCGAAGCACTCGGCATCGGCGACGTGGTGGCGAAGTCGCTCGGCTCGTCGAACCCGCACAACATGGTCAAGGCCACCATGGAGGCGTTGCGGCTGGTGAATTCGCCGCGCTCGGTGGCGGCCAAGCGGGGCAAGAAGGTGAGCGAGATCATCGGCCGGCGCGAGCCTGCCGCGGAAGTCGTGGCGGAGGCTTGAACCGATGACGGAGAAGCTCAACATCACGCAGATCGGCAGTCCGATCGGCCGCCCCGCCTATCAGCGAAAGACGCTGATCGCACTCGGGCTGAACAAACTGCACCGCTCGAGGTCGGTCGACGATACGCCGGAGAACCGTGGCCGTATCGAGCGGGTCAAACATCTCTTGCGGGTCGAGCCCGCCAAGTCTCGAGTTCGGAGCTAGGCACATGCGTTTGAACGACCTGCGCGACAATCCGGGTGCGCGCTACAAGGCCAAGCGGCTCGGGCGCGGCATCGGCTCCGGCAAGGGCAAGACCTCCGGCAAGGGCCACAAAGGTCAGAAGGCGCGCTCCGGTGGCGCCGTTCGCGTCTTCGAGGGTGGCCAGATGCCGATCTATCGGCGGCTGCCGAAGCGCGGGTTCACCAACCCGTCGCGGCAGAGCTTCGCCGTGCTCAATCTCGGCACGCTGCAGGCGGCGCTCGATGCCGGCCGGCTCGATGCCGGCTCGACCATCGACGGGGTCAAGCTGGTCGAATCGGGCGTGCTGCGGCGCACCCGCGACGGCGTGCGGCTGCTCGCCAAGGGTGAGCTGACCACGGCGGTAACGGTCGAGGTCACGGGCGCCAGCAAGGCCGCCGTCGAGGCGGTCGAGAAGGCCGGTGGCAAGGTGGTGGTGCTGGGCGGCACGCCTGTGGCCGAAGCGGCCGAGAGCGCGAGCTGAAGGAGCAGGTATGGCGTCCGTAGCCGACCAACTCGCGTCGAACATCAACTTCGGCGCCTTCGCCAAGGCGACGGAGCTCAAGCGACGGATCTGGTTCGCGCTCGGCTGTCTCGTCGTCTACCGGATCGGCACCTATATCCCGCTGCCGGGTATCGACCCGCAGGTGATGGCGCAGATCTTCGCGCAGCAGGCCGGCGGCATCATGGGCATGTTCAACATGTTCGCCGGTGGTGCGCTGGAGCGGATGTCGATTTTCGCACTCGGCATTCTGCCGTACATCTCGGCTGCCATCATCATGCAGCTGATGACGGCGATTTCGCCCACCGTCGCCCAGCTCAAAAAAGAGGGCGAGGCGGGTCGCAAGAAGATCAATCAGTACACCCGCTATCTGACCCTCCTGCTCGCCACCGTCCAGGGCTACGGCTTGGCCGTGGGTTTGGAGGCGATGGGCGGGCCGGCCGGCAGTGCGGTGATCGATCCCGGCTGGTTCTTCAGAGCCTCCACGGTGATCACCATCGTCGGCGGCACGATGTTCTTGATGTGGCTGGGTGAGCAGATCACCGCGCGCGGCATCGGCAACGGCATTTCGCTGATCATCTTCACCGGGATCATCGCCACCCTGCCGGGTGCTATTGCGAGCATGCTCGATCTCGGCCGCACCGGGGCGATCTCGACGCTGTTCATCGTGCTGATCCTGGTGATGGGCCTCGCGGTCATCACCTTCATCGTCTTCATGGAGCGGGCACAGCGCCGGATCATCGTGCAGTATCCCAAGCGCCAGCAGGGCAACAAGATGTTCGGCGGCGAGAGCTCGCATCTGCCGATGAAGCTCAATACCTCTGGCGTCATTCCGGCGATTTTCGCCAGTTCGCTGTTGTTGATGCCGGCCACACTCGGCGGGTTCGCCGGGCCCGGCAGTCCCGAATGGCTCATTACGATCAGCGCCTTGCTGGGTCGCGGCCAGCCGCTCTTTCTGCTGATTTTCGTCGGGCTGATCATCTTTTTCGCCTTTTTCTATACCTCGATCGTCTTCAATCCGGAGGAGACGGCGGACAATCTGAAGAAGCATGGCGGGTTCATTCCGGGCATCCGGCCGGGGCAGCGGACGGCGGAGTATCTCGACTACGTGCTGACTCGGTTGACCACCGTCGGTGCGATCTATCTCGCTGCCGTCTGTGCGATGCCCGAGGTCCTGATTGCGCAGTACGCGGTGCCGTTCTATTTCGGCGGCACCAGTCTGTTGATCGTCGTTGCGGTGACCATGGACACCGTGGCGCAAATCCAATCGCACCTGATCGCGCACCAGTACGAGGGCCTGATCAAGAAGTCGCGGCTGAGGGGAAGGCGTAGCTGATGAACTTGATCCTGTTCGGGCCACCCGGGGCCGGCAAAGGCACGCAGGCCGCGCGGTTGAAGGCGAAGCACGGATTGGCGCACCTCTCCACCGGTGACATGCTGCGGGCCGCGGTCCAGGCCGGCACGCCGATCGGCAAGGAGGCCGAGGCCATCATGGCCGCCGGAAAGCTCGTGTCGGACGAGTTGATCTGCAACGTCGTGGCGGAGCGGATCGAAGAGCCGGATTGCGCCGAGGGCTTCATCCTCGACGGCTTTCCGCGGACGCTGGCACAGGCCGAGGCTCTCGATGAGATGCTGGCGAAGAAGGGCAAGTCGATCGATGTCGTGATCGAGCTCGAGGCGGACGAGGCGGAGCTCGTGCGGCGGATCGAGGGGCGGGCAGCGGAGAACGCTGGTGCGCGGGCCGACGACAACGCGGAGACGCTGAAGAAGCGGCTCGATGTCTACCATGCGCAAACGGCACCGGTGCTGCCCTACTATCGGGAGAAGGGTCTGTTGCGGAGCATCGACGGGATGCAGTCGATCGACGCGGTGACCCGAGAGATCGAGGCGGCGCTGCCGGAGGCTGCGTGATCGCCGGATCGAGCCGGGTCTCGGCTGCGTCGATTGGCACGGCGACAGCGATTGACACGGCGGCCGGGTGTTTACTAAAAGAGCGGGCCTGGATCGATTGCCGGTCCGGAGACGCTTGCGCGTGTTTTCGTAAAAAGGATCGGGCTGGTGCCGCCCGATCTGGTCTGCAAGCCGAGGAGAGCTTCTGGTGGCGCGTATCGCCGGTATCAATGTTCCGGCCCAAAAGCCGGTCGGGGTCGCCTTGACCTATATCTACGGCATCGGGCGCACGACGTCCGAAAAGATTTTGCAGCAATGCGAGGTGCCGTTCGCGCAGCGCGTCAACACGCTGTCCGATGCCGAGCTCGCCAAGATTCGTGAGGCGATCGACCGCGACCTCAAGGTCGAGGGTGATCTCCGGCGCGAGGTGGCGATGAGCATCAAGCGGCTGATGGATCTCGGCTGCTACCGTGGTCTGCGGCACCGCAAGGGCCTGCCGGTCCGCGGTCAGCGGACCCACACCAATGCCCGGACGCGCAAGGGCCCGGCCAAGGCGATTGCCGGCAAGAAGAAGGTGAAGAAGTAGGCCATGGCTGCCCAGGAAACCAAGCTGCGCCGCCGCGAGCGCAAGAACATCACCTCGGGCGTGGCGCACGTGAACGCGTCCTTCAACAACACGATGATCACCATCTCGGATGCCCAGGGCAATGCGATCTCGTGGTCGTCGGCCGGCAGCCAAGGCTTCAAGGGCTCGCGCAAATCCACGCCGTTCGCTGCGCAAATGGCGGCCGAGGCGGCGGGCCGGAAGGCCATGGAGCACGGTATGAGGACGATCGAGGTGCTGGTGAAGGGTCCGGGCTCCGGCCGCGAATCGGCGCTTCGCGCACTGCAGGCGGTAGGCTTCACGGTGACCAATATCCGTGACGTCACGCCGATCCCGCACAACGGCTGCCGGCCGCGCAAGCGCCGCCGCGTCTAGGCCGTTCGACTTTTCTGGCCCCGTCGGGTCGCAGGCCGCGGGCGTTCTCGCTCGACGGGTCCTGCGGCCCGAGGCCGTTTCGGGGCATCACAACGTTTGCGAGGATGGTTCCTTGATCCAAAAGAACTGGCAGGAGCTGATCAAGCCGCAGAAGCTCAATGTCCAGCCGGGGCGCCGGCCGGACCGGGAGGCGACGATCATCGTCGAGCCGCTCGAGCGCGGTTTCGGTATCACCATCGGCAATGCGCTGCGCCGCGTGCTGTTGTCGTCGCTGCAGGGCGCGGCCGTCTCGGCGATCCAGATCGACGGCGTGCTGCACGAGTTCTCGTCGATCGCCGGGGTCCGTGAGGACGTCACCGACATCGTCTTGAACCTGAAGTCGATGGGTGTTCGGTTGCACAGCGACGTGCCCAAGCGGGTATACCTCAAGGCCGAGGGGCCGAAGGTGGTCACCGCCGGGATGATCGAGACTGGCCACGATGTCGAGATCATGGACCCGGATCAGGTGATCGCGCATGTCGACGAGGGCGGCAAGATCTCGATGGAGCTCACCATCTCGGGTGGCAAGGGCTATGTGCCGGCGCACCTGAACAAGTCCGAGGATGCGCCGATCGGGCTGATCGCCATCGACGCGATCTACAGCCCGGTGCGCAAGGTGGCCTATCGTGTCGACAATGCCCGTGTCGGTCAGCAGACGGACTACGACCGCCTGATCATGACCATCGAGACGGACGGTTCGGTCAGCCCCGACGACGCGGTCGCCCTGGGCGCGCGCATTCTTCAAGACCAGCTCGGGCCGTTCATCAACTTCGACGAGCCACATCTCGCCGTCCCGCAGGAGCGCCGGCCGGAGCTGCCCTTCAACCCGAATCTGCTGCGTAAGGTCGACGAGCTGGAACTCTCGGTGCGATCTGCGAACTGCCTGAAGAACGACAACATCGTCTATATCGGCGATCTCGTGCAGAAGACCGAGGGCGAGATGCTGCGGACCCCGAACTTCGGCCGCAAGTCCTTGAACGAGATCAAGGAGGTGCTGGCGCATATGGGGCTGCATCTCGGCATGGACGTCGCCGGCTGGCCGCCCGAGAATGTCGAGGAATTGGCCCGCAAGGTCGAAGAACCGTTCTGAGAGGAAGGAGGCCGGTGGCTCACACCGGATGAACCGAGATGCGTCACGGTAATAGCGGCCGCAAGCTGAACCGCACATCGACCCATCGCCGTGCCATGTTCCAGAACATGGCGCAGGCGCTGGTCAAGCACGAGCAGATCACCACGACCCTGCCGAAGGCGAAGGAGCTGCGCCCGATCGTCGAGAAGCTGGTCACCATCGGCCGGCAGGGCACCCTGCACAGCCGCCGGATCTTGATCGCGCGCACCCGCTGCGAGAAGACCGCAGCCAAGATCATCGACGTCCTGGGGCCGCGCTACCAGGATCGGCCGGGCGGCTATGTGCGGATCATGAAGGCGGGCTTTCGCTACGGTGACAACGCGCCCTTGGCGGTGATCGAGTTCGTCGACCGTGACGTCGATGCGAAGGGCCAGGACTCGGGTCCTGTGCAGCGCGATGTGGACGAGGAGGAAAGCGTCGCCGCCTGAGTGCAGGTCCGAGGCGACGAAGAGCCGTCTGCAGCGGCCGCTTGTTGCGGCACTGACCTTGCTGCTGGCCTTCGGCTGTGCCGAGGCCGACCAAGGCGGCGATGCGCAGCGAACGGTGGCGGCCGAGGCCGCACCAGCGGCCACGCGCAGCGTGGTGCCGGCGGATGCCGAGACCATCCGCTTGTCCTTTGCGCCATTGGTGCGCGAGGTGGCGCCAGCCGTGGTCAGCATCACCACCAGCCGGGTGACGACCACCACCCGACGGCTCGATCCCTTCTTCGACGATCCGTTCTTCCGCCATTTCTTCGGCGATCTGGGGCCCTTCGGCCAGCCGCGGCAAGAGACCCGGCGGCAATCGTCCCTGGGCTCGGGGGTGATCGTCAGGCGTGAGGGGCTGGTCGTCACCAATCATCACGTGATCGACGGGGCGGACGAGATCACGGTCATTCTCCACGATCGGACCGAGCACCGAGCCGAACTCGTGATCAGTGACGAGCGCAGCGATCTGGCGTTCTTGCGCATCGCACCCGGCCGCAGTCTGCCGGCGGTCCCGCTCGGCGATTCCGACCGGATCGAGGTGGGTGATCTGGTGCTCGCCATCGGCAACCCCTTCGGCATCGGGCAGACGGTGACCAGCGGCATCATTTCGGCCCGCGCGAGGTCGACCCCGGGAGCCCGGGCCGATGTCTCCTTCATTCAGACCGATGCGGCGATCAATCCCGGCAATTCGGGCGGGGCGCTGGTCTCGATGGACGGCGAGCTCGTCGGCATCAACACCGCGATCTTTACCCGCGGCGGGGGGTCGATCGGCATCGGCTTCGCCATTCCGGCCAATCTGGTGGCGGCGCGCATCATCGGCATCGAAGAGGGGCTGGAGACCGCCCGACCATGGCTCGGTGCCGCCTATCGGCCGATCGACACGAGCCTCGCCGAGGCGCTCGAACTCGAGCGGCCGCAGGGAGTGCTGATCGAGCGGGTGCATCCCGAGGGTGCCGCAGCCGAAGCGGGCTTGCGGGCGGGCGACATCGTGGTGGCGGTCGGCGGGGTCGAGGTGTTCGACGCGCCGGGGCTCAATCTCCGGCTGCAGCTCGAGCCGTTGGGTAGCCGTGTGCCGCTGACGGTCATGCGGGGCGGCGAGCGCCTGCAGCTCGACCTGCCGCTCGAGCCGGCGCCCGGTGACCCGCAGCCGGTACAGCGCCGGCTTACCGGCAACCAGCCGCTGAGCGGGGCCGTGGTGGCCGAGCTGTCGCCGGCCTTCAACGAGACGCTCGGGATCGATCCCTTCATCGAGGGGGTCGGCATCGTCGGGGTCGAGCCGAGGAGCTTCGCGACACGGCTGCGCTTGCAGCCGGGCGACATTGTCGTGGCGATCAACGGCGAGCGGGTGACGTCGGTAACGGTCCTGGAGCGGCTCCTGGCCACGCAGCGGCGGCGCTGGGTGATCAGCATCGAACGGGGTGGGCAGGTCTTCGATCTGACCATCAGCTGAGCGGATGGCGAATGAGCCGGATCTCTTCGGCGACGCGGCGGGTGAGCCCGCGGCGGCGGCTGCGGTGTCGGCTACGGCACCGCTGGCCGAGCGGCTGCGGCCGAAGCGCCTTGCCGAGGTGGTGGGGCAGGGAGCGGCACTCGCCCAAGACTCGCCGTTGGGCCGGATGCTGCAGGCGAAGAAGCTGGGGTCGCTGATCCTCTGGGGGCCGCCCGGTTGCGGCAAGACCACACTGGCCCGGCTGCTCGCGAAGGAGGTCGGCGAGACGCTGTTGCCGCTCTCGGCCGTGCTGTCGGGCGTCGCAGAGCTCAGGAAGGCCTTCGATGCGGCGCGCAAGCTCGCCAAGGGCGGGCGGCGGCCGGTCCTCTTCATCGACGAGATCCACCGCTACAACCGGGCCCAGCAGGACGGGCTGCTGCACGAGGTCGAGGCCGGCACGGTGAGCCTGATCGGGGCGACGACCGAGAACCCGTCCTTCGCGCTCAATCCGGCCCTGATCTCGCGCTGTCACGTGGTGGTGCTGGCGCGGCTCGACGCGGCGGCCTTGGGCCGCCTCCTGGCGCGGGCCGAGACGGCGCTGGGCCATGCGCTGCCGCTGGATGCGGCCGCAAGGCAGCGGCTTTTGGAGATCGCCGACGGGGACGGGCGTTATCTCCTGAACATGGTCGAGAGCCTGGCGGACCTGCCGGGCGAGCCGCTCCTCGATGTCGAGCAGCTGGGGCATGTGCTGGCCCGCCGGCTGCCGGTCTACGACAAGCAGCAGGAGGCGCACTACAATCTCGTCTCGGCACTCCACAAATCGGTGCGGGGCTCCGATCCGGATGCCGCCCTCTACTGGCTCTGCCGGATGCTCGAGGCCGGCGAGGACCCGCGCTATCTGGCGCGCCGGCTGATCCGGATGGCGAACGAGGATGTGGGCCTGGCGCAGCCTGACGCCATGGTCCAGGCGGTGCACGCGGCCGAGGTCTACGAGCGGCTCGGCAGTCCCGAGGGCGAGCTCGCACTGGCCCAGGTGACCGTGCATCTGGCGCTCGCCCCCAAGTCCAATGCGGTCTACCGGGCCTACGGGGCAGCGCGTGCGGCGGCCAAGGAGCACGGCTCGCTGATGCCGCCGGCGCATATCCTGAATGCCCCGACGCGGCTAATGAAGGAGCTCGGCTATGGTGCCGGCTATGCCTATGACCACGACGCGCCCGATCGGTTCTCGGGGCAGAGCTACTTTCCGGACGGGATGGCCCGGCAGGCCTTCTTTCAGCCGACCGAGGAGGGGTTGGAGAAGCGCTTGAAGGAGAAGCTGGAATGGCTCGAGCGGTTGCGTGCGGAGCGACAGAACGAGGGTGACGCAGGATGAGCGGGGTGCAGCATCGCGAGGTGACGGCGGCCGAGGCCGATCTCCGCTTCGATCGCTGGTGCAAGCGGCATTTCCCGAAGCTCGGCCACGTGCAGCTGCAGAAGCTCTTGCGGACCGGGCAGTTCCGGCTCGACGGCAAACGGGTGACGGCGGCGACCCGGCTGCAGCCGGGCCAGGTGGTGCGCGTCCCGCCGGTCGAGGTCGAGGCACCGCCCGCGCGGCGGCGGCCAAGCGAGGCCGATGCGCGATTCATCAGGAGCCTCGTGATCCACGACGACGACGAGGTGGTGGTCCTGAACAAACCCGCCGGTCTCGCGGTGCAGGGTGGGTCGAAGACGAGCCGGCATATCGACGGCATGCTGGACGCGCTGAGCAAAGGCGGCGAGCGGCCGCGGCTCGTGCACCGGCTCGATCGCGACACCAGCGGTGTGCTGGTCCTCGCCCGAACCGCGGCGGTCGCCCGCGACCTCATGCACGCGTTTCAGCAGCACGACGTCCGCAAGCTCTATTGGGCGATCGTCCAGGGCAATCCGGACCGCAATGCCGGGCTGATCGATCTGCGGCTCGGCAAGGCGGGTCCGGACGGCCGCGAGCGGATGACCCCGCAAGCGCTCGATGCGAAGCGGGCGCAGACCGATTTTCGGGTGATCGCGCGGGCCGGCAAAGTCGCCGCCTGGGTCGGGCTCGTCCCCTTGACCGGCCGGACGCATCAGCTGCGGGCGCATATGCAGGCGATCGGCACACCCATCGTCGGCGATCGGAAATACGGTGGCGAGCCGCCGGGCGGAGCACCGGCCGGGCTGATGCTGCACGCGCGGGAGATCGAGCTGCCACGCGGCCGGGGGCGGGTGCTCAGCGTGGTGGCCGAGCCGCCGGCGCATTTCGTCGAGGGACTGGCGTGGCTCGGGCTGCAGGCCCAGGCCTTGCCGTTCAGTCGACTTCAGGATTGGCCGGCGGCGGGGTGAGCGCCCTGAGCTTCGAGGCCGGTGCCGAGGAAGAGGTCGGCGATGGCGATCTCACCGCCGAGCAGCTCGCTTCGCAAGCTCTGCCCCGGCTGCAGCGGCAGGCTGCCGATCCACTGCCCGCCCCGTTTTTGCCAGACGAGAACGAGTGCGCGCAGGCTGTCGATCAGCCAGACCTCTTCGACGGTCGGCAGGGCGCGCAGTAATGCGGCACCTTGACCGCCTTGTCGTCGCGCCCGGTCGATGGTGAGAGGACCTCGACGATCAGCTTGGGCTCGCGCAGATAGAGCACGTCGCCGAGTGCCTCACCGCTCATGGTGAGGTCGGGCGCGTAGGAGCGGTCGTCGCCCGGGACCGAGAGGACGATGCCGGCCTGGTCGTAGACGCGACAGGGCTTGCCCCGGCCGATCCGATCGAGAATGACGTCGCCCGCGTTGCGTCGAATCGGCCCATGCCGCGGGTAGGCCGGGGCCATGCCCCGGGGTGCCCCGTTGATCAACTCGTAGCGGGCTCCGTGCCGTCGTCCCAGACCAGGAACTCGGCCAGCGTCATCCGCCGCTCTGCAACCTCGACCATCGAGCCTGTCCTCGCTTGACCCGGCCACACGATAGACCGACTTACAGCCCGACAGCAAAAAAGGCATTTCATGACTCAGCTCATCGTGTTCGACTGCGACGGGACGCTTGTCGACAGCCAGGCCGTCATCGTCGCTTGTGCCCAGGACGCGTTCGCGGCGGTCGGGCTCGTGGCCCCGTCGCCCGAGCGGATCCGGCACATCGTCGGGCTCTCGCTCGAGCCCGCGATGCGCGTACTGCTCGGCCGGGACGATCCGGCCCTCGGCCGGCGAATCGCCACGGCCTATCGCGATGCTTTCTTTGCCAGGCGCGCCATGCCCGATCACGAGGAACCGCTCTTTCCGGGTGTGGTCGAGACCTTGCAGGCACTCGCCGAGCGTGGGGCATTGCTCGGGGTGGCGACCGGCAAGACGATGCGTGGGCTTCTGCAGGTGTTGGAGCAGCATTCGCTCGCCGACTATTTCGTCACCCTGCAGACCTCCGACCTGCATCCCTCGAAGCCGCATCCGGCGATGCTCGAGGCTGCCATGCGCGAGACCGGCAGCACGGCCGATGTCACCTGGATCATCGGCGATACGACCTACGATATCGAGATGGGCCGGTTCGCCGGCTGCCGCGGCATCGGGGTCTCCTACGGCAATCATCCGGTGGACGCGCTCGAGCGCGCCGGGGCAGCGCACATCGTCGATCGGATCGACCAGCTGCTCGATCACCTGTGAAGCGCTTCTACAAGAACGCCACAGTCGAAACCGCAGACGACGGACACGTCATCCTGCTCGACGGGCGGCCTGTGCGGACTCCCGGGCGCGTTCTCCTGGCACTTCCGAACCGCGAACTCGCCGAGGCCGTGGCCGGCGAATGGGCGTCCCAGGGCGAGACGATCCGGCCCGATGCCATGCCACTCACCCGACTCGCCAACACGGTGGTCGATCAGCTGCCCGCCAAGCGCCACGATGCGCTGGTCGAGGTCGCGGGCTATGCCACCGCCGATCTGCTCTGCTACCGGGTCGCCACGCCAGCCGAACTCGCCGAGCGCCAGAGTGCGACTTGGCAGCCCTGGCTCGCTTGGGCCGGGGAGGCCCTCGGGGCACCGCTCGTCGTCACCACGACACTGGAGCCGGTCCCGCAACCGCAGCGATCTCTCGATGCCCTGGCCCGTGCTGCCGAAGCGCTCGACGACTGGCGCCTCGTCGGTCTGCATGCGGCTACCCGGCTCACCGGCTCGATCGTCCTCGGCTTCGCATTGGTGGAGGGCGAACTCGCAGCCGGGCCCGCCTTCGCCAACTCGATGCTGGAAGAGCTCTACGAGATCGAGCAATGGGGCCTCGAGACCGCGCAGGCCGAACGCCACGCGACGCTGCAAACCGAGTTCAGCGCGATCGAGCGTTATTGCCGGACATTGCGATAGCTATCAGCGGAAGAGGTGATCATTCGCCGACCGCCTCACAACCTCCGGCTCCCGCACCAGTCGGCGGGTAGTCGCCCGGACAAGAAAGGTGTCAGGAGTCTTTTTCCTGTTGCGGTCAGGTACCGCCGCCGGCGGCGACGATCTCGCGCAGCTGCTCGAGGGCGGCCTTGGGGTCGATGCGCCAAGCCTCTTCGAAGAGCGGGTTGCCGTGGATCAGGGCGCGCTCTTCGGGGTTTTCGATTGCACGGGTAGCCGGCCGGGACGCCGCTTCGCCCTCGATGATCCGGGTGAGCGCGTCGATGATGGCCGCCGCCTTCTCGGGATCCCGCTCATGCAGTTCGGCCAGCACCGGGTTCAGCTGGATGCGTAGATCGGTGGCCGCGGCACTGTCGGGTACCGGCAGGGCGGCGAAGCACAAAAGGAAGGTGAGAACGAGGCTAGGCCGGCGCATGGGACAGCTCCCGGAGCTGGTCGGCGAGGGCGTCGAGGTGCTCGGCGACCAGCGCCTCGAGTGCCCCCTCGGACCAGATGAGACGGATATTGGGGCGGACATCGTCCTCGAGCAGCCCGACCTTGATCAGTGCGTCGAGGCGGTCCCGGCAGAGGGTCGGATCCATGTGCATCGCCATGAAACGCTCGATGTCCTTGAGGCTCAAGATCAGCCGGCCGTTGCCCAGGCGGTCGAGCGAGCCCGCCTTCATACGCTCGTTGAAGCGTGCATTCTTCAGCCGCCATAGCCGCTGCTTGTGCCGTGAGCCGAGCGGCTTCTTGCCGCCGTCGAGGCTCGTCAAGTCGGCGAGTTGACGGTCGATCATCGCGTTGTGCCGATCGATATAGGCGCCCAAGGGTCCCGGTCGGGAGCAGCCGGCGCACCTCAGGACGAAGAGGAACTGGGCGATGAACTCGGTCTGCTCGGTCGCGATCTGCTGCTCGATGAAGTCCTCGACATCGTCGGGCGTCATGACGTTGCTGCCGGCCAGCGCCCGGCGCGTGTGGCTCTCCAGGCTGCGATAGAGCTCTGCCCGAACCTGCCAGAGCGACAACAACAACCCGGCCCGGGCCGCGGCGCGGCCCGGCACGTCGTTGCCGACACGAGAACCGGGCTCGTCGTTCATGCGCCGTCAGCTCGCCTGATCATTCGATGGCGTAGAATTCGACCCGACGATTGATCCCGTCGTAGGGATCGGTGCCGGCCAAGGGCTGCGCCTTGCCGCGCCCCTCCACGCCGAGCCGATTCGGGTCGATCTGCCAGGCATCGACCAGGTACTGCCCGACGGCCAGGGCGCGTTGCTCGGAAAGGGACTGGTTGTAGGCGACACTGCCCGAGGCGTCGGTGTGGCCGATGATGCTGACGACTTTCTCTTGATTCTCGGGCAGGCTCAGCACCTCGCCGAGGCGCTCCAGGTAGGGGATCGATTCCGGCAGCACGTTCACGGAATTGAACTCGAAGAGGATATTGAGGCCGAGCGCCGTGCCGGCCGGCGGCGGCAGGTCGGCCGGTACCGTTTCGGCAGCGCTCGCCACCTCGCCCGTGCTCGCCGCCGGCGGGCGAGCGGGCTCCGGCTCGTCATGGAAGCGGATGGCGCGAGTCTTGGGCTCCGCGGCGGCCTCCTCCGCATTGCCGAAGAGCACGGCATTCAGCTCTTCGACGCTGGGCACGTCCTGGAACAGGACGATGTCCTGCGCGGGTGCTTCGGCGCTCGACCAGAGAAGGGCCGAGGCAAGGCTGATCGCGATGAGCGACGGGCGGTCGATGATGGAACGCATCAGAAGTCTCCTTCGCAGACCCGGCCGAGCGGCAGGGTCGGGCAGTCAGGGGCGTACGGTCAAGAGGCAGAATGTGTCGCCGAACGGCAGGAGCACGGCTCGGCGGCCGTTACTCGTCAGGTTGATCGCCTGCTCGCGCAGGCCGGGCGGGATGCTGGCCGTGGCGAAGTCCGATTCGACCAGGATTTCCCGGCCCTGCTGCCAGCAGCGGGTGCCGACCTCGCCGGCGAGCTCGCTGCCGACGCGGGTCGGCGTCTGGCCTTGCTCCTCCGGCCGCTCGCCACCGGAAGTGATCTCGGCCACCGCGGGGAAGGCGACCAGAGAGAGCGCCAGCCACGCCAGCGTCAAACGCATGGGCCGATAGGTCGTTTGTTGATAGAATGGGTTCTCGTCGAACCGGGGGAGAGGTCCTGCCATGGGTGCACGCGACCAGGCTTTGATTCTTGCCACCGCGACTCTGCTGCTTGCTGCTACGGCCGAGGCGGCCGATGAAAGCAAGGAGTTCGGGCCCTTTTCGGTCGATCGGGCCGTGCTGACCGGGCTTGCCGGCACACTCGAGGTACGCATCGTCGAGAGCGAGGAAACGCGGCTCACCGTCAGTGGCTCTGCCGATGCCGTGGCGGCGCTCGACGTCGAGGCGGCGGCAGGCGGACTTGCTGTCGAGGCGCAGCCGCGCGGCCGTTCGGTCACGGTCGTCGAGCGGGTGACGGTGGTGACCGGGTCGGGGGCCAGTTCCAATGTCGTCATCGGCGGCGGCACGACCGCGAGTGCGTCGTCGCGCATCGCCGCCGACGCAGCTTTGGATGTCGTGCTCGACGTGCCGTCCGGCACCCGCCTCGAGCTCCGCGGCTTTGCCGGAGATGCCGAGATCGGGGATCTCGCCGGTCCCCTCGCGATCGAGGCGATCGGCGGAACGGTACGTACCGGCGCGGTCACCGCTGCCGAGTTCGCGGCCGTGGGCGACGGTTCGATCGAGGCGGCTTCGGTCGAGGGCGACTTGACGACACGCGTTACCGGTGCCGGGCGGATCGTGGTCGAGGGTGGCGACGTCGGCGCACTCACGGTCGACGTCACCGGGACCGGTGTGGTCGAGATCGATGCTCCTGCCGCATCCGCGGTGGTCAACATGGTCGGCGACGGCACGGTGCGGCTGGCCGAGGTCGCGAGCGAACCCGTGGTCAACCGGGTCGGCACCGGCCGGTTCAGTATCGGCCCGGGCTGAGCGATGCTCGTTGCGAGCGCGGTCGAGGGGACAAGGCTGCGCATCGTGGCGTTCCTCGGTTGCGATCCGACGGGCCGACATCGGCAGCCGCGGGCTCAGTTGGTGACGGTGATCTCGACCCTGGAGAGCGCGATCCCGTTCGGGCTCGCCTGACCCAGCAGCTCGGCGACCTCGTCCATGCTCTCGACGGCGATCGGCGTCAGATCCTCGGCTTGCAGCGAGGGCGGCAGGTTGCGGCCGATCTCGCTGCCGGCGGCGACACAGAGCACCTCCTCGGTCACCCCCGCCCGTTCCGGCACCAGATCGAACGGTGCCGCACCGGGCAGATAGAGCGGTTGGCGGGCCGGCAGATAGGGGTCGGGGGCGAACCGATTGGGGAAGATCCGCGCGATCCGTCCGGCACCGTCGCGATAGTAGCAATAGGCGAAGGCGTCGGCATTGGTCCGCAGGGTCAGCCCGATCGCCTCGCCCGTGGCATAGCGGTGCGCGGGGCCGCGTGGCGTCGTCAGATTGACGCTGATCGGCTGGGCGATCTCCGCCGCGACCGGGATGAACGGGTCGGGGGCTCGATCGGGCGCCGGTTCGCGGCCCAGCGCCAAATCGGAAGCGATCAGGTCGGCATAGAGGTCGAAATTGATCCGCCCGTCGGCCAGCAGGCCGCGCTCGGCCTGATAGGCGCCGATCGCATCGCGGGTGGCGGCATCCATCTGGCCGTTGACAGCACCCTGGTAGCGGTTCTGGCCCTCGAGTGCGCGCTGGACGAAGCTGATCTGCTCGCTCGTCGACATCGCATCGAACCAGCTGCGCGCCACGGCGGTGACCTCGGGGTTGGTCTGCTCGATTTCCAGGCAGCGCCAGTAGGGCACCTGCAGCAGCTTGCCCATGATCTCGATGGTGCTGAGCTCGATCAGGCTCCGGACCGCCGAATGCATGCCCTCGGACTGGTTGAAGCTGAGATTGAAATTCGCACCCAGCTTGCTGATCGTCGCCCCGCCGTCGACCGCCTGGCCGGTGCGGCGCACGACGATCGAATTGTTGGCGGAAACCCCCGGCAGCATGCGTCGGTTGAGGACGTTGCCGACATTGAGGTCGACCGAGACCACCGACATCACCTGGTCGGCACTGGCGCCGATGTCGGCTTCCTCGATGCCGATCCCACCGCCCACACTCTCGGCGACCACACCGCTGTCGAGCTGGGTGATCGCGCCGCGGACGTAGTAGTTGGGCACCTCGAAGCCGGTCGGGACCGGCGGGCCGCCGGGGTCGGCGAGGAAGCTGCCGAGTACGAAGACCGAGCCGTATTCCTCGAAATCGATGAAGTTGAAGGCGTTGCTCTTCACCGACATCTGCGAGATCGCGGAGATCAGCATCTCCTTGGTGCCGGTCTGCACCTGGCCCGTCGCATCCGGGATCTCTTGCGCGGTGATCAGGTAGTTGGTCTTGCCGAATTGCTGGAAGAGGTCGTCCATGCAGCGGAGCGAGGCCGAGAAACTGGTGATGTTGCGTTGCGGCAGGGTTTTCGGCTGCTGAGCGATCATCGCCTGTTCGGGCGGCGTGAAGGCGCAGGCGGAAGCGAGCAGAGACATGGCGGCGGCGCCGGCCAGAGCAAGGCCGGGTCGACGCGTCGCGACGGGTTTCGTGATGCTGAGCATGGCTCTGGCCCGATTCGTTGGTTGACGGTTGACGCGCCGCTGCCGTTCGGGCGCGTCAGCGCCGGCCGCGGGTGCCGCAGTTGATGGGCGCATTGATGATCTCACGGGCGATCACGATGTTCTCGCGCGGTGCCCGCTGACCGGCACGCCCGGTGGTCTCGACATTGCCGACCGAGAGCTTGCCGCAATCGGTGTTGACGATCGACGCGTTGGGATTGCTGCTGCCTTCCCCGCCGAGGCCGAACTGGTGGCCCTGCGCCGCCCGACCTTGCGAGATCACGCGCTGGACCTTGGCGCTCTCGCCCGGGGCGAGAAACGGACGCTGGTTGTATTCCTTGGCAGCGACCGGTTGGACTGCCGCAGCGAGAACGACGAGACCGGCGAGTGCCGAGCCGGCAAGAGCGAAGGAGCGGAACATGGCGCGTCTCCTGTCGGCCGGCCGGCCCGGAAACGGACCGGCCGGCTCGGGGTTCGAGTGGCGAGGCTGGTGGCTCAGTCGCAGACGTCCGCCTTGCCGATCGTGCCGATCTCGGTGCAGGCCTCGGTGTTGGCGCCGATCGCGGCGTTGGTGTTGCGGTTGACCAGGGTCAGGTTGTTGAGGTTGCCGCCGACCTCGGCGTCGGTGACCGTGCCGATCGCGGTGCCGGCCTTGGCGTTCGCACCGATCGCGGCGTTGGTGTTGCGGTTGACCAGGGTCAGGTTGTTGAGGTTGCCGCCGACATCCGCCCCGGTGATCGCGCCGATCTGGGTATCGGCCTCGGTGTTGGCGCCGATCGCCGCGTTGGTGTTGCGGTTGACCAGGGTCAAGTTGTTGAGATTGCCGCCGATCTCGCTGTCCTGAACACTGCCGATCCGGGTCCGCGCCTCGGCATTGGCGCCGATCGCGGCATTGGTGTTGCGGTTGACGAGGGTCAGGTTGTTGGCGTTGCCGCCGACCTGCACGCCGCCCTGCTGGGCCAGCGCCTCGGGGCCGAAGCTCGTCGCTGCGAGCAGCGAGAGGGTCAGGGCCGCCGCGGTCATCTTCAGAGTCTTCATCTTCATTCTCCTCTGGGTTGTGATCCGTAAAACCGCGTGAGAACTTCGCAGGTCACGCGGATGTTAACAGCTGACCGGTGATCTGACCAATTCCTCGAGTGGTCTTGACCAGTCGTTGCCATCCATCGAGCCGTTCGATACTGCCCTCGATCAGCTTGTCTTCGGGCTCGGCGTCGTTCGGTGAAGCGGACTATGCCCGAGGCCGATGCGTCGGTAAGGCTGGAGTTTTTCAAGGGTCCGAGACACCGGGCGCCGCTCCGGCTCGATCTCGCACGACGCTGCGCGGCCGACTGTGAGGTGCCTCATAGAGGCCGGTCGCCCCTGATCACGATTGCGTGAGCGCGACACCATAAGGGCTCGACATGCCAATATCGGCCGTAACAAGGGGAGATTCTTTCTGGTCTATCCCGGAGCCCTTCTCGGCAGCGATAGGCTCTGCATGCGGCGTAGCTACCGCTTCGCTATCGCTTCGGGAGACTGATGATGTCATCGACGATGCCCGCCACAAAGCGGTGGGCCCACCACGCGCGGGTGTTCACGACGGGCCTCTGCCTCGCGACTCTTCTGGCGCTGCCGTCACTGGCCGAGGTCAGGGTGTCGGGCGACCGGGTGGCACCTGTCGAGCTCGGCATCGAGGCCGAGGCGGTTGATCCGGTCGGCCCGAAAAGCGAGGGCGGAGGCGAAACGCGATTGCGGATCGGCGAGGTCGAGCGCAGCACGGCACCCGAGGGTATCGACAATCGGCTCGACATCGGCACCCTGACACAGCAAGCCGAAGGCGAGGATGCGGTGAGCGAGACGATCATCGGCATCATCGAGGATGTCCAGGCCGGCGGCTCGATCATCAACCAGGTGACCATCGGCACCAGCACCGACATCGCGATCGGCGCCGGGGCGCGGGCCTGCAGCGAGATCGGCACGCTCGGCAGTGCCGGCTGCCGCTGACCGGCTCAACGACGGCCGGTCTCGCCGGGCTCGGCTTGCCCGAGCGTCGCGAGCAGGTCCACAGCCTCCGCATTGCCGGCCCGGACGGCCCGCTCCAGCCAGCCGGCCGCCGCCGCACTGTCGCCAGCCTTCAGCGCCGCCTTGCCGAGCCGCAAAAGCGCCCAGTGATTGCCCACCGCCGCGGCGTCGAGCAGCCAATTCTGTGCCGCGACCGGATCGGCGGCGACCCCCGTGCCGTCACGATAGCAGCGGGCGACGTTGTTCATCGCGTTGCCGTGCCCGAGCAGTGCGCCGGTGAGATACGCCGCGAAGGCCTGCTCGGGATGCTTCGGCAGGTCGCGGCCCGAGTGGTACTCGTTGCCGAGGCTGTCGAAGGCGACAACATCCACAGCGTCCGCCAACTGATCACGAAAAAAGGCACTTTCACCGGGGGCGAGATCGGCCACGGCGAAGCCCGCAGCGCGCAGGCGCTCGCCGGCCGCCCGTGACACTGCCTCGGGCGCACCACTGCAGCGCTCGCTCACCCCGGCGAAGTACGTGGCGAAGCGCTCGTAATCGGCGAGCAGTGCCCAATCGAGGCTAGCGGTCTGGGCCGCGAGGCAACCTTCGCGAGCGCCGAGAATGCACCAATTGCCGAGATGCACGTCCGTGCCGATCGTGCACCAGGCAGCAAGGCGTCGCAGATTGTTGGGCGGCAGGTCGCGGTTCAGCCCGTCCAAGCCGACCGGCGCGCCCTTGACCAGGCCCAGCCGCACGCCCTCGCGAAAGCCGCTCCTGAACGCCTGCATCGGCGAGCCGTTGGGATGGCAGGTGCCGAAGACCCGACTTTCGAAGATGAAGCCGAAATCGCCGACATGGTCCACATGTTCGGCGTCGGTGGTCCGGCAGCTGAGCAACATGCTGCGGGTCCAGCACTTGAGTCCGCCATTGCCGTAGGCGAGCCCGTTGACGACGTTGCGGGTCGGCCAGGAGAGCACCTTGTTGCTGTTGAGCGCATCGTCGGCGAGCGGATGGTCGAGGAAGGTGGCCTCCATTCGGCAGTCCGCATCGATGGTGACGAAACGCTCGGTCCGGGCGGCCTTGGCCGCTGCCTGGAAGGCCGAGGTGAAGCCCTGCACGCCATCGATCCGCAGCGCCCGCGGCGCCTTCGTCACGAGATCCTGCCAATGCGCCTCTCGCGCCGGCTCGTCGTAGCCGATGAAGACGATGTCGAGATCGGCGATCCGGGTCAGCACGATTCGCCCTCGGTGGCGGTTGCCGCCGCGCGCAGGGCAGTGCGTTCGGGCAGGGTGTCGGTGTCGACGAAGCTCGCGAAGGTCATATAGATCAGTGCCCGAGCGGCATCGTGCTCGTCTCTCGGGGCTGCTTCGCGGAGCCGGGCCGCCGCCTCACCCGCCCGCCAGAGCCTGCCGTCGCAGGCCGCCTCGAGGAGCCGGCGGGCCTCGGCCGGGTCGCGCTCGATGCCGAAGCCCATGCCCCGGAGGTAGAGGCCGGCGAGGCGCTCTTGCGCATAGGGATCGCCGAGCGCTGCCGCTTCTTTCAGGAGTGCCGCGCCGTGCCGGTAATCCCGTCTGACCCCGTCCCCCATGAGGAGCAGCCGGGCCAGGTTGTGGATGGCGTTGCGCTCGCCGTGCGCCGCGGCGGCCCGGTAGTAGGCGGCAGCGGTCGTCGAATCGCGGCGGACGCCGATTCCACGTCGCAACATGGTGCCCATGCGGTCGAGCCCGGTAAGTGGCGGCGGCTGATAGAGCCGCTTGAAGAGGGCACTGGCGGCGGCACCGAGCTCGACGATCCGCAACCCGGAGCGGCGCTGCAGCTTGTCGCCGAGCTCGGCCACCGCCGCCACGAGACGGGGATCGGGAGCCTCGGGATCGCTGCTCGTGGTTGCGGCAGCCGGGCCGAACCGGGGCGCGAGCTCGGTCTCGAAGTAGTGGTCGAACCAGGCGAGGTCGTTGATCACGGTGACGTCGAGCTCGGCGAAGTTGACGAGCCAGCAGCCGAGCCGGGCGCCGTAGAGGGTCCAGAGGCCGTTCGGCGCGTCCGCCCCGACATTGAGCCAGAGATCGAGGCGCTGCAGGTTGGTGGGCCAGATCGCGGCACTCCCGTGTGTCACCAGGCACGGCCGGCCGTTGACCAGGGTTAGCCGGCTGGCAGCCCGAAACCCGGCGCGAAACGCCTGAACCGGCGTGGCGTTGCCGTAGACGGTCGACATCGGTGCGGGCTCGTCCCAGGGAAAGGAGCCGTCCGCGCGCTCCAACTCGGTGTTGTAGACGAAGTCGACCCGGCCCTCGTCGCCGATCGCGTTCTCGTGGGTGCGCATCTCGAGGACGAAGCCGCGCGGCCAGCATTTGACCGCGCCGTTGCCCGAGACGATGCCGTTGACGACGTTCCGGGCGGGCCAGGAGACGATGGTGCGCGGCTGCAGGACACCGCCATCGAGGGCCAGCTCGAAAAAAGCCGGATCGACGATGTTGTCGGCGTCGATGGTGACGAAGTGCTCGGTCCGGCTCGCGTCGGCGGCGGCCTTGTGGGCGCTGTCGAAGCCCTTGACGCCGTGGATGCGTTTCGCCGCCGGGTGTTTTTGCCGAAGATCGGCGAAATGGGCGTCGGCGTCGGGCTCGTCGAACGAGAGAAAGAAGACGTCGAGGTCGCGGACAGGGATCCAGTCTCTGCTCATCTCGATCACCTCGGCCGGTCGGCCCGGCACATCAGCGCGTACTCGCCGATCAGCCGGGCCGCCTCGAAGGCGCCGTTGTCGTGATCGAGGGCGGCGAGGCGGCGTTTTTGTGCGGCTGCGACTGCCGGATCCAAGAGGCGCATCAGCTTCTCCTCGAGCTCGAAGATGCGGTCGACCCGCCCGACGAACGCCCAGCCGCGGCGTTCGGCATAGGCCGCGCGCGCCAGCTGGTCATCCATCGACGGGTGCTCGTTGGGGACGAACAGGGTCGGGCAGCCGCCGAGCAAGAGCTCGTGATAGCTGTTGTAGCCGACGGCACTGATGCACGCCTCGAAGGCCGCGAGGTAGCGGCCGAGCGGGTAGACGCTGCGCGCGATCACCCAGGGCGGCAGATCGACGGGCTCGAGCGCGATCGGGGAGGTGATGTTGACGAGCCTGACGTCCGGGTGATCGCGCAGCCGTTGGGCGACGAACCGGGCGATGTGATCGACCTTGAAATTATTGCCGCTGCCGAGCTGCAGGAGCACGTGACGATGCGCCGGATCGAGCTGGAGCGCGGCGAGGGCGGCCGGGCGATCGAGGGCCTCCTCGGGCTCCACCAGCCGGACGGGAGCGAGCCGGCGGGTGCGTTCGCGATATCGGGTCGTCGGTCCCTGATCCATGGCAGCGGCGAGGTCGCCCGGCTCCAGCACCATGTCGAAGGCGCGTTCGCGGGCGAGCAGCTTGACGTCGTTGCTCTGTCGCCAGAAGCCGCGCCGCGACCAGATCGCGATCGTCTCGGGAAAGCGGCGAAGCGTGTCGAGCAGGCCCTGATAGGGCACATTGCCGTCGAAGACGAGGACGGCAGGCCGGTAGAAGGCGACGATTTCGGCGAGGTCGGCCGCGAGGTGCCGGTTCCACTCCTCGGGCGGCACTTCGAGATAGACGTGAAAGGGCAGGTATTCGGCGAGAAAGCCCTCCGCCTCGACCAGGGCCAAGGCCTGGCTCAAGGTGACGAAGACCGGCTCGATGCCGGGGGGCAGGCGTTTGGCCATCGCCAGCAAGCGTGTCAGGTGACCGAGCCCGACGCCGTTCGAGCTCATCATCAATACCCGGCGGACGGGGCGATCGGCAATGCGGGTGGCGGGTGGCGTGGTGCGCGACAGCGTCGTCGGGATGGCGGGGTAGTGGCCGAGCCGGCGGCCGAGCCGTGCGATGTGGGTCGTGGTCGAGAAGCGCTCTGCCAGCACCCGATAGCCCCGCTCACTCTGCGTGGCGAAGGCCATGGGATCGGCGTGGGTCGCCTCGATCAGCGCCCGTGCCTCGGCCGGTTCGGCGTAGAGGGCGGCCGGGCCGAAGAGCGCCTGGAAATGCGGCGGCAAGACGACGACGCAGCCGCTCGCCAGCGCTTCGAGGATGGTCCGGCCGAATGCCTCGACCCAGTGCGGGTGGTGATAGAAGACGAAGAAGTCGATGCCGGCGAGGAACCGCGCCGGGGCGTCGGGATCGAAGGGCTCGACCTGCCAATTGGCCGGGTAGCTGACCATGAGCTCGTCGAGGAACGCTCCGCCGCCGAGGATGCGGACATCGATCGCCGGATCGTCGGGGTAGACCTCGAGGACCGACTCGCGATCGGCTGGCCATTTCAGCGGATCGGGGCGGCTGTGCCGGCCGATGATCGGGCGGGGGCCGCGTGGCGCTCGCCTGGGCCCATGCCAGTCGGCAGGATCGAGGCAGTTGTGCCAGTCGAAAGCGAGCATCTCTAGCCTGCCGCGGAACCGCTCGAGGCCTCGGCGGACCGCCGGGCCGACCGGCGCCCAGATCGGCCGTCGCCCGAGAAATGCTGCACCATTGGCATCGCAGGTCGAGGGATCGTAGGCGGCTCGATCGGCACCGTCGAAAGCCGGATGGTGAACGACGAGCAGTGCCAGGTCGGTCTCGAGTTCGAGGGCGCGGCTCGGCAGGTGGGTGAAGAGCTGCGGATGGTGGACCAGGGTCAAGGGTGCCCGGATCGACCGCTGTCCATCGATCAGGGTCGCTGCTCCCTTGTCGAGCAGCCGGCGGATCGCCGGATGAAAGGGGTGCGGATGCTTGAGGATCGGACTCTTGAGGGCCAAGAGGCCGGTGCGGTAGCCGGCCCGGTGCTGGGCTGCGATCTCGGTCGCGATCGCGGTCGAGGTACCGCCCGGAAAGCGGAAATCACCGATCAAGAAGATGTCGAGCACCACACTCGCTGACACGTACCAACTTTCGCTGAGGAGTGCGGCCGGCCGTACTCGGATGGCGCCCTGGACGGTAGCGGATCGAAAAGCGCTGTGGCAAGAAACTCGGGAGGCCGACGGGAGTAGGCGGCTATGCTCGAATTCTGGCGGAAGGCCCGGCCGGTTGCACCGCCCGAAACCGTCGCCCTACCGGTGGAGCGGCCGGCGACCGATGCCCTGATCCCGCGCAGCCGGCGCCGGCACTATCCCAAGGTCGTCATGACGCTGGTGCTCGGCCTGGAGCCGGCGACGCTGCGCCCGCTCCTGGCGGAGATCACGGCCGCCGACCCGCCGCTGCCCGACCCCGGCAACGGCGGCGAGCCGGCCCCGGTCGAGCGGACGCTGGAGCCTCTCCTGGTCACCGACTGCATGACCTTCGAGCTGTTTCGCGATGCGCGGGTGATCTTCGAGTACCTGCCGGGCCCTGCCGTGCAGCAGCGCCACGCCTCCGATCTCGCCTGGGATGTCTACATCGCCCGGCGGCTGGAGCGGCTGCGGCACAAATGGGCACCGGTTCGCATCGTGGCGATCGGCACGGTGGCCCGCGACGTGCTCGCCCGGCAGCACGGCTCACCATTCTCCAGCCCCGATCTGCCGAGCCTGACGGGCGGTGTCACCTCGGCTGTCGCTCTCGAGCATTCAGGTTGATTGATAAATATCAAGCTTCACCCCTTGCGCGATGCCGAGAGGACTGTTCGACAATGTGATGGACATTACGGAAACATTGTGAAACGCTCGCTACGGATCACGCTCGATCGGCGGTTGGAGCCAGCTTCCATTCGCCGGGTTCGATGTGCCGCAGGGCGGGTGTTCCAGCGCGGGAGACGCCGATGAAGACCTCTGGCAGCCGCTGGCGGAGTCTGGTTGCAGCTCTGGTCGGTGGGGCGGTGAGCGGCGTCGCACCGGTGTCCGTGGCGCAGAGCCCGAGCGATGAGGTCGCCTGGCAGACAGCCCGCAGCCTCGGCAGCCTCGAAGCCTTCGAGCAGTACCTCGCCGCCTACCCGAACGGTGCTCATGCCGGTGCGGCCTTTCGCTGTGTCGTCGAGTTGTCGGTCGATCTGCCGCGCTCGCCCTGCCGGATCGAGCCCGCCGCCGGCGATACCGCTGCCGCGGTCGGCAATGGCATGTTCGTCGACGTGTACTGAGGGAATGGCGATGTCGGAGGAGCAGAGCAGACGATTCCGGACAGTTGCTTTCGCCGCGTGCCTGACCTTGCTCGTCGGCGCCTGCAGCGATCCGGGCGACCAGCCCATCGTTCAGTCGCCGGATGTCGTGGAGACCGTTGCAACCGGCCCCATCAACCTCTCGCCGTTTCGCTACCGGGGACCGGAAAGCCCGCCCGTGGAGCTTCGGCCGCTGGTGGTCGAGGCGACGACGAGTGAGGTCGAGGGCTGGCTGTCGGGCATCGTCAGCCTCGCCGGCTTCACGCCGGTGCGCAGCCCCGCGGGCAGTTTCGCGGCCGTCTATCGCGGTGACGCCGGGCGCTTCGTCGATTGCGGTTGGGTCGATGTGCCGGGTGTCGGGACGCGGCCGGGTGCCACCAGGAACTGGTCGCTGGCGCCCGAAGAACCCCCCGGCATGACGATCACGCGCGAGCTCGAGCTGCATGCCCGGCTGGTTGCCGAGTTCGCCTCCATCGACGCCGAGCGGACGCGTATCGCACCGGGTATCCACTACGTTCTGGTCAAGCGCGTTGTGGCCATCGACCGCAACGGCGATGTCGTCGTCGATCAGCGCGACGTGATCGATTTCGGCGGCGGCGAGTCCAGTCGGTTTCTCGTCGGCACCGAGTGCCGCAGCTCGGGTGCCTTGGAGACCGCGCTGTTCAGTATGCTACCCAGCCGCGTCGCGAGCGCCGCGCCATCGCTCGCGACCGGGCGATCGTCGAGTGGGCAGACGTGAAACGACGTGACTTCGTTGGGGGAGCTCTAGGTTCGTCTTTGGCGCTGGTTCCGCTCAGCGATCACGATCTGGCGTTCGGCCAGGAAGCTACCGCCAATGCCGACGGTGGGGCCTTCGCCGATCAGATCGTGCCGCCGACCATCCGCCGCCATGCGCTGGTCATCGGCAATGCCTCCTATCGGCATGTCGACACTCTGGACAATCCGCTCAACGATGCGCGGGCGATGGCCGCGGTGCTGCGCGAGCTCGGCTTCGAGGTCGACTACCACGAGGACGCGGGGCTCGCCGAACTCCAGGATGCGACCGACGGGCTCACCGAGCGGGTCGCGGAGGACGAGGTCGCACTCGTCTACTATGCCGGCCACGGCGTGCAGGTGGACGGTATCAACTACCTCCTGCCGGTCGATATCCGGGTGCGCTCGCCGGAAGAGCTGATCGAGCGGTCCTTGAGCTTCGATCGCTGCATCGCTGCGACCAGTGCCGCCGCGGCCGGGCTCGGCATCCTCATCCTCGATGCCTGTCGGGACAACCCGTTCGATGCGCTTCGCGGTGCCCTGGGCCGTGGTCTGGCCAGCGTCACGGACGCCCGCGGCGAGACCTTCATCTCCTATGCCGCCGCCGCCGGTGCGGTCGCCTACGACGACGCGTCGGGCTCCGGCAACAGCCCGTTCACGGCCGCCCTGGTCAGCGCCCTCGAGGTACCCGGGCACGACATCTACGACGTTTTTCGCATCGTCCGCGGCCGGGTGCGCGAGGCGACCGAAGGCCGGCAGCTCCCCTGGCTCTCGAGCTCGCTGGAGCGCAGCTTCGTCTTTCGGTTTCCCATGGAGGAGCTGGCGCGGCTCGGCATCGTGGTCGGCGGATCGTCGCTGCCTCCGGCCGAGGCCGAGGCGCCGGCGGTCGAGGCGCCGGAGACATCCGAAGAGCCCGCGACGCTGGCCGAGACGGTTACGGCGGCGGTCGCCACGGTCGGCCGACCGCCGCCGAGCACGGCATCCAACGTCGCTCTCGATACGCTGATGTGGCAGGCGATCCGCTTCAGCCAGACACAGCAGGACTTCCAGACCTTCCTCGGCCTCTACCCGGAGAGCGAGTTCGCTGCCGACGCACGGGCGATGCTGGAGAATATCCGCTATCGTGGCTTGCCGGAGCTGCCGCAGCCGACGCTGCGGCGGACCATCGGCATCCCGCTCCAGGCGACCGACTGCGATCTGGTGGCAGCGGCGCCACACGACGCCAACCGGATCGCCGAAGGGGTCATCAACGGCCTGGTCAACACGCGGCTGGCGATCCGCGCCTGCACCGAGGCAGTGACCGCCGATCCCGAGAACCCGCGGCTGCAATTCCAGTTGGCGCGCGTGCTGGATCTGCGCGAGCTGTGGGACGAGGCCGAACACTATTACATCAAGGCCGGCGAGCAACGCTATCCGATCGCCTTCAGTGCGCGGGCCGATCTCTACCAGAAAGGCATTGCACGGCCGCGCGATCTCGACTTCGCCTTCGAGCTGCACGACCGGGCGGCGACGCTCGGCGATCTCTCGGGTGAGCTCAATGTCGCGAAGTTCTACCTCGAGGGGTGGGGCGTTGGGCAGTCGGTAGAAGCGGCGATCATCTTCTACGAGCGGGCCGCCGCCAAGGACTTTCCCGCCGCCTGGGACAGTCTCGGCACGCTCTACAGCCGCGACCAGTACGGCATCGCCGATCCGGCCCGTGCCGTCGGCTACTATCGTCGTGCGGCCGAACTCGGGAACAACAACGCCATCAACAGCCTGGCGCGTGCCTATCTCACCGGCAACGGCGTCGAGCGTGACTACGACGAGGCGGTGTCGTTGTTCGAGGCGGCGATCGAGCGCGGCAACATTTTCGCCCCCTATCACCTCGCCCGGATGTATCGGGACGGCTGGGGGATCGAGCAGGACTTCGCGAAGGCGGCCGAGCTCTACCGGCTGGCCGGCGAACGCGGCTTCTCCGGCGGCTGGATCGAGCTCGCCGCGCTCTACGAGGCCGGCCAGGGCGTGCCGCAGGATCTGAGCGAGGCCTATTTCTGGTTCTACGTCGCGCGCGAGATGGCGCTCCAGCGCAGTGCCAACGATCCGGTCTACCGAGCGGCGCAGGAGCGCGCGGGCGAATTGGCGCGCAGCATGACCCTGGCCGAACGCATCGCGATCGAGCGGCGCGCCGAGAACTGGCTCGGCCTCAACGGCCCGGCCATGCGCCGCGCCCGCTCCGCCTTCCAGTAGGTCGTAGCCGGCTTGCGCTTCTGCGTGCTCTCGATGCCCCGGACCGGTTCGACCCGGCTGGCGGGCCTGCTCGACTCGCACCCGCACATCGTCTGCCACGACGAGCTTTTTCATGTCACCGAGACCAAGGACAGCCGCAAGTGTCCGCTGCCGGCTGACTTGGCGCGCGACCACGAGCGGCGCCGTCGCGATCCGCTGGGCTGGCTCGAAGCGGTGGTCGATGCGACGACCGCGGCAGCCGACCAAGCGCGCGCTGTCGGCTTCAAGCTGCAGATCACCGACCGGGCGCGGGTTCTGGAGCACGTCCTGATCGAAAGCGACATGAAGCTCGTCCTTCTCTATCGGGCCAACCGTCTGGCGCAGTACGCATCCGCGCGCACTGCCGCGCGAACCGGCCGTTACTATGCCAGCGATCCGGCGACGCATCCGGCTGCACCACTCGCGTTCGACCGCGCGGATTTCCTCGCCTTCGTCGAACGGCAGGCGCTCGCCTGCGGTCTGGTTCGCGATCTGGTGCCGGACGATACCCGTTTGTTCGTCATCGAGTACCAGGAGGTCGGCACGGCCGCGGCCAATGCCGCACTCCTCGCTTTTCTGGGGCAGCAAGAAGCACCGCTCGACGCACCCGACGAACGCATGGGCTCACCCGTTATCCGCGAGCGTTTCGCCGATCCGGATGCCGTCGCCGCAGCGCTGGAGCAGACCGTCTGGCGGCCCTGGCTCGACCGCGACGTGAGTTGAGCGCTGCCTGACGGATGGCTCGCGGCCGATGCTCGTCCGCCCGGGGTCAGTGCCGCACTACGGCCGTCGACCAAGCCTCATACCAGCGGTTGAAACTTTCGAACTGGTCGCTCGCGTAGCGGCGCTGGCTGCGGCTGAGCGCGTCGCCGGGAGTGATGTTGAGCTCGTATTCGGGATGCCCCGCCAGCACCATCAGATACTTGTAGTAGAGGACGAGATCGGGCCCCTCGTCGAAGGACGAGAGCACCCAGAGCGCCCGTTCGAGCTCGAGTGCTCTGCCCCGGGCCTCGGGGTCGCCGGTGGCGGCCCGCTGGCAAAGCCCCACGAGCTGCACGACGGGTGCCGGCAGCACATTGCCGATTCCCGTGATCGCCCCCTTCGCCCCGCAATTGACGAAGCCGTGAAAGACCTGTGTGTCGACGCCGACCAGCAGCGTGAGGTCGGGTTCCTGGCCGGTGATGTGCTCGGCCGCATAGCTGAGCGCTCCCGCCCCGCCGAATTCCTTGAAGCCGACGAGATTGGCGTACCGGCGACGCAGCGCGAAGAAGACATCGGCCCGGGTCTCGTAGCCGTAATAGGGGCTGTTGTAGATGACCGCCGGCAGGCCGTCGGCTGCCTCCAGCACGGCCGAGAAATGGACGATCTGGGCCGCGGGCGAGGTGCCGCGCGAGAGCAGGCGCGGGATCACCATGAGCCCGCCGGCCCCCACCGACTTGGCATGCGCCGCTAAGGCTGCGGCCCGGGCCGGGCTCTGCGCCCCGGTGCCGACGACGACCGGCACGCCGGCCGCCACCAGGCGCTCGACGCCTTCCATACGGGCATCGTCGTCGACGAGCGGCCAGTCGCCCATCGACCCGCAATAGACCACAGCCGACATGCCGGCCGCGATCAAGTCGCGGCCCTTGCGCACGAGGGCGGCGAAGTCGGGGCTGCGGTCGGGACCGACAGGGGTCATCAGCGCCGGGATGCAGCCCTTGAAGATGCTGGTGCTCATGCTGTTTTTCTCGAGCTCGGAAAGGAAGGCTGTCGGTGCCACCATGGCCCGGGTGTCGGCGAAGCGGTAGCCTTCGGCATAAGGATCGGTCGCATCGGGTTCGTGCCGTTAGGGGGCGTTTAGGTCGATCACCGCGACAACGTCGATGCGGCAGGCGAGCTCGGTCGTGCCCTCGATAGAGCAGAAAAACTCGGTGCCGATGATCGCCTTCTCGTGGTGCGCGAGTCACCCCCGCACTGATGCCGAGCACCCGGTGCGCATACTCGCTGCGCCCGTCGCGTCGGGTCGCCCGCCGCGCCAGCTCGTGCGCCCCTGGTCGTGACGGCGGGGAAATCCCGGGCAAAGCGCACGAGCGAGGTGTGATAATGGATCGAGGAGGGCACGATGGTGGCCTCTGCACTCTCGGGATGGCGGGAAAGCGCGCTAGGCGTCGTCTCGGGCGAGCCACTTGCGCTGCACCGCCAAGTGGAGGTCGCCTGCCGTTCGGCCGGCCCGCGGGGCTGCGAGATCGAGACCGGCGGTCTCGACAACGGCGAGGCAGAGCCGCTGGACGAGGATCGCAGCCTCGAGTTCGGCGAGCCAGCCCTCGCTCGTCAGCACGAGGTCGGTGCCCGGGCCGGCGCTCCCGATCAGACAGGGTCGGCAGCCCAGCTGCTGCAGCCCGCCGAGCAGCCGCAGGCTCTGGGCCCGGGCGTGCTCGTCGGTGGCGAGCAGGACGACGCAATCGTCGGGCTCGACCATGAAGTTCGCACCGTGGGCGGCATTCTCGAGCTCGAGCGCCATCGCCCGCTGGCCGCCGGCCTCGTGCCATTTGGCAGCGGCATAGGTGGCGGTGGCGAGGCCAGGGCCGGCGCCGAGAAAATACCAAGTCGGGGCGGGATGCCCGTGTTGCGCGACCGCGGCGGCCTGGCCCCGAACCGCTTGCTCGGCGAGTGCCGGCGCCCGATCGAGCGCCTGGTCCGCGCGCCCGGCGAGCTGCTCGGCGATCACGCCCAGAGCCGACAGGCTGACACTGTAGTCGAGGCTGTGCGGGGTCGTCCGGCTGAGCGGGCGGTAGGGCAGGACGAGCACGCGATCGGCGGCCCGGGCGAGGGCACTTTCGGGCTCGACCGTGACGGCGAGGACGCGGCAGCCGGCTGTTCGTGCCCGCACCGCCGCCTCGACGGTGCGCCGCGTGCCGCCCGAGACGGAGAGCAGGATGCAGAGATCCTTCGGGCCGAGCGTCTCGTAGCAGGCGAGCTGCATCGCCGAGCAGCTGCGATAATCGAGACCTGTGCCGGCGAACGCGCCGGCCATGGCGCCGGCCGCGAAAAGGGAATCGCCGCAACCGCCGCAAAGGATACGGCCCGCGGGCGGCTGGAGGCCGGCAACGGCGGCGCGCAGCTTCGGCAGGGCGTCACGCAGCACGGCGGGCTGGGCGGCGATCTCCTCGGCCATGATGGCGTTGCTCATGGTCTGTCTTCGGCGAAGACGGTCCGACCGAGTTGCCAGATCGCCGCCGGCGGGACCGGTCCGTGCTCGGTCAGCAGGGCGGTCAACAGCGGCGCCGGCACGATCTCGAGCTCGGGCACGGCCGTGGCATAGGGTCCGGTCTCGGGCGGTGGTTGCGTTGGCGAAAGCAGGACGGCGAAGGATCGGGGCTGCGGAACACGCCGAACGCCCCGATAGCTCCGGCGATCGAGCTTGAAGAGATCGGCACAGCCGAAGACCGGGATGGCGCGTGCTCGGGCCAGTTCGGCAGTCATCTTGCTGCCGATGGTGTTGACGATCGCGCCATCGGCGAAGGTGCTTTCGGCACCGAGCAGCACGGCATCGACGCCGTCGAGCGCCCAGTCGATCGCGGCATCGATCACCATTTGAACGTCGATGCCGGCAGCCGCGAGTTCCTCGACATAGGCTCGGCCGCCATCGATGGCGCGACTTTCCGGGACGACCACGGTGATCGGCGGTGCCAGGGCGGCGCGGACGAGCAGGATGGCTGCTACCGTACTGCTGTAGTCGAAGGCGAGGATCCGACTGGCCGCGGCCAGCCTGGCGACCGCCGCTGCCACCAGCCGCTCGCGGCGCTCGTTCGCCTCTCGATCCCAGGCCGCCGCACGCTCGGCGAGGTGCTCCGCCAACTCGGCCTCGGGCACCGCATCCAGGCCCGCCAGATGCCAAGCCAGCGCGTTGGCGACGATCGGCGCCTCCGCACCTCTGGTTCGGCTGATGAAGTCGGCGGTGAAGCGGGCGAGGCTTGGGGAATCGCCCGGATGAAGGCGGGCCTGGTGTACGACCAGCGCCATCGCCAGCGCCACGTGGCGGCTGGCGCCGAGCACCCCGCCGTCCAGGATCTTCCACAAGAGATCGGCTGCTCTCTCGTCGGGCTGCGGCAGACCGGCAGCGGCACACTCGGCGCTGTAGGCCCTGGTTCGCGCACCCTGCATCGCGGCTCCTTCTAGTCTTTCTGCTCGGACGCCAGATGCTCTTCGACCTCGTCCCGTCCCGGCAGGGCGGTCTGCGCCCCGATCGCTCGGGTACCGAGTGCCGCTGCGGTATTGGCGAAGGCGAGGGCTGCGGCCGGCGGCATGCCGTGCAGCAGGTGGGTGTGGATGAAGGCAGCGGCGAAGGCGTCACCGGCGCCGGTGGTGTCGACCGGCTGCACCGCGATGCCCGGCGCATCGACGCTGGTGCCCGCCGCCCGGTAGCGGCTGCCCCGAGCCCCCATGGTCATGACCAGCGGCAGGCCACCTCGGGCACTACCGAGGCAGCGCGCCTCCAGCGCCCGGTGGGTCCGCTCGTTGACGAAGACGAGATCGGCCGTGCGCAAGGCCTCGACGACAGGTACGGTCTCCGCCGGCAAGTCCGACTCTTCGAGGTCGAGCGAGACGGTGCAACCGGCTTCGCGGGCGAGAGCCAGGGCGCGACGCGTGACGGCAGGGCGGCCCATGGTGAGATGCACGTGCGCCACGTCGGCGAAATCACGCGGGTCGAGGGTGGCCGGGTCGGGCAAATAGGCGCCGGTCGGCAGGCGGACCAGGGCCTTCTCGCCCGAGGGTCCGAGAAAGACGAGGCAGGTGAAGGTGCGGGTGCCGGCCAGCGTGCGAACCCGGCGCAGATCGACGCCTTCCTCGGCCAGCTTGGCGTAGGCGAAGTGGCCGTCGGCGTCGTCGCCGATGCAGCTGGAGAGGCGTGCCGGGGTGCCGAGCCGGGCGAGTGCCACGGCGACATTGGCGGCCATGCCGCCCGGCGTGCGGGCGACGAGGCGACCGTCGATTTTCTGATCGAAGCCGGGCAGGGTGGCCACCTCGATGAAGAGGTCGACATCGGTATCGCCGATGCAGAGGACCGGCCGCGCCTCGTTCATGACCGGCTCCGCGAGCGCCATTGCTCGAGGGCCGTATTCAGCCCGACCCCGCCCAAGAGCAGCAAACCCACGATGCCGAGCTGCCAAGCGGGCGAGATATTGGCGAGTTGCAGGCCGACCTGCAGCACGGTGATGATGAGAATGGCGAGAATGGTTCCGGGGATGCCGCCCTCGCCACCGAAGATGTGGGTGCCGCCGAGGACCGCGATGGTGATCGCCAGGAGTTCGAAGCCCATGCCGGCATCGGGGCGTGCCGCCAGCAGCCACGAGAGCAGGATGATCGCGCCCAGGGCGGCGAGCGTGCCGTTGAGCACGTAGAGGGCGAAGCGCAGGCGATCGACCTGCACGCCCAAGAGCCGGGCCGCCGCCTCGTCGTTACCGGCAGCGATCATGTGGCTGCCGATGGTGGTCCGGGTGAGCATGACGTGAAGCAGGACGGCGACCGGCAGCAGCACCACGATCAGGCTCACCGGGATGCCCGCCCAGGTCGCCTGCCCGAGCCAGCCGAAGCTTGCCGGCAGGCCGGTCAGCGGCACGCCACCGGTGATCGCCACGGCCAAGCCGCCGAAGACGAAGAGGGTGGCGAGGGTGGCCATCAGCGAGGGGATGCCGAGGAACGCGATCAGCGTGCCGTTGACCGCACCCAGCCCGGCGCCGAGCAGGAGCCCGGCGAGGCAGGCGAGTGGCACGGGCGTGCCGCCGGCAACCAGGGCGGCAATGGCGAGGCCGACGAGCGACAGGATGGCGCCCGAGGAGAGGTCGATGCCCGGCCCGCCCGCGATCATGACCAGCGCCTGGCCCATGCCCAGCAGGCCCAGGACCGGCACGTATTTGAGGAGGAACGGCAGGGTGCTCGCCTGATAGAAGAACGGCGAGACGAAGGGCATGATCGCCAGGATCGAGGCGAGCAGCACGGCGAGGCAGAGGACGCGCAGCGCCAAGGGCGAGCGGACCATCGACCGCGGCAGCGGATATGCGAAAGCGCTCGTCATCCAGGTGCGCCTCGGCTTCGGCCGCGACGGGCGCGCACCGCTTCGACCACCAGAACCAGCAGCAGCACGCTGCCGATGATCACCCGCTCCCAAAGCGAGGAGACGCCGGCGAGCACGAGACCGTTCTGGATGACCTTGATGAAGAAGACGCCCAAGAGCGTGCCGAGCAGACTGCCGACGCCGCCCCTGATGCTCGCCCCGCCGAGGATGGTGGCGGCGATCGCCTCGAGAGCCAGGTTGGTGCCGATATTGATTTCGACATTGCGCAACCGGGTGACATAAAGGAGGGCGGCAAAGCCGGCGAGCCCGCCCAACAGCGCATACGTCGTGACCTTGACCCGGACGACATCGATCCCCGCGAGGCGTGCTGCGGTTTCGTTGCAGCCGATGGCGTAGATGTGCCGGCCGAAGGGCAGGCCGTAGAGGAGGATGGCACAGCCGCCGTAGACGACGGCGACGACAACGAGCGGGGCCGGGACTCCGAAGACCGAGCCGTTGACCAGGGGCCCCAGCGTGCGCGGTAGGCCTGCGATCCATTGCCCGCCGATCACGAGAAACAGCACGGCTAGCCAGATATACATGGTGCCGAGGGTGGCGATGATCGGCGGGATGCGCAGCCGGGCGCAGAGCAGGCCGTTGACGGCACCCAAGAGTGCGCCCGCCGAAAGACCGATCAGGACGACCAGCGGCACCGGCAGGTCGATCTGGTAGGCGCGGCCGATGAAGATCGCCGAGACCGCGAGGATGCCGCCGACCCCGACATCGATGCCGCCCATGATGATCAACAGCGTCATGCCGGCACTGATCACCGCGAGATCGACCGAGACCCTGAGGATTTGGACGGCATTGCCGGCGGTCAGGAAATGCGGCGAGGCATTGGCGAAGATCAGGATGGTGACGGCCAGTGCCAGGACGAGTGCCACCTCGCGCTCGAGGGTCGGCGAGCGCAGGATCGCCCGGCGCCAGGCGGCGGCGGGTGCTGAAGCCGCCGCCCCGGCACCGGTCACCTCAGAAGTCGAAGTCATCGATAGTGTCGGCCGTGAAGACGGCGGGCGGGCCGAGGAGCAGGATCTGGTCCTCCTCGATAAAGGTCACCGGATCCGCGAGGCCGGGTACGGTCATCTGGCCCTCGATCGGCTCGCCGTCGACGAGCTGTCGGGCGGCCCAGACGGTGAGGTAGCCGAGATCGTAGGGGCTCCAGAGCACGGTGAACGGCATCGCCCCGCTCTTGACGTACTCCCTGGCCGTATTCGGCGAGCAGTAGCCCGTGGTGATGACCTCGCCGATCTTGTCGGCGGCTTCGACCGCCTGGGCGACGCCCGGGCAGGTGGTGGACGCGATGCCGATGATCGCCTCGAGGTCGGGATGCCGGGTCATCGCGTCGGTCGCGAACTGAAAGGCGCGCGCGGCCGTGCCGTCGGTATGGTCGACCGAGACGATCTCGATCCCGGGATAGGTGGTCTCGGCCCGCTCCTGGATGAAGGCGATCCAGTTGTTGAGGCTCTGGATGGTCGGCGCGTCCGAGACGATCGCGACCTTGCCCTCCTCGCCGATCCGCGCCACCACCTCGTCCATCACCGTATAGCCGAGGTCCTGGTCGAGGGCTTGGGCGACGAAGAGCTCGCGCTCGCTGCCCGGCGCGTCTGCATCGGAGGTGATGACATGCACCCCGGCCTCGCGCGCCGCGGCGATGGCCGGCAGGAGGGTTGCGACATCGACGGGCGACACGGCGACGACGTCGAAGCCCTGATTGACGAAGCTCTCGAAGATGCGGAGCTGGTCGACGGCGTTGGTCGAGGTCGGCCCCTGCTGGACGTACTCGACGTCGAACTCGGCTGCCGCCGCATCGGCCCCGTTCTCCATGGCGACATAGTAGGGAATGCCCTGGATCTGCGGCACGAAGGCGACGCGGATGGTGTCGGCGTGCGCGGCCTGGCCGATGCCGATGGCGAGCATGGCCGTGGCGGCCAGAAACGAGGTCGCCGGGAGCGCGGTTGAGAGGCGTGACATGAGCGTTGGTCCCTTCCCGTTCTAACGCTGGCCGGCAGGCGGTGCCGGGTTCTCGGTCGCGCTCGTCGAACCGCCGGGTGAGCGACGAAGCTCGTAGGCACCGGTGATGAGCGCGATGATCTCCTCGGGCGTGGTCGTGGCGGTCACCCGCTCCCCGACCTTGCGGCCGCGGCGCAGCACGGTGATCCGATCGGCCACCCGAAAGACGTCCTGAATGTTGTGCGAGATGAGGATCACGGCCTTGCCGGCGTCTCTCAACCGTCGGATGAAGTCGAGGACCTTTTGCTGCTCGGCGACGGCGAGCGCTGCGGTCGGCTCGTCCATGATGATCAGCCGGGCATCGAGGTTGAGAGCGCGGGCGATCGCCACCCCCTGGCGCTGACCGCCGGACAGCCGCTCGACCCAGATCTCGAGATCGGGGATGTGTACGTCGAGCTCGTCCAAGAGCTCGGCCGCCCGCCGGCGCATGCCCTTGCGATCGAGAAACGGAACGCCCAGGACCGGCCGTTGCAGCTCGCGACCGAGAAAGATGTTGTCGGCGACGTTCATCTTCCCCGCCAGGGCCAGCTCCTGGTAGATCGTGGCGATGCCGAGATCCCAGGCGTCCTGCGGGTTGCGCAAACGCACCGGCGAACCGGCGAAGCGGATCGTCCCGCCATCCGGTTGGTAGGCGCCGGCGACGATCTTGATCAGGGTGGACTTGCCCGCCCCGTTGTCGCCGACGAGGGCCGTGACCGCGCCTTCCTCGGCGGTGAAGTCGACCGCGGCAAGCGCCGTCAGGCCGCCGAAATGCTTCTCCACCGCTGCGAGCTCGAGCAGGCTCACGGTGCCGTCTCCGCGAGCGACGGGGCAGGGCCGGGCGGCTCCGGCGCGAGGCGCGCTTCGAGTTGGGCGGCGGTCGGCCGGCATTCCTGGGCACCTTCGCACGTCACCGAGAGCGTGGCGCCGGCGACGGCGAGCCGGGCGGCTTCGACCGCTGGCGCACCGTTCAGCCAGGCGGCGAGGAAGATGCCGGCGAAGGTGTCGCCCGCTCCGGTGCCGTCCACGGGCTCGACCGGCCGGGCCGGAATGTGCACACCCGTCTCGCGGCCCTCCTCCCACACCACCGCTCCCTCGTCGCCGAGGGTCAAGGCGAGGACGGGTCGCGATCCGGGCACCGCGCGCCAAACCGCCTCCAGCCGGTCGACCAGGCCGATCCTCGCCCCGCGAAAGCCGGTGACGGCGCGGGCGACGTCGCGATTGACGAAGACCAGGTCGGTTGCGGCCAGGAGGTCGCCGAACACTTCTGGCGTGCGCGACGTGGCGGGCAGGCCGGTGCTGTGCACGGCGAGCGTGATCCCGGCCGCCCGCAGTCGCGCGAAACGGCGGACGGCGACCCCGTACTGAAAGCCTTCGACGAGCAGGCAGTGGCGCCGCTCCGGCGTTGCCCGGTCCTTCAGGATCCGGTCGATCGCGCGATCGACATCGAGGCCCAGCGGCTCGTTGATGATCGTGCGGCTGCCGTGCGCCTCGACCAGGACGACGCAGCGGCTGAGACGGCCGCCGGGACGGCTGCCGATGCTGGTCACCGAGACCCCGCGCTCGGCCAGTCGGTCGATCGCCCAGTCGCTGTCGTCGTCGTCGCCGGTGACGGTGACGAGCACAGCCTCGATCGGATAGGGCTCGCCGACAGCGGCAGCAGTGGCGGCGACATTGGCGGCGGGGCCGCCCACGGTTTTGCGGATGCGGCTCGCGGTGATCCGGTCGTCGCGATGCGGCATCACCGCGAGACCGGCAGTGAAGTCGACGCTCAAATAGCCGAGGCAGCTGAGCTTCGGGGCGTCGCTGCGGGCCGGAGGGCCGGCGCCATGTCGCCGGCGGGCGGTCAGCGTGCGGGCCGCACGGTCCGGCCGGTAATCGAGCGCCGTGGCGGCATCGAGCACGCGTGTCACCGTCTCGGGTCGCGCGCCCGGGCGGTTGTTGAGGACGTTCGACACCGTTGCCACCGAGACGCCGGCCCGCTCGGCCACTTCGCGCAACGTGATGCGCCGCCTGTCCGCAAGGTTTAAACGTTTCAAGAGAGACCTGTCCCCGCCCCGCCGTTTGCCTGGTCGCCGCCCGTTTCGGCCAAAGTGGCTGCTTCCTTCGACCATAAATAGCCCTTGCGCGCCATGGCAAGTAGTGATTTTGTACCTGGGACGGCTCTGGCCGGGAAGATGACTTAAACGTTTTAGCCCTCAGCAACCGGCCGGAGCCGTCACCGCGGATCCGGCCAGCCGGGGCGCCGCCCGACACGAGGAACGCTCATGATCCGCCATGCCGCCCTGCCCCTCGCCCTCCTCCTCGCCGCCGCCTCGGCGACGCCGAGCGAGGCCGAGGCCAAAACCGTCTGCTTCGTCACCTTCAGCCTGCAGGTCGCCTATTTCCAGAGCAGCGTCGAGGGCGGCGAGCGCGCCGCGGAAGAGCTCGGGGTCGAACTGGTGGTGCTGGACCCGCAAGCCGATGCCGGCCGCCAAGTCACGCTCTTCGAGGATTGCATCGCTCGCGGTGTCGATGCCATCGTGGTCGATCCGATCGAATCGGGCTCGCTCGGCGGCGTGATCGAGGAGGCGGGAGCCCAGGGCATCCCGATCGCCGTGCTCGACACCCCGATCGAGAGCCCGCACGTGATCACCAATGTCGGCGTGCCCCAGTTCGAGGCATCGCGCGAGTTCGGTCAGTTCGTCGCCGGCTACATTATCGGGGCGATGGGGGGTGAGGCCAAGATCGGCATCATGCTGGCCTCGACCGAGGTCCAGCTGCTCCGCCGGGACGGCTTTCTCGAGGCGCTGAAGGCGGTGCCCGGGGCCGAGATCGTGGCGACCGGCGACGGCCGCAACATCCTCGAGCGCGCCACCGCCGAGGCCGAGGACATGCTGACCGCCAATCCCGACATCGATGTCATCTACGCCACCGGCGACCCGCAGCTGCAGGGCGGGCTCGCCGCTGCCGCCTCGCAAGGGCTCGACATCGCCTTCTTCGGCTGGGACGACATCCCCGAGCCGTTCATCGCCCCCCTGGAGGACGGCCGGATCGTCGGTTTTCTGAAGCAGGCGCCGGATGTCGGCGGCGAGATGGCGGTCCGCTTTCTCGTCCAGCATCTCGACGGCGAGGACGTGCCGGCTCGCTTCACCTACAACCCGGCGGTCGTGACCCGCTTCAATCTGGACCAGTTCCGCTGATCTCCGGGCGACAGAGAAACCGAGCGCACGCGTGCCGGATCGTCGCCAGATTGCTCTCTTCGCGGTCCGGTACGGGCTCTTCATCGCACTGATCTTGTGGATCATCGCGATGTCGCTCGTCTCGGACCGCTTCTTCACCTGGCTCAATTTCCTCAACGTCGCGCGGCAGGCCGCCCCGGTCATCATCATCGCGGTCGGCATGACCTTCGTCATCGCCACGGCCGGCATCGACCTCTCCGTGGGCTCGCTCGTGGCCCTCGTCTCCGTGCTGACGGCAGGCCTTCTGGCCCTCGGCTGGCCGGTCGCCCTGGTCATCCCGCTGGCCCTGCTGGTCGGCCTCGTGGCCGGTGCCGTGAACGGCTTTTTCGTTCAGCTGGGCCTGCCGGCCTTTGTCGTCACCCTGGCCGGGCTGACCTATCTGCGCGGCCTCGCCTTCGTCTACAGCGACGGCTATGCGACACCGGTCACCGACGAGGTCCTGATCTGGCTCGGCCGCGGCCGGATCGGCGAGCTGCATGTGCCGATCATCCTCGCTGCCATGGTCGCCGTCGCCGGCTGGTTCGTCCTCGACAAGACCCGCTTCGGCCTGCACGTGCTCGCCGTCGGCGGGCGCGAAGACGCCGCACGGGTGATGGGCATCAAGACCCGGCGGATCAAGGTGATCGTCTACGCGATCACCGGCGCACTCGCGGCGTTGGGGGCGATCGTCATCACCGCCAGGCTCGCCAACGGCTCGCCCAATGCCGGGATCATGCTGGAGCTCGACGTCATCGCCGCCACGGTGCTCGGCGGGACCAGCCTCTTCGGCGGGGCGGCGACCATTGCGGGCACCGTCGCCGGTGCACTCTTCCTCAATTTCGTCCGCAACGGCCTCAACCTGATGGGGGTCAACCCGTTCTGGGTGCAGGTGGCGACGGGCCTGATCCTGCTGCTCGCCGTGCTGGTCAACGTCCTCGCCAACCGGCGGGTCGAGGAATGGGCCAGGCTTTCGGGCAAGGACGATGACGCGGACTGAGGAGCCCTTCATTGTCATGCAGGGCATCGCCAAGCGGTTCGGCGGGGTGGTGGCACTCCGCGGTGTCGATCTCCAGGTGGGCCACGGCGAGGTCCTGGGCCTCGTCGGCGACAATGCCGCCGGCAAGTCGACATTGATGAAGATCCTCTCGGGCGCCTATCAGCCGGATCGGGGCACGATTCGCATCGACGGCCGCAACGTCACCTTCGCCGGCCCGCAAGAGGCCCGGGCACTCGGGCTCGAGATGGTTTATCAGGACTTCGCCCTGGTGCCCGAGCTCAGCGTCACCCAGAACATCTTCCTCGGTCGGGAGATCACCAAGCGTCGCCTGGGGGTCAGCACGCTCGATCAGCGCGAGATGGCGAAACGCGCGCGCGAGCTCTTCGAGCGGCTGGGCATCCGCATCCCGCCGGTGACCACCCCCGTCCGAGCCCTTTCGGGTGGCCAGCAGCAGGCGGTGGCCATCGCGCGGGCCACCGGCTTCGACTGCCGGGTGGTGATCATGGACGAGCCGACGGCCAATCTGGGCGCCTCGGCGATCGACAAGGTGCGGGAGACCATCACCCGGCTGAAGGCCGCGGGCATTACCGTCATCCTGATCAGCCACCGGCTCGAAGACGTATTCGCCGTCGGCGACCGCTTCGTCGTCATGAAGCATGGCCGCGTGGTGGCCGAACGGGCGGTCGCCGACACCCATGCCGACGAGATCGTCGCGATGATCGTGGCCGGCATCGACCCGCGTAGCCGGACGAGCGGCGATCAGTCGGTGGCGCCCCAGCCGGGCCCGTAAGGTGCATCGTGAAAGGCGATCTCGTGGCGCAGCATCCGCCCGAAGGCGGTATGGCAGCGCCGCCGTGTCGTGCCATCCAGCCCGGCACCGATCTCGTCGACGCGCTGCCGCAGCCAGGCGACCTGGTCCACGAATTCGGGCGCGATGTGCAGGTCGATCCAGGCCTTGCGCCAGCCCGTGGCCGTGCGCCGTCCGGCCGCTGCCCGGCACCACTCGAGATACATCCACTCGGCCGCCAGCATCCCGGAGAGGATCTCGATGAACGAGCCCGAGGCGGCGATGCCCAGGGCCACATGACCGAGCTCGGCGGCCTCCGGCGGCATCCTGCGCAGCGCAGGCGCGCCGCCTGCGACCTCGACGAAATAGTCGCTCTGCGTGGTGGCGAGTGCTTGGACAATCCGCGCCAGCCGATCGAGATCGGCCTCCTCCGGTGCCTTGGCGAGCGCCAGCGCGAAGACCCGCATCGCGGTGCGCACGAAGGCACCCTCCTGGACGAGATAGCGGCCGAAGATCTCGGAGTGGATGCGATCCTCCGTCATCTCGCGGACGAAACGATGCTCGAGCATCGCCTGGAAGAGTTCATGGTGGGCGGCGCGCAGCTCGTCGGCCAACGCCATGGTCAGGGGCTTTCGGCCGGCGGCAGGCCGAGGATCAGCCGGGCCACCTCGAGCGCTTCGACACAGCCCGCATCGTCCGCCGCGGCGATCGCCTTTTCCGCTGCGAGCTGCTGCAGCATGATCGCCGTATAGGCTTCGTCGCGCATCCTGGGCTCCTGCAGAAGCTTCTCGCGCACCTCGGCCATCGACCGGTCGCAATAGGGCAGTTCCGACGCTGCCGGCCCGGACGTGGCGCAGAGCGGCAGAAGGACCAGAAGGGTAGCCGCGCGCTTCATGTGTTCATCCTTCCCGTTTCTGCAGCAGATTCTCGATCTCCCGGCGCATCGGAAACGAGCCCGAGGTTCCGGGCCGGGTGACGGCGAGCGCTGCCGCCCGGACGGCGAGTCCCGTCGCGGCTTCGAGTGAGGCACCCTGCGCCAGGCGGGCGGTGACCACGCCGGTGAAGACGTCGCCCGCCCCGGCGGTATCGACTGCGCGCACCGGCGGTGCCGGAAAGTGCCGTTCTGCGTCGCCCCGAAACAACCGGCAGCCCCCGGCACCCTCCGTCAACAGCACGGACCCGCCGGAGTGGGCGCGGATTGCGGCTGCGGCAGCACCCGGATCTTCGATGCCGGCGATGGTCGTCGCCTCGACCTCGTTGACGATCACGAGATCGACCAGGTGCAAGAGCGGGCCGACGTCGTCGTGCAACGGGGCCGGGTTGAACACGGTGCGCAGGCCCCGTGCCCGGCCGTAGTCCAGGCAGGCCGCGGTCGCGGCGACCGAGAGATTGCCCTGCAGCAGCAGCGTGTCGCCCGCCGCAAGGACGCCGAGAGCCGCGAGGGCGCGGTCGCCGTCGAGCCAGGTGGCGCAAGCATGCGTGCTGACGATGGCGTTCTCGCCGCCGTCGGCCACGATGATCAGCGATTCGTCCGAGACGAAGGGGGCTTCGAGCAGCAAGGCCTCGAGGTCCGTCTCGCCCGCGAGTCGGTCCCGGAGCACCGCACTTGCCGGATCCGCGCCGATCGCCGCGATCAGCCGAACCTCCGCCGAAGCGCGAGCGGCGGCGATTGCCTGATTGAGCCCCTTGCCGCCCGCATCGATGCGTCGCTCGAAAGCGAGGAGGGTCTCGCCCGGCCGCGGTAGCTGTCGGACCCGGTAGGTGATGTCGACGGTGGCGTTGCCGACGACGTGGACGGTCATCGGGCGCGCTCGACCGCCGCCATGAAGTGATCGACCCTGGCCGGATCGACAGCGTTCCACCAGACGCCGTCCACCTTCAGCGAACTCGCGACGATTACGCCGTCGGCAACCGAGAAGATGTCGGCGATATTCTGGGCATTCACGCCGCTGCCGACGACGACGGGCAGCGTGGTCGCTGCCTTGATCGTGGCGATCTCGTCCGGCGTGGCCGCATCGCCGGTGCGCTGGCCCGTGGCGATCGCCACATCGGCGTCAAAGAACTCGTTGTCCCGGGCCAGTTCCTCGATGCTGCGATCGCCGGTGATCGCATGGGCACCGTGCTTGACGTGGACATCGGCGAAGATGCGGACCTCGTCGGCCGCGAGACTACGGCGGTAGCGCAGGGCGGTGGCCGCCGGCCCCTCGACGATGCCCTCGTTGGCGACATAGGCATTGGACCACTGGTTGACCCGGATGAACCCGGCACCGGCGGCCTTGGCGACGGCAAGGGCGATGTGCGCCCCGTTGGCGAGCACATTGATGCCCACGGGCAATCCCACCTCGCGACGCACCGCATCCGCGATGACGGCCATGGCAGCGGCAGTCTCGGGGCCGATCGCATCAGGTTTCAAGAACGGGATATCGCCGTGATTCTCGACAATCAGCGCGTCGACACCGCCTGCCGCATAGGACCGGGCCTCGCCGAGCGCATAGTCGGTGAGCTCGGCCATCGTCGCACCCCGATAGCGCGGCGCTGCCGGCAGCGGCCAGGAATGGATCACCCCGATGACCGCCCTGGCGCGTCCGAAAAGAACGGAAATCGCATTCTCTCTGGGTTGACCGACCGGCGCCATACTGTCCTCTCGATTGCTCCGCTCGCTGCAGCTCTACAGCCTTCCCGCTGCGGCGGCCACCGCTCGCCGCTCCGCTGCGTGCGAAACCGCGAGCCGGCAGTGACCATCCGGCCGACGTCGACCTTACGCGGCGACAACCCCGATCAGGCGGCGCGATCGACGATGATCGGGAGTGAGCCGAGTGCGCGATCTCTTGGTGCGGCGCAAGCTGGACGTTGCGCCGGGCGGTCGTCGACATCGGCAGTCGGCCGCCGCGTTGCAAGGTCTTGCGGTCGCCGTCGCTGATCGGGCTGCCGCAGGGCGTCGATTGCATCTTCCCGATCGATCTCCAGCGTTGCGCCCACGACTGCGCTCACCGTCAGCCTTGCGCGCCGACGCGGGCGGCGGTGCGCTCGCTCGGGCGCGGCCGTCCGGTGGCGATGAGACCTGCTGCGGTGGCAGCGTCGGCCATCTCCTGCGACGTCCGGGCAACGACGAAAGGCACGCCGTCGCCGGCCAGTTCGTCTGCCAGCGCCGCCACGGCCCGGTCGCGCCGGCCCTCGGTGACATCGCGAATCAGGACGAGGCGGACCCGTCCCGGCCAGCTCCTGGCGACGTCGCGATACATCTCCGGGTCGTGCTGGCCGCTGTCGCCGATCAGCACGACGGGCAGATCCGGTGAAACCGCCAAAAGCTCGTTGATCATCTCGATCTTGTGATCGTCGTCGCGGCGGATGAAGGGGGGCCGAAAGCGCAGGCCCCATTCGCGAAGGAACAGGACGGGCCGACCCGGGAAGCGGTGCAGCGCGAAGAAAGCCTCCAGCGTCTCGTAGATCACCCAAGGCCCGCGCGAGACGTAGAGCAAGGGGTTGTCCTCGCGACCGGTCCGTCCACCGTGCAGCTGCTGGTAGAGCTCGGCGACCCCGGCGAAAGCGACCCGACTGTCCGCACTCTTCAGCAGCATGCGGCCGATCATCTTCGTCTTGTTGGCGACGCCGGTGGCGACCACGGTATCGTCGATGTCGCTGATCACCATGAACCGGCAGTGCGATGGGGCGACCAGCACCTCGCCGACCGCCTCGGCCTCGGCCGGCTCGAGCAGCTGCAAATGCACCTGTGCGGCGCTGCGGTGTGGCCGCAACGGGGTCCGCAGGCGCATGCGCAGGCTGAAGTAGCCGTCACGATCGGTAATCAGGCCCTGCGTCTGGCCGTCGATGGTGGCGGTCAGCCGCGCCCCGCTCACCCCGCGACGGCGCATCCGGCGCATCACATCCCAGAGGCTGGCGGCGGCCGAGAAGTCGTTCGGCGCGTCGCGGGTGGGCTGGTGCATCACCCGTCCGACCAGGAACAGCGCCTCGTTCGAGGCGTAGCCGCGATAGGTATCGATGACGATAGGCCCCTGCGAGCGCGTCCGGCGCACCGGCTTGGCCAGCAGGCGCAGCAGCTTGCCGACGGCGGAGCCGAGGGTCGAGGTCATGCTGGCGGCGCGTCGCCGTGGCGGCGGTCGGCAGGTCGGCTGGTTGGCGGTCTCGGCAAGCGGTCGTATTTCCGGTCTGTCGGCTCGTGTCTACCGGTGGTCGATGATGGCGTCTTCAGTGTAATCTGGCAATTCCTCCGGTCGATTCGGCCCGCAGCGTCGCCCGCGAGCGAGCCGGCAGTAGTCACGAGGCGTCGTCCGGGTCGTGATCGACGCGCAGCGGCTCCTTGAAGGTGAGGGTGCGGTAGGGGAACGGGATCTCGATCCCGGCCCGATCGAGTGCTGCCTTGATCGCGGCCGCCACCTCGTCGCGCGAGCGATGTTCCTCGATCGGCGTCGACCCGGTCCACCAGCGGACGAGGAAATCGATGGACGAGGAGTTGAACTCGCGGGCGAAAACGTCGATGCGGGCATTTTTCTCCACCGTCTCCAGGTCCGTGAAGGCGTCGCGGATCACCTGCCGCGCGGCGTCGACGTTCTCGCCATAGGCGACGCCCACTATCAACTCGATGCGTCGCTTCGGCCGGTCGGTGAGCACCTCGATCGGGTTCTTGAAGAGGAACGAGTTGGGTAGAAGGACCAGTTCGGCCGACCGCTTGCGAATATAGGTGTCGCGGATGGTGATCAGCTCGACCCGACCGCGAATGCCCTCGCAAACGATGTCGTCACCGATCCGCATCGGCTCGCGGATCAAGATCAGCATGCCGGCCAGAAAATTCTCGAAGATGTCGCGAAACGCGAGCCCGACAGCAAGTGAGCCGATGCCGAGCCCGGTGAGCAGGCTCGCCGGCGTCAGATTGGGGAAGACGATGGTTGCTGTCACCATGAGCCCGACCAGCCAGATCAGAATGCGCGACAGGGTGAGCAGCGCCGACGCGAGTGAGCCGCGCATGCGTGATCGCCGGAAGATGCGGGCGAGCAGGCGAAGGAACACCAGCGCCGTGAGCCACGTCCCGAGGAGGATAACAGCCCCCGCGATCAGGTTGGGGATCAGCGCCACCGCAGCGACATAGTGGCCCCAAAGCTGATCACGAATGATGCTCAGCGGTTCCATCGTCGGTCAATCCGAGCGAAAGGGCGTCCGGTGACGCCGAAGTGGTCTCTAACCGGGAACGACGGAAAGGCCGATTGGTTCGGCGCCGGCATCGGCGAGGGGAAAGTCTCGGCCTGCAGCAGCCGAGACGGTGCGGGCCACCCGAGGCGCTCGTCTCGATCTCTGCGCTGGCCGGGGGAACTTCGGCTCGGGTCGGTGCGTTTTTGAACAGAGCGGTAAGGCCTCGCAGCAAGTCGATAGGCCCCGGGTCCACCGGCAAGGAGGGAGCTCCGAGGCTGATCGTGCGCTCGCGAGCGAACGGGCCAGTGAGACAGCGACGCCTGTGATCGAGACCGGATCGGCAAGGCCTTGAATTGAGAGGAAGCGAAAGATCTTGCTCAGGGAGCATACCTGCAGGAACCGGGAGGCGGGGCCGCATCTTCTTTCGGCCTGCCACGCCGATGCAGCACCGTTCGTGGCGACGGGAACTTCGGGAGAGCTGCGATGAGTACCCCGCAGAACGTGTCCGAGAAGCTGATCGCAGCGCATCTGGTCGACGGCGAGCTGACGGCCGGCGAGGAGATCGGGCTGCGTATCGATCAGACGTTGACCCAGGACGCTACCGGCACGCTCGTGATGCTCGAACTGGAAGCAATGGGTCTCGGTCGGGTGCGCACCGAGCTCTCCGCCCAGTATGTCGATCACAACCTCCTGCAACTCGACCACAAGAACCCGGACGACCACGAGTATCTGCGCACCGCCTGCGCCCGCTTCGGCATCTGGTACAGCCGGCCGGGCAACGGGGTCAGCCATCCGGTGCACATGCAGGCCTTCGGACGACCGGGCAAATCACTGGCGGGGTCGGACAGCCATACCCCGGCCGCCGGGTGCCTCGGCATGCTCGCCTTCGGCGCCGGCGGCATCGAGGTGGCGCTGGCCATGGCGGGCGAGCCTCTCTACCTGAAGAGGCCGCTGATCTGGGGGGTGCGGCTCGAGGGCGAGCTGCCGGACTGGGTCAGTGCCAAGGACGTGATCCTGGAGCTGCTGCGCCGGCACGGCGTTTCCGGGGCGGTCGGCCGGGTCATCGAGTATCACGGGCCGGGGCTCGCCGGGTTGAGCGCCATGGATCGGCACGTATTGGCCAATATGGGCACCGAGCTCGGTGCCACGACGACCGTGTTCCCCTCGGACGACGAGACCCGACGGTTTCTCGAAAGCGAAGGGCGCGGCGACGAGTGGATCGAGATCATCGCCGACGACGGTGCCGGCTACGACGTGGACGAGGTGATCGAGCTCGACCGGCTCGAGCCGCTGATTGCCGAACCGAGCAGCCCTGGCAAGGTGGTGCCCGTTGCCGAGATTGCCGGCGCGCCGTTGAACCAAGCCTATATCGGCTCCTCCGCCAATCCCGGCTATCGTGATTTCGCGGTGCCGGCGCTGATGGTCGAAGGGCGCACCGTGGCCAATCACGTTTCGTTCGACGTCAACCCGTCCTCCCGCCAGCTGCTCGCGATGCTGGCGCGGGACGGCCATCTCGGCCGACTGGTACAGGCGGGTGGCAGGCTCCACCAGGCCGGCTGCAACGGCTGCATCGGCATGGGCCAGGCGCCGGCCACCGGGCAGAACAGCCTGCGCACCGTGCCGCGCAATTTTTCGGGGCGGTCCGGGACGCTCGACGACAACGTCTTTCTCTGCAGCCCCGAGACGGCCACCGCATCGGCCCTCATGGGCAGGATCACCGATCCGCGCGAGCTCGACATGGCCTGTCCGCGTGTCGGTCCGCCGGCACCCATGCCGATGTCGCGATCGATGCTGGTAGCGCCGCCGCCCGGCGACGAGGCCGGCGATGTCGAGCCACGCAAAGGCCCCGATATCGAACCTCTGCCGAACCTGGAGCCGTTGCCGGATCGACTGGCGCTGCCCGTTCTCTTGAAGACCGACGACGATCTTTCCACCGACGAGATTTTGCCGGCCGGCAGCCGGAGCCTCCCGTACCGCAGCAATATCGAAAAGCTGGGGGTCTACGCGTTCGAGAGCATCGATCCGGACTACCCGGAACGGGCCCGCAAGGCCGGCGACCATGCGATCGTCGGCGGCGCCAATTACGGCCAGGGATCGAGCCGTGAGCACGCGGCGCTGGTGCCGCGCAGCCTCGGGCTACGACTGGTCGTCGCCAAGAGTTTCGCCCGCATCCATCGGCAGAACCTCGTCAATTTCGGTGTCTTGCCGCTCACGTTCGGGGATCCGGACGACTACGCGCGGCTGGCGACGGGCGATCGTTTGCTGATCGACGACCTGCGAGCGGCGCTCGACCGCGGCTGCGCGCTCGACGTCGATGTCGAAAGCGACGGCAATGGTTCGACGATCCGGCTGGTCCACGATCTCTCGGACCGGCAACTCGAGATTTTGCGCTGCGGCGGTGTCGTCAATTGGATCGCCGAACGCGAAAAGAGTGCCGCTACCTGACCCGAGGCTCGATCGGGCGACCGGCCGTTCTGCGCTGCGACGAGTGTCTGCTGCACCAACCGGCGGCCCGGCAACGGATGCCGACACCGACCGTGGCGCCGCAACATGGACCATCGATGCCGAACAGCGTGTCGCTGGGCAGGGTAGTCTGCCATCCTTGCTCAGTTGCGCGGACCAGATCGTTGTCGGCCGGGGCTCGCGACACCAGCCGGCCGGTCTCAATAGGCCCGGGCGATCGAGAAATCGATCACGTCTTCCAGCGCGTCGCGGTGCGGCGACGGCGGAAAGGTCATGAGGGCGGTGCGGGCACGTTCGCCCGAGGCACGGGCGCGGGCGAAGCTGGCCTCCAGCGTCCCGTGCGCCGCCAAGAGACGCTGTGCTTCGACGAGATCGTCCGGGGATTGCTGTTCGGGCGCGCCGATCACCCGCTCCCAGAAGGCCCGCTCGGTGGCGTCGCCCGCCGCGTAGGCCAGGAGCACCGGCAGGCTCGCTTTGCCCTCGCGAAAGTCGTCGCCGATCGTTTTGCCGAGCTCGGCCTGGCGGGCCGAGTAGTCGAGTGCATCGTCGACCAGCTGAAAGGCGATGCCCACCTCTTCGCCGTAGACCGCGAGCGCGCGCTCGGCCTCGGGCTCGCGGTCGGCGACCACCGCACCGATCTGGCAGGCGGCGCGAAAGAGAGCAGCGGTCTTGGCCTTGATGACCTCGAAATAGGCCGCCTCGGTGGTGGCGACCTCGCCCGCGGTCATCAGCTGCGCCACTTCGCCCTCGGCGATCACCGCCGAGGCGTCGGAGAGCAGCTCCAGCACACGCAGGCTGCCGTCCCGCACCATGAGCTGAAAAGCACGGCTGAAGAGAAAGTCGCCGACCAGCACCGGTGCCTTGTTGCCCCAGAGCGCGTTGGCGGTCGACCGGCCGCGTCTGAGGTCGCTCTCGTCGACCACGTCGTCGTGCAGGAGCGTGGCGGTGTGGATAAACTCCACCGCAGTCGCGAGGCCGATATGCCGCTCGCCGTCGTGGCCAGCGAGCCGCGCCGAGAGCAGGGTGAGAGTCGGGCGGATGCGTTTGCCGCCGGCGGCGATCAGATGCCGGGCGAGCTCCGGGATCATCCGGACCTCGCTCTGCAGCCGGTCGATGATCAGCGCATTGACCTTCGCCATGTCGTCGGCAACCAGCTGGTTCGCACGATCGAGGCTCGGTTCGGCCGGCATCGTTTCGGCGGCAGTCGACAGAGGAAGGGCGGTCAAGACGGCGTACTCCCGATTAAGCGATCACGCGGTGCCGCGCTCGGCAGCACCGAAAGAAGAAGGCCCCGCCCCCGTCATTTGCCGCCATCCGGCTTGCCACCACGCTGGGCGCTAGCTACCACGCGGTTCGTCGCCGTTGCAAATCATCGATCCGGCGCACCCCCTGGCGCGCGGCGAAAGGGACCGACTTGGGCTCGGCATGAACGAATTGGTACGCAGCAACGACCTCGTCTACCTCTCCTGGGTCGAGGCCGTGCTCGCCGCTGCCGGCATCGCCTGCGTGCTGAGCGATCAGTACACCAGCGTGATCGAGGGAAGCATCGGCGCGATCCCGCGACGTATTCTGGTCGACAGCGACGATTTCGTTCGTGCCGAACGGGTGCTCGCCGAGGCCGAGGCCGAATTGCGGCGAGACTGACCCGATGACGGCAGCGACCACGGGCACCACGCTCGATCGGCTGCTCGGCGGCCGGGTGATCCTGGAGCAGCCCGCGAAGGGCTTTCGCGCCGGGATCGATGCGGTGCTGCTCGCCGCGAGCGTCGATGCGCCGGCGGCTGCCCGAGTGCTGGACGCCGGTGCCGGTAGCGGTGCCGCGGCCTTGTGTCTCGCTCGCCGCCGGCCGGACCTGGCCGTCGTCGGTCTGGAGCGCGACCCGGCGACTGCCGCCCTCGGCCGGGCCAATGCCGAGCGCAACGAGGACGGCGGGCGGGTCGCGATCGAAACGGGCGACCTCATGGCCCCGCCTGCGGCGCTCGTGGTCCCGTTCGATGCGGTCATGACCAACCCGCCCTTCAATGCGCCCGAGAGCAGGGCGGCACCGTCGCCGGCGCGGGCAGCTGCCACGGTCGACACGGTCGGCCCGGCAACTTGGCTCGCCGCGTGCCTCGCCCGGCTGGCGCCGAAGGGCCGGCTCGTCCTGATCCATCGGGCCGATCGGCTGCCCGCGGTTCTGGCGGCGCTGGAGCCTGCTGCCGGGGCGATCGAGATCGTCCCTTTATGGCCCGGGCCCGGCGCGGCAGCGGCGGCCAAGCGGGTGATCGTTCGCTGTCGCAAGGGAGCGCGTGGGCCCGCGATTCTCCGGCGCGGGCTGGTTCTGCATCGAGCAACCGGGATTTTCACCGACGCGGCGGAGGCGATCTTGCGGCACGCCGCATCTCTCGACGACGTGCTGGCCGGGAACTGAGCGACCTCGAGGGTCGAGGAGGGCGCCGATGTCCGTGGCTCCATCATGTACCGGCTCGGCGGGCTTCTGCCTTCTGCGCTCGGCCAATTCTTTGACAAAGAGGGACATCGCGGCGATCCCGGTCAACGGGCGTCGAGCTTCTGCCCGGCGCCGAGAACCGCCACCGTCGCGACTCTTTTCCGCAGCCTGCCGAAGCCGCCGGCGCCTAAGTCCCCACTCGATCATGAAGGAGCATCGATCTTGCCTTGGTATCGGCCGCGCTGGCTCGGGGGGCGCAGTATCATCGTCCCCGTCGTCCGTCTCAGCGGTGTCATCGGCGCCGTCCCGTTGCGCAGTAGCCTCACCCTCGAGAGCATCGAGCCGACGCTTGCTGCTGCTTTTGCGCTGAAGCGTGCGCCGGTCGTCGCCCTGACGATCAACAGCCCAGGCGGCTCGCCGGTCCAGTCCTCGCTGATCGCCCAGCGCATCCGGGCTCTGGCAACGGAAAAGGACAAGCCGGTCATCGCCTTCATCGAGGACATCGCGGCCTCCGGCGGCTACTGGTTGGCACTGGCGGCCGACGAGATCTTCGTCGATCGCGCCTCGATCGTGGGCTCGATCGGCGTCATCTCCGCCGGCTTCGGTCTCGACGGCGCCATCGCGCGGCTCGGCATCGAACGCCGGGTGCACACCACGGGGCCGCGCAAGGCGCTGCTCGACCCGTTTCGTCCAGAGCAGGCCGGTGATGTCGAGGTTCTGCGCGAGGTGCAGGCCGATATCCTGGCGAGTTTCAAGACGCTGGTCGAAAGCCGGCGGGGTGCGAAACTGACGCTCGCCGAGGCGGACCTCTATTCGGGTCGGGTCTGGAGTGGCGAGAGGGCGGTCGGCCACGGGCTGGTCGACGGAATCGGCGAGGTGCGTGGTATTCTGCGCGCGCGCTACGGCGACGAGCTCAAGCTCAGGACCGTGAACCGGCAGCGCAGCTGGCTGCAACGGCGCTTCGGCATGAGCCGGACGACCGCCGCCAACCCGTTGGCAGAGGCCCTACCCGAGATCTTGGCCGAGATCGAGGCCGCGGCACTCTGGCGACGGTACGGTCTCTAGCGGGCTGCGGAGAAAGCTGCGACGCCCAGGTGCCGGTAGCGGTACGTTGCGCGCGGTTCAGTCGGTCAACCGCTCTCGCCGGCGGCGGATCTCTTCCGGCCATCGGCTCTCGATGCAGGCGATCACGGCGCGGATCTCGGCCTCGGCGAGGATGCCGGCGACGGCCGGCATGTTGCTGCGGTAGCCCGGCGGGGCAAATGGCTCGATCCCGTGTCGGGTCATGGCGATGCGATCGGCATCGGCATGGTGCCGAGTGTGCCCGGTGGCGTCGTGCGGTGGGGCAGGCAGGGTGCCGCAGGCCCGACGGCGGCGCCAGTCGGGCTCGCCCTCGAGGTCACGTCCCTGACGGACAGCGCCGTGCTCGGCGAAGAGTGCTGCACCTCGGCCGAGAACCGCCGCATCGTCGGTGGAGATGCGCAAGCGACGGGGCCCGGTCGACGAACAGCCGGGCAGCAGCAGCCGCGACGACGGCGAGCGAGGCGGTGAGCACGGTCCAAAGAAAGCCGCGCACCGCGAAGCGCCGAAGATCGTCATGCCCAGACGCTCCTCTCGGCGATGATGTCGGAGGCCGAGTGAGGATGAGGACGATTGTCGCGTGCCTGCCAAATGACGCCGAACGGTCGGGTGGACAGGTGCGGCGTCAAGCCCGCCTCGGCCACAAGAGCGTGATCGCACCGATCGAGGGGCCGAGGGCCATGACCAGAAACGCCAGGGTCCAGGCACTCGTCCCGCTGCCGAAGGCATCGAGCACCGCACCGACGGCCAAGGGGCTGATCAGCGCCATGGCGGCGGCGAGGAACGTCTGCGTGGCGATCGCGGCCCCTCGTCGCTCGGCCGGCGTGGACTGGATCGTACCGACCAGGATGGCCGAGTTGTCGGTCATCAGAAGTGCGCCGTAGAGCAATGCCAGGGCGGCCACCAGGACGAAGTTCTCTCCGGCGGCGAGCCCGAGCAGAACGCCCGCCACGGCAGCCGCGAGCATCAGCGCCGCCGTGCCGCGGCGGCGGTCGGTGCGCACGGCGAGTTCGTTGCCCAAGAGGCCGGCCGGGAGGCCTGCGAGGATCAGCACCGTGGCGATGCTGCTGACCAGCACGGTGCCGCCGGGGGTGTCGGTCTGCACGGCGGCAAAGGTGAGAAACGTCACGATCCAGGTGCGAAAGGCGAACATCTCCCAGGAATGTGCCGCATAGGCCGCGATGTAGCGCATGGTCGGGCGGTCCCGGAGCACGGCGGCGATCCGGGTCGCCATGTTGCCGTTGCCGGTCGACGGCTTCGGATGCTTCGCCGGCAGCGTGGCCATCAGGGCTGCAGCGAAGAGGGCGGCGATACCCGTGGCGGCGAAGGCTGCCGGCCAGCCGACGACCGCGGTCGCGAGGCCCGCCATGAACAGCGAGCCCGCCGAGGCGAGCGAGAACGTCGCACTGTAGAAGGCCTGCGGCCGGCCGCTCACGTTGCTTTCGGGCAGCCGGTCGGTCAGCGCCTCGAGGCCCGGCATGTAGCTGCCGGCAATCGCGATGCCGGTGAGCAAGCGCCAGCAGAAGGCGGTCCAAAAGCCGGTCGCGAAGACGGCGAAGCCGAGCCCGGCGATGCCGCCCAGCAGGCAGGCCAGGACGACGATGCGGCGCGCGTCGATCCGATCGGTGAGACCGACGAGAACGGGAGCGGTGAGCGCATAGCCGACATAAGACGCCCCGCCGATCCAGGCCGCCTCGGTGTTGCTCAGCTGCCATTGGTCGATGAAGACCGGGATCAGCGCCTGAAACGTCAAGGAGCCGCTCATCGCCAACATCTGCACGAGGCAGAGCACGAGGGTGAGCCGCATGGGAGCCGTCATTGCGCCGCACACCGCCGAGGTGCCATAAGGCGGCCCGTCACGACTTTCGACCCGGATCTGCAGCGGACGCCGTCGACGATCGAGCGGCGTGGAGAAGAACGATGGCCAAGCAATTGTTGCATCTCGTTTTTGGCGGCGAGCTCGTCGAGCCCAACAGCACCGAGTTCAGCGATCTTGCGAAGCTCGACATCGTCGGCATCTACCCGAACTACGCCGAGGCCGAGAAAGCGTGGCGTGCCAAGGCGCAGGCGACCGTTGACAATGCGCAGATGCGCTACTTCGTGGTCCATTTGCACCGGCTGCTCGATCCCGACGATCAGCCGCAGGCTCGGTGAACCAACCGGTCCGGCGCCAGGGCCGGCAGCAGATGAGCGAGGCTTTCGGGCGGCCCCTCGCCGCGCACCAGCCGGCCCGCCAGATCCGCCATGGCAGGTGCGGTCTGGATGCCGTAACCACCCTGGCCGGCGAGCCAGAAGAAGCCTTCGGTCCGGGGGTCGAAGCCGACGACCGGGGTCTTGTCCGGGGCGAAGGTCCGCAGTCCCGCCCAGCTGTGCTCGATGCGCCGGACGGCGAGCGGGATGGCGCGCTCGATGCGATCCACGGCGATCGCGATGTCGAGCTCCTCGGGGCGCACGTCGTGCGGCTCGACCGGTGTCTCGTCGGCGGGTGAGCAGAGCAGCTTTCCTGCCTGCGGTCGGAAGTAGAATTGCTCGTCGATATCGTCGACCAAGGGCCAGCCGTCGACCTCGAAGCCGTCGGGACCGGCCACGATCAGAGCGGTTCGGCGCTTGGGCACGAGGCCGAGCCGGTCGAGCCCGGCGGTGACCGCCAGCTGATCCGCCCAGGGTCCTGCCGCATCGACGACGATGGGCGTGGCATAACGTCGGCCGCCCGCCGTCACCTGCCAGCTGCCCTGCACCCGGTGCAGCTCCTGCACGCCGGCATCGCCGACGAGTTCGCCGCCGCGTGCCTTGAAGCCCCGGAGATAGCCCTGAAACAGCGCGTCGACGTCGAGGTCGCGGGCATCGGGATCGAAAATCGCGGCGACCGCATAGTCGGGTCGAAGGGCCGGGACGAGCCTCAGGATCTCCTCGGGACCGAGCTCTCGCGCTGCGGGCACGTGGCGCTGGAGGTGGCCGAGGGTCGGGGTCAAGCGATCGAGCTGGTCCTGGCGCAGGAGACTCAAGGCACCGCGCGGCTCGATCAGTCTCGTGCTGGTGAAACCCTCCGGTGGCGTCTCGAGGAACGTTTCGCTCGCAGCCGTGAGATCGCGGATAACCGCGTTGCCGTAGCCCTTGAGATAGACCGCGGCAGAGCGACCTGTGGTGTGATAGCCGGGCTGCTCTTCGGCCTCGAGCAGGATCACCCGGCAATGCCGGGCGAGCTCGAACGCCACCCCGGCGCCGGCGATTCCGGCCCCCACCACGACGACATCAGCGGCGATCATGAAATCGATCCTCGCAACGGACAGTCAGCCGGAGCCGAGTGCGGCGAACGACAGAAACCGCACCGGATCGCCCGGGCGGATGGTGGTCGTGGACGGTGCGATCTCGATCAGCCCGTCGGCATCGGTGAGCGAGGTCAAGATTCCCGAGCCCTGACGGCGGATCAGCTCGGCTCGGGGGCCATCCGGACCGTCGTCCAGCCGGCCGCGCAAGAGCTCGGTCCGGCCGGGCTTCTTGTCGAGCGAGAAGGCGGCGGGTATCAGAAAGGCCAGGGGTTCGAGCCAAGCTGAGCCCGCCAGCCGCGCGATCACCGGCCGGGCGAAGCGCATGAAGCAGACGGCGGCGGCGACCGGATTGCCGGGCAGCCCGATGGTGACGGCGTCGGCGAGCCTGCCGAAGGCGAGCGGCCGGCCCGGCTTCATCGCGATCTGCCAAAAGTCCAGCCGGCCGTGGCGCTCGACCGTTCGCACCACATGGTCTTCGTCGCCCTTGGAGGCACCGCCCGAGCTGAGCACGACGTGATGATCGCCGGCCGCATCGAGAACAGCGCTCTCGACTGCCGCTGCCGTGTCGGGAAGGATGCCGAGGTCGGTGACGGTGACCGGCAGGCCCTGCAAAAAACCCTGCAACATGTAGCGGTTGGCATCGTAGATGCCGCCTTCGGGCAGCGGACGGCCGGGCTCGGCGAGCTCGTCGCCGCTGGAGAAGAGGGCGACACGCAGCCGCCGATAGACCGAAAGCTCGGCGAGCCCGATTTCGGCAGCGACCCCGATATGTCGCGGGCCGAGCACTCGTCCGGCGGTGAACAGCGACTGCCCGGCGGTGATGTCCTCGCCGGCGCGACGACGGTTGCTGCCCGCGCGCAACGGCCGATCGAGCATGATGCCGCCGGCCTCCAGCGTCACCTCCTCCTTCATCGCGACCGTATCGGTCCCGGCCGGCATCATCGCCCCGGTGAGCACCTGGATGGCCCGGCCGTCCGGCACAGGTCTGCTGACCGGGTGACCGGCTGCAGCTCGACCTTCGGCGAGAGGCAGCCGGATCGGTCCGGCCTCGGCCTGGCTGGCGGCTGCGAAGGCGTAGCCGTCGACCGCCGCGTTGTCGAACGCCGGGACCGGCCTCGGGCTGACGAGCGGTGCGGCCAGCACCCGGCCCACGGCCAGGGCCAAGGGTACGGTCTCGGTCGCGACGACCGGTCGGATGCTACGGCGCAGCCGATCGAGGGCGTCCGCGACCGAGATGTGGCCACGGCTGAAATCGAAGCAGTCGAGGGGAAGCTCGGGGCTCAGCGGACGATCTCCCGCGCATGCTCGAGGACCGTTCTGGCCACGCCTTCGATGTCGTCCAGATGGATCACCGGCACGGTCAGTCCGTCGAGCGGCACATCGGAAGCTACGGCGACGACATCGGGATCGTTGCGGGCGATCAGATCGGTGCCCCGTTCGCCCCGATGCACCTCGATCTTGGGCAGGCTCGTCCCTTTGAAGCCCTCGACCACGACGAGGTCGACAGGTGCGAGCTTGGCGAGCAGCTCGGCCAATGGTGGTTCGGCCTCGGCTCGCAGCTCGTGCATCAGAATCCACCGCCTGGAGGTCGCGAGCACGACCTCAGCGGCCCCGGCCTCGCGATGCCGCCAGGTATCCTTGCCGGGCCGGTCAAGGTCGATGCTGTGGTGCGCGTGCTTGACGGTCGACACTTTCAGGCCTTCGCGGGTCAAATGCTCGACCAGACGGACGACCAGCGTCGTCTTGCCATTGTTCTTCCAACCCACAACACTTATGACACGCATGAGACCTCGGACTCAGCCCTGCCCAACGCGGGCCGTCCCGCACCTGTCGATCTAGCATGCTGGTCGGCGACCGACCACACCCGGCAACACCCTTCGATCCGCGCGATGGGGCCGGCGCCGCCGAGTGTGCCGACACGTCGGCTCTAGGGCGGTCGTTGCCGCAGAGGAGGCCATGAACGAACCGACCGAGCTCGACACACGCGGATTGAACTGCCCTTTGCCGGTTCTCAAGGCGCAAAAAGCGCTTCGTGCGCTGGCGACCGGCGAGCGGCTCCTGGTGCGCGCGACCGATCCCAAGGCACCCAGCGACTTTGCCCAGTTCTGCGAGGCGGCCGGGCACACCCTGGTCGAAAGCACGGTGCAGGAAGACCACTTCACGGTCGTGATCGAGAAGCGTGGCTGATCGATCGGCACTGGAGCTGCCGGGCTGGGCCCGGGGCGTGCTGGTGATCGGCGACGTGCACGGCCATCCGGATCTCTTCGGTGCCATGCTTCGCCTCGCCGCGCACGAGGCGCGCTTCGTCGTCTCGCTCGGTGATCTGGTCGATCGCGGCACCGACAACGCGGCGACGGTCCGGCAGATGCTGCAGGTACTCGCCGAGCGCCGGGGACTCTTCATTCGCGGCAATCACGACGACAAGCTCTTTCGCACCCTGCAGGGCAATCCCACGGTGGTCGACAGTGATCTCGCCGTCACGATCGAGCAACTCGATGCGGCTGCCGACAGTGCCTTCTTGAAAAAGGGCATCTGCGAAGCCTATCGCACGGCCCCCTATCTCGTTTGCCTCGGGCATACCGTGATGGTGCACGGGGCCTTCGCCCCGGCGATGTCGAAAAGCAAGACCCTACCCAAGAAGCTGCGCTCGCTCGCGATCTACGGCGAGGCGACGCCGGACCGGATCAGCAAGAAGCCCGTTCGCACCTATCGCTGGGCGGCAACGGTACCGGCGCGCACGACAGTGGTGATCGGCCACCATCCGATCAGCGATGAGACCGTCCTGGTTCAGCGCAACGCCGCCGGTGGTCGCGTGATCCATCTCGACTGCGGTGCCGGCAAGGGGCGAGGGCTGGGTGGCTTGCGATTGAGGCCCGATGGCAGTGTCGAGGATGCCTGCCGTGCGGTGCGGCACAGGGGCGAGGTAACACTCGAACCCGCCGCTTTCGCACCCTACTCGGCTATTGCGGCAATGGAGAAAATAGGATAATAGTCCTTGCATCCATGCAAGTATGGAGTGCAAGGTTGCGCATTTTCCTTCTCGTCCCTGTCCTGCTGTTGGTCGTGGGTACCGTGGCCTGGGAACACGAGGCGACCGAACCGCCGTTCGACGTCGTCGTTCTGGAGAGCCTGGACGACGACACGGCGCGCGATGTGCTTTCGGTGTTCGAGGGCGAACTCGACGCCCGGCTGCTCGCCGATCGGCGTCGCGCCGACTTTCTCCGGGTTCGGGTATCGGCCGGTGTTCCGCTGTCGCTACCCGCGGGCTACCGTCTGGTCGATGCCGATCTCGTCGTCAGTTTCGGCAAGGCGGCGGCCGAACAAGGGAGTCTGGCGCTCGGTGGTGCGGCCACACCGCATCTCTTCGCCTACCTGCCGCGCGATCTGGAGGTTTCGCTCAGCGAGGTTCGCGCCGGCGACAGCCGTTCGCCGGCCACCGGCATCACCGGCCACCCGCCGCGCGGTGCCGCTTTCGCTATCGCCCGGCAACTGTTCGCGAGCCGCGGCGGCACGCCGCTCACGATCGGCATCCTCTATCGGGCGAACGGCGACTCCACTTTCAACGCGATGCGTCGCTCGGCCGGCGGTGCCGCGAGCCACGACTTCGTCGCCTTGCCGTTCGTCGTCGCCGGCGACGCCGATACGGCAGCGTTGCTCGGAGCTGTCGGAGATGCGGCAGCCGCGGCTGCCGCGGGCGAGCTTTCGGTCGATGCGTTCTGGCTCGCTCTCGATACGGCCGCACCCCTCGACCTCTTGGTGCGGACCATCGAGACCCGCACCGGCCGACCTGTCGTCTATGCCCCGAGCGAGGCGGCGGTCGCCGCCGGCGCCTTGATGTCGCTGGCACCGGACCCCCGCAGCACCGCCCGCGAGGCGGCAGCCCTCGCCGAACGCCTGTTGGCCGGGGCAACTCCGGCCGATCTGCCGCTGCGCGCCCCCCACCGGGTCGACCTCTCGCTCAATCTCGAGACCGCGGATTCCCTCGGCATCGTGCCGAGCCACCAACTCATGGAGTTCGCCCGCGGCCGGTTGTTCAGGTGAGGTGACGACCATGCGTCTGCGCAGCAAGCTCCTGCTCGTTCTCCTGCCCGTCGTGCTCGCCGGACTGACCCTGCAATGGATGGTCAGCAGCTACACCCAGGACCGGCAGATGACCGGGCAACGGACTGCACTGCTCGCTCATCTCCTCGACAATGCAGCACTTCGGATGATCGACGAGCGGCACCGCGTGCTGACCACGTATGGGCTCGACAGCATCGGCGTTTATGTCGAGCGCTATCAGGCCAACGTCCTCGCCGAGCTCGCCGAGCTCGCCGAGCGGACCGACGTGCTGCTCGTGGTGCGCGACGCCGAAGGCGAGGTCCTGCAGCCGGCATCGTGGCAGGAGCGTGAGCGCCGCCGCCTCGGCGAGCAGCTGCCGCAGAACGACGGGCGGATCGTGCTCGAGCTGGGTGGTCAGAGCTATCTCGCCGTGGTGCGACGCTTTGCGCCCTGGGGTTGGACCGTGGTCGCCGCTTACCCGCTGGACGCGGTCAAGGCGGCCATCCGCAGGGTCAATCTGGCGATCACCGCGAGCCTCGTGCTCGCCGGTCTCTGCATCGCGCTCAGCCTGTTCGTCGGCGTCGACCGGTTGGTGATCGGCCCGATCCGGCAGCTCGAGGACAAGCTGCAGGCCTTCACCGACGGCCAGCAGCTGGCCGATCTGCGGCTCGAGGGGTCCGACGAGCTTGCCGAGCTCGCAGCGTCGATGGATGCGATGGCGCACGGCATCGTCGCCTACACGGCGGAGCTGGAGCGATCGAACAGCGAGCTCGACAGCTTCGCCGCCACCGTCGGCCACGACCTGCGCACCCCGCTCCGTGCCATCGACACGATCGCCGGCTGGCTCGCCACCGATGCCAGCCCGCTGCCGGATGTCGCCCTCGACCACCTGAGCCGGCTGAAGGACCAGGTGGCGCGCATGGATACCATGCTGAAGGATCTCCTGCATTACGCCCAGGCGAGCCAGGTGACGGGTCCGCTCGGGCCTTGCGACATCCGCGCCCTGGTGAGCGAGCAGTTGGAGTTGCTCGCACCCGAGCGGCAGGTCGAATTGCGGATCGAAGGTGAGTTGCCGATCCTGATCACCCCGGAGCCGCCCTTGGCTCTGGTGCTGCGCAACCTCATCGCCAATGCGATCCAGCATCACGATCGGGACGTCGTGAACCTCGCGATCCGCGTCGCCCGGCACGGCCGCCGCGTCATCTTCCGGGTCAGCGACGACGGGCCGGGGATCACGCCGGCACAACAGTTGCGGATCTTTCGCCTGTTCGGCAATCGGGTGGGCGAGAACCGACAGGCGGTCAAGCCCTGCGGCAGCGGCATCGGCCTGGCGCTGGTCCGCCGTATCGTCCAACGCCTCGGCGGTTCGATGGAGGTCGAGAGCAGCGGCGACGGCCGCGGTACCACGATCGTCTTCGACTGGCCGCTCGATTGCTCGTTGTTGCCGACCTTGGCCGGCCCCGGCCTGCGCCTGCCGGCACCCCTGGCTTCTGCCGTCCGAGCGGAGTAAGAGCCTGACGAACCGTTCAGGCAGGATGTTCCATGGGTGCGATACGCGAGGCGATCGAGAAGCTCGAGCTTTCCGGCATCAGCAAGGTGGCGATGGGTGCTCTGGGCGACCCCGAGGTGATCCCGCTATGGTTCGGCGAGAGTGACATCGCCACCCCCGCCTTCATCCGTGACGCCGCCAAGGCCGCCCTCGACGCGGGCCAGACATTCTACTCCTATTCCCGCGGCACCCCGGCGCTGCGCAATGGTCTGAAGCTCTATCTCGACCGGCTCTACGGTATCGATGTGCATCCCGACCGGATCTCGGTCGCGGGCTCGACCATGCTGTCCGTCGTGGTCGCCTGCGAATGTCTGTTGAGCGAAGGCGACGAGATCATTCTGATCGGGCCCTATTGGCCCAATGTCCGGGTCGCGAGCCAGCTCATGGGCGCACGCCACGTCGATGTCCGGCTCAGAGAGGACGGCACGCGCTGGGCGCTCGATCTCGCCGAGGTCGAGGCCGCGATTACGCCCCGCACCAAGGCCGTCTACGTCAACACCCCGTCGAATCCCACGGGCTGGATCATGCAGGCGGCGGAGGCGAGGGCACTGCTCGATCTGTGCCGCCGCCGCGGTCTCGGCCTCGTTGCCGACGAGGTCTATCACCGCAATGTCTTCGTCGGCCGCGACCCCGCCCCGTCGTTCCTGGAACTCGCGGAAGACGACGAGCCGGTGTTCGTGCTCAACGGCTTTTCCAAGGCCTGGGCGATGACCGGCTGGCGGCTCGGCTGGATGGTGACACCGAGATACCTGGTCGAGCCCATGGCCGTGCTCGCCGAGTGCAACAATACCGGGGCCACGGTCTTCGCCCAGGCCGGCGCGCTCGCCGCGCTCGAGCAGGGCGAGGATTTCGTCGCCTCGTTCGTGGCGCGCACCCGTGCCAATCGCGACATTGTCATGGAGGTGATCGGCTCCCACCCCAAGGTGCGGCTGCTCGAGCCCGAGGGTGCCTTCTACGCCTTTCCCGAGATCGCGGGCCTCACCGACAGCCTGGCCTTCTGCCGGACGGCGCTCGAGCGGGTCAAGGTGGGCATCGCCGCCGGCTACACCTTCGGCGCGGAGAACGAGGGCCACATTCGCATCTGCTTTGCGATCGAGAGCGAGCGGCTGCGCACGGCACTGCTGCGCCTGCGGGCATTACTCGACGAGCTCTGAGAGCCGCAACGCCTCGTCGAGATCCTCGGGCCGGTTGACGTTGAAGAAGGGATCGAACGGGTCGGTCGCGAAGGCGACCTCGGCGACCCGATAGCGCCCGGCGAAGCGATCGATCTTGCGCTCGTCCTCCTCGATCAGCGCCCGGCGCAGATCGTCGAGCAGGGCCGGGCGCCAAAGCCCGAAGACCGGGTGGGTGCGGCCGGCCGAAGCCGCGAAGGCGACATCCGCGTCACGAGCACCGAGGCGCAGCCGCGCGACCAGGTCGGTCGGGAAAAAGGGCGTGTCGGTCGCCGCCGTTGCCAGCCACGCCGCATCGGGCAGTGTTTCACGTGCCCAGGCCATGCCGGTCAGCACTCCGGCCAGCGGCCCGGCGAAGCCCTCGACGATGTCCGCGACGACCGGCAGACCGAAGCCGGCGAAGCGTGCCGGATCGCCATTCGCGTTGATCGCCAGTGCCGCCACCTGTGGGGCCAGCCGGTCGATCGCGTGTGCCAGCATCGGCCGGCCGGCGAGTTGCAAGAGGCACTTGTCGCCGCCGCCCATCCGCCGGGCGAGTCCGCCGGCGAGCAGCACGCCCGCGACCCTGCCCTCAGGCATCGGCCTCGGCCGCCTTGCGGCGATGTCTCCTGTCCTCATCGCCTACGGCCGATAGGTCGGCATCGAAGACGATTCGTTCTGCCCCGGAAAGGGCCAGAAACCGCCGGCCGCGCGCCCTGCCGATCAACGTCAAGCCGGCCTGCCGGGCGAGATCGACCCCCCAGGCGGTGAAGCCCGAACGCGAAACCAGGATGGGGATCCCCATCTGCACCGTCTTGATCACCATCTCCGAGGTCAGCCGGCCGGTGGTGTAGAAGATCTTGTCCGCCGGCTCCAGCCCGTGCCGGAACATGTAGCCGGCGATCTTGTCGACCGCATTGTGCCGGCCGACGTCCTCCATGTAGAGGAGCACGTCCGGCCCTGCGCAGAGCGCGCAGCCGTGAATGGCACCCGCCTCGAGGTAGAGCGACGGGCAAGTGTTGATGGTCTTCATCAGCGCATAGAGCCACGACGTCCTCAACACGGCGTCCGCCGGCAAGGTGACCTGCTCAAACTTCTCCATGACGTCGCCGAAAACAGTCCCTTGCGCGCAACCCGAGGTCCGGACCTTCTTCTGCAGCTTTTCTTCGTAGTTGGTGGCACGTTCGGTGCGCACCACTACGACGTCCAGGTCGGGGTCGTGCTCGACGGCGAGCACCCGGTCGTCCGAACGAAGCATGTTCTGGTTCAGAAGATAGCCCAGAGCCAGGTAGTCCGGGTGATCGCCGATCGTCATCATGGTGACGATCTCTTGGCTGTTCAAAAAGAGCGTGAGCGGTCGTTCGTGGACCACCGCCGCCGCAGCCGCCCGCCCCTCGTGATCGACGCCGGTGACCCGGCGGGTGAGGCGTGGGTCCGTCGGATCGGGTAGGACGAGGCTCCGGCCGAGGCCGGGATCGGGGGTCGCCATCGGCGTGGTTGCTCCTACAACACTCACTGCCTCCCGAGACTAGGCGATTGCCCCGGACTTGCAATGCGCGCTCGGGCCTGCGATTGGCATCGGGCTCCGGCCCGCGTGACAGAAGGATCGATGACCAGACGCTTGCGCCCCCCGGATTCGGCCCGGGCGAGACGGCACCGCCCATCCGAGCCGCCGAAGCGCCGCTTTCGGCCTCTGCGCTGGCTGCTGCGCTTCGTCCCGACGCTCGTCGTCGGTGGCTTCGTCGTCTGGGTCGGGCTTTTCATCGTCTACGCGCCGCAGCTGCCGGACACGGATGCGCTCTTTGCCGATGCCGAACAGGCCAGGGTCACGCTGATTGCCGCCGACGGCAGCGTCTTCGCCGAGCGGGGTGTCGACGGCACCGCCTATGTCCGGCTCGGCGAGGTGAGCCCGATCTTGCGCGATGCGGTGATCGCCACCGAGGACCGCCGCTTCTACAGCCATTTCGGCGTCGATCTCAGGGGTACGGCTCGGGCATTGCTCAGCAACCTCAGAGCCGGTGGTGTGGTCGCCGGCGGCAGCACGCTCACCCAGCAACTGGCCAAGAACCTCTTCCTCACACCCGAGCGCGCGCTTCGCCGGAAGATGCAGGAGTTGATCCTGGCACTTTGGCTGGAGGCCCGGCTCACCAAGGACCAGATCCTCGAGCTGTATCTCAACCGTGTCTATCTCGGTGCCGGTGCCTATGGGGTCGAGGCCGCCGCCCAACGTTATTTCGGCAAGCCCGCTTCGCAGATCGACCTCGCCGAGGCCGCCCTGCTGGCGGGCCTCTTGCAGGCGCCCTCGCGCTACGCCCCGACCAACGATCTCCAGCGGGCCAACGACCGTGCCGCGACCGTGCTCCGGCTGATGGTCGAGACCGGCAAGATCACCCAGGAGCAGGCCGCCGAGGCCAGGGCCGAGCCGGCGCAGCTGGCGACGGCCGGCGGCTCGGAGGTTGCCGGCCACTTTGCCGACTGGGTGCTCGACGGCCTCACCGAGCATCTCGGCAAGCCTCGGGCGAGCTGGGTCGTGCGCACCACGCTCGATCCCCGCCTGCAGCGCGCAGCCGAGCAGGCGGTGGCGAGCGAGCTCGCACCTTATCCCGGCATCGAGGCCGCTGTCGTGCTGCTCGACGGGACGGGAGCGATCCGGGCGATGGTCGGCGGCCGCAGCTACCGCACCTCGCGCTTCAATCGCGCCGCGTTCGGCCAGCGCCAGCCGGGTTCGGCCTTCAAGCCGTTCGTCTTCCTTGCCGCCCTCGAGGCCGGCTGGGAGCCCGACGACGTCATCGAGGATGCGCCCTTTACGGTCGCGGGCTGGACGCCGAGCAATCCGAGCGGCCGTCATTTCGGCCGGATCACCCTCGACGAGGCGCTGGCCCGGTCGATCAACACGGTGACCGTCAAGCTCAGCCAGGAGGTGGGCCCGGCCGAGGTCGCCGAGCGCGCCCGTATGCTGGGCGTCGCCAGCGACCTCCGCCCGGTCCCCTCCCTCGCACTCGGCACCTCGGAAGTAACCCCGCTGGAGCTCACCGCCGCCTACCAGCCGCTGGCCACGGACGGTGTGCGCCGCCCGGTCTTCGGCGTCGCGCGGGTGAGCGATGCGGCGGCCCGGGTGGTCTACCAGCACCGCGACACCGAGGTGCCGGTGGTGGATCCGGCGATCGCCCGCCAGCTGCAGACCATGCTGGCGAATGTGGTGCGCAATGGCACTGGCCGGGCAGCGGCCCTCGCGGACCGTCGGGCGATGGGCAAGACGGGGACCACGCAGGGCTATCGCGACGCCTGGTTCGTCGGCTTCTCGGGCGAGATGATCTCGGGGGTGTGGGTCGGCCGCGACGACAACCAGCCGATGCCGGGGGTGACCGGGGCGGACCTGCCGGCGCGCATCTGGGCGCGCATCATGCAGGAGACGGCCCCCGCGGAGCTGATGGTCGATCTCTCGCCGCCGGTCGCCCGCCCCAGCACCACGGCCGGGCGTGCGGAATCCGACGACCGATACGTTCTGCACGAACTGAAACGGTGGCTCGACCGTTTCCTGACTGCGACGAACTGAGGTGACCGGAGGGCGCAGCGGAGCCGGGTGATGGACGCAGGCGACACATTCTTCCTGGCGTTCGACCTGGGGGGTGGCCTCGCCCTGTTCCTCTTCGGCATGCAGCTGTTGACCGAGGGGCTGCGGGCCGCCGCTGGCGATCGGTTGCGGCTCGTCATCTATCGCAGCACCGGCAACCGGTTGGCCGGTCTCGGGCTCGGCACCGGGCTCGGCTTCTTGATGCACAGCAGTGCGACGACGGTGATGACCGTCGGCTTCATCAATGCCGGGCTCTTGGGCCTCGCCCAGTCGGTGCCGGTTCTCATGGGGGCGAATCTCGGCACGACCTTGTCGATGCAACTGATTTCGCTGGAACTCAGCGACTACGCACTGCTCGCCGTCGCGATCGGGTTCCTGATGGGTGCCGTCGGCCCGTCACCGGTATTGCGCAGCGTCGGCCGCAGCATCCTGGGCTTCGGCCTGCTCTTCATGGGCATGGATCTCATGAGCGGGGCGATCGAGCCGCACCGCGAGGCGTTGATGCCGTGGCTCGCCACGATCGACGGTACCACCTGGCGCGGGATGCTGCTCGGCACCCTGATCGCTTGGCTGTTCACCGCCGTCGTGCAGAGCAGCGGGGCCACGATCGGCATGACCTTCGTGCTGCTGTCGGCCGGTGCCTTCGACGCGCTGGAAGAGATCTACCCGATCGTCCTGGGTGCCCATCTGGGCACCACGACCACGGCGATCATCGCCTCACTCGGCGCCGGCATCGAGGCCAAGCGCGGCGCGGCCGCCAATGTCGCCTTCAACGTCTTCAACGTGGCGCTGGCGCTCATCGCCGCACCACTGTTCATCACCGCGATCGAGGCGACCTCGTCCGACATCGTGCGACAGACGGCCAATCTGCACACCGCGATCATGTTGGTGGCAGCCATTGCCCTGTTGCCGTTTGCCGGCTGGATCGCCGCGGCCCTTCGTCGGCTGCTACCGTCGCGACAGCCGGTGGCAGCGGTGAGCTTTCTCGTGCCCGATCTGTTGCAGATGCCCGAGAACGCGCTCACCGCGGTGATCCAGGAGGCGCGCCGCAGCTTGGCCATCCTGATGCAGAGTCTGGAGGCCGCCCGGGCGTTCGCCGCGGCCACCGACGAGCGGCGTCGTCCGCGCGCGATCGCTGTCAACGAGCAGGCGGTGAACGAAATTCGCGATGCGACGCTCGCCTATCTCGAGCGCCTGACCAAGCGCTATCTCTCGCGCCGCCAGAGTCTGCTGGCGCAGTATCTCTCGCACATCGCGAGCGACATCGAGCGGGTCGGTGATCACCTCGAGCACATCGTCGAGAGCCTCGAAGCGCAGCGACGGACGACGAATGCGACTTATGACGAGGCGATGCTGGAAGGACTGCTGACGCTGTTCGACGAGGCGATGGGCGTCCTCGAGGCCGCGCACAAGTCACTCGATGCCGAAGAGGCACGCTTTCCCGATGCGGCCGATGCGCTCGAGGCCGCCCGTGACGCCTTCGTCGAGCACAGTCAGCACATCCGCCAGGCCGTGAACGATCGGGTCGCCGCGCACGAGGTGCATGCGATCGCCGGCATCTATTTCAGCCGGCAGGTGATCTCGTTCGACAGCATGGTCAGGCACTGCCGGATGATCGCCAGCGAGGAGCAGCAACCCTTCTTTGCGCTGAAGCCGGCCAAGCTCGATCGGATGGAGCCCACCGCCGAGGAGAAACGGCCGCCGAGCGATCAAGGCTTGCCGCGGGCGGCGCGCCAGAGATAGTTGATCAGCCAGATCGGCACGACGATCACCGCACCGATGAAGACGTACTTGATCGCCCACTGCACCCAGCCCGTGGCATCGCCCAGAAGCGCGGTCACCTGGTCCCGTGCCCAATAGAGGATCTCGAGCGGGTCGGTGTCGAAATAGGCAAGGACGAGGCCGACGCAGAGCGAAGCGATGACGAGCTTGACGACAGTGGCGGCAGTGATCTTCGGCAGGTTCATGCGCGGCTACTGGCCGCGCCGAGAGGCTTCGATCTTGCGCTCGGTGTTCCACTGCGAGAGCGCGTAGACGGCCCAGAGGGCTGCCGGTATCCAGCCGATCAGCGTGATCTGCAGGATCAGGCAGATGATCCCGGCAATCGGCCGCCCGATGGTGAAGAACACGACGAACGGCAGGAAGATGGCGAGCAAGAGACGCATGACGGTGAGGTCGGCCTTGGCGTGGTCGAGGCAATACCGTCCCTATAGGCAGGCCGATCGGCCGATGCAAGGCGAGGGCAGGGGATGAACGCCGTCCGCCCGCCGCTGGAGCTGCTGCTGGTCCATGCCGAGGGTGAGATCGGCAAGGTGATCGTGTCGGGTGCACCGGACGTGCCCGGCCGCACCGTACTCGACAAGCTGGTGCATCTCGACGAGGTCGACGACAGCCTGCGCCGCTACTGTACGCTCGAGCCACGCGGCATGGCGCAGGCCTCGGTCAACTTGCTGTTGCCGCCGACCGTGCCAGAGGCGGCCGCCGGCTTTATCGTCATGCAACCCGACCAATGTCACGCGATGTCGGGCTCGAACGCGATCTGTGTTGCCACGGCGCTCCTGGCGACCGGCCGGGTGGCGATGCGGGAGCCCGAGACGCGGCTCGTCTTGGAGACCGCAGCCGGGCTCGTGCCGGTGAGCGCGAGCTGTGCCGACGGCCGCTGCCTCGAGGTTGCCCTGGAGATGCCCTGGAGCTTCGTCGTCGCCGACCGGCTGGTCTTCACGGTCGGCGGGATCGGCGAGGTCGAGGCGGCGATCGCGTTCGGCGGCGTCTTCTACCTGCTCGTGGATGCCGCAGTGCTCGAGCTCGAGATAGCACCCGAGAATGCCAGGCTTCTGGTCGACCGGGGCATGGCGATCCTCGAGGCGGCGCGGCGGCGATGGCAGCCGGTCCATCCGGAGCGATCGGGTATTCGCGGTCTGGCCTATTTGATGTTCATGGGCAGCGATGCCCGAAATGCCACGATCATGCCGCCCGGCCGGGTCGATCGGTCGCCCTGCGGCACCGGCAGTTCGGCGAGGCTGGCCCTGCTGCACGCCCGCGGCGAAGCCGAGATCGGCAGCGAGACGGTCTTCCGCTCGATCATCGAGAGCCGCTTTCGCGCCGAGATCATCGCGAGAGGCGAGGTCGCTGGCCAGCCGGCGGTTCGCCCCCGCCTCAGCGGCCGTGGCGTCGTCTTCGGTCGGGAGACGCTGTTTGCGCTCGAGGACGAGCCCTTTCCCGCAGGCTATGCGATGGCCGATACGTATGGCCCGGGGGTCCGCGCGTGACCCTGGAGCCCATCGCCCTCTACGTCCACTGGCCGTTCTGTCGGGCCAAATGTCCCTATTGCGACTTCAACAGTCATGTGCGTCCAATGGTCGACCAGGAACGCTGGCGTCGGGCGCTGTTGGCCGAACTCGACCATTTCGCCGTCGAGGTCGGCTCCAGGTGCCTGACTTCGATCTTCTTCGGCGGCGGCACGCCGTCCTTGATGCCGGCGTCGACCGTGGCAGCCGTGATCGATCGCGCCGTCGGGCATTTCCAGGCCGATCCCGGCATCGAGATCACCCTCGAGGCCAATCCCACCTCGGCCGAGGCGGAGCGCTTCCGCGGCTATCGGTCTGCCGGGGTCAACCGGCTGTCACTCGGCGTACAGGCGCTCGACGATGCGGCGCTTGCTGCCCTCGGGCGCGAGCACGATGTGGCGCAAGCGCTTGCCGCCCTCGAGCTCGCTCGTGCCACGTTTCCGCGTTGTTCGCTCGACCTGATCTACGCCCGCCCGGGCCAGACGGCCGCTGCCTGGGAGGCGGAACTCGGCCGGGCACTGGGGCTCGCCGGTGATCATCTCTCGCTCTACCAGCTGACGATCGAGACCGGCACGGTGTTTCATGCGCGGGTACGGGCCGGAACACTCGCGCCGTTGCCGGACCGCCGCCAGGCCAGGCTCTTCGAGCTGACCCGGGCGATGACCGAGGCTGCCGGCTTTGCCGCCTACGAGGTCTCGAACCATGCGCGGCGCGGCGGCGAATCCAGACACAATCTGACCTACTGGCGTTACCAGCCCTATATCGGGATCGGCCCCGGCGCCTTCGGCCGGTTGCCGGGTGGGGCGGGCCGTGTCGGCACGGCGACGCTGCGACAGCCCGAGGCGTGGCTGCAAGCGGTCGAGGCTCGTGGCCATGGCGAGTTGGCGCGGGAGCGGCTGAGCCGGGCGGATCTCGTGATCGAGGCGCTCTTGACCGGGCTCAGGCTCGAGGAGGGGGTCCCTGTCACACGCCTCGAGGCGCTCGATCCGGCGTGGCGCCGGATGATCGACGAACGAGCACTCGGGACCCTGGTCGAGGCCGGCAGGTTGGCTGGCGGTCCGTCACGTCTTCGCTTGACCGACCGCGGCCGCCTCTATCTCGACGCCGTGCTCCGCGAGTTGCTTTCCGTCCCCGCCTAGCGCCGGCGCCAAGCAACGGCAGGGCGTGGGGAGGCGCTGCCCCCCCACAGCCTTCTCTCGTCGCCGTCAGCCGCCGATACAGGTGTCGGCGTTCTCGGGGGTGCAAACGTCGAGGCCGGTATAGGTCGGGTCCTCTGGGGGCTCCCCGCCCTCGATGACCATCCGGCGGAGGAAGACCATCGACTGGTAGCCCATCTCGAAGGGCCGCTGGCCGACTTGGCCGAGCGACAGGCCCTCTTCCATCAGCTCCATCTGGACCGGCAGGGTGTCGGCGACGACCAGTGCCAGCTCGCCGCTGTCGATGCGCTCCTTGTGCGGCGTGACGGCGGCACGATACGCATCCGGGATGAACTGCGGGAAGCCGCCCGTGGGCACGAAGGCGTCGAGATCGGGCTCGCGCGCCAGGATGTCCTCGAGCTGCTGGTTGGCACGCATGAAGTCGTCGTCGGTGTAGAGCGGGCAGCCGTCGATCTCGGTCCAGCCATTGGTGTCCTCGAGCCGGTTGCCCGGCGCCTCGCTGCTCTCCTCGCCGGCCAGCGTGTCACGGATACCCTGCATGCGCTCGTTGTGGTTGGCCGCCGCCGCACCACCCGACTGGATGCAGATGGTGCCGCCGTCCGGCTTGAGTTCCATCACCCGCTCGGCGAGGTTGACGCCGATATCGTAGTTCTTGGTGCCGACATAGGCGATGCGCAGGTCCTGGTGCTCGGGGAGCAGGTCGCTGTCCCAGGTAAGGACGGGGATGCCGGCCTCGTTCGCCTGTGGCAGCACAGCGCCGATCGCCGGAGCGTTGGAGGGCGAGACGGCGATGCCGTCGACCTGCCGGGCGATCAGATCGTTGACCACCTGCAGCTGTTCCTCGCCACCGCCGTGCTCGCCCGGGCCGATATAGAGGCATTCGAAGTCGCCGAACTCCTCCTCGGCCTTCTTGCAGCCGTCGCGCGCCTGATCGAAGAACGGGTTGTTGGTATTCTTCGGGACGAGGGCGAAGACCGGCTTGTCCTGGGCCATGGCCCCGGTGTCGCCGACGGCGAGAAGGGCGGCCATGCCGGCCGCACCGAGTAGTAGCTTTTTCATGGATTTAGAGCCTCCCGTGCTCTCTTGGGTTGACGTCCGAAGTGCGATGACACCGCATCCGCTCAGCCTTGCTGTCGCGATCGAAGGCGCTCGAGCAGGACTGCCAGGATGATGAACAGCCCGACGAAGAAGTCGTACCAATTGGCATCGACCCCGAACATGATCAGGCTGTTGCGGATCAGGAAGATGAGGGCGGCACCGATGAAGGCGCCGTAGATGCTGCCCTTGCCGCCCATCAGATTGGCGCCGCCGATGACGGTGGCGGCGATGACGTAGAGCTCGTACATCCGGCCCATGCCGTTCGATGCCGAGCCCATGTAGCCGACGCTCATGATGGCCGCGAGCGCTGCGGTGGTGCCGGCCAGGATGTAGACCTGCAGCTTGATCCGGTCGACCGGAATGCCGGTCAGCCGTGCCGCGTGCTCGTTGCCGCCGATAGCGAAGAGATAGCGGCCCCAGGCGGTGAACTTGAGCACGATCGACATGACGACGGCGAGGACGACCAGGACGACGAAGAGATTGGAGAGCGGCAGTATGCCGCCGTCGATCCATGGGACGCTGACCTGACCGCCGCCGATCGCCTTGAAGGTTTCGGCGCCCGGGCCGAATTGGTAGATGACGCGGTTCTCGGAGAGCACGATGGCAGCGGATCGCGCGATCGAGAGCATGCCCAGGGTCACGACGAAGGGCGGCAGCTTGACGTAGGCGATGAGCGAGCCGTTGACGGCCCCCGCGGCAGCACCGGCCAACAGCCCGGCGATAAAGGCCACATACCACTCGAAGCCGGATTCCATGATCCGGGCCGCGACCACGGCGGCGAGCGCCATCACCGAGCCGACCGAGAGGTCGATGCCGCCGGTGATGATCACGCAGGTCATGCCCATCGCCATGATGCCGATAGCGGCGAAGTTGCGCGTGATGTTGAAGAAGTTGCCCTTGGTCGCAAAGGTGTCGGGCTGATAGTACGCGGTCGCCAGACACAAGAGGATCACGGTGACGGTGACCCAGAACGCCTGGTTGGCGACCGTGGCCTGCCAGTAGGTGGTCTCGCGCAGGCCGGTGACATCGCTGATTTCCACACTGGAACGGCGGGTGGTGTCGGCCGGGGTCGGTGCCTGCATCTCTGTCCCTACCTCAAGCGTACTCGATGGCACCGGTGATCAGACCGGTGATCTCCTCGGGCGAGCTGTCGGCCACGCGTTTGTCCGCCACTTTCGTGCCGCGCCGAAGCACGGCGACGCGGTCGCAGACGGCGAAGACGTCGGGCATGCGGTGGCTGATCAGGATGACGGCGATCCCGGTGTCCTTGAGCCGCCGGATCAGCTCCAAGACCTCGTGCACCTGCCGCACGCTGATCGCAGCCGTCGGTTCGTCCATCAGCACGATCTTGGATTCGGTGAGCCGGGTCCGGGCGATCGCCACCGCCTGCCGCTGACCGCCCGACATCTGCTTGACCAGATCGCGCGGCCGGGTCTCGGACTTGAGTTCGCCGAAGAGTTCGGCCGCCCGGGCGATCATGGCGCGAAAGTTGAGGAACTTGAACGGCCCGACGCTGTGCCGGATTTCGCGGCCGAGAAAGACGTTGTCGGCGGCCGTCAGGTTGTCGCAGAGGGCCAGGTCCTGATAGACGATCTCGATCCCTTGACGGCGCGCGTCGATGGGTTTGTGAAAATGATGCTCCGCCCCGTCGACGCGAATGGCGCCCTCGGACGGCGGGAAGTTGCCGGCGATGATCTTGACCAGCGTCGACTTGCCCGCCCCGTTGTCGCCCATCAGCCCGAGCACCTCGCCCGGCTCCAGCGCCAGGTCGACGCCCCTCAGGGCCTCGATGGCACCGAAATGCTTGGCGATGCCCGCGAGCTCCAGAACCGCCATGTGCCCCCCGGGGCCGATCGAGCGACCCGTCTTCATTGTCAGCGTGGGCGAAGCATACAGCGCTGCCGCGTCCGGTAAAGCCCTGAAAGCGCGCGGCCAATCAGGACCGCAGGATGCGCGGCGATGGGGCCTCGGTGAACGGCATTTTGCCGGCTCCCGGGCGCTGCGCCGTTGTGTCGACGCGGATGCGCTCTACAATTGTGCAGCACCACGTCAAAAGCAGGGCCATCGGGAGGACAGCATGGCGAAGTTCGGGGTCGGTCAGCCTGTCAAGCGGGTCGAGGATCAGCGGCTGGTCACGGGTCACGGCCGCTACACCAACGACATCAGAATGGACGGGCAAGCCTACGGTTACGTGCTCCGCTCGCCGCATGCCCATGCGAAGATCAAGGGCATCGATACCAGTGCCGCAGCGGCTGCGCCGGGCGTGCTCGGCGTCTTCACCGCTGCCGACTTCGGTGACATCGAGGCCGGTGTCCCGTGTTTCATTCCACTTACCAACAAGGACGGCAGCGAGCGTGCCGATCCCCTGCACCCGATCCTCTGCAAGGACGAGGTCAACTATGTCGGCGACAACGTCGCCTTCGTCGTCGCCGAGACGCTGCTTCAGGCGAAGGACGCGGCCGAGCTCGTCGAGGTCGACTACGAGGAGCTGCCGGCCGTGGCCGGGACGAAGGAGGCGATCGAGCCGGGCCAGCCGCAGGTGCACCCCGAAGCGCCCGGCAATATCGCCTTCGACTGGTTCCATGGCCAGGAGGCCGAGGTCGAAGCCGCGTTCGCGACTGCCGCACACACGACCAAGGTCGAGCTGATCAACAATCGTCTGGTCTGCAACGCAATGGAGCCGCGGGCCGCGGTTGCCAGCTACGACAAGGCGAGCGGCGAGCTGGTGGTGCACACCTGCACCCAGGGCCCCTGGGCGTTCCGTGACACGCTCGCGCAAAATCTCGGGCTCGATCCCGAAAAGGTGCAGGTGGTGACCCCGGATGTCGGCGGTGGCTTCGGCATGAAGGCGATGTTCTATCCGGAGTACACCATGGCGGCCCTGGCCGCGACCAGGCTCGGCCGGCCGGTCAAGTGGACCGCCGATCGCTCGGAGAGCTTCCTTTCCGACAGCATGGGGCGCGACCACGTCACGACGGCCGAGCTCGCCCTCGATGCGGACAACCGGATCACCGGCCTGCGCGTCTCCACCATCGCGAGCATGGGGGCCTATTACTATTTCTACGCACCCTTCATCCCGACGGGTGCGGCCTTGAAGGTGCTGCCCGGCGTGTACGACATCCCGGCCCTGACCTATTCGGTCAAGGGCGTCTTCACCAACACCGTGCCGGTCGATGCCTATCGCGGCGCCGGCCGGCCCGAATCGATCTACTGCATCGAGCGGCTGATCGATGCCGCGGCGCGCGAGCTGAAGATGGACCCGACGGAGCTTCGGCGGATCAACTTCATCGAGCCCGGCCAAATGCCCTACACCACGGCCGCCGGCGAGGTCTACGACACGGGCGAGTTCGAGCGGGTGATGGACGCAGCGATGAAGAACGCGGACTACGCCGGCGTCGCTGCGCGGAAGAAGGCGGCGGCAGGCCGGGGCAAGTACCGTGGCATCGGCATGTGCTACTACATCGAATCGACCATGGGTGACCCGTCGGAGGGTGCCGGGGTCGAGTTCAACGACGACGGCACGGTCTCGGTCCTGGTCGGCACCCAGTCGAACGGCCAGGGTCACGAGACGGCCTATGCCCAGGTGCTGCACGAGAAGCTGGGCGTGCCGTTCGAGGAGATCCGCATCGTCCAGGGCGATACCAGGCGGATCAAGAGCGGCGGCGGTACCGGCGGATCGCGCTCGCTGACCGCGCAAGGGACCGCGATCAACAGTGCGGGCGACATCGTGATCGAGCGCGGCAAGGCCTATGCCGCCCAGCATTTCGAGACGGCCGCCGCCGACATCGTGTTCGACGACGGGACCTTCTCGGTCGCCGGCACCGACAAGTCGATCGGCATCATGGAGTTGGCGCAAAAGGCCAAGACCATGGCGTCGCCGGGCGAGGGGATCGAGGGCGGGCTGGATGCCGCGACCACCATCAAACTCGATGCCTGGACCTTTCCCAACGGCTGCCACATCGCCGAGGTCGAGGTCGACCCCGATACGGGCGTGACCACCATCGTCAACTACACCATCGTCGACGATTTCGGCTTCGTCCTCAACCCGATGCTGGTCGAGGGCCAGGTCCATGGCGGCATCGTCCAGGGCATCGGCCAGGCGCTCTTGGAGCACACGGTCTACGACGAGCACGGCCAGCTGGTGACCGGTTCGTTCATGGACTACTGCATGCCGCGGGCGGACGATCTGCCGTCCTTCGACTTCTCGACGATCGAGGTCTTGTGTAAGAACAACGCGATGGGGGTGAAGGGCTGTGGCGAGGCCGGCTCGGTCGGCAGCTGTGCCGCGGTCATCAACGCCCTCGTCGATGCGCTGGAGCCTTTGGGTGTGCGTCACGTCGATATGCCGGCGACACCCGAGAAGCTCTGGCGGCTGATGCACACGGCGAAAGCCGCCTGACCGGATCGCGAGACTGGCGGCGGCGTGCTGTTGGCGTGCCGCCGGCAGTCCGGAGGACGAGGTGACCATGAATATCGGCGAGGCGGCAGCCCGGGCGGGCCTGCCGGCGAAGACGATCCGTTACTACGAGGAAGTCGGTCTCGTGCGGCCGCCGAAGCGGCAGGAAAACCGCTACCGCGACTACGACGAGACCGATGTGCACCGCTTGCGTTTCGTGCAGCGGGCGCGCGGCCTCGGCTTCTCCGTCGAGCAGTGCCGCGGACTCTTGGCGCTCTACGACGACCAGGGTCGGGCGAGCGCGGATGTCAAGGCGATCGCCCTCGAGCACATCGCCGAGATCGACCGGCGCATCACCAGCCTGCAGGAGATGCGGGCGACGCTCGCGACCCTCGCGGCCAAGTGCCACGGCGACGAGCGGCCGTCCTGCCCGATCCTCGCCGAGCTCGCCGCCGATCGCGGCTAATCACCGGCGAGGAAGTCGCGGATCAGGGCGAGGCGCTCGCGGTGCACGCGCGGATCGCGGTCCATGAAAGGATGCGCGAAGTCGGGCCGCACTTCGACTCGGCCGCCCCCCGCTTCGATCGCCTCGATCAGCGGTCTGGAATCGCTCAGCGGCACTACCGTGTCGGCCTCGCCACCGACGAACATCAGGCGTTCCGTAGAGGCGGGCAGATTGGCTACCGGATCGAACCTCTCCGGGCAGCCGTAAGGCGAGACCCGCGCGGGCGAGCCGTCGATGACGAAGCGCTCGGGCTGTTCGGCCTCGGGTAGATGCGGCAGCACATTGGCCAGCACGATGCCGCCCATCGAAATGCCGTAGAAGGCGAGAGAGGCAGCGCTCTCTTCGGCCAGTCTTCGCGCCAATTCCAGCTTGTCGCCGATGATCGCCAGCAGCCGCGGCTTGCCCTCGGAAGCGCCATAGCCACGATAATCGAAGACGACGACTTCGAGCCCCGCGTCGGCCAAAGGCGTGAAGGCGGGCAGGACCTGGTCGGCCAACATGGCGTTGCCACCGACGACCAGCACGGTGCGGCGGACGGCACCCTCCTCGAGACGGCTCCGCAGCCGGTAGCCGCGCAGGGTGCGGCCGTCGCGGGTCCGATGGGTCAGCGGCTCGACGCCCTCGATGCCGGCGAGCCGCGACGGATCGGCGCGGCCGGCGACGCGGCTCCAGCTCCAAAAAGCGAGCCGCTCGCGCAGTGGTCCGCAGACGGTCACTTCGGGGGCTTCCGGCAGCGTCGGCTCGGCCCGGCTATGGGTGGCAAGGAGAACAGCGATGGCAACACCTGTCAGAAAGGCTGAGTTGGCGCGGCGCCTGTCGGTCATCCGGTTCTCGTCCGATGGTTGCATCGCCTGCTGTCGTAGCGCATCTTTCCGCAGATTGTAGCGTCCGGGCTCGACAGACCACCCCCATCTTTGCCATAGCACCACGCGACACGACGTTGATCCGGCCACGGCCACGAGGAGACGGGAGACCATGCCACTCGAGAAAAAAACGATCTGGCTATTGATCGCCGACAGTGCGAAAGCTCGCCTGTTCGACGTCGATCGGCGCGAACGAGCCTTTTCGATCCTCGGCGAGTGGCAGGACGACGTGGCGAGTGGCAAGGCGCAGGACATCGAAGCCGACCGTCCGGGCCGGACGTTCGACAGCGCCGGGCCCGGCCGCCACGCGATGGAGCCGAGCAGCTCGCCCAAAGGCGTGGCCAAGGCTCGCTTCGTTGCCATGCTCGCCGAGAACCTCGGCGCCGAGGCCAGGAAGAACGGCTTCGACGAGTTGCACGTCATCGCGGCACCGCGGACTCTCGGCGAGTTTCGCGAGCTGCTCGACCAGTCGGTGAAGTCGCGGCTGGCCCACGAGGAGGCGAAGGATTTGACCCAACTGAGCAAGCCCGAACTCGAAAAGCTGCTCGGCAACCGCTTTTGGCCGGCCTGAACTCATGAGCAACAACACCCCCACGACGACCGATATCCAGACGATCGGCATCATCGGTGCCGGCACCATGGGTAGCGGCATCGCTACCGCAGCGGCAGCGCACGGCAGCGCCGTGCTGCTGTTCGATCGCGCCGACGCGCAGATCGCAGCGGCGCGCGACGCGGCGTCGACCTTCTTTGCCCGGCAGGCGGACAAGGGACGCATGACGACGCCGGAGGCGGAGCGTGCCGCCGGTCGTCTGCAGAGAGCCGAAACCCTCGCCGATCTGGCACCCTGCGACCTGGTGATCGAGGCGGTCTTCGAGGACTTCGATCTGAAGGCTCGGCTGTTCGACGAGCTGTCGCCGCTGTTGTCGCCCGACACGCTGATCGCGACCAACACCAGCTGCCTCAGGGTCGACGATCTCGCCCGCCACGTTCAGCGCGCCGAGCGGTTCCTCGGCCTCCACTTCTTCAGCCCGGCTTCGATCAACCCGGTGGTCGAAGTGGTACGCGGCGCGGTGAGCGATCCTGCCGCGGTCGACCGGGCAGAGGCTTGGTGTCGGGCGATCGGCAAGCGGCCGATCCGCTGCAAGGACAGCTACGGCTTCGCCATCAACCGCTTCTTCTGCCCCTACACCAACGAGGCGGCGCGGCTGCTCGACGAAGGTCTCGGCGACACCGCCACCATCGACCGGGCGGCCGAGGCGGCCTTCGGCGTCGCCATGGGCCCGTTCGCCGTGCAGAACATCATCAAGCCGCGGATCAACCTGCACGCCATCCAGAACCTCGGCCCGCTCGGTGATTTCTACCAGCCGGCGAAGAGCATGGTGGCGCAGGGCGAGGCCGATCAGCCCTGGGTGATCGAGGGCGAACCGCCGCCGGCGGACGCGGTGCCGCCGGTGCTGGTCGATCGGCTGCGCGCCGCCGTCTTCTTCACGGTCCTCGAACTGCTCGACGAGGACGTCGCCGATCCCGCCGATATCGACGACGGCGCCAGGCTGGCGCTTCGCTTCTCGAAGCCGCCTTGCGCGCTCATGGACGAACTGGGTAAGGCGCAGGTGGCGGCGCTCGTCCAGCCGCTGTTCGCCAAGTACGGTGAGGACGTGCCGGCCTCACTCGATCGGGTGGGCACGCTCGTGGCGTGACGAGCGCGCCGGCTCGCGGTGTGCGTTGGTAGGTCGCAAGCGTTTTTGTGCAGTGCAACACAAAAACGCTTGCGCGCGTATGTTGCAGCGCTATTTTTTGTGCATCGCAACATTCACCCGGGAGGGTTTCATGACGACCAAATCCAGCGCCGCGAGCAGCACGATGCCCAAGATGGATCTCGACGCGATGATGGCGATGCAGAAGTCGAACCTCGACACGTTCGTCGCCGCGCAGAAGATCATGTTCGATCTCGCCCAGACCATGGCCAAGCGGCAGAGCGAGATGATGAAGGACATGTTCGCCCGCAGCGAGGCGATGATGAAGGGGTTCGACGGCAAGAAGCAGCCGCAGCACTACATGGACGACGCCAAGGCCGCCATGGAGAAGGCGATCGCCGAGGCGAAGGAAGCCATGGATCTCGGCATGAAGGCCCAGACCGAGGTGGTCGACCTGTTCGTCAAGCGCGCCTCGGCCAATTTCGACGAGGCCAAGTCGCTCGCCGCCTGAAGCGACCGACCGCGCCGAGAGGCACGATCGCCGATCGACACGGTGGCCTGGCCGCACTGACGCCGGAGACGGGCCACCGCTCCCGGTACATCGACGTGATCGAAACGGTTCCCCACCAGATGGTCGGGAGCCGTTTTGCTGTCCGATAGTCGACCGATAAAGCCCGACGAGTGCGGGGCGCTGTTTTCGGTGCTTGCCTTGTGCACCGAGCGGGGCAGGATAGAGGCCCAACTGGAGCGGACCCGTTCATGTCGAAGATCGACGATCGCCATTTGAACCGACCGAGCGCCAGGGAGGATCTCGAGCACGCGAAAGACGTGCCGCCGACGCCGCAGAGTTCCGCGGCGAGCTACCGCCTCGCCTTTGCCGACCCGGACTTTCTGCTGCGCGAGGAGTTGCGACCGGTGCGGCTCCAGCTCGAGCTCTTGAAGCCCGAGCTCGAACTGCAGGAGATGGCGATCGAATCGACCGTCGTCGTCTACGGCAGTGCCAGGATCGACGACCCCGAGACGGCCGCCCAGCTGCTCGCCGAGGCGGAAACCGATGCCGCGACAGATCCCGACGATCCGGCCAAACAGCATGAGGTCGAGCGTTGCCGGCGCGCTGTCGCCCGCGCACATTACTATACGGAGGCCCGCCGCTTCGGACGGATCGTCTCCGAGACCACGCAGGTAGGGCCGACCCGCCGCTTCGTCATCGTGACCGGCGGTGGTCCCGGCATTATGGAGGCCGCCAACCGGGGTGCCGCCGATGTCGGCGCCGTCTCGATCGGGCTCAACATCACCCTGCCGCACGAGCAGGCGCCCAATCCTTATGTCACCCCCGGGCTGTCCTTCCAGTTTCACTATTTCGCCCTGCGCAAAATGCATTTCCTGATGCGGGCGCGGGCGCTCGTCGTTTTTCCGGGCGGCTTCGGCACCCTCGACGAGCTGTTCGAGTCCTTGTGCCTGATCCAGACCAGCAAGGTGCGCAAGATCCCGGTTCTGCTGTTCGATCGTGCCTATTGGTCGAAGATCATCGATTTCGACGCCCTGCTCGACGAGGAGGTGATCAGCCCGCACGACCTCGAGCTGTTCCACTATGTGGACACCGCCGAGGAGGCCTGGGATTTCATCCGTCGCCATTACGGTCTCGCGTCGGACACCGTCGTGGCGGCGGATTGATGGCGGGTGCCGACATGGTCACCGGATGCCGCATTCTGCCGGAGACCCACGAACGGTCGCCTGCTGGCCGATTGCCGCCACTTTCGGGGCCTCGTGGCTGCGGATCAGTGGGCATGCCGAAAAGAGCGTGGCGATCAACCGCGTATAGGGATGCCATCATCATGGCGGATTCCAGGATGAGCGATGCCGGACGTCTCTGCCGCCGGTTCGCGCAGCCTTTCGCGGTGGGACGCCGCTGTTCTCGTCATGGGCTATCGGCCACCGCGGACGCTCGGCCAGTTCATCCAGTCGAGGTCGAAGCCGGTGCGCGTCAACGGCCAGGAGATCGCCGCCGTGGCCCATCTGCCGGCCGAGCATGAGCGCAGTCTCCTGGTAGGCGGGGGTGTTGCCAAAGAGGTACTCGGGGCGCTACGGCTGCCCGGCAAACGACCATGCCGAGGGGAGGTATCCATGCTGATCGGGCTGAACCCGCTGCTTTCGGGTGATCTTTTGAAGATCCTTCGCGACATGGGGCACGGCGACATGCTCTGCATCGCCGACTGCAACTTCCCGTCGCACGAACTCGCGCGGAAGGCCGGCGTGCCCTGCATCCCGCTCGCGACGGATCTGCCGACCGCGACCCGTGCCGTTCTCTCCGTCATGCCGCTCGACAGCTTCATCGAGCACCCGGTGCGCCGGATGGAGGACGGCAATGCTCCGGAGGTCCTCAACGAGGCGCACCGGGACGTTCTGGCAGCCGTGCATCAAACGGCCGGCGAGCGCTGGCAGATGGGCTCGATCGAGCGCTTCGCCTTCTACGCCGAGACGGTTCGCTGTGCTGCCGTCGTCACCACTCTGGATCGCCGCGGCTACGCCTGCTTCATCTTGACCAAAGGGGTCATCGGCGCCGACGACCGGGTCGTGTGACGGAACCGACCCACCGGCGTAGGCCGGGGCGTCTTCCCCAGCCGCCTGCAGGCCTGTACCCTGAGAGCGGTGTCATCCGAAACGGCTGGGAGACCAGCTGACCCGTCAGGAAGGTTCAACCATGGCCATCGCGACCATCCAGGGCCCCGCCATCTTCCTCGCCCAGTTCGCCGGCGACCGGGCACCGTTCGACAGTCTCGATGCGATCGCCGAGTGGGCCGCCTCGCTCGGCTACAAGGGTATCCAGATTCCGTCATGGGACGCCCGCTTGTTCGACCTCGCGAAGGCCGCCGAAAGCAAGACCTACTGCGACGAGGTCGCCGGCACCGTTGCTGCCCACGGCCTCACCATCACCGAGCTCTCCACCCACCTCCAGGGTCAGCTCGTCGCGGTCAACCCGGCCTATGACGAGCTCTTCGACGCCTTCGCGCCTTCCGAGGTGCACAACGACCCGAAGGCACGGCAGGCATGGGCCGTGCAGCAGGTGAAGCTCGCCGCCACGGCGTCGAAGAATCTGGGCCTTACGAGGCATGTCGGCTTCTCGGGTGCGCTGGCATTTCCTTACCTCTACCCCTGGCCACCCCGTCCCGCCGGCTTGATCGACGAAGCCTTCGCCGAACTCGCCCGCCGCTGGCGACCGATCCTCGACCATTACGACAGCTGCGGCGTCGACTACGGCTACGAGATCCACCCGGGCGAGGACCTGATGGACGGCATCACCTACGAGATGTTCCTCGATGCCGTGGGCAACCACAAAAGGGCCACCATCAACTACGATCCCAGCCACTTCGTCCTGCAGCAACTCGACTATCTGGCCTTCATCGACATCTACCACGAGCGGATCACCAGCTTTCATGTCAAGGACGCCGAGTTCAACCCGGACGGCCGCCAGGGGGTCTATTCCGGCTACCAGAGCTGGGTTGACCGTGCCGGCCGCTTCCGCTCGTTGGGCGACGGCCAAGTCGACTTCGCCGACGTGTTCTCCAAGCTGACGACCTACGGCTACGACCACTGGGCCGTGCTGGAATGGGAGTGCTGCCTCAAGCACCCCGAGGATGGAGCTGCCGAAGGGGCGGGCTTCATCGAGGACCACATCATCCGCGTCACCGAGACCGCCTTCGACGACTTCGCCGCCGGTGGGAGTGATCCTGCCGCCAATCGGCGGATTTTGGGAATAGAATAGAAGAATGCGGGGGAAATGATCTCCCCCGCGCCCCCTCGAAAGTTTTGGTGGGGCGCGGGGAGGATCATCCTCCCCGCATTTCTTGAATTCCGGAGGAAACAGTCATGGTCAAGCGACGTCTTCGTCTCGGCATGGTGGGCGGCGGGCAGGGGGCCTTTATCGGTGCCGTCCACCGCATCGCCGCCAGAATGGACGATCACTTCGAGCTCGTGGCCGGCTGCTTCGCCAGCACCGAGGAGAAGTCGAAGGCCTCGGGCCTCGAACTCGGCGTCGATCCCGCCCGCATCTATGGCAACTTCGAGGCAATGGCGACCGCCGAGGCGGGTCGCGAGGACGGGATCGACGTGGTCTCGATCGTCACCCCCAATCACGTGCACTTTGCCGCCTGCTTCGCCTTCCTCGAGGCCGGCATCCCCGTCATCTGCGACAAGCCGATGACCACCACGCTCGAGGATGCCGCGGCCCTGCAGGCGCTGGTGGCGAACACCGGCAAAGACTTCATCCTGACCCACAACTACACGGGCTACCCGATGATCCGCCAGGCCAGGGCCATGGTGGAAGCCGGACTCCTGGGGCGGATTCGCATCGTCCAGGTCGAGTATGCCCAGGACTGGCTCGCGACCAGGATCGAGACCGAAGGGTTGAAGCAGGCCGAATGGCGCACCGACCCCGACCGCTCGGGTCCTGCCGGCTGCACCGGGGATATCGGCACGCATGCCGCCAATCTCGTCACGTTCGTCACCGGCCTCGACATCGAGGAACTCGCGGCCGAACTCACCACTTTCGTCGAAGGCCGGAAGCTCGACGACAACTGCCAGATGTTGCTGCGCCTCGAGCACGGTGCGCGCGGCATGCTCTGGGCGAGCCAGGTCGCCTGCGGCAACGAAAACAGCCTGAAGCTGCGCGTCTACGGCGAGAAGGGCGGGCTCGAATGGTCGCAAGAGGACCCCAACTATCTGTGGCACAGCCCGTTGGGTGAGCCCAAGCGGCTGCTCACCCGCTCGGGCGCCGGCATCGGCCCCGAAGCCGCCCGTGTGACCCGGATCCCGCCCGGTCACCCCGAAGGCTATCTCGAAGGCTTCGCCAACCTCTATGCGGACGCTGCCGAGCTGCTCTGGGCGCGAATGGAAGAGCGCGAGCCGGACCCTGCCACGGCTCTTCTTCCCACCGTCACCGACGGCGTGAAGGGCGTGAAGTTCATCGAAGCGGTGGTGCAATCCAGCCACCACGGCGGCAGGTGGACGTTGGCGGCGATCTGACGAAGGCGGGTGTCAGCCCAAGAGTTTGCCCAAAAGCGGATTGGGAAAGCGGCGGTCGAAGGTGACGGCGAGAAAGGTCTCGGCGATGCCGTCGAGCACGCCGGCTTCGACCAGCCAGCCGGCGGCGAGCTCGTCCTGCACCACGATCGGTGGAATGACGGCGAGACCGGCATCCTCGCGCGCCAGCAGCCGCATCATCGCCATATCGTCCACCTCGGCGGCGATGCTCGGGGTGATGCCGAGCCGCTCCACCAGGGCGTCGAAGGCCCCACGGATCGCCGTCTCCGGCGTCGGCAGGACCAGCGGCTCGTTCGCCAGCAGCGCTGCCAGCGGCCGGTCGGTGGCGAGCCGGCCCGGGGTGCCGATCAGGCCGACCGGCTGCTCGGCCAGCCGATGGATCCGATAACGACTGGCCGCGTCACGCGGCGGTGCGAGATTGGTCAGCACGACGTCGAGCGCCATGGCCTCGAGCCCGCGCAACAGCTCGGCCTGCGATCCCGAGCGCAGCACCACCTCGACATCGGCGAGACCGAGCACCGGGCGTAGAAACTGGACCTGGAAGTTGCGCGACAGGGTGGCGAGCGCACCTACCCGCAAGGCCCGGCGCGCGTGGCCGAGTTCGCCCAGCGTGGCGCTCAGATCCGCGGCCGTCCGAAAGATCGCATCGGCATGGTCCAAGGCGATCCGTCCCGCCTCGGTGAGCACCAGACCACGACCACGCCGTTCGAAGAGATCGTGGCCGAGGGTCGCCTCGAGGGTCTTGAGCTGGGTCGAAAGCGCCGATTGCGACAGGTTGAGCTGCCGCGCGGCACCCGTGAGCGTGCCGTCGTGGGCGATGGCCCGAAAGAGCCGCAGGTGATGCAGGTTCAACACTACTCTCTTCTGTCTGATCGAACGATACGAGTAAAAATATGTAATTTTCTTGAACGAGCGCAACAGGTATCTGGGCATGAAGTCCTCGCTGCCGTTGGAGACCGCCCATGCCCCTTACCGCCTTCGCCCCGCTCGTCCTCTTGGCCGCCGCATTCTTGGCCATCAACCGACCGGGTCCGCGTCCGGGTAAACTGCCACAGCTCGCCGAGGGAGCGGCCCTGTTCGCCCTGGCGCTCACCGTCGCGGGCGCGCTGCAGATCGCGTTTGCCGGTCCGGCAACGCTCGTCCTCGGCTCGGGCGCGCTGCTCGTCGCTCTGGAGCACGACGTGATCAGCGCCACGATGGCCTTGCTGGTCGCGTTCGTCGGTTGGATCGTCGTCCGCTATTCGCGGAGCTACCTCGACGGTGAGCGGTTGGAAGGTCGGTTCCACGGGCTGATGCTCGTTACCATTGCCGGCGTGCTGTTGCTGGTGCAGTCCGGCAGTCTCCTCGTCCTGGCGGCTGCCTTCGTTCTCGTCGGCCTGACGCTCGAACGCCTGCTGTTGTTCTACCCGGAGCGGGCCGCTGCCCGCCGGGCGGCCACCAAGTTCGCCCTGGTCTGGCGAGCGGGCGACGTGGCGGTGGTGCTCGCTGCCGTGTTGTTGTGGACCGCGTTCGGCACGGCCGAGCTCGCAGCGATCCGGGCCGCAGCAGCCGATGGGTTGCCGCTCTCGGCACAGATCGCCACCGGGCTCCTCGTCCTCGCCGCACTTTTGAAGACCGCCGCATTCCCGGTGCACGGCTGGCTCACCGAGGTGATGGAGGCGCCGACCCCGGTTTCGGCACTGCTCCATGCCGGTATCATCAACGCCGGCGGGTTTCTGCTGATCCGCCTCGCCGATGTGGTGCAGGCGAGCCCCGGTGCGATGGCTGCCCTGGTCATGCTCGGTGGCTTCGCGGCGGTGTTCGGTGCGCTCGTCATGCTGACCCAGAGTGCGGTGAAGACGGCGCTCGCCTGGTCCACCGTCGCACAGATGGGCTTCATGCTGCTGCAGTGCGGCCTCGGTCTCTGGCCCCTCGCCCTGCTGCATCTCGTGGCCCATTCGCTCTACAAGGCGCACGCCTTTCTCAGTGCCGGCTCGGCGGTCGCTGCGGTGCTCGCCGTTCGCCGGCCCGGTCCGGTCGCGACCCCGGGTGCCGCTGCCGTGGCCCGCGCGTTCGCCCTGGCCCTCGTGCTCTATGGCCTCGTCGCGATGGGTTTCGGCGTGATCACGGGTCCGAAGTCGCCGCAGGCCCTGGCGTTGGGTGCCATCTTGATCTTCGGCGTCGCCTACCTCGTGGCGCAAGGTCTCGCCGACACCGCGCCGAGAGCGCTCACCCGGCGGACCACGCTGGCGTCGGCGGCGGCAGCGATCGCCTATTTCGGCTTTCACTGGCTGGCCGAACTGCTCGCCGGCTCCGCCCTGCCCGCGGCACCGGTCCCGGGCCCGCTGGAATGGGCGCTCATCGCCCTCATCCTCGCCTCGTTCGGCGCAGTGGCGGTGGCGCAAGCGCTCTTCCCGCACTGGTCGCACCATCCCGCTGCCGCTGGGCTGCGGGTGCATCTCGCGAACGGCCTCTACCTCAATGCGGCACTCGACCGGCTGATCGGCGGCTACCGAACGTTGCAGCCCCGCTGACCGCCTCCGCCCACCGACCGAGCCCTCGATCATCGAGCCCCTGATCTACGGAGACCTCTCGTGTTCTTGACCCAACCAGAGATCGCCCCTACCCGAGTGACCGCCATCCTCCAGGCTGCCGAGGCCGCCGGGCGCGCCGTGCCGCCCGCGTTCCCGCTCGACGCCACCGTCGCCGTCAATCCCTTCCTCGGGCAAAGCGATACCGACCTTGCCGCTACCGCCGCCCGGCTCGCCCGGGTGGCCGGCGTGCGGATCACCCGCGAGCGGTCCGACTACACCGCGGCGATCGCCGAGGGGCGGATCCTCGACGACGATCTCACCGCCGCCCTCTCGGCCAGCACGGCACCCGGCAAGCCCGCTGATCTGGCCGCACTGAAGGCGGCGCTCGGCAGTGTCGGTGCGGCACCCGCCGCCTTGCCGACAGTGGCCGATCTCGCTGCTGCCGCCACCGGCACCGACTGGCCGGAGATCATCGCCAGGACCCTCGGGCTCTGGGCCGCCGGTCATTTCGACCGCGGCCAGGCGCTCTGGACTCCCGCACCGGGACAGCGTGCGTTCGCCGCATGGCGCGCCTGGGCGGTGCACGACCTGACGCCCGAACTCGCCGGTCTCGGCGGTTTCAGTGCGCACGTCGCCGGCTGCCCGGACACCCCCGAACGCGCGATCCTGCGCGCGGCGGATGCGCTGGGGCTGACGCCGGAGGCGGCCGAGACGGCGTTTCACCGGCTGCTCATGGATCTCGGTGGGTGGGCGCAGCATGCGCGCTGGCTGCTCTGGCAGGCCGAACTCTCCGGCGCGACCGAAGCGACGCTCACCGATCTCTTGGCGATTCGGCTCGTCTGGGAGGAAGCCTTGCTGCGCCATGCCGAATCGGCGGTCGGCGGCCAATGGCAGGCCACCGTGGCGGCGCACGCCGTGCTGCCCGAGCCGACGGCCGATCAGGTGATCGATGCGATCCTCCAGGAAGCGGCCGAGCGCGCCCATCAGCGCCGCCTCGCTGCCGAATTGTCCGGCACCGCCGGTATGCCGGACGCCGAGGCCGGCCGGCCGGCGCTGCAGGCGGCTTTCTGCATCGACGTGCGCTCGGAAGTCTTTCGCCGGGCGCTCGAAGCGCAGGATCCGTCGATCGAGACGATCGGCTTCGCCGGCTTCTTCGGCTTGCCGGTGACCCATTGCGGGCACGGCTCCGATCTGGTCGAAGCGCTCCTGCCCGTCTTGTTGACCCCCGGTCTCGCTGCGACCAGCCACCTCGAACCGAAGGCCGAAGCCGATGCCCGGATCGGGGCGCGGACCGCCAGGGCGTGGGGGCGATTCCGCCAAGCGGCCGTCTCGTCCTTCGCCTTCGTCGAGGCGGTCGGGCCGCTCTATGGCGGCAAGCTGGTGCGCGATGCCTTGGGCCTGGAGACCGCGGCCGCCAGCCCGGAACCGGCGCCGCGCTTCGTCCCCGGCCTCGACGCCGAAGCCAAGGCCGCGACCGCGGCCGCCGTGTTGAATGCCATGTCGATGGCCGAGGGGCACGCCCGGCTGGTGCTGCTGCTCGGCCACGGCGCCAACGTCCGCAACAACCCGCACGAGAGCGCCTATCACTGCGGCGCCTGCGGCGGCTACACGGGCGAGGTCTCGGCCCGGCTCCTGGCCCAACTCCTCAACGATCCGGAGACCCGCGCGGGCCTGCCGGCACAGGGCATCGAGTTGCCGGCCGACACCCACTTCGTGGCGGGGCTGCACGACACCACGACCGATGTGATCACGCTCTACGAGGACGTTCCGGCCCCCGAGCACAAGTCGGACATCGCCCGTGCCAAGAAGTGGCTCGCCGCAGCCGGCATCAGTGCCCGCACCGAGCGGGCTCTGGCACTGCCCGGAGCCACGCCGCAATCGATTGCCGACCGGGCGTGCAATTGGGCCGAGATACGCCCCGAATGGGGCCTCGCCGGCTGTGCTGCCTTCGTCGCCGCACCGCGCGATGCCACCCGGCGCGTCGACCTCGGCGGTCGGTCGTTCCTCCATTCCTACGACTGGCGCGCCGATCAGGGGTTCGGGACGCTCGAGCTCATCATCACCGCACCCGTCGTCGTCGCCAGTTGGATCAGCCTGCAATACTACGGCTCGTCGGTGGCACCCGAGGTCTTCGGTGGCGGCAACAAGCTGATCCACAACGTGGTGGGCGGCATGGGCGTGGTCGAGGGCAACGGCGGCCGGCTGCGGCCCGGACTGCCCTGGCAGACGGTCCACGACGGCACCAAGCTGGTACACGAACCGCTGCGCCTCTCGGTGCTGATCGAGGCGCCGCGCGATGCGATCATCGACATCCTGGCTCGGCACGATGCGGTGCGCGCCCTCTTCGACAACGGCTGGCTGCATCTCCTCGCCCTGGAGCACGGCCAGATCGTTGCCCGCTACCGTCCCGGTCTCGCCTGGGAAGAGACGATGCCGCCCCGTTCCCTCGCCGCCTGAGCGATCGGCTTTGAGTCCCGACGGCGCAGCGCCCGCCACCGACCGGCGGCGGGCGCGAGCGTCGGCCCGACTATTCCTCGAGGGCGGCCAGAAGCTCTTCCAGCATGGCCGTCCCCTCCTCGCCGAACCGCTCGGCGATGAGTTCGATCACCGCAGGCTGTGCGGCCTCACGGAAGGCGGCCAGCTCTTCCGCACCCAACGCATTGACCTCCATGGCCGCAGCCAGGGCGGGGAGACCGTTCTCGGAGGCCTCGATGATCCGCGAGATGCCGCGCCCGGCGTCGACCGCGACCGCGGCGGCGTAGTCGACGACGTAGCGCTCCTCGTCGGTCAGGCCGTCGTAGAAATCGGCGTTCACCAGCCAGATGTAGGGCGTGATGATGTGGTTGGTGATCGTCAGATAGTCCTGAACCTCCTGGAACTTGGCGAAGGCGATGATCGGGATCGGGTTCATCTGGCCGTCGGCGACGCCCGTCTGCAGCGCGGTATAGACCTCGGCCCAGGGCAGGGGGGTCGGCTGGCCGCCGAGCGAGCTGATGATCGCCTCGTGGGTGGGGAGTGTCATGGTGCGGATCTTGAGCCCTTCCATGTCGTCCACCGAGGTGATCGGCCGCTGCGAGTTGCTGATCGCGAAGAAGCCGCCGGAGTCGAGCAGACCCATGACCTCGATGCCGGTTTTTTCCTCGATGTCTTCGGCCAGCATCTGCCCGAAGGGATGGTCGAGGTTCATCACCTCGTGCGCCTTGGCGATATTCGGGAAGGCGAAGGGCACATCGAAAATGCCGATCAGCTCGTAGTGCGGGGCCAGGCCGCCCGCCGAGTTGATCGAGCTTTCGACCAGCCCGTCCTTGACCATCTGGATCACCTCGTCGTCGCGACCGAGCTGTCCGTTGGGATAGAGATCGACGGTGATCGAGCCGTTGGTGCCCGTTTCGACCAGCGACTTGAAGACCGCGGTCATTGCACCCGAGTGGCTCTCGAACGGGCTCTCGGGGTTCAGATGGGCGATCCGCATCACCTTCTCGGCGGCGGCCGGCCCGGCCCAGAGGCACAGTGCGGTTGCTGCCAAAAAAACGCTCTTGCTCAATGACATCGGATGTCTCCTTGCTGTAGTGCTTCGGAAAAGAGGAGGGGCTCAGCGCAGGCCCAGAAGGCGTGGCACGAAGAGCGTGAGATCGGCCCAGAAGGCGATCACGAAGAGGATGCCGATCTCGGCTGCGAGAAACGGGACGAGGGCTTTCGAGATGCGCTCGATTTTCTCACCCGTGACACTGGCGAGCACGAAGAGACAGGCACCGACGGGCGGGGTCATCAGCGAGATGTTCAAGGCGAGAACGATCATGATCCCGGCATGGATCGGATCCATCCCGATGGCCAGCGTCAGGGGCCCGAGGACCGGCGCGAGGATGATCAGAGCGGCGTTGATGTCCATGAACAATCCGACGACCAGCAGCAGGCAAAGGATCATCAGGATCACGACCGGCGGATTCTCCGAGATCGCCAGGAAGGACGCGGCAATCGCCTGCGGGATCTGATTGTAGGTCATCCACCAGCCGAGGATCGACGCCGAGGCGATGATCAGGAACACGACCCCGGTCAGGATCGAGGTGCGGATCAGCATGTCGACGAGATCGTTGACCGTGAGGCGTCGGTAGACCACGCCGCCCACCACGAGCGCGTAGAGCACCGCGATCGAAGCTGCCTCTGTGGGCGTCGTCACGCCGCCCAGAATGCCGCCGAGAATGATGAACGGCAGCACCAGGGCGAGCAGACTTTCCCGCGCACTCTTCAGGATCAGTCGAAGCGACGGCCTACCCTCGGCCTTGGGCAGACCGAGCCTGCGCCCGAGGGCCGCGATCACCGCCATGCACACCAGGCAGATGAGGATGCCGGGCAGGATGCCGGCGGCGAAGAGTCCGGCGATCGAGACCCCCATGATCGAGCCGTAGATGATCATCAGCGTCGACGGCGGGATGGTGGGGCCGATGATCGAGCCCGCGGCCGTCACCGCACAGGCGAAGGGGCGCGTATAGCCCTGCTTGACCATGGCCGGCACCAGCGTATTGCCGAAGGCCGCCGCATCCGCGGTGGCAGCGCCCGTGATGCCGGCGAAGAAGACGGAGGCCACCATGTTGGAATGGGCCATCCCACCCCGGAGGTAGCCGACCAGCGCATAGGCGAAAGCGACCAGCCGGTCGGTTATCCCGGTGCGGTTCATGATTTCGCCGGCCAGGATGAAGAAGGGCATGGCGAGGAACGGAAAGAGGTTGAGGCCGGAGAAGAAGCGGTCCGGACCCATGGCGAGAAAGCGCTCGCCGATCTGCGCCATGCCGACCATGCCGGCGATGCCGAGCACGAAGCCTACCGGCATGCCGAGGAGTATCAGGCCGAAAAAGGTGGCAGCCACCAGCATCATGGCTCGTGCACCTGATCGACGCCGGCAATCGCCGCATCGAGCGGCGGCTCCTCGGCGGCGAAATCACGGATCGCCACCAGGACCAGCTGCACGCAGCAGAGTGCTGCACTCACCGGCACGGCGAGAAAGGGGACGAAGAAGCTGATGCCGTAGATCATCGTCGCCCGCGCCAACCCCTTCTCGGCAAAACCCCAGCCGTAGACGACGAGTGCCGCGAAAAAGCCGAAAGCGACGATATCGAGCAGCAGCCGCAGCCAGCGCCGAATCTCCGCGGGCAAGAGATTGGGCACGATCTCGACCCCGATATGGGCCCGCCTGGCGATGCCGCACGAAGCGGCGAGCAGTGCCAGCCAGATCATCAAGTACCTGGCGAGCTCCTCCGTCCAGGTGATCGGCAGAGGCCAGACGAAGCGCACCACGACGCCGAGCCAGACGTCCAACACCAGTAGCACCAGCACGACGACGCAAAGTCGTGCGATGAGCCAGTCGAGACCGGCGGCGATCTGTCCCACCCGTTGCCCGATCCGCTGCATCACCTCCCCTTCGCCCTGCCTGTCCGTCGCGATGATCAGCACGAAGCGTGCCAAGCCCCCGAGCGCTGCGCGCGCGACCGTTCTCGGAGCGTCGCTGCTCGAGGGCGCGCCATGCCGCGCTCCTTTCGCAGCAGCATGCCGCGCTCCTTTCGCAGCAGCAGGGTAGCGGCTGTTCGTCCTCGAGTACACTTGCCCGTGGCAGCACCGCTGCCGTTGCCGCCCGGCCGGCCCGCAGAGACGGCCCGGTCGGCGAGGCCTGCAGCGGCACGTCGGATCGCAACGAGGACGCTCGGCATGCCGGGAACGGCGCATCGGGGTGTCATTTCAAGCGGATGGGTAATTGCCGTTCTTGTCAGGACACACACTCTTGCCGCACCATAGTGAACAACACGAACAAGGGGGGTTCTCATGCCTCGCACCATGCTCCTCGGCACCACGGCCGTTCTGGCGTGTCTCTCGATCGTCGCACCGGCTGCCGCCGAAACGCTGCGCTTCGCCTACCAGACGGACGTCAACACGCTCGACCCGCACGGTCTGAACGAAACCTTTACCCTCGGCTTTCAGGGCAATGTCTACGAAGGGCTGATCCGCCGCGGCCCGGATCTCGCCATCGAGCCGGCGCTCGCCACGGACTGGGAGATCCTCGAGCCCAATCGCTGGCGCTTCTTCCTGCGCGAGGGGGTGACCTTCCACGACGGCAGCCCGTTCACGGCCGACGACGTCGTGTTCTCCGCCGAGCGCGTCCGGGCCGAGGGCTCGGATCTGCGGACCCGGCTCGCCGGGGTCGTGGAGGTGATCGCGGTCGACGATTTGACGGTCGATTTCGTGACCGAGCAGCCGAACCCGATTCTCCACGCCGAGTGGGACACCTGGTACATCATGAGCCGGGCCTGGTCAGAGGCGAACGACGCGGCCGAGCCGACCAACGTCGCCGATCAGAGCGGTGCCTTCGCCCACATGAACGCCAACGGGACCGGGCCGTTCATGATCAGCTCGCGTGAGCCCGATATCCGCACCGTGGCCGTTCCCAACCCCGACTGGTGGGACACGCCCGAGCACAACCTGACCGAGGTGATCTTCCAGCCGATCGCGTCGGACAGCACGCGGATCGCAGCCCTGCTCTCGGGCGAAATGGACATGGTCTTCCCCGTGCCGATCCAGGACGTGCCGCGCGTCGACGACACCGCCGGGGTCACGGCACTCACCGGCCCCGAGTTGCGCACCATCTTTATCGGCCTGGATCAGGACCGCGACGAGCTGCTCTATTCCTCGGTCGAGGGGACCAATCCGTTCAAGGACCGGCGGGTGCGCCAGGCGATGTATCAGGCGATCGACATGGACGCGATCGTCGAGCAGATCATGCGCGGCCAAGCGACGCCGGCGGCCAGCATGGTCGCCCCGGGCATTCAGGGTTTTCCCGAGGACCTGGAGCGGCATCCTGTCGATCCGGAGGCGGCCAAGGCGCTCCTGGCCGAAGCCGGCTACGACGAGGGCTTCTCGGTCACCATGGACTGCCCCAACGACCGCTACGTCAACGACGAGGCGGTCTGTCAGGCGATCGTCGGCATGCTCGCCCGGATCGGCATCGAAGTCGATCTCCTGGCGCAGACCCGCTCGGTCTATTTCGCCAAGGTGCTGGCCCAGGCCGGCTACGACACCAGCATGTACATGCTGGGCTGGACCCCCGGCAGCTTCGACAGCTGGAACGCGCTCTACAACCTCGTCCACACCCGGACCGAGGACGGTGCGGGCGCGTTCAACCTCGGCGGCTACTCGAATCCCGAGATCGATGCGTTGACGGCGAAAATCATGACCGAAACGGACCTCGAGGCACGGTCCGCGATGATCGCCGAGGCGTGGCAGTTGTTGCACGAGGACGTGGGCTACCTGCCGCTGCATCAACAGGCGCTCGCCTGGGGCGTCACCGACGGCCTCGAGGTCGCCCAGCGTGCCGACAACCAGTTCGCCTGGCGCCACGTCGTCAAGAACTGACCGCTGCCGCGGCGGCAATGGAGTGACAGTCGGCGGCTGTTGCGCCGGCTGCGGCGACCCGTTTCTTGACGCCGGCACGCCACCGACGATAGCTCGACCATCGATGACTGGTGGTTGGATGTGCCGGCCTCGTTCGGGGTCACCCGGTGTCTCGGCCGGGGCGGCACCGATGTCCGGTGCCGGGATCACGGTGCACGAGCCGTCCGCCAGCGTCGCCTACTCCTCAACGGTCGAACGATACTCTGCCATGCGCCCTCCCGCAGCCTCCGGACCCTTCGAGCCGTCGCGTCCGGCCACGGCATCCTTCGTCCCGACGTCGTCGGCCGTCCACGATGTCGTGAGGGAACGCCGCGGCTGGGCCGGCTTGCGCGAATCCATCGATCGGCTGCGGCGGGTGATCAAGCGGCGGCGCAAGCTCGCCGCCGCGGACGTGGTGGTGGTCAGCCACGCGAAGAGTGGGCGGACCTGGCTCGCTACGATGATCTCGCACGTCTACCACCAGCGCTGCGGAATCCCCGAGAGCGAGCTCATCCAGTTCGACAACTTTCACAATTTCGACAACCGCGTGCCGCGCATCCTGTTCACCCACGACAATCGCAAGGACGCGGGCAAGTCGCCGCTGTTCCTGCCGTCCGACCTGTGCCGGCAGAAGGTCGTGCTCCTCGTCCGCCATCCCTGCGACATCGCCGTCTCCTCCTATTTCCAGTCGTTCCGCAACGCGCGCAAGGGGGTCGGGCGCGGCCACGAGGGGCGGCCGATCTTCGACTATGTGGTCGAGAAGAAGCTGCCGCTGGTGCTCGCCTTCCTGCGCCGCTGGCGCCGGCAGATCGAGCAGATCGACCAGGGCCTGGTCGTTCGCTACGAGGATCTGCGCAACCGTCCCGAGAAAGAGCTCGCCCGCATCCTCACCTTCATCGAGGGCCGCGCCGATCCTGAAGAGATCAAGGCCGCCGTGGACTTCGCCTCGTTCGAGCAGATGAAGCAGAAGGAGGCCGCCAGTTTCTTCACCAGCGACAAGCTCCGCCCGGGCGACCCCGCCGACCCGCAGACCTTCAAGGTGCGACAGGGCCAGGTGGGCGGCTATCGCGCCCACTTCACCGAGCCGCAGATCGCTCAAATCGATGCAATGTTGGCCGACGCAGACGTATCGGCGTTCGGCTACGGTCAGGGCACACCACTGGCCGCAAGCGAGGCGCTGCGCGCGCCGGATGAGATCAACAAATCAGCGGGCGACTCGACCTTGGTCGTCCCGGGGAACCGAGAGGTCTGAATTGGCATGCTGAAGAAACTTTTCGATCGGCGGATGGGCCGCTATCGGCTCGATCAGCCAGTTCGAGTCAATCACCCGATGATTTTGATCTCGCAGATACAGCGCTCGGGTGGGACGTTGCTGTCACGACTTTTCGACGACCACCCGGAAATTTTCGCCCACCCTTACGAACTTACTTGGGGTCGTCCTGAGAAGTGGAACTGGCCCGATATCGATCTGACGCTGCCAGCGGCCAAGCTCTTCAAGCTTCTTGACCAGGATTGGGTCGAACGACTGGCCCGCAAAGCCTACTACAAGAAGGGTCCCAAAAAAGTAACCGGGACTTATCCTTTCATTTTCGACCGGTCAGTGCAGCATGATATTTTCGTCCAATTGCACAAGTCGATGCCGCCGAAAAGTCAGCGTGACGTCCTCGACCACTACATGACGTCGTTCTTCAATGCCTGGTACGACTATCAGGATCTCTACCGACGTGAGAAACGATTCTTGACGGCGTTTACGCCACGCACCGTGATGTACGATGACAGCGTCGAGCGCTTCGACCGTGATTATCCCGACGGCTACATGATTTCCAGTGTTCGCCATCCGGGTGGCTGGTACGCATCGGCGGTGCGGCACAAATACGATACACGTGACGGTGTCGCGGGTGTCCTTGATTTCTGGATCAAGTCGACGGAGGCGATCCTCGCAGCCAAGTCGCGGCTCGGGCCCAGGCTGATCGTGCTGTCGTTCGAGGAGCTCGTAGCCGATCCCGGCGGCGCCATGCGCCTCGTATGCGCCCGCACCAACTTGCCGTGGAACGACAGTCTGATGAAGCCGACCTTCAACGGCATGCCGATTCTCTCCGACAGCCACTTCGACGCAGTCACCCATATCGATGCGGGAGCCGGCGAGCGGTTTCGGGCGACGCTGCCCGAGGATATCCAGACGGAGATCGAGGACATCGCTGGCGCTCTGCACCGTGAAGCTCGGGCCCTGATCGGGCGCGAAACGAGTAGCCCCGGCCAGGAAGTCGAAGGGCAAGAGCAGTCCTCTATCATGCCGGTCGCTTGACGTGACGGAGCGCATGTCCTTGGAAGACGCCGAGCTCGGGGTTGTCGAGACCGATGTTTGGGCTGCTTTCGAGCCCTTTGTCTATCAAGGTTCCAGCGCCCCCGGGACCGCTTGGCGGTCCGACGTCCGGAACCGGAAGCTGAAGCTGCTCAAGCGCACGCTGCGCAAGTTGCTCCGTTCAGGTGAGCGGGTCGGTCGTGGCAGCGAGGAAGTGCTCGGCGAGTATGAGCGCGCCTGGAGCAGGGCCGGTTACGACAACTACGACCCGCAGCGCCGGCCAAGTGAGGGTACGCCCTGGCAATGGCGTGGTCGCCACCTCCTTGCGAGCGATATCGGCGCCACGCGGGCCCGGCAGTTGCTGTTGGCCCGAGCGATCCAGCGGCTGGGCCCGCGTACGGTTCTGGAGGTGGGGTGCGGTAACGGGATCAATCTTCTGATATTGGCCGGCATGTTGCCGCAGGTCGAGTTTCACGGCGTCGAGTTGACCGATGCCGGACACCGCGCGGCGAGGCGGCAGCAGGCGCTCGAAGCGTTGCCCGAGCAACTCGGACGCTTCTCGCCTCTGCCCGTCGAGGATCCGCATGCCTTCCGGCGTGTTCGGTTCCATCAGGGCACCGCACAGCATCTCGAATTCGCCGACGCCCAGTTCGATCTGGTCATTACTGTGCTGGCCGTCGAGCAGATGGAGCGGATCCGCGATATTGCGCTCGGCGAGATCGCGCGGGTCGCGCGCCGGCATGTAATCATGATCGAGCCGTTTCGTGACGTCAACCGAGGTTTCTGGCGTCGGCTCAACGTCTACCAACGCGGTTATTTCAAGGGCGCGATCGCCGATCTCGCGGACTACGGCTTGAACGTTGAGATCGCAACTGATGACTTCCCGCAGGAGGTGTTCCTCGGCGCCTGTTTCGTCCTTGCGCACAAGCGGGATGTCGAGGCTGATCTCCAAGGGCAAGCTAACCGCGGGCCTCGATCACGATCGTCAGAGTTCGCCTCAGTGCCTTCGGGTCAGTCCCCGTCATCGGTCGTACCGCATGCCAAGAATTGAACGTCTTGATAAAGATGACGGCTTGGTTCGGCGTAAACTCGTAGGTCCTGATTGCTTCCATGTCGTCAAAGCCGGCGAGCGCGTTCATTTGATTGTAGGCGAGCGACGTGCGGCGCGGTCGGCACATTTCCGTTCCCCCCCCGATCGCCGGATCCCATTCACCTTCCTTGACCATCGATATGACCATGGTCACGATCTTGCTCGGTGCGTCCGTATGGGGTACCACGGCACCGCCGTGCGCCGGAAGTGCCGAGAATTCGAAGCGTGCCTTGAGTGGCAGTTCGCGCGGCGATATCGTCCCGGTGAAGGTCGTGCGCAGGCGTTTTTGCAGCCGCTTCCATGGCGTCAGTCGACGAAAGCCGAGATCGATATCGTGCTTCTGCAGCATGGCGAGCGTGCCATAGCAGAAGTCGTCACTCTTTATCCACCTGTGGAAATCGCGCCAGAGGGGGCTGGCCTTCACGAACTCGGCATAGGCTTGCGGGCTCTCCTTCTCGGAAAGTGTAAACTTGCTACCTTCCTTGCCCATTGCGGCAAAGCTGACCATTCTGTCAACGGCAGGGAAACTGTCGACGAATTCTTGGTACAACCCGTGCTCCATGATCGGCCTGACCAACGCCACTGGAAACGGGTCGTAGTCGAAGGTCGCGTGGTCATAGTTAAAGAAATTTTGCATCACTCTGCCCATTGCTTTCGAGTTGTGGTGCCCAGTGCACCGCAGGTTTCGCGGCCGCTTCTGAGGGCGCGGGCGCGAATGTTCAGGATAAAGACAGCTGTCGTGGCAAACCAATTCAAGGGCACTGAACCGTCCTCGGGGTTTACCTCGAGCTGGCCGAAGGCGCGGCGCGATGGACGCGCCGGATACCAGGGTGCCTCGTGACTCGCCTCGGTCGCATCCTGCACGCGGTGTCGCCCTCGCTCGAGCGCCGTCTTTGGGCAGCAGAGCAGTTGCGCCGGGCAGCAAAGGCCGACGCGATCATCGCCTCCACCGGCAAAAGTGGCCGTACTTGGCTTCGGGTCATGATCTCGCATCTCTATCATCGCCGCTTCGGTATCCCGGCCGACCAAATTATCGCCTTCGACAACTTACACTGTTTGAATCCGGCGATACCCAAGATCTTCTTCGGCTTCGGGCGCGGCTATTTGCCACCTGCCTGGCCGTGGCAGGCACCGATGCCTGTGCCAAGAGACAGGCCATTGGTTTTTCTGGTGCGTGACCCGCGCGATGTGACGGTATCGTTTCACCTGCAACTCAACAAACGGGCGACGCAGCGGGAACTGGCGCATAAGGGCGAGGTCGGCAAGCGCCGGCATCTGTCGATCTTCGACTTTGCGACGGATGAAATCGCGGGCGTGCCGCGCGTGATCCGGCTCTACAACGACTGGAATGAGCAACTGGCATCGAATCCGCGGGCTCATCTGCTGCGCTACGAGGCCCTTCGGGCCGAGCCCGAGGCGCAACTGGCCGCCGTCATGGCGCATCTGGGACAGCCTTTCGCCACCTCGGACATCCGAGCCGCAGTCGCGTTTGCATCGTTCGCCAGCATGCAGGCCGCGGAGCAGCGGGGTTACTTCGCGACAGATCGACTGCGTCCCGCGACAAGTGCCGATCCGGGGGCGAGTAAAGTCAGGCGTGGCGCGGTGGGGGGGTATCGAGAACATTTTTCGGCCAGTGAAGGCGCGACGATCGATCGCCTCGTCTCGGAACATTTGGTTCCCGATTGGGGTTACAAAATATCCGGCACCGACCTCGCGAGTGACGCGGCGCTGCATCATTCGCGCTCCGCGCCGGGCTCGACGTCGTAACGGCCGAGGTAGCGCCGATAAGTAGCGTCGTCACCCAAAATGTCGCGGCAGAAAGCCCGCAGGGCCCTGTGAGTATCCTGATCGAGACCACGAGAGTGGAAAGTCATGTCGAGGGGATCATGCGCAGTGGCCGGCTTGTCGTGCGCTTGCGCGTAAAGTTGAAGTGAACGAAGTCGATGCTCGGCAATGTTGAAATCGGCCAAGTCGTAGGGGATGCCAACGAACTTGAGTATTCTCTCCATCTCACTGAAGTCCCGTATCAGATCTTCGTAATAAACGAGTAGCTTGTCGCGTTGACAATGATCGAAGACATCGATATTGCCGAGATAACCGCGCATCGCGGCCGGGCTAACTGCGCCAACTCTGCGGTAGAGCGCGAACGGGCTTCGCAAGATGAGCAGAACGCGGCGTTCGCGCACGATCCGCTGCACTTTGTCAACGCGGCGCAGGGAGCGGAACCACGCGGGTGACCGCAGAATCGATGGCGACGCTCGGTCGATCTTCGGCTTTGTTCGCACGATATTTGCCTTGAAGTACTCGCGGTCGCCCTTGCGCAAGAAATGTCTGCGATCAATTACTGTTGGTCCATCCATCACCAGCAGTTGCCGGACCGAGCCAGGAGTCCGCAGCCCGGAGAAATGCTCCAGACAATACCGTACCCAGTTCGAGCCACTCTTGGGGAAGGAGGCGAGGAGGACCTTGTCCTCCGGGACTGGGACCTGCTGCTGCATGCCACCGACGGGCGCCAGCGTGCCAACCTGCACAGTGTCGCGTTTCATCTTCGCAGGCCCCAGTCGAAAAGCTCTGGCAGGGCGATGTTCGCCCGGTTCGAGCCCGCACGCACTTGCTGTTCGGTACCGAATCCGTGAGACTTTTTTGGTCGGAGACCCTGGTCCTCCGCGTCTCGGCACGTGAGTGGTATTGGTTCGGCACCCACGGCTCAGGCATCCGACCACGGTGACCGAGCGCGGACCGGGTAATCGAGCGTCGGCGAAAACGTCCCTGCCGCGAGTCGATCAGCCTTTTCGATGCACTTGGCGCTCAGATAATCCCGGTAGCCGCCCACCTTGCCACGCCTGACCTTGAAAGAGGCTGGGTCGACGGCATCGCGCCGCCTCAGTCGCTCAGAAGCGAAGAAGTGACGACGCTCTCTTTCCTTCAGGGCCGCCAATGAAGCGAATTCGACCGAAGCCTCAACCGCAGCAGCAGAAGCTTCGCAACCCAAGAACCGTATGGTTTCGGTCAGGTGCTTTTCCGGCACTGCGCGGAAATCTTCGTATCTTTGCAGGAGCACGGCTGGATGGCACGCTGCGATCGCCGCCCATCGGTTCATAAACGCGATGATGCTGGCGAGCCCGCAGCGTTGGTCCAACATGAACTTCTCGACGCCGACCAAAGCGAGGTTGTTAGGCAGGCCGCGCCAAGCGCGGGCTCGGGCCGTCGAGCGCTTGGCGCAGTTGAAGTAGTAAGAAACCGTGACGTCGCGCGGCTCACGTACGAGTAACCGAAGCCGTTTTCGAGGCGCTAGCTGCGCTAGAATTACGCAAACTATCATTGATTCGTTGTGTAATTCAGTAAAAATAATCTTCAGGGCCCGGCAATCTATTTTGTGAATGTTGTCGAACTCCAGCAATTCATCAATGGGTGTCCGATAGAGCCGATGAAAAACATGGGATATCATTACCCGGATCGATGGGCGCCCGCTCTTCGCATGGCTGACGAAAAGGATGTCGGCCTGCCGCAGTTGGGGTAGCCGTTTGCTCGTCCTCCGGAACTCGTCCCGCAAACGGCGGATCTGCGCAAAATGGATCCACCTGGACTCTTTACTGGACATCGCCCCGATGTCTTGGCACTCAGCCTTGCCTTGGTGACTGTCTGGAGTCGCGGTGTCGTGTCTCACCAAGGTCTCCTTGTTGCGTGTCGCCGGCACTCGTCGGGTATCGATAGTGCCGCCGCTCGCAGCGTCAAACGTCCGCCTCGATGTTGATGGTCAGCGTCTTGCGCATCGCTTCGGTGTCCTTGCCGGTCATCGGCCGGACGGAGTGCCAAGAGTTGAACGTCTTGATGAAGATGACCCCCTGATTGGGCGTGAACTCGAAGGTTTCGAGCACTTCCATTTCGTCGAACTCGGCCTGCCGGTTCAGCTCGTTGTAGGTGAGCTTCGGGTCCTTGGGCTTGTTGACGTCGGTACCACCGCCCAGGGCCGGGTCCCACTCGCCCTCGTCCACCATCGACACCACCATGGTGATGATCTTGCCGGGCGAATCGGTGTGCGGAATGACGTAGCCGCCTTCGGCCGGCAGCATCGAGTACTCGAACCGGGCGGCAAGCGACGGCCGGCCGGCATCGAGCGTACCGCGGCCGAGGTTGCGGACGAGCTTCCACAGCCGCTTGGCCGGGGTCGGCAGCTTCTTGTAGCCGAGATCGATGTGCCGCTCGGCCAGGGCATCCACCACGTCCTTGATGAACTTCTTGCTCTTCACCAAGCTGTGGAAGTCGCGCCAGACCGGCCTCGCCTGGATGAAGTCGTGATAAGCCTTGGGATTGCTCTTTTCCGACAGCGAGTATTTGTGGCCGACCTTGGCGAGATAGTGGAAGAGCTCGCGGTCCGGGTAGTTCGCCAGCATCTCGTCGTAGACGGCGGCGTCGACCAGCGGCTTGGCGAGGCCGATCGGGAAGGGGTCGTAGCGGAGTTCGAGATTGGCGTAGGAGAACATCGGGATCCGTCTCGGGCAATCGGCGGCCGGCACGGCCGCGCTCGTTGTCGTCGTGGCTGGGTGGTCGAGGGCTCAGCCGAAGGCGGCCGCCGCGGCTTTCCGTGGTGCGGCCGGCGCCGTCGCACCCGCCGATGTGGTCGCCTCGATCAGCGGCAGACCGGCCCGCTCGTGCACCGTCGGCTCGGTCGTCATCAGGCCCGGATACCGGGCAGCGAGCCGGCGGAGAATACCGATATCGGTCTCGGTGTGCTTGCTCCTGGTCGAGCCCTGCTTGTCGATCAGCGGATTGTGCGCGTAGGCATGGGTGATCTCGAAGCTGAAGCCGCTCATGATCAGCCGGTCGAAACGCGGATCGGCGAGGCCGATGGCGACGGCCATCACGCCGGTCGAGGGCTGCTTTTTCGCGATCAGCGCCGCCACCTCCGGAGCATCGCCGCAAAGCCCGACGACCAAGTCGTGGTAGCGGTCGCGATGCCATGTCTCGACGGTTTCGAAGCGGTAGTCGAGCTCTCTGAGCCGCCGTTTGAAGTACCAGGGCTTGACGTTGTAGCGCTTGACCTCGCGCACCAGCCGCTTCAGCAGATGGCCTTCGGACTCGGGTCGCGGGTAGAGGTAGAGGGTCTTGGTGGCGAGGCCACGCAGGGCCTCGAGCGCCAGATCGTTGGCAGGCTTGTGGCCGGAGGTCAAAACGGTCGACATGACCGTGAAGTCGGGCCCGGGCAGCCCGTACTGCAAGGCCGAGCGCCCCGATGCATTGGCACAAGCGACGGCATCGATCATGGTCGAAGGGGGCAGGGCGGGCTCGGGCTTGGAGCCGAGAATCAAGAGTGTCGACATCTTTCCGACCGTTCGTGCGGATGCCCGGCTGCCGGGCGAACGGGCTGGAGATAAGCATGGGTGCGGTGAAGCGCAAACGCGCGAGCAGCGACCTGCGGCGATAGGAGCAACAGCGTGCGCGGCGCGACACAGCGAGAACACGGATCGGTAGGCACGGCCGGGGCCGGCCGGCCTGCGACGCCACCTGTGGTCGACATCGCGGCCAAGGTGGCGTTTCTCCGCCGGCCGTCGAGCCATCCGGAGCAGCCGGGCGAGATTATCGTCATCGAGACGCATTTCGCCTGGGTCTTCATCGGCGACCGGGTGGTCCGCAAGTTGAAGAAGCCGATTCGGACCGACTGGCTCGATTTTTCGACCCTCGAGCGTCGCCTCGCCGCCTGTGCGGCCGAGGTCACACTCAACCGTCCGCTCGCCCCCGACGTCTATCGCGGCGTCGAGCAACTCGTGCTGAGCGAGGCCGGCGAGCTGGCGCTCGATCGCCCCGGGCGGACGGTCGACGCCGTCGTCGTGATGCGCCGGCTGCCGGCCGCCCGCAGTCTCGATCGGCTGGCGGCGTCGGTGATGCCCGCGGACCTCGATCCCCTCGTCGGTCGGCTCGTGACGTTCTACGGCGAGGGTGTGTCGTCGGCTGCCGATCCTGGGGCCCGGCTCGACCAGGTCGCGGTGAGCCTCGGCAATCTCGCGGCTCGCTTCCGCGCCGGCCCATTGCGCTGCCGGGTGAGCCTGCTGGCGAGACTGGAGGCCCTCGCTGCGCTCGTGGAACCTCTACTCGCCGAGCGTGCAGTAACCGGGCGGGTGGTCGATGCGCACGGTGATCTCCGGCCCGAGCACGTCTATCTCACGCAGCCGCCGCACATCCTCGATCGGCTGGAGTTCGGTCCGGCCTACCGCGCCATCGACTGGCTGGAGGATACGGCCCTCCTCGCCGTCGATCTGGAACGGCAAGGTCAGGGCTGGATCGGCGATTTCTTGATGCGGCGGATCGCGGCCGGGCTCGGCGACCGACCACCACATGTCCTCTGGTCCTTCTATCGAGCGTGGCGAGCCGTCCTGCGGGCGCAACTCGCGGTCGAGCATATCGGCCGGGAGGACGCTGCCGATCGCGCCCGCATGCGCTCCCGCTGGCTGCTGAAGGCCAGGACCTGTCTCGCCATCGCCGAGCGCCACTTGCTGGCCGCTACGCGCCCGAGAGCGCCGTGATCGAGCCGCCGCTTTCGAGGCAGGCGATCGCCCCGGCGACCAGTTCCGCACAGCTCACGACCTCGAGAGAGGACAGCGCATCGGCATCGAGCCTCGGCGGGTCAATGCTGTCGGTCACCAGGAGCTTTTCGATATCGGCGGTGTCCAGCGTGTCACGCGCCTCGGCGGAAAAGACGCCGTGCGCCACGGCGACGATGGCCGGCTTCGCACCGGCTGCGACCAGCGCTGCGGAGGCGCGGGCGAGCGTGCCGCCCGAACTCACCAGATCGTCGATGATCACCGGGCGGCAGCCCTCGACCTCGCCGTAGAGCTGCTCGCCCGTGACCACACCTGCGCTGCGCCGCTTGTCGGCCACGGCCCGCCTGAGCGGCCGGTCCAGCTCTCGCTCGAGCAACTCCTGAAAGAGCTGGGCGCGCTTCAGCCCACCCGGATCGGGGGCGACGACCACCACGTCTTCCTGCTCGAGCTCGGGGGCGAGGCGGGTGGCGAACAGCCGATGCGTATCGAGCGGCACGGTGGGGATCCGAAACGCGTTCTCGAACGCCGCCAGATCGTGCACTTCGAGCGCCATCATCGTCTCGACCCCGACGGCTTCCAGCATCTGTGCCACGTAACGCAGGCTCAACGGGTCCCAGGGCTTGGTCCGCCGATCCTTGCGCGCATAGGCCAGATAGGGAGCGACACAACTGAGCCGGGCGACTCCGGCGTCCTTCAGGCTGCCGGCGAGCAGCAGTGTCCGGCAGAGACGGTCGTGGACGGCACCGTTCTTGCCGCCGTCGAGGCTCTGCACGATGACGGCGTGACGGGCCCGGAGTTCGGCGAGTGCTCTGACCTTGACCTCACCGTCCTCGAATACCCGCTCCTCGACCGGGACACGTTCCGCTCCGAGGATGGCGGCCACGCGGTCGGCGAAGGCCGCCCCCGGCTCCAGGGCGAGGATCGCCGGAGGAAGGTCGCCGATGGTCGACTGCTTGTCTGGCATGTCGTGCCTTTCTGCCGCGTTCGTCGAGACGCTGGCCGCCATCACCAGCGGCCGAACGAGTATGCGTCCTTCCGCCCGGGGGCAGCGTTGATCGAAATCAAGGTGGGTGAGGCGCAGTTGAGCTATACACGTACGCTGTTATCGAAGGCAGCGCCATGCTCGATCCCATTGCCGTTCGCCTCGAGCCGCCGGGCCTCGAAGGGCTGCTGCGGCTACCGGCTCGTATGTCCGGCCTCGTCCTTTTTGCCCACGGCAGCGGCAGCGGCCGGCTCAGTCCGCGCAACAATCACGTCGCCCAGGCCCTGGGCAGAGCGGGATTTGCGACTCTGCTTTTCGACCTGTTGACCGAGGACGAGGCTGCTGATCGGAGCAATGTGTTCGACATCGGGCTCTTGGGCGAACGGCTCTGCCGTGCCACCGACTGGGCGCAGCAGCAGGTCCCGTTGCGCGGTCTGCCGGTGGGCTACTTCGGTGCGAGTACCGGGGCGGCGGCGGCCCTGACGGCGGCGGCTGCCCGGCCGGCGGTCATCGGCGCCGTCGTCTCGCGCGGTGGCCGCCCGGATCTCGCGGCACCGGTGCTCGGGGCAGTGCGGGCGCCGACACTGTTGATCGTGGGCTCGCTCGACCACGCGGTGCTCGACCTCAATCGTAAGGCGCTGGCCGGCTTGGCAGATCAGAAGGCCTTGGAGATCGTGCCGGGGGCGACGCATCTCTTCGAGGAGCCGGGGACGCTGGACCGGGTGGTGACACTCGCAGCCGACTGGTTCAGGCGGTTCCTCGTGCTCGAGCGTGTCGAGAAGAGCGATGTGGCGACGTGACATCGGCTTCGCCGATCGCGCCGAGGCGGGCCGCTCGCTCGCCGAAGAGCTGCAACACCTCGGGCTCGAGCGGCCAGTCGTCCTCGCCTTGCCACGTGGTGGGGTGCCGGTCGGTTTCGAGATCGCGTCGCTGCTCCAGGCACCGCTCGATCTCGTCCTGGTGCGCAAGATCGGGGCACCCGGCCAGCCGGAGCTCGCGGTCGGTGCGGTGGTCGACGGCAGTCGGCCGGAGACCGTGCTCAACCGCGACATCGTTCGCCATCTCGGCCTGTCGGAACGCTGGATCGAGGCAGAGGCAGCGCGGCAGCTCGAAGAGATCGAGCGCCGTCGCCGGCTCTATTTCGAGGGACGAGAGCGCGCACCCATCGAGGGGCGAACGGCGATCGTGGTGGATGACGGCATCGCCACCGGGGCAACCATGCAGGCGGCCCTCCATGCCACCCGCAGGGCCGACCCGAAGACGCTGGTGCTCGCCGTGCCGGTGGCACCCCCGGACACGCTGGAGCGGCTTCGCCAGGAATGCGACCGGGTCGTTTGCCTCGCGGCACCCGAACGCTTCATGGCCGTCGGCAGTTTCTACGACGATTTCACCCAGGTCGACGACGAGACGGTCAGAGAGCTGCTGCGTCGCGCCGCGCTGCCCGAGGTTCCCGATTGAAGAGTTCGAGGCACTCGGCCTCGCGCCCACGGACGACGCGCTGCCCGTGCAGCCGACCGCGGGTCTCGGTGACGATCGTCCGCTGACCTTCCTCGTGGTCGTCGCCGTGGAAATAGACGACGACCCAGTCGTCGGTCCGCTTCAACTCGTGGGCGCGGGCCGTATTCGAGAAGAGCGCGGTCAACTGCCAGGGACCGCGATCGGTGTGCAGGATCGGCAACCAAGCCTCGCCCTTCGGATTGAAGCGACGCGGCGCGATCCTGGGCAGGTCGTCCGCCGCCGCCCGGCGGCGATATTCCCCATCGACATCGAGGAGCAGATCGACGCCGGGCTCGCTCGTCGGGGCGTGCGGGGTGCGGCGGGTACGGGCGAGCATCGCTGCCAGGGTCGCTCGCATCCCTGCGGCACGGCGCTGGCCGATGCCTTTGACCCGCTCCAGCCTACCGTCGTGGGCGGCGAGCTCCAGCGCCTCGAGCGTGTCGACATCGAGGTCATCGTGCAGCCGCTTGGCGAGCTCGGGACCGACGCCGGGGATCGATTGGAACAGCTCCTCGGGCGCCACCGCGCCGCGCAGCCGTTCGAGCTGCGCCCAGCGACCGGTCGTCGCCATCTCGGCGATCGCGGCGGCCAGCGAGCGGCCGATGCCCGGCAGCGCCTCGAGCCCGGCGCGGCCCTCGCGATCCAGTACGGTCGAGGCGTCTTCCCGAAGACCGGCTACGGTAGCGGCGGCCCGGCGGTATGCGCCCACCCGAAACCGGTCGGCACCCTGTTGCTCCAGGAGTTCCGCCGCCTCACGCAGCCGGTCGGCGATGGCATTGTTCTGCAATGGACGCGACTTTCACTGCCGAGGCGAACACTGGATCATATTCCACGATGCAGCGGCTCGGCAACATCACCCGAACGGCGTCTCGGCTCGGTCGACGTGCGATACGACAGAAAAATGGGAGCCAGAGAGATTGGTGGAGCCGAGCGGGATCGAACCGCCGACCTCCTGAATGCCATTCAGGCGCTCTCCCAGCTGAGCTACGGCCCCATCTCGATCTGGTGCCGGGTAGGTAGGGAAATCGGCAGCCGTTCGCAAGTCAAATGTCGCGGCTCGTCAGTGGGCCGTGGCCGGCAGCTCGATGATGGCGCGCAGACCCCGAGGCTTGCGGTTCTCGAGCATGATGTCGCCGCCGTGGCTGCGGATGATGGCCCGCGCGATGGCGAGGCCGAGGCCGCTGCCGCCGGTTTCGGGACTGCGGCTCGCCTCGCCGCGGAAGAACGGTTCGAAGACCCGCTCGAGCAGCGCCTCGGGCAGGCCGGGGCCGCGATCGTCGATGGTGACGGTGACGGACCCGGGCGTTTCCCTGATATCGATCTCGGCCGTCTCGCCGTAGCGCAGCGCGTTCTCCACGAGGTTGCGCACGGCACGGGTCATGGCGAGCTTGCGGCAGCGATAGGGCAGGGGCGGGGCAGGGGCGACCTGCACGGATCGACCCTGATCGAGGAAGTCGGCGGCGATGCTCTCGACCAGAGCCACGAGGTCGACCGTGCGGGTCGGCTCCTCGGTCGCGGTGTCGCGGGCGAGCATCAGGCCAGCTTCGGTCAAGGCCTCCATCTCGTCGAGGGTGGCGCGCAGCCGCTCCTTGAGGGCTTCGTCCTCGACCATCTCGGTGCGCAGCCGAAGCGTCGTGATCGGGGTGCGCAGGTCGTGCGTGACGGCGGCGAGCAGCTGCGTGCGATCGGCCATCGCCCGGGTGACCCGCGCCTGCATTGCGTTGAAGGCGGTGGCGGTGCGGCGGATCTCGAGCGGGCCACGGGACGCCTCCAGCTCACGAGGCTCGCCCCGGCCGACGGCATCGGCGGCAGCCGCCAGCGCACTCAAAGGCCGGGTCAGCCGGCGCAGCGACAGCAAAGTGACCACACTGATCAGGACCGCAGCGGCGAGCAGACCGGCGAGTGGGGCGATGCCGAACCGCGGGCGCTCGGGCGGCACGATCATCGCGGCGTTGAGCCAGAAAGCTTCGTCGAGACGGATCGCCAAAAGTAGGCCGGACGCCGGCAGGGTCTCGGGTAGTTCGCCGAGGTCGAAGTCGTCGCCGAGCGAGCGCTGCCAACGGGTCTGCCAGGGCGGGCGGCCCGCCGGCCGGCGGATGTCCCCCTGGGCCACCCGGACCTCCACCTCGCGGCCGTCGTCGAGCAGGCCTTCAAGCCGCCGTGCGAGGTGTCGCGCACCGGCACCTTCGGCTTCGCCGACCACCGGCTCGTCGGCGAGCCAGAAGCGCAGCTGGCGGGTCGAGAAGGCGCGCAGCGCCCGGCGGCGCTCGCCCTTCGTGAGCGTCGTCTCGGTGAGTCGGACGAGTGCTGCGGCGCGCTCCAGAACCTGCTCGCGGACCAGGGCCTCGAACGCGCCGCGGCGCTCGTCGTGGAGGATGGCAAAGGTGACGAGCTGGGCTGCGAACAGGGCGAGCAGCAGCAGGATGACGAGCTGGGCCGTCAAGGTTCTCGGCCAGAGCCGGCTCATTCGGGCTCGACCTTGCCGGCGAAGCTGTAGCCACCACCCCAGTGGGTCTTGATCAGCGTGGGGTTCTTCGGATCGCGCTCGAGCTTCTTTCTGAGCCGGCTGACCTGGTTGTCGACGCTGCGATCGAAGGGCACGGCTTCGCGGCCGCGGGTGAGATCCAAGAGCTGGTCGCGGCTGAGCACGAGGCCCGCATGCTGCAAAAGCGCATTGAGCAGCAGAAACTCGCCGGTGCTCAACGGGACGACCGTACCTGCCGGATCGAGCAGTTCGCGGGCAGCGGGATCGAAGCGCCAGCGATCGAAGCGCAGTCGGCCCGTCGTCGGCTGGCTCCCCGGACGATGCGGCAGGCTCTGGGCGCGGCGCAGCACCGCCTTGATCCGCGCCAGGAGCTCGCGGGGGGCGAACGGTTTGGTGACGTAGTCGTCGGCCCCCATTTCGAGGCCGATGATCCGATCCGTCTCCTCGCCGAGGGCGGTCAGCATGATGATCGGCACCGTGCCCTTCGCCCGGAGTTCGCGGCAGAGCGACAGCCCGTCCTCGCCCGGCATCATGATGTCGAGGATGACGAGATCGATGGCTCCGCGCTGCAGCTCGCGCCGCGCCGCCGGCGCACCGTCGGCCGTCGTCACCCGGTAGCCGTGCTTCACGAGGTAGTGGCGAAGCGCGTCGCGCACGTCGCGGGTATCGTCGACCACGAGGAGATGCGGGCTGTCGGTCATGCTTCAGCCGATAGGCCGCGACCGCGGCGGCGTGGAACGAAAAAGCGTAACGATGTGTATCAGAAAGCCCATCTCGGCACGAACTGTGACCGAACGACAGTTCGCCGGACGCACTTCGGCGACATGGCATCGGCACTATCGGTCGCGCAACACAGGCTGGAGAATGGTTCCATGAAGAAGACATCGATCATCGCCTCGCTCGCGACCGTCCTCACCCTGGGCGCGGTCGCCGGCACACTGGTTCTCGCCCACGGCGCCTCCGCCCAGCCCGGCTGGGACGGCCCCAATTCGGGCATGTGGGGCAAGGGCATGATGATGGGCCGCCGGGACCACGGCGGCATGGGCCCGGGGCTGGGCACGGCTGGCACTGGGCGCGACGGCATGCGGCTGTTCGAGGAGTTCGACCGATCGGGTGACGGCGAGATCAGTCGGGCCGACATCGAGGCGGTGCGCAGTGAGCGCCTGGCCGCGTTCGATGCCGACGGCGACGGGGTGCTGACGCTCGACGAGTACGAGGCGCTCTGGCTCGATGCCATGCGCCCCCGCATGGTTCGCGGGTTTCAGCGGCTCGACATCGACGGCGATGCGGCGGTGACCGCGGCGGAGTTCATCGCGCCCTACGAGGGTCTCGTCGACCGGTTCGATCGCGACGGCGACGGTATGATGACCGAGGCGGAGGTCCGCGAACAGATGAACGAGCGTCGCTCGGCGATTCGTGGCCGGGCGGGTGGTCCGGGCATGGGGCCCGGCCGCATGGCGGACTGAGCTCTCTTTCCCTCCATGCGGGCAAGCCGCGGGCGCTCCATGCGGGCAAGCGGCGGGCCCGGCACGAGGACCCGCAGGGCGCCGGCCGCCGCACTCTCAGCGGCGGTCGTCGTCCTCGCCGACCTCGGGATCGATCACTTCGCCCAAGGCATCGTCGTCGGCGAGTTCGTCGGCGTCCTCGATCAGCGAGTCGTCCTCTTCCTCGTCGTCGCTGGTGGGCACATCGGGCTCGCCCGTCTCGCCGCCGGTATCGTCGACCTCGTCGACGTCGTCCTCCACGTCCTCCACCTCGATGGCCTCGTCGACCTCGTCCTCGTCCGTGTCTGCTTCCTTGGCGGCGACAACCGCGCGGACCGGGTTGCGCGGGCGCCGCGCCCGAGCGAGCTGCTCGAGGTCGAAGGGCGCACCACAGGCCGGGCAGACGATACCCTCGGTCTTGCCGAAGTCGTAAAAGCGGGCCCCGCAAGCGAGGCAGGTGCGCTTGGTTCCCAGTTCCGGCTTGGGCAAAGCGGCCCCCTATGACATGAACGAGAAGCGACCGTGAACGGGTCGCGACGAGCCTCGACAACAGCCGGCGAGCCGGCGCCGTCGAGCGAGCGGGCAATTGCCATGATCGCCCGAGGCTGTCAAAAGCAAATCGCGCCCGCTACGCGGCCTTTTGCGGCGGCGTTTCGCGGCGCTGTTGCGAGGGGTGTCCGACAGGTGCGATGCCCGTCCGGTTCGCCGGCTGTGTCGAGGTCTTTTTCATGCAGTTGAGGGCGGCACCACACGGTGCCCTTCTGGGGGATGTCCGCGTTCCGGGCGACAAGTCCATTTCGCATCGAGCACTGATGCTGGCCGGCCTCGCCGTCGGCGAGAGCCGGATCGAAGGATTGCTGGAAGGCGCGGACGTGCTGGCCACGGCCGCGGCCATGCGGCAGTTGGGGGTGACGCTGGAGCGGCTGGGACCGGGCAGCTGGCGGGCGTTCGGCTGTGGTGTGGCCGGCCTTGCCGAGCCTGCGAACGTCCTCGATCTCGGCAATGCCGGCACCGGCGTCAGGCTCTTGCTGGGCATCCTCGCCGGCCACGGCTTCACGAGCTTTCTGACCGGTGACGCCTCGCTTCGCCGCCGACCGATGGGACGGATCGCCGAACCCTTGCGAGCGATGGGGGCCGAGGTGCTGTCGCGCCGGGGCGAGCGCTTGCCGATAGCCGTCACCGGCCGGGTCGATCTGCTGCCGATCACCTGGCGCTCACCGGTGGCATCCGCGCAGATCAAGTCGGCCGTGCTCTTTGCCGGACTGCACGCCCCGGGACGGACCACCGTGATCGAGCCGCTGGCGTCGCGTGACCACAGCGAGCGGATGCTGGCGGCGATGGGGGCGGAGGTCAGTAGCGGTGCGACGTCCGAGGGCTGGACGGTCGAGATCCGGGGCGAGCCGGAACTGGTGCCCCAGGCCTTCGTCGTGCCGGCCGACCCGTCTTCGGCGGCCTTTCCCTTGGTGGCAGGGCTGGTCGCGGGCGACAGCGCGGTGACCCTGCGCGACATCTCGGTCAATCCGTTGCGCACCGGGCTCTTGACCACGCTCGGCGAGATGGGCGCCGATCTTACCCTGAGCAACGAGCGGCAGGCCGCGGGTGAGCCGGTCGCCGATGTGGTGGTGCGGGGCAGCGCCCTCGCAGCCGTGGACGTGCCAGCCGAGCGCGCACCCTCGATGATCGACGAGTATCCGATCCTCGCGGTCGCTGCGGCCTTCGCCCGAGGCACGACGCGGATGCGCGGGTTGGGCGAGCTTCGGGTCAAGGAGAGCGACCGCTTGGTGCTGATGGCCGAGGGGCTGGCCACGGCCGGGGTCGAGGTCCGGATCGAAGGCGACGATCTCTTGGTCACCGGCCCCGTGCGCGCCACGCGGCCGGCCACGATCGATGCGCAGCACGACCACCGCATCGCCATGAGCTTTCTGGTCCTGGGCGGGCTCGGCTCGGCACCGATCACCGTCACCGGAGCCGAAACCATCCTCACCAGCTTTCCGGGGTTCGCCGAATTGATGAACGGCATCGGTGCCGCGATCGAGGAGGTGGGACCTTGAGCATCGTCGTGGCGGTGGACGGTCCGGTCGCCTCCGGCAAGACGACGCTCGCCGAGCGGCTCGCCGAGGCCAACGGACTGCGTTTTCTCGATACCGGCCTGCTCTACCGTGCGGTGGCTCGGCGGGTGCTGGCATCGGGGCAGCAGCCCACGGACGAGGCGGCGGCCGAAGCAGCGGCCGAAAGAGTGAGTGAAGACGATCTCGATCCGGAAGCGCTACGAGCCGAACGAATCGGCGAGGGGGCCTCGCAGGTGGCGGTTCATCCCGGCGTCCGGCAGGCACTGCTCGCCTTTCAGCGCAGCTTTGCGACGGCGCCGCCCGGTGCGGTGCTCGCCGGCCGCGACATCGGCTCGGTGGTCTGTCCGGATGCGACGCTCAAGCTGTTCGTCACGGCAACGCCCGACGTTCGGGCCCGGCGGCGCTTCGAGGAGTTGCGCGCGCGCGGCAATACCGTTATGTACGAACGGGTTTTGCAGGAAGTGGTCGAGCGTGATCGCCGCGATCGAGAGCGGGCGGTCGCGCCTTTGACTGCTGCTCCGGACGCGGTCTGGATCGATACCTCGGCGCTCGATCTCGACGCGTCGCTGGCGGCGTTGCAGAAAGCGTTCGACGAGCACTGCGCCGGCCCACCCCGCGAAACCTGACCTCGAACCCTGGCCCCGTCCGGCAAGCTCATGAATCGCCGGCGGTTTTGGAGACAGTATGCAAGAAGCCATGGCGCCCGCCCCCACCCCGACGCAGGCCGATTTCGCGTCGATGCTCGACGAAAGCCTGGGCGGTAGCAACAAGCTCGAAGGCTCGGTCGTCAAGGGCACCGTCATCGCCCTCGACAACGAAGACGCCGTTGTCGATGTCGGCCTGAAGTCCGAGGGCAGGGTGCCGATCAAGGAGTTCTCGACGCCCGGCCACCCGGTCGAGGTGAAGATCGGCGACGAGGTCGAGGTCTATGTCGAGCGGTTCGAGAACAAGAGCGGCGAAGCCGTGCTCAGCCGCGAGAAGGCGCGCCGCGAGGAAAGCTGGAACCGCCTGGAGAAGGCCTTCAACGAGCAGGCCAAGGTCGAAGGGGCGATTTTCGGCCGGGTGAAGGGTGGCTTCGCCGTCGATCTCGGCGGCGCGGTGGCCTTCCTGCCCGGCAGCCAGGTCGACATCCGTCCGGTGCGCGACGTCGCCCCCCTGGTCAACAAGCCCGAACCCTTCTTGATCCTGAAGATGGATCGTCGGCGCGGCAATATCGTGGTCTCCCGGCGTGCCGTGCTCGAGGAGAGCCGCAAGGAGCAGCGCGACGAGCTTCTGGCGACGCTCGCCGAAGGGCAGGTTCTCGACGGGGTGGTCAAGAACATCACCGATTACGGTGCCTTCGTCGATCTCGGTGGGCTCGACGGACTGTTGCACGTCACCGACATCTCCTGGAAGCGGGTCAACCACCCGACCGAGGTGCTGTCGGTCGGCCAGCAGCTGAAGGTTCAGGTCATTCGCTTCAACCGCGAGACCCAGCGTATCAGCCTCGGCATGAAGCAGCTCGAGGCCGATCCCTGGGAGGGCGTGGAGCTGAAATATCCGGTCGGCACCAAGTTCAGCGGCACCGTCACCAACATCACCGACTACGGTGCGTTCGTCGAATTGGAGCCCGGTGTCGAGGGTCTGGTTCACGTTTCGGAGATGAGCTGGACCAAGAAAAACGTCCATCCCGGCAAGATCGTCTCGACCAGCCAAGAGGTCGAGGTGATGATCCTCGAGGTCGATCCGGACAAGCGGCGGATTTCACTCGGTCTCAAGCAGACGTTGCCGAATCCTTGGGAGGCCTTCCTCGAGGCCCATCCGGTGGGCTCGGTGGTCGAGGGCGAGGTCCGCAACATTACCGAATTCGGGCTCTTCGTCGGCGTCGACGGCGAGGTCGACGGCATGGTGCATCTCTCCGATATCGACTGGGTCGAGCCCGGCGAGGAGGCGGTCAAGCGCTTCAGCAAGGGCGACGTGGTCAAGGCGCAGGTGCTCGATGTCGATGTCGAGAAGGAACGCATCAGCCTCGGCATCAAGCAGCTCGAAGCCGATCCCTTCAAGGAGGCGACCTCCGGCATCAAGAAGGGCGACCGGGTCACCTGCACGGTCAAGGAGATCACCACCGGCGGCATCGAGGTCGAGACCACGACCGGGGCCACGGGCTTCATTCGGAAGGCGGAGCTCAGCCGCGATCGCGACCAGCAGCGCCCGGAGCGTTATGCGGTCGGCGAGAAGCTCGATGCGCGGGTCACCAATATCGACGCATCGAGCCGCCGCTTGACCCTCTCGGTCAAGGCGCTGGAGATCGCCGACGAGAAGCAGGCGATGGCCGAGTACGGCTCGTCCGACAGCGGTGCGAGCCTCGGCGACATCCTGGGTGCCGCGCTGCGCCAGAAGCAGCAGGAAGAAAAAGCCGACGACGAGACGAAGTAGGGCCGGCAGGACCACGGCCTCCACGAAGCGCCGCCGGGCGATGGCTCGGCGGCGCTTCTCGTTACGGCATCCGGGACGGCGGGCGGCTTGACGCTGTGGCTCCGCTTTGCCAAGCTCGCCGTCACCAGTAGCGGCTGCGGCCGGGGCGGAACGCATATGACCAAGTCGGATTTGATCAAGCGGCTTGCCGAGGCCAATCCGCATCTGTTCTTGCGTGACATCGAGCGGATCGTCTCGACCGTGTTCAACGAGATCGGGGATGCGCTGGCCGAGGGTAACCGTGTCGAGCTCAGGGGTTTCGGCGCCTTTTCGGTGCGGCCTCGCGGCGAGCGCACCGGCCGTAACCCACGCACCGGCGACGAGGTCCAGGTTCCGTCCAAACTCGTCCCCTACTTCAAGACCGGCAAGGAGTTGCGCGAGCGGCTCAACGAAGGCTGAATCGCAGATCCCGCTTCGACGCCGAACAGCAACCGAACAGCAAACAGATCGAGGAGAGCCCTGATGGCGAAAACGTTGCGATCCCTGCTCGCCATCGTGGGCCTGATCGTCATCGTCACCTTCTCCGTCGCCAACCGCACGCGGATCGACGTCAGCTTCTTCCCGTTGCCGCTGCCGGTGATCGAGCTGCCGGTCTACGGCGTCTTTTTGATCGGCATCTTCATCGGGGCCATTCTCGGGGGCCTGTCGCTCTGGCTCTCGGAGAGCGAGATGCGCGCCGAATGGCGAACCCTGCGCCGCAAGGCCCGGGCCGAGGCCTATCGCCAGAAGCAGCAGGAGCTGGCCGAGGAGCAGCGCGCCGCCGAGCGCTCCAAGCAGCGCCAGCAAACGCTGGCGCTCGCCGCTCCACGCCGCTGATCCGGACGATAGCCGGCGCCTGATGCTGCCCGTTCACGACCGTGCCGCTGTCGATCGCGCCCTCGAATTTCCGGCGCTGATCGAGGCTCTGCGCCAGGGCTTCGTCGCGGGTTGCGAGGCGCCGGTGCGCCACCATCACGCGGTCCCGCGCACCGACGCACCGGATGCGACGCTGCTCTTGATGCCGGCTTGGCAGCAGGACCAGCGGCTGGGGGTGAAGATCGTTCAGGTCTCGCCGGGCAACGAGGCGAGGGGGCTGCCCACTGTCGACGGGCTCTACCTGCTCTTCGATGCGACGACCGGCACACCTCTGGCGGTCATGGACGGCAAGGCGATCACCGAGCGCCGCACCGCTGCCGCCTCGGCGCTGGCCGCGAGCTACTTGGCGCTACCCGAGGCCGACCACCATCTCGTGATCGGTGCCGGTGCGGTAGCCGCCATGCTGGTTCCGGCGATGCGTGCGGTCCGCCCGATCGAACAGGTGACCTTGTGGAACCGGACGATCGCCAAGGCCGATCTCTTGGCCGAGCGGCTGGCGAGCGAGGGCCACGACGTCAGGGTGACGAGCGACCTCGACGCCGCCCTCGGCGAGGCCGACATCGTCTCGGCAGCGACGATGAGCGCCGTGCCGCTGGTCGAGGGGGAACTCGTCAAGCCGGGGGCGCATGTCGACCTGGTGGGGGCTTTCAACCCGCGCCTGCGCGAAAGCGACGATGCGCTCATGGCAAGAGCGCGGCTCTTCGTCGACACGCGGGGCGGTGCCTTGGCCGAGGCCGGCGATATTCTTCAGGCGATCGCGAGTGGAGCGATCGACGCGAGTGCGATCGTCGCGGATCTGGCCGAGCTCTGCCGCGGCGAGCATCCGGGGCGCCGTAGCGCCGACGAGATCACCGTCTTCAAGTCTGTGGGTGCTGCGATCGAGGATCTGGTCGCGGCCAATCTGGTCGTGGACCGCCCGGGGTGAAGGTTCTCGTCGTCGGTGGCGGGATCATGGGCCTCTCGGCCGCCCGTTCGCTGCGGCTGGCGGGCCACGGGGTGACGCTGCTCGAGCGCGGGCCGTTGCCCAACCCCTTGGCGTCCTCGATCGATCATCATCGACTGATCCGCTACATGTACGGTACGGCGCACGGCTATGCCGCGATGGTGGCTCTCGCCTATCCCGCCTGGGAGCGGCTCTGGCGCGATCTCGGCCGCATCCACTACGCCCCGACGGGGCAGTTTCTCGCAGGGCCCGCCGACGATCCCTGGATCGCCGGCAGCCGATATTCGCTTGCCGCACTCGGCATCGCCCATGCCGAACTCGATCGTACCGCCGTTCGCCGGCGCTTGCCGCCGATCGACGCCGAGCAGGTCGACTACGCCCTCTATTCGCCGACGGCAGGCGCCTTGTTCGCCGACGCGATCGCCGAGGACCTGGTTCTCTGGCTCGCCGAGGCCGGCGCCGATTTGCGCCCGATGTGCGACGTGGCAAGCATCGATCCGCCGTCCGCCACCGTCACGCTCGCCGATGGCGACCGGCTGCAGGGCGACCGGGTGGTGGTGACCGCCGGCGTCTGGACCGGACGCCTGTTTGCCGCTCTCGGTCGGGAGCTGACCCCGTCGCGACAGGCCGTCCTCTACGTCGAAGCGCCGGACGACCTCGCCCCGCACTGGTCCGGTTCGGCCATGCTGACCGACGTGCTGCAGGGTGACCAGGCGAGCGTGTTCTACGCCGTCCCGCCCTTGCGCGGTCTGCCGATCAAGTTCGGCGATCACTGCTTTTCCAGAGGTGGCGATCCCGAGGCCGACCGCACCGCGACCGAAGCCGAGATCGCGCGCATCCGCGCCGCGGCACGCCGCCGCTTGAAGGATGCCGACCGTTACCGGATCCGCGCCGCCAAGACGTGCTTCTATACCTTGACCCCCGACGAATGCTTTATCGCAGAAAAGCATGACAACATGCTGATTTTGGCGGGCTTCTCGGGGCATGGTTACAAGTTCGCGCCGCTGATCGGCGAGCGGCTCGTCGAGGTCCTGGTCGAACGCGAGGATTTCGCGGCGTTTCGGTCCTGGCTCGCTGGTGCCGAGCGCAGCGGCTAGGCGTGGCTGATGTTCGGCTTTCTCGGCAGGTTCGGCCGGGCGCAGGCGCTTCGCGAACTCGACGCGGCGTTGCGGGCGGTGGACGTACATCCGGCGATGGTGCCGGATGCCGTGGAACTCGCCGCGGTGCGGCTGCTCCAGGCCGCACGGGCGAAACCGGGGGCGGCCGAGTATGCAGCGGCGGCCGAGCTGATCGGCTACTGCATGATCGGTGCGGACAACTTCGCCGGCGCCAACGACGAAACATTGGCGGCAACGGTCGAAGCACGGATCGAGGCGGCGATCGCAGCCGGCGACAGCCTCGACGCGAAGCTGGTCCTGCTGCTGTTGCACGCGAACGTCGTGCAGCCCACCGTTATCGAGCGTTTCGGACTGGAAGCCGGCTGATCGGCCGCCCAAGAAAACTCTCGCGATCCGGGATGGCTCCGGCAAGCGGCGGGCCGGCTTCCAGCCGACCACCATCATCGGCGGAAGAAGCCGACCACCCATCGACCGCGGCGCCTGGGAGTCGCTGGCCGAATGCGAAGAGAAATGGACCACCTTCAAGAACAACACCGAATGGCAAGTCGACGAAGCCGCCGTCGCCTGGTCGAAAGTGCGAAAGACCCGGGACACGACCAACGGGCCGCTCCTCACCCACCAATCCTCCAACCGACAACGTTATCGGCCGTGCAGTGAGGGGAGAGGAAGCTGGCGGGGAGGCAGCGCCTCCCCGTGGGCCCCTCCGTTCCTTGGGGCTGGTGGCAGCCGCGGCGCCCGTGCCGAGCGGCGAACCACCAGCGTCCCGGCACGAAGCGTCGGGGCCGCCACGTCCGGCAAGAGGCCAGAGTGCCACTGACCGACTAACCGAAGGCGTCTCCCCGAAACCCCTGAAGTCGGGGCTGGGCCATCAGGGTGCCGGCTTCCAGATCGAGATCACGCCCTCCGTGTCGCCCGCGAGTTCGTCGCGCAGGGCTTGCGCATTCGCGCAATAGGCCGCCTCGTCATAGGCCGCGACGGCACGCTGTCCACCCATGGCGATCCCGAGATTGACCATGACGATGTCGACCACAAGGTTGTTCTGTCCTTCCTCGACGAGGCCGGTCAACTCGCCCAGCGTATTGTTCATGACAGCCGAGAACCTCTCGGGATCGAGCTCGTAACCGTCGCAAAGGTCCGCGATGACCCGCTGCTGCGCCACGAGAAGAACCCGCAGGATCATCCGCGGCTCGAGCAAGTCGGTCAGGTTCCGCTCGACCGTCGTCGAAACCGCCATGGACATGCGATCGGCAACCGAGTCTGCCTCTTGTGCGACGGCAGGGCCGGCCGCGCCGATCAGGGCAAGGGGAAAAAGAAACCGAAAGTTCATCTACTTGTCCTCGTATGCGTCTTGAGGCGCGGCACCTTCTGCCTAGCCATTACTCGACAAAGCCAGTTTCGCGACCCGTTTCGATTGTCAGTCGTCGGAATCCAGGGACATCCCGCTACGGCGTACCAGTCGAAGTCGACGTCGCCGAAATCGACGACACAACAGCGACGCGACCTTGACCGGTCGAATGCTGGACAGCAAGATCGGCCTCCGGGTGAGACCCTTCTTGCAGAGGCGCGGCACTGACAAGCGAGATCGTGGACGAAGGCCGCTCGACCGAACCGCGTCTGCGACCGGCAACGCCCGGGCAGGGCCGACGCTGACGCTGGGCGAGACTCAACCGCAGGGACACGAGCGCCATGCAGAACGAGGGTCGGGCCGAGGCCAGCGCGACCACACCCCCTGAACGCCATCGCCTGGTCACCGCCCGGCCGATCCCGCTGCTGATCACCGTAGCAGTCGCCGTCGTCATCTGGTTCTGGCCACCGCCTGAAGGCGTCAGCCAGCAGGCCTGGCACCTCCTTGCCATCTTCGTCGCCACCATCGTCGGCATCATCGCCAAGCCGCTGCCGATGGGTGCCGTGGCGCTGATCGGCGTCACCGCCACGGCCCTTACCGGCACGCTCGGCCTCGGCGATGCGCTCAGCGGCTTCAGCAGCTCGACCATCTGGCTGATCGGCGTCGCCTTCTTCGTCTCCCGCGCCATCATCAAGTCCGGCCTCGGGGCGCGCATCGCCTACCACTTCATGCAGCGCTTCGGCCGCAACACGCTCGGCCTCTCCTACGGGCTCGGCCTCGCCGACCTCGTCCTCGCCCCCGCCATGCCGAGCAACACCGCCCGCGCCGGCGGCGTCCTCATGCCGCTGCTCCGTTCGGTCGCCCTCGCCTACGGCAGCGACCCCGCGACCGGCACCGAACGGCGCATCGGCAGCTTCATGATGCTCAACGGCTTTCAGATCAACATCATCACCAGCGCCATGTTCCTCACCGCCATGGCCGCCAACCCGCTGGCTGCCGAGCTCGCGCTCGATGTCGGCGTCGAGCTCACCTGGGGCGGCTGGTTCCTCGCCGCATTGGCCCCGGGCCTCGTCTCGCTGATCGTCATCCCGCTCTTCGTCTACCTCGTCTACCGCCCGGAGATCCGCTCGACACCGCAGGCAGCACGGATGGCCGAGGACGCCCTCGCCGCCATGGGGCCCGTGACCCCCGGCGAAAAGGTCACCCTCGGCGTCATGGCCCTCCTCCTCGTTCTCTGGATCTTCGGCGCCAGCCTCGGCATCGACGCCACCACCGCCGCCCTCGCCGGCCTCGCCGTGCTCCTCCTCGCCGGCGTCCTCACCTGGCAGGACATCCTCGCCGAAAAAGGCGCCTGGGACACCATCGTCTGGTTCGCCGCCCTTGTCATGATGGCAACCCAGCTCAACAGGCTCGGCTTCATCGCCTGGTTCGGCGACACAATTGGTGCTCAGGTCGAAGGCATGGCCTGGACCTCGGCCTTCCTGATCCTCGCCCTCGTCTACTTCTACAGCCACTACCTCTTCGCCAGCCAAACCGCCCATATCAGCGCCATGTACGCCCCCTTCCTCGCCGTCGCCGTCGCCGTCGGCACACCGCCTGCCCTCGCCGCCCTGGTCCTCGCCTTCTTTAGCAACCTCTTCTCCAGCCTCACCCACTACGCCAACGGCCCGGCCCCGGTCATCTTCGGCGCCGGCTACGTCTCCATGAACGCCTGGTGGGGCATCGGCCTCGCCGTCAGCATCCTCAACATCACCATCTGGGTCGGCATCGGCTGGTACTGGTGGGATCTGATCGGGCTGATGGGGTAAGAGAGGAAGATGGCGGGGAGGCTAGCCTCCCCACCGGCCCCTCCGGGCTTTTGGGATGGTGATCGGCTACGCTGACGGTGCCGAGATGACGAGATGTGAGATGTCCCGGCGTGCCCTTGGGCATGCTCGAGCAGGTGCGTCCTCGCTTGATCACGGCAGGGTCTGATCGTATATACAGTCAGATGCCGATCGAGTTCGACGCCGACAAGGACCAGGCCAACATCGCCAAGCACGGCATCTCGCTGGCCCGGGCGGCCGATCTCGAAATCCTCGCCTTCATCGCGGATGATCGGAGCGATTACGGCGAAGTCAGGTATCGCGCATGGGGCCTGATCGACGGGCAGGCCTACTGACTTGCCTTCACGGACCGGGCAGGCAGCCTTTGTGCGATCAGCCTCCGCCGGGCGCACAGGAAGGAGATGGATCGCGATGTCGCAAAAGGTGGTCTCTGACGACGACAACCCGGAATGGACCGAGGCGGATTTTGCCAGGGCCCGCCCGGCAAGCGAGCTGCCGCCTCACATCCTGGCAGCGTTCCCCAGAACGCGCGGGGCCGGGAAGGCCCCGAAGAAGGTGCCGGTCTCGATCCGGCTCAGCCCCGAGGTGGTGGCGCACTTCAAGGCCGGCGGCCCAGGCTGGCAAAGCCGCATCGACGAAGCCCTGCGCAAGGTGGCAGGGATACGCTAAGACCTCCACGCCCAAAAGGGCAGCAACACCAAGCGGCTTCGAGGGACACCTCCCTTCTTAACCATTGCAGCTCTTTCACCCCCACCCGCACCAACCCCAAAATCCCGAGGGGGCCGCGGGGGAAATCATTTCCCCCGCCCTCTTTCCCCTTCCCCCCGCCTCGTCACCTCGGCCGACAATCGGGTCTTGCTCGCGGCTGCGATGCGCCGCATGTTGCGCCTGCAGGTGCCGACAGAATGGCGAGCCGCGGAGGGACGCTGAGCGATGCATGTGGTCGACACTGATCTCGCCATCATCGGTGGCGGTGGGGCCGGGTTGCGGGCGGCGATTGCCGCGGCCGAGGCCGACCCGGGGCTGCACATTGCGCTGGTCTCCAAGGTGGTGCCGATGCGCAGCCACACGGTTGCCGCAGAGGGCGGCTCCGCCGGGGTGATCACCGACAAGGACACCCTCGACCTGCATTTCAAGGACACGGTGTCGGGCGGCGATTGGCTCTGTGACCAGGACGCGGTCGATTATTTCGTCGCCCACTGCACCGAGGAGATGGTCCAGCTCGAGCATTGGGGCTGTCCCTGGAGCCGCAAGCCCGACGGCGACACCAATGTCCGCAATTTCGGCGGGATGAGCACGGCGCGGACCTGGTTCGCCGCCGACAAGACCGGCTTTCACATCCTCCACACCCTCTTTCAGACCTCGCTCAAGTACCCCTCGATCCGCCGCTTCGACGAGTATTTCGCGGTCGATCTCGTGGTCGAGGACGGCAGCTGCCAGGGCCTGGTCGCCATCGAGATCGCGACCGGCGAGTTCGTCCAGATCCGGGCCAAGGCCGTGGTCATCGCGACGGGTGGTGCCGGCCGGGTCTACCGGCAGAACACCAATGCCGGCACGGTGACCGGCGACGGCATGGGGATGGCCTACCGGCACGGCGTGCCGCTGCGCGACATGGAATTCGTACAATACCACCCGACGGCATTGCCGGGGAGCGGCATCCTGATCACCGAGGGCTGCCGTGGCGAGGGCGGCTATCTCGTCAACAAGGACGGCTATCGCTACCTCCAGGACTACAATCTGGGCCCCGTGGTCAGCGAGCCCACGCCCAAGACCATGGAGCTCGGCCCCCGCGACCGGCTGAGCCAAGCCTTCTGGTACGAGGAGCAGGCCGGCCGCACGGTGGACACCCCGCTCGGCCATGCCGTGCATCTGGAGCTCATGCATCTCGGTCGAGCGAAGCTGCACGAGCGGCTGCCGATGATCTACGAGCTCGCCCAGACCTTTCTCGGTGTCGATCCGGCCGAGCAGCCGATTCCGGTCTGTCCCGCCGTGCACTACACCATGGGCGGCATCGGTGCCGACGCCCGCACCGCCACCGCACTGCCCGGTCTCTACGCCTGCGGCGAGTGTTCCAGCGTCGGCATTCACGGTGCGAACCGGCTCGGCTCCAACTCCTTGGCCGAGCTCTGTGTCTTCGGTCGCGTCGCCGGCGAGGAGGCCGCCCGCTTCGCCCGCGAGGCGAAGTCTTCGGACAGCGCCGCACTCACCAAGGTTGCGGACGCCATCGAGCGTGGTGCCTTGGGCCTGTTGGCCCGCGAGGATGGCGTCGACCGGATCGCCACGCTGCGCGACGCCATGGGTGACACGATGGAGGAAGGCGTCGGCATCTTCCGCAGTGCCGAGGGGATGCAGGCGAGCTGTGAGCGGATCGCCGAGCTCAAGGACCGGTATCGCCGGGTGCATCTCGACGACCGGACGCGGAGCTTCAACACCGAGTGGCTGACCGCGATCGAGCTCGGCTTTCAGCTCGACGTCGCCGAGGCCATGGCTTGGTCGGCGCTGAAACGTGAAGAATCCCGCGGTGCGCACAAGCGGCTCGACCAGTTCGACAAGCGCGACGACCAGCGCTTTCTCCAGCACACGCTGGCCTTCCACCGACCGGACGGGCCGCCGCGGCTCGACTACCAGCCGGTCACCATCACCCGTCTGCCGCCGGCCGAACGGGTCTACGGAGGTGCTGCCAAAAAGGGGGTATTGGAAACGCAAGGAGCCAAGGCATGAGCGACGCTCGGCAGGAGATCGAGATCGAGGTGCTCCGCTACCACCCGGAGCAGGACAAGAATCCGCGCTATCAGACCTATCGCGTCCCCTTCGCCCACGACACCTCGGTGCTGCAGGGCCTGCAATACATCAAGGACCACCTCGACGGCTCGCTGACCTTCCGCTGGTCGTGCCGCATGGCAATCTGCGGCAGCTGCGGCAAGATGGTCAACGGCGAGCCCAAGCTCTCCTGCCACACGTTTCTCCGCGACTACTACCCGGGCAAACTCAGGGTCGAGCCCCTGTGGCACTTTCCGATCATCCGCGACCTCGCTGTCGACCAGACCGACTTCCTCGAGAAGCTCGAGAACATCAAACCCTACATCATCCGCGACGAAAAGAAGCCGGTCAGCGAAGGTGTCTACCGGCAGAGCCCGAAGGAACTCGCGCGCTACCAGCAGTTCAGCCAGTGTATCAACTGCCTGCTCTGCTACGCCGCCTGCCCGCAATACGGCCTGGACAGCGACTTCCAGGGGCCGGGCATCATGGCGCTGCTGCACCGCTACAACAGCGACTCGCGCGACCAGGGCAAGGACCAGCGCATGCCGATCGTGCATGCCGAGGACGGTGTCTGGAGCTGTACGCTGGTCGGCTACTGCTCGGAAGTCTGCCCCAAGCACGTCGATCCGGCGGCGGCCGTCAACCGCAACAAGGTCAACAGCACCATGGACTATTTCCTGCGCTTCCTCTCGCCGCGCGGTGCCAACTCATGAGTGCGCGCAACACCTACATGCGGCCGATGGCCGGCTGGTACCGGCGCAACCCGCGCTTCATGGCCTATATCCTGCGCGAGGGGACCAGCATCTTCGTGGCCCTTTATGCGGTCATTCTGCTTTGGGGCCTGACCGCCCTTTCGGCTGGTCCGGAAAGCTTCGAGCGCTGGCTGGCCTTCCTCGCGAGCCCGCTCTCCGTGCTGCTGCACCTCGTGATCCTGGCGGCTGCCGTCTATCACACCTACACTTGGTTCCAGGTCGCACCCAAGGCGACACCGCCCCTGATGCTCGGCACCAGGTCGTTACCCGACAGTGCGATCATCGGCGGTGGCTATGCCGCCTGCGTGGTGGTGAGCCTCGTCATCCTCGTCGTTGCCTGGTGAGAGAGCGCATGCCGAAACGATCGAACGAGCCCATTTTCTGGTCGCTGTTCGGTGCGGGCGGTGTCGTCTCGGCCATGGTGCTCCCCGCGCTCGTGCTGCTCACCGGCCTTGCCTGGCCGCTCGGCCTGATGTCGGAAGGTGCTCTCGGCTATGAGCGGATGAGCAGCTTCGCCGGCAGCCTGATCGGTGGCCTCGCCCTCTTCGTCGTGATCTCGCTCACCTTCTGGCACGCCGCCCACCGGATCGCCCACACCGCCCACGATTTCGGCGTGCATCGTGGGCTCGGAGTCTGGAAGGCGATCTGCTACGGCGCTGCCGGGGTCGGCACGCTCTGGACAGCCGTCGTCCTGTTGATGGTCGCGTTCTGACCGCGGGCGCCGCTCGCGATCGCCGGCGGAACAAGGCGCGCCGGCCGCGACGTTCTGGGCCGTTTCGTTCAGCCGTGCTTGGCGCGCGCAGTGTCGAGATCCGGCTCGATGGTGAGCATGCGATCGAAGCCGGAGACCTTGAAGACTTCGGCCACGAGCGGGTTCATGCCGGCGAGGACGAGCTTCTTTTCGGACTTGCGCGCGGTTTTGGCGGCGATGAGGACGGCGCGAAGCCCGGCACTCGAGACATAGGGGCAGCCGGCGAAGTCGACATAGAGGACGGTGCCGGCCGCGCCGAGCTTGGCCAGGAGTTCGGCCTCGAACGCCTTGGAGGCGACGACATCCAGTTTCTCCTGGACGCGGACCAGTTGCGGCTCGGCGCTTGCGGTTTCGCTTCGGCTCATCGTTCCTCCACGCTTTCGGCTGCCGAAGGCTGGCCGTCCGGCGGTGCCGTGGCGAGCCGCTTTTTCAGGGTCAGACGGTTCCGCGAGTCGACCCGGGCATAGTGCAATTCGTCCATCAGTTCGCGGACCAGATGGATGCCGAGACCACCCATCGCTCGTGACTCGAGATCGTCGTCGAGCGACGGTGCCGAGATGGCGAGCGGGTCGAAGGGCTGGCCGTCGTCCTCGATCGTGACGGTTACCGTCGCATTGTCTTTCTGACCGTCGACGACGGCCGTGACCAAAATGGCATGTTGGCCGGCATCGGTCCAGGCGTAGCGGCAAATGTTGGTCAGCAGTTCGTCGAAGGCGATTTCGAACGGGGCCAAGGCCGGCTCGGAGACGCCCCAGGGTTCGAGGAAGGTCGAGAACGCTGCGGCGAGGCGGCGGTGCTCGGCGAGGTCGTTCACCAGCGTCATGGCGAACCGGCGATGGTCGAGCTCGGCTTCGGGCATCGGTGTCTCCGGCCGCCAGGGTTCCACTTCGTAGACCGCCTCGGCGCCGTAGCGTTTGGCGAGCTCGACGATCCCGCGATAGGTGCAGCGATAGCGCGGACGATAGCGGCCGCCGCCCATGCGGGTTTCGGCTTCGGCAGCACTCTCCTCGGCGGTGAGCCAGGCGACGAACGCGGCTGAAGCGAGCACCCGGCCGGGCCGTGCCACGGGCTCGATGCGGGCCGCCCGATTGACGTTGCCGCCATAGACCATGGCTTCGTCGGTGAGCGGATGCCGGCCCGCAAAGACCGGACCGGCGTGCAGGGCGATGCGCATCGCCATGCCGGTGGGCAGGCCGAAGGCACGGGCATCCACCGCTGCGACGGCGGCCGCAAGTGCCATGGCATAGTCCGCGGTCGAAAGCGGATCGTCGGCGAGCACGAAGAGCGCGTCGCCCCAGCTTCGCCGCATCGCGGGAGGACGGCCGACCGTCGCGGTCATGTGGTTGGCGACGGCCGCCATGAATTGCCAGAAGGCCGGGAGCAGCGCGTCGTCGAGTCGGCTGAATCCGACGACGTCGGCGAACAGCAGACCGGCAATACGTTGGCCCTCGCTGCCGGCCGGCAGCGCCAGCGTGGCGCCGACCGTCTCGCTCCAGCCGTCGGCCGAGATCTCGTCGAGATCGACGAGGCGCAGGCGGGCCGGATCGCCCCAATGGTCGATAAAATCGGCGACACCGCCGCGCTCGCTCTCGGCCAGGGGGTCGCAGGCCGCGATCAGGTAGGCGCGGGCGTCCAGCCGTTCGGCCCGTAGCCTCGCGGTGCCGTCGATCACCCGGTTGCCGAACTCGAAGACAAGCTGATCGAGGCCCTGTCGGTCGTCGGCGACGCTGGTCACCGAAGCGGCAGCACCGATCACTCGATCGAACAGCTCGAGCCAAGCACCGCCGGCAGGTGCCACCAGCCGCTGGCGAAAGGCCTGGATGCCGCAGGGCAGCACGAGGTTGAGCTCCGCCTCGCGCTGGAGAACCGCCTCGGCGAAGAGAAGATCGGCGCCCGCGGTGGCCGAGCCGTAGGCGATCTCCGTGGTGACCGCCGCCAGTTCCGCGCGGATCGCTTCGCGGACGGCAGGCTGGCGATCGAGGGAGGCGTCGCGAACGCCGCAATAGATGACGATTCGGGGCGGTGGGAAGGAGTCGAGGACGGCGGGCGGGACCGTGATGCCGTAGGTCGCAAGCGCAGCGAGGGCGCGTCGTACGGCACTGCGTTCGAACGGTCGGTCCGAGAGGTTGCGTGCGAGGCGTGCGAGTGCTCGGGTCGCACCCGGGACGTCGCCCACGACCAGTGCCAGACGGGCGAGATCGAGCAGTGCCGCCGGCTCGCGCGCCGTCGCGTGGCGGGCCAGGGCCGATCCCGCGATGTCCGCCGCCAGTGCAGTGTGCCCGGATGCCTCGGCGAGCAGGGCCGCGGTCGCTGCGTCGGCGATGTTACCCCGACGCGCCCGGGTGCTGCGGACCTCCAGCGCCCTGTCGAGATCAGCGCGGTTGCCGGTCGCCTGCCAGAGCGCTTCCAGGACCCGTGCGCGGCGCTCTCCCCCGGCGCCCTGGACGGGGCGGCGTGGCGCGGCTTCGAGCGAGTCGGCCAGGGCACGTGCAGCCTGGACGTCGCCGCACTGCATGAAGACGAGGGCGGCGAGCCAGCGCAGCCCCTGCGCGGCGCTGCCGGACGCTGCCCCAACGGTCCCTTCGGCGGTGCGCGCCAGATCGACCGCCTCGAAGATGCGCCCAGCCTCGAGGGCGGCCTCGATCCGGACCTCTAGCCCGGCCGCCTCGGCGGTGGCGAGCGTCCCGGCACGGCCGGTGGCTCGAGTCGGCCGCTGATCAGGCGGCACTTCGATCGCCCGCGGCAGGTGCTTCGGCCGCGGCCTTCTGGTCCGGCTGACGGAAGGGCAGGGCCGCAGCAGGCGGCCTACCGGCAATGACGATGAGCGTGATGTCGTCGGATTGCGGCGCACCGGCGCAGAACCGCTCGACCCGGTCGAGAATCGTCTCCAACAGCCCCTGGGCCGTCGCATTCTCGGTGTCGGTCGCCGGCGAGGCGAGCAGGCCGGCGAGACGGTCGTCGCCGAACATGCTGCCATCCGGATCAAAGGCCTCGGTAACGCCGTCGGTGAAGAGCAGCAAGGTCTGGCCGGTGGACAGGGTGACCACGCGCTCGCCGAAGCTCTGCTGGTCGAAGACCGCAAGTGCGACGCCCTCGGTCGAAGGCAGGGGAGCGACGGCGCCGTCCGGCGAGGCGAGCAGCGGGTGATTGTGCCCGCCATTGGCGTAGGTAAAGCGGCCGCTGCGGCTGTCGAGTTCGCCGTAGAAAAGGGTGACGAACATCGTCTCCTCGTTGTCGCCGCACAGGAACTCGTTGAGTCGGCCGAGCGTCGTACCCGGCCCCGCACCCTCGAGGGCGATGGCCTTGAGCAGGGTGCGGGCGATCAGCATGAAGAAGGCGGCCGGGATGCCCTTGCCGGAAACGTCGGCGACGGCGATCCCGACCCGGTGCTGATCGATCTGGAAGATGTCGTAGAAATCGCCACCGACCTCGCGCGCCGGCTGCATCATGGCGGCGATCTCGAAGCCGGGGGTCGCAGGGAAGCGGCGCGGCAGAATGTTCTGCTGCATCTGCCGGGCGATATCGAGCTCCTGCTCCAGACTGATCAGCCGGGTCTTCATCTCGAGCGCCTCGCGCAACTCGTCGATCAGCTCGGAGAGGGCCTGCTGCTGGCTGCGGACCCGCGCGGTCATCCGCTCGAGCGCCACGCCGATCAGGCCGAGCTGGTCGCTGAAGCGGGTATCGCCCTCGCCGAGGCCCTGCCCATCGCCGGCCGATGCCGCCTCGATCTGCCGCAGATCCTCCAATGCCGAGGCCTGCGCCGCCTCGTCGAGGGTTTCCGAGAGCGTCGTCATCTGGCGACGGATGAATCGCGCCTGCCGTCGCCGCCGGCGCCCCTCGAGGTCCGCCTGGCGCTCGAGCTCGAGGGCGTTCTGGCGGAAGACCTCGATTGCCCGGCCGATGTCGCCGATCTCGTTGTCACCCGAGGCGAGCTCGGCATAGTGGTCGGTGCGCCCGGCGGCGAGCTGGCGCAGCGCCTCGACCGCCTCGTCGAGGGGCTCGAAGGCGCGGCGCAGGTAGAACCAGAGCAGCACGAGCGGCAACAGGCCGAGCAGGCCGACACCGAGCAACCAGGCGAGGTCGGTGAAATGGCGCGCCTCGGCACTCTGGCTGACATCCTCGACGAGGACCAGCGTGGCGCTGCGGCCGCCACCGACATCGACCGCGAGCGTCGAGGCGAAGACCAGCCGCCCGTTTTCTGTCGTGACCTCGCTCAGCATCGGGCGGGTATGGTCGAAACCCTCGGGCAGCAGCACCCCGGGCGTCTCGGCGAGGCCCGGCTGGAGGCTGGTACCGGTCGAGCGGACAGCTTTGCCCGCCCGGTCGAGTACCAGAATGCGTGCCTCGCGGGCCCGGGCCATGGCGTCGATCGTGGGTGCCAGATCGAGCACCACAACCAGCGTGCCGATCCGCAGCCCGGCGGCATCGCCGGCCGTCCCCGTCAACGGGGCTACCGCAATGCCGCGGAGCGTGCCGTCGCCGACGCGGGTGCCGACCAGCCGTCCGTTCGTCTGCAGCGGCAGCGGCTCGCCATTGCCCAGCAGGTGCTCGGCGAAGTAGCTTTGATCGGTGGAGAAGAGCAGGCCGTCGTCGGCGTCGTAGAGATCGACGCGCAACAGCTCCGATCCGTCGCCGGTGCGACCGACGAGTGCCCTTTGCAGTCCGGCGAGCAGCGAGCTGTTGCGCTCGGCCACCGCCGCTGCAGCACCGGTCGCCTGCAGCCGCGCCTCGAGCACCGCAAGTGCCCGTTCGATGGTAGCGGTCCCGTGGGCCTCCCAGTCCTGCGCCAGGTTCTCGAGCCGGAGCGCCTCCCGCTCGGCACGGCCGAGCTGGTCGCGGACCCAGGCGCCGTAGGCGAAGAGGCCGATGACCAAGAGGACGATCGCCATGGCGATGAGCAGAATACGGGTGCGCAGCATCAGGTCCGGCCCTCGGCCGTGGTGCGGCCGGCGCCGAAGAGCTGGCGGCGCACCACGGGCTCGCGGTTGCTGACGACGACAGCCAGGACGACCATGCCGAGCTGCAACCAGGGGACGACGGCAAGACGGTCTTCGTGGAGCAGGGTGAGGGCCAATAGACCGCCCGAGGCAAGGCCGGCTGCGGCGCGCACAGCGAGCCAGGGCCCGGGTGCGACATCACTGGCACCGGCGACGTGCAGCCAGCCGGCCACGAGAACAAAGACCAGCATCGCCGCGAGCACACCGGTGCCGGGCAGCGGCAGGCCGGCGCCGGCGACTGCCACGATAGTGATGCCGAGTCCACCGAGCACCAACAGCCAGCCGGGCCGGCGCAGCAGCAGGGCCAAGCCGAGGCCGACGGCGGCACCTGCCGCGATGGGCAGCCAAACGGCGGTCGGCGGTGCCGCGAGTTCGGGCACGATGAACGGCAGGAGAACGGGGCCGAGGCCCAGTGCCACGGCAGCGCTCATCAGGACCACGGCGGCGTGAACGTCGCTCGGCCGGCGGTCGCTTCGTGTTTCGGGGGCGCTGACCAGAGGCGCCAGCGGTGGTGCCTCGAAGGCCGCGGCGTGGCGGCGGATCGCCTGGGCGACGGCGGGATCGAAGACCGCCCGTTCGGCCTCGCTCGCCCGCAGCGCGACACGCTGGGCGCGGTCCTGCAGGCGATGAAAGATGCCGTTGACCAGCCGCATCGCCGTGCCGAGCTCGCTGCGGTCGTGGCGGACGGACCAGAGCAGGCGGCGACCGGCGTCGAGCCGTGCCATCATCCGGCGGAGGCGGCGCCACGGCTCCTCGAGCGTGCTGGCGGCGGTCCAGACGACGAGTTCGAGGAGGAGGACGAGGAACGCCAGCATCGCCGGCACGAGACCGGACAGGCGCTCCAGCAAGGCTTCCTGGACCTGCTTGCCCTGCACCGCCACGACCACGAAGCCGGCGTGGCGATCGCCGTCGAAGAGTGGTGCCGGGGTGATCGAGAAACCCTCGACGGAGATCGAGCGCAGCGGTTGGTCAGGGTGGCTCGCCACGCTCGCGGCCAGCCCCCGCACGGACTCGGCATTGAGCAGCGGGTCGAGCTGGGCCCGTCCGATGCCACCGTAGTGCAGGCGGACGAGGTCGGAATCGGTGATTGCTACGAAGCGGATGTCCGGGTCGGCCTGGGCACCCCCCTCGAGATAGTCGTAGGCGCCGGGCAAGGCGGCAAGCGGAATACCCAGCCGGATCGCCAACTCCACATCGCTCCTGACGATCTGCGCGTGCGTCTTGGCCTTGCCTTGAAGCGCCGCGACCAGGCCACGCTCGGCCTCCAACAGGCCCAGCCAAAGGACCCCGCCAGCGACTCCTGTTGCCAACACCAGACTGACCACGAGCAGCCCGAGGCGAGTGCGCCAGGCCGTGGCCGAGGGCGATCGCCGGGCCGGCATCTCAGGCTGCCTCGTCGAGGACGTCGACAGCGTCGGCATGGCTGCGCAACTCGTGCTCACGCGATTCGACCGCACGGGTGAATCGATCGAGTGCGCTGGCCATCGCCGGCGGCAGTCCGTCGGGCAACTCCGGGACAGCCGTCCCGGTGCCGATCCCGGCATAGAGGCTGGCCAAGTGCCGCTCGATGCCGCGTGCCGCTCGACGGGCCCGCCACGGCAGCCAGGCGGCACACACCACGGCAGCGAGCAGGCCGGCGAGTGCCGTGCCGGCCGTGGCGAGGCTGGTCTTGGCGATGAACGCACGTCGCGGCTCGTCCAGCACCCCCGGACCTACTCGGGCCGTGACCCAGCCGGCGGGCGCGCCGAACAGGCTCTGGATCGGCCGTGCCGCCACCGTCCGCTCGCCGCTGCCAGCCGTCGGGCCGGTGTCGGGTGTGATGAAATCCTCGAGCGGCACGATCTCGCCGATCTCCGCCGGGTTGCTGCTCGTGACGATTCGGCCGGTCGGATCCACGATCGCGATGGTCTCGTCGGCGGCGAGATTGGCGCGCACATTGCGGATCGCGCGTTCCTGCAGCTGCGGCCGGTCGAGGTCCAGGCCGGCAGCGATGCCGGCATCCATAGCACGGGTGATCTCGGCGACGAGCATCTGCAGCCGGGCCTCGAGCGCCCGTTCGAGCTCGCGATCGAACAGGTGAAAAGTGATGACGGCGGCGGTGAGCGCCGTCGTGACCACGGCGATCGCCAGCGTGGCGAACAGTTGCAGCCGGAGCCCGCCGCCGCTCACCTCAGACGAACTCGGCAATCGCCAGCATCGAGAGCGGCGGATAGAATTCGAGCTGGTGCGCCGTCGCCATATTGACGATCAGCGAGAAGCGGTCGAGGTTGCGGATCGCGAAATCGCCCGGCGACTTGCCGTCGACCAGGATCTGCTCGGCCAGATAGCCGACGTATTGGCCGACATTGTAATAGCGGCTGACCAGGCCGACGAGACCATGGCTCGCCCGGATGAAGTTCTCGGCACCGGCGAAGCTCGGCAGTCCGACGTCGCGGGCCGAGCCGGTCAGCACGTCGCGGTTGACGTTGAGAAAGCTGTCCGGGGGTATGTAGAGCCAGTCGGCGCCCTCCGCCTTCAGCTGTGCCACCCGCCCCGGCAACGCCGCGAGATCCGGCGCTCCGGTGCCGTCGAGCGGCACGTCGAGGGAGATCGTCGCAAAGCCCTGCCGCTGACCCTCGTTGGCGACCGCCTCCACGGTCAGTCGCGAGTTCTCCTCGAGCGCGTTGTAGACCATACCGACCTTGGCGACCGGGCCATAGGCGCTCATCGTCCTGAGCTGCGTCTCCACCGGCACGAGGTAGAGAGCGCCGGTGAGGTTCGGACGCGGCTGGTCCAGTGCCGCGACGAGGCCGCCCTCGACCGGCGTGCTGACGATGTTGAACACGCTCGGGATGTCGGTGATGTGACGCTCCGGATCGACCTCACCCAGTCGGCCGAACACGTTCAGTGCGGTGGTGGTCCCCCAGGTATAGAGCAGATCGGGGCGCAGCTGCTTGGCCTCGGCGACGAAGTCGGGGATCGTGGTTGCCGTCTGGCTGCAGTCGCGCACGATGAAATCGATCGCCAAATTGCGGCGCTCCAGATAATCGCGAAAGCCCTGGCTCGCGTCCTCCCACCCGCGCCAGGTGATCATGTAGATAGTGTAGCGCCTGTCGCTTTGTGCGGCCGCCGGCCGGAGGCCACCGAGTGTGGCCGCGGCACCGAGCGTACCGATCAGCCTGCGACGCGAGATTTCGTTCATCATCCCTTCCCTGCCGCCGAGCGGTCGCCGAACATCTTACCACCACTGGTCGAAACGAGCATCAGCAAGAGAAACACCCCGGCCGTCGTGGCCGAGACCAGCCCGAGTGCGGCGATCGCGGCGGGATGGCCGAGCCGTAGCACCAGGGCCGCGGCCAACAACGGGCCGATCACGCTGCCGATCCTTTCGGCGAGGCGCAACAGGGCAGCGAGGCCGGTAGCGCCGTGGTGCCGGCTGGGCCCCGGGCAGAGATCGGGCAGGACGGCGAGCATGGGGGCTGCGGCGAGGCCCTGGGCGAAGCCGAAGAGGGCGATTGCCAAACCCATGCCCAGCTCGGCTGCCATGTGGCCGGGCAACTGCAACGCAAGGCCGGTCAACAGCCCGCCCGAGGCGATCAGCACGAGGCCGCCCAGGAGGTCGCCGTGCAGCCGGGCACCGAGCTGTGTGCCGACCAGCATCAACAGACCATAGAACATGATCATGCGGCCGATGCCCGGCTGTGAGACATCCATCGCCGCAAGATAGATCGGGGTCGCATAGAAGAGAAAACCGGTGAGCGCGATTTTGGCCGGGATGGCGGCCAGCACGACGAGCGCGACAAACCGCGGGTCGGCGAAGGCGCGGAACTGGCGCGCGGTCGAGACCAGCGCCGGGCCGGGTCCCGCCCGATCCGGGTCCTGCAGGTAGCGGGCCGCGAGCAGGGTCGCGATCGCCACGAAGCCTGCCGAAATGAGGAAGGTGGCGCGAAACCCGAGGCGGTCGGCGAAGACGGCGCCGATCGCCGAACCGCAGATCACGGCGGTGGTCACCGCAGCGACGAAGACCGCCATGTTGCGGGCCCGGGCCTTGCCGTCGCCCTTGGCCAGGTCGGCGAGATAGCCCTGGCAGGCGATGGTGATAAAAGCGTAGCCCACCGCCGAGAGCGACCGCCAGACCAGCATGTCGAAGACGGTGATCGCGGCTGCCGTGCCGATATAGCCGATGATCGCGGGCACCGCCCCGAACAGGAAGATGGCCCGGCTGCCGAACCGGGCGACGAGGCTCGCCCCGAACGGTGTGGCGATCGCGATGACCGCCATGAAGACGATGATCGGCAGGCCGATCACGACCTCGGGGGTGAGCAAGAGGCCGAGGCCCAGCGCTTCGAGGGTCGCTCCGAAAACCCCCAACTCGCTGATCGGGCGATGGATGCTCTGGGCGTAGAGCGGCAGGAAGGAGCGCGACAGCTCCTCGGCGAAGACGAAGAGAAAAAGCGCGAACCGGGCGTTGGCCCGGCTATCGACCGGCCGATCGGCGGCTGTCGCGACCCGCCAGCGCAGCCGCCGGCGCAACGCCCCGACGCGCCCGGCGAGATCCGCGGGCACGGTCTCCAGCCGGCCGAGCTTGGCCTCCAACGCGTCCAGTCGCTCGTGGATGCGGCGCCCGGCGTCGTCGACCGCACCCAAGAGCCCGCCCACTTCGTCGGCGGCCCGATGGCGCATGGCGCCGGTGGTCCACTCCCCCTGCATGGCCCGGGCGATGGCCTGATCGATCAGCTTCAAGGGAGTGGTCATCGTTCGGTCGATGACAAAGACCAGCAGCTCGAAGGTGACGAGCAGCGAGACGACGAGGACGACGATGATGTCCCAGCGGATGTCGGCGACCTGACGCTCCGCATAGCTGCGGTCCATCCCGACATGGACGAGGGCATAGGCCTCGCCGGAACCGCCCACGTGGACCGAGGTGCGCCGCGCTTCACCCTCGGTCAGCGTGACACTGCGCCGCCCGGCGGTCGGCAGCTCGCTGGTCGGTGGCAGCCCCCGCAGCGTCTCCGCCATCGGGCCGACGCTCGCCAGGAGCCGGCCCTCGCCGTCGGCGATGCCGAGATAGACGAGCGCCGGGTGCTCGGCGAGATAGCCCTCGAGGAAGGGCTCGATGCCGCTCAGCGCCGTCGCCCGGATGCCGAGCCGGGCGGCGCGGTCGAGATCGCCGGCGAGGCGCTCGGCGATCAACTCGGCGTCGCGATCGAACTCGGGCAGCAGCAGATCGTCGAAGGCGGTAAGCGCCCGCTGCGAGACCCAGAGTGCCGAGCCGACGAGGATCAGCAGGACGAGGGCCAGGAGGCCGCCGATCAGCCGCCGGCCGGTGTCACGGTCGAGCAGCGTCGGCGCCGGCTCGTCGACGTCGTCATGGCGCAGCTTCGCGCTCATCGCCCCTCGGCCGTACGTCGGCAGCGGTCGATCTCGGCCTCGACCGCGTCGATCTCGGCGAGTGCCTCGGCGGCAGCGGCGGCGAGGGCGCTTTCTCGACCTCGGCGGGGCAGCACTCCGCGCAGCGTTGCGTGCAAGGACTCCGCCGTCTGCAGCAGACGCCGTCTGATGTCGCGCAGCAGCCGGGTCGCCCCGAGCAACACGATGCAGACACCGGCGAGGGTGGCGCTGGTCACCCCGAGCATCAGCGTCTCGCGGATCTCGGCATCGCGCGCTTCGGCCGGGTCGGTCGACCAGAAGACCGCCACACCGCCGACCGTCTGCCCGAAATCGTTGACGATCGGCCGGCTCGTGAACCGCTCGCTCGGCGCGGGTCCACTGTCGATCGAAATCGGACCGGCCCGGTCGCGTACCCGGGCACGCCCTGCTGTCGTATAGAGCACCGAGCCCTCGGCATCGAACACCTCGATCCGCGTGATCGCAGGGTCCAGCTCCGCTTGGCGCTCGAGAATCGCCCTGGCGTTGTCGATCTGGTCCAGTGGCAGGCCGAGATTGAGATTCTGCTCGAAGGTAGCACCGATATCCCGGGTGACGAAGCCGTAGCGACTGTCCTCGAGACCCTCCATCACTTGGTTGAACTTGAGGAAGTTGAGTGCTGCAGTAACCGCCACCGAGAGCAGCAGCACCAGCGACACGGCGAGGCTCAGACGATACGAGACCGGTAGCACCGCATGTTCTCCCGACTCAGCCGGCGGCGGTGTGTGCCACCGGCGACAGGCCGGCAGGCAAACGACGGTAGGCTTCGAGCAGCTGCTCGTAGTCGCTGTAGTCGACGAGTTTCCAGCCGGCCGCGCGGAACCGGGCGAAGGCAGCCGCATCGGGCAGGCGGTAGTAGCGGCGCTGGGCCGGCTGCTGCACCTCGCCCGGCGGCCGGCGGCCGCCAGCGAGCTCGCGGACCACCTCGACGAGCAAGTCGACGCCGTGTGGGTAGAGTCGGCAGACGTGCCAGACGAGCGAGCGAGCCGGATCGACCGCCATGAAACGCCGGCCGATCACGGGGCCGGTGTCGATCCCGGCATCGACCCAGTGCAGTGTGCAGCCGAGCCGCGCCCGGCCGTCGACGATCTGATGAAAGGGCGCGAACAGGCCGGCATAGCGCGGCAGGTCGCCGGGGTGGAGATTGAGCACGCCGAGGCGGGGCACAGCGAGGAACGGCGGCGGAAAAATATGGCTGAAGCGGATCGAGATCACCAGATCCGGCGCCAGGTCGGCCAGGCGCTCGTGCCAGTACGGCCGGCGCAGGCTGTCGACGACGGCAAGTGCACCACCGTGCCGCAACGCCAGCTCCGAATAGCTCAGGCACCGTCCGGCAGCGTCGTCGGCTGCCGCGTCGAGCAGCGGCCAGAGCCACTGTTTCGGCAACTGCCGCTCGAAAAACCTCAGGGTTTCGAGATCCGGGTCGCTGAGTTCGGCAGCCCGATCGATGTCGGAAAGCCAGATCGTCACCGCACAATCCGGCAACTGGCGCAACAGATGGTTGACAGCCAGGTTCGCGGCGAGATCGTTTTTCGCGCAGATCAGAAGTCGCATCCGCCGCCCTTCCGGAGGTCCCGAAGGTGATTAGACCAAACACCCCTGTGCTGTCATCAGTAAGAGGAGCGAAAGACGTGCTATCGTGCCTTGCGCTCGGGTATCGCCGCCCGCGACTTCGCGTGACGAGGATCAGCGTCAGGAGAGTACCATAAGCGACGCCCGCACCGGTATGCGGCGCGCGAGGAGGGGTCCTCGATGGCGTGGCGGTCGGAGGAGATTTCCGCAGGTTCGGGTTGCGACACCGAGCCGACCCGCGAGCCGGGCCACGTTGTCGTGGTCCGCTGGCGGAAATCGGGAGCCAATGCCGGGTGACCCGCCCTCGACGGCGGCGCTCGAGCGGCGATGGCCGGCGCCGGGCAGCCGGAGCCAATCGACGCGCTGTTGTCGATGCGGCATCTCCACGAGGCTCGATGTGTCATCGGCTCTCGGTTGCTGGCGGCTCGGCCGGCCACGCACCGAATCTCGTCTGCCCGCCCGACTATCATCGGCCCGAGCATCGTCGGGAAGCGACGCTGGAGGGTCGAGCCGAGGCGTTGCTGTATCCACATCGAGGCTTTTCGGCCTACCGGAACGCGAGCAGGGCTTGACGATCGGCTTCGACCGACCGCACGACAGTGGTCGGTGCGCGATGGAGATGGTCGATCGGGCCGGCATGGAACAACTCGAAGAAGCGATCACGTTGCCCGACGGGCGCCGGCTCGGCTATGCGCTGCTGGGCGATCCTTCGGGCTTTCCCGTCGTCTATTGCCACGGTTTTCCGAGCAGCCGGTTCGAGGCGCGACGGCTCGGTGTCGTCGCGAGCGAACTCGGTGCGCTGGTGATCGCACCCGACCGTCCGGGCATCGGTCTTTCCGATTTCCAGCCGCAGCGCCGCATCCTCGACTGGCCGGACGATCTGGATCACCTCGCGGCTGCGCTCGGCATCGAGCGCTTCTCGCTGCTCGGCTGCTCCGGTGGGCTGCCTTACGCCGCGGCTGCAGCCTATCGGCTGGCTGATCGGGTGTTTCGCCTGTCCAGCCTGTCGGGCCTCGGACCGACCGACGATGCAGCGCTGACCCGATCGATGGGCGCTGCCGCACGGTTCGGCTTTCATCTCGCCCGGCACCGGCCCCGCCTGTTCGCGTTCACCTATGGCACGCTGGGCCGGCTGGTGGCGCGCTTCCCGGGCCTCGTCTTTCTGCTCAACGAGGCGACGCCGCCCGACCAGCGCGTGTTGCAGCGGCCGGAGGTTCGCGACAATTTGCGCCGTGCCATCCTCGAGGCGTTCCGCCAGGGACACCGCGGCCCCCTGCACGAACTGCGTCTTCTGGCGCAGCCCTGGGCCTTCGATCCGCAGGACATAGCCACCCCGGTGGATATCTGGCACGGCTGTCAGGACCACGTCGTGCCGCTCGCCATGGCGGAGGTGCTGGCCCAGCGGCTGCCGGAGGCGACGCTGACGCGGCTGGAGGACGACGGTCACATCTCGCCGATCTACCAGCACGGCCATCGGATCTTGCGCCCGTTGCTGCCGGGCCGCTGACCGGGCGGCTCAGCGGAGCACGCGCGCCAGCCCGTCATGCGCGATGCTGACCGCGACGCCACGTTCCTCGCCCCAAGCGCGAACCTGCGCGCCGATCTGCCTTTCGTCACCCTCGACGATCTGCGCGCCGCAATGGGTGATGACGGCCTCCGGAACGCCCAGCTTCTCGCACCAGGTGAGCTGGGTACGCACCGGCGTATGCCCGATGAGATGGTCGCCACGCCGGCGGACGAAGGAGCGCTCGAGCGTCGCCCCGTCGCCGATATAGAGTGCGACGCCGGTCAAGGCCGCGTCGCGATCGTGGATGTAGACCAGATCCGGCGAATAGAAGACCCGTACCCGGCCGGCGCCGATCCGATAGCCCACCGCCGGACAGCGCGTCGAATGCTCGACCGGAAAGGCCTCGAAGCTGATGCCCTCGATGGTGAGCGGTGCGCGCGGCTCGACACGGTGGCGCTCGGCGATCGGGTAGTCGGCGATGTCTGCCCAGGTCTCCGCCGTGGCGTAGACGGGGCAGGGAGCACCCTCCTTCAATCCCCAGGCATGATCGGGATGGGCATGGGTGAGGACGATCGCATGCGGCCCCACGGCCTTCGCCTCGCCGGCCCAGTCGGCGCCGCAATCGACCATCACGCGGCGCCGATAGTAGCTGACGAGGAGCGCGCTGTGCCGGTAGTGGCGCGCCGTCCGCGCCTCGATCTCACCGCGGGTGCCGAGAAAAACCAGCTTCACGGGTCGCCTTCTGCCGACGGGCTCAACGCTCGTAGAGACCGACCAGCTCGAACTCCTCGAGGACGCTCTGCTCGGCCACGGCTTGCACTTCGGCGCAGGTAACACCGGCAGCCACCGGCAGTGTCCGCTCGGGCAGCACCATCAAGCGGAAATGATAGTGATGCGGTCCGTGCCCCTGGGGCGGGCAAGGGCCGGCATAGCCCGGCTTGCCGAAATCGTTGATCGCCTGCTCGAAGCCGTCGCCGAGGCTTTCCGGTCCGTAGCCCTCGGCGAGCTCCCGCCGGTCCGCCGGAATGTCGTAGGCAGCCCAGTGGCGAAAGACGCCACCCGGCGCATCCGGATCGGTGCACAGGAGGACGAAGCTCCGCGCATCGTCGCGCGGGTTCTCCCAGCGCAAGGCCGGCGAGAGGTTCGCCCCGTCGCAGGTATGCTTTCTTGGAATCCAGCCGCCTTGCTCGAAGGCCGGACTGCGCAACACCAGTCCCATAACGATCACTCCCTCACTCGCTTCGGGTACCGAACGGCCGTCGGTGACATGCCGCCCTCTCGATCACAACGCCTCGAGCGAGCGTCTGGTTTCAAGCGCAACGGCCGTAGCACCGGAACGTTCGGCCGCTCGCCCGTTCCGTCGATCGCAGTCTGTCGAAACAGGGAGAACGACGATGGCCGAGCAGTGTCCGTGGTTTGCTGGCAGCAAGTGCAGCGATCACTCCGGTGATGGCGGCGACGACGGTGCGGGCGCAGGACGAGCCGCCGTTCGGCGACGAGGCGAGCGTCGCCTGTACCGAAGCCGTCTAAGAGGAGGCTCTGGCGGCCGATCTCGTGGGCGACAACGCGATCCGCAGCCACGCCTACGAGGGTTCGGAGCCACACGGCGTCGTTCTGGAGCCGATCGAGACGCGCCTCACCGTCGACGGCCACGATGGCGTTTGCATCGTCAAGAGCAACTACTTCGCCGAGGGCCTGACCATCGACGACGTGCTGAACGCGCAACGTGCCGAGCGCCTCGTCGCGACGACGATCATGTTCGAGCGCGAGGCGGGCTACGCACCGGAGAGCGACGACTGGTTCTGGGCCAGGTACCTGCCGAACGGCGACCTCGATCGCGCACCCGACGACCTGCCGCTCGCCGGCCGCCTATTGTGGCGCCAAGCACGCGGCGCGCGGCTTCACCGACAGCCTGCGCACCGAATTGCTGCACGAAAAGAGCCGCATCGCTCTGACGGCCGTGCATCTGCCGGGGATGGACACACCACAATTCGACTGGGGCCGGACCCGCTTTCGGCATCATCTGCGGCCGGCGGGCATGGTTCTCCCACCCGAGACGGCGGCCCAGGCAATCGTCGGCGCGATCGAACGGCCGGCGCGCGATTACTGGGTCAGTGCACAGACCGCGCTGACGATCACCGGCAACATGCCGGCGCCGAGCGTCGCCGACCGCTACCTCGCGAATAACGCCATCGAGGAGCAACGGGGCCATACCGAGATCGCGGCCGATCGACCGGACAATCTCTTCGAGCCGGTGACCGGTGCCGGCCCGCAGCGAACACGTGGCAGCTTTGCCGACGAAGCCAAAACGAAAGCGCTCACCCTGCCGGGATCGTGATGCTGGTCATGGCCGGCATCGGCTTCGGGCTAAGCGTGGTCCTGGGCTGAGGCAGTCGAGCCGCCCCGGCGCTCAGGTCAGCGCCAGCACCGACTTGCGCGACGAGAAGAGGCGCACACTGCGATTGCGGACGAGCGCGAACAGGAGTGCCTTCAGGCCCTCGGTAGCCCCGACGAGACGCTTGGCCCGGTCGGCGTTGGTCCCGGCCAAGCCCTGCTCGCCCCGGACCTCGTGCAGATGCAGCAGCGAGGCGCTGGAGATCAGGGCCAGATGGGTGAAGGCCTGCGGGAAATTGCCGAGAAAAGCACCCGTCTTCGGGTCGATCTCCTCGGCATAGAGCCCGACATCGTTGGCCCGGCTCAGCAGCCGCTCGAAGAGGTCGCGCGCCTCTTCGGCCCTTCCGACAGTGAGCAACGCCTCGACCATCCAGAAGCTGGTGATGAAGAACGCCCCCTCGCTGCCGCCGAGACCGTCCTGGGTGGTATAGCGATAGACGAGGTCGTCGGCGCGCAGATCCCTCTCGATCTGCCGGATCGTCCGCTCGATCAGCCCGCGGTCCAGAGGCAGGCCGAGCAGCGGTACCTGCAAGAGTGCCGCGTCGACATCGGAGGAGCCGAACGATTGGGCCAGATAGGGTGGTTGACCGGCGCAGCCTTCGTCCTGGATCGCTTGCAGGATCGCGTCGCGGTTTTCTCGCCAGAGCGGCTTGTCGTCCAGCAGGCGAAGTGCTCGGTCGAGGGCGACCCAGGCCATCGCCTTGCCCTGGGTGAAATGGCGAGGCGCGCATCGCATCTCCCAAAGCCCCTGATCCGGCACGCGCCAGGTCGCACAGACATGATCGGCGATGCCCTTCAACAGCCCGCGCTCGTCGGCCGACAGCCGGGCGCCGAGCGCCGCGCGCAGTTCGGCCCAATCCAGGAGCTCGCCGAAAACGTCGAGCTGCCGCTGCTCGGCGGCCTCGTTGCCGGTGCGCACCGGTCGGCTGTCCCGATAGCCGCTCAGCTGGTCGAGCGTGCTCTCCGGCAGGAACGGTTCGCCGTCGAGCCCGTACATGATGCGCAACAGCGAACCCTCGCGCAGGCAGCGATGGGTGAGGAACTCCGAAAAACGCCGGCCCTCGGCGCTGTAGCCGAGAACCGAGAGAGCGAAGAGCGCGAAGGTGGCATCCCGGATCCAGGCGAACCGGTAGTCCCAGTTGCGCTCGCCGCCGATCTCTTCCGGCAGGGAGGTGGTCGGTGCCGCGACCATCGCCCCGGTCGGCGCATAGGTCATGAGCTTGAGCGCCAAGGCGCTGCGCCGGACCATGTCCTCGTAGGGCCCGCGATAGCGCGAGTATTCCGACCACTCGCGCCAGAACGCATAGGTCGTGTCGAACAGGTAATCGCCGCGCTCGCGCGGATCGAAGAGTGGTTCGATCCCGGTCAGCACCCAATCCCGCGTTTCGCCCGCCGCCAGCCGGGCCTCGAGACACAGCTCACCCTCGTCGCCGGTGACATCCGCATCACACCAAAGGGTCAGCCCGCCATCGCAGTGGATTTGTTCGGACTCCCTGCGCATCCGCGGCGGCTTCGTCGAGAAGTGCCAGCCGCGCGGCGCGAAGCGGCTGGTCAACTCGACCGTCCCGGCAACGCAGCGCAGCCGACGAACGAGCCAGCCCGGCGCGTTCAAGGTCACGTAATCGTGCACCGTGGCGGTGCGGACGCGGCCGACCGGCATGAAATCGACCACATCGAGCACGCCGGTCGCCGTTTCGAAGCGGGTCTCGAGGATGTTCGTCCGCTCGAGGTAGCGGCGCGAGACCCGACGCAGCTGCGCGGGCTCGATCGTCCAGGACCCGCCCTGTTCGGCATCGAGCAGCCGAAAAAAGATGGGATCACCGTCGAGCCGCAGAAGCGAGCACCAGTCGATCTCGCCGTCGCGCGAGACCAGGGCGGCACCATGGCAATCGCCGATCAGCGCATAGTCCTCGATGCCCGGTTGTCGCATGCTCGCGGCTGGCAAAATGCAGGCTCCGTCAGTCGACGGGTCGCATCGGCGGATGCGGCCTACCGCAAGCCGGCATCGAGCAGCTTGTCCGGGGTCAGCGGCAGCTCGCGCACGCGAATGTCGGTCGCGTGCCAGACCGCATTGGCGATCGCCGGGGCGACGCCGCAGAGCGAGACCTCGGCGATGCCCTTCACACCGAGCGGGTTGAAGCGGCGATCATCGCCCGGCACGAAGGTGACATCGAGCTCCTCGACATCGGCATTCACCGGCACGAGGTACTCGGCCAGATTGGCATTCATCACCCGCCCGAGCCGGTCGTCCCATTCGCCGCCCTCCAGGAGCGCCATGCCGATGCCCTGGACGAGACCGCCGATGGCCTGGCTCTGCGCGGTCAGCGGATTGACGATGCGCCCGCCGTCATAGGCCGCGATGATGCGCGGTACGCGCACCGTGCCGAGATCCGGATCGACGTGAACCTCGGTGAAGACTGCACCGAACGCGTAGCTGGAGATGGCCGTCGCATTGCCGGGCGACGCCTTGACATCGATGTCGATCCGTTCGCGGCCGAGCTCGCGCAAGGCCTGCGGCAGGTCGTCTCCGACCTCGTCGCCAGCGAGGCGCTCGAGCTCGTCGCGCAGCTCGCTGCAGCCCTTGGCCACGGCATTGCCGACGCTCGCCATGGTGATCGACCCGCCGTGCACCGGCGCCATCGGCAGTGCGCTGTCGCCGAGCTCGAAGGTCACCCGCTCGATCGGTAGCCCGAGCAGGTCGGCGGCCACCTGGGTCATCGAGGTGTAGGTGCCGGGGCCCATGTCGCTGGCGGCGCTGCGGACCACCGCGGTGCCGTTGGCGAAGAGGGTGACGCGGGCGGCGGCCGGTGCCCGCATCGACGGCCAGAGGGCACTCGCCATGCCGTAGCCCACGAGCACGCCGTCTTGCTGCATCGACCGACGGCGCGGGTCACGCTCGTCCCAGCCGAAGCGTTCGGCCGCCGCCAGGTAACACGTCTCGAGCTTTTTGCTCGAGAACGGCAGGTCCGCCATCAGGTCACGCTCGGCATAATTCCGCAGGCGGAAGGTAAGGGGATCCATGCCCAGCGCATCGGCCATCTCGTCCATCGCCATTTCGAGCGCGAAGACGCCGCTGACCGCACCCGGACCACGCATCGGCGTCGGCGTATTGGTGTCCTGCTCGATCAGCCGGTAGACGGTCTTGGCGTGCGGGCTGGCATAGAGCACGCCCGCAGGTCCCAGCACCTTTTCGCCGTAATCCTCGTAGGAGGACGTGTTGCCCCAGGCCTGCTGGATGATGGCATGCAGCTTGCCGTCCTCGCCGGCGCCGAGACGGACCGTTTGCCGAGTCTCCGGTCGGTAGCCGATCGCGGCGTAGAGCTGGCGCCGGGTCAGCTCCAGCCGGACGGGACGCCGCACCACCTTGGCCGCCATCGCCGCCATGGTGACGTGCGGCCAGCAGCGCAGGGCGGAGCCGAAAGCGCCGCCGACGAACGGCGAGATCACCCGGACATCGTCCTCGGCGATGCCGAAATTCCGGGCGATCTGCTGACGCACATTGAACACCCATTGCGACTTGTCCCAGAGCGTCAGTTTGCCGTCCTCGGCCCAGGCGGCAATCGTCACATGCGGTTCAATGGCGTTGTGGAAATGCCGCGGGTGCGCATAGTGCGCCTCGATCCGGTGCGGTGCGGCGGCGAGCGCCGCCTCGGCCTCGCCACGCTCCCAGACCGCCGGATAGCTGGATTGCGTACCCGCCGAAGGCTCGCGCGCCCGGTCCGGATCGAAGCGCAGCCCGACCCCCTCCTCGGCGATACACGTTACATCGACGCGTTCGGCCGCCGCCCGTGCGATCGTTTCCGTCTCGGCGACGACGAGTGCCAGGGGCTGACCGACGAAACAGATCTCGGTCGAATGGAAAGGTTTGATCTGCTCGCCTTCGTCCGGATCGACCGCCGCCGGTTCGAGCTCCTGCCAAGCCAGGCGTGGTGCATTCTCGTGCGACAGAACGGCGATGACGCCCGGCATGGCCGCGGCAGCGGTACTGTCGATCGCCTCGATCCGCCCGCGGGGTATCGGGCTAGCGACAATGGCCGCATAGGCGAGATGCTCGGGATGGAATTCGCCGGCATAGGTCGCCGTGCCGGTGACCTTCGCTCGTCCGTCGACTCGCGGTACGGGTCTGCCGATGCTGCCCATCAGACCTGCTCCTTCAATTCGTGCAAGGCGCGCCCGACGGTTCGCGGCAGGAGTTCGAGCTTGAAAGCGTTGTCACCATGCGGCACGGCACCCTCGGCCGAGAGGGCTGCGGCAGCGGCGAAGACGCCCGGCTCGGCCTTCCTCCCTTCGAGCGCCGCTTCGACCTGGGCCAAGCGCCACGGTTTGGTCGCAACCCCGCCGACCGCAACTCGGGCGCCGTCGATCCGCTCGTCGTCGTCGAGGTCGAGTGCCACCGCGGCCGAGGCGATCGCCCACTCGAACTCGGCGCGGTCACGTACCTTCAGGTAGTGCGAGCGGCGCGCCAGGGCACTGCGCTGCAACACGTAGCCTTTGATGATCTCGCCCGGCTCCAGATTGGTTTCCTTTTCCGGTGTGTCGCCCGGCAGCCGGTGCAATTCGGTAAACGGCAGCGTGCGCTCGCCTTCGGCCGAGCCCACGACCACCGTCGCATCGACAGCCGCCATCGCCACCGCGAAATCCGAGGCATGGGTGGCGATGCACCGCTCACTCCCACCGAGAATCGCGTTCAGCCGATTGCGGCCGCCGAGTGCCGAACAGCCCGTACCGGGCTCGCGCTTGTTGCAGGGGCTTGTCCGGTCGCGAAAGTAGAGGCAGCGGGTCTTCTGCAGCGGGTTGCCGCCGACCGTGGCGAGATTGCGCACCTGCGGCGATGCGGTCGCCGAGAGCGCCTCGACGATCACCGGAAAGTCCGTCTGCATAACCGGATCGTCGATCACCTCGCTCAACCGGGCGAGTGCCCCGAGCCGCACCATCGCGCCGTCCACCTCGATGCCGCGCAGTTCCTCGACCGCGGTGATGTCGACCAGGAGCGCCGGCGGCAGCACGTTCTCCTCGAGCCGCTGCAGGAGATCGGTGCCGCCGGCCACGATCTCGGCCGTGGCGTGAGCCTGGATCGCCTCGGCCGCGTTGGCGAGTGAGCCGGCCTGGAGATAACGGAGCATGCTCATGGTCCCTCCCGCGCCACGTCGTCGATCGCCTGGACGATGTTCGAGTAGGCACCGCAACGGCAGATATTGCCGCTCATCCAGCGCCTGATCTCGTCGGCTGATCCTGCGTGACCCTCCTCGATACAGGCGACACCCGACATGATCTGGCCGGGCGTGCAGTAGCCGCACTGGAAGGCGTCATTCGCAATGAAAGCTTCCTGCAGCGGATGCAACGCGCCATCCGCACCCTGCAGTCCCTCGATCGTCGTGATCCGCCGCCCCGCCGCCATGACCGCGAGAACGAGGCAGGCATTGACCCGCTTGCCGTCCATCAGCACCGTGCACGCCCCGCATTGGCCGAGCGCACAGCCTTTCTTCGTGCCGGTGAGCTGCAGTCGGTCGCGCAACGCGTCGAGCAGCGTCGTCCGCGCATCGACCTCGAGCGCGTAGCTGTGCTGGTTGACCGTCAGCGTGATATCGATCGTCTCGGCCGGCCCGAGTACCGCCGTCGGTGCATCGGGCTCGACCGGCCGATCGTTCGCTGCTTCGGGATGTTCTCTCATCCTCGCCTCCGTCGAAACATGCTTCGGCCGCGCGGCCGGTGGGTCGTCTCTAGGCTTGAACGGTCGAGTGGAGCGGCGGTTCCGCGAGCATGGCCTCAGCGATCCGCCCAGGCGAACCGGCCGAGCGACAACGTGTAGGTCAAGAGCAGGGACTCGACGCCCGGGTTGCGGTCGTGCAGCGAGGCATTGGAGACATGGGTGAGCTTCATTCCGAGCCGGTCGCCGTTGGTGAACGCGTAGGCGACATCCAGGGCCATATGGAACTGGAAGACACCGCCGAGATCCTTGCCATCTCCTTCACGATAGGCACCGACGCCGAAAGCCGGCGTGGCGATCCAATCGCCGCGGCGCAAATCCGCGTAGACGGCGGCATAGCCGAAGGCACCGCCTTCGCCGTTGACATAGCCACCGAGCATCGGCCCGATTGCCGACCACTTGCGGCCGTACCGGTATTCGAGACGCCCCTCCGGCGATACCTCGTGGTAGTCGTCGTTCGGGATGACGTTGAAGATGCCGGCGCCGAGGGTCAGGACGTCGGGCGCGTCGCCCAGAGCATCGATGCCGGCGACGCTGAACACCACGGGCGGCTCGTCCGCAGCCTCGGCCCAGGCCACGGCACTCGGCAGCAGCAGCGCGAACAGCAGGGCGCCGAGGCGACAGCCGCGGCACATCAAGCGGATCGACAAGTTTCGTTTTCCTCCTGGCTGTCGGCCGGTGCAGCAAACCGGTCAGAGGCCGAACGGATAGGTATCCGGCGCGCCTTCGATCGGCGCTGCCGGCAGGGCCTCGACGGCGCGCGTCTCGGCGAGCCAGACGTAGAGGTCGAACTGGACCGGCAGCGAGGCCTCGAAATAGTGGCTCGAGAACTCGCTCTCCGGCCGGTAGATGACCCCGATGGCCCGTTCGAGCTGCGGCAGCAGCAAGGGATCACGCAGCGTGTCGTGCGAACCGGCGCGGAGATCGAGGAGGAAATCCGCACTCTCGGTCGGTGCATCGCGACAGAGCGCTTCATAGCTGCCGGCGAGTGCCGGGCGGACTTTCTTGATCTCCATCGGCCCGTCCCAGTCGCTGGCCGCGGCCACGGTTCCCCGATCGGTGCCGAAGCCGATCAGCGCTGCTTCGGTGCCGAACCGCTCGCGGCACAGCTGGCCGATATTCAGCTCGCCGCGCACGACACCCATCTCGGTGGCCGCGGCGTTGCCGACATGCGAATTGTGCGCCCAGACCACCGCCTTGCTCTGCGGCCCGCGGGCGTCGAGGACGGCGGTCAGGGTCTCGAACATGTGCCGATCACGCAGATTCCAGGACTCCGCAGCACCATAGTACATTGCCCGATAGTACTGCTCGGCTGCCGCGATCAGCCGGGCGTTCTGCGCGGCATCGAGAAAGGCCTGCGAGCCCTCGGCGATATAGTCGAGCCGCTTGTCGAGGAGGCTTTCCAGCATCTCGGTGACCGGCTTCTCGCAGGTCAGAAAGCCGTGGCGCAGCGCCGCCCGGCCATAGGCGATCGGATCGCGCTGCCAGGGCGAGAGGCAGCCGTAGCGCTCCCGGGCTGCGGCCGCGGCCTCCGGGTCGACGCGGTCGAGATAGTCGAGCACGACGCGGATCGAGGCGTTGAGGCTGTAGAGATCGAGGCCGTGAAACGAGACGCGCCGGTCCACCTCCTCGATCTCGGCATTGTGGTCGTGCAGCCAGTCGGCGAAGGCGCGGACTTCCGCATTCTGCCACATCCAGGTCGGAAAGCGCGTGAACGGCCGGCCCTCCGGCCGCCGGCCGTCGAGCCCGCGAACATGGCGATCGATCCAGGCCGCATCCGGCCAATCGGCCTCGACCGCGACGATATTGAAGCCGTGCTCCTCGATCAGGCGCCGGGTGATCGCAGCGCGCGAGCGATAGAACTCGGAGGTGCCGTGCGTCGCTTCGCCGAGCAGCACCACCTTGGTATCGCCGATCCGGTCGAACAATCCCGCGAAGGCCGGCGACTCGATCGGCGGCAGCGCTTCGGCGTGGCGAGCAATGGCGGTCTTCGCCTCGCCCGGTCGTCCGTCCCGCCCGCCGGAGGTGCCAGCGCCACCATCCAAAAGCGACGCCGGCGATCGCGGATCGGGCGGCTGCCAGCCTTCCTCACCGATCAACGGCACGAAGGCCACCGCTCCCAGATCCTCGCGAACGAACTCCCCGTCCTCGTTGCGGATGCGCAGCAGCCGCTGCCGCCCGTTCAGTTCGCCGATCGGGATGACGAGACGCCCGCCCGGCGCCAGCTGTTCCAGCAAGGAGGGAGGCACTTCCGGACCGCCGGCGGCAACGAGAATTGCATCGAAGGGCGCCTCTTCGGGCCAGCCCAGTGTGCCGTCGCCGGTCCGCAGCTCGACATTGTCGCTGCCGGCCAGCGCCAGTGACCGCCGGGCGGCCTCGACCAGCTCGGGGTGACGCTCGATCGCGAACACCTGGTCGACGATCCGGCCGATGATCGCCGCCGCATAGCCGGAGCCCGCACCCACATCGAGGACTCTGTCGCCGGGCCGCGGCTCGACCGCCTCGGCCATCAGCGCCACGATGTAGGGCTGCGAGATGGTCTGCCCGGCGGCGATCGGCAGCGGCGTGTCGGCATAAGCGTGCTCGACCAGATGCTCGTCGACGAAGACATGCCGCGGCACCTCGCGCATCGCGTCGAGCACGGCCGGATCGGCGATGCCGCGGCCGCGGATCTGCCGCTCGACCATGAGCTCGCGCAACGATTTCTGGTCCTCCTGCGCAGCGACCGGATCCGCTTCGTACACGTCGTCTCTCCCTCGTCACGTCGGTTGTACCGGGGCCATACCCGCCGACAGGGTCAGCCCAAGGCAATGCCCGCCGATCCTGGAACGCCGCGGCGGCGCCGAGCGTTCCTCGAGGGGGATCGCGGACCGGCATTGTTCGGCCGACCGCCGGCATTGTTCGGCCGATCGAACGTGAGGAGAGGCGAGAGCATGCCCGAACTGCCGGATGTCGAATGCCTGCGACGCTATGTCGACGCGACCTCGCTGCACCAGACGATCGACGCCGTGGCAGTCGACGCACCGCGCATGCTGAAAGACACGTCCGCCGAGAAGCTGCGCGCCACGCTCGAGGGTAAGACTTTTCGAGGCACGGCGCGGCACGGCAAGCATCTGCTGATCGACGTCGCCGACGGCCCCTGGCTGATGCTCCATTTCGGCATGACCGGGCGGCTCGACTATGCGCGGCAAGAAGGCGAGCCGCCCCGGCACACCCGTCTGGAGATCCGCTTCGCCGAAGGCTACCGGCTGGTCGGCATCTGGCAACGCCGTCTCGGCGAGATCGCCATCGTGACCGACCCCGCGAGCTTCATCGAGGCGCGCGGATTGGGCCCGGATGCACTCGACCTCGGCCTCGATGCCTTCGAGCAGCTGTTCGCGGGGCGCCGCGGGACGATCAAGTCCGCCCTCATGGATCAGCGCTTCATTGCCGGCCTCGGCAATGTCTACAGCGACGAAATCCTCTTTCGAGCCCGCATCGATGCGGCCCGCCAGGCCAGAGACTTGACCGATGCCGATCTCGCCGAGCTGCACCGGGCTCTCCTGCACGTGCTGCGCCTCGCCATCGAACGGCAGGCCGATCCCGAACGGCTACCCGACAGCTGGCTGTTGCCGCACCGCTCGACGAGCGCGCATTGCCCGCGCTGCGGGACCCGCATCGAGAAGGTCGAGACCGCCGGCCGCGCGGGCTATCGCTGTCCGAACTGTCAAGCCTGACCGGTAGCCGCTGCATCGCGACCACGGCTCGTCGGCCGCCTCGGCATCCGGGCGTCGCAGCAGCCACCGGGTGACGCTCGTCAGTTCCTCGATGCGTCGCCGCCAACTCGAGATGACATGGAAGCCGGGCAAGAGATCGACGACGACCCGATATGGGCCGCTGAACCGCGCATGCTGAAAGAGACGGCAACCGAGACACCGCGCGCTACACTGCAGCGGAAGACCTCCCGACACCTGACGCAGCATGCCGAGCATCTGCTGATCGACCTCGACGACGACCCGCTACGGTCGGTGCCGCCATCGCCTCCGGAACCATGCGGTCAGCGGACGCGGGTCGGTGCCGGCAGGCCGCCCCCGAGGGGCAGCCGCAGGACCCGCCGCCGGCACCTTCGACTGTCGGTAGAGGGGCCGCGCGCGTGGATGTTGTGATAGGCTTCGCTTCAATGAAGTGTCGTCAGCCGAGATCCCGCGGATTGTCTCCAGCTGTGCGGAGCCCGGGTCCGCATCGCCGTAGAATGCGGCCAGAGCGGCCCAGGCTGGCGCCGCGGGCGCACGCCTCATGCCGGCGCCGAGCATGAGCATCTTCGTCGACATGCGCCAGACCCACTGATCCGCCGTTTGCGATGGGCAGGCTGGCTGAAAGGCAAGGCGTCGCGGCTCGTCGGCCCCGGGGTTTCCTACCGAGCTCGCCTTGTCTGGTTGGTCTCGATGTCCTTTGAGCCGAAGCGTACGCGCCCTCGACTGTCACGGTCTTCGCTGCCGAGAGCGCGGTCGACAGGGCCGGCTCGCCAGCCCCCGGCCTTCCATTGGCGCCATCAGCCGAGCCTTCTCGCGATGAAGCTCATCTGCTGGCCGTGCCGTCGACGAACCGCTACCTGCGGTGAGAAGATCGACACACCGGCCGCTGAACTCGGCCGCCGCTACCCAGTACGCCTAACCCGCTTCATTCATGAGACGATTTGCCGTTCGGGATCGGGCGCGCGTGAGGGTGGCGCCTGTTGCGCGTTTTCGGTCCTTGATGACGTCGTTGGCGGTGGAGGAAATAGAGCTCGATCGGGGGCACGTCGCCCCGGTTGTCACGGCGGCAGGGCACGGGCGCGGCCCGCGAAGCGGGCGAGATTTTGCTTGTCGGGGTAGCTCGACGGCAGCGAGACCTCGAGTCGGGTGACGAGTTCGGTGACCCGGGCGGCGATCTCGACGAAGGCGAGGCGGCCGCTGCCGCCTTCTCCCGGCGTCTCCTGCGGAGATGGCCGATCGCGGCCTCCTGGCGCGATCGCGTGTCGAACTGGGCATCGCGCCAGAACGAGGTTTTGGGGGGCAGGCCCTCGAGGGTGGGGAGCAGCCGGTAGGCGGCTGTATGCACGAGAAGGCGGAACTCGTTGGCGGCAGCCTTGCTGCAGGCGGTGCGATCCGCGGCGAGATGCAGCTCGTGCGCCTTGATCGGGTTCTCGGCCCGACCGTGGCCAAAATAAAGCACCTCGCAGAGCCGGCGTTGCGTGCCGCTGAGGTTGGTGACAACAAAGCGCGTCTCGCTGCCCTGCCGGGTCGCCTCGATGCGGGCGATGACACGGCGCTCACCTTTCCAGCTCCTGGCCGCATAGCGGAAGTCGCCGCAGCTGCGGACCTTGTCGGCGTTCTCCTCGGCGCGGCGGACGGCTGTGTCCTCGGCGAGTGCTGCGACGTGATCGAGCAGGCCGGCAAGGCCGAAGATGTAGCGAACGCGGTTGTGCTCGAGCCAGGCCATGGCTTCCGGCCGCGCGTAGTGGCTGTCGCCGCGGATCACGATCTCGACTCTCGGCCAGCGGGCGCGAATGACCTCGACCAGGTGCCGGAGGACACGGGCCACCGTCGGGGTCTTGCCCGGCCCGAGGATCACCGCCACCGGCTTGCCGGTCGCTGCCTCGTAGAGGTGCATCGGCAAGAAGCAGCTTCTGTCCTGATGCGTTTGGAACAGCGACAGTTGCTGGCCGCCGTGCACCCGGTCGAGCGGGTCCCCCAGGGCTATCTTGGGGTGTCGAGCAGGATCCGTCGCGGCACCTGCTCGAAGCTGGCGCAGAACAGCTCGACCAGCGATCGTCAGTAGGCGATCGATCCGCGCCGCGAAGCGGAGCCGGCCAGGAGGCCGGCGAGGGGCATCGGTCATGCGCATCAGCGTGGTCTGCGTCGGCAGGTTCGCCAGCCGCGACATGGTCGGCGGCGAGCAGAGCTCCGGCCCCGTCTCGGGCAGCCGCCCCACCGCCATCTCGAGCCGGATCGTCGCGCAAGGCGTCGCAGTCATTCGCATCCGGGTAGCCGGCGGCGATCAGCAAGGCGCGGAAGCGGATCATCTCGGCAGGACCATGCCGCACCCGCTCGGGGGCTCGCGGATCGGCGATGCAGCGAGCCAGCCGCTCGGCGATCTCGAGCTTGCGCTCGATCTCGGCCAAGCGCACCACGCCGCCATCCGAGGTCAGCCGCCCGCCATCGCAGGCAAGGTGAACCGGCTTGCCCGAAACGGCTGACAGACCGGGGAGAAACGGCGCATTCTCGGCCATGGCGGGCGGACAATTCCGTTCGATCGCGGCGGTTTGGCTTCAGCAACCGAAACCAACACGATCCCAACGGCTTATGTCGCACCCGCGAGCTCGAAACACGGCCCTGATGAATTTTTCAGGCTAGCGCCAGGTCCAGAGCCTCGACTGCGCAACAAATACCGCACCACGCGTTCCCAGTATTGTGGCGACGTCCACCGGCGCCGAAGCGTGGTCCCGTGTACGCCGGCGTTTCTGACGTACTCCAACCGGCCCACGCCGATCTCGACCTCGTGCTTCGCGCTCAGCCTTTCTCGGCGTTTGGCCGCTGCAGTTCGGTTGCTCGAAAAGCCGTAGACCGAGTTGGGGTCGGACTGTTGCGGTGGAGTTGAAATCACCGTCGGGCAATGCACGAAGCGGAGCCCCGAGCGATCCGGCGCGCGACGCGAGCTTTTCTGCTGAAGGGATACTCACCGATAGCCCGCCCGTCGCAACGTATCACCTGCGATACGCTCGAAGGCCCGTTTGCGTCGCTCCGGCCAGTCGGCATAGCGGCCGATCGGGTTGAAGGCATTGTCGCGTGTGGCGCGCTGCCAGCGCCATGTACCATCCGGCCGGCCGGCCGACGAACCGAACACCGGGAGCTGCGCCAGTCGATCGAACGGATAATCGTCGAGCCCCAGACCGAGCCCCAGCAGAAGACGGCGCGTCTCGGTCGCCTGATCGGCGACCATGTCCTCGTAGCGGACGACGACCGTGTACGGATGAGCAAGTGGGCCGCCAGTTGCAAAGGCCAGTGCCGCTTCGGTCGCGAGCCGCCATTCGTGGACCAGTTGCCGGAAGCTTTTTCGCGTGAACCGGCTGTGTTCACGAAAGCTGGAGAGAGCCGATGCGACGACGTCCCGGCCGTCGCGCAGGCAGATGACCAGCCGGTCGTCCGGCAGCGCCGCCCGGAACAGGCTCAGCTGACGAAGATGCGGGCTCTTGAACAAGAGATGCCGGTCCGGGCTGTCGGCCTGCAGGTCGGCGAGCCAAGCCGACGCCAGATAGGCGAAGAGTTCGTTGTCGCGAACGAGTGAGCCGTTCTCGGGATAATGGGCAAGCCACTCGTGCCGAAGCGCGCGGCTGCCAGGGCCGAGCTCCAGCAGGGGAAACTCGAAGAGGCGCCGCGGAAAAGCGGCGATCGCCGGATGCAGCGCCAGCGCATTGGCGATGTAGTTGGTCCCGGATCGCGGCAGCACGCCGTTGACGAAGACGGCCGGCCGGTAAGCGGCACCGCGCACCCTGCGTGCCACAGCGCCGAGCCGTGAGCTCTCGATGGCATCGATGGTGAAGAGAAAATCCTCGGCCGCGACATCGGGCAGGCCGACGACTCGCCGAACGAGCCGGTCGATCTGCGCAAAGCGAACGAAGCGACGCAAATGATGCCAGAGTGGCGCGCGCGGCAAGACGTCGGCTGGCTCGTCCTGGACCTCTTCCTCGGTTGTCGTGGCAACGGCCATGCTGGTCGACCTCGTAATGCGGGGGAAGGGCCGGGCACCGAGACATCGGGTGCGGCGACCGGAGGTGCGGACGCAGAGCGGGTACGCCTCGATCGGCGCACCCCCCTGGTCTCCATGCTGATCAGTCCTTGTAGTAGTGGCCGCCGCCAGCCGACGCGTAGCTCTCGTCGTAGCCGGCGAAAGCCTTGGTATCGACCTGCGAGAGAGCGCCGTAGACCGGCGCCCCACCGCGCCGCACCAGCATACGGATGCCGGCCGCACTGGTCGCCTTGGCCGTCGAGCCCCAGCGGCAGAGATAGAGGACCACATCGACGCAATCGGCGATAACCTGCGCATCGGAGATCGGCGTGACCGGCGGCGCATCGACGATCACCAGCTGATGGCTGGTATCCAGATAGCTCAAGAGTCGGCGGAACGCTTCCGATTGGAGGAGAAAGAGCGAGTTCTCGGCGGTGCCGCCGGCGGTCACCACGCTCATTCCGGTCAACGGGTCCTGCTGAATGACCTCGGAAAGCCCGACCTCCTGCTGCAGATAGTGCAGCAGGCCCAGCCGCGACGAGCAGCGCAGGGCGTGGCCGAGCGTCGGCCGCCGCAGATCCGCCTCGACGAGGCAGACCTTGTAGCCGGCACGCGCCATCAGCCGTGCCATGGTGGCGGCCGTACTGCTCTTGCCCTCGCCGGCCACGGCGGAGGTCACCATCAGCGTGCGCGGCGCTGCGTCGGCCTGCGCGAGGCCGATGCCCACGACGAGATTGCGCACCCCCTCGACGAAGCCGGAGCCCGGCCGCTGCATGGCATAGTCGACCGGTGCCTGGCGCCTTGCCCGGCCGGGCAGGGCCGGGATGGCACCGAGGATCGGTATACCGAGCGCCCGCTCGGCGGCAGCCAGGCTGCGAATTGTCCGGTCGCCCGCATCGCGCAGATAACCGGCGATCATGCCGAGCACCCCGGCGGCCATGAAACCCATCAACACGATGTTGGTGCGGCTGATCGAGCTCGGATACTTGGACGGGACGGCGGCGGAGATCACCCGAGCGTCCGGCCGGAGAATCGAATGCTGCTCGGCGGTCTGGTTGAAGCGCGTGAGATAGCCTTCGAGCAGCGTCTGCATCGTCTGGATTTCACTCTCCAGTGCAGCGATCGAGCTGCGCTGCTCGCCGAGTGCCCGCCCTGCGTCGCTGTCCCGGTTCAAGGTCGCCTGCAGCTGTGCCTCCTCCGCGCGGAGCGCGTTGAGCGCATTTTCCCGGCTGGCGAGCGCTCGCTCGGCCTCCACTTCGACGTCGCGCAGCGCCTGCGTCAGCTGCGCTTCGGCATCGAGCCGTAGCGGATGGCGAGTGCCGTAGATCGTGCTCAGCTCGGCGAGGCGCCGCTTGGCGGCCGAGACCTCCAGCCGCAATTCGGACATCACCGGCGATTCCACCTGGGCCGCGATCTGCTCGGGCCCCGCCTGGGCGAGCAGGCGGCGCAAGGATGCGGCTTCGGTCTCTAGACGTATCCGCTCGCTCCTGGTCGTCAACAACCGCTCGTTGGTGAGAATCTGGCGTTGCGCGCTGAGCGATGCGCCGTCGTTGTCGAGTTCGCCCGAAGCACTGCGCAGTTCTTCGTACGCCGCCCGCTTCTCGCCGATCTGCGCCTGCAACTCGGCAATCTGCGTTTGCAGCCAAGTATTGGCGGTATCCGTCGCCTCGGTCTTCCAACTGACCTGCTCGCTCAGATACTCCTCGGCGAACAGATTGGCGACCCGGGCCGCGAAGAGCCGATCCTCGTCGGTGAAGCCGATATCGAGCACGGCGGTGCCGCCGACCTGCCGAGTATGCAAGTTCTCGGCAAGAAACATCACGGCATCGTCCAGGCCGATCGTGTCGTCCTGGCTAGCCGGCGACGCCGCTGGTGAAGCTTGCCGGAACTCGTCGGGTGCCATCGCCATGACACGGGACAAGAACACGTCCTCGATCCAGCGACGTGCCTGCTGCAGTGGCTGCTCCTCGGCCGATTGCGCGCGCGCCGTCAGCAGATCCGGAAGGCCGAGGCGCTCCGCGACCCGCTCCATGATCGCGCGCGAGCGGACCAACTCGATCTCGGTCTCGATGACCTCGGCAGTCGGCGTCAGATCGGAAAGCACGGATTGCGCTTCGAAGACCTGATTGCGCCGGTTCTCCAGCATCACGCTCGTATAGCTGCTATAGACCGGCGTCGCGAGGAGGGCGATGCCGACCGCGGCGATCGTGCCGAGCCCGGTGATCCCGACGACGGTGAGGCGTTGGCGCCAGATGCCGCGCAGGACCTCCAGCACGTCGATCTCCAGGGCGCGCGGTTGCTCCGGCACTTGCGGGATCGGTTGCAGCTGCGGCTGCGGCGTGCCCGGCAGCCGCGGCCGGCCGGCATACTCGACGATCTCTCTCGGCTCACTCTGCATCTTCCGCCTTCCGTTCCCAGCCTTGGGTTGCTCTCGCCACGTCGCCGGCCCGAGGCCGTAGCCTAGGCCAGGACCGGCACACGCTTGTCCTGCCGACGCCGCCCACAACTCGGTTGCCGATGCGGCCCCGGTCCGTCACCGCATCGCCGCTGTCGAGATCGCACCGTATCCGGGCAACATCGCTTTCGGCTACAATAAAAAGTCCTGATTCGATCCAGTCCCTCTCGTCGAGCGTTGTCGTTAACAAAATATTAACCGTTCATATTAACTAAAACACCAGACAATTGCTGTCAGCTTTCACCTGCGACGCGATCTTCAATAGCAAATCAGGCGAGCGAAATCATCTACGACTGCAGTATCTGGATACGTGCGTTGTGTTTTATTGAAAGAGGGCCGGGGATTTCAGGGTGAATTGCGGCCGGCCTCGAGGCATGTTGCGGGCTCGGGAAGGCTCGCCGACGCCGACGAGCCGCCGACCGAGACGTCCACGCAATGCCGACTGCCTTCTCGGGCCGGCGGGTGCGGGGGTGGCAGCCATTCGATCGATGCGGGAGATTCGAGAATGCTTCGTTGGCAGCCGAGTTGCTGTGGTGGCGACATGTCGGTCGCGAGTTCGTCGGATCGGCGGGTAGTGCGCGCCGGAGGCGAACGATGAGCGGGCCGACGGTCGAAGCTGCCGAACGATCACCGATCCGGCTCACACCGGAGGCGCTGCCGGCGGCGATGGCCGAGGTCGACAACGATCGCCTCGTTGTTGTCGATTTCGACGAGACGCTGTTTCTCCGTAACTCGACCGAGCTCTTTCTGGACAGCGCCCGACCGGCGGTGCTGGCCGCGCTGTTGTCGCACGCGCTCGGCTTCATCAAACCCTGGCGCTTCAGCCGACGCTACCGCGACGGCTTTGCGATGGGTGACTGGCTGCGCGTTCTGCTCGTCGTCTGTCTCATGCCCTGGACCGTCTGGCGGTGGCGTAAGCTCGCGCCGCGCTTGGCGCGGACCTATCTGAATCCCGAACTGGCGACCCTGCTGGCCAACCGGCGTCCACCGCGGCTGGTCGTTGCCAGCCACGGGTTCTCGTTCATCATCGAACCGCTGCTGAGAGCGATGCAACTCGAAGCCGAGCTTGTCGCCTGCCCGCTCTGGCGCGGCGATCGGGTCCGCGCCGCCGGCAAATGCGCGGCCATCGAGGCGCGCTACGGCAGGGCATCCGTGGCGAATGCTGTGGTCATCACCGACCATGCCGAGAACGACGCCGACATCCTCGCCGCAGTGGCGATCCCGTTGGTCGTGGATTGGCCCGAAGCCCGCTACGAGCGGGCCTTCAGCGGCACCTACGTACCTCTGGTCTACACCGAGAAGGCCAAGCACCCGACCCATTCACACCTTCTCGCGGTGTATTTCGGCAAGGACTGGTCGGCCCTGGTCATCGCCTCGGCCCTGTTGGCGCCCGATCCGCTGCTGACGGCGCTCGGCCTCGCCTTTCTCATCGTCTCGTTCGCGATCGTCTACGAACTCGGCTATCACGAGAACGACGTGCTCGGCCGACGGCGCGAGAAGAAACCCGTCTTGAACGAGGCGCGCCTGGCGCTGGCCGGGACCGTTTACGAAGGCCAGGCATGGCTGTTCGCGGCACTGGTGGCGCTGCCCGGCGCGTGGCTGCTCGCCTGGTCGCAAGCGAGCAGCTTCCTGCCGCTCAGAGGTGACGTCGTCGAGGGCACCGTACTCTTGCTCACCTTGTGGCTCGCCCTGCTCGGCGCCATCCGCGGCACCTTCTGGCTATTCAATCGCATCGACGAGCGATCGCGGATGCTGCTCTTCCTGCCGCTGCAGCTGATGAAGGGCTTGTTGCTGGTTCTGGCTTTGGGCCTGCCGCTGAGTGTGGCCGGCGCTTCGCTCCTGGTCGCCGTCGCCTTCGCAACCTGGATCCCCTATATCGTCTATCGGATGGGCGGTGCGCGTTGGGAATCGCCGGACGATGTCAATCGGCTGCTCATGCTCCTGGTCATGCTGGTCGGCAGCGGAGCGGTGGCCGGCATGCAGCCGCTGGTGCACTGGCATACCGGCGTCGTCCTCGCCTGGACCGTCTTGAAGGCGCGCCGGCACACCCTGAAGGTCTGGCGCGAGGCGCATTTCCTGGCGGATCGCGAGGCACCTCGACTACCCGAGCCTGCTGCAAGCGAACGGCAGACGCCGACAATGGTCGGGCTCCGTCTCGGCAGCCACCACTAGCGGCCCGATGCGCCGAAACGGCCGGCTCGCGACACCGATCGAAATAGCCGGCATCCGCTCTCGACGGTGCTCGTGATCCCGGCCCGGGCAAGACGCCCCAAAGGCGCTTCTTGCGGCGGCTAGGGTCTGGACTCAATCACAACCAGAACATGTAGATTGCGGCGAGCGCGATGGTGTCGAGGAATGTTCTGGCGAGCTTGTCGTAGCGGGGGGGGGCCCGTCGGGAGTCCTTGAGCCGGCCGGGGG
>Ga0081535_100002_pt2 | contig 233145 bp, 200 predicted proteins | sample HotLakmasection3_FD_71020 | JGI IMG/M metagenome (GOLD analysis project Ga0081535, IMG submission 71020) | Hypersaline microbial mat communities from Hot Lake, Washington, USA - Section #3 (SPADES assembly) (version 2) | ecosystem: Environmental > Aquatic > Non-marine Saline and Alkaline >... | reverse complement strand
TTGGGGGAACAAGAAAATAAGGTATCGGCTCCCCTTAGGGGCAACGGACATTAAAAAAAAAAGTCGCTTTGCGATCACTCATTTTTCGAACAAGTCGAGAAAAAATGTGACTTTGCTTTTTTTTTTAATGTCCGTTGCACCTAAGGTGAGCCGATACACTATTTTCTTGTTCCCCCAAAAGTCGCCAAGAAGCAACAATCCTTGGAAAAACGACGCGGAACCCCAATGGCCTCTAGAAAAGATGGCCGGGGAAACCACCCTCGCGGATCTACATCAGCGTAATATCCGCAATGTATATATAGTAGTATCAGATAAGGCTAACCGGGGAAACCACCCTAGCGGAAACACCAGACGTTCAACGCCGGGGATGGCCCACCAGGAGACGCCCCAGGCCACCCCTCCAACAAACACCCCGAATGTGAAGGTCCGACAGAAACGCAAACCACAAAAATCATTCCCTCAATTATAATTCCCTGTTCTACAATATGTCTCCAAGAAAAAAAAATTCAAGAAATACACGCAGGTCGACCCATTGACATCAATTCGAAATGAAACATCACACCTAAGGTCATCGAGAAGTCATGGGGGGTCATCAACAACCCGGACCTAAGGACGCCCGAGGCGAGGCAACGCCGAGGGCCGGGGGGGGCCGCCGAGGGGAGCAAAGCAATTTCACAACTATTTTCATTAAATATATATTATTTTCCGCGACCGCAAAAATAAATTAATTAATTCCTGTAATTGCGAATCCGCCCAAGAGGAACTGTTTGAAGAGGGTCGATGGGTTACCCTAATCTTCTGTAAAGCAATTCCACAACTATTTTCATTAATATATATTATTTTCCACAGTTGTAAAAATAAATTAATTAATTCCTATAATTACAAATTTGCTGAAGAGGAATTGTTTAAAGAGGGTTGTATATTCTATTTTCAAGTAACGCGCTAAATTAAATTAGTATTCTCTTGAAAAGATACCCTACTATAAGTAAAGTAAGATCCGTTGGAATGGGTGTTTGACGACATTTCAATAGATTAATTAATTTCTCTTGTGCTTGTTTCTGTTTCCTGAAAATATACATTTGCATAAATTCTAAATCTATAAAACATTCTTTTTTGTCTTTTTGTTCATCTTTTTTGGGTTGTATTTTCTTTCCTTTCAAGTATTCCGCAGTGAAATATGTTTTTTTTTCTTTTGTTTTTCGACTTTTTAGCATCTTCGGAAATCTTCGTACTTGTTCATTCGTATACTCAAATAAATATCCCATAAAATAATTATAAATTACAATAAACTTTCCAATAGAATTAGAATTACAATCATATGGAAAATGTATTAAGAACACTGAATAAACAATTTTTAATAATTGTAAAGGTTCACTTGTAAATTTTACATTTGAATACTGTAATAACATTTGTAAAAACTTTGCATCTCTTATATTTTCAATAGCATAATGGATATAATAATTATACCATCGTTTTACTACACATTGTTCAGTTAAATAAATAAAAATTTCTAATCGCTTATATTTAAATGCCTGCTTCAAATGACCCGGAAACTGATAATAATTATTTCTTAATGATGATGATACATTTGCAATAGCAATAAATATATCTGTATAACCCTTCTTTATTGCTGTATGTAAAGTTCTAGTATAAATATTATAATTCATTTTATATTTATATTCATGTAACAGTTCAAAAACTTTTATAAACACACCATCTTCTACAGCAGCTAAAAATTCTTTTTCATATTCCATTGCAAAACTTACAGAAAAATAAGGATTCCTTTCAAAACAAAGTGAACTCGGATCTCCTAATCCTAAACTCGGATATATAGACATTGTATTGTATTGCATTGTATTAAAAAAATAACTTAAAAATATAGTCTAACGCACAAGAAAGAACAAAGAAATACACATGTGTGAATATTTAGATCAAATAAGTTATGCAATATATAATAACAAAGAGGAATATCCTAAAACACCGGAAGAAAATATAGATAGATATACTTATTATTATTATTTTTGCATTAAAAGGAACAAGCATGCCAAACCGTATTACAAAAAGAAAATAAAATAAAATATCCACCGGAATATAATACGATTGATATATGTGAAAAATGTTAGAATCAACCATGTAATGATAAATATATTCAACAATTTAAATCAAAATATTGTAACAATAAGAAATGCTATAAAATATATGTTAATAGTTCGTATGAAATTAGTTGTGATATATGTTATCAACTTTCAAGGGATACCACTAATCAAAATATAACAAACTCAGATTACATTTATGATAGAGATGAAGACTATGGTAACTTTTATCGTTGTATCATATGTAAACAAGATGATAAAACAGAAACAGAAAATTTAAAACGAATATCCCATTTGTATGATGAGTCTTAGTGTTAATATTAATATTCAAAAGTTAACCCTCTTCAAACAATTCCTCTTCAGCAGATTTACAATTATAGGAATTAATTAATTTATTTTTACAATCGTGGAAATAAATATATTGCTTTTACAGGGAACTTGGGTAACCCTAACCAATATATATCTTTGTTCATTAACGCGTGGCAACAAGAATATTTATAAACCCTCTTCAAACAATTCCTCTTCAGCAGATTTGTATTTATAGGAATTAATTAATTTATTTTTGCAATTGTGGAAAATAAATATATATTTAATAAAAATAGTTGTAAAATTGCTTTCACAGATGACTTCGATAACCCTAACGCGTGGCAACAAGAATATTTATAAATCCTCTTCAAACAATTCCTCTTCAGCCGATTTACAATTATAGGAATTAATTAATTTATTTTTACAATCGTGGAAAAAAATATATTGCTTTTACAGGGAACTTGGGTAACCCTAACGCGTGGCAACAAGAATATTTATAAACCCTCTTCAAACAATTCCTCTTCAGCAGATTTACAATTATAGGAATTAATTAATTTGACTTGGGTAACATTAACCCTAAACATTAACTCTAAACATAAATATCCGGCTGATCATCATCGTCGTCAAAATTATCGTTAAGATTCAATTCTCCTGTCATCTCTAAATGGTCTCGTAAATAACCAAAAATACGGGAAATAAGAACTCCATTGTCTCTCATAAACATTCGTAGATAAATACATAAATTAGGTTTTAACTCTACATTAAGATAATGACCCAATTCAAACATTAATGCTCCACCATATTCTTCAATAAAATCAGCATATTGCACATCTGTATAATCTGGACCGATATTTTGTTTAAGATAATTCTCGGCAATTACAATCATTAATGCGTTAATAAGATCTTCGCGAATATTTTTATTGTGATTCAAATTAAATAGAATTAAACGACAAATTTCATTCACACGTTCTTCTGTTATATGTGATACATATCGTCTGTATAAATAAAATATACCATATTCCGTTATTCCTTGGAGAATTAAAAGTTTAAAATCACGAAGTCTCAAAACTATATTTCCATCCCTGTCATAAATAATAAACTTGCGCAATGAAGGTAATATATCAGGCATTTATTTATTATTATTATTATTGATATATTTATTGTTTCTCCTGTTAATATTTAAACAATATAATAAAAAAAAACAAAACAAGATAATAAAAAAAAATAGAAATCATGGCAGAATGTGAGCAAAAAGTAGTGTTACCAAATAAATCATGGAAAGAACTTATTAATTTAGATAGTTCAAAAAAAAGAGATGTCGCTAATGAATATGTTGCCTTACAAATGCCAAGCAATGAACTCAGTAAAAAATATTGTTATTTAGAAATTTGTGCAAGAATTGCATTAAATGATTCAATCATAATTCATACAATACTACAAGATCCACAAATTGATCCTTCCATTAATAATAATCAAATATTATTACACGCATTCAAAGCATACTCTTTAATCACTTTTAATTCAAAATGTAAAGCAGGATATATTATTGAAGAATTATTAGCACATCCACGTGTTTTTTATACAAAATATGTAGATAATTATTATGCTTTACGACATTATGTAGATTTTCAATTAATGTGTAGAATGATTAAATGCATGAAACCACCAATTACAGCTAAATTCTTAGTGAATTGGCTATATGATTATGTCAAAAATGATGATGATTACAAAAATAGTCCATTTTATGTTATTCGTGAAGAGTTAAATTCTGAATTTTATTTTAATCCTACAGCTCATGTTACAAATGAATTGTATATTAAAATGTTAAGATATTTAATAAATTATTTTGATACCATTATACGATATTACAATACTAGTCAGCATAAACTTTGCATCTATTTTGCGCAACATATATTGTTAAATACTACAGAAAATGATTTTAAAATTCAAGATTTTTTTATTGATTCTCCGTATATCCATAAAGAACTTATTTTGTTCTTTTATAAAAATAACTTATTATGTCATCTCATTCAAAAAAGATCATCATTTCCCATTTTATCGTTATTTAAAAAACACGTAAGAAATAAAATAAAACCATTATTTACTAATCACACAAATATTCTTTTGCCCAAATTAACAACATTACAATCTACATTTTTATTATACATGAATACTCATACAAAACGAGAAAGCAAATCTTCTATTTATAATGTAAAAGAAAAAGATAATATATTTATTCAACTTTACAAACAATTATTTCCATTAATTGAATGTTCAACGAAAAAGAAACCACAATTTTATTCTACTTGTCGTGCAAGATTAAAAAGAGTTATGTATAAATCATTTCGACAATCAAGCAAACAATTACAAAATATATTAATTTGTTTACCAAAAGACATTATTATTCTTCTCGCGGAATTTACTTATCCAAAAAAGTTTATTAAATATGATAAATAAATAAATATATAAAAACATACAAAAAATGGACGAATTGCTTTGTTTGACAAACCTTTATCCTAAATCTATAGAAGAACAAATAGATCGAAAAACGTATTATTACTATTTAAAATTAGTAGAAAAGAATAATATTTTTGTAAAAGACAAATTATTTAATATTTGCCGAACGTTTTGTCGAGAAAATGAATTAAAACAAATTGATGAAGACATTATTAAAAATTATGATTATAATAATCGTGAAAGTCAAATATTTGAAAAAGATACAATTGAAATAAATAGTTTTGATATATGTGAAAACTGCACACAATATCTTGTCAATGATCCATATTATCAACAATTTAATTTTAAATATATACAAAATAAATTTTATGAAATTAATGGAGGGGGCACGCAAGATCTTATTTGTGATATATGCGGTCAAGATAATCTTGTTATGTTCAGAGATGAAACCACCACATTAGCATATGAAAAAGAAAATGAAAAAGAAGTTGTTGTTGATATTATTGCAAAATTTGGGCAAAGTGAAATTGATAAATTTGCTTTTGATCAAGTGTATTTAAAATTCGCACGATGTCTTGTATTTTGTAATTCCAACGAAGATGAAAATATAAAAGAAATAAAAACTATTTACGAAAATTCAATAACAACCGAAAATATAATAAAAGAAGCGAAATCTAATTGTTTTGTAAAAACAGAAACAGAAAAAGAACAATTAACTAAAACAAGTTTATTTATTAATAAATTAAAAGAAACACAAGAACAATTGTATAATAATATTAATAAAAACATTAATAATAATAATGAAGAAGAAATTGATATTATTAATATTTGTCATCCATGCTGGAAAACTCTTTGTGCGTTAGATTCAAATATTAATCTTAATTCAAACTTAAATTTACATTTGTATAACAATTATGATTTTGAAAAATTAGCGCTACGCATTTACGAAAAAGACAAAAATTTACCGCTTCAATGTTTGTATTGTAAAAAATACGTCAAAGATTTATGGGACAAAAAACAAACAACAAAATATATTCTTCTGTTTCGAATTTAAACTTAAACTACATTTGTTTTTTTAAATTTTTCACAATATTCTAAAATAAGATCAATTATATCTTGTAATATTTGATCGGAATTATTAATGTTTTCTAATAATATATTCTTTACATAAGAACGTAATGCATGTTTTATACTTATTTCATTATCAAGCAAAAAAGATTCAAATAATCTTTCCTCCTCAATTGTTTCGGCTTTAGGAAATCTATTCAACATACCATCATGTATATCAATAATCATATCACCTAAAAGATCATCATAAGTATAATCAGGATTATTGTTTTCTTCTCTTTGTAATTCACTTAAATTAATAATTATTAATTGTGCTAATGTTCTAATCTGTGCGAGATCTAATGGTTTGTTTTTTAAATCTAAATTATCACATCGTGGAAATGCAAAATGTTGTCTAGGATAAACAATATTTTTCATAAAACTCATTATAGTATTCATAATTTCATATGTATAAGATGTTACATAAAGCACAAATCCTTTGTCCTGATCATATACAGAGTATGGTGAAGGTATAAGATTTGTACGAACCATAATGATTTGTTATTTTTTATTTTTCTTGTTAATACTATTATACGTAGAAAATATATATTCACAAACGTACAAACGTAGGTAAACAAAAAGAACAGAATTATAGTATACAACCATGTCTCGATTTGAATTTAGGATGGATCGAGATGTTACAAGAGAGTTGGAAGAAGACGAAATTAGGGAATTAGATAGATTACATGAATACATACAAAATTTATTAGATGAATATGCTATGCGTCTTGTTTATATTCTTAACGGCCATGCTAATTTTAATAGCGCTCAAGAAATAACTCAAATTTTTAACAGGTATGAACGTTTTTATAATATAAAGATAGATAATACATTAAGACAGAGTATTATAAATAAAATAAATAATATATTGTATGCTAATCCGAGTGAGTTTAATGATTCTGAAGATCGAGAACGTAAAGCAATATCGTATGTTTTTAAAATTTTATTACAGGCTTATGCAAATCGTTATAATGAACAAAGAGCATATCAATTACTTGATCGCCTTCAAGCAAGAATATATCAACGTATTTTATGGATATTTAAACAATGCCAAGAGCACAAACCAACTTTTAGTATTACTTCTACTGATGATCCAGGACTAGAAAATGCATTACAACATAAATACATGGAATTTATTAATAACGAAAGAAATCAAAATATATGTTTTAGAAATATGATTACATTTAATCAAAGCACTGGGTTAATTCAATTAAATGATTATGATATTATACGTAAACAGGTGAAATTATGTGCAAATGAGTTTATTTATTTGTTAAAAAGTAGATCTCCACTAGAATTTAGTAGATTCTTTTATACTATACAAACTGTTGAACTTTTTGGGGAATCAGATAAGGATATTGATAATATGTTTTATGCGCAAAGAGGGACAAGTTATCAAGAACTTAAAAAACGCCGAGAACAACGTAATCGAAAAATACGTGAAAGAGTGAAAAGAATTAATCAACAAGGACAAAGACAAGGACAAAGACGACGACAACCAGGTCAACGATTTGGTTCTATAAATATGAATATAAATAGTTTTGGTTTTGGTGCCGAAAAAGATTTTAAATGTAAATTTGATTTTCCACTACCCATTCCTAACCAAATAAAATTTTTAAAAGAACAAGTTGACAAACATTATAGAGAAGTTTTACTTGCCAGAGCGGAGAGAATAAGACGTGGCATTGAAAAATGCGTTAATGATATTACAAATGTAATCGATGCAAGTAAACAATTACAAAAAAATATATTAATTAACTTTTTAAAGGAATGGGGTGTTAAACTAGATCAATCAATAGAAAAAGTGTTGGAACGTCATATAGGATATTTAAGCCAAGAAAGTGGTCAAAATAAAACAAGAACAAAAAACTTCTTAATTAAATACATACACACGATTATTAACAGTAGATGGGAAAGAGCTATAACACGAGAACTAGATAATTTTATTTTCAATCTTTTGTGTCAACTCGTAAAAGATGTTCAATATCGATCAAATATGGATGCATTGGGATCACCACCACATAGGGAACATACACAACAAATTATACAGCATTTAAATGAGTATTTTCAAACAATGCCATTAGCATTGAGAAAAAGAGGTTCGTTAAGAATGCGTGATGAATTTACCGTTTTCCGTCTTGATGAAAGGCATGTTGCACAGGAAATCGATCACATGATAAATGATTTTCTTCAATTTCTTGAAAAAAAAAATGAGTTAGAATTTTATAATTATTTTCCACATATAAATAATTCATTTGGTTCACGTACTTCTTCGCGTTTAAGATCGCGTTTAAGTTCATCAAATTCATTAAGTTCTTTTGGTTCTTCTAATTCTAATTTTTCTAAAAGTTCATTAGGTTCGTATAATTCTAATTTTTCTAAAAGTTCTAATTTTTCTAAAAGTTCATATGGTTCAGCTTTAAGTTCTGCTTTGAGTTCTATAAGTTCAGTAAATTCGTTTGGAGCAGCTAGCAGTGATTACGATGACAATGATGATGATGATTTAGATTAAATTCAAACTTAAATTCAAACTTAAACTTAAACTTAAATTCAAACTTAAACTTAAACTTACATTTAAACAATGATGAATATTAATAATATGAATAATAACAATAACAATAACAATAACAATAATAATAATAATATATTAATTCGCATAAGTGATTTAATTGAATCAAATAATGGAACTATGATAAATATTTCCAAGGGCATAAATGATTATGTCAAAATGGAGAAGTATATTAAATTGTTCACAATACAAAAAATAGAAGAAACCGCGTTTTGGTGTATTATGAACGATTATGTTGAAGGATTCAAAAAGATTGTGATTACAAATAAAAAATTCAAAAACGATCTTATTAAAATGAAGTTTCGTAACGTATACATGGAATTAGCTTATCAGGTGAAAAATTTGGATATTGTTAATTATTTATTAGAATTAAAGTATCCAAATTTACCTCAACTTGTTCCCTATTTTGATGAAGATTGGTCATATGACAGATTCGTGGATCGTCTTGAAATCTATCAACCATTGTTTGAACAAGATAATCAAGATTATTCAACGTATTTTAATTCTAATCCACGACAAACAATATATGATAATTTAGATGAAGCAAGACAAATTGACATTTAATAGTTTAATAATTTAAAAATTTAATCAGTTTAAATTTAAATTAAACAAACACCCTTTCCAATTTGTTTTTTTTGTATAATTCAATGGAAACAAAAACACTATTACCACCACCCAACTCAGTGGACTTTTATGATAATAATAAATCGGTTGACCTTTATAATAATGATAATTGTGCAATTTGTATGGAACCTTTAAATATTTCCCCTGTAAAAGAAAAAGAAAAAGAACAAACAGAACAAACAGAACAAACACCACCTGCAAAAAAACAAACAGAACAAAAAGAACAAACAGAACAAAAAATTATTTATCTTTCATCGTGTAAGCATACTTTTCATTTGTCCTGTATACAAGAATGGTCTATTGTCACAAGAGGGTATAACACTTGCCCACTATGTAGAACCAAGTTTAAATGCGCATGGCTTGAAGGGAAAACAAAGAAAAAGAACTATAACCCTAACGTTTCTATATTTGAGTCTTTAGATCTTCCAGCAGAAGAAAATAATATTGTTGATACAGTTTATGGTAGTAATACTATGCATATTTTAACGCATGCCGAATGGCTACGATATAGTGGTACCAGTAATACTCCCGAAAATCAATTAGTAAGAGAACGCATGGAAGGTCCTATACCATGCATACAATGCAATCAACCAACCCTGGATCTTACTGGAATTTGCTCGCGACATTTTAGATAAAATAAGATAAAATAAGATAAGATAAGATAAGATAAGATAACGACGAACTACGGGAACATAAAACATAAAACATAATTTAATATTTAATCAAACCTCATTCATTATCCTTATTATACATTTTTCTTATTATACATTTTCCTTATTATACATTATCTTTAAACGTGAAAAAGAAGAAAAAAATGAAGAATAATAATTACACAAAAACGTCTTTATTGACCTGGGGTGATTCTATGTATGGATGGCAAGATGGACTAAGAAGAAATGAATTTACTATACAATTCCTTCGTAAAGACACAGGACAGTTACAAAAAATATATCTTCCTGAAAGTTTACAATTTAAAATTGGATGTATTAGCGTTGATGATGGAGATTATGGTAATAATACGAATGAAAAAGAAAAAAAAAAAGAAAAAGAAAAAAATGTAACAAGAGATAATACTCTTACCCACTGGTTTGTGTTCGCGGAATTGGAAAAACAAGTTGATAAGATTCTGTATTACAAGGTTCCTATGATATCGGAATACTACAACGTATTGAGAATCACCATTCGCGGAACAGAAGAACTACGAAGAAGACAATTAGAGTCAGATGCAATACAATTTGAATTTATAAAATAAAAAAAAAATATTGACAATATTTAATACAATATTTAATAAAGATAAAATGAGTTTCTTTTCGAGTTTTGATTTATGTAATATCGCCCGGGAAGTAGGCGAATTAGCGGCTTCACAAATTAAGGATGATACACAAAAAGTAGAAAAACATGAAGCATTAAGACAATTTTTAGACAATGAAATTGCAATTAACGGTGAATATTTTGCTGATTATATAACTCATAATTATTTAGAATCATTAGAAGATGATGAATCTAATCGAATAAGAGTCTTGATACAAATACGTCAAGGCCTGCGTCAATATACAAATTCAGCATCATTTCCAGATAGTTTATTCGATTGTTATAGAATAACAAAAATAAACAAAAAAAAACACCGACCAAAGCGAATGAGAAATCAATTTTCCTCTCTGTCTCTGTCATCACTATCATCCTTCGGAAGTTCCTTTGACAGCAGCGATGATAATGATAATGATAGCGAAACAAGTAGTTTTGGTAGTCTTCTTAATTTACTAAATTCAAATTAAACCTAATTTTAACAAAACCAAACAAAACCAAACAAAACCAAACTAAACCAAACTAAACCAAATTAAATCAGTATCAGTCTAATCTAATTTAATCTAATTTAAAAATTCTTCTACAAATAAAAATGACGAAGAGAAAAACAAAAACAAAACGAACAGCTGCATATGATGAATCAGTAAAAGAAAATAACCAGAATGCAGAAAATTCCACTACAATAAAAACAAACACAAATTCCGGAAAAGGGACACCCAAAGGGACACCCAAAGGGACACCCAAATGGGAACCTAAATGGGCCGTAAAAGACTTTTTTTGGTTTAAAAAATTACGGGAATTTGTTGAACCATCCCAATGGCATGATGATACAATACTACGAATTGATATATATACTTATCTTAATCGTTACAATATTATCATGAACGAATTTCTTAAAGATAATATTGAAGATCTTATTGATAAATACACAATTGATGAATATTTTAAAGACACACAATTATATCCAGTGCATAATAATATAACCGAACGAATGTGTCGAGAATACGTTGATGAAATTATTAAATATATCTACAATATGAGAAGTTTTAATGATTTACAATTATTAAGCGAATGGTGTAATTATAATTCATGCGACAAAGAAAAAACCCAAGAAGAAGAAGAAGAAGAAGACGAATTAATGTTCAAAAACGACGATAACGACGACAATAATGTAGATGTAGATCTCATGGACATGGATGTAGAATTATTTGATTTTAATAATTTTGATTTTAAAACAACATTCGACACATTCGATATTTCTACAGTTACACTTAAAGACAAAATAGACAAAATAGACAAAATGGACAAAATGGACAAAATGGACAAAATAGACAAAATAGGTAAAACAAAAATTACAACGTCATCGTAACAGAATTACCAATTGCCAATAACACAAATCCAAAACATAAAAACATTATACTTGTACTAAATGGGTGATAATAATTTTGCCACCAACTACTTAATCGACTTCGTTTACGTAATCGATGATACATATACATGCTTAATAAAATAAAAACAAACCCAATACAATTTGATAAAACACTATGTAAATTAATATTCATATTAATATTCATTTCTTGTTCTTCACGTTCTTTACGTTCTTTACGTAAACGTAAACTTTTTACAATTAAATATGATAAGGTTAAAACAAAGAGTAAACTTAGCATTATTTTAAATGCCAAATCGTGCTTTAATATATCCAAATTATACAAAGACGGAGTATAAAGTGATTTATAATTATACTGTATCCAAACAGATAAACACACAATTGGAATCGCAATATACTTTGAAACATCCAACGGACAAGGATCATTCGCAATAAACCAACCCCAACCAATTACAAAAATTATACAAGCATATATACCATAAAGAATTGTCCAAATCCAATCTTTGTCTTTGTTGTTCTTACAATCAAAATACGGAATACAATCATTTTCTACCCAATTCTCACCCTTTATCATACCTATCACAATTAAACAAACCGCTCCCAAATTTTTGTAAAATAATTCTTCATTCATTTTTTTTCCTTTTGTAATTCAATATTTAAAATATAAAATATTAATATGATTTTAAAAATTTCATAAAAAATGTCATCGCGTAATATAAACGTGTCTTATACGAATAAAAATTATCTTCCGAATTCATTGTTTGAACATCCATACTATTATAATCTACCTTCATTTGATATGTATCAAATACATAACGATTTCCTTGTAATTTACAATAATTACTTAATATCATAAAAACACAAGGTAATAAATCAAGATAATTTGTATAATCGTAGATTGTTTTTGATGGAAAAGTTAACATATTTTCAATTTTTCTTTCGCAATTTCGAGACTCTTTCCAATTTCTTTGTTCCACAAATTGAGTTCTCATTTCATATTGTTCCGTAAATGCATTTGATAATCCAAACTTTGGTATTTTTGATGTCCAAAGATCTTCGATAAAATCACTACTTATTATAAAACCAACATCTCTATTCTCTAAATATGGATTATAAATGATATCCATTGAATAATCAAATTGATCGCGCTTGTTATATTGACTTAAAATTATAAAAATATGATAAATTAATAATGAACCAATACGATTATGAAAATCAAAAGTATTCTCACATACAATATTAAAATATGCCCAATCAAGAAATAAGATATCATTTATCGCCTGCTTTAATTTTGCCATAGCGCCCTGATCGGAGTTACAAATCCATTCAAAAACGTGATTAAATGAATCTTGTATATTTTTATCTGCTTCATCAAATAATACGTCTAACATATTCTTCACTACAATATTACCAGTTCTTAATCCTTCTCTTATTTTATCACTGTCAATTAAAACTTTAATTATTTGAATATTACTCGATAAAATTTGATAAATAAATTTACGAGTAGTTTCAATTCGTCTTCGAAGTATATTATCAGGTATTTGATTTAAATCTACACTATACAATAAACGAAAAACATGAGTTGAAATAAGTTTATGCATTATCTGCATACGCTTTTCTATTTTTTCTTTCCAAGTTTTTTGAAATGCCTCATAATCACCTTGAATCAAACTACGCGAAGCAATAACACGTTTGTCTGGTTGAGTTGTATTTATATTCTTAAAAACACCCGTATTTCTCATAAACTGTTTAAACTTTTTCGGATCAAATTCACCAACAAACGTGTTTTCAAACATCTCTACTCCCAATGCTTGTAATATCTTATTAAAATCAATACTTGTTAATGCTCGTTCAATTTGAAATAAACCATCTGATGCATCTCGACTATCATGTTCTATTAAAGTATGCACTGGAAGTAATAAAAAACTTTCTTTGTTCTCTAACATATTTAATGGATACTTTAATGTAAATTCATTACGATTAAATTGTTGTGGTATATCTCGTGGAGAAGTACCTACGTTTTTCAAAGATATAATATAATCAAAATAATTTTGAAGACAACCATGATGTAAATATTTAGGATTTATAGCATATCTATTAGCATTTTCTCCTGTATATAAACCCATACACATACTTGCAAATATTCGAATAGGTTTACCGTTTGTAAAAAAATGCGTTTTTTGAATTAAACGAATACGATTTATAACATCACTTAAATACTTTAAATCTTCAGGATTACCAATTGTTGATGCAATCATTTTATCCATTATTCCATTGTCCTGACTTGATACAAAAAAACCTATAACACCACGTTCACTATAAGATGGTTGTTTTGATAATCTTTTTAGTGTTGCACGTTTTCCACTCATACTTAAATCCGGACATAAATTTCCAGGACGAAAATGAATATGAACACGTTGTATTTCCGGATTGTTATTTAATTGATGATAAAAAGAATAAATATGTAAACATTCATTATAATCAGACATCAAAGATAGTATTTCATCAACATCTTGTTCATCATGCTTACCAATAAACTCATCAACCATCTTCGTAATTTCATCATTAAGATCATCTATTACTTTATTAGGAATTTTTTTACGATTTTCGTCTTCTTTATAAGTTGGTGAACATTTTTCAAAGTGTGTGCCCCATAATCGTAATTTTATAGATGAAACAAAATAAATTTCAACGTTATCGGGAACAATAAATGCATTATTTAATAAATTACCATGTGAATGAATTATAACTTCACCTAGACGTTGATCATCATGGTCTATTTTTGTATTTATTAAATTGTATAATACATCATTGACCTTAAAGTTTGTATCATACAATTTATTTAATATATCAACCTCAAAATTTCCTGGCATACCATGACACATACGTTTTGCAATAATATACTTAAGTAATAATATTGCCATTTCTTGATCCTTTAAACCATGCTTCTGTATTAATTTAGATACTAAACTATTATCTCCCATGATGCTTTCTTCTTTTTCTTATCTTATTACAAAAGAAAAAAAATAAAAAAGACTTTACTTTGGTATCTATTTCGTGTCTATTTCGTGTCTATTTTCGTGTCTATTTTAGTGTCTATTTTAGTGTCGACATAATGTATAAATTGTTTTAACAAGAAATATAATCCACGATCAGAAGTATACGATAACATATTCCTATCATCAAATACACTCTTTGCAGATGGATATAATTCATCAAGATATTTATTTAATGCCTTCGTATCTAATTCATTTTTGTTTTCATTTTTGTTACTTAAATAACTATTTACAAGAATCAAAAAACACGGTATCAAATCTATAAATTCACAAAATAATAAATACGGTTCAGGTTCTCGTAATTTCTCGTCAATTTCTCTTTGAATATCATGACAATAATTAGGATATGTTTCATGAAAAATCATAGATTTACTAGTACCAGTATAATTACAATTTAAATTATAATCTCTGTTTCCCGTATGACGATAAAATGGCAATTGTTCATAAATTATTTTACGCGTAGCAGAAGCTGGGAAATTATATAACAAAATATTATCCTCAAATGATTCAGGTTTAATACCACGCATAACATTAAGTCCAATAAACTTATAATTTAAATTTAAATAATTAGTTGCAAATCTTTTTAATGTATACAAAAAAGTTGTAAAATACGTGTTGTTAAAACAACGGAAATTTTTGTTCAGAATTTTTATATAATAAAAAATATCAACTTTTAATATATAATTTACCGCTTCTTTTATTCCTATCAAAGAACGAGAATCGTTGAAAAAATTACTATCTGTTTCTTCTTTTTCTTTGCTTTTACTTTTTTGGTTTTGTTTAAATTTAAATTTAAAATAATGATAATCATTTTTTTTCATAAAATCAATATAATCAACAAACTTATTCAATAATCGATCTTCATCATTCTTTAATTTTTTTTGAAGAAATTCTTCCATTAACCAATGTAATTGTTCAATACTTCCTAACATTGTATCAACTAAAAATTTAAAATGAGACGGCATTTTTATATCTTTAAATTCCTTTAATACAAATGACCATTCCCGAAAATACGGAGTTTTTATAATTACATTCACATAATACATTCTATATTTATGATATTGTCGTAATTTTTTTCGAAATTCTTTATTATTTTTTTTAAACTCCTCTCTAATTGTATCATCTATAACATTGTTTAAATATGTAAATATTCTTAAACCATCAATTTCAGACAAAGTCCGTTCTAATTTAAAAAAATCAATCTTAGGATCATTCGCAAGATCTTTTAATTGAATACCACCACCATGAGGATATCGTCGTTTATCTCCCCTTCGCAAATTTACTATACGTTGTTGTCTTAAATACGAAAAAATGTTATTCCCATATAAATAATGCAAAAAAGATGCACGACGTATCTCCTCATCGGTTTGATCATGTGGTGATATACCAAGATGTTTTAAATTATATTTTGATGGAAATAAATTTAAACATCGATTTAATAAATATCTGGGATAGTGATTTAAATAATTACTATATTTTATGCTTAAACATGAAGCGGAATATATATGAATATCAATTGGTTTTGAAGCACGTTCTTTCTTTTTGTTGTCTTCTTTGTTTGTGGTTAAAAAGGTATCAACTATTAATCGAATAATCGTACTCAAATACAAACGTGTTTCATGAAACAAAAACAATTTCTTTTTAATCAACGGTGAAAATGAATCATTGTAATAATTATAAATTTTAAAATGAAACATTATAGGTTCTAAAAATAAATTGCTTTTATTATTTTTTGCTCTATAAGAAATATCGGGACATAATGATCGAGGAGGAAAAGTTTGATATAATAAATTATTATCATCCTTATTTTTATTTTCATGATTTACAATAAACGAGTATTTACTTAAATTCATTTTAAGTGCATGCAATACAGTTAATAACTCAAGTGTATATTCTTTCTCATAATTATATTTGTCATAATATTCTTGAAAAAGTTGTTTTACATTATGAAGAAGTTTTTCCCGTTCTTCTTTAGAAGGAGAAGAATTTGAATATGTATATGTATTGAAAAGAAATGGATTAAAAGTATCCATATTTTTTACTTCTAGTGCACCCAAAAAAGTTATACTAACATTATCAGGAAGAATAAAAGTATTATTCAATAAAGATCCATGACCTAATAATTGAAGTGAAATCTTTGGTTTACTAGATTTTTCTACTTCCATTTTGATCTCATCAAACATTTTGTTTTCGGTCCTATTATTAAAAGATAATCCATTAAATTTTGAAGGAGGTGGAAAACCAGTAAATATTTCAATCTTGTCTCTATCCTCCTCCGGGATATTAAAAATTTTATACAATACTAATAAATATTGTTCAATTATTTCATTGTATTTCTGCTGTTGTCCAAGTGTTTTTTCCATTATATTGTATTATTGTATTATTATATTTATATTTATAATGAAGAAAAGAAAAGAAAAGAAAATTAAAATTTGTGAGTGAGTCTATTTCGTGTCTATATAAGATATAAATTGTTTTAACAAGAAATATAATCCACGATCAGGAGTATACGATGACATATTCTTATCATCAAATATATTCTCTGCAGATGGATATAATTTATCAAGATATTCATTTAAACCCTTAATATCTAATTCATATTTGTTTTCATTTTTGTTCCTTAAATAACTATTTACAAAAATAAAAAAACACGGTAATGAATCTAAATAATCACTCGACGATAAATACGGTTCAGATTCAATAAGTTTTGTATCAATCTGTCTTTCAATATCCGCGCATAATTTGTTCTTTTTGGAAATTTCAAAACGATTTTGACAATTTGTTTCATATATTTTATAGATCACACGACGATAAAATGGTAACTGTTCCTGAATTAAATAACGGATCCCATCAGATGGAAATATAAACGGAAAAATATCTTCTTGAAATGAGGGCGGTTGAATATTATATACAAGCGAAGTAACACCATATTTATAATTTAAATTTAAATAATTATTAGCAAGAACCTTTAATGTATACAAAAATACCGTAAACAAATCGTTTTTCTCATAACGAAGATTTTTATTTAAAAATTTATGATAATGATACATATCATTATGTAAAATCCACTGTAATAATTGAATAATCTCATTTAAACAACGTTTGTCTTTTGTAAAATCCCCGTCTTGTATTGATGATTCTTTAAGATTTTTATAACCTTTCTTCATCATATATTTCACATAATCAAATTCTTTATTTATCGTGCTATCACCTAATTGTTCTGTTAACCATTGTAATTGTTCAATACTTCCTAACATTGTATCAATTAAAAATTTAAATTGAGGCGGGACTTTAACTTTTTCTGGAAATTCTTTTATAACAAACGCCCATTCACGAAAATATGGTGTCTCAAGAAGATTTTTTACTGCAGTGCATCGATAATTTTGACGATTAAGTAAATTAGTAGGATGTTTTCTTAACGTTATTTGAAATTCTTGATAAATTTTATCAGTAATAACCTGATCGAAAAATGTAAATATTTTTACGCCATCAACTGTTGACATCGTTTTTTCTAATTTTAAAAAATCAATATTAGGATCATTCACAATTTTATCATAAGGAATAGCATAGGAGGGAAATTGTTTTCCAATTGTTTCCCGTTCATATAAATCCTTTACATTAGTATTTATATCCGTTAATAAACGTGATCGTCTTATATATACAACATTATCTTTTCCTAATTCATCATACATGAAAGATGCACGACGTATCTCGTCATCGGTTTGATCATATGGTGATATACCAAGATGTTTTAAATTATATTTTGAAGGAAATAAATTTAAACATCGATTTAATAAATACCTTGGATAAGATCGCAAATAATCACTATATTTTATACCTAAACACGAAAATGAAAAAATTTGAATATTAATAGGTGGTTCTGAAATTTTCTCCTTTTTGCCGCGGTAAAGCCCTAGAAAAGTATTAACAATTGTATTTATAATTTCACTCAAATATAATGAAATATTGTTAAACATAAATAATTTATTGACATTTACATTTTTTTGATTGTTATAAATTTTAAACCCAAATATTATAGGTTGCGTAAACTTACTAGTTTCATCATCATCTTCATCACCACCAGTGCTATATTTGATATCAGGACATAATGAACTAGGTGGAAATGTTTGATACACATTAACATTATTATTATTATTATTCTTATTCTTATTTTTCCTAACTTTTTCTTTTTTTGTAGCTTGAATTTCTAAAATCTTATTATATTTATTAAAAATTACTCGAAGTGCACGTAATACAGTATATAATTCCTTTCCATAATATTTATTTGATGTATATTTCATAGAATATTCATGACTAAGATTTGCAATTTCATTCAATTCAGGTGGATATGCATTATCTTTAAATGTATCTTTGTAAAACACAAAGGGATCGAAAATATCTGCAGTCATTAATTCCATTGCACCTAAAAAAGTTATACTTACAGTATCAGGAAGAATAAATGTATTATTAGTTAAACTTCCGTGACCATAAATTTGTAATAATATATCTGATGCTATTACCTTGTCCTCAGGTGTTAAACATTCATTTTTAATTTCATCAAACATTATATTTTCGTTTCTCTTATAAAAAGAAAATGAACCCGGTTTAGGAGGCGGAAAACCACTATATATATCAACTCCAGACCCTATATCATCCTTAGAAATATTATATGTATCATATAAAAACTTCAAATATTCTCCAATTATCATTTCATATTCTTTTTGTTGCTCAGGTAATTTCTCCATTATATTGTATTTAATATTGTATTTATATTAATACTTATAATGAAGAAAAGAAAAGAAAAGAAAATTAAAAGTTTGTGAGTCTATTTCGTGTCTATTTCGTGTTTATTTTGTGTCGTACATAATGTATAAATTGTTTTAACAAAAAATATAATCCACGATCAGGAGTATACGATAACATATTCCTATCATCAAATACACTCTTTGCAGATGGATATAATTCATCAAGATATTCATTTAAACCCTTAATATCTAATTCCGTTGAGTGTAAATATTTATTTAAATAGATAAAAAAACATGGTAGTGAAGATAAAAAATTACAAGTGGAATATAAATATGGTTCAGATTCCACAAGTTTGTTATCAATTTGTCTTTCAATCTCCGCGCAAGATGCCTTATTCTCATTCTCATCACTGCAAAGTGTCTTATATTTTTTTAATACTATACGATAAAATGGTAATTGTTTTTGAATAAATGCTCTTATGTCATACGGAAAGATAAAGGGAAAAATTTCTTTGTCAAATGAGGGCGGTGTAAGATTATATACAAGTGAAGTAACGCCATATTTATAATTTAAATTTAAATAATTATTTGAAAGAACCTTTAATGTATACAAAAATACCGTAAACAAATCATTATTCTCATAACGAACATTCTCATTTAAAATATTTTGATAATAATATAAATCATTATTTATTATCCAATTTAATGTATCAATTATTTCGCTTAAAAAACGTTCATCTTTTGTAAAATCCCCGTCTTGTATTGATGATTCTTTAAGATTTTTATAACCTTTCTTCATCATATATTCCACATAATCATATCCTTCGGTCATATTTGGAATATTATTTAATGATTTATCTCTTTTTTTCTGTTCAATTAACCATTGTAATTGCTCAATACTTCCTTGCATCGTCTCAACTAAAAACTTAAATTGAGGCGGGACTTCCACTTCTGGAAATTCTTTTAAAACAAGCGACCATTCGCGAAAATACGCTGTTTTAAGTATTGGTTCTATTGATGATCTTTCTCTAATTTCTTGACGAAGTGATAAATCAATAAGATCATATTTATTCTGAATATTTTTAAATTGTTGATAAATATTATTATTTATAATCTTGTTCAAATAGGTGAATATTTTTAAACCATCAACTGCTGACATACTCTTTTCCATTTTTAAAAAATCAATTTTAGGATTATTCACAACCTCATCATAAGGAATACCCTTATTCGAAGTTGAAAAAAATTCGTTTCCTTTTATTAAACGGTTACGATAAATATATACATTATTTGGTTTTTCCGAAAATATTAAAGATGCACGACGTATTTCTTCGTCTATTTGATCATATGGTGATATACCAAGATGTTTAAAATTGTATTTTGAAGGAAATAAATTTAAACATCGATTTAATAAATATCTAGGATAACTCCCCATATAGTTATTATAATTAACACCCAAACATGAATCTACAAATATTTGTATATTAATTGGCTCTGAAATTCTCTCTTTTCGTCCATCTTGTTTATATTCTAAAAACGTCTCAACTAATAAGTCAATAATTTCACTTAATTGAATATTTTTAATTGTATTAAACATAAATAATTTATCTAGCTTCTTACCGTTTTTTTCAATTTGAAAATAAAATGTTAAAGTATCTATATACTTTCGATTTTTTGACTGATGAGCGGAAAACGAAACATCAGGACATAATGAACCAGGCATAAATGTTTTAAACAATAGATCTTCACTTTTACTTTGAACATATGGAATATTTTTATATCTACTAAAAACCTTTTTTAATGCATATAATGCAGTATATAATTCCTTTGTATAATTTTCATTATTTATATATTTATTAAAATAATTATCAGCAAGCATGAAAATTTCATACAATTCAATTGGCTTTTTATCATCTATAAAAGTACTTGGAAAGAAAATAAAAGGATCAAATACACTTATAGTCATTAATTCTATTGCACCCATTAAAGTTATATTCACAGTATCAGGAAGAATAAATGCATTATTAATCATAGTCCCATGACCATCTATAATTAGCAATAAATCTGATGCTATTACATTTTTATTATCAGATGTTAAACATTCCTTTTTGATTTCATCAAACATGTTATTTTTACTTCTATCTATAAAAGAATAATAATCATTCATACCCTGCATAGGACCACTATACACATCAACCCTAGACCCCCTATCATCCTCATGAATATTATACGTCTCATATATAAACTTCAAATATTTTCTAATTATCGTTTGATATTCTTTCAGTTGCTCAGGTGGTTTCTCCATTATATTTATATTTATATTTATAATGAAGAAAAGAAAAGAAAATAAAATTAAACTTTGTGTTTATTTATATAATAAGATATAAATGCTTTTAAAAAAAGATACAATTCACGATCAGAAGTATACGAAGACATATCCGTAGAATCCAAAAATTTACTTTTATTGGATGATGAAGATGGATATAAATTATCAAGATATTCATTCAATGCCTCTGTATCTAATTCATATTGGTTTTCATTTTGGTTTTCATTTTTGTTCCTTAAATGACTATTTATAAGGATAAAAAAACACGGTATTAAAGACAAAAAATCAAAAGATAACAAATATGGTTCAGATTCCATAAGTTTATCATCAACTTGTCTTTGCATGTCGGAACATTCGTTCAGTAATTTTGAATCTTTACGTACTAACTGCTCATTCTGACACATTCGCAAATCCTCTTTTAAGCGACGGAAAAACGGTAATTGTTGTTGAACAAGTGAACGTATTGATGAAGATGGGAAAAGAAATGCATAAGTATACTCATTATATGATGAATGTGATACCTCTTGATTTGACATCAATGAAACTACACGAAACTGATGATTTAAATTTAAATATTTATTAGCAAGAGTCTTTAATGTATACAAAAATACTTTAAAAATATAACGTTTTGTTATAACATTTATATAATAGTCAAGATCGTGACCTAATATCCAATTCAATATCTCTATTATTACAACTGAACAACGTTTATCTTTTGTAAAGTTGCTATTTTGTATTGATGATTCTTTAAGATTTTTATAATCTTTCTTCATCATATACTTCACATAATCAAAATTATTAGGAATATTGTTGCTATCATCACCTAATTGTTCAATTAACCATTGTAATTGCTCAATACTTCCTTGCATCGTCTCAACTAAAAACTTAAATTGAGGCGGGACTTCCACTTCTGGAAATTCTTTTAAAACAAGCGACCATTCGCGAAAATACGCTGTTTTAATAATCAGTTCAACCACTTTGCATCTATAATTTCGTGTTTTTAAAGTATCTGATATTGGTATTGATTTTGAGAATTTTGTTTTTTCAATTTTTTGATAAATATCATCCTTTATAACCTGGTTAAAAAATGTAAATAGTTTGAAAGCGTTAATTTCCGACATACTTTTTTCAAATTTGAAAAAATTAATCTTATCATCATTTAAAACCTTCTCGAGTAAAATACTTTCTGGAGGATCTATATTTATATTATAACGAAGTTTTGGACTATATTTTTGGTGTTTATCTAAACGACGTTGATTAATATATTGTTTATCTAACAACCTTTCATAGTCAAGAGATGCACGACGTATTTCCTTATCTATTTTATCATATGGGGATACACCAAGATGTTTTAAGTTGTATTTCAAAGGAAAATAATTTAAACATCGATTTAATAAATATCTTGGATATTCTCGTAAATAAATACTGTAAGGTATATTCAAACAGGAAGATGAATATATATTTATATGAATTGGATCAGAAATCCTTTGATGTTTATCTTCTTCTATATTTAAAAAAGTTGTAACTATTTCATGAATAATATCACTTAAATACAATTCAGTATTGTTAAATAAAAACAATTTATTTACGTTTTTAGTCGATTGATGAATTTTTACAAAAAATTGTATAGGTTCTGTATAGATTTCTTCATCCTTAGTACTATATGAAATATCGGGGCACAATGATCGAGGTGGTAAATAAGGATAAAATGGCATATTATTACTATTATTATTATTATTATTTGTCATAGAATACATTTGAAAAGTGTATCTTATTGCACGTAATACAGTATATAATTCTTTGTGATAATTTTCACCATTAAGATAATTTTTTTCGTAATATCGAAAACTCATTTTCTTCAATTCGTCAAATTCAGGAAAATCCTTTTTTTTAAAAAAACCATATTCAAACCTAAACGGATCTTTAGAAAGATCTGAAGAAAGCAACAGTGTTAAAAAGATGCCATTAAAACTAATATTTACATTATCAGGAAGAATAAATGCATTATTAGTTAAACTTCCATGAGCATGCAATTGCAATGATACTTCTGATGCTATAACCTTATTTTGAGGTTCCAAACATTCCTTTTTAATTTCATCAAACATTCTATTTTCGCTTCTATCATAAAAAGGAAACATACCAAATTCTGGAGGCGGAAAATTCGTAAAAATATGAGATATTCTATATTGATCATCTAATGGAATCTTGTATAATTTATGCATAAAACTCAAATACTTTTCAATTATCTCATCATATTCTTTCTGTTGCTCAAGCGTTTTCTTCATTACTTCCTTCCTTCTTTATTTTACTAATTACATATAAATAAATAATAAATAATAATAAATTTTTTTATAAAAGTTCTAAAAGTTCTAAAAGTTCTAAAAGTTCTAAAAGTTCTAACTAAAAATAAACATCAATATTTTGAAATAAACTTCCCATTGAATATGTTATTTGTTTTAAAAAATGATATAATCGTCGAGCATCCGTAAAATCATCATCATGAAATTTATTTGTTGACCGAGCATTATCTTCATTATCTTCATAATAATTTCTAATATCAAATACCTCAGTCTTAGATAAATCGTCCATTGTCTCCAAAGTATGTAAAGCTTCATTCCAACTAAAATATAAAAAATCTCTTTCACCAATTGTATTACTATCATTATTATTATAATTATAATGAAAATGTGTGTAAAAAAATAAAATAATACAAGGTACTAAATCCAAATAATATGTTTCATGGTATAAATATGGCCGAGGACGAGTTAAAACATCATCTTCTAATTTATTTTCAATATCACGACGAATACGTGGTGGTTCTGCAACTTCCGGTGGGGCCGTTAGAATACTTGTATATTCACTAAATATCTCTCTTAATGGATTACCCTCTTGTGTAAGATAATTTAAAGCACCGTAATTATAAAATACAGAATAAATATCATTCTCCAATTCCGATTTTCCTTGGTGATTTTTTACCATAAAATTTAATCCATTCGAACCTTCTTCATATAATTCACAAATATACAAAATGTGCAACATAAAGTTATAAAACGGTGGTTCTTCGTTTATTTTCGTCTTTCTATTAAAATTCAATTTTGCAATTTTATCAAGATACCATAAATCACATATTAAAATACCATGAAGTGATTTTGATATTTTCTCTTGTTCACTTTCAGAATATGTTTCTAATAACTCTTCAAAACTATCGTCAACATAAACCTTATGTAACCGTCGTTCTGGTGATATTTCTATTACGTCTTGACTTAGAACGTAATTAAAAACTCTGTCATCTCTTATATCTGAATTACCCGGTGTTTGATGATTTAAATTATAAAGTTGTATATAAACTTCGTCTTGAATGTTAAAAAGTAAATCAAGATGACCCAAAAGTATATTATACAAATATGAAAATCCTTGCTTTCTCTTTTTTCTAGTTTCATCATCAATTGATTTATCATTTAATCCTACAAATGCTTTGTGTAAAATACCGGATTCTATTATATTTTTTGTTTCCAGAATTCGAATTCTTTCTAACTCTTGTGCTTTAAAAAACGTCTCCTTCAATTCCTCTGACATATTTCCGGTTGTTGTTTTAATTTTTGCATGATGACAAAGTTTACGCCAAAAACGAGAAAAATAATTAAAATCAATTGAATTAAACAATTCTTCAATTTTAAATAAATCTTTTAAATTATGCAATGAATGTTTTGCATTTATAAAATTGTTTTGTTCTGCTTCCGTTTGTATTTCTTTTAAACGCCAACGATACACAATACTATTTATATCTTTTGTATTAATTACAAATGGATCCATATTAATTACAAGTGAACTACGACGAATATCCTCGTTATCATGATAATTTATTTTACGTGGTAACAAATCAAAACAACTTGATAATAAATATCGAGGATTTATAAATTGATCGTGAATATACAAATAATGTAAATTACCACATGCGTAAACAAACAATTTGGTTTTGGGAATGTGAATATGCTCACCTTTTTCATTTTTGTAAATATCAAATTTATATTTTGAAATTTTTTTGACTAAAGAACCTAAAAAATTAGTTGAAGTTGTATCCGTTATTGGATATACAGTATATTCCATTTTTGGTTTGCGATTTGTAATTGGTATTAAATAACCTAAATTAAGCGTGTCTTCATAAAATTTCATATCTCGTGTAGAAAAGGCTAAATCCGGACATAATGAATGAGCTGGAAAACTTATATATTTTTCAGAATTTAATTTATTTTGTATATTTTTAAAAATCATCATCATATACTTTAATTGATTCATTCGTGTTACAAATTTTTGTACAAGTTCAACATTTTTGTATGGCTTATCAATAATATTGACATTATATCTATTTGTAAAATTTTGATAAACATTTCTTGATTTTATATTTAATGTAGGATTATGATAACACCCAAAAGGTGGACTATGTTCAAGTGGAACAAAAACCGTTGAAAAAAAACAAATTTCAATATCATTTGGAACAATAAAAACATTGTTATATATATTACCATGACCATTATAAGTCATTAACATATCCTGTCCATCTATTTTGCGTTGTGAAGCTTTTAATTTATACTCTTCTAATAAATTTCGTAATACTTTTGGAGCTGCTCTTTCTTCTCTGTTCGTATCGTGCAAATTTAAAAAGACATCAGATGGATTAATTCTAGCACATTCAAAACCAACATTTATATATTCTTTCTCAAAATCCTTCTCTTCTAACATGATTTGATTTTTTTATTTTTTCTATACTATACAATAAGATCAAATATATTTATATTTATATATATTTAATTATTGATTTATGTAAAAATTTTTCATTCATGGTTAATATTCGTCCTGTCGCGAGATTAGTTTTAACTTCAGATTCGGACAATTATGATGATTATGATGATGACGATAATGATGATGATAATAATAATATGATTATAAATCCAAATAATTATATTATTATTCGTGATGAAAAGAACAAAAAGAACAAAAAGAACAAAAAGAACAAAAGCCACAAAAAACACAAAAAGAAGAAAAAACACAAATACAAAGAAAAAAAGGTTTATCTTCGGTTTTACTCTACAAATAATTCGTCATCAAGTTCACTACCGTTTACGTCTTCGTCGTCTTCGTCATCTTCGTCGTCTTCGTCGTCTTCGTCTTCGTCTTCGTCGTCTAAAAAAAGAATTTGGTCATGTTATAAAGGAAAAAGACCAAAAAGTACAAAACGACTAAAAAGACCAAAAAGTACAAAACGACTAAAAAGACCAAAAAGTACAAAACGACTAAAACGACTAAAACGACGGAAAAGACCAAAAAGTACAAAAAGTACAAAAAGTACAAAAAGTACAAAACGACCAAAAAGACCAAAAAGTACAAAAAGTACAAAAAGTACAAAAAGTACAAAACGACCAAAAAGACCAAAAAGACGAAGCAAATTAAAAAGACGAAGCAAGAGTTAAAAAATTAAAATATAATTTATTTATTAAAAAACCTTTAAAAAAAATGCCTATTGGTGATTTGTTTGGAACTCCCGGAACCACTACACCTAATCTAAGTGAAATTCCAATTCGCGATGTCGTAAATTTAAATTCACAATTACCAGCTAATCTTACTGATCATTTTACATTTATACCACATAATGGACGTGGGCGTGGACGTGGACGTGGACGTGGTATTACAATAGTTGGTCGTGGACGTGGTCGAGGTCGTGGACGTGGTCGAGGACGTGGATCAATTCATGCACCAAGTCCATTTGATACCGAAAATTCAATACCAGGTGAATATATTGGACAAATTGCAGATAGTAATAGTATATTAAATAGTAATGCAATTGAAATTGATCAATCACAACATGCAGCCTATACAAGAATTCCCGAATTAGTTTATCAAGCAAGTATGACAGGAAAATATACTCTTTATGAAGCATTTTTAAAATATGATATTAGTCAACAAGCTACAACACGTGTTCCAGTAAATGTCTTTTGTATTGCAGCTGCGCGAAATTTACCATTAGATGTTGCTTATGAATTACAAAGACAATTACACGCAAATGATTATGAATATGATTTTGAATATCCATTAGAAATTTATAAATTAGCCGTTAAGAAAAATATTGCACCACAACAAGCACAAGAAATTTGGTTAAAAGTTAATTCATTGCGTGCTATTCCATTTGATCGACGAAAAGAACGTGGACCAGGTCGTCCATCAAAAGCAAAAACAAATAATGGAAATAATGGTGATGATGATGATGATAACAATAATAATAATAATAATAAAAATAATAAAAAACCTAAAAAGATTACAATCGATTTTGCGGATGAAGTTCAATTAGCAAGTATTGAACAAAATGGTCAACATACAAATGCATTTGATTTAAATTTATATATGTTAGAAACAAAAACAAAAGGTGCAACTATACCATCCGCTAAACATACAAAAACACCTAAGGGCGGGGGAGGAATTGAACGAATTGGTGATTTATACAAAGATGATGAAAATAATTTATATTTAAAAGAAAAAATTTCATTATGGGTTGAAGAAACAGGCACAAAACAATTAGCTTCATTGTCCTGGCGGGATATTTTTAAAGAATATTATTTTAATCCCTCCTTTTTTCATGTTGTTGAAGCATATTACGAAGATCACCCAAAATCTAAAAGTAGACTGGAATCCAAATTTTCCAAATTAAAACGATTATTCAAAAAAAATCCTAAAATAATAAATCTGACTTAACATAACAACTTACTTTCTTTTTTTTTGTTATTGAATTGCTTCTTTAAATTTATCTAATGCTTTAAATGCATGATATAATGGTGATAATTTATCTTCTTCTTTGTTATAACCAAAATATTCAGGTAATGGGAATAAATTTTTCTTTTTTTCTTTCTCCGTATTAAAAAAAACTTTACGTAAATCGACATACATTGATCGATAATAACTTTGATAGAAAAAATGAAAATGAAATGGAGCATTTTGTCTCATTTGATTTGCTTCATCCATATAACGACGAGCTAATTCTCGTATTCGAGGTTCTTGTTCTATAAATTCATCTTTTTCTATACTTAATGCTCGATTTTCTTCAATTAATTCACGAATTTTTATTGCTAAATCTCTTATTGAATCACGAACTTCATTAACACTTTCCTTTGTGTTTTTATCTTTACATATAGATTTCATTTCATCTTCTAAATTTTTAATTTTTTCTTCATTCTGTTCAATAAGACCTGAAATTTTTATATATCTACCTAAATTAAAATTTGCACGCATTATTTCACTTATAGAGTCATACATTTTATTAAATTTATCTAAACGATAATAATCATATAATCGTTGTTCCTTTAGATCAACTTTAATTTGTAATTCATTTTTTTTGTCATAAATTTCTCGAACAATTTCATCCAAGGGATTTGGATAATAATGCATCTCTTCTAAATCTTGTGCTATTTCATCATCAGTACGATTATTGTATAATGTTTTTGCTTGTTCAAAACCAACTTTGGTTTTTGTGTTTAAATGCAAATCATCAGCATGATGTTCCGCCCATTGCTGAATTTGTTTATCTTTAATTATCTCCTCAAAATTTGAATCCTCACAAATTTTTTTTTCAATTTCTTCATAAGTTAACGGTGTTTCATAATCATCACCATCACCTTTCATATAAAAACCATCTCGAATATATAAATCATTTTCCTCACGTTCCTTTTTTAATTCAGCACGACGACGTTTTATAAAGTCTTCATTTTTTAATTCTTGTGGTGTAAATCGCGCATAACCATAATTTTGTGGATTTGTTTCATCTTGCTCAAATTGTATTTCATTTTCATCATCAACAACCGTTGGTAAATATTGACGTAAGACTTCTAATTCATCATGCATATAAACTATTGATTTCATAACAATTGTACGATCTTGATCTTCATAATAATTAATTTGTAAATCAGGAATTGTTGTTTTTGATATTTCATTTTTATTCGTTTCTAATTGATAATAATTGCGTGGAAGTGTTGTTAATCCACGATATAATGAAGTATTAAATGGCCATTGCATATCCATTGGTTGATTTGATCGGGGAGCTAAACGAATACGCTTATAAGCCATTTGATAAATTTTTGTATTATCATTATCCTTTTGTCCAATTGTTCGATACATTAAATGATTATAATCAAACATATTAATATTGTCATTAAGCATTGGTTCAATCTGTGGTGTTTGATTCGATTCCATTCTTGTAACGTAATTATCGTCCAAACGGATTTCAGGTGGACACATAACTAAAAATTGATCCTGAATTATTGGATCGACCTCATTCAAATTTTTATTTTTAAAATAATTCTCAAAAAAAATCTCCTCGGTTTTGGTTTTGGCTGGTTTTGGTTTTAAAAGAATCTCTGATATTTTTTTACTTGTGAATTCTTTCATTCCACCCAAATAATGATAATATTGCATAAATAAACCACATTGACAAACCAAATAATACTGAAAAAAAGTTAAAAAATGGTAATATACAATATATTCACGACGATTTTTAAATTTACCCTCTTTACCATATTTTAACAAATCATTAAAATCTCTAACCGTTGTCCATAATTTGTGATATATATTTCTCGGACGGTCTACTAATTTTTGTATATTGCCATCATTGCTAAAAAACTCATTAATATATTCTGTATTTATAGTTGTATTATATACCTTAAAATGAGGATAACTAGATTGTAATTCATCATTGTTAAAATAAAAATCATAACGTGTTAATATTATAAACATTTTCATTGCATTCAATAATAAAATTCTCTGAAATGTTAAACTAGTGCTATTGTTCAATAAACGATTAATGCGATAATTTAAGGGAGCAAAAAAATAAGATGACGCATTGCTCGTAAGATATGAATAAAAAGTACGTGTAACTTCATTATGATAATTAAATGTGTTCATTATAAAATTTGAACGATTTAGTGAAAAAGATAAATTATCATTATTGTTTAAAATAATTCCTAACCCTAATACATCCTTGTCATATTTGTTTGCAGTATAATAAGTAAATATTTCATCAAAATGAACGATTAATGAACCATATATTTCATAAGAAATATCTTTAAATGTATAAAGATAAATTTGATTATCAAATTGATAAAGTTGTATAATTTTATTATATGCTTGATAATTCTTTTCAGGAAAATCTTGTTGTTTACTCGTTATATATCGTTTTAATAAACAACGATGAAGATATTCTAAAAAAACATAAGGTAAACCTGGAGAATTATGATAACTTGAAAGGACAAGATGATTTTGTAATGCTGCAATTAAATTACTTATTAATTTAAACATTATTGTTGTATTATTAATATTAAAATCATATTGCTGCAAATCTTTACGAATATCAATTTCAAAATATTTCAATCGTGTCAATAGAATCCTGTATTTCTTCTCACATAATTTACGATATTCATCTACACTCATACGACGTGTAGTATCCCTAGGTACAAAACGAAATTGTTCCTTTTCCCTTCTATTATTAATTAAATTGTATTCCACCCATTTTGATACATCTTCGTGACTTGCGGGTTCACATAAAAATTCTAAAAAACGACGATGGTTTCGAATTTTGTTATACAATTCTGGATTATTTTTTTTAAACTGTTCGGAAATATGAATATTATTGAATAATAATTGAAAATCAATTTTTTTGATGTATTGCAAAAATATACCTGTTGCTTTGTCAAATTTATTGTTTTTAATAAATGGAACCATTACATTAGGAATAGACGGATTATATGCCTTAATATAACCATTATCATTCCATGCATACTTATAATAAATTAAATGTAAACGTTTAACTCGAAGGGAAATTCCATATTGTTGTGATTCAACCGTTAAAAGCGAATTTGGATACATTAAATTTAAACTCTTTACCATTGTTATTGCCATTGATGCATAAAATGTATTTACCGGTGTAACACCATGAATCCATCCAATAGTATTTATATTACCGTATTGAATATCATTTGCAACAATATTAACTCGTGGTCGTGGAGTTTGTCCTTGTGAATAATCCATATCTGTATAAACTATATAAGGAATATTTATACGCAGGGCTGATTTAGCAATATTAATTGAAGTTGTCTTTTTTTCGCGACGTTTTGGAAACAATCGCTTTATTAAACGATTTGTAAACATATTTATGTTAAAATTTAATTTTGGTTTTTTTTCTTAATTACAAAAATAAATTTAAAATAAATATTAACTTTCAACTTTCAGCAAGTTGACGTTGACGACTTATTATTACAATTTTAAATATCTGCACAAAAAATAAAATTACCCAACATAATAATAAAAAGAAGGTTGCAATTTTCTTCGCCTCTTCGCTTTCTACAAAACCATAACCCAAAATACCTGTTAAAAAGATTAAAATTGTATACGTTATTAAAGACAAAGAATAAGATACCAAATCATCCGTAAACGTAAATACTATATTATCAACTTTTGCTCGTTTCTGTAATGCCTCTTCACGCTCTTCCTCTAATTTAGTCAAACGATCAGACATATTTTGATTTGATTTAATTTAATTTAATTTAATTAACCTAATTTATTTTTTTTTGATTTTTATTATTCTTCTTATTATAAATTTACCAAAAGTTGATCATGTTTTAATACCATATTGCTTTTTTCAATCGTCATCTTGTGATATTTGCATAACCCAACATTATATAAGAAATTTTCCTTGTTGTTCATCATAATATTCTCATAACGTAAATGATTACGTTCTGATTGAGCCAAATTTTGACAAGAATCAATTATGCACATATGTCCATAACAATAATATTTATGAGAAAGACGAAAATTATGACAATCTGATAAAATACATTGAGGAATTTTATCAACAATTGAGCGTAAAAACCGTTGACGAATTTGAATATGCTTCATACACAACGGTAATAACTTACAATGACATTCCGTTTCAAGATTCACCGCCGGATGAAAAATACGACAACGAAAATACGTTGCAATTAAATCCACATCCATTAATTCAACCGATCCTTTATAATGCTCAAAATAACATTCACTGTCACATACCTCCTCATAACAATATTTTACACAACATAAACCATCATATGCCTCTTTAAATACAAAATTCTCAGCCATTAAATCAGTTGGTAATTTTTCAAAGGTTGATTGCCATAATACACCACCTTTACGATGCAATGATAATCTTGCAAATGTATCCTCCACTTGAAGAAAATGAAGAAAATTATTTCGAATATTAATCTTGCGGAGATTTTCATTACCATTACCATTATTAGTATTATTACAACCACCATAAATGCGAGTTAAATCATTTCCACTTCCATTAACATTAACATTAACAGACGAACCAACAACAAATGAACCACCAACAGATGGAACTACCGGCAACGGTAAACACAAACATTTCTCCATTGTCGTTGTCGTTCCTTCTTCAGATTCAGATAATGATGATGATGATGATGATGATAATTGACTTTTTGATCTTCTCTTCTTTGTTGTTGCTGTTGTTCTTGTTGTTTTTGTTGTTTTTGTCGTCATCTCATTCAAATCGTCTTGATTCTTATTCTTATTCTTATTCTTATTTTTATCCTTATCCTTATCCTTATCCTTTTTCTTAATGTTGTTGTTGTTATTGTTATTATTATTATTTATCGTTGTTGTTATATTCGTTGAAGAAGTTATAACCTTCATCTCGCTCTTTTGATGATGATGATGATTATAATTATTGTTATTCTTATTGTTGGTAGTGATTGTCGTCGTTGTTGTATAACGAGATAATTTGTGCTGTAATTTTATTGCTTCATTAAGTGATTCAGGTAATGAAGATCGACGTTTACTCGTGGACGTCATCCTTAATCATTAATTATTTTAAACTTAAGTTTGAGTTTGAGTTCGCTACTAAATAATCCACTTTCATTGATAATTCCTTAATGCTCTCAATCAAAACTGCAATTATGCCATGATAGTCAATTGATAAGAATTCAGAGTTTGAATTAGAGTTTGAGTTGGAATTGGATTTGCTTCGTCTTCCCGTCGTCTTTACAATCGATGTCAATCCAAGCGAATCTAATAACTCATTTGCCAGTAAACCACATCGCCGATCATCCTGGCGTCCACGCAAACTATACTCAACACCACGCATCTGTAACACTTGCGACAAACAAGATCGCGATGAAAGATACCGTATATTCTCTTTCATGCGCACATCACTTGTTGCATTCACTGTATCACAATAAATATCACCATCGACTCCTAAACCACCATCAATACGCATCGTGCCCGTAGTTGTACTTGTTGAAGCCTCTGTTGTATTCAATATAGTAACCAATACACCACCTGCCGTATTATTAAAACGGTATTGGCCATTTGTGCCCGATCCAGCAGTACCTACCGTAAAATCAATATTTCCACCATCAACTCCACCATCACCAGCTGTAAATGAAAAACTACCCCCATTCGTTGACGTTCCATCCCCAGCAGTTAAATTTATATTACCACCATTTGTACCTCCATTACCACTTATCAATACAATATTACCACCATTTGTTGAACCAGTTCCGGTTGTTACACGAAAAAGACCACTTGCATCACTTGATGAATTACCTGTATTAAATGTAATATCTCCTGTATCACCACCACTTGCTGTTCCTGTTCTAAAACTTATTAAACCAGATAATCCTACACCATCACCCGTATCCAATACCACATTTCCACTTCCACCAACAGTTGTATTACCTGTCAAAAGATTGATAGTACCTGTAGAGGTTGCCGTAGTGCTATTTGGACTTTGTATTGTAATATTACCTTGAGCACTAATTCCAGATGTTTCATCACCTGATCTTATAAACACATTTCCACCTTGAAATCCATTACCACCTATTATACTTACAGGACCACCTACACCATTATTTAAATGCTCTGCACCAAGAATTGTTATTCCACATGCAGTTCCACCAGCTAGAGTTCTACTCACAGCTTCCATTGTAAACGTTGCACTTGCTGCATCAACACCAACCAACATTTCAGGAACAGTAGCAGAATCTGTAAAACGAAATACACTTAAACTTGCGGCCGCAAATCCATCCGATCCATCATTATACTGAATATCCCCAGTAGTCCCCGCAGCAACTCCGCTAGGTATTGACCAACTTAAATTTCCCGCACCGTCATTTGTTAACACTTCACCTGCACCCGTAGCCTGTGCGGCAGGCCAAATTACACTGTATGCACTCGTACTCGCTTCCGCACTTTGTGCAAATACATTACCACTCACTGAACCTTCTAATCCCAATGATCCATCAGTTCGTAAATTACCTCCATAAATATTCCCTGTTGCACCTATACCATTCACTACCCTTAAAGTCCCTGTTGTTGAACTTGTTGCATTTTCGTTCCCCGATAAAATTACAATAGAATTATTAGCAGCTGAATCACGAAAATAAAAATTTGCATCCGCACCACCTGTATATGCACCATTAAATATCATATCACCCGCAATTGTACTTGTTGAACCTAATGTAAAAATAAGACTACCACCTGTTGCACCAGCACCTGATGCATCTGCTGCACTTAATGTAATTGAACCACCATCTGTTCCCGCACTACCAACATCTGCACAAACTATTGATATATCACCACTTCGAACTCCACTCACACATCCACCACCACTTATTGTTACATCTCCACCACTTCCATCATTTGATAAACCACCACGAATTACTACTTGTCCTCCATTACCAGTTCCTGTTCCACCTGATACATCACCACCAAGTAATTCAGCATTTCCACCATCTGTATTTTGAAATCCTTGTCCTGCATTTATTACTATACCACATCCATTACCTGCACCAGCTGTATCAGATACACCAATTATACTAGCATCATCATTTAATGATCCCATACGAATAAAACATGTTGCACCATCTGTAAATGTAAACTCAGATATAGTCGCTGCAGCAAATCCACCTGATCCATCATTATATTGAATATCTCCGGTAGTCCCCGCAGCAACACCACTAGGTATTGCCCAACTTAAATTTCCCGCACCATCATTTGTTAACACTTCCCCAGCCCCAGTTGCCTGCGCAGCCGGCCAAACTACGCTGTATACTGCTGTGCTCGCGTCAGCCTCCTGACTAAACAAATTTCCACTAATTGATCCCTCTAAACCTAACGTCGTCGTTGCATTAATATTACTTGCATAAATATCCTGATTTACACCTAATCCACCAGATAAAATACGTAATGTACCTGTTGATGTATCTGTTGCATTTTCACTTATACTATAAACAGATAATAAATTAGTTAATCCTGTCGAATTTTGCCAGAAACAAAATTCTTCCGCAGTTGCATCACCCGGACGAAATTCAATTACGCCATTTGATGTTCCTCCAATACCTACCTGAAATTCTATATTTCCTCCATCTCCTGACCCACCTTGACCAGTTATTACATTGAAATTACCGCCATTAGTAGATCCATCGCCTGTTTCCAATGTCATACTACCTCCATCTCCCGTCCCAAGCGTTTGAGCGCCAGATTGTAAATTTAAATTACCACCATTTACTCCTACACCATTTCCACCATCACCACTACTTATATTAAAATTACATCCTGCTAACGTGACACCATCTGCGCTATTCATAGAAAATGAACCATCCTCAACTCCAACATCTAAAGAACTTGATGGATCACCATCTGTATAATTAAATAAAGACAAAGTCGCGGCAATAAAATTACCCGAACCATCACTTAATTGAATATCACCAGAATTACCTGCTGAACTTACACTTGCAGGAGTTGTCCAAGTTAAATTACCTGCACCATCATTTGTTAATACTTCACCAGCACCTGTTGCTTGAGCATCTGGCCAAATTATCGTATACGTAGTCGTTGTATCATTCGCTTGTTGACTAAATACATTTCCACTTACACTGCCATTTAAATTTAATAATGTATCACTTGTTAATTCATTCGCGTATACAGTTCCTGTAATACCTACCCCGCTAATTACTTGCAAGGTACCAGATGAGGTGGTAGTTGCGTTTTGCGGACTACCCAAAACAGTCATTAACGCAGTTGTTGTTCCTACCTCATAAAATTCATAAATTCCATCATTTGTTCCACCTTGTCCTACAGAAAAACTAATTGAACCACCATTACCAGAAGTACCATCCCCCGCATTTAGCTCAATCGGCCCACCATTCGTCCCTCCAGTACCTACCGTGAAAAAGATCCCTCCTGAATTTCCATTTCCATTTCCAGTTATTATTGACACCGAACCACTGTCTTGTAAGACTGACTCACCGGATTCAATGCTTACTGACCCACCATTTCCACCACCAACACCACTAGTTTGATCGCCTGCATATAATCCTAGATTCCCTCCCGGATTTGTACCTCCTGTAGTAACACCACTTTGTATATCTATTGAACTTCCCTGAGTACCACTATTTATTCCATTTAATTCAAATGTTCCACTTGCAACACCAACATTTAAACTACTAATTGGATCACCATCAGTAAAATTAAATTGAGATAATACAGCTGAAGTAAATCCACCAGCACCATCACTTAATTGTATATCACCAATAGCACCCGATGATGGTGTATTTGGAGGAGTTGTCCAAGTTAAATTTCCTGCACCATCATTTGTTAATACTTCACCAGCACCTGTTGCTTGTGCAGCTGGCCATATGACACTATATGTTGCTGTATTGACATGAGCTTCCTGACCAAATATATTTCCACTAGTTGTTCCAATTAATTCATAACGATTACAATTAGTTAATTGAACACTATTAAATGGTCCACTAGTTGAAAATAATGTAAATGTTTCATTACTTGCTGTCCATTGTGCATTAATATCAATACCATTAGATGTAAATTCTACTGTAGTTGATGTTAAACTAGATGTTGCCATTTAATTTAATTTAATTGAATAAAAAATAATAGTTTTTTTTACCCCTCTTTATGTTATTTATGTTATATTAATTATATTATTTAAGGTTATAAATAAAAACAATAAAAATAAACCACGTTTCAATACACCTAAATCGGAAATATCAATTCCTAAAAATTTAAACTCAATCCAATTCCGTTGCAACGTCTCATTCAATGTATGTAAATCCAACATAGTAGAATTTTCCTCAATAAGATTTAAAACTACTAAATCAAAATCTTTTTCTAACTCAAAATGACGAATTAAATCATTTAAATTATAACGACGAATGTATTTTTGTAAAACTTGTTTATTATAGATTAATGCATATAATCGTTCCTGTTCATTTGATATTTGTGTAGTCATATACATATAAATCATTAATATTAGCATAAAAAATAAATAAATTGTCCATGGAAATCGTCGATAATATCCGTTGCTCAAATCACTTAAAAACAAAGCAAATGACATCGTACTCAAAATTACAAAAGATGTAAATAAATTTTCCATTTGATTTACACTATGACGAATATCTTCAATCATCTCACTTGTTTCTTCCACAACACGATTTAAACTTAATTCATTTAATATTTGTGATTCTAAACGATTCACATATTCTTTAATATCATGTAAATGATAGTAAAATACACAACAAAAACACATTAAATTTAATCCAATAATAATTGTAATAAAATAACTACGAAACGCAACAAAACATAATGCAAGAATTTGAATATAGACAGGATACGTATAAAAATTAGGAAAAATACCATCACTAAAATACAATAAATACAATATATCAGACAAAACCTTAAAAATCGTAATAAAGTGAATCATAATAAGTAATTTTGATACAATAGGATCAACATCGTCCGAAGGTAATCGTTGAATATAATATTCAATGAAATGATCCGTTTGAAAATATAAAAATGCAAATATATACTGTAATGGATATATTAGATGATACAAAAAGAATCCATAATAATAATTTTTAGATAATGATAATGATGAATCTGAATCTGATAATGATGATGATGATGATGATGATGATGATGATGATGATGATGATGATGATGAATGATAATAAAGAGAATCAATAATAAAATAAATTGTATGCACAGCAGGCATTGAAAGTATACTAAATATCATCAAAGTATATAACCAAGAAAACAAAACACAAAAAAAATAACGATGCTCTAAAGTAAACGTAGCATTACTATTATCATCAGATTCATGACTACTTCTTCCATCCTCACATGCTGATATACTACTATTCTTATTATTATTTTCATTGTTATTATTCATATTATGATCAGTATAATTCGTAATATTTGTAAGATTACTATTATTGTAACGGATCATCGTTGTAGAATGGTGATTTTTATTATGTTTACGTAATTTTTTGTAATATTGTAATTGCTCATATAACCGTTGACGGGATTCTTCCGCTTCTTTCTTTATTGTAGATGATGATGAATAAGTATTATTATTACTACTATTATTATTACTATGATTATTTATATTCATCTCATTCATTTCATACTCATTATAATTTCGTTTTATGGATTGCATTAATCTTGTTATTTGTCGAGGTTGATCATGCAATAAACATTCTTTTTCTAATTGTGTAATAACACGTCCAATACGATTTTTTGCAATATATCGTCGAGTTAAAAAATTATATAAATTTTGCTTATATTGTATACTTTGACTAATTCCACTCGTATTACCATTATTATTATTACCATTAAAATTAAAATTAAAATTACGAGTAGAATTATTCATCTTCTTCTTGTTAATTTTACTATCATTTGAGGAAGACGATAATGAGGAAGATGAACCTGGTAAAAAATCTAAACACTCCTCTAAATCATTTAAAAATAACGGACGATATCCCAAAAAAACAAGTAATTTTTTGTATAATTCCATTATTATACATCTATACATATATACATATATACATACATACATACATACATATAAATTTTGATTTTGCAAATTTTGATTTTGCTTAAATACAATGGATAATGAATTACCACAGCGTTTTTTTCAACCTCGACAATTTTGTTCTTATTTATCACAACAACATGTCTTTTTACAATTTCTTGTCATTTTTGTAGGTATTTTTGGTGTGCTAATAACCCTAAACATAAACAGAAATATCATCATATATCATAAACATAAACCTAAACAAAAAAGTATATTAAATTCATTCAATCAATTTGTATATACCGCACTATTTATCATACTTATACTCTTACTTTTTTTCTCGGTTATTACTTAAAAAGAAGGAAAAAAATTAGAATGGGATATAAATATACTCTCTTTGTTGTTATCGCGGTTACAGTAGGATTAATTTTAATTGGTTTTGTTGTTGGTTTTCAACTCAAAAAAATAAAAGATAAAACAAAACCAGTTCAAATACCTGATACAAATGAAACGTTTCTAGTTCAAAATAATCCAAATGAACCAGAATGGATTGCAATAGAAGTAGCAAAACGATTATCCAATTTAGCAAAAATAGGTGATACCATTGTAAGTTATATGCAACGATATCAATTACCTGATGCAGAAATTGCACAACGATTAGCAAGTCGTTGGAAAACAATAAGAAATAATCCATTTGGATTACGTGAAACAAGTAAAATAGAACAAACAGCTGCTTATACAGTTAATAAAGGTGAAGAATTACGAATATGTATACGTGATCATACATCATCATCAACAAACAACAACAATTCGTTTCAAAATGAAAATACTGGTGTAATGGTATTATTACATGAATTAGCACATCTTATGTCTGTTACATATGGACATAATTTAGAATTTAAGAAAAATTTTGCATATATTACAAAAATGGCAGTGCAATTAGGATTATATAATTATATAGATTATCGAAAACATCCAACAAATTATTGTGGAACAGATATTACACATCCACCTTTTTTAATTGATGATGATTAATATTAATATTAATATTAACGTCTACTCCTCTTACGACGACGTTTACTTCCTCCGGAAGATTTACGACTTTTTACTATTTTCCAAGCTTGTTTTAAAGTTTTAGCCTTACCCCCTTGATACAATCTCATTGCTTGCCCTGCCATTTTATTACCTTTACGTTTAGATCCTTTCTTCTTCTTTGATCCAAATCGAGATGAACGTCGTTTTTTACGTTTACTACTTTTTTTACGTCTTTTTTTACTCTTTTTACGTGAAGTTGGACGAGATGGCCATCCACCCTCTTCTTCATCATATACTTCATCTTCACGACGAGTCTGACGTTTACGTTTTTTCGTTGATTTTTTACGTTTTCGACCAAAACCTCCTAATGAAAATCCACCAACACCAAAATCACTTTCCATATTATCACCTGGAACACGATTATCACGATGAAGCATTAATATTCCATCATCTGGATCAATATATGTATTCATTGCCGAAGATGATCGTTTACTACCTCGACCGCGTTTACGTCCACGTCGGGCTCCAAATGAACCCCCCCAACTACTACCAAAATCATCATCATAATCATCATATCCAAAACTAGAACCATAATACATCTCTTCTGTATCTAATGGTTGATAACTATCAGTATTAAATCCAAAAGAATTATTTGTAATATTATTATTATTATTATTATTATTATTATAATTAAACATACAATACACAATTTACTCTAAAAAAATATTACACTTACTCAAAACAAAAGAAAATAAAACTTTTCTTAATTTAGAATTTTTATTTTGAGTCCTAGTTAATAAAATACTAACAAAAAAAATATTCGTAATAAAAAAATTCTATAATAAAATAAAATTGGAAATTATTAATAATTAATTCTTTTTTGTGGTTTTTTTTTTCGGTTACATCTCTTTACATCTATTAATATCAATTAATATCTATCAATATCAATTATAATCATGCCGCATTATAATGAAGCCAGAAGAAGAATTTTACAAAATTTAAGAAGAAGTTCTCAAAGTTTTAAACGTTCTAAGCGTTCTAGGAGTTCTAAAAGTTCTAAAAGTTCTAAAAGTTCTAAAAGTTCTAAAAGTTCTAAAAGTTCTAAATTTAGCAGGAGAAAAAGATTAGCTAAATATAGGAAAAAAAGATCTAACGCAATGTATTTTGGTAAATCTTATACAAATAATAATGATAATGATTCACAAGTTCTTATTGCCCCATTTGGTCCACCTCAACCATGGATGGTAAAAGTTCCAAAAGCACCTTCAAGTTCAGCTCCTCCACCAACTAGTCGATTCGGAAAAAAAAGATCCAAAAAAAGATCACGTAAACGACAACGTAAACGCTCAACTTCCTACACGACCACAGACGACGATAATGACGATAATGATGATGATGATTATGATGATGATTATGGTAGTTCATTCGGTGGTAGTTCATTTAGTGGTAGTTCATTTAGTGGTAGTTCATTCGGTGGTGGTGATGGATCTTCTTATTCTCCTTCTATTTTATCAAGGTCTTATGGTGAACGAAATCTTCGAGATCGACTTGGAAGCGGTGAAAGTATGCTTAGTTCCGTTCGTTCAAGATTAAGAAGTGGTTTAAGTCGTATTAGCAGTGGAGTTAGTGGTGGACTTAGTAGACTTAAAAACAAATTAAGTAATCTATCCAATAAATTACGAATGAAAGGAAGAAAACGACGAATTGGTAAATTTGATACTTTTGTTGATTTAGGAGAAGGAAGTTATAATGATGATGATGATGATGATGATAATAAAAGTATTTTATCAAGTATGTCAGGAGGTACCGATTATAGTAATTTAAGTGATTTAAGTGGATATCGATCCTCTTCTATCAGTGATTTTGGTAATAATAATAATAGCCATACAAAAGCTTATATACGTAAAGTTTTATTTAATAGTAGATTTGGTAAAAATAGAAATAGAAATAATAATAACAATTCTAATAATGGAGCAGAGGAACAACAAATGGAATTAGCATTTAATCCTTCAGGTTATTTATCAATGTGGAATGGGCAACCCAGAATACCTCCACCATCATGGAATCCTTTGTTATTACAAGGAAGTAATAATGTAATGATGGGTATGAATGATCCAAAATTAGATCAAGTTGCCCGTTACCAATCTTCTAAATTAAAAAATTATTGAAAACTCGACCACACAAAAAGATCCATAATTAAAGTTTGAAATACTAATAAACCACTTGCAAATAACGCAAATCCAAATTTTATTCGATCGTGTAATTCTAATTTAGAATAAACATCAACCCAATTCGATAAGTATGCAAAAATACATATTGCACCCACTGCTGTAATAAATAAACTTATTGTTGAATAATATTTTGGTATTCCTTTAACTAATGTCATTGGCCATGATAATGCTCCGGCATAAAATAAACTAACACCACTCCATAATAAAATTACATTTATCTTGTTTTTGTCCTCTTCATATCGTAAATTTAACTCAAATGGAAGATAATAAATCAATAAATACCCACCAAATAAAAAACATAAAAGAAATAAAATTACATAGAGCCGTTGAAATAAATAATCCGTTGCCTTTTGTCCCCAAAAACGACTTTTATCATCAAAATAACTTAATAAGAAATATTCATACAATACCATACCCCCACATATTGTATTTACACTCAATAATTCTTCATTGTATTGATTAACTTCAAGTTTATTCTTATTATTATTGTTATTCTTATTGTTATTATTATTAATTTCCATTCGTTTTCTCCGTTTCTTCTCGTAAAATAAAAAAAAGAATTATTCTTTTAATAGTCTTTGTTGTTTTTTTGTTGGTTTTTATCTAATACTAATACTAATACTAATACTAATACTATATTTTAAACGATTAAAAAAATTAACCAATTCATTCATTTATTTGTAATATGATAGAAGAACAAGAACGTAAATGGGTTGGTTTAGGTGGTTTTTTGTTTTTGTTTTTTGTGGGGGGTGGTTAAATAAATATAAAGATTATCAACAAATCCATTCAATCACAATTTGAAACATGAAACAGTTTTGTTCGTCATTAATTAAATCATCTTTAATTAAATCAAAACAAGACAAGACAAGACAATGGAGCAAGAATATACAAAAGAGCAATTTTTTCAGGATTTTAAGGTAAATGGGAAAGAGTTCTCATTAATGGTTTACAATAAGATGAAAAAATTTAATATAATTGATGAAACATATTTTCAAGATACAAAGAGACGACTTGAGCAAGGAAAAATAAATCTTGCAAAGAAGCATGTTTATACAAAGGAAACAGATGAAGAAGATGAGAATAATTTAAAATTAGCTTTGTCATTAATTGCTCAAGCACCCACTTTAGAAGGTCTAATAAGTGAATGTAATAATTTTTTAATTAAGAAGGCAATAACTATTGGTAATGAAGAATATCTTGAGCTTATTTTATTGAATAAATATCTTGTGTTTGATACAGTTGATATTCATTATTTTTTTGAAGTTTGTGCAGTTAGAGGATTTTTGGCATGCACAAGATTATTATTACAAGATCGTCGTATTGGATCGGATTTAAATGCACAATCTTATGGATTATATGTTGCGGCAATAACAAAGAATGATGTTATCGCAAATGCTATAATTGATCATGGGAAATTGCAAAAACTTGAGAATATTAATAAATTTTATGTTATCTTATATTGTTATTGTTTGCATGCAAATGAAAAGATGGCTCATAAATTAATTGATACGTATAATCTTGATTTATCATTTAATGGATTCTTTGCAATTTTATTAGCGGTTTACAATAAACATTATGATTTTTCATTTAGTTTATTTTTTCGTGATGATGCAATGTTGAAATTGAAGGAAATTATTGACAAAATAGACGAAAAGACCAAGACCAACAAAGACAAAGACCAAAATCAAAACCAAGACCAAGATCAAGATCCAAAAACAACACAAAGAGCAGAAGCATAATTTAATTTTATCTCATATCTATCTTATCCTAATCATAATATCCAAATAATCATAATATCATATCCAAATAATCATTAATATCCTAATATCCTATAAATAAGATTTTAGTAAAGAAGAAACTTAAGTTGTTACAATCAAAAATGGTTACTGCTAATAAAGAAGGACGGCTTGCGGTGGAAGAGAACGGGAAGTTAAAGTATTCAACACTTGAAGATTTTATTCTTGTCTTATTGGAGAAATTGGAAAAACCATTTTGTGTCCAAAATAAATCCCCAATTCTTGCACATATGGCCAAAACACTTGAAGATAATTTGCGTGGAAAGATTGATCGTGCTGTAGATCTAATGAATGACGAACATCGGAATATAATGTTACCATATTGCGAATTGATGCTTGATCATAAGAACGCATATGAAGAATTATGTAGATTGACCAATGATGAAAATGATGTGGAAATACTGAATGATGATAATGATGATGATAGTAACAATAACACGAAGAAATTTCGCATGCGCATTCGTTCAAAAGATGCCATTGTTGTCTGTTTTGCGGTGGAAAAAGTCAACGAGAACCCAAATCTTTTAAGTTTTCGATTATTGTAATTCATAATCAAATTAAATCATAATCAAATTAAATCATAATCAAATTAAATCATAATCATAATCAAATTAAATTGATCTTTCTTTATTAAAATCATCATTATACGATTTGCGAGAAGAGGGAACATAAAAAAAAAAATAAAATGTCGCAAGAACAAGAACAACAAAAACATCATCAAGAAGAAGGGGTTGGTGGGGGTGATGAATATTTGAAGAATTGCGGTAAAGATGATTGTGGATGTAAATTAACAATTCCACAAGGAATCTTTATGATTGTTTCATCACCAACTGTAAAGAATAAATTTAAGTATAAATCATCATCGGATTTATCTATATTACTATTGTCTGCAATTACGTCAAATGTTGGATTATTATTAAGAAAGATTGGTGTAAATGATTCCAATTTTAATCATAAAAAAGTTGGACACGTGGATAATTTGGCTTTGGGAGTATTTGAGATATTACAAGAAAAGGAAAAGATTGATCAAGTGGAAAAGTATTTAAAAAGTCAGGGTTATAATGTTGTTTATGCAAAAGAGAATAAGAAATTTATTGGTCAAAATTCGGAAACTGGATCTACAGTGGAATTTGATCTTAATAAGGAAAGTGATTGTAAAAAATTACAAGAATGTTGTTGAAAGTTGATTTTCGGGACCAAAATAATCTAATAAAAATTGATTACCTTTAACACTTGTATCAAAATATATATTTGGATAATTAGGTGATAAAAATGAACTTGCACTATCATGTAATAAATAAGTTCCCCGAATTTTTGAATACATATAACCAAAATGTTCATCAAATTCAGATGTTATATTAATTTCCGATGTATTATCATTATAAAATATATTATTCACTGTTTGTGGAAATGCAATCACAAAATTACGTGAATTACCAAATCCACTTAAACTCATATTAGCATACATTGGAAATAACTTAACCAATAAATGACGATTTTGTAATTGATATACATGTTCAAAATCAACAACATTTTGCACACATTTACTTTTTGATGTTTGACGTTGATAACGATATTGATTTGATTCAATTACCGGAGATCCAATACCACGAATTTCTTCTAATACAATACCAATTGGTTGACAACAAGATGGAACCATTGGTGGATCTTTACCATCTGTTGATACCATTACAATACATCCACCTTGATTTCCTTGATATTTTGAATAAACATCTTGTAATATATTTTTATTATTTCCTTGTAATAATGTAATTTCTTTTGCAGATGGTCCATAAAATTGTGATAATGTTACATTACCAACCATATACATTGAACTATAAATATATGAACCAGCAATTACACGTTGATTTTCATATAATGTTATACGTGCACCTTTAATACGAAAAGGTGGTGATGGATTAATTGGAAATTCACTATTGGTTGGCTCAAATGTTGTTTTTAATGGACGAGGAATAGTAATATTTAAATTTGGATTCCAAAAATCTTCTGTTAAATAATATTGAGATAAATAATTACTAAATGGACCACGTAAACGATCTTCACGATTTAATACAACAAATCCACTAAATTCAGTCATTTGAGAAGCACGATATAATGGATAAGCACCAGAACAAATCATTACAGTAATTCCTTCACGTAAAATTGGAACCTTTTGAGATAAACGATTACTTGGTGAACTTGTTGTTCGTGAAATATAACTTGATAATATTGTCCATGGTAATCCCTGAAATGTATTATTATCATCATCTGAATTAAATACTAATGGTGCATTATGTGCAGTAAAACTTTGTTGTGCACTTGTTAAATTAGTTGAAAAATAACTACGTGTATCTTGTGGTGTTCTTGATGCATTTTCTTGATTATTTATATTTAATGTTTTTGAATATATATCCGTTAAAGCAACACCAAAAAATGCATTATTACGACCCGGTTGAACACCTTCTGGTGGAAATGTTGTGCAAAATTCACCACTTTCCGCACTACCACTTTCATTATTATAACTAACTTCTGTTGATACAAAATCATATATTCCACGTCCTTGTTGATAAGGTAACATACCTAAAAAACGAACAATTACTTCATTTTCTTTACGAATACGTATACTTTGATTAAATGCTCTTAAATTACGAGTATTAAATTCAATGACATTCTCTTCTTGTAATATTGGATAAGAATAACATTGAACACCTTGACCAGCATATATTATTCCAATTGGTTCATTTGTTCGTGCATTTTCTAATAAATTACTTGGATAATTGAAAAAAGAATTATCTCTTGTTTCATCATCAACTGGTAAAACACTTCCCAAACGAGATCCTGACCAACCAAATTGAGGAAACGTATTACCTCCATTAATTACTTTTAAATTATACAAAAGATCCCAATTGAAAACAGACATATATGGATTTACACCTGTTAATGTTGCAGGTGTTACATAACCTTCTAACATACTCGTATAATTTACCTGTTTTTTAATTTGAGAAAATGCAGTAAATCCACCTAATAAAATAATCTCATAATTTTCACTTAATGTTGATATACCATTCTTACATGGATCTGCAACACGATACTTATTTATCTCACCCAACCCTAATCCTAAAATCTTTGTAAAATACCTTTCCCCCGCCTCTATTTCACTTTCTAATAATTGTAAATTATATATACTTGAATTATTTGAAAATGGTCCACTAATTGGAGGATAATATCCAGGTATTAATGCACTTAAATAATTATACACTACAAATTGTAATGTATTTTGATCCAATTGATCCAATGTTAATGATCCAAAATATGGTCCTGTATTCATTAAATTTAAATAAGAACGACTCACATTACCATGACTTATTGCACTTCCAGTGCCTAAACGACGATATTCAGGAAAACTTGTTGTGTTAATTTGAGGAACAATAAGATTTCCCAATATAATTGAACCACGTGATAATGTAAACACATATGATTGAAATACATTAGTTACATATAAATCCATTTATAATCTTATTAATTTATAATCTTATAATTTATGATTTATGATTTATTTTTATTTTTTATTAAACATCATGCAATAAATATTGTAGAAATTGCTGAGCGAGAACTTGAATTACATCTCTCTCATCATCATTTTCATTTTCATTCTCATTTTCATTCTCATTTTCATTTTCATTTTCATTTTCATTTTCATTCTCATTCTCATTCTCATTTTCTCGTTGTCGAATTATTCGTAATGTTTCCGCAATTTCAGATTCACGTTTTTGTTTTTCCTCCTCAAATGTATCATCGACAGCAGGTAATTCAGATGCATTAATTTGATTCATATTATTTAAATCATAAAATCCACCACATTTTTCATATTGATTATGAACTTCATCTATATCACCCGTTAATAAATCCGCGCAATTCAAATCTTCAGAATCAATCACTTGAAGCTGATGATTATTCATATTATTATTATTAAAACTTCGCATTGGTTCAGGCTGGGAATTTAATGTATTAGCATTATTGTTCATATCACGTAAACGAATATTCTCATATTCAATATCTGTTAATTCATGTCTGTGATAATTAATATTAATATTAGTATTATCATTAGTCTTATCATTATTATTTGTATTTGTATTTGTATTTGTATTTGTTGTAATATTATTTGCATGTAAAATTTCAGTGGGTGTAAGTATGCACGTAGAAGCTGATTCTCGTAAATTTGTTTCATTTGTAAATTTTTCCTGAAAGGTCTCAATAAATTGAATTTGATTCTCATTAGGATTCATATTTAATAAATCCGGATCAGGAATTACCTCCAAACCCTCAATATCGTACTCTATACTAGATTCTGGTGCATATCCATCACGACGAGTATTCATTAATTCCGTATATGCCCGATGAATAACATCAAAATAATCACGTGAAACAAAAGATTCAACAGGCGAAGTTTCATATTCACCATTTTCACGTTGTGATGATAATTGACGACGTCGTTCATCAATCTTATCAGGATGGTATTGTAAAACTAAATAATGATATCGAGCACGAATTTCAGCACGTGAAGCAGTCTCTGGTAAATTTAAAATCTCATATGCAGATATTACTGGATTTGTTACTGGATTTGTTATAGTATTATCCATTATATCTATATCTATCTATCTATCTTACTATCTTACTTATTTAAAATAATTCCTCTAATTTTTTTATCTTACTTAACTTAACCCTAACCCTATAATATAAATTAATTTTTTTTTATTTATAATTCATAATCTTCTCGATATATATTTGCCGTCGTAGCAGATTCTTGTCCTGAACGTTGTGCAAATGGTGTTATGTTTTCCATCGTTTGATCATTCATTGGACGTAATTCAATTAATACCTGTAAATCCAATAAATTTGTTGCATTTGACATTACATTTGCATATTTTTCCCAAGCTTCTATACTACGATCAATTGCATAATTCGCATCACGTGATACCGCATAAGGTGGTAAATTTACATATGGCATATTCATATTATACACAAAACAACAATTTAAACCACTTCCTTCTTGTAATACCAATATAATATCACCATCATTATTATTTAAACCTTGCTGATTTAATACAAGACGACGAATACTACCTGTTGTTCCATCAACTTCCTCAATATCAATTGTTGGATTTTCTTGATCCAATCGCTGAGTCTGAAATATTGTTATACCATCCGTTACAGATGTATATTTCCCACCTTTACGAACAATATCAACCGTTAATGCTGTTGTTGTTGTATTATAATCTGTTAAACGAACAATCTCTTGTAAATTTGATAACGTTGCTGTATTTAATAATCGTACCTGAGTACCATTACTTGAATTAAAATTATAACGATCTGTCTCAAATGCATAATTTAAATTAGAATATAATGTAGTCGTTTGCATATGACCCATTAATGCCTCATTTGTTACATTATACAATAAACGTAAACTATTTGCAGTTAAATTATATGTTGTAATATTTGTTCCAACAACATAACCAGAACCACCACGTTGAACATCTACTTCCGTTCCACCAGATGTTACAACACATGGACAACAATTACAATGATACCATGGACTTGGATTAATTTTATAACCACCTGTATATTGTAAATTATAAATAACATTTGCTGTTGGTGCACCTAATGAATTTACAAAATAAGCAATTGGTAAACGTTCATCACTTATAATATCTACAATTAAATTATCATTTACATTTGTATCAGCACGTATTGTAGTATAAGGACCTAATGTTTCATCATAATAAGGACCTGTTGACATAATTTCCTGTGAACCACTTAAACGATTTTCTTCATCAGGATATGAAAAAATTGCATTCTCATCACCATCTACTATTAAAATTTGATCACCTGGACGATTACCAATACCATAATCATTTATTGTTACAGAAGTTATTAATCCTGTTATACCATCAACAATTATATCAACAAATGGTGGACTATTTTCAAATGGATTAATACGTTGCACTTCAAATAAATAACCACTTACTGGAGTTCCCGCATATCCATTACCAGCACGAAGTTGTGTTAATCCTTGATTTACAGATGTTGCAAATGAACTTACAAGATAATATGCACTATTCTCTTGACTTATACCTGTTTCTAATATACGATATATAGTTCCCGGTTCTGCACGTGATATATCTTGATAATATATAGTAGGATCAGCTATATTACCAATTGGTTGTAATGCACCAGCAACATCACGAAAACGATAATATACATTATTTTGTGTTAAATTAAAACAACGAACATATGTTGAAGTTGTATAATTACTACCATTTGCAATTAATGTTAAAGTATCTGGTGGAGTTGTAAATTGAACAATACAATTATTAGATTTATATTGTGTAATTGGATTAAAATCTTCTATTGTATCTTGAAATGTTAATAAATCATCATTTGTATATCCACCACCAGGAACAATAATTACAAGTGATTCTTCTATTGTTCCTAAATTAGGTGGTGCCTCAATTGATGATGACCAAATACCTTCTATTCCAGCACCCGTTCCATCACGTAATGTTACACTACTTAAACTTAATGGATCACCATAATTTGCACCACCTTGATTTAATGAAACAAGACGATTTAAATTACGATCTGATTTAGATCCATCATATGTCCATTTTCCTGTTCCTTCAATACGTTCTAATAATACACCAATTGGTTGAGCCTTTTCAGGATTTGTTTGAACTAATACATTACGTCCACTTACACCAGGTAAATTAAAACGTTCACGATAAATCTCTTCACGTTCTTCTTCTGTTGTTGCATTTAAATAAGTTTGTTCTGCAAGTGTTGTTAAATAAGCATTTCCTAATCCAGGACTAGGACCAAAAATTGTCATTGGATGAACAATTATACTACCTTGATTACTTTGATTTAAATAAGGTAAATGTTGAACTTGTTGATTTTCATCAAATACAGTTTCAATTATTGAAATTTCTTGATCAGGTATAGTATCAAAACTTAAACCAGGTGTTCCTGTCCATCCATAATTTCCATAAGTCTTATCTGCAAAATAATCCCATGGTGTTTGACCTAATTGACCCAATGGAACAAATGATGTATTACTACTTAAACTTTCAGGTAATATTGTTTGATTTGGTCCTTCAGTCATTATATGACCTTTTACACTAGCATATACATAACTACCTGCTTCAACAATTTCACCTTGAAATAATGGAATACATGGTATTGGAACATATGTTTGATTTGTTTGACTAATTTGCACACGTTGAAAATATGACATTAATGCTATATTATATGCTGCACCAATACGAACTGTTGTTATTCCTTTACGTAATATAGGTATTGGATCACCTGGTTGATATGCATAATATCTTGGCCATGGTGCATAATAAGTTCCAGATGAATTTGGACCAGGACTAAAATATCCTTGAGTTTTTGGTATTGTTGATGTATTAATTATACTTGTTGCATTAATTGTATGTGGTGCTGGATGATTCTTATAAGAACTATATGGATCATTTTTTAATTGATCTTCATCAAATCCTAATGGTAATTTATATTGAAATTGTTGATTTAATTGTGTTGAATGATTATTATTATTATTATTATTATTATTATTATTATTATTATTACTATTAATATTACTACTTGAACTACTACTATCCAATACAACACCAAAACATACATTATTATAACCAGGATCAACACCAGGAGCTAAACAAGGTAAAATTGAATTTCCACTTAATGGCCAAATTAATTCACCAAATGGTGGATAATTATTCAATTTTGTATTAAATTCATCCGGTGGTTGAAATAATGTTAAATAATTTGGTATTCCACGTCCCGATTGATAAGGAACAACAACTGTTTCCTTAATTCCACTTAATTCATCAATTTGACTATATAATTGAACAATTGTTCCACTATAAATATAACCATCATATGGATAAATTAATGTATTATGATTTACTTGAGGATAACCCTCAATTTCTTGATTTACTTTACTTTCATCTCCTAAAAATCCACGACCACATTTTGCATAAATTATTTCACCCAATCCTTTACCCAAACATTTGTATATTATAGAATCTGTTGGATTTACATTTGATTCACCAATAATATTTTGAGTTGTATTTGTAAATTCATTTAAACTTGATAATGGATACAAATATGGATAAATTGTTACTGCAGCATTTAATGCACTTAATTTTGCATAACGATCAATTACTTGTTTACGATCATCACCTGTTTCATTATATTGTATTGGACCATTTGTATTTGTAAAAAATAAATTCTCTTGAATATTTCCACCCATTTCACTTGTTGATAAATATGATCGAGAAGTAGGTAAACCCATTAAACCAGGACCAAGATTATTACTTGATGTTGTATTTCGTCGAGTTTCATGAAGATTTCCTAAAAATACATAACCATTATTTGTTACATAAGTTGTTTCATTACTACTTGCTGTAGTCCATGTTGAATCATGTTCTTTCATAATTTTAATTTTAATTTTATTGTAATAATAAAATGACTAACTAACTAATAAAAAAGGACTAATAAAATGACTTATAAAATAAAAAAACAAAGTTATACACGAATTTGTACGTTACCATTAATTGGATCCTTATTATCAGGATCACCATAAAAATAATATGAATTATTATAATAATTTGGATACATCTTTTTAAAATCAATTAAACAAGGAAACTCTAATAAATTTACTGCTGATTGTAATACTAAATTATATTGATTCCATTCATCACGTGTAGCTTCACGACCATTAATAAAACGTTGCCATGGTGCAGGACAATCACGTTCACCCAATACTTGATAAATAGCATTAAAATCACTACCCGGTTGTTCAATTACTAAATAATCACCATAACGAACATTATTACCTAATGTATTAATTGTTGTTTGAATAATTTCACCCGTTATTGGATTTGTTATAATATCAACCGTTGTTTCAATTGAACTTAAATTTCGTGTTGGTAATAATCCATAATTACTTGTTACAGGTTGAATATAATTTGTACCTAATGTAACTTGATTAAATGTAATGGATGATGTTGCTTCATCTATTGTTAATATTTCAGCAGTAGAACTTATATTACCATCTTGATTGAATGCAAGAAGATCACCAATTTGATAACGTGATAAATCCCAACCTGATGGTGCTTCATCTGTTATACCATAATTACTTACTTCACATTCTCCTGGTCCACTTGTTTCTAAACCACATAATACAATTAAATTATTTGCACTTAAATTAAATGTTGAAATATTATTTCCTGTTGTATAATTTGTTCCACCAGATGTAAACTGTATCTCTTCCGCTGGAATTGGTGAACTTAATTCAATTAAACTATCATTATTACCACCATCAACTTGTATACGATATCCTAATTGATAACCAGTTAAATTTATATTATCATATTGTGCAACTTCAATATCTAATATTGCACCCGTTATCGAATCAACAGATAATATATTTACAATTAAATTAATTGCTCCAGTAGTATCATATATTGGACAAGTTGTTGAAAATGGTCCACCCACAACATAACCAGTTCCACCATTTAAAATCTTTAAATTCCAAAACATTACTGGACCCTGTATATAAGTTGTTGGAACAAGAGGCAAAGACATAAAACGAAAATCAACTTCCTGTGTTGTTGGAACTTTTAATATAATACTACAATCATTATTACCACTATTTATAATTAAATCATCTTGTAATGCATAATTTGTACCTATATTTGCAACTTGAATTTCTTCTACGGCACCATTATTACCAATTTTTAAAATAAAAACTTCAAAATCTGTTCCACTTCCACCACTACATGTATAGGGACCACCAACAGTATATCCACTTCCTGCAATACGAATAAAAATTCGTACATTTTGATAAAATGTTGCAGTTCGACGATTTACAAATGTTGGCCAACCAGTTGCAGGTTGTGCTAATGCAGGTCCACCTGATGGATCTGGTTGAAATGGTAAATTATATTTATATTGTTGTTCTATTGTTTGTATATTACCAAATAAACCAGTATACAATGAATTTATTACAGGTGTAAATGCAAAATTACTAATAACACCATTTGTTAATTTTGCCACAATTGTACCCGTTTGATTACTATTAATTAAACCAGGATTTAATACATTCACTTCATTTCCTAAAATATATGGTGGTAAAGGTGTGCTAGTTTGAGTTGTATTCGCTGCAAAAAAATCATCATAATAATAAAATGCACCACCACGATGATTTAATTGAACAAAATTTTGAATTAAACCAATTTGATTATCTAAAACAAAACAACAATTATTATCACTTCCTGGTTGACGAATTAAAATTAAATCACCATTACGATTATTAAATCCCATATCTAAAATTTCAATTGAAGTAATTTCACCCGTTAAAGAATCTGCTTGTATTTTTAATTTTAAATTAGATTGACGTGTATGTTGTCGAGTACTATAATTATATGTTCCACGTAAATATAAATTTGCACTTCCTCCCTTTTCATATGTTGGATAATAATATTGTGTAGGTCGACCAACCGTTACTGTAAGTCCATCATTTGTTACAATTTGTATTATTGCTAAATCACCCTTTGCAGCATTACTTGTATATACTTCTAATAAAGTTCCAATAGGATAACGATCTAAACGATTAGAATCAATACTTGTTATACCAAAAGTTGAAGAAAGACGAGTATATAATCCATATGGTGAAAAAGGATAATCTTCAGCAGTTGCTTCTATAATTAAATTATTTGCACTTAAATTAAATCCTTCTATATTTACATCACTTGTATAATTACTACCACCATAATGTAAACTAATTGTATTTGGAGATACAGTTGTATTTAATCGAACACATCCATTATTTGCATTTACATTAATTGTGCCTTCACCAAATGTTTCATTAATTACAGGTGTATATAATGTTAAAATATCATTATTGGTATATCCATTTCCTGGACTGATTAGGGTTACACCTGTAATTGATCCATTAAGATCAATACTTGTTACTTCAACAATTGCACCTGTTCCACTTCCACCAAATGTATCATATGATCCTAAACTATATCCATATCCACAAATTACTTGATTAATTTGTTCAAAATTTAATATTGTTCCTGTATAAGGCCATTGACCTGTTCCTTCAATTTCTTCTACTATATTACCAATACATAATGAACGTTCAATTGTTGCGGGAAAACGAGAAATACGATCAAATTTTTTAGATGTTGTTGAATTGATTTTATGATATTTTGCACCAGTTAATAATTCACGACGACCTGATCCACCATCATTAAATGGATTGGTAATTGTTACACCAGTTACATATATAGATCCTTGATTTGATTGATTTAAATATGGAAAACGTTTTGGTGGAGAAATTGATGGATCACGTGTTTGAATTATACTTAAATCTTGATCATGATCAACTAAATATGTAAATTGAAATGCTGGGGTATTTGTCCATCCTGTTGAACCAAATGTTGGATCACACCAATCATACCATGGATTTTCTTTACGTCCTTTACGTTGTATATGTTGATAAAATACACTTGGTGGTGGTATATTAATTCCAGCAAAATCTAACCCAGAAGCTTCTGTATATGATGCTGGTAAATAAGGTGATTCACCAATTTCATTTGGTGTTATAATATGACCCATTGCACTACAATAAACATAACTACCAATAATAATTTTTTCACCTTGAAATAATGGAACACAACTTACACTAAGATAATTTGGATTATTAATTGGTGTATTATCATCAATTGATAATTGTGGTAAATAATATGCTTGCATACCAATATTTGTTGCTGCACCAATCATACAACTTGTTAAACCATCATGTAAAACAGGAACTTGATCATTTGGTTGATATGCATAATATCTTGGCCATGGTGCATAATAATTTAAATTATAATTTTGTGGTGAAAAAATACGTTGATGATTTGATTGATTTGATGGGAAAAATTTAAATTGGGTATTAGCAGGGGGAACAGTAAATGAACTTGGATGATAATAATAGGGTTGCCAAGAAAAAATTGCATTGTCAAAATCTTCTTTTGTATAATATTCTGGAATCTTATATTGATATAATGTTGAATAATTTAATCGTGTAACTTGATTTTCTCGTTGAAATTTATTATTAATATTTATTAAAGAAGTATCTAATACAATACCAACACAATAATTATTATTACCAGGTGATACACCAGAACTTAATTGACTTGATATTAAAAATAATGGATCATTTGATTCACCACTTTTCCAACTAGGATAACCAAATGCATCACCAGCAAAATATTCTTTTGTTGCATCATATTGTTGAATACCTCGTCCTGTTGTATAAGGTAATATTTTAACTTGTTGTAAATTATTTGTTTCTTGATTTTCTTGATCTTCTTGATTTTCAAATTCAAATTGAACACACGAACCAGAATAAAGCAAACCACTATATGGCCATATTGATTGTCCATTTACTCGTGGCCGTGTAACATAAATCTTATCAATAAATTTATCACTATAATAAAATGGCATATAGGCACTTTGTCCTAATTCTGGTAAACCAATAAGTTTACGATTTGCTGCATTATAATATTCAATTTTACCTAATCCACGACCAAGATATTTATAAATGGGAAATTGTAATTGTGTTTCTAATGCTGTTATAAATTTCTCTTCATATCGTTCTGTTGAATACAAATAAGGATAATTTGTTAAATTAGGATACAAATTAAATATAGAAGCATATGTGTTTAATATATTCGTATTATCTAAAGTTTGTGGAATATAAAATAAAGGACCATTATTATTTAACTCATACCAACTTCGAATAATTTGTCCTTGATTATTTGCACCACCAACATTCATTCTTATTCGACCAATTGTATTTAAATTAGATGCATCGGATTGATGAGGTATTGTAATATTTCCATATGGACATTGAAATCGTCCATTAATTACAATAGATGCAAATTGTTTACTTCTATTATTTTGCTCTGTTGTTGTCATTTTTTTTATATTTGTGTTTCTTTTAATCTTTTAATCTTTTAATCTTTTAATCTTTTTACATTTATAAAAAAAAAGAAAACAAACCCTCAAATTTAATTAAATTTGATTTCATTTATAAGATGGACACAACAAAAACAACAATGAATTATTTTCATATGCCATTAGAAGCATATATTCAATGTGTATTAAATGCTGATACATCCACATTACAAAATATTTTACAAGATTTAGAATCAGAATTATTACCTAAATATCAACGTGCAAATCCATTAACATTTTATTTAAATCATGCATTTAATACATTTGGTGGATTAATATTAAACGATGAAGAACGACAATTACAACGTGATGATCATAATAATCATAATAATAATAATAATTGTGATGATGATGAATCAGCTAATTTATTTGAAGAAGATCAAATGCTTGAAAATTTAGCACATGGACAAAATTCTCTTTTGTTACGTGTTCATTTATTGCATCATCGTTTTCATTTAAGTAAATTAATTGAAACTTCATCGTCCACTCCTTCTGTATCATCATCATCATCATCAATAAATCTAAATCTTAATACACCAAAAAAATCACAACAACAACGTCAACATCAAAACAAAAACAAAAATACTAATACTAATACTAATACTACAAACAATAATTTTGTTTTTGAAAATGAAAACCAAAATGATTTTTTTTTACTCCGTTTTAATCGATTATTTGAAATTTTGTATTACAGTCAATTAGCTTTACGTTCAACATTATGTTTAAAAAAAGCTGCAAATCCATTATATGACAATTTACAAAATACAGATATTGGTCTATTTCGTTTTCGTTCAATTAATTATGAAGATTGTGATCCTCATCAACAATTATTAATTTATTTAAATTATTGCCTTGTTGAAGCTGGTTATCGTCGTCAAAATGAACAATGCATGCAACGAAGATTAACACCAGAAGGTTATGATACTCATGTATGGGTTCCTGTCAAAACAATTGAAAAATTTGTTGCTGAAAAAACATGTCAAACTCATAATTTTACCCAATGGGCAAATATGACAAAACGAAATGCAACATTTAAGTGGGCAGTTGATCAATTAAAACAAAGTCAAGATATTTTTTTTATTGATGTTAAAAAAGATCGTCGCTATATCAGTTTTCGTGATGGAATTTATTGCACACAAATTAAAAAAAAAGAATATAATGAAAATGGTCATTTAATTGCAACGACTTATACAGATCGATGGTATCAACATGAATTTGAAACTGTTGATATTAATAATGACAATAATGACAATGACAATGACAATGACAATAATGACAATGACAATAACAATAACAATAATAATGACAATGATGATGATATTGTATTTTCTTCAGCTGAATTAAATTCAAGAGTGACTGCATGTAATTATATTGATCAAGTTTTAAATTACAAAGAAAATATTCAACCATACAAAGACAATTGGTATTTAATTCCAACGCCTCATTTTCAAAAGATTCTGGATTATCAACAATTACCAAAAGATGTTTGTAAATGGATGTATATTTTATGTGGACGTTTATTACATGATTTACATGTTATGGATAATTGGCAAGTTTTACCGTTTATTAAAGGTGTTGCTGGAAGTGGTAAATCAACAATTTTATTAGAAATTTGTCAAAAGTTTTTTGCACCAGAAGATGTTGGCACATTATCAAATAATTGTGAACGTAAATTTGGTTTATCTGCACTTGTTGATAAATTATTATATGTTGCTCCAGAATATGGTAAATCTGGTATTGAACAATCTGAATTTCAAATGATGATTTCTGGTGAAAATATTAGTATTGCAAAAAAATTTGAAACAGCTATTTCACGTCAATGGAAAGTTCCTGGTATTATGGCGGGAAATGAACATCCCGGATATCAAGATCATCAAGGAAGTATTGCAAGACGTATGATTTTATTTCTTTTTAATCATCATGTTAATAATCGTGATCCCAAAATGAAAGATAATCTAAAAGAAGAATTACCTTTATTGATTATTAAAATGAATCGTGCATATCTCGATGCAGTAGAAAAATACGGAAAATATGATTTATGGAAGAAAGGTGTATTGCCCCAATATTTTTTAGAAACACAAGGAGATATGTCAGAACAAATCAATCCGTTAGTCAATTTCTTAAATCAATGTCCATTATTAAAATTTGGAAAACGATATTATTGCTCGTTTACACATTTTACACAATTATACAATGATTATGTAAGAAACAACAATTTACAACGACACAAATTTAATAAAGACTATTATGATCAACCATTAAAGAAAAAAGGTTGTTTGGTTAAAACAGAACTTCGAAATGATCCATTAAATGCTGGTCGACGACGTAATGGGCGATGGATTGATGGTGTAAAAATCTTAAATGAACTTGATGAAGAAAGTGAAAATGAAGATGATGATGATAAAATTGTAGACAAGAATTTAGAAGAAGAAGAAGAAGAAGAAAATAATAATAAAGAAGAACATCAACAACAACATCAACAACAACAAGACCACCAAAACAAATCACAATGTGAACAAACAACAGCTTCACAAAAATTCTTCATGTTATCTTGATTGATATTGATATTGATATTGATCATAAGAATAAGAATAAGAATAAGGAATAAGAATAAAAATCAAAATCAAAAATCAAAAATGGTAGGAGCGTCTTCATTAAGACGGGGAAATAAACCCCAATTTGTCTCAATTGAACATAGACATTTATCATCATTATGTTTAAAATATAATCTTGTTAATGTGTCTATGTTATATAAACCCATTAATGAGATTGAACATGAAGATGAAATTCCCAAAGATACTCGTTTAAATATTGATTTTGGAACAGATACTCGTGAAAATTTCTCAATTATATTAAATGTAGATTTAACGTATCTTCATCAAGTCAAATCTGATTATCTATTTTTAAAATTATCAACCACAAAAACAAAAGATTCTAAGAAAAAGGTTACAAAATTATTAGATGAATTTCTTAAACCACTTGTGGTATACAAAGACGAAAAATTAAATCGTGATAAATCGGAAAAAATTGCTTGGAGTAAAAGTTCAGGACAATATATGTCGATTATGGAAAATCGATCATTGCATATACGTTATCGAGAATGGAAAACAAATCGAGAACAAGAAATTATTTTATGTCCGGAAAAATTTATCACGGTCATTAATGTAGCAATCTTATTATTAAATGATTTTGCTGTAGAAGATATTAAATTATCAAATGCACAAATTGATATCTTACGACTTTTCTTGTTTCCTATTCCAATGGATGCAGATATTATTGAACAACAACATCTGGGAATAACACAAAGAAAATATAAATCATTTAAACATGCTAAATTTAATCAACAGATTTATACTATTATTTTAAGAGCAAATTAAATTAACTTAAATTAAATTAACTTGGAAAAATAACATTTAAATTTGTTTTATGTATTCGTGTTCCAAAACTTTTAGGTTGAGAACTATAATACGCAAGTTGACCATACATTAAAATATTAATAAATACAAATCCACTAAAACAAAGAATAAAAAAGAAAAATAAAACTGGTCTTTGTATTTTTTCTTGTTCCTCAACTTCTTCTTTAATCTTTTCTTGTATCCCTAGTTGTCTCTTATAATAATTTCGATTAAGACGACGATACAATATAATCATCTCCACAGATGCAATAAATAACCCATCATTTAAAACAAAAAAAACGAACAAAAATAAAAAAAATGCACCCCATGTGCACAAATGTTTTACGTTCTGTTTCATTTTGTACAATACATATGTTAAAAACAAATTAAACGGTAAGATGATGGAATACAAGATAATACGAACAATAATATGAACATAACGCAAAGCATATGGAACCAATATTTGTGTTTGTGTTTGTTCCGCTTTATCCGTATCCGTATCCTTATTCATACTTATTTATTTATTTGTATTTATTTATTTATTTATTTATTTGTATTTATTTTAAATCATAATGTAAATTTAAATATATACTTACTTATGTCCTCTATAATACATTTCGGTAAATCAAATTTAAATATATCAAACAATTTTCGTTTCATTATCATTTGTCTCTTCTTTATCAATTTCAAAAAAGTACCACGCTGTTTCATTGGTGATTTCAAATATTCTAATTTTAAATTTAATACAAAATCTAAATCTCTTATACCCACGAAATGATTATACAATAATTCTGCAACATTTTTGTGATAAAAATACCAATAAAACGTGGTATTTAAGATCATAAAAGAAGGATCGACGCGTCGATCTGTAAGTAATAGTCTTACAATTTCTGCTTTACCATATTCAGCCGCCCAACGTAACGCTCTATTATCTTGCGCAGAAGGATCAACGCGTCGATCTGTAAGTAATAATCTTATAATTTCTGTCTGACCCCTTTCAGTAGCCCAATAAATTGCTCTATTGTCGTCCACAGAAGGATCAACGCGCGGATCCTTTAATAATAATCTAACGACGTCTATATGACCATTTACAGCCGCATTACAAATTGCATAATTATTATGTGCAGAAGGATCAACGCGTCGATCTGTAAGTAATAGTCTAACGACGTCTATATAACCTTTTTCAGCCGCGTAACGAATTGCATGATTGTTGATATCAGATGGATCAACGCGTGGATCCTTTAATAATAGTCTAACGACCTCTGTATGACCTCTAATAGCCGCCCTACGTAACGCTCTATTGTCTTGCGCAGAAGGATCAATACAAAAAATATTTAATAAAATTTTAACCAAATTAACTTGACCCTCTCCAGCCGCTTCAATAAGTTGATGTTGAGCCATATCTTAATATCTTATTTTATCTTATCTTATATTGTAAATACTTAATTATATCATTTACAATACATTCCAATAAATCAAATTTAAATATATCAAACAATTTTCCTTTCATTATCCTTTGTCTTGTCTTTATCCTTTGCTCATTTATTGTTGATTTCCATAATTGTGAATTCTCAAAATCTAAATCTCTTATACCCACGAAATGATTATACAATAGTTTCACAACTTCTGTATGACCTTGTTCAGCCGCCCAACAGATTGCTTCATTGTTGTTTGCAGATGGATTAACGCGTCGATCTATAAGTAATAATCTTACAATTTCTGTATGACCATTTCTAGCCGCCCAACGTAACGCTTCATTGTTGTTCGCAGAAGGATCAACGCGTGAATCTGCAAGTAATAATAATCTAACAACTTCTGCATGACCATTTTCAGGCGCATTACGAATTGCTTCATTATTCCTCGCAGAAGGATCAACTCGTGGGTCTTGAAGTAATACCTTAACGACGCCCAAGTGACCACCCACCGCCGCAAAACGAAATGCAAAATTATCACGCGCAGAAGGATCAACTCGATAGTCTTGTAATAAAAATCTTACGACTTCTAAGTGACCCTTTTCAGCAGCATCACGAATTGCGTCATTATCATAATCAGAAGGATCAACTCGGGTGTCTTGAAGTAATACCTTAACAACGCTCAAGTGACCACGCCAAGCCGCCCAACGAATTGCTTCATTCTTACATGCAGATGGATCGACACGGGGGTCTTCAAGTAAAAGTCTTACAACTTCTGAGTGACCACCATAAGCCGCTTCACGAATTGCTTCATTATAATTTGCTGAAGGATCGACGCGGGGGTCTTCGAGTAAAAGTCTTAAAACTTCCAAGTGACCATTACTAGCCACCCAACGAATTGCTTGATTATTATTATCAGAAGGATTGACACGAGAGTCTTGAAGTAAAAGTCTTACGATGTCCAAGCGACCTTCATAAGCCGCGTGACGAATCGCTTCATTATTTTCCGCAGATGGATTAATTCGAGAGTCTTGTAATAATTCTTTTACACGCTGAAAATCACCTCTACACGCAGCAATAAATATTTGATCCATTTTATTTAATTTCAAATTTTCATAAATTGTAATAGTTGAACTAATTCATTATTAATAATGTAATAATGTAATTTATTTTTATTTTCAAATAACTTATGAAGTACACGTTGAATTACGATTTGTTTTCGTTTTAAATATGGAGTCCATTGATTATGTGAATACTTTATTATAGAAGTCTTTATTCCTACAATATAACCAAACAAAAAATTAACGACGTCCAAGTGACCCTTATCAGCCGCCAAACGAATTGCATAATTATTACGTGCAGAAGGATTAACACGTGAATCCTTTAATAATAATTTAACGACTTCTAACTGACCATGTTCAGCAGCTTCAATAAGTTGTTGTTGAGCCATATCTTATATTGTATATTGTAAATACTTAATTATATCGTCTACAATACATTCCAATAAATCAAATTTAAATATATCAATTAGTTTCTGTCGAATTGTCTTTTGTATTCTCTTTAAAAAATTGTTTGTTTTATCCTGACAAGTACTTAATTGAGAAATATCGTTCAAATTTAAATCAAATTGTAAATCTCTTATGCTCATGAAATTATAATAAAGTAATTTCACAATTTCTGTATGACCATTTCTAGCCGCCAAACGTATTGCATAATTATAGTCCGCAGAAGGATTAACGCGCGGATCTTCAAGTAATAATTTAACAATTTCTACATCACCATTTTCAGCCGCCCAACGAATTGCACAATTATCCCAATCAGAAGGATCAACACGTGAATCCTTTAGTAATAGTCTTACAATTTCTGTATGACCTTTTTCAACCGCATAACGAATTGGATTATTATCTCCCACAGAAGGATCAACACGAGAATCTTCAAGTAATAATCTTACGATGTCTAAATGACCATTTTCAGCCGCAATACGAATTGCATAATTATCTCTCACAGAAGGATCAACACGAGAATCTTCAAGTAATAGTCTAACGACTTCTGTATTACCCCTTTCGGCTGCATCACCAATTGAAAAAGTATGATCTTCGGAAGGATCAACGCGTTGATCTGTAAGTAATAGTCTAACAACTTCTGTATGACCATATATAACCGCATCATGAATTGCTCTATTGTTGATCGCAGAAGGATCAACGCGCGAATCTGCAAGTAATAATCTTACAACTTCTACGTGACCCCTTTCAGCTGCATAACGAATTGCTTCATTATTTTGTGCAGAAGGATCAACGCCCAAATTTTTAAGTAAAACTTTAACAGTTTTTATATGACCATTTCTAGCCGCCCAACGTATTGCATAATTGTGTCGCGTAGAAAAATCAACACGTGAATCTTTAAGTAATAATTTAACAACTTTTGTATAACCATTTTCAGCCGCCCAACAAATTGCATAATTGTCATCCACAGAAGGATCAACACGTGGATCTGTAAGTAATAATTCTACGACTTTTGCGTTTTTTTTTTCAGTCGCCGAACGGATTGCTGCATTGTCGCCCGCAGAAGGATCAACGCGCGGATCCTTTAATAATAGTCTTACTATTTCTACGTGACCTTTAGTATTCGCCCAACAAATTGCATAATTATCGCTCGCAGAAGGATCAACACGAGAATCTTCAAGTAATAGTCTAACGACTTCTGTATGACCATATACAACCGCGAAACGAATTGCATAATTATCGCTCGCAGAAGGATCAACACGAGAATCTTCAAGTAATAGTTTTACGACTTCTAAACGACCACGACTAGCCGCATTACAAATTGCATAATTATCGGCAGCAGAAGGATCAACAAGTGGATCTTTCAATAATACTCTTACGACTTCTGTATGACCTTGTTCAGCCGCCATACGAATTGCATAATTATCGGCAGCAGAAGTATCAACGCGTGAGTCTTTCAATAATACTTTTACGACTTCTAAACGACCTTGTTCAGCCGCCATACGAATTGCTTCATTGTTCTGCGCAGAAGGATTCACGCGTGGATCTTTTAGTAATAGTTTTACGACTTCTAAGTGACCTTGTTCAGCCGCCCAACGAATTGCGCCATTGTTTTGCGAAGAAGGATCAGCGCATGTATTTGAAAGTAATAATTTGACAACATTTATGTGACCTTTTTCGGCCGCATCAGCAAGTGTCGTAGAATATTCGTCCATTGTTAATTTATTATTTATTGATTGTCTACAATAATCAATTTGTAGTTTGTTTGCGTTTAATTATGAATTACATATGTTCATCACTTTCATTCATTTTATTTTTGTTTATGATAATTAAAAAGAGCCAAAGCGTATGAAATATTTAGTGTATAAAAGAATTCTAAATGCTTACCAAATTCCTTATAATAAAAATTGACAGGAATATACATATCATCATCAATTCCTTCTAAATCCAATGGAGGAAATTTAACAATTTTACCGCGAAAATAAGGAATTTCATTAATTAATAAATCAAGAAATGGTCGATCGGTTTCCTCTAACTCTAATTGCGTTGAACAATTATAACGAATACTTAATTCAGGATATAGTCTTCTCAATGATTGTTCTATATTTATTAAATTCTCTTTTAATGAATATAATTGATTTTTTGCTTCTTCCGATCCTTCTTCTTTAGATAAAATTTTTTCTAATCTTTGTATATACTTACTAATTTCACTCATCTCCCGTAATGAAGATAGAATATGGTTTTCATGTATTTCACTGCCTTTTTGATAAAGAATTTCAAGATCTTTTTGCATTTGATCCTCATGCTCCTTTTTATAATACTCCGGATCTTCTAATTGCTTTTTTAATATTTTGATTTCTTTTTTGTAATTCTCAAGTTGTTTGTCTCTGTTTTTGCGCATCTTGTTATAAAGCATGATTTTATACATTTCAATATCCTTACTTTTTTTATCTTTATAATGTTCTTCTAAATCAAGCAATTCACCAGAGAATGAATCTTCTTTAATATATTTTTTAACATCTTTCTCCGCAATTTTATCTATATTTTTCCAAAACTTACGAATTTGTCCTTCACTATCTTTAATCACTGTTTCATTAGGCAAAATAAAATCATGAAACAATGTGGGATCATGAAATGTTAATCGACATACTCTTTTATAATCATATCCCAGTTGTTCTCCCACTTCTTGTGGATTATCAATAAAATAATTAATAATTGGCTCCGCTTCACTATCTTCACCATAATTCAATTCATCAATTACTCTTGATAAGAAATTATAATATTTTTTTGTCATAATGACTAATGCATACGGTCGCTCAATCATATAAACTTTATTTTGAATCACTAAATCATCTACATTTTTAATATTTGACATCTTATCTCCTCGGAAAAAATAATCACGTGTTCTTGGTATCTCAATATCAGGATATACACCTCGACGACCAGGTGATGCATCATAAACAATAAAATCATTATCAATTAAATGAATTATACTTTCTAATACTACTTTATCTTCAGGATATCCTGGTTTAAGTAATCCATAATAATGTAACAAAGGATTAAATCCATCCAATTTCCAAAATTTTTTCAGTTGCGATTTTACAAATTTTTCTGTTGTGTTTCCACTCAAATACGTTAAAAATGTGTTAGCTCGAGATCCCGTAGAACCTAATTGAACCGTTCTTCGTGTAAATCCTTGAGTTAAATGATATGTCATTGCATCGTATAATGGTCCATATTTGATTTCTCTTTGATCTTTATATTGTGGCATAAAATCTAAATCTAAACTTTTATTCTGAAATATTTTTAACTTCTTCTCATCATCTTCTCTCTTTTTGTCTGACTTTGATTGTTCACGCAATTTAATTGTTGAATACTTCTTCTTTGTAATTTTATTCAATTCTTGATCTAATAATGAGTTAGACTTATTATCATCATCGTCTTCATCAATTATATCTAATACACCATAAACAGGATCATCATATATATCACTTTCATTTTCATTTTCATTTTCATTTTCATTTTCATTTTCATCAATTTCTGATATTACAGCAATTTCAGAATCTTTTTTATCAAGTTGAATAAATGTTTTGTATCTTTTTCTAGTCTTCTGTCTTTTCTTCCTTTTGGTCGAAGAGGATGATGACATGATTTACAATTTATTTATAATTTATCTATTATTTATTAAAAATTACATATTTTAATTTCTTTTGTTTATTACTAACAAGCATAATAAATATAAGTAATCATCATTATATTTTATAATTTTTTTTTGTTACAAATGAATGATCAAACAAATGATGAAATTATTGATGAATTAATTGAAATAGCTGAAAGTCCCCGTGAAGATAAACCAGATGTTAATATAAGGAATTTTAATTTACAATTTAAATATGATCAAGCCAAAATTCGACAACAGGAAATACAACTTCGAAATTTATTAAGACTAGGGTATAAAAAGATAAAAAACAGTAAGTATTTTTCACGCGATGAAAAGGAAGAAAGGATTATTGAATTATTTAACCATTATAGACGTGATCTTAAAGAATTATATAAACAGATGATAAAATCCGAAAATATCGAACGAACGTATTATATTATCGAAGATGCAGTTCGTGTATATATTATTGAATTTGGAAATAGATTTAGACGAAAATTTGATGTGGAACATGTAAAAGAATCGGGAGGAATGACGATTCATTGGCGAAGTGATGAAGAATATCCAGAAGAATCTTTCTTTGATCCTGTCTTACAAAGAAATGTAGTAAATAGAGAATTTGCTGATGTTCGTAAAGTTAAAGAATTACAAAATGATTTACGTAAGAAATTTACTGCAGAATATTCAAATTTTCGTAAAAAATTTAGAAACAAAATTTTTTTAACTACAGGTGATGACAAAAAGGGAGTGAATTCAAGAAATGAAAACTACGATTATAACTTTTCCGCAGAATATATTGTAAAGATGTTTTTGTTACACATTATTAATAAGTATACTATTGAATTTAATATCGAAAAATTAAACCAATATGATAATGATGATGATGATAATGATGATGAAACGCAATAAAATCATCATTTTATTTTAAGTATTTTCTCACATTGAAACAATACGAGTATTAAATACAGATACGATAATAATCCATCTTCGTCTAAAAAATCTTTTCCAAATCGATGATCATTTATGTGAAATATATAATATTCTTGATCCATAAAATACTCAAATTGCTCGTTTGTTAAAGACTGGGAAATAGTTCCATAATGACGATATTTCCTTAATATTTGTAAATAATGATTATCATTACTATTACTATTACTATTATTTTTATAAGGAGTATTTATAATTAAACCTCCTTGTTTAGTGTTTTTATAATTGTTTTCAAATTCATTCTTAAAATGTTTCATAACATCATAAAATACACTTAATTCTTGTATTTTCGTTGCAGGTAGAATTGCGTCTAGCCAAATATTCATGTTAGGATAAAAATCAAAATTATAATCATAGTGTAAAAGATATCGTTGACTAATCGTATTCGCTAAATCATTATTATTATTATTATTATTATTGTTCTTATTATTAAATACTTCAAACATTGCTAATTTTTTTTTCTCTAGAATACTTTTTTTTTTCTTTCGAGTGAAATGATTGTCGCTGGTAAGATATTGAAAGTTTTTATTTAAATATATATAATCAATCGTAAACGGATATATTATTTCTTTTGTAGAAAACAAAGTAAATAGATGATCTAATAAATCTTGTTTAATTAAACCAGTTAAATATGCTCGGTGGGTTGGTGTAGATGCATTTTCAATCTCAGTTACTATTAATCCACTATCAAAAAACACATTTAAATTATGTAACACTTTTTTATCTTTATCAAATTCTAATAAATCAAAATGTGCTTTTTTAAATTGTGTCAAAAAATTATCCATCCTTATTAAATAAAAATAAAGTCATACAAAATAAACAAGAAAGAAAAATTATTGATTCGAATTAATATAAAATTTATAATACTATTACTATTACTACTACGATGATTACAACAAACAACAATAATAAAAAAGCAAATAAATGTATCCCCGAAAATGTTTTACCTGGCGAAGCACCTAATTATATTTGCACAGCAGATGGTAAAAAATATTATTTATCAAGAGAAGAACGTAAAAGTTATTTATATGGTGGTGAATGTCCTCAACTTTGTCCAATTAAAAACAATTTAGGTGATTGTCCAGATATCACATCAGTTATTGATACACAAAATGCAAAAAAACAATGTGAATCTAATTCATCTTGTCAATTTATTTCAAATGCAGTATTAAATCGTGGAGGAACAAATTATTGTGTTCCTAAAAGTCAACCTAATTGTATTACATTAACGGAATCTGATTTACAAAAATCAGATAAATATCTTACAGATAGTGTAAATGTATGTGATCGTTTAAATAAAGGATGTATATTTAATCGTGGTGTTGGTGATCCAAAATTTACACGTGTAGGAAATCCAAAATGTTTAAAAGGATGTTTAGGAACAAAATATTGGAAAAATCCAAAATATATATGGGGTGGTGGTGGAACAAATCAAGATCCATTTGAAGGTTCATATGATTTTAATGATTTACAATTAGGACCAAAATATCTTGAAGCTGCACCAAGTTCTAAACGTCCAGGTGGTTGGGGTGGACCTGAAGGACCACCATTTTTTGGTCATGGTAAATTACCACGAAGTCTTGGTATTGTTTATACAGAAAGTCATGGACGTTATTCACCACCATGTAATTTAAGTGAAGGTAATATTGGTGCATTTACAACACAATTAACTGGTGAAAATCTTGCTGGTCCTGGTTGTCATTTAACACCACCTTTACCACAATTTGGTTTATTAGATTGGTCATTTACATGTAATTGTCCCTATTTACGTAATGGTGGTGAATTTAGAAGTGATGCATGGCGTCCATGTGCAGATTATCAATTAGATGAAGAAAAAATACAAAATCGTGATGTATGTAAAGGTTGTTATATACAAGGTAATGCCAAAAAATCATTATATGGTCATTGTGTATTAGGTGAAGAACAACCAGATACAGAAAGTAAATTATTAGGATGTATACCCGATCCATCAAAACCCGATAAATGTCGTGTTCGACGAATTGTTAAACCAGTTGAATGTCCAGCGTTTTGTTCAAATGATCCATTAAAACCATCTGCATGGAAAGAATCAACACAATGTGCACGTCAATTATCAAATAAATGTTGGGAAGTTAATCCAAATTATTTTAATATTATATCATTAAGACAACTTCGTCAAGATGATCAAGCATCACCTTTTCGTCCTGGTCCAAATTTAAATAAACCAGAAAAGAAAAAAGAATGTAGTATACAAAATACAAGTGATTTATGTCAAGATTGTAATCAAAGCCCTATGCAAACTATTGGTATTGGAACAAAATATCCAAATCGAAGTTATTGCACAATTGGTGGTAGTCAAACATATAGTGAATTAAATGAAAATACAGCATATAGTGATACAATTGCACGTAAATTATTATGTCCACCAACTTGTCGTCAATGTTTAACAGGTTATTTTGGTGAACCTTTAAAACCAGTTTATAATTTAATTGAAGCAACAAATAATGTTTCTGCTTTTGATAAAGGTCCATTTTTTATTCCATGGGTAGGTACACAAGCAATTAAACAATTACAAATGAATAAACAACAATTTGATAAACATGATATCAATGCTAATGAAACATCATCATTAAATTTAACTAAAATTGGAACCGTTGCAGATCAATTGTCTTAATCCTAGAAGAAAAAATTGCCGAAAAAAAAAATAATAAGATTTAGTTATAATTACGAAAAATAAAACACAGAAGAATTAAAAAAAAAGAATGTCTATGTCTTTACCCGGAATGTATAAATATAATTTTTATCCATCACCTGCTCCAAATGGTAAAGCATTAAATCGTTATAATGTTACAAATGATACAACATTAAACACAATACGTGATCATTTTCAACCTCAAAATATTGATCGAAAATTAAAGGAAGCTTCGCATCAAGTTAAAGATAAACTTGAACATTTTTTTAATTTATCATTATCTTCAATAGATAAAAATAGAAATAAAAATAAAAAAGCAAGACAACCGTGTGCTGGATGTGTAAAAGATCGAATAAGAGAACATAAAAGATAAAATAAACCGCGAAGAAAAAAATGCGTTGATTTTTATGTAAAATATATGTATTTAAAACAGTCAAATAGGAAAAAAAAATAAGATTAGTATAAAAAACTAGTATGAGTAACCATCAATCGTCTTCACCATCTGCGGGTTGCCCATCATCACCATCACCCCCAACAAAAGGTCAATCGTCATCATCTTCATCACGTAACAATAATAATACTAGTACTAAACATCGTCGTATTAGTGAAACTGCTACTCCTATTCCTATGGAGAGTGATTTAAATTTAAGTAGTATTGGTAGTGGTAATAGTAATAATATAACATTTTATATGTGTTGTGCTGCATTTATTTTAATTGCACTTGTAGCTGCATTTTTTTGGAATCAAAATAGAAATATACAAAAACATTTAGATAATATTAATGTTATACATAATAAAGTTAAAAGCATGGATACGCGTTTAAATAGCATGGATACAATACTACAGCGAAAATTTAATGAAATTAAACAAGATCTTGTGAATACATTATCTGCACAGAATCAAGCTCAACAATTTCAATTACAGAATAAATTAAAACAACAATTACAACAATCACAAGAACAAAAAGAACAAAAAGAACAAAAACCTGAAAAAGACCAAAAAGACCAAAAAGACCAAAAAGAACAAAAAGAACAAGAACAAGAACCTGAAAAAGAGAAAAAAGTTGATTTAAGAAAACAACAGCAGCAGAAGTCATCACTACCATTTCCTTCTCGTTTAATTCCTCGTGAACATCAACGTCATCATTTTATGCACCAAGCTGAACAGGAAATAGCAAAAGAAATTGATGAAATGACTCATCTTTTATTTGGAGCTCCTCCGACAATTCGTTTTTTCACAGGAACAAATGCAAATGTAAATGCAAATAGAAATGATCATCCGATTATTGAAGAAGAAGAAGATGATGATAATGATGATGAAAATAGAAATAGAAATAGAAATAAAAATAAAAATAATATAATTGTTGAAGAATTACAAGACGACGAACATCATCAACGAGAACAAGAACAAGAAGATGAGGAAGAAAAAACACAAGAAGATGAGGACGACGATGATGATGATGATGATGATGAAGAAGGAGAAGAAGATTGTGGCGATGATAATAATTATGTTTCATTTACGGAATATCATAGTGGTAAGAAGCCACCTAAAATGAATAGTAGTTATAGTTCTAAAACAAAAGATAAAACTTCACAATTGAGAAAAAGAAAACCTAAAACACCAGCAGCAGCAACAACAACAACAAAACAATCAACCACAAGAAAAAAAACAGCGATAAGAAGCCACAATCCAAAAGAAACAAGAGATGGTATTTAAGTTTAAAAGAAATAATTATACGAATTTATGAATTTTTTTTTATTTCTAGTGTTCATAATAGGAACAAAAAAATATAAACCAACATTATTTTTAAATATAAATAAAACATGATGCAAAATAAAACCGCGGCACAGATGCATAAGGGAAGTTTACCAAAACGATATTTTACAAGTAAACCTCCAACATATGATAATGGTGGTTTATTTTTAGGATTTAAAGTCCCAGCTGCACAAACGTTTACTAATTTTAGTCCCCCAAGTGATTTAAATGCGTATTTAAATGCAATTAGTGGATTAAGTGGATTTGAACAACGTCAATTATTACAAAGTAAAAGTGGAACCGAGGTATTAGGTCAAGCTGCAAGTGGTAAATTAAGTGATAATACATCGTTTTTAGGTATACAAACTTTCCCATCCAAAGCAAGTTGTCAAACAGATTCTGATTGTGGTAGTAATCAAGTTTGTTATACTTTTAATGAATTAACATTTGGACCACAACAAGGTCCTACTTGCACAAATACAGTTTATCCCGAAATTATGTTAGGTAATGAATACAATAATGGTAAACCGTTACGACAAGAAAGTAATTTTTGTTATACAGATCAAGATTGTAAAGGAATTGATAAATGGACTGGAAAACCTAAAGTTGGTATGTCATGTAATCATTATTATAAAGGTCCAAGTATATATTCAGATAATGGATTATGTCAAGTCAATTATGAAAGTAATGGTCGACGGTTTTATTTAAATACACCTCCTGGATGGGTTTTTCCATTAAATCAAAAATTAACTACATGTAAAAGTCAAGCTGATTGTGGCTTAACTGGTATTAATGGTTGGACAAGATGTGTTGGAGGTAGTGAAGATGGTGATAAATATTGTGTATGGCCTGGACAAACAGGTACACCTTCACCTAAAAGTTTAATGGGTGTTACACCTCGTGGAATACGTAATACTGAACCTGCTCCAATGGTATCTATGCCAAATGAACGACAAACTGAAGTATTAAATTTACAAGCTGCTATGGCTAATCGTCCTAATTTTCAAACTCCCGGTGGTGGATTAACTAATACATCACGTAAACCAATTAAAAATGCAAATTCATTAATTTCAATGAGTAATTCAAGTCAATCAATAGAAACTTTTGGTGATTTACCTGGATTTAATGGAAAAAATGCTTTTAAATAAAATCATTCAATTTTTTCACTTTAGCCGTCCAATACACTTTTTTCTCTGCAATAATATCATCCACTGTATAATATGTTCGTCCTCGTATTTTTGTTTTTGTTGCTTTTGTTGCTTTTATTGTTTTTGTTGTTTTTGTTTTCGGAATTGTATTGTTATTGTTATTATCATTATCACAAAAAATCATCTCGTGGTTTTTATTAAAAAAATCAACAAGAAAATAATACGCATTTAAAATATCTAATGCATTTTGACCTCCTGTAATTATAATTTTTCCCGATCCAAATATTGAAATAGTTAATGTTCCACGTAATTTTTCCATTCCCTTACGAGTACGATGAATTATAATTTCTTCTTGTTCATGTTGATGTTCATGTTCATTATTATTATTATTATTAATTTGATGATGATGATGAAGTGAGCGATTTATGAATTGAATAACAATTGCATGATATTTTTTCTCTAAATCTAATACACAAGATCGTATTGGACCGCCAGTAAAATACGAAAATTGATCATTTTGTAATAATTCAGTGCAGACTTGCATTTTAATTGGTTGACATAATTGAAAATCAGTATTTACCATAGAAACTTTTGCATCAAATAATTGAATTACATCACAATTATCATAATATTTTACCATATCTCCTGCTTCTATACCAATAATATGAACAGAAGGAATGGTAAAAAATTCTTTGATGTTATTGTCCAAAATTAATTTGACCCATTTAACTTTACGAAAAACAAAACTTTTACTGTTTGATGAATATTCACAAGGTCCTTCATTATTGTCTAAATAAATTTTCTTAACAGTGGAAAATGTTTTTTGACAACTTTTTTTGGAAAACATTAATTGAACTAAAGAAATATTTGCTGTAGATTTTGATTCGTAACAAAAATTTTGAATAAATATTTGATCATAATTTGGTAATTTAACAAAATAATGCATTAATTCATGTGTATAAAAGACACAACTTGCCAAACTTCGTCCACCTAATAAATTAATTGATCCATTACAGAAAATTTTCGCATTTAAACGAATATATTGTTTACTATCACTCGTTGGATAAGGCACAAATCCACGAATTGAACAACAATTATACATTTGATTATTGATTTGTGAATTATCTTTGCATTTACGACCCTGTCGTTCGTATGATATTGAACACATAATATCCGTTTGTTGAAAGTTTTCAATCAATTTTGTCAAATCAATTCGAACATTTTTCAAACGAAAATTAAAAGTAATTGTTGAAATCTCAAGTGGTTTAATCACCACCGGAAATGTTTTCATGTTCTTAAAACTGTAATCAAAATAATACCAATGAGGCTCACAAATACAATACATTTCCGAAAATAAACACGTTGAACAAACTAAAGATACAGTAAGGTCATTATCATTATTATTATCATTATCATTGTCATTGTCATTTTTAAGTTGTTCAATTTTTTTGGTTTTAGGTTTAGTTTTAAGTTTAGGTTTAGTTTTAGGTTTAGGTTTAGGTTTAAGTTTAAGTTTGCCATCCCCCTGAAAGGCATCATCATCTACTTCTTGTTCTTTAATTTCGTTTTGTTTTGTCATGGTGATAGTGGTCGTGTAATTGTAATATTAAAAGAAAAAACCTTGTTCGATAATTAATTCACGTAATTCGTCTCTTGATAATTCTGCATATTCTGGCATTTCATTTAAAGGTAATGTTTCAATCAGCGCGTCAATGAAGAAATCATATTCTCTTGACGATGTTGATGTTTGATTTGAATTTGAATTATTTATTACAGTTGTAGTTGTTGTAGTTGTTGTTGTTGAGTTATTTGGTTCATGTCCGTGTCCATGTTCATGTTGGTCATTATTATTATCATTATCATCTTGGAATATTGCAGAGTATTGACGTAATCGTGGACTTCGACGAGGTCTTCTTCCTAACCTTTCCAAATCCAATAAAGAAGAAGAATTATTAGAAGAAGTGGAAGAATTAGAAAAATTAAAGTTGTCGTCTCCTTGTATTGAATTTAGTCTTTTTCGTTTTGTTAATCGTTTTGCGGCTCGTTTCTCTTCATCCTCTTTTTCCTTCTTCTCATAATATTCGCATTGACACTGTAATTTCTCAAATATATTTTGATTACAATAAGCCTTTAGAGAATTTAAAATTTCAACTGCTTTCAAATCATCTTGTCCATAACTTAAAATAGCATTATCAACAAAAGCAATTAATTTATCTTTAATAGAACATGATTTATAGCTATTGGGTTTTAAATTAAAAAACATTAAACGTAAACCCTTCAAAGATTGTATACAACTATCATTGGATAACATGTTTAATTCAATTAAGATTTGATTAATTTCATTTAAATGTTGAACTTTTAATATATGATAATGTTCTAAATAAGATTTAGTATTAATGTATTCATAATATTTATCAGAGCATTGTTGACCTTCTACGCGCATATCTTCGGTTAACCAATAAATCTTTTGTTGATTTTCTTTTAATTTTCCAAAATAACTTGTTCCCTTTTTCTTTGCATAATATACACTTCGACAAGCCAAAAAATTTTGAGTCATTGTTACATTAAAATATTGTGATTGTTTTTGATCAATTTCTTTTAAATCTTGGTCGCTCAATTTTTCATGAGTAATTGGATCTTCAAATTTTCCTGTGCTAAACATATAATCCACAAATGGTTTTAAATTATAATAATGATAATTTTGTAACGATACCTTTTTGCGCCAAAATGGAATTTCAACTGGATCAAGTGTGATCATACAAGTTTGATCGCGAATTTTAAGTTTTAAATACCATCGCTGAATCTTACGAATAGATCTCAACTTAAGATAAAATTCAATTAATTCATCTTTACGTAATTTAGAAAATGTTTTTATCATCTTCTTCTTTGTTGATGATATCCGTTTTCCATTACCATTACCATTATTATTATGATTATTATTATTATTATTATTATTGTTCTCGTGATGTTGATGTTGTGATTTTATAGACGCAGCACTTGATAATGACGCTGAAGATAATGATGTAGCAAGTTGATATTGTTCATTATTATAATATAATTTAACTTGTTTTTGAAATACATTAGGACATAATTGTTTAATATAATTTCGAATAAACTGCACTGGTTTACCCTGCAATTGTTCTTGCATAATAATTGATTTCATCTTAGTTCTTTTTCTTTTCGTATATATACGTATTTGGTTTTCACTATATAATAACCACGATTTTAAATTTCTTAATTTAAATGTAGATCCATTTCTTTAACTTATCTCGAGGAATATTTATTAATTTTGAACTATTTATTCAATATTACCCTAACATATCTAAAAACCATTTAGACAATAATTCATCAAAACGGTGCGGTCGAAATTGAATTTCACTTTCATCTTCTGAACGACGTAAAATAATCTCATGATAAACCTTTAAACCATGATTTACATTATCATTTCCTGTATCAAAACGATGACGAATTAATTGACCACTTTTATGAAAATGTGTGTCCAACGGTTTCTGTGTAACTGGATCTGCATCATTGTCAATATGATACAAAAAATAAGAAGAAGAATGATTCATTAATTGATGAATATATAATTGTAAAGCGTGATTTCCATATTTTGGTGAACCAAACGAATAACAAGATACACATTGATCATTTTTATCATTTTTATCATTTTTATCATTTTTCATTTCAACATAATACAAAAGTGATAAAATTGCTGCAATAGCACCACCTAATGAATGACCCGTGAAGAAAATATTCTTGATTCTTTTTTGTGCAAGTTCTTGATAATAATCTCGTTTAAAATGTAAAAAAGCTTTATATAATTCACGAGCGCGTTCAAGATATCCGCGATGAACACATATTTTATCATTAAAGGAAAATAATGGAGTTAAATGGCGATCTAAACTTAAACATACATCGGCTAAATTACTTGTTGCACAACAACTAATAACAACCGTTTGAATTGAAGGTATAATATGAAAATAACCCGTAATTTGATTTTGTAAATCATATGATGTTGTTTGCAATAAACGAACTTCACCAATATTCAATAATGGTTGTAAAGATTGATGAATCATTGAATTTTGTAATACAAAATATTCTAAATTAAATACATTCTTTGTATATATAATTGATGCAATTACACAATAATGCCATAACCATAATGCCACTTCCGAATTATACTGTTTATTTTTAGAAGACGAACAAGACAAAAAACTATACAATGGAATTAAATTATAATTAAAGTATTTATAATTATAGCGTAAACGATTATAGAAATATTGAACGCTTTCTAATGAACGATCAAAATAACAAAGTAATAATTGAAAGCAAATTAAACAAATAAACAAAATTAAAAACACATATTTTTGCATTTTTACCAAAAAAAATAAGATTATATATGGAATGAATTATATAGACTATAAATACTATTGTGATTGTGAAAAAAAAATTACCCACAACGAGAATCCTAATCGCACAATAAAAAAATTAAAAACCTTAATTTATAATGATTTGAGTAATTGCAAATTTGTGGAAAAATGTAATAAATGCGAATTTCATTTTGATGAAAAGAACTTTTTTTTTTATCCCAATTCCGATAAAAGACCTAAATGTAATTTTTACAAAGAATTTGTTTATGATACAAGAAAATTATCAATCATAGAAAAGCAAAAAGAAAAACAAAAAGAAAAACAAAACGACGATAAAAAAGGAATTAACAAGAATGTTAATGTAAAAGATCAATTGCGAGAAAAAATACAAATATTCTTATTAAATCAAAGCTATCATATCTTTCAAGAAATTGAAATATTAGCTAAAAAATTAAATCTAAAAGTATATAAACCCAAATTGTTCAATTGTAATATTTTAATTTATTTACAGTATCTAACCAATCGGTTGTAATTTTTATTGCATTGCATCATAATCAATATCAGTTACAACATAAGTACGTAAAGGAGTTACATGAGTATTTGCTGGTTTAACACATCCTCGATCACTTGGTGTGCAATTTTTTGCCCGAAATTGTTCAAAAAATTCATAATGTTCATCCATTTCCTCATTAGTCAATTCTGGTTTACTTAATTTCTTATTTACCTTATTGTGTATTTGAAAAATCCAATATACTAATTCTTTTCGACCGGATAATATTTTACTAGTTAATGGTAATTCATTTAAATAATCTCGATAAGAATCACGACATAAATTACAAGGTAATAAAAACTGTAATAAATTAAAAAATTGAGCGTAATTTCTTTGTTGTTCAATTGTTGGATTTTCTAATGGATAACCCATTGCAATAAATATCATTGCATACCACATTGGTTGACCCCATGCACGAGTTCGTAAATTATTCTTTGGTTTTGTTGTATTATTGTTATTATAAGGATAAGTATAAGGATAAGCATTATCATTTCCAAACATAAATGATGATCTTCTTCTTCGTCTTACTTTATTATTATTATTATTATTATTATTATTATTGTTCCTCTTGTCATTATGCATTGAACGAACATATTCCCCAAACGTATTGTATTTATATTCATATTCATCAAAATTATTATTATTGAATTGTGACATATTTTCGATCTTGGTTTTCGTTCTTTTTGTTCTTTTCTTCTTTATTCATTATATTTATATCAATATTATTTTCATTTAACATATTAAAGTTTTCTGCATGAATAATACGATAATTTAACATAAAACCAATTTCATTTTTATTTTTGTTTTTGAAATCATAATATTGAACATAATGTAATGTTGATAATCGATAACATTTTAATAAATGCTGGATAGATATATATTCAGAGGATGAAATATTTATCACGGGAGTATATTTTGTAAGTTCACAATACTTTAAAAGAATATTTTCATTGGTATTATAATCTTTTGCCAAATCCATATTGTTTTTGTAAATTGTTGTAATTTTATTCCCCGAAAGTAATTCATAAATTATTCTCGTGAGATTCATATTTCTATTCACTTTACGCAAACGATTCTCCATCAAACCATTAAAAAAAGACGGAAAACAAGATTGATATTTCATTTTTCTTTAGTTTATAATAAATAAAAGACTCCTCTTTTTATATTGTTATTATTGTAATTTTTATTATTCTTATTCTTGAAACAAAAAAAATGAAATTCTCATATACAATTACTAAATTTGGTGCACGGTGTGACTTGTCCGAAGAACTATTAAGTTATGTTCGTAAACATTTAATTTTAACACCAATTATTCCTGGACAACAACAACAGCAACAACAACCACCACAAGAAGTAGTAGTTTATCGTAAATCTAAATCATACATTTATTTACCCAAATTCTATGTGATTTCCAAAGAACATAAAAATAATTTTCAATTAGATTTAACTATTACAACAGCAAAAGAACGTAAAGGTCAATCACTTGATTCTACATTAATTAAATTTCAGGGTGAATTAAAAGAAACACAATATAATATTATTCAAGAAGTGACACAAGTATTAGATACCGAAGATGCATGTGTGTTGAGTGCAAAATGTGGTATGGGAAAAACAGTTATGAGTTTATATATTATCTCACATTTACAAAAGAAGACTATTATATTATTAGACAAAACACATTTATTACATCAATGGAAAGATCGTATTAATTGTTTTCTTCCAAATGCTAAAATTGGAATTATACAGCAAGACAATTATGAAATAGAAAATTGTGATATTGTATTATGTATGATGCAAACTATTTTGTCGCGTAAACGAACACAAAAGAAAGACAATCGCTATTTTCCCAAAGCATTTGATTCCTTTGGATTTATGATAATTGATGAATGTCATCATATTTGTTCACAACAATTTTCACAAATTTTATTTACAATACAAACTAAAAAAGTACTCGGACTTTCCGCTACACCACAACGTAAAGATGGATTAACAATTATTTTAACATGGTTTATGAATCGAATATTATCATTTGAGCAAAAACAAAAAGATATTGAAACACCACAGGTTTGTTTATTGACCTTTATACACAATGAACCATTACAAGTAAAATATAAACGAGCAAATTTATATACTGTAAAACGAGAATTAAATCTTCCGTATCTTGTTACGCAATTGGCGACTATGGAGAATCGTAATCGATTTCTTGTTGCTAAAATTTTAGAAAATTATAAACAAGGACGAAAACAATTAATCTTATCAGATCGACGTCAACAATGTTTAATATTACAAGATTATTTAAGTAATGAAAATAATGAAAATAATGAAAATATTAAAGATGATATTGGACTATATTTAGGTCAAATGACACGCGAACAATTAGAACAAAGTAATAAAAAACGAATTATCCTTGCAACCTATCAAATGTGTGCTGAAGCATATGATTGTAAAACGTTGGATACACTGGTTTTTGCAACTCCAAAATCATCTATTGAACAAAGTGTTGGACGCATTTTGAGACAAAAAAATACCTTTACACCATTAATTATTGATTGTTATGATGATTTTAAAACAAATGAAACAAAACAATTTGAACAAATTGAACAAATTGAACAAATTGAACAAATTAAAGATGTAAGCACTTATCTTCGTGGTCAAAAGTATAAACGACTACGTTTCTATAAACAACAAAACTTTAAATTCATTTGAAAAAAAATATACGTAAAAATCTCATATTTTTTTTTATTTATTATCTCATATCAGAATCTAAAAATAATTAATTACGTTAACTTAAAATAAATTTAATTTAAAGACAATGACGTGTCCCATTTTAAACAATCCCGCATTATTATCTCTTTTATCATCATTATCATCATCATCTTCTTCTTCTTCTTCTTGCCCCTTTTTAAATTTCAATGGTGGAAATCTCAAATGTTTTTCGTTGAATGGTACAAAACAAGCAAATAATACTATTACTCCTAATGGTTGTGCTACTCTCTCAAGTTCTTTCTTGAAAGAATTTATGTATATCATACTTTTCCTAATATTTGTTATTTTGTTCTTTCTTTTTCTACAATTATCGGATTTTAGTTTTAGTTTTAATCCTTATGAACAACGTTTAACGTCTTCCACATTGGATGTTGTCGATACACCGACAATTGAAATCTGTTCACAATTACCACCAACGGCAGATTTTTTTAATATTTCACATCATCATAATAATAATAATCATAATACTAATAATCATAATAATGAAATTCTTTCTCTTCCTCGGGGAACACAACTTCTAAAGAAATCTTCATTTTTTCCTTCCTGTTCACCCTGTCCAAAAGACATTGCGGAAATAAAACGTGAAATGGTATCTTTACATAAATTGATTGAAATCAATCGTTGTAAATGTAAAAAACCCGAAGAAGACGAAACGGTAGAAAAAGACACAAAAGACGAAAAAGACACAAAAGACGAAAAGGAGACAAAAGACACAAAAGACGAAAAAGACACAAAAGACGAAAAGGAGACAAAAGACGAAAAAGAGACAAAAGACGAAAAAGATACAAAAGACGAAAAAGATACAAAAGCCGAAAAAATAAAAAAAAGATAAGATAAGGTAAGATAAGATAAAATAAAAATAAAATTAAAATTAAAATCAAAAAAAAAGGAAAACTAAAATGTTGCATTTCAATCTTGATTCTACTGCATTTCGGTTTTGTTTTGAAGATAAGTTGTATACTATCGCAAATCATATTTATCAAAATGTGGGTCGCGATTATCCAACAAAATTTTACAAAGAAATGTTTGGTATTGAATTACAAAATAATTTTATACAATATGAGATCGATTATGAATTTGATATATATTACAAAGATAGAATAATCGGGAAAGAGACAGTAGATTTTTTTTTACCAAATGATGGTGTTTTTATCGACATTAAAACAACAAGAGAATTACCCTCATTAAGTGATTTAAATTACTTTAAATGTAAAATGAGACAATGTAATATCAAACTTGGAATTTATCTTCATTTTGCTCCTTCACATCATTTAAGTATGACACCAAGTCAAAATTATCCATATGTTATTAATGCAACCAGAACAAATTTAAATGATACATCAATCGTTGGTTTTTATTGTATTAAAATGGAACCAATGGAACCACCAATGGAATCACCAATAGAACAAATAGAACATAACGAAAGCGAATTAAATCAAAATCAATAGAATTAGAATCGACGATGAATTGATAATGATAAATTCACGATATTTAAAATTATATTAACAATAATAATCAATACAAGAAATAATAATAAATACTGAAATGGTTTAAAACAACAAAATAGAAAATCAAGAATAATGGTTTGAAATTTTTGTTTGTTCTCAAATTTTTCTAATTCTTTTTGTATTCCTTGTAATAATTCTTCTTCAATATCATCAAACATATTTGTATTGTATTTGTTTATTTGTTTGTTTATTGTAACTAAAAAAAATTAATTATGTTATGTTAAATTAATTAATTAAAGAAGAAAAAAAGATCAATAAAATGGACGATGAAGAAAAAGAAACAACAAAGGATTTTACAATATTTATAATTACACCACCTGCACCTAATTTTATGTGCGATGAATTTGAATCCAAATATTATCCACAAACATTTGATGATTTTTTGGAAAATGAATCCGCAAAATCATTATTATTGTCTTATGAAAAGGATTTTATTGCATTTAAATATCCACTTGTTTTATTACAAGGTAAATATGGAACTGGAAAATCTGCATTAGTTTATTTATATGCGAAACACACAAATCGTCAAATAATTGCATTTGAAGAAAATGACATTTCAGACAAAAAAACATTTCTACATCGACTTCAACAATTTTTAAAATTCAACGGTCGACACACTCTAATTTTATTTGACAATGTTGATAAAATCTTTCAAGAACAATTTTGGATAACTGTTTACAAATTAATCTTGAAAGAATTTACTAACGTTTTTTTACCTTCTTATCGTAATAAACAAGAACAAGAACAAGAACAAAAACAAAAACAAAAATATTTGTTGCCACAAATTACGTTCCCACGAATTATATTAACAAGTTCACAATTAACATTAAAGAAAGCATTTATAAAAGCAAATATACTAAATATCCCATTAGAACATCCTTCATATAATGCCATTTTATCTTATCTTCATATTATTTTGGCTAAAGAACAATTAACATATGACGAAGCTGCAATTGAACTTTTGGTAAAAAGAGTAAAATGTAATTTAAGACAATGCTTTACAATATTAAAATTATTATCAATTAAAACGCAACATATTACTTGTGAAATTATAAAACGCGCTTTACAAACATCTGCACAAGATGAATTTTATACTTCATCGTCTTATTTGTATACATTAATTCATGATTCATCTCAACGTCAATCAGCGTTTCAATATTTAAATACAATGAATTGTGAATTAAATTATTTTTCCGAATTACTTTTAAGTAATTTACCATATTATTTCATTGAATGGACCAATTTTTTTCATATTGTAGATGATTTATCTTGTGGAAACACCTATATGTCACGATATTACATTACATATGATTTTATCAAGTATATTTATTTTTGTCAAGTCATCTTTCAATTTCAAAAACTCGAAGAAGAAGACAAAGACAAAAACAAAAACAAAAACAAAAGTGCAAAAAAACAAAAATCAAAATCCAAATCTAAACTCAATGTGAAGAAAAAACGACAAACATTGAGAAAGAATTTATTGAATAATCTTGGAAATTCAAAACGAAAATGTCATGAAGAACTAAAGCAAATACAACGAGATAACCGAGATTTATATGATCAGCAATTTCATATTCCACCTGAAGAAATGTTTTATATTTCTACTATATTTAAGGAGAATACAAAAAAGAATACAAAAAAGAATACAAATAAAAATACAAATAAAACTACAAAAAAAGAAAATTTAATAATCGAAAATACTTACTAAGATAAAAAAGATAAAAAAGATAAAAAAGATAAAAGTATTAAAGAAGATAAAAAAAAACTATGCCGTATCGTAAACGACAAGTTCCGTTAAGTAAAGCTAAAACAATTCTAGATATTAACAAATACATAAATTTTATTTATTCAAATGAGAAATTACAAGGACATAAAACAGCACATGATTTAGAAGAATATTTTCAAGATAATTTCCAAAAGATTCAACATCGTTTTCTTCGACGATTACATATATTGTTACAATTTTTAATTGAAACTAAAATTTATGTTTATAATAGTGAAGTCCCTTGGGGAAAACCTAAAAACTTTGATTATGTTCATTTATTTTTAATTGCATTAGCGAATTATGAAGGTATGACAAGTGATCAACAAATAAGGGATCGAAGATCCTATTTTATGCATTTCAATACAATATTTAAAACGACAAATATTATTGATTATCCATTTTGGGAAGAAGTCAAATTAAACCCGGCTAAAAGACAATATTTTCATGAAAATCCATTACCAAATAATGAATTTGCTTTATGTTTATACATGTATAGTCGAGCGTATTCGGAACCACAACGACGAGAAATATTAAAATACTTCTTTGTTACAGATGTAATTAAACAATCACGAAAAGCAACCTATTATCAACAACTTCAATTACAGTGTTTACCTTATAGTAGAAGCCAAAAGATTAAAGGAGCACAAGAAGAAGAAGAACAAGAAGAACAATTAGAAGAAGAAGAAGAAGAAGACGAATTACGTCGAAAGAGAAAGGATGATAAAGGTAAACGACCTAAAACACCACAATTATCAATTGAAGAACGTCCAGAATCATTAATTTTTCAATATTTACCACCAAGAACACAACAACAGCAACAACAACAAGGTAAACGAAAACGTCAAGAAGGGGAAACTTCAACTACCAGAAAAACCCGATCTACTCGATCTACGCGATATCAACGAAAACGAGGAAAATCTATTGTTCAACCTCCGACAATCTACCAACAATATCGTCGAGCTAAAAAACGAAGATTGAACAAAGAAGACGAAGACGAAGAAGAAGAAGAACAATTTGAACAAGAACAAGAACAAGAACAAAATGAAAATGAGAATGACGAAAGTGAAAATGAAAATTAAAATTAACTTACAAATAGTAAATGATGATCAATTCTTACCTGTTTTATTGAATTACTAAAATTATTATAGATTTGAAATGTTTTAGTAAATTCCCCTTTTTCATTATCTAAATAACGATTCGCTACACCATCTAATCCGTAACTCTTCAATATATATTCTGTTATATATTTATACAATTGTTTTTCTTGTTCAGAGGATAATTTAATTATTGGCAAGGAATAACGTAATTGACTTGCATATAATATTTCACTTACCAAATAATCTCCTAAACCACTAAATATAGATTGATCCAATAAGAATGATGCAAGCAATTGCTGTTGATGAATACGTCCTTTTCTACGCTTTCTCAAAATACTACAAAATTCATCCTCCGTGACATTAATATATATATCTTGAATTCTTAAATTATCTTCCTTCTCCTTCTCTTTTTCCTTTTCCTTTATTCTCGTCGATTCATTGTCATTATTGTCATTATCATTATTGTCATTATCATTGTCATTATCATTATTATCATCATTATTATTATTATTTTTGTTATTTTTGTTATGTTTAGATTTATATTTACAAGAATTGATGGAAGAAGACGAAGACAAAGACGAAGAAGATGTAGTAGTAGCTGTAGTATGATCATCATCATCATCATCATCATCGTCGTCGTTCTGACCATGTGGGGAATAAATTAACCATGATTTACCAATATGTTGTTTCATAAAATAATCTAATACGCTTTCCGTTGATTCACAAAAGTATATTTTAGTAACATCGAACTGAATAAAATATAAATAGTATTTATTGCTAAAATTAAAATAATGTGTATATTGTTTCAAACGAGAATTACGACTTAATCGAACACTTGAATCTTTTCCAAGTGGCATAATAACATAAACATGCTGTAATTCATTATAAGGATGTTTTCCTTGTTTTATTCTTGGATTAAAATACGATTCACAAGTAAACTTAAAAATAAAATAATTTCCATTGAATTGTATTCCTTGCCATTTGACTTTTAAACTTTTTTTTCCTTCTTTCTGCTGTAAATTTTGATATAAAGGTAATGTATGTCCCTTGAATGGATATGGAATATTATAATGCTTTAATGTATAACGTTTCACATTAATTTTATCACATAATTGACTTAATTGTGTTGTATAAACTGCAATTTCAGGAATTTGATTACTCATGCTTCTTGTGTGTGTTTATATTATGTGTGTTTATCTTATGTTGTTATCTTTTTAAAGAGTATTTTATATATAATTAAGTTGACGCATTTTCATTTCTCATTTTTTATCAACAAAAATTTGTTTTAGTGTTTCACGAATATTGTTTTTGTATTCCAATTCAGTTCGTGGATTTTCAACTTTATAATCAATTAATTGATCAGGAAATTTATTTTCGGTTTCATCGCAATTATTATTATTATTATGATCTTCTCCTTGTATTTTTAAAAATGGATTAGTTACTGAATTGTTGTTACTTCGCACTATTCTTATTGTTCGCACAATACAATAATTATTAATATGGTATAATTTTGGATATTTCATAATTTCATTATATTCATTTTTTAAACGCAAATCAGTAATAAAAATAATAGTTATTGGTGGCTCCTGATAAGAAGAAGATAATGAATCATTTTTGTTTTCAAATTGTTCAAAAACAAATTTTCGAAATTCATTTGTTAAAAAATTAGGGTAGATTGGTCGTATACAAGCACCAACTTTACATAAAATATCGCGAAATGAATGTCCATTCAATAATGTAGCATCATCCTTTAAGTGTGGCATATCTAATTCAGATCGTTTTAGTTTAAATATATCACAACAAATATCTTTTAATCTATCCGCAAAAGCGAATCGCATAACATTTATATCACATCTTAATTTTGATCGTAACGATTGGAAAAAATCATCTGTTGTAATTAATTCCTTAGCCAATCGAAAAAACGTATCCTTACCTACTTTTTTCTCTCCATGTAATCCGATAATAACAAGTTTTGTTTCAGGAGAAAAATCATACGTATTCTTTCGAAATAAATCACAAGAATAATAATTATAATTATAAGTATCCATAACTTGTTCTTCTTGTTACTCTCGTTGTGGTGTATAAAATATACAATTTTTTTTTTATTTTGTTTTCGTTTAAGTAAATTAAATTAAATAAAATTAAATAAAACAAAATAAATTAAGATTGGAGAATTGAACGATGAATAGAAAGAAAATGTCTATGTCTAATTTACCTTTACCAGCAAATAATATCTCACAACAATTATTTTATAAACAATTACCCAATTGTATGGGAAATCAACCTGATCCATGCTGCACAAATGATCTTGAATTACAACATTTTTATCGTAAAGTTCCCGTTAATTTATGGAATACTGGTTCAAATTTTCAAGGGGGTCCACCTTTTTCTGATTGCACAGAAGATGCATTTTTTCAACAATGTATGTTGTCTCAATATTATAATTACTTATCTGGAAACAATCGTTTAAAATAAAATAAAATTAAGTTTATTTAAAAAAAAAAATATTAAATCATAAACATAACTTAAGATAAAATCATAAAATCATAATGTCAAATTCTTCCAAATCAAATCAAAACATACAAGAAACTGCGATACATTTACATCGTGATAATTTAGTCAAAGAAATTGGTTTAATATTACAAAAATTAAATAATAATAAACTCAATATACCAAAAGTAGAACAAGAACACAAACAATTTATTAATGATTGTCCACGTATTTGGCAAAGAATAATTGATGGACATTTTCGACGAAGTGACTTTCAACAATTACAAATTCAAAATATACAATATAAACAAAATTTCTTAGCCAACGATAATAATGTAAATAATAAGGTAAATAATAATGTAAATAATGTAAATAATAATTATGATTATGATGAATTAAAAGCTGAAGCAGATTTTGAATTAAGCGAAAATATTGCTCAACGATATTTATATCCTCAATTTCCAATTGATTCTTTACCAACAAAATCACAAAAAGAACATGCAAAATCTATAATTCGCCAAAAAATTAAAAAACAAAAAGAACAACGTCAAAAACAAAAATAAAAAAAAATAACTTTAATTAATCATGTCTTCTTCTTCTTCTTCATTATTTTGTTCACATTGTTCGACGGGATTACATATTGTGTATGATGATACACATGGAGTCGATGTTTGTTCAAATTGTGGTTTTGTTATTAAAGAAAATCGATTAATTTCTACAGTTGAATCTTATCGACAAGTTAGTCGAGCAGGATATCATGGTGATGTACGAAACCCACATTTACAATTAGGATCGTATATAAATGAAAAACAAAAATCAAAAGGATTTTATCGTATGCCTCATGCTGAAAAAATGAATAATTTAACGTATGCTCATGCTGTTGTTACACAAGATCATCGTGAAAAGACAACATCAGAAATTTTTAAAGTATTTGATGAATTAAAAGAAACACATGGATTATCTGAACTTTGCATTAGTATTGCCAAACGTATTTGGAATTTAATGGGAAGTTCACAAGATATAATAAAAGGTTCAAAACGAGAAGGCGTGAAAGCGGCTTGTATTTATTGTGCATGTCGTATAACAAAATTTTGGTTAAAACAAGATGTTGTAAAAATGTTTAAAATTAAACATAATGTATTATTAGAAGGTGAAAAACGAATATTAAATAAATTATTGCTATTAGGAGAACATCAATTATACAAAGAAATTACTCAAAATGCTTGGAAAGTGCAACAACAAGAAACAATTACTCGAGAAGCAGAATTATTGACATCACAATTAATTAAACTTGAATTGGATTTTAAAAAATACAATAAATTGTGTTTATTAATTTTGAATACATGTCGTGATGATTTATTTGCAATTGAGACAACTTCATTAATTGCCGGAGTTATTTCCTTTATTGTTCATGAACATTTTAAAGAAAAAATACCCTCTAAGAAAAAAATTGTAGAATCATTAGAAATTACACCACCTACTTTATCTAATGCATTACGTATTATTCGATCGTCTGTTCAAAAACATCATGAAGAACTTGGTAAATTATCTTCTACTTGAGTCTTGATCCATTAAGTCAAGTTGAAATTTTTCAATCTGTTCAGCGTATTTTCTGAACTCAGATCTCAAATTTGCTAATTCTTCTTCATTTCCACCACCAGATGATATACTAATTGGTACCAATGGTGTATCTTGGGCGTTTTCGGTGTATAATGAATTATTTATTTCATTAAACACACTTTCTACATCATGTTTAATATTTGATACTACGTTACTTAAATTCGCCAATTCCATTTATACTCAGTGTGTTTAAATAGAATAATTCGAAATTTAATATTTTGTATTTTAGATTTGGTATTTTATTGTATTTTGTATTTTTGTATTTTTGTATTTTATTGTTTGTTTATTTTTACGACAATAATTTTTTTTCATGTAAATTAAACAATCTAATTTAATAATAATCAAATGCATCACTATTATGATAATATCGTCGATGACGCGAATGACGACCAAAGGATGTTGTTCCTCCTTCTACAGAAATTGGATCACTTTTACCACCAGCAGCTGACATACTCATCATTAAGGTCAAACATCGCGCAAGACCATTTGCTTGAGCTAATTGTGCTTTTAAGCTAGCCAAATCTTTGTTATCACCATCACCACCACCACCACTATTTTCAAGGGCCTGTATGTCACTTTCTAATTGTGCAATTTGTTGGTTTAATTTTTCTTTTTCATCTTCTAAAGCAAGTGAAAGATCTTCAAACTGTTCAGCGTATTTGTTGAACTCATTTTGCAATCGTTTATATTCTGGTGTATCTTCAACATTCATGATTATTTGTATTTCTAACCTTTTTTTTTCTCCAAAAAAAATAAATTAGATATTTATTAAGTTACAACAATTTTTTATTTTCAAATTAATCGTAAATATTTTTTTATTCGCCGGCGTAGTTTTTTTAATTTCTATTTCTATATTATACTGATCATAATATTTTTTACACCGTTCCAAAAATAATGGATTCTCATAAAATCTTGAAACAAAAAATTTAATTGGAACCATTTGATTTGTTAATTTATCACGTTTTCTAGGAGTCACAATACCAGCATTTAATGGAATTAAATCATATTGTTTAGATGATAAATCATGCGTCCAACTAAATGACCGTAAACTATTGTAAATTTCATTATTTCCTAATTCTTTGTCTTTATCATTATTATCTTTATCTTTTCTAAATTGAACATTAAAGGCTTCACATATTTCCTTTGGAGTCATACATATAATTTTAAATACTGTATTTTCTGCATCTTTCCAAGCTTTTTCAAATATATCATTTTTTGCATTCTTATATCCTTGATTACGTATACATAATATACGTGACATGAAATTTTGCATTTCCTCATTTTTCAAATGAGCTAGTTTTGTCTTTAATTGTGATTCTCTGACTTTTAATACATCCAATTCTTTCCTTAACTTATTGTGCTCTTCCTCGTCATCTTGGTGTAAAAGTAAATTTGAACATTGCTCAATTTTTGATTGCACTATTGTTAATTCCGATTCAAGTTCTTCTTGATTTTGTAATTGTAATTGTGCTTGTGTATTAGTATTCGTATTAGAATTAGATGCTTCCATTTTTCTTTTTCTTATTATTTTTTTTCTTATTCTTATTCTTATTCTTATTCTTATTCTTTTCAAAATAAAGCAACTTAAACAAATTGTTTTACAAAACAATTAACAAATTTTAATAAATATAAATTCTACTACATTTAATTCTTTTATATTAAAATACATACAATGGAGACGACTACTGCTATTCACAACAATAATATTAATAACAATAACAATAATACGAAATATTTCAGAGGACGTATTGTTGTTTATAATCGTCAAAAAGGATTTGGAAAAATTATGAAAACGTGCAACACACCTTTAATTGAAGGTGCGATTGGTTTAACGACAGAAAATGAAACAAATTTAACTCAATATGAAAAATCACCATGTTTTAATATTCAATATCGTCAGATTATCGCAAATCCACAAATTCCAACTTATTGTCGATATTTACGTTATGGTGAATATGTTGATTTTCAAATAAGATACAATACTTATCGTGATAAAAATCAATGGATTGCAATTAATGTTCGAGGAATTGATGGTGGTCCACTAATGTATGAAAATCAGTATTTTAATCGACAAAATCGTCAACATAAAATTCAACAACAACAGCAACAACAACATTTACATTTACAAAGACCATCATCATCATTGTCACAACCACCACCAATACAACAACAAATGGTTTATCCACCCTCTCCATTAATGCCACCACCACCATTATCATTTTATTCTCATTCGCCGTTTCATCAACATCAACATCAACAACAACATCATCATCACCAACAACAACAGCAACAATATCAACAACAAGAACAAGAACAACAATTTTTTAATGATGCATTTCGAAGAGAACAAGAAGAAGAAATTCGACGTGAAATACATGAAATGATGAGGTGGGATAATAATTATAATGACGAAATTGATGAAGAAGAAGAACAAGAAGAAGAACAAGAAGAAGACCAAAAAGACACAAAAGACACAAAAGACAAAAAAGACAAAAAAAATCAAAAAGAACAATATTATATACCAGCATCTGATAATGATGAAGATGATAAAGATGATGAAGATGAGAATGATAATGATGACAATGATAAAACAGAAAAACAAGAATCAAAAAAAGAAAAATAAATTATCAAAATCATAAATTTAATTCATAATATTTACTTGCTTAGCGTAACGTTGAAGTAATTTAACTGCAAGATCTTCTTGTTCCTTATAATTTGTAAACATCTTAACATAATCGTTACAATTTTCAATAATTTTTAAACATCGACTAGGATGTTGTAAACACCAATTGTATTGATCAATTATATCAGAAAAATCATCTCGTAATGGAATATAATGAATATATGGACGTAATACACCTTCCATAAACCAACTTTCCATTGTGCTTTCTGGTCGAAAAACAAGACTATTACTTGCCATAACCCATTTTAAATTACTAGCAACATCATTTCCCTCTACACTAATTATAAATTTATATTTTAATTGATCTTTAATTTCCATTTTAGGTTTTATATATTGTGGATTTCTTGTTCCCATATAATTATTTACATAATGCGTAAATCCAACATCTATAATATCATCAAATTTACTATGTGCATATTTTTCCACTAATGGTATCCGTTTAGAACGTCCAGTTGCTGCACCACGCCATACTATTTTTGGTTTCTTTTTATCATACGATAATTTATCTTCACGAACAACTTCTTCTATTGCTGCAAAATGACGATTATAATTTAAAGGTAATAATACATTATATCCAGGATCACCAATTGGTCTTGTTTTCACTAATAATGGAACATCATGACGTGAAAAATTAACATCACCTGGAACAAAAAAAAATCGCTTTAACTTAAATTGTGGTGAAGATGAATATAATTTTACTAATAAATGATAAATTTCATTAAAATATATTTCACGAACATCATTTTCATATGATGAAGAATTAGAAAAACTAGAAGAATTAGAAAAAGGAGAAAAATATTGTTTTGGAATACTTTTTAATCCTAATAAAAAAACTTGCACATTATGAAATGCAATTTGTCTTCGCGGTAAATAAAATCTACGTTCGTATTTTAAATTTCCTAAACAATAAGCGAAACGATCAGAGGCACTTAGCATTTTTTTTATTCTATTATTTTATTAATACAAAGAAAAAAAGAAAAAGATGGATTTAAATTTAAATCATCATGTATCTTATGATTATGATGCACAAGTAAGGAATTTTTCAGTATGGTCAAACTTTATGTATTTTATTGCAGCCATTTACACATTCACATTATTCCTAAAACTACATAAATTTTATTTATATAAATATATTTTCTTAATATTGTCGATTTTAATATTTCTAGCTGGAATCTTTTCTATATTATACCATGTTCATACACCTAGTTTTACTCAAAATCGCAAAATTATTGATACTGAAATTTATGATCAATATTTAGATCTTGATCAAGGTTTTGCATTAACAGTATTGATTTTCTCTCTTTTTGCCCTTTTTATCATTACTTATTGTAAATGGCCTATTTTTCGAACAATAGAAATAAAATGTTTTTTTAATAATTCCAATTTATATTTTGCTGTCTTATTTGTAATCTTATCCACAGTATTCTATGTTCTAGGAGGTGCATACAATAAACAAAGTTTAAATTGTAAACGACAAAAATGTTTTGAACGAAGAATTGATGGTTATGATATCTTTCATTCAAATTGGCATATCTTTACTGGTATGACAATGATCTTCTGGAATACATTCTTATATTATCTTATTTTGTTAAAATTAAAATCTTAAAAACCTTAAAAACCTTAAAATCCTTAAAATCCTTAAAATAATAAAATAATATTATTTAATATATAGATCAAAATGGATGATGATGAGTTTTATGTTCAACCTAGAGAATTTACACAAGATGAAGAAGATGAATATCAATTAATTTTAGGAACAACTAGAGAAGTTCTGTATCCAGCTACTGTAAATCGTTTTCTAACTTCTATTAATGGTCAATGTTATAGTATAAATTATAATCAAGATGATGCTATTATTCGACGTAATTATGAAAATACGTTAATTAATTATCGTAATATAATGCGTGAATGGAATCAAGATCAAGATACGGTTCTTCGTAATTATTATTTACAAGTTTATCGACCATATGCATTAGAATCAGAAGATGCAGAATTATTAATTAAAATACATAATAAAATGCGTATAGACTCTCTAATAGATGAAATAATCGATAGTTTTTGGAGAACACGAGAACACACATTTTTTAATATGTATTTTACACTAAATGATAATGATGAAAATTACTTTAGAAATCTTATATACGATTACATAAAGATAATTTTAAGTAATTTAGATACTACATCACCAATTAGATTTCGATCTATATTTACGAGAGGTATTGGCTCAGAAGAAACTGCAATAATAATTACTTACAACCCAAATATATTGACACAAAAAGATCTTAATACTTTATTTTCTACAATGGAAAGTTATTTAAGAGATGTTCATACAAAGCATTTGTATCTTTTCAAATAAAATTAAAATTAAAGTTAATTTAAAAAAATTAATTTAGTCTTTTTTTATAAGTATAAGTATAAGTATAAGAGTTATAAAAGTTTAAGTTAAGTTTATAATATGTCGTTACCATCATATACATATAATTATACACCACCAAACCAAGAATATAATATTTCATTACAGTATGAACAACCCTCATTATCACTTCCTCAGCGATCTCAACAAAAACATCATGAAAATAATACACATGGTATAAATATAAAACGTGAAGAAGAAAATGAAGAAAACGAACCTTCACATTATTATTATAGTGGCGGTGAAGAATATACAGATCAAAATGAAAAAACATTACGTGAAATTTTAGAAGATGCTATAAAAAATAAAGAAGCACATTATAAAACAGCAAAAAAGAAAAAATTTTATCATCGTGTATTTGGATTTCCCGCAATTGCTTTACCATTAATATATTCTCCTCTTTCCGCATTTTTTCGTGAAACACCAGGTGTTGATATTGCTACTGTAATTATTTTAATTTTATCCGGACTTTTTAGTGCAACACATCAATTCTTTGATTTTTCAAAAAAATCACAACAACATTTTCATTATGAAGGTTTATACAGTGATTTAGCAACAGATATTAAAGTTGAATTATCAATTTCAAGACGACGTCGTATTCCAGCAATACGATTTTTAACAAAAATAGAAGGTAAATACGATCATCTTGTTAAGACCGCTCCCGATTTGTAAAATATAATCCTAAAACTATTGCTAATACAATCAAACAAAACAAAAAAATAAAAATACCTGCATGTATTAATGATGTCTGCGTTTCTAATTGCTCAACACTTTCTATTCGTAAATTATATGGATTACTAATTGTCTCACCGGTTGTTGTTGGTGGTGCTGACGTTGTTGTTGCTGGATCAGTTGGACTTGTTGGCGCTGGATCAGTTGGACTTGTAGGTGCTGTATCAGGGCTTGTTGGTGCTGGATCAGTTGGACTTGTAGGTGCTGTATCAGGGCTTGTAGGTGCTGGATCAGGACTTGTAGGTGCTGTATCAGGGCTTGTAGGTGCTGGATCAGGACTTGTAGGTGCTGTATCAGGGCTTGTAGGTGCTGTTGGACTTGTAGGCGCTGTAGGACTTGTAGGTGCTGTGGGAGCCGTAGGCGCCGTTGGGTCCGTTGGAGAACCTGTAATTTCATCCTCGATTTTAACGATACGACGACATTCCGCATTTTGTGATGCCAATATATCACCACCAACATAATTTGAATCAAATTGATTTAACATTACTTGAACACAATCATTTCCGCAATTTTGTAAATTACGACGTTGATCACTTGTTAATATACCACCTGCTTTACATTGAGGATACATACATTCTGGTTCAGTTCTTACACTTGCAATACCTTCAACATTATATCCACCAGCTTGGAATTGTTTAAATACATCATTTACATAATCTTGATAAAATTTAGTATCTAACATACAACCACAAAAATCACCATATCGTTTACCCGTAGTTCCAACAGGTAAATCTAATTTATCCTTTTTGTCTTTACAATAAATATTTTGTAAATACGATTCACATAAATCGGGTTGGTCTTTACAAAAATTAAAACAATAATTACTTTCCATATTACTTTGATTTTTTGTGCAATATTCTTGACGTTTACCATCACACCAATTTTTATCAATATCTAAATTACCACCACGACATAATGCACCACAACCATTTCCTGTTGTTATATTTTCATCATTAGCTGCACTAGTTAATTTATCACTACAAGCTTCATTCATATCTTGTATTCGACGATTAGATTTCCAAAAATCATAACAATAAGGTTCTGCTTGTGGCCAAAATGCTTTTGTTCGACAAAAATTAGCTTTATGTTGTTGACATAATGGTGAACCCTCTTCTTGTGCACCACCACAATATGAAATACAAGATTGATCTGTTATCCAATTACGATCTGATTTAATTAATTCACCTAAATTATTACGTTTAACATCATCTAATGCAGTTTTACCACATAAACGATCTAATGCCCAATTACAATAATTACGTTGATGATCTGTTGAACGAGAAGGTACACATTGTTGTTTACATTGTGGAATTTTACCTGCATAATCACCTAATTGACATAAAACAGGCCAATGTGCACCACCACGTAAACAATTTTCTTGATCTTTATTATTCGCATTTGGTGTTCCAAAAAAACATTTACCGGTCATTTGAGATGTTTTATTCCAAAATTTACCAGCCTTTTTACGATCAGGATATGTATTATATGTCATATCAGAACCACCTGCACAATCAACTGCAATATCTTCAGGTAATTTTTTAGGTAATTCACTAAATTCACCTTCACCATAAATTAATTTATTTGTAAATTTATTACTGGAACATGAACCATCAATTGTTGTTGCCCATCCACCAATTGGAACACGACCACTTTCAAAATAACCCTTTTGATGACAATTACGATTACGAAATCCACTACAAACACGTTTTGTATGTTTATTTTCATAATCTTTTGCATCTAAATTTGATACATTATATGTTTTACCAAAATTTTCACCTTCAAAATTAATATTTCCATAAGCATCCCATGTTTTACGAATAGTATTATCGGGAACAGCTTGTAATGAAATAGCGTTGAAAGGTAATGCCATTATTTTTATTATTATTTTATAATAGCAATTTAATTTTTATTGCTCTTTTGTAAATTAAATAAGAAAAAAGAAATTATGGAAACAGGAGTATTACTCTATCAAGTTTATTCGTGTGTTCTTGTTGGATATACCATCTATCAGAAATACGAACAAATTAAATACTGCTATTCATGGATTAAATATTTTACGAAACGGAAATTATTTCATCATCATCATAATAATAATAATAATGACAATAATGACAATAATAACAATAATAACAATAATTACAATAGTGACAATAATGAACATGATGAAACAATTGTTGAATTTTACACTTCTAAAGAAAAACAAATGAATGATGATAATAATGGAATAATATCATCATCATCTACATCATTATCATCATCATCATCGTCATCATCATTTGAAAAAATTGATACCATCTCCGATTCGGATTTAAATTCAGTAACATTACCACCATTTGATAACGTATTGATTACTGCCCCAAATTCTCCATCCTTTATTGTAACAGAACGTCGACATAAATATTCTATACTAGAAGATGATGAGAATATATTTTATATTGAAAATAAATCGCATCAAGAAAAAGACAATGATAATTGGATGATTATTTCCGCATTTGATCGTTTGTAAGTTGAAAAAAATATTCATGTAAAACATTTTCAACGTCTTCGCGTCGATTTCCTAATGAGTCATATAATTTCTCAATACTTTCATAATCAAAAAAAATCTTACGTAATGCATAATATTCCATAAAACAACTCATTAATACACTTATAATTCCCTTAATCGCTTCTGTGTCAACACATTTACGATAAATTGTATATATTATAACATAAAGAATAAATAAAGATTTTCGGTGTCGTATTTCTTGCTTTTGTAATTCATGAAAACAAGAAAATGATTTAGTTTGAATAATTGGTTGATTATTATTTTGATTTGGATTATTGTTATTATTATTGTTTAAATTCTCGTATTGTTCAATTAATTCAACATTACTATTATTATTTTTAAAACGTAATATAATGTTCTTTAATACAGAAGGACGGTCAAATTGAATCTCATTTTCCATTAAATGTAAAACACAGATCTCGTTACTATTACTATTACTATTATTATTATTATTCTCATTCTTTCTTTCAATAATTACTATTTTCTCTTGTTGCAAACTATTAATATATGGCCATTCTATTTCATAAGTGAATATATTATTGTTAGTCGTAAACGAAGAAGCCGGAAGACGAAAACAAGAAAGAATATTATTGTCTTCGTTGGTGGTGGTCATGCTTATTTTCTTTTTTTTGGATCTCTTTTTCTTCGTCTCTTTCTCTTTTTCTTTTATATACTGTAAGATTGATTTTACATCATTTTCCCAACGAGTTTTTGTGTCCATTAAACACCTTTTATTATACTCATATACATGAGAAAAATTATATAAATATGTAAATTCATTTAATGTTGCAAATTCCATCTTTTCTTGTCTGTGTTACCTTTGAAATATTTTTTATTAATCAAACGTATTATTGTATCGACCATTATCTTCATCCGCCTCATCACAAAATCCATAAGTCTGAACTCCATCTTCATATGGTGTTGTAAACCCATAAGGATTTTCACGAACTAAATATGTAATTCCATTTGGATTTGATGCACATCCACGTGTTGGTGTTGGAATAAATGAACTTCCACTAATAGATTGATTTGCTCCAACCGGTAATGCACGAGGCATTTTGATTTCACTGCGATATTTACTATACTCTAATTTCTTACGAAAATTTAAACAATTACGATTAGAACATTGAAATCCACAACCAGGTCCACATGAACCATAATGAGTAGTAGTAGTAGTAGTAGTAGTATTTCCGTTTCTTTTATTTGCAAATGAATCAAAATTATAACGACTATAATCCACAGGTAAAAAATTCTCGTTCTTTTTTGAAATACTTATTTTATCAATTTCATAACGATTATAATGAGAACAAAAACCAATCATAAAACCAAATAAAATAAAAAATAAAAGAATAATTAGTAAAATCTCACAAGCAGAATTCATTCTTTTTATTTTTATATTATATACTTTGAAATTATATTTTTTTATTTTTTATTGTTTATTGTAAATTCAATTTTGCTAAATTATAACGCATTCGTCGTTTACATAAATTTGCTTCAATCCATTCTAATATCTGATTTGATTTATATAATGCATCCTCTTCATCCAATTCATCATTTGTAATAAAATATTGAGATAAACTATTTGGTAGTGTCTTACGTGACAAAGGATTTGATTTCTGAACACGACGACGTAAAAAAAATCGCTGATTTACATCATCAACATCTGCATTTGGTAAATCATATTGTCGCATTAATTTTATACTCTCTGATGATAAAAGCTGACGTTGTTGACGTAATGTCTTAATTGCATTATGATAATCTTGAATTTCACTATCCAAACGACTTATTTCAACTAATGCATGTTTTAATTTGCGTTTTGTTTCATTTGGTAATTCAACTTCTTCAACTTCTTCAAGTTCTTGTCTCTTTTTATCTTCTTCATTTTGTTCAAATTGTTCATTTTCTTCAAATTGTTCAAATTGTTCAAATTGTTCATTTTGTTCATTTTCTTCATTTTGTTCATTTTGTTCATTTTGTTCATCTTCATCATTTTGTTCTTCTGTGTTTTTGTTCATTTTGTTCATTTTGTTCATTTTGTGCTTTATCAAAGGTTGTTTTCCCGAACGATTATTCATTTCATTTCTAACCTCAACCAACGAATTAGTATTAGTATTAGTATTAGTATTCAAATTCATCATTGTCTTGTTTATTTTTCTATCAATTTATTTATCCTCTTAAGTTTATTTTTTATATTATTAAACCAATTGAAAGAAAAAAAGAAAACAATGGAGTCTGTTCAATATATTGATCAAATTCCTTTAACATATTTAAAATCAATTGATTTAACAACATGTTCATATACAACTAAACATATTTATAATTTAATATTTCATCCCGAAATATGCAAACCAAGTTTTCTCTTACAGTTTTTTGAACGACATCGAAGAAAAATAAAGTTTATTATTCTATTAAATAATCCTTGTCTTTCAATAACTGATCTTTTTTACCTTTTAATTAAATACAATTATAACCTCAATCCAACAAGGTTAAAATGCATACTTCAAAGATGGGATTTACAAATTATTCATTTGGAATTCCTATTACAATTTGTATACAATTCAAATTTATTCCGCAAATACAAATCTACTTATAACAACAAATTAGAATATAATCAGACTTTTTTTTCACAAAGCTTGAAAATTTCATTTGAAGCATTAATTGAATTTTCCAAAACATGGAATAAGTTACCATTTGTTTATCCTTTAAAAATGAACATTAATGCAAATACAATGTTTCTTCATCACCAAATTAATTTACAATATGTAAAGCAAATAATAAATAATAATGATATTGAAGAAATACATTTAAATCCCTTTTATACTTTTTATTCGGATTCAACAAAATCAATACATTGTCTTAAGGAATTTGTCGAATCAAATAAATATAATCTTGAACAACTTAACGAGAATGATTATTCTTTTATTAGTGATACCGATATTATGATAATAACAACGAACAAACAAAAATTATACCCACACTTTTTACCTTCTAATACACATACACCTTTGGAAATTATTGAATATTTAATTGAAAAAGTGTTTTATTTTTCAATTTTTAATCAAAACGTCGTAAATGTGAACAACGACGACTACAATTACTCGTCTTTATTTCCTCATTTAAAAGCAATTTATTTTCGTCAATATAAACTTCCCTTTACACAATTTCATACTTTCATATATGCTATCAATGAAATTATTTTATCTATAACAGCTAGTATGAATTCAAATATAACTTTTGAATATATATTACAACATTGTAAAGACTATTTTCACCCAAATACGGAACAATATACATATTTATATCATGGTTACAATCTTTCTTACCAGGAAGCAAAAGATTTAAATACAATATTAAAGCAACCAAATCCTCGTTCAGCACATCCACTTGCATTTAAACCAAGTCGTGATTTAAAATTCGTAGAAGAAAATTATATGAAGATACCATATACATTTCTTCTTGAAACTTCTGATTTATCTGTAATACGACAATTATTACCAATAATGAAAAAAAAGAATTTATTGTATCACGATCAATTAATTTGTTCCTTAGCGTATAATTCAAACGTTACAATCACATTTTTATTTCAAAATGGATTCACAATGAAAGATAAAGCACTTTATTATAATGATCATTGCGTCCTTAAAAGATTCCATCGAATAAAATATAATGATTCCATAGAATTAGAATATTTGAATCAAGAAGTCGATTTAAGTTTTATTGAATTAAGTCATAATAATTCATTGTCATATACCTTTGTCGAAAAGGCTTTAAAAAAGACAAAGACAAAAGATAAAATTCATAGGAAAACAAAACAATGGAATTGGAAGGTATTATCAAGCAATCATTTTAATTTATCAAGACAATCAAATGCCTTATATTACAAATACATGTTAATAAATACAATTAAAAAAACAAAGAATTTACAGGAAGGTGTAGATGAGATAATTGCAAAATATTTAGCATACAAAGAAGATTATATGTAATATATTTTTATTTTTATTTTCATATATTATTTCATATATTATTTCATATATTATTTCATATATTATTTCATATATCCTAATGGTGGATTTGATGGTCCTACACCATAAATACTATTTGTAGGTACCCAAGCATCCAATGGACGACGTTGTAAATCAGGTTGAATACTACTATTATACCATGGGGAAACAACATTAATTGGATTTGGAATTGTAGATCTTGGATCTAAAGATGCATTTTTTCTTGAGGATCCAATGGTATCGACACCTATTTGTTGAGTTGCAGATAAGAAATTTTGATTGGCTAATGCAACAGTATCACCTACTTGCCACGATGGAACACCAGGTAAATTCATTGTTGGTAATAATTCACTTGCAATTGCAGTAGGTGCATTTTGAGCACATGGACTTATTTCCTGTTGTCGTCGATTACCAAAATTAACTGCCGCAAAATCGTAAAATGTATCTTCACCAGAAGGTGGAACTATACCCGGAGCATCAGGTGTATCTATATATCCATATCCACCTCCAGGTTGATTTGAAATCATTTCTAATTGATTTAATGTTGGTGTAGCTGCATTTATTGCTTGTTGATATAATTGATATGCTACACTTTGTGTTCCTCCTATTGGAGGTCCAGATGACATAATTTGGGATGGACGATCTGCTTGACCACCCCAATACCCCCGAGGAGCTTCATAATTTGAATAATTCATATCATTATTCATTGTTGACATCGTAGCTGTTGACATGATTTGATTATTGTTTTTGTTTTTTTTTTGTTTCTTTAAAAAAATTACAATGGGTTTTCTTTCTTTTTCTTTTTCCTTTTCCTATAAAAGCACTCAATAAAAAAAATAAAAAGAATTGACTTGAAAAAAATATTTACGATTATTGATTATTTTTCTTTGCTATACAAGAATTTATTTTTTCTTTTTCTTTATTTTTTTGCAGTATTTTTGTATTTGTATTTTTATTTATTATTTTTTTTTTCTTAATCAACTAACATAATTTTTGGGCGCATTATTGTTGTTGAGGTATTATTATTGTTCTTTTCGTTCATTTCGTTCTTTTCGTTCATTTCGTTCTTCTTATTTTTATTTTTATTTTTACTTTTACTTTTACTTTTATTCTTCTTTTGTTTTATAATATCATCTTCGCTCTTGTTATCATTATCATCTTCATCTTCATCTTCTTCTTCATCAGCAATACGCAATTGATTCAATAATTTTGCTTTGGAAATATTACATATTTTAATTTGCGCAATTCTCCAATTTACATGAGCTTCATATTTTGTAATTCGAATCTTACTTGCTTGTAAAATAAATATCGCTTCTCCATCAATGAGTATATCTGATAAATTAATCTTTTGACGAATTGTATTATATACTTCACAATTTGATAAAATTGGACAACATAAATAAAAATCCGCCTCAAGTAAATTTAAAGGAGGATGAATACAAGATTTGAATAAATGATCTTTTATTGTTTGAGAATCAACATATTCTTTAAATCGAGTATCGGAAATTATACTTAATTTTTCGCATATTTGATCTTCAATGCTTTGTAAACAACAATAAAAATGATTTAATTTTTCCTTTGATGAAATTTCACTATTAAAATACATGAACAATTTCTCATTCTGGTTATCGTAATGATATTTTAATCGCGGCGTCTGTAAATAAAAATGCTCCGTTTGCTCTTCACTAACAGTTATATCACATAACAAAACATCCTTTTGCTTGACTGGATCATCCACATAAAATTCAATCTCCTCGTCAGTATATTTATAAACTGTTATTTTGTTTTTCGTTTCATTACCATTACTCATTTTTCTTTTAATTCGAATATAAGAATAATAATAATAATCCAATAATAACAATAATAATATAATATAATATAAATATTCAATGGGAAAAAATTTCTTTGCAAATTTCACGCAGTTTTATTTGTCTGTCTTCCTTCTTTCTTTCTTACATTTTGAATAAAATTAAATAAAATTATTATTCTTATTATTATTATTATAGAATAATTTTAAAAAACAGAAAACACAAAACACAAAACAAAAATGTTTCGTTATAATAGGTCTGGTAATGATGATGATGATGATGATGGAGAAGATTATATTCCAGATGATCTTCGTGCTTTACGTTTTAATAGTAGAAAAGATAGACGAAGGGAGTATCCTACAAAATTGTTAGATGAAATATTTCAAAATATAACAAATGCATAATTAAACGAAGCTGAACAATTGATTAATATAATCGATGATGCTTTTGAAGGACAACATTATGCTTTTCTAAACGATGAACAAAGAATAGGTCCACATCCAAAGATTATTTTAGATTTAATGGTTACAATTGAAAAGTATATTAAAAAACAGAAATTAAGAGGAAGAACCAGTGTGCGAAAAATATTTTTAGAATTTGAAAAAGGAAATCTTAATTTAAAACCAGAAATTGGAGACCAAATTGCACGTAAAATAACTTCAACAATAAATCGATCTACAAATAGAAATATAACCCAAACAATTGAAAACGATTGGAAAAAGAGAGATCAAGAAGAATTGAAAAAATTAAAAAAACAAAATGCCACATATAGTAGTTTTCATAATTATCTTGTCAAATATTCTATTCCAAAAGTAATTAATCACATTTTTGATATTAAAAATTCATTAATGAGTAATGTCTATAGTAAACAAGAAGAAGAAAATTTTAAAAGACAACATCCTAATCTTGAAATTGATGTATTGGATAATATAGTTCGAAAATTACGTGACAAAAATACTAAATTATGGAAATTAGCTTATTTAGTATTAGATTTTTTATATAGAGTTTATTTTAGTGGGGTTACTGGTATAAATGATGAATCTGATAATGATGATGATGATGATGACGATAAATCATTAATATAAATAAAAATAATTCTCTTTCTCATTTTTTTTCATGATTATTTTCATTTTCGTGCTTATTTTTATTTTCATGAACTTTAATTTGTATTACTTTCCAATTTAAGCCTCCACGTGGTGCTTTGGATTTATCCTGTTGTTGTATACACCATACACTATCCAATTCCAATATACAAGAAACAAGTGCTTTTGGTTGTATATCTTCTATTTGTAACATTTCACGATATCCATTCTCATCTTGTTTATTTCCATGAAATATATCTGGTATGGCTTCACCGCTATCTCTGTCCAATAATACTTGAACATTTAATCGTGAAGAATATTGTTTAGTTGTTCGTTGAAAGGAATTAAATGATGACATGTTATTTGTTGTTGTGAAACTAGAAGAAGACGTTGATAAACTATCATAATATATAAAATGATCTGTGTTTAATACTTTTTTTAAACTTTTTTGCACGTGTATATCAATTTCCCTTATCTTTTTTGCCAATTCTTCTATCTCCTTATCATTTCTTTCTCGTTTTGTACTACGACTAAATGATACCGATTCACAAGATAATGGTAAAGTATACATAAATTTTTGTTTTGTTGTAGAATTTTCTTTAGGTTGTGGTGGGAATGGAACAAGCATAATTGGGGTTTTTATAACCAATCGTCCCCCTTTTGAATAATTTACTTTTAATTTAGTTCGTATTTTTGGTCCTAAATCAATGCAATTAACATCAATATCATCTACTCTAGTAATGTCCATTGTCCCTTAATAATTCTTTGTTTTTTCTTTTTTAAATTGTTACTATTACTATTATTAGTATTGTTAAAATTGTTAAAATTGTTAAAAGAAGAAGAAGAACACGATGATGATGATGATGGCAAAAGCGAAGATGATGATAAAGAAGAATTTGCTTTTTCTTCTTGAACTTTATTCACAACAGTTTTTATGTATTGATTTTCTAATTTTAAAAGTTGTAATGCAGTATAACGATAACTATATGATCCGTTATGATAAAATACACCTTTAGTATATAATAATCCAATTACTTTATTGCCGTATCCAATCTCTAGACAACTAATCTCATCCTTTTTTTGATTATATATTTTGGTTTCTTTATTCAATTTAACTTGTAAAGTCATCGAAGAATCATTCAAATCAATTGAAGAATGAAAATCGCGTGAATCATATAAATTATTGTTCTTTAACATTTCGATAAAAAATTGATCAACAGAACAAAAAAACATATAAGGATTTAAATTAGACAATGGAAATTGAATATGAATATTTTCAATAAATGTACCTGATGGCGCAGAATGTTCAATATATTTTACCGTGCATATTGGCGTTTGAAAATAAAAGGGAGTATTCTTGTAAAAAATTTGAAATTGCAATGGAGAAAAACGACGCTTTTCATTATTATTATTATTATTATTATTATTATTATTATTATTATTGTTATTATTTGTAGTTGTGTTTGGTAAAGCATCAGATGGAACCAATTGTTTTACACAAAGATATTTTAAAAAATAATTACTAATATCCAATTCTTGCATTTGATTTATAATTTAACCTCTCTCTATTTTTTTTAATTACTTAATTACTTAATTACTTAATTACTTAATTTATAACATTATGTCTCATATTAAATGATGCAATAGATTGTGAACGCCCAGAGGTTAAACCAATATTTGGAGCCAATACACGACTACCTTTCATACTCATATAAGTTGGTTGACTTAATGGTATAGGTAAACTAGAAATATCTTTATAATATGTTTTATACATATTCATTCCAGATAAAATCTCTTTAATTGCTTCTTGTAATACAGCTTGATTCAATCTTGTTAATCGTTCAATCATAGAACATTGCTTTTCACCACGAGGTGCAGCTAAATGAACAACACTTGTAGATGGTAAGGAACCAAATAATGATGCATTATATTTATTTGTCATAATTTGTAATAATGCAGGTTCACTTTGTGGTTTAATATCAATTCCTGTAATTTGTTTAATGTCTTGTAAAATACGATGTTGTAAATATTTGACATTAATTTCATGAAAAAACAATTGCAATAATATCGTTGGTGTTGAATGTGTAACTTTTAATCCAAAATTTTGATAGGCATCACCCAATAAATTTTTATTTTTACCAGATAAAATCTGATCCCATTGTGTATTTTGATAATCCGCTACAGGTGATAATTCAGATAAATTCCAATACATTTCACTTCCATAAGTTGGATAAACTTTACTATTTAATTCTTTTATGTATTGTGAAATGGTTTTTGGTTGTTGAGTTTGATTATGCTTTGGAATTGGCCAATTACTACTTAATGGAAAATTTGTATTCCATTTTCCTGATCCACGAAGTTTTGCAATTGCTTTTGGTAAAGTACTTACATTATTATATTGTCCTGATAAAATACTAGGACGTTTATCAATTAAAGATGACATTCTATTCTCTTCTTTTTTTTGTTGTGATGTGTATAATTATAATTTATACTTATGAAATCGCTAAAAAAAATATATAGATTTTATAATTTATAATTTATAATTAGTAAAGAAAAGAAAGAAAAAGAAATTCTCTAGATGTCCCTACCACTGAACAAGAAAACATATGTTAAACACAAGAAAAAAATTAATGAAATAAGAGAAACATTTGAAGAATTACATGAAAATACATTAAATGAAATTGAGGAAAAACGACAAATTGAATTAAAAAAACTTCAAGAAAAAATAAAACGAGGAGCAACTTCACTATCATCAACACAATTAAATTCAATACAAAAAAGAATTAAACAACTGAAAAATAATGATGAATTAAGTAATTATCTATTAAATATACATGATGTTCTTATTGAAAAATGTCAACCATCATCAAATAACTCAAATAACCCTAATAATAATAATGACGAGGAGAAGAATAATAACCCTAATAATAATAATGATGAGAATAATAATAATGATGATGAGAATAATGATGATGAGAATACTACAATTACAATTGAAAATCCAATTGATCTTAAAAACTTTTTTGCCGTTCGTCGAGAAGAGAGTAATCATGGCACTCTTGTAACAAAATATTATCGAATGAAATATGATCAATGTATTAATGATTATTCAATTTCTACAAAAGATGTTTATAAACACTTTACATGTGATAATTGCCAAAATGATTTACATTCTAATCACGATGAAGCAACAATTGTTTGTAAACAATGTGGATTAAGTAAAGATTTCAATGATCCATTTCAACCACAATGGAGTGAAACCTGTCATATTCAAAATGTATATCGTTACAAACGTTTGTTTTATTTTATTGAACATTTAAATCGCTTTCAAGCAAAAGAAAATGCAAATATACCTTCTACTTTAATTCAAGAATTAATGGTTGAATTGAATAAAAGACGAATTAATGATCCAAATAAAATTACACCAAAACTTATACGAACAATTTTAAAGGATTTAAAATACACAGAATATTATGATCATATTAATACAATTATTCGCAAATTAAGTAATAAAGAAATTCCAATTATTTCGGAAAAATTACAAAATACATTAATTTTAATGTTTAGTAAAACTCTACCCCCATTTGAAAAATATAAACACCTTATTCCTAATCGTAATAATTATTTAAGTTATCCTTATGTAATTCGTAAATTATTGCAAATTATTGCCGAACAAACAAATGATGAACAATTAAAATCATATATTTCGTATTTTTCACTATTAAAATCAAAAGAAAAACTACAGGCACAAGAAAGGGTATGGAAGAAAATTTGCGAGGATACTGGCTTTACATTTTACAAAACAATTTAAATTTAAATTCATCTCATCACTTTATTTTTTTTTTCTCTTGTAACAATATTAACTAAACTAAACTATTTGTAAAAACGTAGAAAAGAAAACATAATAACAAAAATGGTGAGATTTTTATTTTTTTGGAATACAAAAGAGAAAAAACAACAACATCAACCAACAAAAAGTGAAACTATGGTTCAATTTGAAAACTTTATCGGTGATGAAATTCTAACACCAAGCGAATTTAATACATTATATACTTCATTTCACATGGAACTTAAAGGCCAAAAAATAACATTTCGTAATATTATTCGTTATACCATTTTTTTAATGCAGATTGTGGGTAAGATTAGACGTCTTCCGGGAGAAAAGAAAAAGAAAATTGTTCTTCATTTTATACAATGGATCATTCAATCTTCGGCAGACAAAGAAGAAACTAAAATAAAATCGTTTGAAAACAAATTTGGTGATTTGCTTTTTGAGGAATTTTTATCAAATGTTATTGATACTCTTATTAGTGTGGAAAACAATAAATTAAAGTTCAACAAAAAAGGTTTCATGGATTACGTAAAAAAACTTAAAACAACATGCTCATCGTGCAAGGATTTATGTTGCTGTCTAAATTAAATTAAATTAAATTAAATTAAATTGAAAAACAAATGCGTTAATAATTGTAATATAAAGATATAATTAAATTAGTAGTACTACCTTTATAGATCAAAATATCAACCGAAAAAAAAACAAAACAACAATGGACAATAAAAAAGAAGATCAAAATAAAGACGATGAAGAAAATAAAGAGCCTATTGAACAACCGTATGCAGATATAATTACAAAAAATAAAGTTAATGTAGAGGTACCTGAGCACTTAATTGGTCAATTAAACGAGCCCGTTAATCCTCAAGGATATTTTGGTATTCATGATAGTTTGAATATTGATGAAATACGAGAATGTGAGCGTAAGGCCCGAGAAGAAATTGAGAATGAACACAACGAAAAACGTATAAATTTAGCAAAATGTCAATTTGAAGTTCCGGGACAAGAATTTGCATTAGTTAGTTTTATAGGTAAAGATTTACCTCAAAAATGTAAAGCAAATTTAGGAATGAGAATTTACGGTTGTTTTCCCGATTTGGAATCTGCGAAACAACAAGCCAATATATTAAATCATTCGGAAGAGAATAAATACTTTAATATCTATATTGTAGAATTATATAATTGGGTAATTATTCCTCCGGATGATGATGCAATACAAAACCAAGAATATCGTGATGAACGATTAAATAATATGATTAAAGAAGAAAAATTAGAACAAATTAAAGCAAGACAAGTATTTGATTTGCGCAAAGATAAATTAATAAAAAATCCAGATGTAAATAAATTTTTTAGAGATTCTTCTTCTTCTTCTTCTTCTGCTAATAAATATTTCCGAATTGAAAATAAAACCAATAAACCCAATGAACAAAATGAACAAAATGAACAAAATGAACAAAATGAACAAAATGAATTTAGAGTATTTGATATTAATAAAATTGAAAATAAAGAAGCTTATTTAAATGTATTTGGTTTACCAAAAAAATTACCTGAATTATCTGTAGAAGTAGAAGAAATAAAAGACGACATAAAAGACTCCGACATAAAAGACTCCGACACAAAAGACTCCGATGCAAAAGATTAAACTAATCGAATACCGCTTTTATTACTAGACAATGTTGTTGTTGTTGTTGTTGTGTTTTTTCGTCTCGTTGTTGTTCTTATTCCACGTCCACGACCACGTCCACGTCTTGTTATTGTTGTTGTAGTATTTGGTTTTGGTCTTGGTCTTGGTCTTGTAATGTCTTCTTGACTTGATAATGATTCTGTTTCACTTACATAAAATTTACTATGAACTTCCCATAATTGTTCTGAGCCAACTCTAAAATTTGTATAAGGTGGATATTTTGCACGATACCAAAATACCGTCTTTTCCAAATGATTAGAGTGTGTTGTGTTATCAAATAAAACACATCCATAATTTTCGGTGCAATGATCCATTATATCATTAAATGTTTTTAAATCCGGTATATTTCCACCAAAATCTTTCCAAATTTTTTCACGTTCAATAAAAGAAGGTTGACGCATAATAAAGACATAATCTGCATTTTGACGCATTGCCGGAGGAATACTTTTACAATATTGAACGGCCATAATTAATAAAATATTCCAATGTCGACCATTCATAAATATACCATTTATTATTGTCTCCTTTAATATTTTATTATCATAACCACAATCATCAAATAAAATAAAACAAGAAAAATCCTCTGTTGTTCCTTTTTTTCGTAATTTACGTTGAGTTTTAACAATCTTTTTAAATCTCATAATCATGTCTTTATTCACTTCATTAAATATACAACTTTTAGGGAAAAATTGACTAAATACTTCACTACTACCCTCTGAACCAGTAATTATTATACCCGTTGGTATCTTACGAATATAATGCATTAAATCACGTATTAAATATGTCTTACCAGTTCGTTTTGATCCAATTAAAATAATACTTGGTGGACCCTGTTTAGGATCTGTGCGCTTCGCTTCTATTACATTTGGATTAAATTTATGTAAATCGTAATACTGACATTCACCATTACCGCTACTACTACCCATTATTTCTTGTTTTTTATTCTTATTTTTCTTATTTACTAATTTATTTATTTATTAAATTATGAATTAAACGTGAAGAAAACAAACATCAATCATTAATCATTTCATTAATCATTAATCATTAATCAAAATAACGTTCATTTAAAACAACTTTTTCTTCCGGAAATATTGTAAAAGGAAGACGAAAACGAGTGTAATTCACAATAATACCCAAAGCTACTATACAAAAGAAAATAGAAGGTAAAACACTACGAAGAAATATTTCTGTTGAAGTTTCACGTTCACGCTCACGAATACTCTTCGTATAATATAAAGTCAATGATAATGCACTTCCAAATAATAATAATCCAATTATAATCTTCATCCAAAACATTTTTTTGAAGTTTTGAAGTTTTGAAGTTTTGAATTTTTAATTTTTAAACATTACTACACATTTTTTCTCAGCCAAATAAACCCGTTGAATTATCATTGTCATTATCATTATCATCGTCGTTATTATTCTTATTTCCATTCCCATTATTATTATTCTCCTTCTCATCATTATCATCATCATTATTATTATTATTATTATAATCCACAAAATAATCAAATGAATGATCAGCCGTATTATTACTGTGTTTCTGATGATCCTCCTCTTCTTTAAACGTATGAATATCAAATGAAAATTTAGTATCTCTATCTTCATCTCCCTCTTCTTTTCCTATTTTCTCTTTTTTTCTTTCTCTGTCCCTGTGATATTGATATTCTCTGTGATATTCTTTATTATGCTGTTGTGGTGATATGTTATGCTGCTCCTTACGAATATAATCATCTATTGTATCATCATCGTCATTTTCATTAACGTTACAATTATCATAACGGCTACTTTTACTCCCCATTATAGGATTGTTATTTTCATCATATGTTATCGCTCGATGAGATAATGGTAATAATGGTAATACTAATGATTTATTTTCATTTTCATTTTCAGTTTTAATTTTAGTTTTATTTTTGGGGTGGTAGTGGTGATCAGTGTCTTCTTCTTCTTCACTATCTTGAGTATCTTTAGTATCTTTAGTATCTTTAGTATCTTTAGTATCTTTAGTATCTTTAGTATCTTTAGTATGTCGAGTATCTTTAGTACGTTGAGTATGTTCATCTTCTTTTTTATGATGACGTCTATTTTTTGTTCTTTTATGATTATGATGATGATGATGACGATATTTTTTTTCGTTTGTGATTGAAGAAACTACTGTATCATTATCATTATCATTTGAAGAATCATCATCAGAAGACGAAGATGATTGTAATGGATCTCTCAAAATATCTTGTAAAAAAAACAAATCATGTATTGTTTCTTCTACGGCTTCTTCAACAATTTTATTAAATATTCTAAAATATCTTTGTTGATTATGTAAAGGAGCATTTTGAGCAAATATTTCGGGTTGATAAAATAAACGCTTTGCAGTGTTAATATAAATACGATGTATAAAAGACGTGCATGTTGGAATTTTTACTCGAATCTTTTTAAATTCTGATGGAGTACTTACATTTGCCAATAAACGAACCTTCTCTAAATAAATTACACGAATTAAAATATTTAAATGAGGAACTTCCTTTTCTATACGATCTGTCTCTTGTTTAACAATCAAATCAGACCAATTTCGTATTGCTTTTAAATATATTTGAAATTCTTTTAATATCTCATTACCGCGTTCTTCCTTCATTGTCTGTTTTTCCGCTTCATGAAAAATTGTATGATATGCCATCATCATTCTTGGTTGTAAATTTGCAGTTAACTCCTTTTGTAATAAATTTAATACATCAACATTATTTGGACGATTCTCAGGATTTTTTAAATACTTTAAAATAGGTGATCCACCTGTCATATTTTATATTACTTGTAATTGTATTTTTTTTTCTTTAGAAGCTATTAAACTTCATTTTAATTTTATTTTTTTTCATACTTTATATCTATAGAATATATTGCATATACCTTTACCGCACCCACTTTATTTGGAGTTTGGTTGACGAATTTTACAATTTTTTTTCTCTAATTTATCTTATTAAGATAACTAAAATTAATATAACACAATATACTATTTTTTATATATTTTTTTTTCACAATTCATCATAATATCTAATTTTTCTTTTCTTTGAGTATTAAGAAAGGTGTAAATAATAATTTTTTTCCTACTATTGTTGATCTTTTTTTTTCTTTGTTATCTTTCAACTAACGATAGAAACTTTTTGGGTGATTCCTAAAAAAGAGAAAGAATTATATTGAATTGATACATTAAATATAATTATAAATACAACCTAAAAATATAAAAAAAATATGCCACGTAGACGATCACGTTCAAGATCCAGATATAGATCCAGATCACGATCAAAGAAAAAATATTGCGTGAAACGAAATAAATCAACTGGTAAACTTTATGTTACCACAAAATGCGCTGGTGCAAAAAAACGATTTAATAAAAAACGAACTGCAAAAAAATATGCGTCTGTTAGAAATCGTCGTCGAAGTGGCGGACGACGTCGAAAAAGCAGCGGACGCAGAAGAAGACGACGTTCAAGATCTAGATCCAGGTCAAATTTTGGACGATCATCTGTAAAAAGCATGAAACGAAGAAAAAGTAGTCAATACAGTAAAGCAAAAAAAGCTTTATGGAATAAAGTAGCACCATGTGAAGGACAAGACGGTTATTTCACTTTATGTAGTGCTGCTCAATTTGGTTTTGGTGATGATAAATATACAATTACTCAACAATTTAAAGGTGAACCCGGAAATATGATTTGGAGAACAGATGAATTAAATGATATGACAATACCTTTTGTAACTGGTAATCCGGAAACAGGATGGAAAGTTGTAGCAATATTTAATGCACTAGTAGATTATGGTGTAGATCCACAAACAATTTTATTAAAATTACAAAATGGTGGTGTTATCGATGATGTATTTGAACTTGTACAAAGTGGTGATTCAAATGCTCTTTATCAAACATTATATGGAGCCGGATTGATGCATCGTGTATCACCTGGTTCAGCACAAAATCCTGAAGTAATGTCTAAATATGTGCGACCAAATTCAAATGAAAATGATATGTTTAATTTATCTTCAATGTTCACTTTAAATGATGATGGAACAGGATTACCTCCATATACATCAGGAGTTGATAAGCGAGGAAGAGGTTATTTTAGTCCACGGAGAAATAATAGATCCTTATTAACCAACCCAAATGCTATAAACCAATTAAATACAATTATGGGTAGTGCCCCCGATCGTCAATCAGCCAATTATACGCCACAATTTCAACGAAGGATGAATAGACAAATTAGATTTGTAGGTGATGAAGGAGGAGGAGGTGGAGGTGATGATAATAGACCCGAAGTTAGTTTTGGACGTAAATATAGACGACAAAATAGATTTGGACGTTCTTATAGTCAATATTTTTAATTTGATTCTTTTATTTTTCTCTCGTGATTATAACAAAAAAAAATTATACTCTATTTGGTAAAATGATAAAATGTTTGAGTCAACATGTCAATTAAATTTAAAACAAAAACGAGTGTGGGAGATCTTACCGGATGTTATGTGTAAAACTACTGATCCAAATGGATTATGTTTAAAAGGTAGTATGTATCATGATGATGAACATGCGGCAACATTTCTCATTACACACGAAATGGAACAAAAATGTGATCAACAAAATAATTGTCGATTGGAAGCAAATGTAAAAGCAACGCTTGAAAAAAAGAAAAAGGGGAATGGATCTGCGGTTAAAACAGATCATAGTTTAATTAATTGTCATACACATCCATTTAAATGCTATTTAGATGAAAAATGTATTTGGGGATGGCCATCTGGTGAAGACATGAGAGAAAGTATTTTATTCATGATGAATAAAAATTTAGTCCATTTGGTTTATGCTATGGAAGGTATTTATACTATACAAGTCAATCCACTTTTATATTCAGTTATGATAAATTTACCTCAAGAAATAGCAGAACATCAACAAACTTTAAATTCAAATTCAAATTCAAATTCTAATAACAAATTAAAATTTACTGAAAATACAATTCGTGGTTTAATTGTGCTTTTAGTTGAAATTATTTTTAAAGGGACACATGCATTTCGTAATTGTTCTTATTTAAAAACAATTAATCGTGAAGATTCGTATATTACACCATTAGATTGGATAGAATACTCTAATCAATTTAATTTATCTTGTCTTTTACCAGAAGAATATGAACGTAATTATAAACAATCTTCACATACAAATATACCAACAAATCACATTCCAGATTTAAAATCCAATCGACCGCATCTTCTTACATTACCAGAATATTTACGAAGCGCATTAAATGATACAATATATGAAATTAATCGTAATGGATCCTGTTATTCTAGTCAACTAGATCCTTCACGAGAAGAAGTAAATGAAATGATGTTTGAATTTTATCATGGATATTTAGCAATGATAATTGATGCTATTAATACACAATTAAACCAAGAACCAAAAAACAATTGGTTTTTTAAAACAGCCTTTTATCCAAATACAATTAATGGAGAATCTATTGTAGATTGTTTTATGAGATTTTCATTAAGATCACGTGTCCAAGAAGCATTTAAATTAATACGACAATTATATAATCAAGGAAAACAAAAAAAACAATCATCTAATAAAAAAATAAATACCAAAAACATTCATAAAAATAAAAATATTAATAAAAACAAATTAGTTTTTCATTTTTATCCAAATGTCATTAAAATCTGCGGATACGAAATTACAAATCAAACTTCCTGTAAATTACGATAATTATTATAATGATGAAAATAATGATGAATATAATGATGATAACCACCACGATCATAATAATAATATTGAATTTGATCGATTTGCAATGTTAATTCTTTTGTATCGCCTTGTCGTTTCTTTATGATTTATAATTTATGATTTATGATTGATCATTTTTCCATATACCACCTTTTGCTGTTTGAGGATTGTTTGTCAATCGACGTGGACCCCAAGGTAAATTACTTGTTTTAGATAATGGTGGATATTGCACATATTTATCCTGATTGATTTGTTGTGTTATATTATAACCCGGAGTAAAATGATGTAAAGCTTTATTTTTACATTGATTACTTTCTGTTAATTTATTCGATGGAATTGGTTGTTCTGTAACATTTGTTATATAATTTGTACGATACAATGCTTCCGCATAAGGTTTAGCAGATGCCATATCATTTCCACCATATGTCTTTCCCAAAAATTCAGGTTCTGTATTTGGAACACTACGTAACCCTAAAAACGGATTAGATTTAGTTAATCCCAATATATTAATTTGTGGATCTCCATCAATTGCTTCTTTTATTGTAGTTGCATTTACTGGTAAAGAATGAACATTTTTATAAGTAGCATAATTATCTGGACGAACATCTGTCATAAATGCAGGAATATCATTATTTACGGCTTCATCAGTTACAAATATACTTAATGGATTAATTCGTAAATTATGAACACGCGTTGGATCAGTTGAACGATAATCAACAAATTGTTGTTTTTGTCCAGTATAATCTACTCTTCCCATTTGTAATTCATTTTTTATTACAGGAAATCGACAATCTAAATTACTGGAAAATAAAGTTCCTGGACCAGCTGTTGATGCACCTGCTACTAATTTATTTGGACTAATTCGATTTTGTCCAATAGAGGAAATAACATTACTTTCAATTGAATCTAATTTACGATAATTATCGGGATTTAAAATTAAGTTTTGTCTTGCTGCACCTGGAAAACGATTTTGGACTTGTGCTGCTAAACGTAATCCAGTTGTTTGATAACCACCTTTACGCCAATAACCATTTTCTAACATTTGTTTCCATAATGGAACTTGTGTATATTTATTATAATCACTATTATTTGTAATTGCCGCTGCTGCCATATTTTATACTTTATTTATGGAAAAAAAAAATAATGTTTATTTACATCTAATAAAAACAAAAAAAATAAAGTTGAATTTTTTTGTCATATAACATTATGACACTAGACATTGAATTTGAAAATGCATTATGGACCTTTGTTGCCATTGCAATTTTCTTTATTTTACTCGGTTTTGTTTCTATGTATTCTACTCGTGTAAAATTAAGTTTATTTACATATATTACAACATCAATATCTGTTACTATAGCAGCTGTATTATTTGCCATTGGATCGGATTTAAAAGAGCGCGCACGTTCAAAACCAAAAGATTCACGTGAACAAGATGAACAGGCAGCGGCAACAGCTTTTTTATTTGGCGCATTTTGCTTATTTTACTTTGTATATTTCATGTATTTTTTCTAAAAAAATAAAATCAAGTTAACGTAACAAAGCAAAAGAATTATTCATTCATTAATATTATTATTATGGGAGGCCTTTTTTCGTCGTCTTTTTACAATACCAAATTAAATGAGCAAATTCAGGAAATTAATAAAAAACTTGGAATTGAACTACAACAAAACGAATCGTTTTATTATTTCCACAAAAGTCGCAATTGGAAAAAACAAGAACTCATTGAAACTTTCTTTGATTTAATTAAATTAAAATATATCTCACAAGAACGTTTGGTCTCAGATGGAAAACGACGAGCATCGCCTTATCTTTATTTTAAGGGCCGAAAACAAATTGAAAAGATATACAAAAATTTACCACAATATCAAGTCTTAAGAAACCAACAACGACAACGGGAACAAAGAATGACAAGGTTTGGTTCAAATTCAAATTTACGACAAAGAAGAAGACAAAAACAAATTATGAAAAATTAATTTTATTTTCTTCATTATAAGGATAAAATAACGATAAAATAAAAATAACCGGACAAACAAAAATACATACAATACAATGGCTGATACGTTTGAAAATCCTGTTACGCGTGAACCCACAATTACCATTTTATTTTTTATTGGTTTAGAACTTTTATTCTTATTACACCATAAATGGAGACAATCAATGGGGGCTAATATATACATATCTAGTGGATTTATTTTGTTTTTATTGTTTTTTATGAGTTTATGTTTAGTTGCTTATGGATCATCTATACTTGCTGAACATGAAGATGGGGATAAATGCGATTGGTATACCTTTGCGATTTTCATGTTGATATTTGGCATTCCTTCTATATTAACCTTTTTTCCGATGTATCTGAGTTTAAATATTTCGAATTCCACAATGTAATCATATTAATATTAATGATTTGAATATACTAAATAAATTTTCTATGGATATGTCTAAAAGATTAAAAAAAAAACCCGCTGACAAACCAAACAAGAATGATTTACGATGAAGATGAAAATGTAAATACTTTAATGCAACGAACTACAAAGAATTATATGATCAATCTCAAAAAGAAATTTGATATTGATGGTAAACTTTTGCGAAGTAGGATTGATACTGAACGGGTTGATTCAATTCCTCACAATAATTCAATTCGCGAATGTTTAACTAATATTAAAACTCTCAATGAAAGATTAAAAGATGACAGAACAAATGATATTCTTCAAAGCGGGAAATATTTTACAATTGCTGCGCATGGACTAATTGAAAACGAAATGTTTGTTGTTCCAAAAAACGTAAAAATTGTACTTTGCGGTGCTCTTTTAATGATAACACTGAGTACACTTTATCTTCAAAATAATGCATCTTTAGCAATGGCAACCCAAATGGAAGAAATTAAAGATATTATTATAAATAATTTTAGTAAGAGGCTTTCTGCTATTGAATATAAAAATTATTTAAGTAATTTGTATTCTATGCATGAATGTGCTATTAGTTATCATTGCTTTTTAGATTATATATTACCTAAATTAAAGCCACGAGAATATGAACCAAAAAGAGAATTTGTTGAATTTGATGAATATTCTCTTTGTCCTAATTGTGCATTTTCTACATGGCAAACTGATCAAGCAGATACAAATTTTGAACATTTTGCTTGTTTAAATATTACCACAATACTATTGAAAAAAAATGGAACATTTAAATCGTATGAATTTAGTGTAACTCGTACCGATGATAATAGTCCTGATAATTTGATTTTTTTGAACGAGATTATAAATACAATCGTTGAAAAACAAATCAATAAAGAAGAAAAAATTACAATTATGGTTTATTGTTGTTTGGGACCGATGATTTCATCATCACAATTTAGATATGCACAATATAATTCACATTTACCAACTTGTTTATTTTCAGGTTGCTTAAATGTAAAAACTGCAATTAACACAAAAGCAAATGTAAGTCGTGATATTATTGTGAAAAAATCTGTTATTAAACGTATTGAATTATTTTTTAGTATTCAAAATAAAAATCTAACAGCATTAGTTGAGGCTAAACACCCTAAATATTACACACAATATCCACCAATACCAATCAATGATGTCAAAAATTTATTTGAAGTAGAAAAAACATTTGCTAATGTAAATGTAAATCGATTAACACAAATATTTAAATTAGATCGTCCGTTAGAAGAGAAATTATCTGAGTTTTTTTCCGATATTGAAACAGAGTATAAGATACCAAAATTATGTAAGTTTCGATTTAATAAAACAAAGCAAATACTTGAAAATGTATCTTATCGGAATTTATTTAAACGTAAGACAAGCGTTTCAATTTATGTTACCGTAAAAGAAATTATTTATAATATTCTACTTTCTTATATTCCATATATAATAAAACTTGCAAAACGTTTTAATATTACTGAAGTTACAGGAACGAAAAATTATTTACAATTACTTGGAAAAAAACAACAAGAGCATGGAAATCGTTTAGTTACTTTTGAAAATTTATTAATGGAAGCTGGTATAAAAGAAAATGAAAGGAAAATGTTAAATTTAATTTTATATTGCGATGTAAAATATTATAAACTCATGTGTGAAAGTGAAGAAAGTAATAATCAGAATCAACTTAATTTTTATAATCAAGTTGGAATTTGTCTTTTAAAGGACCTTCATTCAATATTCTTTGATCAAGATTATAGGGATACATTAACGCCACCCATTTCAACAATAAAAACCACTTGGTTAATAAATAAGAAATATATTGTTCCATTTTATAAAATTGCGAAATTAATCTATATAAACTTTCAATATGGTCTATTTGAACATTTAAATAATTTATCAAGAGAATATGAGAACGCAGAAAATATCATAAATAATGGAGGGAAAATTACAAGATACAAAAGAGTTTTAAGACAATTTGATGATGAGATTCATGAAAGACAATTTCCGTATTTGTATCATTATTATAATTATTCTGAATTAATTCCTTGTGTTTTAGTTTTATTAGATAGTTCATATAATTCACGAAATAATCAATACAATATTGAATTACTTGATAGAGTAATAAAACAACGAATTCAAACAGGTAATCTTCCTCTTAAACATTCTTATGCAAGACGATTGTATTATGCAATAGATTGGGTTATTTATAGTCTTTTAGTGAAATTTTAAATATAAAATTTACTTCCCTTCATACATAAAACGATTTGCAAAAGAGGTATTTGTTGGTCCAATATTACCAAAATTAGAGTATGAAGTTGTTTCCTTTCGTGTAACATCCGTTGGTTGTTGGTCCATAATTTTTGTTTGAATAAGACCTTTATTTCCTAAATTACCTAAATAACTAAATTGAGTTGTTTCTTTACGTGTAACAGGTGGAGTATCATTTGTTAATTGTGTTTGTCCTGATTTAGATAATGTATTTATATTACCTAAATAACTAAATTGTGTAGTTTCTTTTGTTGTAACTCTTGGTGATTCTTGTGAAGAATTTGGACTCCATAAACCACGTTGACCTTGTGCCATACCAGTTAAATTAATAATATATGGATTTATATCACCACGATTTGTTAAATTAACATATGTTCCAGCATGTGCACCCAAAAAATGTGGAATTGGTCCAGTTGTTATACCAATTAAATCAAAGCGCTCATCACCTTGTGATTGATCTTTAGATGGACATTCCCAATATCCTGATTTTTTATTCCATCCAGCAGCATTTCTACGAAATCTTTCACGAATTGTTGTAAATGTATCAAAATATTGTGTTGGAGATGGAACAACAGATTTCATTGTTTTACCTACAGGGGCTTCACCAAATGTTACACAATATTCTTGTTTTGGATTCTTTTGTAAACTTGGTAATTCACCTAATTTTGTCTTTTTCATTGATAATTGACCAAAACCGGCACCTTGTTCTGTATCTGGTCTTGCTTGTTTTCCACGATTTACAGATGTATAATATTCTGTTAAACCACTAGTTGTTGATGATGGACTATCTGTATAAAATTTAGTACGCATCATTGGACGACGAGATTGTGGTATATATGTTTTTGGACGATGAGTTTGTAAGCCTTCTGTAAATTGACTTGTAGGATGTTGTGTAAACCAAGCACCTGATTTAACACGTCCTTCATGTTGATTACGACGATATGCATTTACATTATTTGGCATTACACGTGTATATTGTTGAAATCCACCTTGTGCGGGTTGTGAATAATCAATTGCCAATCCTGGACCTACATATTGTTTTTCTACTGGACTTTCATGATTACGATATTTTAATGATTGTTCATAACGATTTAAATCTGGACGAAATAAAGGTTGACCATGAACCCAACTTGTTTGTTGTTCTGCTGGACTAAACATTGGACCAACTTCACGTTTATGCATATACATTTCCGGACATCCTGTATATAAATCCAATTTCTGTTTTTGTGGTGTCTCACTTGCATATCCATTAGTATTTAATAATTGACCACAATCATTTAATTGTTTACTTGACATTGAATCAAATTTATCAAATGATTGAGGAACACCTGTGCTAAACATATTTTGAGTTGATTTTTTTAAAAATGGTACCATATTATTATGTGAAAATTGACTAACCGGTCGATTTTTAATATTTAATAAAGGATTATCATCAAATGATGGTAAATTACAATCTTGATATTTTATTTTTGGCATGATCTCACCAAATCCAGTTTCACTAGATGGATCTGTTAATTTTGTATCTTTAAAATCTTCTACACCTCGATTTTGTAAATAATTAAAATTTTCTTTGTTCTCATCATTATTATCATCATCATCTTCCTTATTATTGTGAATCATTTCTATTGGAGGATACATTGTAACCGTTGGACCATATTGTTGACAATCCATTGCATTTTGTCCAGATTGATTTGGTGGTAAATTCATGAATAAATGTATTGGCATGGTAGATAAATGAGGATACATTTCTTGCGCATTTTGTTGTTGTGACATATATTGATTCATTTGTTGTGGTGTAATTCCTTTAAACGGCCCCGGATAATGACCACTCGTTCCATAAGGAACACCTTCTAAATATTGTGCACGAACATCTTCCGGATTATGATTAATTACATCAAATGGCTGACTTTGTTGTTCGTTTTGAGATGACATCGTTATTTTTATAAAAAAAATAGTTTTAAAATATTTTACATATATTTTATATTTTATACATTAAGAAATAAAAATAAAATAAGTTTTGAATCACGTGAATTTTTTAGATAAAGCACTCATTTCCTCAAACGTTAGTTCTTTTGTGTTTTCACAAAATGGAGCAAGAATAATGTGCAATAAATCATTACGTTGGTGAAATTTTTTTTCACGCGCCAAAATAATCTTCACCAAACGATACAATACTTGAACACATAATTCATTAATCACCTTGCGATTTTTATTACTATTATTTTTATTGTTGTTTTCGTCTTTTGAATCTTTTGAATCTTTTGGATCTTTTACAACAATTACCACTTTATCTTCTTTATCATGACATTTACTTTTATTCAATTCTTTAATGATGGCATGAATATCTGATGCTAATGACAATAATTTATCCATTTCAATTTGTTCTTGATTATCAATAATAAATTTAGCTTGACGAACAAATACTTGCACAAAATAATCCGTTGGCGTTTCCAATAAATGTAAATTCTTCTTGTTCATAAAAACAGAAGATGATGATGATGAACAAGAAGATATTGGTCGAAATAAATTAGAAAATAATGGTGGTTTTTTCTTTTCTTCGGATTCATAAATTTTTTCATTTAATTCATCCGATGTTGACATTGTTGTTGTCTTTTTGGAATTTTCATCCGCACTTAATAAATGTTGTTTTCCATTATCATTATTCTCATTATTATCATTATTCTCATTATTCTCATTATTTTCAATTCCTTGTAACATATCATCTTCTTTTTCGTTTTCTTTTGGTAATTTACGACAATTATTTCCCATTGTTTTAAAATTAAGATACTCGAACAGTTGTTCCAGCAGATCGAATAGCGCGTTCGTAATCTTTAATGCTTTCAGGTAATTTACTTTTGTTCCAACAAATAAATTTTGCAATTGTTTTGGCATTCATTAAATCATCTGGGTTGTATTTCATATTAGAAAGAACAAAACTTTTATAATTATTGTCCGGATTTGTTAAATAATCTACAATATTTGGATTGCCAAAGGGAATAACACGCAATTGCTTGGAATTTATATTCTCAAATACTGCTTCAAATTTGTATTTAGGACTCTTTGAACGTTTTATACCTTTAAAAATATAATTATTATAAACAATTTTTCCTTTAATGTTCGAATTACCAAATTTAGTTTTTGTTGAAGAAGATGTTGTTTTAGATTTAGATGTTGGTGTAAGTTTTGTTTTGGTTTTGGTTTTGGTTTGGGTTTTGGTTTTGGTTTTGGGTTTCGTACTACCTCGTGTTCCTGTTGAATTTTTAATTTTAGAAAAATTACGATAATGTGGTGAACTTTTAGCTTTGGTCTTTGGTTTTGTTGTTGTTTTAAAAGTAGTTGTTTTCTTTGATTTAGTTTTATTATTATTTACTGGAGTTGGTTTTCTTCCTCGTGTTTTTCGAGTAGTTGAACTTCCTTGTAAAGCAGAAAAGGGAGACGAATGACGAGAAAATAAACTAAAATCCGATTCTTGCATATCTCCTTTTCTTTTTTTTTCAAGTAATAATAATTATCATGGAGTTTTTTTCAATAAGTTTCACCGCAATTCTTTTTTTTTCTTTTTCTTTATTGAGCAAATAATGGTTGAAATGTAGTAGAATAATAAGGTTGATGAGTAAATGGATTAACAGCAACAGGAGGATTTGCATATGGATTTTGAATTACAGGTAATCGACGTTTACTTGTAATTGATCCCTTTTTAGTTGGAACAACATACATTGGTCCACTAGGCGCTGCACCAACACTTACAGCTAATTGTGATGTTAATGGCGTTAATCCTGCGGCCATACCAATTTGTGTATTTGTTTGAAATGGACTTAACCATGATTTATTAGGTAAACCTTTTGGTAATTTTCCCCATTGAGCTTCTGGTTTATCTGGTGAATAAGGTAAACGAGTAAAATATCCATTTGTTGCACTACATTCTGGACCACAAAATCGTTGTGGATTTAAAAAATATTCACATGAATCACTACTCCAAGCAGCTTTAATAATATTTGATGTATTAGCACCACCTCGTTGAGCTTGTCCAGCAAATACAATATGATTAATATCTTGTGGTGGTGTTGGAAATTCCGGTTGAAAAGTTAAAGGTAAATATGATACAGCAGATAAATTAACCGCTGATTTTTTTTCTCTTGTATAATTTGGTTGTAATCGATTTGAATTATTTTCATTTTGATAAACCAATGGTGCTTCATTTGCTTCATCTAATGTAGGTATAGGTGGATTACATTTAGATAAAATATCATCACGTCCTGATAAATATGAATCAGTATTAACTAAATCTGGACGAACACGATTACTTGTTGGAAATATACCTACACTTCCAATAGCAAATGTATTTTCATATTGTCCTTTTTGTAAAATATATTCTAATGGTGCAGCTGCTTGGTTATACAAACAAAAATCATCTGATTTTAAATCTGTCTGAGCCATTAAATTTATTATTTTGTAATTATGTAATTATTATGTATTTATTATTTATTATTTATTAATGAAAAATATATTTTTTTTTCGAGGAAAAATTCAGACGCGAAGAAAAACAGATAATCATCGTTTAATTCTCTTAAAAAAAAAATCTTAAAGAATGATAGTAAAAAAGATGAAAAAGAAAATTCACAAGCGAACAACAAAAAAAAGTAGTCACACAATAAATAAAATAATCATTGATTTTTCTTTTTTCTATTATATTCTGAATCTTGTATGGAAAGTAGTAGTAACGCAACAATAAAACCAAATATTAGAACAACACCACCATCATCGTCAACATTATCTTTACCATCTTTACCAAAGGCTACAGGATATTATGATGATAAACGAAAAGAATGGATATGGGATGAAGTAAAATGGACTAAAACAGAAGATGGATTATATCAATCAAATCGTCAAATTCCACCACAATTTTTTAATCAAAATTGGCAAAAGGAAAGAAAACGATCTGCAGGTGTTGTTTTAATTCGACCAGGACATAATGGATTTCCTGATATTTGGTTAGTTGAATGTTATAATAGTGGATGTTTAGGATTTCCAAAAGGAAAATGTGAAAAATTTGAAAGTTTTCGTCATGCGGCTGAACGAGAATTTTTTGAAGAAACTGGATACAAAATTGTCATACCAAGAGATTGTCCAGAAATTGAAATTTACAAAGAAAAAACAATTATGGTGTTTTTCATTGTAGAAGTGCCGCGAAATTTTGAAATTAAAACTTTTCCAATTACAGATGTTGAAATTACAAAATTTGGATGGGTAAATTTAAAACAAATATATAATAAATCGATTCGTTTAAGTGCAACGACAAAATCAGTTCTTACAAATAAAAATACTCCAACTAAAAATTTATTAACATATCATAATAAATATGATAATGGAAATAAAACTACTACTACAACTACAACAACAACAACTACAATTGCATCACAAAAATAAAACAAAAAAAATAATATTCCTGTTAATTTAAATTATTTTTTTCTTGTTTTTTAATTACCGGAAGATAAATTTATACATACATTTATTTACATTTAATTACATTTAATTACATTTATATCTAATAAATTACCTCTTTTAAGTTTAAGTAATTAAGTGATTATACATACACACACATACACACAAACAAACCAAAAACAAACTAAAAACAAAAACATTATGGCAACTGCAAATTTAGAAAGTCTTCGTTTTGAAAATATAAATATCTTAACAAGTTTAGTCATTGATGAACATAATAACGCAGAAACAAATGCAACAACTAATACTCCAACAAGTGGTGTTTTTTTAACTCCAAGCACTGTTGCTGGTCGTCCAGCTGATATTAGTGGATATGTTGCTGCAGCTGCAACTGAATTAGGAAAAATTGAATGGATTTCACCTGCTACATTAGGTGCAGGAATTTCATTAGATGATTTAAGTGATGTTGAATTAACTGATCCTGCTGATACTGAATATCTTGTATTTGATGGAACTAATTGGGTAAATGCTGCATTTCCTACAATTGCATTAGATGATCTTAGTGATGTTGAAATTGCTGGTGTAGCAACTAATGATATTTTAACTTATGATGGAACTAATTGGGTTAATTCAGTTAATATGACCTTAAGTGGTAATTTAACTGTAGAAGGTGCAGTAAGTTTAGGTGATGCACCAACGGATACACTAGGATTTTATGGTGCTACACCAGTAGCACGACCAGCAGTTAATACAAGTGCGGCTAATTTTTCTGCAGAAGGTAGTGGTATAACGGACGGAACAGCTACTTATGAAGGATACACTGTTGGAGGTATTGTATTAAATCTTCGTGAAATTGGTCTTTTGACTTAATTAATTAATTTTATTTTTAATGATTTATTTTTTTTCTTGTTTGTATAAGCATAGAACTCTATTTTTTTTCCCCTCAAACGATATTTTAACATTTACAAAACAGAACAAAACAGAACAAAAGAGAACTAAAATAAAATTGAATTATGGCGACTGCGAATATTCAAAGTGAACGTCAACAGAATATAAGAGTAAGTACAAGTCTTGTTACAGATGAACGTAATAATGCTGAAACAAACGCGACTACAGAAACAAATTTAAGTGGAATATTTGTCACACCAAGCACTGTTGCTGGACGTGCTGCAGATGTAACTGGTTTTCCTGTAACATCAGCAACTAGTTTAGGTAAATGGGAATTCACTACACCAGAAACTTTATTTAACACTGTATCATTAGGTGATTTAAGTGATGTTGAATTAACAGATCCATCTACTGGTAATTATTTACAATATGATGGAACTAATTGGGTGAATGCAAGTGTTTCATTAGATGAATTAGATGATGTTATCTTAACAAATCCAACTACAAATCAAATTATTACATATGATGGAACTGATTGGGTTAATTCAAGTGCAGTAACGTTAACAGGTGATTTAACCGTTGAAGGTAATACAGCATTAGGAACAAATTCAAGTAGTTTATTTGGTATGTATGGTGCAGCTGCAATTGGTCGTCCAGCACCAAATACAAGCGGGGCAAATTTTGTTGCAGATACATCTGGTATTACAGATGGAACAGCTGAATATGAAACGTATACTGTTGGTGGGTTAGTTTTAGTTTTACAATCATTAGGTGTTCTTTCTTAATTAATTTTTTTTTTAAAGAGTATTAAATAAAAAATAAAATAGTAACAATTAAAGTGAAATTACATGACAACAACAATTTCACAATTAGAGCAACAATTAAATGTTGATGCAATTTTTGTAATTAGTTTACACAAGGATGAATTAAGACGAAAATTTATGCGATCATGGTATCGAGATTTTCCTCTTCGTTTTTTTCTTGTTCATCCCAAAAAAAATCGAGAATATGGGTGCTACGATAGTCATCGAAAAGTGATTTATGAAGCTAAACAAAAGGGATACAAACAAATTTTAGTTTTAGAGGATGATGCATTTCCACGATTTAATTCAAATTTTATTGTTCAATTAACAAATCAATCATTACAAGTATTAAATACATATGATCCAAATTGGAAATTATTAATGCTAGGATATATTCCCTTTCGAACGCGAAAAACAAAATTTGATTATTTATTGACCGTTCAATGTTGTGTTGATGCTCATGCATATATTGTTAATGTAAATAATATTACTATTCCCGAATATGATGGAATACCAATTGATGTTCATTTATTTTGTAATTCAAATCAAAATCTATTAGTTGGTAATTTATTGGGTTCACCCATTATTTATAATCGTAAACAACAACAATTTGATAAATTACAAAATTTTGGTGTTTACGCCACCAATCCCATGTTAATGACACAACGTAATATTTCTGGACAAAGCAATATTGATAATGCACATTTATTACAATCAAAATTTATTGAATTATATGAAAATGAAGATCGTTTAACCGAATTATCTACAAAAGTAAATACAGTAAATTTAGGTATATTTATTCTTGCAATTACAATTATGGTTATTATTGGACTTGGATTATTTATTGCCTGGATCTTTGGACAGAAAAATTGTGGATATTTTAGTATTGTAAGTTTTTTAATAATTATTATTCTTATTATTGTATTTACAACAACATCATTGTAATTTTTTTTCAAATCCAACAAATATTGCATCGCGGGGTAATCCGTTTTCCAATAATTCTGTGCTTACCCATAATAATGTATCACCAATTTGTGGTAAATCCTTCTTATTGTATTTTGAAGAAGATATAATTTGAATTAATTTTGTCGCTTCAAAACAATAACATTTTCGTATTTCATCCGGAATTTCTTTACCACAATAAAATAAACCATTACGACCATTACATCGTGCACGACATTGAAATTTACCCAATTTACCATAATTACAATTTATACCTTCATGTAATCCAATAATTTCAGCTTTACCCGAATATTGATTAGATAATTCATAAAAATCTCTTTTAGATTCTGATTTTGATTGTAAATAACTATCACTGCGTATTAAATAAAGTCTTTCATTACAATTTAATTTTAAAAATTCCTGTGCAATTTTGTAAAATTCACGAAATACATCATTAACCGGACTTTCATGAAAATTACAAAGTTTAACATGACTACCCAATGCACTCTTTTTAAAATTTCGTAATTCTAAATTTTGTAATTGTTTATAACGATTCACATAAATTGTATTTACCACTAAATGATCAAATACATGATATTCAATTTTTGACGCATATTTTTTCCATAAATCAATTGAAGATTCCTCAAATAATAATTCCTTTAATAATGCATCATATGTAGATACACATTCATCGTCTTCACAAGATAATGGAGAGATTGTTATATATCCATCCAAAGCAATACCAATAGGTAATGGTTTAGTAAACCAAATTGGAATACAATCAAATGGAACTAATGTGGTCATACATAAACGATTACCATTCCAAATGGCACGAACAGAATGACGTGGTATAGTAAAATAATGAAATTTTCCATATAACCCAATTTGTTTTGAATAATTATTATTATAAAGATTTATAGATTCCTGTTTTTGTTTTGTTGTTTTTGAATTTGATGCTTGCTTTTCTGTAATTGAATTTATTAATTTATTTAAATAATCTTTGCTTGGAGCAATCTTCTTAGGAACTGATATTCGTCGAATTGTTAATGCTGATGATGCAGTTTCCGTTTTATAATGACGAATTGTATTGTTCTTAATTTCATTTGGTGTATGACAAGAAGATACAGATACTTTATGATGAATTACAGGTGATGTATAAGAAATTACCTTCTTTTTCTGTATCGTGTTCATTTTTATTGTATATAAATAAACATCGTAGAATATTTTTTTTCCACTTACCGTGCAGATAATAATAAGAAGAAGAATATTATTAATATTATTAATACATCTTGGTCATTTTTATATGTTCATCTAAAGTAAAATTATTTCGATCCAATTTATATTCTACACCATATTCCTTAAAAGTAGAACGAAATTCATCAATGGTCATAATTCCACCAAAACATTTTAACCATTGACGAGGCGGTGCAGATTTTACATTTATCGTTCGACCCATTATCTTTTTTACCATAGATGTGAAATCGTGTAATTTTGTGCAAGGAAAATAATTACCCTTATCATTCATTAAATAAGCTTTTGCGCATTCCCATGAACAAAAATTACCTTGTATACAATATCTTTGACGTATATTGTCGTATTTAGTTGGTATAAATCGTGGACTTCCCGTAAAAGAATGACAGCACCACCAACACAATATATCCGTTGTAGTGGGATAAACTGTTGTCGTGTTCTTATATGTATACAACACACAATTTTCTTTTTCTTTTTCTTTTTCTTTTTCTTGATAATCTCGTTCTTCTCGTTCTTCTGTCTTTTTTCTATTATTACGATGAATTACAGAAAATTGTTCCTGTTGTGGGTAAAATGAAAATGACGAAGAAGAACAAGTCTTTGATGTTATTGGTATTAATTTATTTGCATCAGATTTAAATAAACTTTCATCGTTCAAAAATTCTTCTACTTTTGCGTTAATTGCCTTCTTGCTCATTAATACATTTCCCTTCTTTTGCTCAACGGTTTTATTCACATAACACTCCTGGTAAATTACCTCATCTGTTGGAATTTGAATTCGACAAATCAAATTTATTTCATTACGTGAATAAACTCGATTATTGTTATTATTGTTATTATTATTATTTTTATAATTAATCTGATGATGATTATTATTATTATTATTATTATTACTGTTTATGACTTTTGTAGATGCTTTTGAGTTACAGTTACCTTGTTTGTTAACAGAAGAAGAAGAAGAAGACGAAGGAGGAAAAAATACTTTATTGTCGTTTTTCCGGTAAATTGTAATTGGACCAAATTCAATTTCTTCTACATTGTCACTGACAACCATTTCATCTCCCAATAATCCGCCTGTTGTCGTTAAAATTTGATCCTTCTCTTTGTCTTTCTCTCTGTTCTTGCCCACTTCTCCTCCTTTTTCTTCCTTATTGTTATTATTATTGTTATCATTATCATTATCATTATCATTATCATTATCATTATCATTATCATTATTCTCGTCGCTTAAAATAGTAAATACAATTTGATTGTCTTTCGTGTCAATTAACATGCCATTTTCCACATACCCACTAATTTGCTCATAAGTTTGGACATCTAATTCACATTTTTTCCGTCGACCACGACGTTTCTTATAACTTGTAGTTGTTGTTGTTGTCGTAGTCGTTGATGCTGAAGATTGATTTAATTGATTTAATTGATTTGATTGAACCGATTGAACATTACCATTATTATTATTATTATTACTAGATGAAACAAGAGATTTATTAGATTCTAATAAATTATTATTATTTTTGGGTTTTCGGCCTCGTTTCTTAGGTGGCTCTTTCGTTTCAATTGTAATCATTTTTTATGTTGTATATAGTTTATATTTTTATTTATGTTTAATGTAAGTTAAGAATAATGATTTTTGCTTTATTCGTCTTCGGTGTTTTTTCTTCTTATTTGCTTTTTTTTCAAATCCAACATTTGAATTTTAAAGGATTATTTAAGTTTAAAAAAACTCAACAAGATAAAACAACACAGACATATCCACTCATTTCTCAAACAAAAATACAAATACAAAAAGAAAAAGAAAAACAAACAAAAATAAAAACAGAAACAAAAATAGATTACATCGAAAAACTTGTTCAAAATGAATACGAAATTCTGTTTTAGATTTTAGAGTTATGGCGGTTAAAATTTAATTAAAAAAATACGTCATATTTATTAAAATTTGTTTTTGTTTTTTAGTTTATCAATTTTTCAATTTTTCAATTTTTTACTATTATTATAATTCATTTTTTAACATATGAAAATGGGCACATTGACACCAGGAAAATCAAAATGGGAATCAAGCTCTGCTGTGATAAATGAACCTGATCAAAATGAACTTGATAAAACTGAACTTGATCAAAATGAACAAAATGAACCTGATAAAAATGAACTTGAACAAAATGAACAAAATGAACAAAATGAACTTAATCAAAATGAACTTGATCAAAATGAATTTGGTAAAAATGAACAAAGTTCACCAATAAATAATACAAATACAAATACAAATACAAATACAAATATAAATACAGGAGTAATTTTAGATCGAAAATCGTTTGAATTATCATCAAAAGAAAAAGAAGAGTATAGTGTTTATTTTGCGACAACGCAATCTCATACAATTCGAACATTAATTGAATCATTAAAAGATATTATTCCTGATGCAACATTAACGTTTACAAAACAAGGATTACAAATACTTAATGTTACACCAGATAATTCTGTCGTGGTTCATGTTAAATTACTTGCATCAAAATTTAATTATTATTATTGTTCAAATTCTTATCCGAATAATGTAGAAGAAATTGATTTACATATGCGATCCCTGTTTTATTTATTAAAAACAGTTGGTATGGGAGATGTTGTAAAAATGTTTATTCGCAAAGATAATAAAACGAGGTTGCACATTATAATTGAAAATAAAGAACGTAATGTTTGTGATATAAGTAATTTAAAATTATTAGACATTAATAATGCTAAAGTTCAAATGCCAAATGTGCAATTTGATTGTGAAATTACAATGAACTCTACAAATTTTCAAAAAATATGTAAAGACTTAGCTCATATTTCAAATAAAGTTACAATTAAATCTAGTAAAGATAAATTAACATTTGCGGTAAAAGGTGATATAGGTGACAAAGAAATAACATGCCAAGAAGATCCAAGACGACAAAATGGCGGAGATACAAATGAATTTAAAATTAAAAATTGTGAATTAGATAACACAAAAGAAATTAATGAAACATATAGTTTAAATTATCTCTTAACATTTATAAAATCAACTAATCTTTGTTCTACAATTGATTTATATCTTCGTGAAAATTATCCTTTAGTTTTACGATATAGCGTTGGTAGTTTAGGTAGTCTTAAATTCGCATTATTACCATATATAAAAGAAGATGAAGAAGAATTTTAATTTTTAAGTTTTAATTCTTTTATGTTTATGTTTTATTGTATTGTCATCTTTGAAAACAATTCGATTGGTAATTCATTTATTTTTGATGTTTTCATTTCATTACGAGTGCAATAATGATTAGCATCCATTAATCGATAAATTATACCTAAAACTATTGATTTATGTTTATTTTCATTCTCTTTTGTCAAAGTATTATTATTATTATTATTATTATTATTATTATTATTATTATTCTTATTATTATTATTTTGAGATATAAAACCAGCATTTATAAATTCTACTTCGTATTCATACAATGTTTCGCGATAATTATTTTGAGGATGTTTTTCATGAACAATACTTAAATCAAAATAATATCCATCTAAAATAAAACGACGACGAACTTTTTCTCGATAAAAAAAATGTTCTTCTAAGTTTTTTAAATTCTGAAAATGTGATTTCATTACTTTATTACTTACTTTATTTTCAATGTTTAGTTGTAAACGTATATCAAATGATTGCAATTCAAATAATAAAACATTTGTATTTTGTTTTTTCTTTTCAATACAAACAGGATTAAAACGCATTCCTATTTGCTCAAATTGACCCGTTTCCTTATTCATCTTTTCTGTCATAATATGCTCCGTTAAACGATATTTAGATGTAAAATAATCACGACTTGTAACAATAATTTGTTCTTCCCATTGATTACAAGAAACTAACATTGATAAAATCTTCTCATAATTTTCTTTACCAATATTAGTTTCAAAAAATGACAATTCTTGTAATGATGATGATGATGATTGTTTTTGTTCATAACGACCCAAACGTCCCTCTATTTCAATATTATTATAAGCATTTGGATTTAATTTATGTTGAAAAAAATAAGCTTGTAAATATTCCGCAAATTTACTTATAACGGGTTCAAATATTACATGTGCATGATTTACATTTACATTTACATTTACATTTACGTCTTTATCTTTATCTTCTTCGTTTATTGCTTCTTTTCTTTTCTTTTTAGTACTATTTTGTTTTTTCACTTTTGCTCCTACTGCTGCTGCTGATGATGATGATGACGATGAAGACATATAGTTTGTTATTGTTATTGTTCTTTTTGATGTATCCATCTTTTACTTTTGTTTATATTAACGAACACAAGCAATTAAAAATCCAATTACTAATGCAATAATTGTAACTACAGAAATGACAAAAATACTCATACGATTATTATTTTCAATAACTTTACAATTATCATAATGTTTGTTTTTCTGTTTTAATTGAGAAATGTAATTGTTCAATTCATCAACAGCTTCTTCCGATGAAGTAGCTTTTGCAGTTGGATGAGGTAAATCACCAAATTGTTCTATTGTTTCACCATCATTATTATTATTATTATGATCCCTGTTATTATGATTCTTGTTATTATGATTCTTATCATGACGATTTACAGGAATTGGACGATATGGTATTTTTGCTAAACGACGAACTTCTGCTGCAAGTGGACTATTACTTTTTACAAGGATATTTAATATTTCAGCTTTTGTTTGTTCTGGTATTTTATTCCATTGTCTAGTAAAAAATTTTAAATACGTTAACATTGTAATAAAATCATAATTTGTTATATCACCCGTTACATATTTATTCATAAAATCATTTAATGTTGGACCATATGATTCACGGGAATATTGATTACGATATAATGTTGGCCCCGAACAATCATCTTGTGTCTCAATAAATCCAGCAGGAAATAATTGAGGATAACCAGTCGACATTTATTTAATTTTATGAACAAAAGAAAAATAATTTACTTATTACACAACTTCAAAGAAAAAATAAAAAATATAAATAGAACATTAAAGAAGATTAATGATTGATTAATGATTAATGATTAATGTTAATCTCCTGTATTAAATGTTAACCCACCACTACTTGGCCAACGGACAAAAATTGCGAGAATATATAATAAAAATACCATAAACATCCAAATAATTGTTTCACGAACAAATGTTCCAAAAAAAATGATATTTTCATTACTTGGAGCTTGAATAAAATCTGTTGGATTAATTGGATCCGGAATCATTTGTGGTGGACTTATACCAATATCAGGTAATTCAACCTTCATAAATTTAAAAGATTCCATTGGTAATATATATCCTAAAATCTTATCAAATACATTTTCACGAAAACTAGCAATTAAAGCAAATGTAAATATACTTCCAATACTTGATAAAGTAATAAAATTCTCACGATAAATAAATTCAATTGGATCTTCGGGTTGACCTTGAAAAATATCTTCAAATTTCATTCTTCTTTATTATTTTTCTTCTTGATTATTTGTTTTATATTTATTACCTAAATAAAATTTTAAGTTATTATCCTGCCCGCGGAAATATAAATCATGATTGTGATACAACACACTATATGATTCCGGAAAAAATACCTCACCATTTATATCTTCAAAATATCGTTTACTTCGCCAATCATTGTCACTTGTTGGATTATCCAAAAAATAAAGTAATGTTTTCTTTGTAATTTTTTCCGGAACTTTAAATTGTAATTTTAAATCAAATTTTGTAAACATATCCTCAAATAATTTATGATTTCGTTTTACATTAAACAGACGAACAGATGAATTATTATTATCAAATTCAAAAATTCCATTATCATTATCATTATCATTTTCATTATCATTTTCATTTTCATTTTCATTTCTTTTGAATCTTTTTCTTTTTTCATTTCTTTCCTGTTTTCTCTTCTTTTCGTTCTTTTCGTTCTTTTCAATTTGGTCAATAAAAGTTCTTTTATTTTTCGTGTCTTTAATATTTACAACCGATAATTGATATTCACATTGTTCTTTCAATTTAAGATATTGTTCTTGAATTATATTTGTATATGCCACACACTTTGAATAACAAACATATATAATACAAAAACAAAGTAAACATGATATTATAATTAACAAAACGACATAAATATTCAATTTTATCATTTCTTTTATTTACTTTATTTTTTTAATTTTAATTTTAATTTGTGGAAATCTACCGCTTTGATTTTATATTCATATTCATATTTACCTTAACGTTTGGTCGTTTTAATTTTAATGGCTTTTTAACATCTTGTGCAATTTGTTCTTCTTGTTCTTCTTGTTCGTCTTCTTGTTCGTCTTGTTGATCTTGATCTTCTTGTTCTTCTTGATCTTCTATTTCGCTTTCTTGTTCTTCTTTTCTGCTTTTCTTTGCATTTACTTTTTCGTCACTTTCTTTTTCGTCTTCTTGTTCGTCTTGTTCGTCTTGTTCTTCTGTATATTCATTATCATCGTCATCATCACCTCTAGTGTCATCATCATCATTATCATCGTCATCGTCATCGTCATCGTCATCGTCATCATCATCGTCATCCCCTTCTGTGTCATCTTTTTCATCGCTATAATAATCCGAATAATCATGATCATAAACACTAAATCTAGCTTCTTCTTTTGCATTCATTCGTTCTAAATATGCTTCAACGGAAGAAACAGATGATGATTTAGTTTTAATTTTAGATTTATTTTCTTTTGTTGATGGTGTTGATGATACGATTCGTTGTTTTTCCATTTCTAACCAATCCTTTTCCCCAATGAAATTATTTTTCTCCGGTGGGATAATTTCCAATAATTTTGTAATTTGATCGTCATTTAATTCTTCGGGCCAACGTACCTGAAAGGCTATATATAAATTACCACGTGTTTTACCCGTTGGATCACGATAATCTGGCATACCTTCCCCAACAACTTTACGAATATAATTTGACGGAAATAATACATCTCCTGGATGTAATTTTAAATGTATTAAACGACCATCTAAATGACGCAATGTTGTACAAAGACGATAAACTTCACCAATACTTATCTCGCAACGACATAACAAAGAAATATGATCATTATCACGTTCAAATATTGGATGTTCTTGCTCATTTATTGTTATAATTACATCACCTGGTCGATAATTTGGACGATGATCAGCTTCACCTGGAAATATCATTGTTTCACCACTTCGAATACCTGGTGTTATTGGAACATTTAATTTACGTTTTGCTGTATAATATTCATACCCACTTCCATCTGATTTTTTACGATATTCTTGACGAGATAATGTTAATCGTTTAGTTTTACCACTATATATATCTTCTAATCGTACATTTAATGTATAATGTATATCATCTGTTCTAGGTAATATTATATTATTATTATCTGATTCATCTTGATCAAAATCTTCAATATCCGTTTCCGGAATAATTTTATCTTCCGAATCTGCACAATCTGCACAATCTGCACAATCTGCACAATCTGGATCTCGTTTTGAAAGTTCTTCTTCTTTAATATTTATATTCATATTCATCTTTTTCTTCTCCTTTTCTTGTTTTGTACTTTCTTTCATAATTTCTTCAATATTCTGTAATACATCCGGACGCTGTATTGTACTCATTGAATTCTCAAGAGCTTGCTTTAAATCAAAATGATTTTGATCCTTAGAATTATTACTATTACTTTGATTACCATTATTACCATTATGTTGCTTTTGTTGTTTTTCAATCACTTCAAATGCAAGATTTTGTGCTAACTGCATTATATGCTGAAAGGCATTTGGATTTAAATTTAAATTAAAATCAGCTGGTAAATTTTGTGGTAATGATGGTGGTGGTGATGATGATGATTGTTGTGTAATTGCCTTTTTACTACTACCTCCTGTTGCTGCTCCTTTCATTTTTTTTTTACTTATTCTTTATTCTTGAGTTTAAAAAAAAAACACGAAATGATAGTTTTTTAATTATTATTATTATTATTATTATTTGTTAACTGAAATTAATTTTTTTTGCGTCTTCTTCCGCACTTTTCTTGTAACTTAAATTAATAATATAATAATTAACCATAATAAATCTGTTGAAGTTTTAAATATTCAAAATGAAGTTTTCGCATTCGTTCAACTTGATTTTGATATGTTCGAATCTTAACACAAAAATGTTGATGATTTTGCCAATTTCCTTGATTAAAAAATATATTGTAATCTTTAATTTTCCAATCCTGACAAAAAGATTCAATTGTCATTAATAAATTTCCCATTTCTTCATTAGAAGATTCACTTAAAGATTGAAAATGACGTTTTGGTATTGCAATAATACAATTCGTTTGTTTTATATCAAAATGAAATTTTACATCATTCTTTTGTAAAATAAAGTATCGTAATAATGAATTACGAGGATGACAAGAATAACAACGTCTCTCAGTATTTTGTTTTGATTTTCGTTTTCGTCTATTGTTATTATTGTTATTATTCTTCTTCTTCTTATTATTATTATTAACATGAATATGACGTTGTTGTCGCGGAGGAATACCTTCAAATCCAGGAGGAACATCAGGTAAAATAATATTATTTTGAAGTTCTTGTTGTTTTTGAAAATAAGCGTTATTCACATCTTGATTTACACGAATATATGTATCAATACTATTATTTAAAGAATCATTAACTCTTTCTTCTTGATGATTTAATGGATAAATAATTTTCTCATGAATTTGTAATTGTTTTTGTAATAAATCTTCAACATTTTCTGTTATAGGCGGCATAGAAGAATAATATACAACTTCTTCTTTTGCTCCACCATCTTCCTCATTTTCTGTATGTTTAAACATTTTCAAAATGGATTGACTTTAAAAGTTGATTGAATTTCACTCTTACGATTATTTGCTAATTGTTCAACTAGACTAAGTGCATTTTCTTGTGACATACGACAAGTATCTTTAACCTGTTGAGGTTGTAATTCCTTTGGTAATGGAGGTGAATTTTGTTTTTGTTGTTGTTGTTGATATTGTTGTTGCTGCTGAGGAGGAGGTGACACATATCCTTGTTGTTGCATTAATTGTAATTGCTGAGCTTGTTGACGTTGTATATCTTGTTGACTACTCATCATTTGTTGAGTTGAAGGTTGTTGTTGCTGAGCATCATTTACACTTGCTGGTTGTAGAGATTGAATTGAATTTGCATTTGTGTTATTATTACCATTAAAATCCATTGTAGAACCTAAATCAGTAAATCCAACCTCATTTTTTGTAGCAAAATCATCACCACCAATTGGACTAAAACTCATCTTGGCATATTGTTCCAACCATTCAAATGCTTGACGACCCGGTTTTACCTGATTATCTACTATTATACAAGGTACTTCACGCACATAATTTGGAATTTTATAGGAATCAATATTGTATTTTATAATTCGATTACTCATTGTTGGAAATTCTTGTAGAGTTTGTAAAAATCTAGTACTATACGGACATCGTGGACTATAAAATAAACATGCTTGTTGAAATTCATCTGTATTATTATTGTTATTATTAATATTATTATTATTATTACCATGTCCAAATTGTTGTTGTTGTTGCGGCAAAGGATTAGTATTGTTCATCATATTATAATTCATCATTGTTGAATATTGTGGTTGAGAATTTCCAGTCAATTCCTGTGGAGATGGACGATAAGGCATAGAAGTCATTCTTTTTTTTTCTTTTCTTTACAAAATAAATAATTTTATTTATATTTTTCTATATTTAAACTGTATAGAACAACGCAAAAAAAAATGAAGTTTATCTCTCAACTTTTGTTTTTTTTTATTGCCGCATTAATTATTACATTAATGGTATTGTATATGTTATTTACACGTATCACTAACCACCCTAACACTAACCAAGTAGATTCATTTAGTAATTTACGTAATGACAATTCATCATATGATAAATTATCAAAAGCAAAATTTACATTATACGATGCAAATTTATCAAATCATGAAAAAGTCGATTCACTTTATACACCAATCATTTGTCGACCACCAGAACAATCAGGTAAAACATATGCTGGACAATGCACAAATGAATTATATCCAAGACAAACTAGTCCATATGGTAAAGGTGAAATGACATCTCCTTGTAATCCGGAAATTGAAGCAAAATATTATGCACAACGACCATTAATAGCTCCTAAAACTTACCATGATATGTTAACATTATTGTTTCGTCAAATGAAAGATGATGTTCCAAATCATATTCCTAAAAATAATTTAAGATTTCCACAAGAATATTGTAATGATAAAATGTATTCTAATGTAATGAAATATATTATGAGAAAACTTAATAAGACAATGGCAAATAATAAAGTATTTCAAGATTATGCTAAAGCGGATACATGGGATGGTGAATCCTTTGCATATTTATATCAAAAAGTTTTATTATTTACAGCACACGATATGATAGATTATTCAGATGCAAAACAAGCTGAAATTGTTAAACGCAATGAACCATTAGGTGCAAAAAAATTAGTTGTATCATTTACATTATATAATACATTACGTAATATTTCAACAGATGTTGTTGCAACATTGTATTTTAAACATGGTAAATTTTATTTAGAAAATATTCGTTTTGCAACACTTGAACCAAATGATGAAGGTGTTCGTCCTGTAAATATTCCGGGAAATGCACGTAAAGAAGAAATTAATTTAAATAACACAGATTTACCATCCAATGATGCCGGTCCAATTTGGATCTATGGAAATACAATTGAAAATCAATATTTTACACCAGAAGGTTATCATAGTCCACATCAACAAGATAATTTATTTATTGTTGGTGGTGTTCCTTCGCAATTTAATAGAATATTAAGAAAATTAGATCAAGGTTATTTATCCAAACCTTCAAATGGATACAATCGATTCAAAGGTGGTCCATTATATCCATCTCATGTCACAACACAAACAACAAGTAAAATTACACCAAATTATCCACAAAATAAATCAAAACATCTTTCTGTTTATGTTTAATTTAAACTAAATAACATAAAAAAAAAGAAAATACAACTACGTATAATTAGGTATAATTAGGTATAATTAGGTATAATTAGGTATAATTAGGTATAATTAGGTATAATTAGGTACTTTAAAATGGAGACAAAAAATGATAATGATAATGATATTACTTATTTTAATGACGATACTTGTATAAATTATCTTAAAAATATGTATGATAAAATTTACAGAAGAATAACACCGGAAGACACTAACGATGCTTTAACCAAATATTTACAAAACGAAATATTGGGGGATGACGACAAAAAAATAGGTTTTGAGGAACATCATTGCGAATGCGCGTCATGCGAAATGTTTCAAATTATCTACAATGATCAAAAGTATGATGTCTTAGTTCTATACTCGGATAATTGTGATCTTCTTCTCCAAATGCTTCAAATGATTCAATCCTTATTGTCACCACCAATAAATTCAACTGATCCCGTGGATCTAAATCTAAATAATAATTGTAAAGATGATGTTTGTGTATTTAATTTGATGAAAGATTACAATAATAATAATAATAATAATAATCCTATAATATACTTATTTGACATTAATTTGTATGATGATAATTTAGAAGACACTTGGACGAATATATTGCCAATATCATACCACACATTTGACATGAGGATTTATAAATACAAGGACATTATTTATACTGCTGGACACAATAAGTCTTGTCAGTATTTAATTTTATTCTGTCTTATTTATCTTGATTTTTTAATGCGAATCTCAACAAATAATTTGACTACTGAGGAAAGCATCACATTGACGCGGTTTTTCTATGATCAAGACTTTAATTTAAAAGAAACAAAATTAATAATTGATCTAATGAGATGGTTTTGTGACTATTTAAGTTTCCCCCAAAAAGACAAAATCATGAATCATCAAAAACAAAAACAAAAACAAAAAATTGTTCTTTTTCCGTATTTTAGTTTTCTTTATGATAAAAAGAGCAAAGATGGCAATTATTAATGGCGACATAAAACAGTTGGATAAACTTCTTTTTTTTTCCTTATTAAATTAAAGATGGACAACGACGATTTTTGTATTTCTGCCCGCGATGGTGATTTACAGTATGTAAAAGAATTAATTCAAGACCTTCGGGTTGATCCTTCTGTAAAGGACAATCGAGCAATTCGTTGGGCGGCTAGAAATGGTCATTTAGAAGTCGTAAAACTATTACTTTCAGACCCTCGCGTTGATCCTTCTGCGGACGACAATTATGCAATTCGTTTGGCGGCTCATAATGGTCAGTTAGAAGTCGTTAAATTATTACTTTCAGACCCTCGGGTTGATCCTTCTGCAAAGAACAATGATGCAATTCGCTGGGCGGCTCAGAATGGTCATATAAAAGTCGTAAGATTATTACTAAAGGATTCGCGTGTTGATCCTTCTGCGGACAATAATGAACCAATTTGTGCGTCGGCTCATTATGGTTACGTAGAAGTCGTTAGACTATTACTTACATATCCATGCGTTGATCCTTCTGCGCGAAACAATTGGGCATTTCGTTATGCGGCTAGAAATGGTTATATAAAAGTCGTAAGATTATTACTAAAGGATTCGCGTGTTGATCCTTCTGCACAAGACAATCAGGCGTTACGTTGCGCGGCTGGAAATGGTCATACAGAAATTGTTAGACTATTATTAAAGGATTCGCGTGTTGATCCTTCTGCACAAGACAATGAAGCGTTACGTTGTGCGGGTGGAAATGGTCATACAGAAATTGTTAGACTATTATTAAAAGATCCACGCGTTGATCCTTCTGTAAAGGACAATCGAGCAATTTGTGTGTCGGCTCAACATGGTCACGTAGAAGTCGTTAGACTATTATTAAAAGATTCACGTGTTGATCCTTCTACGAGGTATAATTATGCAATTTGTTGGGCGGCCGCAAGGGGGCACGTAGAAGTCGTAAAACTATTACTTAAGGATTCGCGTGTTGATCCTTCTGCCCATAATAATTATAATTTCGCTATTATAAATGCTTGTAAAAATAATGATTTAGATATGGTAAAAGTATTGTTAAGTGATTCGCGGGTTCAGTCTAGTTTGACCAATAATAAATGCAAATTATTATTTGAATTTAAATGGAAATGCAGTTACAAGATTATTTCGTTTTTCATTTTGTTTTTTCTTGGAACCCTTTTTGGTGAAGATTTTAAATTTATGATGATTGGAAGAAGCACAAATGAAGAAAAAGAAAAATTTTATTTTGATCTTAAGGATAGACAATTACGCATAAAAATTAGTTTAATAAACTTATTTGAAAATATACTTTTTCGTGATATTATTGAGCACTCTATTATACCGTTTTTACAATACGAAATAAAATAAACAGTATAAAAAATAAACCTTAGAGCAGTAGGAAAATAAGATCATACGAGGAGAAAAAAAATGAATACAAGTGAAATATCTAAATTATACCAAAAGAAAACACAACGCGAGCATTTATTGCTTCGTCCAGGAATGTTTATGGGAAATATTCACAATACAAAATTACAAATGTATATTTTAAATGATGATAAATCTGCTATGAACTTAGAAACAATTACATATAATCCTGGAATTGTTAAATTATTTGATGAAATAATAATGAATGCTGCTGATCATGCACAAGAAAATCCAAATCAAGTAAATGAAATTCGTATTACAATAGATGATCAATCGATTTGTATTTTTAATGATGGTCCGGGAATTCCAATTGTAAAACATGAAGAATATGATATATATATACCTGAATTAATATTTACTCAATTTTTAACATCAACAAATTATGATGATAATAAGAAGAGATTAAAAGCGGGTATGAACGGTTTAGGCGCAAAAATTACAAGCACATTTTCAACCTATTTTGAAATTGAAACTGTTTATGAAAATAAAAAATATAATCAATATTGTTATGATAATTTAAATCGAATTGATTCACCTATTATTACACCAATTACACCAACTACATCATCATCATCATCAATCACATCAAAAAAAGTAAAAACTAAAGCTAAAAATTATACTCAAATTAAATTTATTCCCGATTTTCAACGATTTGGAATTCAATGTATTGATAATTCAACATTTAAAATATTAGAAAAACGATGTTATGATGTTGCTGCATGGATTAGTGATTTAAAAGTTAAATTATATTTAAATGAAAAAGAAATATGTATTCCAAATTTTGAGAGTTATATTCATTTATTTTTAAATCCAGAACAGCAACGTGAAAAAATAATAATTGAAAATGATTACTGGAAAGTTAGTTTGTGTTCAAATACTTCAGAAGAATTTCAACAAATTTCTTTTGTTAATGGTGTAGCAACAAGTAATGGTGGAACTCATGTAAATGTTATTCTACAATCTTTGTTTAAAAAATTAATCCCAAAATTAAAAAAGCGATTAAAATTAAATTCTACAAATGATCCACAAATTAAAGATTCTTATTTACGTGAACAATTATGTATATTTGTCTTTGCGAAAATTGAAAATCCTGATTTTAAAAGTCAATCTAAAGAAGAATTAACTAGTAAAAAACAAACATTTAAACATGTGATTGAATGGCAAGATCAACATATTAAACAAATTGAAAAAATGCGATTTATTTCACGTTTAATAGAATTAATTAAAGTTCGTGAACAACGAGTATTATCTGTTGGTGATGGTAAAAAAACACTTAAAATATTAGATATTGATAAATTTGAAGATGCTCATAAAGCTGGTAGCCGGGAATCATATAAATGCACATTAATATTAACAGAAGGATTATCTGCAAAAACATTTGCAACTGCTGGAATTAGTTGTATTGGAAGAGAATATTATGGTATTTTTGCTTTACGTGGTAAATTATTAAATGTTCGAAATGCCACAACAAAACAAATTAGTGATAATAAAGAACTTATACATTTAAAACGTATATTAGGATTACAAATGAAAAAGACATTTAATTCAATTACAGAATTAAAAAAAACAATGCGATATGGTCGAATCTGTTTGTTAACAGACCAAGATGTTGATGCATTTCACATTCGTGGTTTAATTATTAATTATTTTCATTATTTTTGGCCCCAATTAATTTTTGATGATACTTTTATCACTTGTTTAAATACACCCGTTTTAAAAATTATTCGTCCAAAACAAATTATTTCCTTTTATGATATTCCAAGTTTTGAACGTTATCGACAAGAACATGGTCCATTAAAAAATTGTAAAATTAAATATTACAAAGGATTGGGAACAAGTGATGCAAAAGAAGCCAAAGAATCATTCAAAGACTTTCATCAAAAATTAATTACTTATGAAAAAGCAACAAAAGAAGATGCAGAATATATTGATTTAGCATTTAATAAAGGACAATCAGAAAAACGAAAAGAATGGATCCGTCATCATACAGGTGATAATAATAATAATGATAATAATAATGATAATAATAATGATAATAATGAAAAACAAAAACAAAAATTAAGTTTAACTGAATTTTTTAATCAAGAATTTGTGTTATTTAGTATTAATGATTGTATTCGAAGTATTCCTAATTTAATAGATGGATTTAAACCTAGTCAACGTAAAGTATTATATGGTATATTAAAAAAGAAATCATTAGATGAATTTAAATTGGATCAAATTCGCGGATTTATTGCGGAACAAACTGTATATGCACATGGTGATCAATCATTAAGTGAAACAATTATTGGTATGAATCATGATTATATTGGAAGTAATAATATAAATTTATTACATCCTTGTGGTTGTTTTGGAACACGTATTGAAGGTGGGAAAGATGCAGCAAGTCCTCGTTATATTTCAACAAGATTAAATCCAATTACAACAAGTATCTTTTGTAAAGTAGATGAACCAATATTGAAATATGCAATTGAAAATGATGTTCAAGTTGAACCAGAATATTATTACCCTGTTATTCCAATGTTATTTGTCAATGGATCTTCAGGTATTGGAACTGGATTTGCATGTGATATTCCACCATATCATCCAATGCAATTAATTGATTATTTCTTAAATAAATTATCATTATCATTATCATTATCATACGATGATTTAAATTTGAATGAAAAAACAATACAATTAATTCCATGGTTTCGACATTTTAAAGGAAGTGTTGAACCAATTTATAACAATAATAATGAAGAAAATAAAAAGATTATGACAGGTTATATTACAAAAGGTGCTTTTAGACGAATTGCACCGGAAACATTAGAAATTTATGAATTACCAATTAAAACATGGACACAACCTTATACAACATTCTTAAAATCATTAATAGAGCAGCAAATAATTGATGATTATAAAGATTTTTCAACAGAAGCTGAAATAAAAATTGTATTATATGCATCGCGTTTACAAATTGAAAATTGGATTCATAATTCTAATATTTATAAATTATTCCATCTTCAATCACATCATCATATTAATTTCACTTGTTTTAATCATCAAAAAAAATTGCAACAATATTCCACTATTGAAGAATGTTTAGATGAATTTTATATTGTGCGATTACAAAAATATAAAGACAGAAAAGAATTACTAATAAAAGAATATACAGATCAATTATATTGGACATCAACTCGTATTCGATTTATACATTTAGTGTTAAATGAAACTATTATTGTATTTCGCCAATCAAAACAACGAATAAAAGAACAATTAATTGAACATGAATTTGATGAAAATGTGCATAAACAATTAATGGATTTAAATTTATGGCAATTTACAACAGAAGAAATTGAACATTTAGAACATCAAAAAGCGACAATTGAAAAGGAACGCGAAGAATTACAAAATACTTCAAAAGAAGAATTATGGAAACAAGATCTATGCAAACTACAAAATGATCTATTATCATCATCTATTTTGTCATAATTTATAATTTATAATGATAATGTTGGTTCAATTAAAGACAATAAATCAGACATACCAATAAAAGCGGTTTGATCCTTTTGATTATTCTTATATTGTCTAAACGCATCAATATAATTATTTAATATTAACTTTTCCGCTAGTTCTTCTAATTCTATACTTGTATATTTATTAATATTATTATCATTTGGTGAAATTCCATTTAATTTTAAAATTTCATAAGGCTGAAAGACATAACTTGGAAAAGTAAAATTTAATTTTTCATTCATGTTTAATGTTTTATTAAATAAATAAATATACGAATATTTGTATCTAAATTCATTTAATCCCTGTAGAACAATATATAAATTTGGAATTGGACGATATTGTGTTTGTGTATGTGTCGGTATTTTTCCATCTGAACCCAAATTGCCAAATGATTTTGCTTTGCATTCAAATGTTTGCTCAATTTGTTTTCCGGTTTTGAGATCTTTATATTCACAAACTAAATCAGGATGCATTAAATGACCTTGGGAATGTCGTATTGGTTTTCCTTTACGTATCTTTTCACGACCTAAACAAAGTAAACATTCCCAAAGTAATTTTTCCGCTTTAGACCCACCTGATTTACTTACTCCATTGTAATAACATCCCGTGAAATTAAACAATGGTAAATAAAATAAATTGAAAAAATCAGTATTCATTAATACAAATTTCTTCGTCATACAACATTGTTGTAAATATAAACGATCATTTAAACATGTATATATAAATTTTTCTTTGTTTTGATTTTTGTTTTTATTGTCTTTATTGTCTTTATGTTGAAATAACATAAATTTTTGATATATGCGCTCAGCTAATTTTGCATTTTCTGGTTCAACAAATTGAAAATAATACCAATAATGATATTCAACATTTGTTTCATGCTGTAAAAATTCTTTAGTTGTGTTATTTTCAAGTTCCTTCAATTTACTACAATATTCATCATATGATAAATTTAAATTATTATAATTATATTTATGATAGGCTAAATAATGTGATTGACGAAACGGATTCTTCTCATCAAAATTTTGTTTTAACTTAGTTTCCCATTTCTTGTATTTCGCGGTTTGCTGTTTTATTGCTTTTAACATCTTTTCTGCTATTGTCACCGTAATTTTTTCTTTCATATAATAAGATTGCATATCTTGTATATCCTCCATTGGTATTATATCATGTGTTTGTATTCGCATTTGCTGTAATTGCGGTAAAATATGTTGCTGAAATGAAAGAATTGAATTCTTTGAAGAGAAAAGTTTTTTCATAGTTGGTGTCACCATCATCTTATTATCTTTTATTGATTTCATTGATTTCATTAGTTATAGAGTTATAGAGTTATATAGTTATAGAGTTATCTGTTTCTTTAAATTAAATCCATTTTTATCTTTTATTTTATTATTTTATTATTTTATTTTTTGTGTTGCTGATGAAGTGCAATAAGGGATAAACATAAAATAATTGCTAATGCGGACAAAAACACCATAAAAAAAATAAAAATAATTTGAGTATTGGTTAATGTTTCACGAGAAGAAGATGTTGTAAAATGTTCTTTTTGTTGTTTATTGTGTCGTCGATAGGGTAAAGGTAAAGGAGGTATGAATTGTGTATTTGTTGGAAGAAATTGATTAGATAAATACGGTGGACTGTTCATTGGAACTTTATAATAATCATTCATAACTTGTGCTTCATGTATTTGTTGTGCTATATGTGGATAATATTGATAAGGATGATTATAAAATTGAGAAGAAATATATGCCGGATATTGCAAATAATTTGCGCGAGCATTGGGATACCATGGATATTGAGGCAAATAAGTATATCCACCGGGAATGGGGGGATGTTGCATACCCGTAGCAATTCTTTTTTTCTCTTGATTAAAACGATGATTTTCTTGGATTACATCATTGCAACTATGAGTATCATCATACATACAAGAATAAGGTCGACCGTGGTAAGTAATATTTGGATCATCTATTTGTTCGGAGTAATGATGATTTTGCCGTTGTCGTTGTCGTTGGTGTTGTTGTTGTTGATGATGATTTAATTGAGAGGATGAGGGTTGTCGACGCTGTTGTTGTTGTTGTTGTTGTTTTAATGGAGTATTTAACATATGAGATCCACTCATTCCACCCCATGCTTCTTGTATTGTTGCATAGGTCATTATTTATTGTAGGTATAATTTAAAATTCAAGTCGTTGTGTTTAGTTTCGAAAAAAAAACTTTTTTCTTAATTCTATATATATAAAATTTTTACAAAATTTAAACCCCCGGGAAAGTTTAAAAAAAAAAGAAAAAAATAAATGGGAAATAGTCTTTTTTCAAACACTTCTTATTCTTCCACCACACAAGATGACGAAAATTTACATGAACAAACGCATTCAACTTTAAATGATGATGATATGGAATATATACAAGAGACTAAATTAATGAATAATTATGTTGCGAAATTAAGACAGAATGTAAAACAATTCAAACGTAACTTTAAATTTGGATGGAAGAAAGATATGGATCATAATAATGATCGTTATTTACAGAACAAAGAAGTCGAACACATTAAACCATTTATAAGAGTAGATTTACAAAAAAAATTTGATCATGTTTTATTTAACCAAGGATCACTTAAATCATCTACTGTATGTTGTGTTTTAACGGCATTTTTGTATGATCATATAAAAGCTGTTCAAGAGAATTTTGTTCCTTCTATTTTATTTGTATATTATAATGCATTAAGTTTTAATGATCATCCAATTGTTGATTGTGGTGCAACATTTCGACAAGTATTTCGAGCAATTAATAAATATGGAATATGTAATGAATCAACTTGGCCAACTTATGCAACATATTTAACAACACCACCTAGTCGTCATGCATATCATCAAGCTGATTTTTTTAAACGTTCGTTAGTATTTCAACGAATAGATAATACAAATTTATTAATGTTAAAATCATTATTATCTTTGGGTCGTCCGTTTATTTTTGGATTTGCATTATATGATAATTTTTGTGATGATATGATTTGGAATCCAGCACAAGATAATATGCCTTATCCATCCAAAACAAATAAACGTATTGGTTTTGTTACAGGAATTGCGGTTGGTTATTCTGATAATCGTCAATGTATTATTGTGCAAATGAGTTGGGGATCATCATTTGGGAATAAAGGTCGATTTTTTATGCCATACAAATATATTACAAATAAACAATTTTGTGATGAATTTTATTATATTAAACGTGAAGCTGTAGATACAACTACAAATACAAATACAAATATAAATGAAGAAGCAATTACAAATAAATATAGAGTTCGTTATGAATCAGAGGGTGATGTAAATATGATTGTTAATCGCGAGGAAGAAGAAATACAAGAAGAAGAAGAAGATACTAAACAACATCATCATAATAATCGAAGACATCGTCATCATCATCGTCGTCATGAAGAAAAACAAAAAAGAAAGGGATTAAAAGTTCAAAATAGTGTGTTGCATCAAACAAATGTTTATCGTAATCAATCTTCATCTTCACCACCACCACCTCGACAACAACAAGAAATTATAAAAATTAAGATGAATAAACAGGAACAACAACAATTAGATGATCCAGTGGAATTACATTTACAACAGCGAAAAGGATTACAATTTATTGACGAAGATGATGAAGACGATGGTCAATTAAATAATAATAATAATGATCAGAATGATTACAGCGAAGAAAACTATTGATTATTATTTTAAATTTAAATTATTATGATGAAAGGAAAGAAAGGAAAAGAATATGAGTATTGATGTTCATAATAATAATAATAATAATAATAATAATCATAGTTCTCGTCATTTATTTACAATTAATGATGTTCAACGAATTAAAGCAAAACAAAAACAAAATAAATTGAGAGTTGTTGAATATCATTTTAAAAAAGCATATGCTAAAATGTGTTATGCTTATTCTAAGAATGAAAACTCAACAACTTATTATGTTGCTGAGTATATACCTCATTTACCTCGTTATTCTGCTTCTGAAATCGCCCAATTAGTAAAACGTTGTTTAGAACGAAAAGGTTATTTAGTAGAAGATTATCATATACATTATTTAAAAATTTCTTTTGCCAAACGACCAACTAAAGGTGATTATCTTTCTGTATTATTAAATCGTGTTAGTGAAAAAATACGTGAATCAGCTGAACAAGAAAAAGATTATGTAGTTTATCATATTCCAAAAATATTACAACAACATCTTGTATATTCTTATGATATGAATGAAGCTCGAACGAAATTAAAGAAACTTCTTGTTCAAAATGGTTTTTCGGTAAATACTTATCGTGACAGCGATGCTATTTTAATTTATTGGTCAAAACATGAACCGATGCACATTAAAGAACTAGAACATTTATATTCCTATTCATCTGATGATGATGATAATGATAATAATGACGATGATACCGAAGATGACAATAATAGTCTTATTAATGATAATAATGATAATAATGATAATAATGATAAGAATGGTTATATTAAGGATGTAGAAGGGAATAGTAGTTACGGAGAAAGTATCTCTTTGAAACGTTTGTCGCAATTTTTATTGCCCAAGGTTATACAAAATGTAAGTGAAGAAAAATTTAAAGAAATAGAAGAAAAATATAATAAACGGGTCCAAGAAAGAAAACTTGAAATTAACGACGACGATATAAGTCTAAGATCAAGATAAATTAATATAATGAGTAAAGAAAATATAAATATAAATATAAATACAAATATTAATTCTTCTTTGTTATTATCCATAGATATTGGTGTTAAAAATTTTGCGTATTGTATTTTGAATGAAACATCGCAGTCAATAGTTGCATGGGAATGCTTTACATTAACAAAAGAAAAGAATTTTATTTCTTTACTTAAAAGTTTAATTGATGGATTAAAGGAACGTCATTCTTTGTTTGAAAAATGCTGTAAAGTTATTGTTGAACGACAACCTAAATGCAATGTAAAAATGCAAAAGGTTGCAACGGCTCTTTTGACATATTTTTTAATTCATTATCCAGTTGTTCCAATTATTGAATATAGTAGTAAATATAAATTAAATAAGACAACTCTTATGAATATAAATCTTACAAAGGAACAAGAAGATAAATTACAACAGATTAAAACAAATTATTGTCGTCGAAAGAAAATGAGTGTTTTTTGTTGTGAAAATTATTTGGAAAATTCAAGTAAACAAGATCAAGATGAAAAATGGATTAAGTATTTCCAGCAATCTAAAAAAAAGGATGATTTAGCGGATTCTTATTTGCAGGGACGAGCATATATTCTACATTATTCAAAGATTCAAGATGCGTATAAGGTGTAATAATTTAAAAAGTCAAGAGTGAATAAAAGAATAATAAATACATAAAAAAAAGGAGAAAATAATAGATGGCATCGTTTACAATTGAAGAAGATCCAAGTGATATAAGTGATAATGAGAGTCGATCTTCTGCAATTCGTCCTTTATCATTAACTACTCAACAACAACAACAATCATCTTCTTCATCACCAAACGAGGTATCAAATTTGAAAGATATTTTTTCTAAACGTCGTATGATTTCTACATTGAGTGATGAAGAAGAACGTGCAAAAGAAAATCAACATCATTATTATAGTAGTAGTAGTAGACAAAGGGAAGATTCAAGATCAACGAAACATGGGAAAGAAAAAATTTATCAGACTCCAACGGATTATTTGCAAAATAATCGATTAAATATGTTTATTAATAATACAAAATTAAAAAGTCATATAAGTGATGATGATGATGATGAAGCACGACCTGATTATTTTAATGATTATAATAATGATAATGATATAAGTAATAGTAATAGTGATAAAAACAATAATCATCATCATGATGATCATGAATCAAGACGATCTCATCGTTCACATCGTTCGCATCGTTCACATCGTTCGCGTGATTCACGTCGTTCACATCGTTCACATCGTTCACATCGTTCACGTCGTTCGCATCGTTCACGTGATTCACGACGATCAAAAGATTCAAGAGAAGAAGAAGATCGTCATCATCGACATCGTCGTCACCATCGTTATTATTCTGATGAATCAAAATCACATCGTTCTATTGATGATGATAAAAATGATGTTTATGTCGCTTCATCATATGATCGAAGAAAAGAAACTACTGGAGAGCATGAAACAACTAATAAGAATACAACAACATCATCATCATCTTCGCCACCGGAATCTAAAAAATCTAGAATGTTGTTAAAAAAACAATTATTATATGAACTTAAATTATTGGAAGGATATGGATATGAACCATCTTGTAAATATTCATTAGATAGTCCATTACGAGATATTGAAGAAGAAATACAATTATGTCAACAAAATAAAACACGAACAGATTTAGCGGCTACATTTACGGATGTATTTTTCTTGTTATTTTGGGCGTTAGAACAATGTCATGAATTATGGAATCCTCTTAATTTGCAATTAAAGAATTTACATAGCACAATGGAAGCAAGAAAATCTGAAATTTCATATGATATAATGAGAATAGTGAAGGAATATTTTGGAGAAGGTGAGCAAATTCATCCGGTGTTAAGTTTAATGTCCGTTGTCGTTGTTTCTATTGTTACAACGCATATGATGAATACAGCAGAAAAAATGGTTGGAAAAACTTTGTCAAATATGATGAATAATAATAATTATAATAATAATGGAAATGATTCTGGAATGAATGAAATTATGAATAATTTAAGACCATTTGTAATGAATATGTTTAATAATAATAACAATAATAATAATCCTAATCATCCAAATTATGCTAATCATCCAAATCAAAATATTTTTAATATAAATCCTGGTGGTGGACCACCAACAACACCTAAAATGCCAACAGGAGGACCAATGGGACCAATGGGAGGACCAATGGGAGGATCACCAACAGAACCCCCAAAAAATATTATGACAGATGTATTTAATACCGTTCGTCAAATGTTTGGTCCACCAACAAGTAATACAAACAATGTATATCAAAAACCATTACATACACCACCTGATTTAGCAGCTGCATTATTATCTCAACCAATGCCACCATTACAACCATTTCCTCGACCAATGGCAACTTCTTCTGCGGATATACCGCAATCAGAACAAAAACAAAAACAAAAACAAAAACAAAAACAAAAACAAGAAGAACAAACAAAAAGTGAAGGTAAAATAATTGATGAAGAAAGTATAGCATCATCAGATATGGATTTTGATACAGGTCGAAGTGTTGTTATTCCAATACATCCTCCGTCTTCTTCTTCTTCTGGAAAAAATAAAAAAACAACTGGTGGAAATAAAACTAATAAAAACAATACAAATTCAACAAATAATTCAAAACGAACACGAGGATTTGGTGGTCGTGTAGGAATTAGATTATAAATAAAAAGAATGTTGTTGTTTTGTGCAATTTTTATAACGACGACGTCCAAAACCCGAAATACCAGAACCAGTTACAGTATTTAATGCATTTTGTATTTGTTGTTCTGCTCGTGCAACTGTTCCTGCCAATGCATTATAATCTGGTGTAATTCTTGCTTGTTGTTGACCAGCTGATGGTGTAATTTGAGTTGTAGCTGTTGTATTTTGCATTGGTTGTTGTTGTTGTGGTTGTTGTTGTTGTGGTTGTACTTGTTGTTGTGGTTGTGTTGTGGTTATACTTGTTGTTGGTGCGGTTGCAGTTGCAGCAGTTGTTGTCATTGGTGTTGTTGTTGTTGCTGCTTGAATAATTGGTAATGCAGGATTTGCGGTTTGAGTTTGTTGTCCAAATTTATTCATAATTCTTAATACAGAACCGTATTTATTTTGATTATTTCCTGCTAAATTTTGTAAAATACTACGAACAATGAATGTTTTTACATGAGAATCATATTCTGGTAAAGAAGCAAATTCAATTATAAAATCAAATATTTCTTTAGCATCACGCCGAAGAACTGCTCCAACAGATTCCATAATTTCAGGTAAATTAATTGAATAATTACGATTATTGTCATCTTCATCCTCTTCTTCACTATATTCATAATCACCATATTCGGAATTATCATCACCTTCGGTGTCGTCATTATCATCACTATTACCACTATAATCACTATAATAATTACTATAATTACTATAATTACTATAATCACCTAAAGAGGAATAATCAGAAGAAGACATATTTAATAATGAATGATTTAATTAATTTTCTAATAATCGAATAATCTACTTACTCATTATCATATAAAAATAATTTTTTATTATTATTCATTATTATTATTTATGTTTCTTATATTTATCTAGAACAGCCTTTACAGTCTTGTAATCTCTTGCTTGTGTATATTTATACATTTTATTATCACGATGATTGAGCACAATTAATGTAGGAAATCCTTGAGATTCAACTAGTTTCATCAATGCAGGTGTTTGTGGGTGATCATCAGTTAAAACATAAACATCATAATCTTTTGATAATTTAGTCAACATTCCAGATTGTTTTAATTGTTTACAATACCCACACCATTTTGCTAAAATTGCAATTAGAGAAACATTTTGTGTTGGATTTTTACGACGATTTATTATAAATTCAAGATCCTCTGTTGGATTTAAAGCATAATAATGTTTACCTCCTTGTAATTTATTTGCTATTGTATCATTTTTATACATCATTAAATCCGTAAAATGATCACATTGTGATTGAACTTGATTTAATGGAAGTATTGAAAATACAATCATAATAATTAAAATTAAAAACACAAAAACAATACAGCATATACATGTAATTGTTTCTGTATTTGTTCCCATTGCTTCAAAGTTTCTTTAATAAAGTAATCTTTTATTAGTATATGACATAAAAAAAAAATTTATTAAGAAAGAAACACATAATCAAAATGGCAAATACAACACCACAGAAAAAGAAAATTAAGATTCTTTTGACGTCAGATACTTATCCGGAAAAGAATTTTAAGACATTTGATGCATTTCAAGCTCATGTATTATTTCAAATTCATAAATTTTTTTCACATAAACACAATATTTTAGAACATAAAATTATTATATATACACGTGGTCGTAAAGGAGATAATCAAATTTTGCGTTTAGTGCGTCCTAATTTTCCACAATTTACATATATTGAATTTTTACCTGATTGGAAAAAGGAAAAGGATAATGCTGGTTTAAATCGAAATCGTGCAATATTTGAACAAAATATTGATTTTGTTTGGCTTTTTTTATCACATGAATGGATTGAGGAAAATAGTGGATTAGATCATATTATATATTTATCAAATCTTCATCATGTTCCTATTAAATTTTTGTATAAGATCACACAGGAAACAACAAGTAAATTTGTGGAAACAATAGAAGTATTTCAAAGAATATCATCAGAAAAATATACGCAAAAATTGAGTGAAACCAAAGAAAATATAAAACTGAAAACACAAGTTTACCGAACACTTAATTACAATAAATCCATTGAAAAAAAGAATTATTCCAAAAGCAATATGTGCAAGAAGAAAAATAATTGGATGTATAATTTGGATATGAAAGAACTCGTAAATCCGCAACAACAACAATTACAATTTTCTTCATCAGAGAATACGACGACTTCTTCTTCTAATTCAAATAATAAAAAGAAAGTTGCGCCGCATTTAAAACGATTGGAAAAAAGTATTGAAATGTGTAAACGAAAACACAAAAAGGAACAAGCTAAATTAAAACACAGAAAGAAATTGTTAAAATCATCATCGTTGAATTATCGATGCAATAGTAGTAACGCTGATGGTTTGCCCTTAATGGTTTCAACGTGTTCAATTAATACAATATCTTCATCACAATGTCCCATTGAAGCAATTACAACAGATCACGATGACTCTGATAATGAAAATGACGACACCGAAGGTGATGATAATGATGATAATGATGATAATGATGATAATGACGATAATGATGATAATGCATTAGAAGAAGAAGAAGAAACAGAAGAAACAGAAGAAACAGAATTAAATCAGGACCAACAACAAGTAGACGACGATGATGATAATGATGATAATGATGATAATGATGATAACAGTAATAATAATAACGATGATAATGATAATGATGACGATGAGAAGAATATGGAATTGGACGCATTGGACCGATCACCTGATTATTCTTTTTTTTCAGATTCTCGCAATTTTAAGAATTCTAATTCTGATCATTTTGGTGATTATAGTGTGGATCGTGGATCGTCTCCTCTCGTTGATCAAGTAGATTTTAATTACGATTTCAATTTAAATTTTACCAAATTATCATTAGGAGGTGAAGATGATAATAAAGAAGAAAAACAAGAACCAACAAAAAAAGTAAAATCAATAAAGAAGGGCCGGGGTAAAACAGTTAAAATTAAAATTAAAAGTAAAATTAAAGATAAAGACAAAACACCAAAAGTAAAAAAGAAACGTGGTCGGAAGAAAAAGGATGCAATCGATGTCGTTGGACATACTAAAGATGAGCAAGAGCAGCAACGAATGAAGAAAAATGAAAAAGAAAATGATAAAAATGAAAAAGAAAATGATAAAAATGATAACGACGAAGAGGATGACAATGAGAAGAATAATAATACCGGGATTAATATTAATATTAATAAACTTCATTCTGTGTCATTACAATTTGACTCGTTTGATGAAGATATTGATATTGAATCACTTCTTTCTTGATTATGTTGTTGTTGTTGTTGATTTGGGGTTAGGGTTTTTGATTTAGATATCGTATTCATTGCAGCTTCTTGTCCAGCTAAAACTAATTTTAATTTATCATCTTTTGTTATATTAAATGATGTTACGGAAATACCATTAATATTTCTTATTTCACATAAATATGTTTCCTGATTAAACGTTTGATAATGTTGCAATTTAGTGCACTTTTCATACGTTCGATCATAAATAATCTGTAATAAATTAAATAAATACGAAAAAAAAGTTTGTTCCTTTTTAATTGTTTTCTTATTATAATGATAATTTTTAGTTTCTTTTTCTTTTTCTTTTTCTTTTTCTTTTTCTTCTCGCTTTTCTATTGAACTTAAATCTGTTGTAATAATCAATGTAGCTTTATTTTGTTTATCTTTATTTTTAATTAAGTCAAAATCTAAATATAAAGGTTCTAAAGGTAAATTATTAATTAAAGCACCATCAACATAAAACGTTTCATTAATTTCATCATATATAGGTGGAGTTAATATAGGTATACTGGTTGTCATAATTAACGCATCAATTAATGGTAAATTTGGATGTGTTTGATGTGAAATAAAAGTGTTACAGTGACGTTTTAAATCCGTAACGGCTAGATAAAAATCACAATGTGTCATTTCATATAATTCTAAAAGTGAAATATGTGGATTTCCTTTTAATTTTAAAATATCATAAAAGAAGCATTTTAGTGCATCACCTTTTAATAAACTATATTGTTTAAATATATTCCCAAGATCAATGTCTTTACATTGTTTAAAATCAGAATTCCATAATACATCCACTAAACTATCTGGTTCATATCCAATTAACAAACAGGCTGAAATAAAAGAACCAATACTTACGCTTGAAATTTTAGTAATTTGTCGTATATTAAAAAACTTATTTTGCTGTAAATAATAGAGTGCAGCGACAAAACTAATCCCCCGAACGCCTCCTCCACAAACACATAGTTGAGTTATCATTTGTTTTTTTTCTTTGTTTTGTTAATAATGAAAAGTAAAACAATAAAATAATTTACCTGTCATGAACGATAAATATCAAATTCAAAATCAAAATCAAAATCAAAATCTATCTTGGATAAGATTTAGTATATATGGATTAATTATCTTATTCTTATTTGTTATTTTTGCACTTTTACTTCATTCAATTTATGAGCCACCAATCCATACAAAAGAAATGTTATCTTATATTCCTCCAGCTAAATCCTTACCATTATATTCAACTAAACAATTAGAACAAAATTTGCGACCAGAAGATATTCTTGTTTTTATGGTTGCTACACCGGAAATTCGACAATATGCTTCATTAAGTATTGAATTAAATGAAACCTATTGTAAACGTTATGGTTTTGAATTCGAAGTTGTTCAAACAAATTTAAATCCAGAATTACCAATTAATTTTACAAAAATAGTAAAAACATTACAATGTATGAAATTGAAATCAAAATCAAAATCAAAATTAAAATCAAAATATAAATATAAATATATTATGCATATTGATGCAGATGCAGTAATTTATAATCAAGATTATGATCTTCGAAATATAATTTATCATTATTTGTATAATGGTAGTTCAATTCATTTTATTGCTGGTGAAGATTGTTATGACAAAAAGATTTGTTCTAAACCAAATCGCATGAATTCCGGAGTGTATATTGTAAAAAATTCATTCATTGGTCAACAAATTATGAACACATGGTTAACAAGTGTATTACCGGGTGGAGCTTGTGTTCATTTAAAAAATAAATTTCCAAATTGTCAATTGGTTTTTCAACAATGTGTGCGTCCTCGTTACTTTTTAGCAATACAAATTGTGCCGTATAATATTTTAAATGGTGTAGATGGTTTATTTATTCAACATTATATGCAAAATTTAGATACAAATCGAACAAAAAAAATGAGAGAATGGCGAAATCTTATTCATGGAGATAAACTTACATCAGAGTATGCATTAGGACGAAAACGATTAAGTGTATATTAATCTTTTTTTTTCTCTTTTATTTTATCCAAAGTAAAAAAATAAATAATACTAATAAAAAAAATAAAAGTAAAGTATGGGGATTGTTTTATGTAAAATAATTGATGCAATACAAACTGCAATAAAATGGTTTTTTGTTCCTAGAGATGATCAAGCAATTATTGGTTTTAAACAATTTTTCACTGCTGATAATGATAATTTTTGGAAATTAGGAGTAGATGATTGTGCGTTTTTAGGTCGAGAAAAAGTTGCAATTAATGTTGCATTATTTTTTATCTGTTTTTATTTAATCATTTATAGTGCACTTGCAGCTGAATTTTATGAAACAAATGATAATAATACTTCATCATTTTCTACAATAGAAATTATAAATATGGTTTTTGTTATTTTATTTTTTATCGGTAGTATTCTTTTCTTTTTGTTTTTTTACACAGGATTTATGAGAAAATATCCCAACTATCAATTACGTAATAGTGTTATTGAATATCTTCCAATTGCATTTATAATTTATGCTGGTATATTACTTGTTATGTTTACAACATCAAAAATATTGGAAAACAACAACAACAACAACAATAATAATACTAATACTATAGAATCATTATATCCTTTTCACCCAGCAATTTTTCTTTCAATTTTATTTGTTTTGTATTTATTTTATTATTTTCGCTATTATCTTACTATTAAACAACGAGTACCTAAATTTACAACAAAAACACAGCAACAAAAATTACCACGACAATCAACTAGTAGACGAATAAGTAATGTTCCAGTTCCAACAAATCGTGTTGCAACATCATTATAATGACAAAAAAAAATTCTTGTTAAACAAGAAGGTAAAAAAAGAGAGGAAGGGTAAAAAATGCATTCATATTACAATTTTTTGAATTATATGGAATTATTGGATGAAGATGAACTTCGAATTCAAAAGGATTGTCCATTGGAGGAAAGAAGTCGTCAACACAAGGAAAATTTAAATTCTAAAAGTAAGATTCGATTTTATCATACACCAAAATCCGGTGGAACAAGTATATTTAATTTAACACAAGATTGGTCAAATTTTCATCGAGCACATCGACAAAAAAACCATGTGCCAATGAAATTTTATCCTCCTAAACCAAACGAAACTGCATTAACAATTATACGTCATCCATATGAACGTTTTGTTAGTGCATTTTATCATTTAGTTGATGCATGTGATGAAAATTTTTATTATCGTTATGCAAAAGTAAGTGATTGTGAAACATTACAACAAAAACAAATTCATTTTGGAATTTTTCGAAATGATCCAAATGAATTTTTAATGGCATATGAAAATAAAACACATCCATATCATAAAGAGGCGCACATTGTATTTAATACGTTTAGTATATTTAAACCACAATTTTATTGGTTAAGTAATTTATTAGGAACAAATATACATGAACAATTACATATTATACTACATCAAGAACGATTACAAAGAGAATTTGATGAAGTAGCAAAAAAATTAGGACAACATCAAATAGAATGGCCTGATGATCGACGAAGTAATCGACGATTGACAAAAGAAGTGAAACAATTAAATGATTATAGTAAATCCATTTTACAAAATATTTATGTTGATGATTTTAAACATTTTTGTTTTATACCATAGGTGTAAATGTTGTATTTTTTAATGACCAAGCACTTGGTGATCGAAAACTTCCTGGTTGATTAAATGTTTGTATTCCAGGAGAACTAAAATTATTGTTATTGTTATTGTTGTTATTGTTATTGTTATTATTATTATTATTTAAAAAAAAAAATCGTCATCGGAGCTATGTGTTCCAAAACGAGATTTTGAGGACCGTCTTGATGTTCGATTTGAAATTTGATAATAATTTTTACCATCTGTAAATACATCTTTGTTTCTATTTCGTTTTCGACCAAATCCACTTCCGGGATCTAAATTTGCGCCTAATCGATAGCTGCCATAATAATTATTTGCTTGAGGAATATCTAAATCTCCGACAGTGTTATCATTAATATGATTTCTATACATTCTGGGAGAAAATCCCGTATAATCTTCCATCATACTATTACGATAAGGCTTAACAAATCCCATCATTTGATTCAATCCAATATTTGATCCAAAGCTGCTTTGTCCCATTAACTTACCTTTTAAAGGCATTAAAACAATTTGCATATCTACATCATTGGCACTTGCAGCTTTGTTTGCAGCTTCATTTATTGTTTTTTGAGCATCTTTAAGAGATTTATTTGATATGTCAGGTATTTTATCTTGTATTTTTTCGACTGTTGTTTTTGTTTTTCTTATAACTCTTATTGGTGCCAAGTGTGCATATTTACCTAATTTATTAGCCAGAATTTTAAGACCTAATGAATTTAATTCATTTATTACTTCATTTGCGTCTCCACTTCCAGTTGACGGAGATGCTCCAGTAGAAGCCGGTGGTGGTGGTGGTGGTGATGGACCTGGTCTTGGTGATGTTGGTTCAATAATTTCTGGTGGTGTACTTGTCGGTGTTGGACCACCACCTACACTTGGTCGTTTATCCTGTTGTCTTATTTGTCCAGGTAATATTCCCCTTCGTGTGCCAAGATTAATTGTTCTTGCATCTTGTCCAGGACGTTTTGTAACTAATGATAATTTTGTTTCCAATTGTTTTAATTCAGTTGTATTAATTGCTCCATAAGTATATAATGATCTTACCCAGAACCATGGATTTTGTAATACTAAATCAAATGCTTCTTTCATTTGCAGTAAATAATCTTGACAAGCAACTGTCTTAAAGAATCCTTGACCAGAAGGTAATTTTCGAACTTGATCAACTATTTCATAAATTGTTGGCCAACGTTCACCATATCCTTTACATTCCTGTGCCAATTCATATTCACTTTTAAATCTAATTTTATTACGAATTAAATTATCTAAAGCTTTTGGTGTTCTATTCATATTTCCATATATTGTTGCAATATCATATAAACTTGCTTTAGTTAATAAATGACCAACAGCTAATGATTTACCATTTGATGAAACATCATCATCCTTATATAATAAAATACAAGCCAATAAGCGACGTGCTTTATTAAAATATTCTTGTATTAATTTTGTATTTCGAACACTTTTTATACGTTTAGAAAACCAAGGAGGAATTTTTCGACGATATGTTACATAAATACATTGTTGCATTGTTGTAATAAATATAATTTTTAATGCTAATTCCTTATGTAATCTTGTATACCAATATCCAACTAAAACATTCTCAAGTGTTAATTTTTCATTTTCTAATTGACCACTATTTTTTAAATATAGATAAAGTTCAATCCATTTCGTGACGGGAACAGTATGCCATTCTGGATATTCAGGGATAACACGATCAGAAAAATCTGCAACATACATTTTAATAATACATTTTCCTAAATATGGAAAACCATGTTGAGGATCATAAGTATAATGAGGTGCTTTTTTACGATTTACACGACCAAAACGACTTGTACTTATTGGTGCAACAGTCAACATGATGATAAAGATCTCTCTTGTTTTTATTCACACTTTTTTTACTATTTCTATATAAAACGCTTAGAAAAAAAAGTTACAACAAATCTTGTATTTATTCCAACTTTAATTGTTGTTTTGATATAAAGATTATAAAAAAAATATTCAAAACAAAAAAAATAGAATAATAATAACTTTTAATTTACTTTTCAATTATTAGAGAGTTGGGAAAAAAAACAAAATTGTTACAAAATAATTATTTTTTATTTAATTATAGATTAAACCTTCTTTATTAACTACTCTTTAAAAAAATTTTCCCAAAATTAAAGGAAAGAAAGAAAGAAGAAAAGAAGAATAATGTCATTTTTTACATTTCATCATATTAAACAATATATTGTTCCTGGTTTTCTTTCACCTGGAGCTAGAACATTTTATTTTGTCCTTTTTCTTTTAATTACAGTTTTACAAACGTATACTGCATTATTATTAGAAGAACAATTAGCATATATGGATGATCTTTTACTTTCTTAATAAAGATTGAATACGAGTTAATGCATCTTCTGCGGCATTTTGCTCAGCTTTCTTTTTACGTTTATTTCTTCCTCTACCAATTTTATGACCATTAACAATTACAATTACATCAAATTCTTTATCATTTGATGGACCATGTTCACCTACTACCTTATATTCCGGAGGTTCTAATTTATAATGATGAAGTAAACGTAATAATAAATCTTTATAATTATCTTCTTTTAAAAATTGAGATTGATCAAAATATTCATGAAGTATATTTAACATAAATTCCTTGGCAATTTCAAAACCCTTATCCAGAAAAATTGCACCGATAAGAGCTTCAAAAGTGTTTTCAAGTAAATGTTCGTTTTCATGACCATTCATTTGTTTTGTTTGTTCTGACATTAATAATTTTCCTTGTAAATTAATTTTACGTGCAAAATAAGCAAGTGTTTCCCCACATACAATACGACTACGAAATTTTGTTAAATCACCTTCACTATGATTTGGATAAGTTAAAAATAAATATTGTCCAATAACTAAATCAATCACAGCATCTCCCATAAATTCTAATCGTTCATTACTTTCTAACATATATTCACATACATTCATATTATTTTGTTGACAACGTCGTACTTGTTGTAAAATACTTTTATGCACAAATGCACGTTGATAATTTAATACTTTGTCCTCTTCATTCATAAATGAAATTGTAGACAAAATTGATGAAGATGATTTTAATTTTAACATAACCGGATGAATAATCTCATTCAATATTGTTTCACGACTTATATGCTCATTACTAAGGTCAATAACGTTATTATTATTATTATTATTGTTATTAATATTATTGTTATTAATATTATTGTTATTGTTATTATTGTTATTATTATTATTGTTATTATTATCATCACTAGAACTAGAAGGAATAATGTAATCCTTGGTTCTTGATATTGGAAGTCGTCGTATTGGTATTGCTTTTGAAGACCTTTCTTCCTCGGTGGTTTGTTGTGGGACAAGAATTTCCATTATTATTTTTTTTCTTTGATTACTCAACAATAATAAGGAAAAAAAACAAAAACAACAATAATGTTAAGTTCTGAATCGCGTCTTTTTTTATTAATATTATTTATCCTCCTTGTTCTTTTTGCGGTTCTTTTATACTTTTTTATTACAACTTGTCAAATTGATAATTTTCAAGAAGAAGAAAAAAACGAAAAAAATGAAAGAAAAGAAGCAAATACAAATACAAATATATTAGATCTTAAAACAAAATTAAAAGAAATTGAATCAGTATTTTTTAACAATACTACTCTTGAAGCACATAAAAAAAAATATTATGATTCAGTTACAATAAATACATTAAATAAATATTATAAAAAAGGAACAATCTTAGTTAGTGTAGCAAGTTATCGTGATGAGCAATGTATTGATACAATTCGTATATTAGCTCAAAATGCTGATTTACCTGAAAATTTACATTTTGTTATTTGTCAACAAAATAATTCAATTTTAGATTCCGATTGTTTAAATTGGTGCGCCAATACACAATATAAAAATCATAAAGCTTGTGCAAAAGCAAGAAAAACTATTATTCGTTTAAAACATACTGAAGCACGTGGTCCAACATGGGCTCGTTTTATTATACAACAACAATATGATGGCGAAGAATATTTTTTACAAATTGATGCACATACAAGAATGATTCGTTCATGGGATACATTATTAAAAAATCAATTACAATATTGCCCAGATATTGATAAAGCAATATTAACACAACTTCCATGTGAATATGATATTGTATCTAAAACAAAACGTGGACAAGAAAATGACGAAAAATGGAGAACTGATTTATTACGAGGACCACTTTTCGTTGAAAAAATTGATCCCAAAGATCACTTCTTTCGTATACAATCCAATTATACAGAAAATGAAATTAAACGACAACCCTTTGTTTCAACCGCTTGGGTTGCAGGATTTAGTTTTTCAAAAGCAAATTTTATTTTTGATGTTCCATATGATCCGTATCTTCCATTTTTATTTTTTGGCGAGGAAACAGATATTACATTAAGAGCATTTACGCATGGATATAATTTTTATAGTCCAACACTTTCTATTGTATTTCATAATTATAAACGTGAACATCGTAATACCTTTTGGGAACATCCTGATCAACATAAAGGTGAATTATTAAGTCGTCTTCGATTATATGCTAAATTTCAATTTTTTGATCCAGATGATCTTGAACATCTTCTACCAAAAAAATATCGTTTTATACTAACTAATTTACATCGATGGAACTTAGGCACAGAAAGAACAATTGAAGAATATGAAAAATTTGCAAATATTAACGTAAAACCTTTAATAAATTAACTTAACTAGTTTTTGTTTTCAATTTTCTTTTTCTTCTTCTTCTTTTTATTATTATTATTATTATTATTATTATTATTACTATTATTATTATTATTACTATTATTATTATTATTACTATTAATATTATTTGTCACAATTTCTTTGTCTTTTTCTTTGTCCTTTTGTAACAATAATGACGATGAAACAACACACGTAAAATATGGATGAGATAATACTTCATCAATTGTTATCCGTTTGGTCATTTTTGTTCGTAACATTTTTAAAAGCAAATTACGTAATTCATTTTCAATATGTCGATTATATGTAATGGATTGATCCAATAATTTTGATGTATGAGTAATATCTTCTTCGTCATCGCGCATTGTTGCAACTTCGGGATCAATAACATATAACATCGCCATACCCAAACTAAATATATCACTTTGTAAAGAACATTTATAATCTAATGCAATTTCCGGTGCACGATATGTATCCGTTCCCTTTGCGTGCTTTAATGATTTTATTGCCATCTCATCCGGTAAATGCTCAGCAAATCCAAAATCAATTAATATTAATTTTAATGGATCAATTTCACGAACCAAAAAGTTTTCTAATTTTATATCCAAATGAACAATACAATTATCATGACAAGCCTTTACACATAAAGCCATTTCTTTAAAAACTTTACGACGTTGAACTTGATCATATTGTATAGGTAAACATTCCATTTTAGTTTCTTCATTTGTTTCCTTATCAATAAATATCTTTGGTTTTGCAAATTGATCATAATTATCAATATAATTAAATAAATCAGCATTCGGATAATATGGACAAACAAAATAATAATACCCAAGTTCATAATATATATCATTAAAATGTATTACACGTGTTGATTTTATTAATTCAGGTAATTTCCATTCATTTTCACAATACTTTTTTTCAGTTACGCGTTTACAAATAAATGTTTTATTTGGATCATTTTTACTTTTTATTAAATATATTCGAGACATATTCCCTTCAATATTGACATTATATACATGACATAAACGTCGAATAAAATTATATTTTTCTGATATTTTTTGAGTAGTATTCACTAAAGTTGTTATTGTTTTTTTCAAAAGAATTCGTTTATTATTGTTATTATTGTTATTATTGTTATTATTGTTATTATTGTTATTATTGTTATTATTGTTATTATTGTTATTATTATTCTGAACTTCTAACATGATGCTTTTTTTTTCTTTGTAAAAAGACTAAAAAGACTAAAAAGACTAAAAGGACAAAAAGATGCCGTGTTTTTATTTGTAAAAAGAAATAAAAAATAATAGGTAAAATGCACATTTCTCCTTTTATTTTTTTCAAAAGCAACATTTAAGAATAAGAATAAAAATAAGAATTTGAATAATAATAATAATAACAATAACAATAATAACATGAAATCTATTTGTAATCCATTTTACCAACGAGAAGAAGATGATCCAAAAGAAAAAAAACACAAATATCCATTCCTACAAGGACAATTTCAAAAATCAAAAACTTTAGACACTCGAATAAATGAAGCAACAATGATTATGCAAAGATATCCTGAACGATTTCCAATTATTATTGAATATACCCCAATTGCAGCAGAAACATTTAAAAAATTAACAAGACAAAAATATCTTGTTCCCGGAAACATAACACTTGGTCAATTTATCTTTATTATCAGAGAAAGATTAATAATACCAAAAGAAACTGCACTATTCACTTTTGTTGGTAATAAAACATTACCAAATATTACAACTACAATGGATAAACTTTATGAACTTTATAAAGATGATGATTTATTCTTATACATCATCTTTACAATTGAAAGCACATTTGGAAATACAAACACATTTGAATTGAATTTTAAGAAGAAAGACTCTAGCTAATTGATTTATGATCAATTTCTTTCTGCATATACTCTAAATTTTCCAAACTAGTCACTAAATGTTTTTTAATTTGTTTAATTACGTCAATAGTCTTTTTATCTAACTTTATTTTTGCTTTTTTCATACCTACATTTTCAAGTAAAACAGTATATGGCAATAAGAATATTGGTTTAAATTCACTATCTGGTAATCCAACTGCCTCATTTGGTAATGTTGCTAAATTATTGTATAATATAGATGTATGTAATAATAATTCTAATTTTAAATGAGTTTGCATTTCTTGAAAATTTTTTCGAGTTGCTCTCTCAATTAAATTTCGAATATCATCAAATGTCATAACCGCCTCACTTTCTTGCGGATAATCCTCTGTCCATATACTTTGAAATAATTCGAATAATTCATCATTGTATAATTCATTAAAAAATTCATGTTCAAAATTTGCTCGTAATTCTGGGTAATACACAAACATACGATTAAGATAATATTTTTCTGTTAAATCATTTAAATAAAATTCCCAAAGTAAATTTAATTTATTTCGAACATATTGTTTATATTCTGTATTATCTTCTTTGGGGCGACGAAGCATTAATGTTTCATTCTCTTGTTCCAATTCCATTAAATTTAAATTTAATGAAGACAATATTCTTTTTATCTCTGATTTATGCTTTTTAAACTCCTTATAAGAGTTTTCTTCTGTTTTCACTATATAATCAACCAAGTCTTCTGTAAACCCATTTTCTGAATGAAAAAGATGATCAGGATTCTTTTCATTCATATAACGTGATCGTAATATACCAAAACCGAAATTTGATCCAAAATGATTACCATCACTATTATTCCCCTTAAATTCATACATCAAAGAAGATTGATTATATCCGCCTCCTAAATTTCCTAAATAACCCGGAGTTGTATTCATTTTAATTGTTAGGGCGAAAAAAAAAAATTATTCTTCTTATTAAGACGCTAACAAAATTTATACTTAAAATTACATTGACTACAAACAACCATAACTGTCATTGGTTCATCCGCTGAACGAGTTTGTTGTTGAGTATACGTTGTTCGATGTGATTTGCAACGTTTACAAGTAAATAAACCAATATGTTCATTTTGTAATTTTTTCATACTTTCAGTTTGTTGTCCACGAACATAAATAAGATCCAATTTTTTTCGAGCCTTTTCGTACGTATCCCCAAAATCCAATTCCCGCTCCGATTTTCCAGCAACTTCTAATATTTTTAATTCTTTATTTCTAATTTTTTCTTGTATTAATTGACTAAATTGATCCGATGAAGTTAAATAAAACATTGTTTTGTGAAATATTTTGTGATATAATTTAAAATCAAAATTCACTCTTCTATTATTATCATTATTATCATTATTATCATTATTATCATTATTATCATTATTAAATTTAAATGTTGATGATGAAGATGATAATAATGATGAATATGAATATGAATAAGATAATTGTCGTAAAGTTTCATTATATATTGAAATTTCAACATTCTTTGCTAAAATATCCGGTGCTTTCTGATACATTGGAATTTCTTTAAATTTGGCACTTAATGCCGAAATTCCACGTAAACGATACTTACGTACTTTTTTATCATCATCATCATCATCAACATTTAAATTTAAATCTAATGAATTCATTTTATTTTTTTATTTTTTTACCACATAGATGATGAATACGAACGAACATTATCAATAGGTATCGGTATAGATTCAGCAGCTGTTGTTATTACAGGAGAATGATATTGATAGGATCGATCTAATAATGCTGGTAATTGATATTGGTTTGTAATTGTATTTGTAGTTGTATTTTCTTTATTATTTTTAAATTCAAGAAATCTTAAAAATGTTTGCACGCCATTTTCAAATTTACTTTGTAAAGAGGATGACGTTGATGATGATGATGATGAAGACGCTGAATAAATTTGTTCAATAATTTTAATCAATTGTTCAATATCTTCGTAATCCACATGCTTAAATACTGATTTATCTTTACCACCAACAAAATTAATGTCTTTCATAAAATGATTCATATTATCAACAAACCAATTCCACGCTAATTTATTTGTATAAGAATCATCAAAAAAGTAAACATTGCGATATTGAAAACCAGGCTCCATTACATGATTATCAATCATTTCTTCAATGTGTAACATTTTTAATATTCCTAATTGAAAACTTCCTTCATCAACATCATGATTGTGTTCAAGAAAACTTTTATATTGATCATAAATATGTGGGAAAAATTTTGATATTGTTAATGGACCTTGATCATCATCTATCGTATAATATAACCAACGTCGATGCTGTCTAGCTTTTTCATTACAACGCTCAAATCGATCAACAATAGATTGGGGTATATTGTATTTTAATAAATCTCGTTCACTTTTAAAATCCGATAAACGACGAGCAGTGCAAACATAAACCGGCCATTCATATTTTTCCGCAACATCTAATATTAAATCAACTTTCTTTCTAGGTGCACCACCCGGTTGCATACAACCAGCATCAACTGTTTTATCCAAATCAAATATTAAAATACAAAATGGACGATTTGTATTTGTTGTAGATGTAACTTCTGAAGATGATGTTGGTATCCAATTCATTATTTTTTTGTAATTTTTGTAATTTTTGTATTTTTGTAATTTTTGTATTTTTGGAGAAAAAATTTGGAAATTTATTTGATTGATTACCTCATTACCTAGAATATTTTTTTAATATATTGAGAAGGTTTAAACGATTGACTTGAATTGGATTTTGTCGATATAAATTTAAAATTGCTTGCATTAAATAAGATTGTTTACAAACAAAATGAGTATGACCAAGTGCTTGACTTGTTAATTTTATTGCATCACTGATATTCTTTTCAATTTCCTTTTTTTCATCCGGTGAGGGATAATTTAATTTCTTTAAATTCGTTAAAAAAATAGCATTTGCATTATATGTACGAATGTCCTTACAACTAAATATTTTTTGACCTCCCATAGCTGCATGAATATAATTATTTACCATTTGAGCACTTATACGAAAAAATTGACCCATATAAGCCGCTGATGTAGATTCATAACAAAATAACCATCCTTCTGTATTATTATTTTGTTTAATTAATTCTTGTAAAAAGAGATATATTTCCGCATTTTTAAATTGAATATGATGTTCTACTTTATGTTTTCCAGTAAATTGAAAAATAATCTGCTGTGGTCTTTTTAAATGAACATGATGCATCATTAATGTAGCAAGTCCATGTGATCCATATTTATCATGATATTTTTTATTACCAATTCTTAAATTTGTAATTTCCATAATTTGTATCATAAATGCAATAACGCGACTTGGTGTAAATCTATTTGGTAAAACACATTTTTTGTCTCGTTGAATTTGTTGTATTAAATAAGGAATACGAAAAACCATTTCATATAATCTTTTATATTTTTCATCGGTTTTCTTTAAGATCCATTGATTATCGTAAAAATATTGTTTACGATTTTGTGTATCTAACGCAATTGCCCTTAATCCGTTTGTTGGTTGAATTGAAATCCAAATAGTGCGATAAACAATTGGAATTTTTAATTGATGAAGAATTTTATAAAGTAATTTATTTTTTACTACCTGTTTGGTTTTAGAATCAATCAATACATTATCCTTTTTGCGTCGATAATATTTTGGAAAAACTTGAGTAAAATCTAAAATTGCCGACATTCCAATCAATAATTAAAACCAAAAAAAACAAATTATCTTATCTGATTATCTAAACGTAAAAAAATATCTAGTTCAAATGGCCTCATTTTCATCAAATAATCCATTACGTGCACATGATGCATACATTAAAAATTTATTTGTAGAAGAACAACAACAACAACAACAAATATTATCATCGTCCTCCTTATCATCAACATTAACATTAACATCTCCACCACAATATAATCCTAATCTTAATGATAATAATAATAATAATAGAATATCCCAACAACAACAACAAACTAGAAAAGTAGTAAAATACATAAATATTCTAGATTTAATTGAAAAAAAATTGAGCGATGTGTCATCTCTTTCACGAGGTCTAGAAGTAAATTTACAAAAATGTAATCAAGCCGTTGAAGAATTAAATACATTAAGATCGGATTTACGAGATGAAGTCTCTAAGCGTATGGGAGTTTATGATCAACGTCTTGTTAAATTAGAAAATCGTCCACCAATAGCTGGACCTCCGGGTCCACCAGGTCCTCCAGGACCAATTGGAAATCAAGGAAGAACCGGACCAAGAGGAATTGAAGGAAGACGACGTGTTGAATTAAAAGATATTGAAGATATACAAATAGATGAAAATCAATTACAAGATGGATGTTTATTAATGTATCGTTCAAATATTCGTAAATTTATTCCTGTGCAATTAGAAACAATTGCAAATCTACTTCAGGATATGATTATAATACAAGAAGAAGAAGAAGAAGACGTAGACGTAAACCAAATTGACCAAATTGACCAAATTGACCAAATTGATTCTATAGCCCAAAAAGACCAAAAAGCCCAAAAAGACCAAATTGACCAAATTGACCAAATTGACCAAAATAAAAGAGAGAAAGATGTTATAAAAAAGAATAATAATAATAATAATAATAATAATAATAATAAATCATCTCATCATAAAAAGAAAATATCAACAGCAGCAAATCACCATCAATCATCGTCTAAAGTCAGGTTATGAGTGTTAAATGCAATTTGTATAAAGTAATGAAATAATAATAAAATAAAACAATGATTAAAAGTATTTGTGTAAAACATAAGAATATTTCGATAAACAATATATCTTGTTCCTCCTCTTCATCAAAGATGTCGTCGTCATCATATTCATCTCCAGTGTCATCTTCATCGTCACCACTCTCCTCCTCAACCGTAACATCAAAATATTTCCCATCCTCTACTTTATCCATATCTTTGTCCGATAATTCCTCCATTGAACAAAAAGAACAAGAAGAACAAAAAGAACAAGAAGAACAAGAAGAAAATATTCATCCACAAGTAAAGTATCTTTTAAGTTTACCACAATATGAACAACGTAGTGAAATGTGGTTTGCTCAACGGAAAAATCGATTAACTTCAAGTGATATTGATACAGTTTTGGGTAATAATCCTTACGCAAAACCGTATGAAGTTCTATTTAAAAAATGCAATATGGGAAAACCATTTGAAGGAAATGAAGCTACTTTACATGGTCAAAAATACGAAGACGAAGCAATACAACATTATTGTCGTTTATATGGTAAAAAAACAAAGAGTTTTGGTTTATTACCTCATCCGACAATTGAATTTTTAGCTGGTTCACCAGATGATATTACAACAGATGGAATTGTATTAGAAGTTAAATGTCCATTAAGACGAACTATACGTATGGGTAAAATACCAAAATATTATTTTGCACAAGTTCAAATGAATTTAGAGATATGTGATTTAGATAATGCTGTTTTTATTGAATATCGTCCTGCACATATGAATGAAACAAATCAAATGCTTTTAAATATAGTAGAAATAAAACGTGATCGAAATTGGTTTAAATATAATTATGAAACATTGAAAAAGTTTTGGGATGAAGTTCTACATTACCGAAAAGTTGGAATTGATCAACATCCCGAATATTATAAATTTATACTTAAACATTTCCCACAAACAATACCATTAAATAAACGCAAAAAAGATACTATTTGTCTTTTAGATGATGATGATAATGATAATGACGATAATGACGATAATGACAAAAGAGAATAAAAAAAAATATATAATTATAAATTCAAAGAAAAAGAAAAAGAAAAAGAAAAAGAAAAAGAAAAGATGTCAACAAGAGAACAATATATAACTAATTTATTAATTGATTTAAAAGCCTTATCAAAAGTTGGACCAGGATACAAATTAAATACAAAGGGACCATATTTAGCATTAGATCATACAACAACTTTACAATGGGCTAAACGATGGTATAGAGGTGATTCAAGATTTGCTACAATTGAACGAATTAATCAATTAGTTAAAAGCTTATTGCAAATTGTAGATGAATGTCAAGTAGAATATTATAAACAGAAATCAGAAGATGAAATGAAAAAACAACAACAAATTGAAATTAAAAATAAAAATAAAAATAAAAATTCGTTTGCACTTGCTCAAAAACATTATTTACATTCCGAACCCATTGTCTTTTTACAAAAATTATACAAACAAATATTACAATCAAAAATTGGATTACAATATTTGCGAGATACATATTATGAAGATACATTAATGAATATTCAATTAGAATTACATATTCAAACCATAAATGATATTATTGATTCCATTCATGAATTTTTACAAGAAGAAAATAGTTTACCAATAAAACTTGAACAACAAAATGAAATTGCGGCGCGGTTAAAGGTAAATTCCATTATTTCCAAAAGTGAAAATGAAAAATTATTAAATTTAAATGATTATTATGACAATGACAATGACAATGATAATGATAATGAAGGTAATAATGATAATGATACCGAAGAAGGTGGTAATGAAGGTAATGAAGGTAAAGACAATGACATCGAAGGTAAAGACAACGAAAATGAAAATCGAAGTGATAAAACTACTGCGACAACTGAATTTTACTTTAATTAAGGAAAAAAATAAATAGAATTATAAAAAAAATATTTTCTATTGAATTTGAGTAAAGGAGGTAAAAGAGAATTTCCGAAATTTATCTTATTTTAAAATTTTATTTTATTTTTGTATAATTAAGAAAAACAGAAGATTTTGGAGAAAATTTATTTCGAACAATTAATTTTCTTCCGCCAAAATTCATAATTTTTTAAAGTTAAGTTTAATTTTTTCTTCCAGTTGTGTGTCTTTCTTTTTTTTTGTTTACAACCAAATTAATACATCACATAACACATAAAAGTGAGCATGGTTCTTGATGAATTCATGTCCTTATTCGGTCGAAGGCGTAGACGTCGTAGACGTTCAAAATCAAAATATCGTCGTAGAAGACGTTATTCTTCAAGACGAAGAAGACGTTCAGGTTCAAGACGTTATCGTCGATCAAGATCAAGATCAAGATCAAGACGTCGTTCTCGTCGTAGTAAATTAAAGGGAACTATTATTCCAAATGGTAAACGACCTAGTGCAAAACTTGTAAAAGATGCACAAGCATTAAACATACGAATTACTAAAGGTGGAAAACGTAGTAAAACATATAAATCAGAAACAGAATTAAAACGACAAGTTAATCGGTCAAGTAAACGATTTCGAAAAAGAAGTTCAAGACGAAGAAGACGCCGATCAAGTCGAAGACGACGAAGAGGATCACGTCGAAGACGTCGTTATAGCCGAAGACGTAAATCAAGTCGTAGACGACGCAGAGGATCACGTCGAAGACGCCGTTATAGCAGAAAACGTAAATCAAGTCGTAGACGTCGATCTCGTCGAAGACGCAAGTATTCCAGATTTGGTTCAGCGTGGCCAAGTATTAGTCAAATGATTGGACCATACCCAAGCTCAGTCAATAGTGGTCCACCCTATATGGGATTTGGTAGACGTAGAAGACGAAGTTAAAAATATAAACAAAAACATTAAACTAAAATATAAACAAAAACATAAACTAAAACATAAACTAAACATAAACTAAACATAAATATATAATATTACGACGATCATCATCATTATATTATCATATTATCATATTATCATATTATCATATTATCATATTATCATATTATCATATTATCATATTATCATGGCGTCATCATCATCATCTTCCTCTATATCAAAAACTCTTCAACAAGATCAAAATCATAATCAAAAAATAATGAATGCATTAAGAAATGTATTACAACATCAATCGTTTATGGGACGATATACATTGTATGAACTTGTGGATTCATATTTAGTTGATTCTCTTAATCAATTACTTGAAAAGTTATGGCCAAATAAAAGTTATTCGTTTTTTGCACCACAACCATTCAGTATTGAACGAGCAAATTTTACATTATTAAAAGAAAATTGTAAAAATTATAAAATTTGCATTAAATTTGATGGAATTCGATTTCTTTGTGTTATAACTTCTCTTGAAAATATTCCAATCACTTTACTTGTTGATCGTAAATTTAGATGGTATATTATTGATCAACATTTTCCCGCTTTTGTTTATCAAAAAACACATATTCTTGATGGTGAACTTTTAAATACAGGTGAATTTATTATACACGATATCTTTATGTATAATAATCGATCATTAATTAATTTACAATGGATAGAACGTCATCGATTAATTAATGATTTATTACAACATTATGTTTCAAATTCAACAACTCCACCCAATACATTTCTTCTTTGTCCAAAAATATTCTATAATTTAGATTCACAATTACATCTTGCAATTGAAACTCTAAATAAATATAATCAAGATTTAACAACTAGACGTGCCGATGGATTAATCTTTTATCCAAGTCGACAAGGTGTTTTTGGACCATTACAATTATTTAAATGGAAACCAACTGAATTAAACACAATTGATTTTATTGTGCGAACTAATTCTAAAAATAATACAATGCTAGATCTTATTTGTTCACACAAGGGAAAAGAAAAAGTGTATTGTCAATATCCAAAATCAGAATTTCAAACACAATTACAATTACAAGAAAATCAAGTGTATGAATTCACATATTGTGCAAAAACACATCATTTTCGTGTAATTAAACAAAGAACAGATAAACCAACACCAAACAGTCTTTATACCATTGGAAAAACACAATTAAATGTAAAAGAAAATATTACACAAGAAGATTTAATGAAACTAATTCAATAAAAATTAATAATAATAACTACTATTATTAGAATCACTACTATAACCATCACTATCACCAAAATTATTATTACCACTATAACTACTATAACTACTATAACTATTATTTCCACCAAAACTATTATTTCCACCAAAACTATCCGTATCACTATAACTATCTGTATCACTATCCATATCACTACTATCCGTATAACTATAACTATAACGACGACGTTTACGCCCAAATTCTTGTCCACCACCATGTGTATAATCTACAACATTACCAGCAAGAATACTTGCAAAATCTAACGTTTTAACTACACTTCCACATCGATCTTTATTTATTAGTCTTGCTTTTTGTCGTGCTGCTGATGGTTGTCTTGGGGTGTCAGGGGGTATATTGTTTCCAGAAGCATCTTTGTCTTTATTATATAAATTCACCGGAGAATGAACAAATGTTATTATTTTTGAATATGTATTTTCAGCACCACCAGCTCCTGCGGCAGTGCCCTTACCGGTTAAATAAAATAAAATATTGTAAATTGCAAATGAAAATTCATTTGCTTTAGGTAATATACGAAGATTAGGAGGGTAATACTTACGCTGAGGAGGATTGATAGTTTGATGTTTTTTTGTAATCATCTCACCGGCAGCATATGCACGTAAAAAATGAGCAAAATCTGTCTTAGGTTGTAATGTTTGAGTAACATATTCTCCCTCGCCCTTAGCACCTTCCGATAATCCACCTCCGTATTTATTTGTATCTTCCATACCTGCTAAATCACAAATAGTTAATAATACAGGTGTTTCACTGTTGTTTTTTAAATATATTTCAGTTATAATAAATAAATGACTACGTGAACTATTTTTATTTAGCGGAGTAGATCTTGTCGGTCTATTTCGCTTTATTTTATCATATATTTTCGCAAAGTTTTGCACAACAGTCTCTTCAGTTTCATTACCATTGTAAATTGTTTCAGAATTTGTAGCTAAAATTTTTTGTGCAACTTTTTCCGGGGTTATATCTTTATTTAAACCTTCCACTAAATCATGTTCACTTAAAAACAAATCATTCTCTAATTCTTTTCTATTTACTAATGTTTTATCACGCTTAGCCTTTTTCATCTCTTCCCAATACCCCCTTGTATCAATAGATTCTGGTGTATAGAAATTCGCATTTCTAAATGTATTCTTACCTTGTTCTTTTCCTAAAAAACTTGTTAATGAAGCTAAATAATTTGAATACTGATCTGGAATTTTTTGAAAAGAAACTTTGGCTGGATTATTTCCTATTAATTTAGAAAATGCATTTTTTTTCACAGCCCTTAAATAAGTATCTGAATTATTTTCATTCTTATCTATATTTGATACATCTAATTTAGGCTTTCCTCCGGATTTTCCGTCACCTTTTATAACATCACTTCGTTCAAAATGACGAACATATAGAACATCCCCTTTGCGCATATATACCTTATTCTCATCCCAATCAGTTATGTTCTTATCATCCGTTCCAACTTCTTCTATTTTATAAAAGTCATGAGGACCCTTTTCTTTTAATGCATCATACACCATACCACAATACGTTTGAATTGCGCGAATTTGAATTTTTTGTAAATTGTCCTTTTGTTTCTTTATTATATGTTTTAATGCAAAATGATAAATACCCTGGTTCGCAGGAGCTGGATTTTCCTTTTCGTCTCCTAGTAAAGTATACGTTTTACCTGATCCAGATAAACCAAAACTTAAAAATATTAAATTATACATAGTACTTCGCTGCTGTCCATTTCCAAACATACTTTCAATTACATCTATGTAATCGTTAAAAATTAATTGATTCGTTACATCATTACCGTTTTTCGTTTCTGCAAATATATTATAAAAAGGACCATATACAAAGTCCTGCTTACTTATTAGATTATTCATGTGGACATCAAGTGGTTGTTGTGAACCGGCCTTTGTTGCCTCATTCTTAGCTCCTGCTTTTTGTGCTGATGCTTGTATCTGTTTATTCATGGAAATACCACCTCCTGGTGATCCTGGGCTTTTTCCGGGACCGGGGGGGGCTATGTTTCTTCCTGGATTTCTTATTCTATCTAATTCGCCCTGTAATTCACGGACTTTATCATATCTCTGCTTTGCTTTTAAGTCTGGTAAATACTTAGGGGGATCAGAAAGTATTTTCTCTATTTCTTCTATTCTTTCCAGTTCATCTTTTGTCAAAGCACCAAATCTTAAACCAAAATTAGATTTACTATAAAATGGTCTGAAATAATTAACTACACTGTAATACTGATCTGCTTCTGTTAATCCATTCACACTGGTATAAAATTTTGAGAAAAAATCAGGCCCGCACCCATCTACATCCGCCGAAGCTATAAATGCCACACTTTTTTCACCTTTGATTTCAAGTAATCTTTTTCCACCAGTTTCCGTTATGACAATTCCATCCTGACTTTTTACATTAAAACTTCTAATTGGAGGACGAAATCGTAAAACAATACGACCGATTCCAGTTACATCTTCCTTATCATTACGAAACTGAATAAGCGCATTGATTGCATAATATACTTTTTCAATCATTTCACTATCGTTACTTTTCAATGCCTCCTTTCTTAAATTATTTAAGTTATTTATATACTTAACGTTTAAATGATCCTTATAAAAATATCGAGGTGTTGTTTCAATAAAAGCTGTTCCATTATAATAAATGATCTTACCATTCATAATACGGTCTAATACAGCTGGTACAATGTTATCTTTATTATTCGTCAATTGATCATTTATTTGTTTCTTCATTTGTTCTACTGTCGCCGTAAAAACGTTAGGATTAAATGATTTTAAAACATCTTTATGTTTTTTAGTCTCATCGGGAGGTGGTGGTGGAGGTTCTGGTTCGTCTTCTTCACCAACAATATCACCAATTAATTGACCGGATTTACCTTGTCCTTTATCTTTATTCGCTAAATCATTTTTACGTTTTTCTTCCAGTGCCTTTCGATCAGCTTCTTCCTTCTTCTTTCGTTCAGCTTCTTCCCGCTGCTTTCGCGCAAGTTCTTCTTTTTCCCGTTTTGCTCTTTCTTCTTCTTCTTTTCTCGACCGTTCTAATTCCGCAACTCTTTTTGCCGCTTCATCTCTTTCTTGTTTCAATAATTCATTTTGTTTTAATAAAGCTGCGTTCTTTTTAGCCGCTATTTTTGCGTTTTCCGAAGTTTCAACCGCTGTTTCAAGCGACTCTATAAGTTTATCGTAAAAAATTTCAATATCTTTATTTTCCTCTTTCCATTCTTGTAGTTTTTTTATTTTCTCTTCTTGACTTTTTATAGTGGTCATAACGTCTAACGCGTCTATCATTTTCTGTTGGTTTTGTCGCTGTGCTTCACTTTGTTCCGCATATTTCGCACTAATCTCCTTTAACTTTTCTTCATATTGAGCTGCAAGATTTTGTTTTTCTGCCTGTTCTGATTTTAAATTGTTTAGTTCATTTTGTAACACTTGAATTTCTTCCCAATTGGTTTCTCGTGATGCTGCTGTTTGATTCAACTGATCAAGTTTCGATTTTAAATTAGTAATTTCAATTTCTTTTTGTTGAATATCATCTTTATGTTTTTCAATTTCTAGTACATATTTAGCACTTTTCCCCAATCCCTCTATATTTTGTTTATCTTTTAATTCTTTATTCTGTCTTTCTAATTCTTCTACTTTAGCTTTATATTCTGCTTTTAATTTGTCTTCAATTTGTTGTTGCTCTTGAACTTTGATACTTAAAATCTCATTAAGTCTATTAGACAAAGTTGTTAAACTTTCCGCTTTAATATTATATACACCTAGCATTGATTTCATAATATATCCTTTTTTAAAAGAATCTAGATACGTCGCGATCATAAATTCATTAACTGGGTAAGTATTAAAGTATTCTTCAAATAAACGGAAACTGAAAAAACTTTCCGGTAAAGTAAGTAAAGGGAAAAAATGATACAACGATTTATCTGTATCATTTAAAATATTAACGGATATTGTTTTTTCTGGAAAGTTATCGATTTTCTGTATATTTTTTGCACCTGTTGGACTTGATGATGCTAAAGGTATTGCTTTCATTAAATTTTTTCTTGCACTTGAATTTTTTGAATTGTCAGCTAATCCGTTTAGTATTTTTTCTATAACATGTTTATACACATTTGTTAATTTTTGATTTGATGAAACATACATCCCGTTTATTGGAACATTTAAAACCTCTTTTAAAACAACTAATGCGTACGAATATGGATAATTGTGTTGTGATTGTGTTTCATACATCATGATCATACATAAGTATTGAAACATTTGAGTTTTTATAAAAATATGAAGAAGGTATTGAACATAATGACCAAGCGCAATAATACCTTTTGCATAATTAACATAATCATTGTATATTATATCATACTTATAATATTCAGCATTGGTTTCAGCACCAAATGAGTTTAATTTTTTGTTAATTTCTATTTGTTTGACTCCTTCTACGGTAAATAATATTAAAAGCAATTCCATTTGTTGAAAAAAAGGCATAAAATTGATACCATTTTTTTCAGTGTGCAATGTTTGCAACAACTCTTCAAGATAATCGAGAATTTTTTCGTGCTCATTATCTTTAAAATATGTTTTCTCCGTATTTTTATGTTCTAAAACTAAATACAAATGTATACACCCATGAACAAATAATGTCAGAAAAACACTAATAAAAAACACTTGTAAATTAATTAAATGACATAATTCAAGATTTGTAAATGAAGCATCATATTTTGACATATGGTATTCTGTATATTTAATTTCATTATTCTTCTGAAAACGTTTATACAAAAAAGCTCTAAAGTATTTATTTATTTTACGTTGCAAAATCTCTAAAATCTTTATAATTTTAGTTTGTCGATCGTTTTGATCATCTGGGTGTAATTGAAATTGGTAAAATTCAAATTGAAATGGATTTTCCGATCCCCAAGAAAATATAGGCAGTATATTTTTCTCTTCAAATAAATTTACACTAAATAAAATCGCTAATTTTTTATTAATTCCAAATTTATCACTTAAAGATTGACCGGCTTCACGACCACATTTATATAAAATAGAGTTTTCATTTGTTATTGGAGAAGATGATAATTCATCTTGGATTACAATATCTCGTTTATACCAATTTTTATCACTTATAAATAGTAAATTATCAATAACAGTCGCGTTTAACCTTAAAGGATTCAAATCTAAATTCTTTTCTAAAAACGAATGAATAAAAGTATCCAAATTATTATTATTACTCATTGTATCTATCTTTATATTTCAGAACAATAGAACAATAGAACAATAGAACAAACAAAATAAAACACGTTGTTCTTAATATTTTTTTTTAATAAGCTTTATAAGTTTACAACATAAAAAAAAAATATTTCATTTCTCGATCATTTCAACGTATTGACCATCAGGATTACCGTTTTCAGTGTAATCTGGTCCTGACCAATCGCGAATAATTTCCGGCACATAAGGTTCCATATCATAACCCCGAAATAACGGATCACTTAATTCTGAGGATGAAGATGCAGAAGATGATGATTGTTGTGATGATGCAGAAGATGATTGTTGTGAAGATACAGAAGAAACAGAAGAATTTTCCTGATTATCAGTTACATCACTTGTTATACTAGTTTGATTTCCATCATTTACATCATCTGTTCTTCGAATATTATTCACCTGTATGAAATTTTGATTATATAATTCCTGGATTATGATAAAAGATAATTGTTGTTTTTCGGTGGCACTAAAATTATAATTGTCACCACTAAACAAATCTTTAATATTGTCAGGTAAATTTTGTATTATTATTTCATATTTTTGTAAAAGTATCATAGGTAAATTTACATCAACTACCGCGAAAGAATCATATGAAACTATTCCTAATATTTGTTCTAATCCAGTCAATGCTTGAGAAGGAACATCATGAATTGTTACTTCCCATTGTTGAAAACGTAATTTTTTGGGAAATTGAGAAGAAGAAGAAAAAGACGACATCATTTTTCTATTCTATTCTATTCTATTCTATTCTATTCTATAATATAATATAATATAATAATAATCATTTTAGTTTATTTTTTTTTCCTTTTATTTCCTAACCGAAGAAAATTGTATCAAAAGCATAAGGATCGTAATCATAAAGGTCATAATCAAGGTCATCTTCATCTACAACAACGACATCATTACCGCCAATACCACCAGTTACTCCAATTCCATACCCATAAGGTGTTAATAATCCATAAGGATCAGGATCAAAATCAATTGCTACTGTTTGAAGTCGGCCATAAGTATCCAGTGTTAAGGGTAACAAATCATCTGCTGTAATAACACCTTTGTGTCGTAAATAATCAAACATTGCACATGCATGCCATTTAGTAATATCGTTTTGATTCTTATATGCCTCTGTAAGGTTTGTTGCTCGTAAGATTCGACGCAATTGATTTATATTAAATTGACAAACACAAACTCCACTTTGACAATGATTTGGTGCACGACCATAATCAGTTTGACTAACAATATTACGAATTTGAGCTAAATCATTATTTAATTGTATCATTAAAGTTGGATTTGTTACACGAGTTACAGAAACCGTAATTCTTGCACCAACATTAATACGTGGATAAAAAAGACGTTGACGACTTCCGGGTGATATACTTGCATAATATTGTCGACCGCCATAAGTTACAAGTTGCTCATTTGATGCAGGACCAGAAGAAGAAATATCATTAGCTTCTAATATAAATTGTTCTTCTCCTGCATTGCCACCACCACCACTACTTTCTCCATGTAACGCATTATGATCAACTTCAATACCTTCAATTTCCGGTTGTTGTTGACCCGTTTGACTTTGACGATTTTTTAAATTTTGATATTGTTCCCATGTAAACACACTTAAAGGAGTTCCATAATTTGCACATTGACCACCCGGACCATATTGTTGTTTTATATGATCTAAATCTTGTTGTGATGCATTATAATTATCCACAACAACTTTTAAATAATCTGTTGGAACAGGAATAATTAATATCTTTTGACCCGTTCGAGGATGACTAAACATTGATGGTAAAAGTGTATCACGTTTTAATGATTGGTATTTATAACCCGTGTTTTTTGACAAAAATACACACGAATCGGAATTTAATAATACAAACGTATCATTTTGTGGATTATCAAATGGAATCTTCCAGCCCGGTGTTGATTGTTGCGCCATTTATTTTTCTCTCTTTTTTTTTCAAATATTAATTTATACCACCTAAAATTAATTTTATTTTTTTACCTTTTGTTGAATAATATAAAACAATAAAAAATATTACTATTACTATTAAGAATTACACCGGTGGCGGCCAAATAGGCTTTAATATAATGTATAAATATGTATAAATCTCATCATATAAATGCATCATTCCATGTTTATCTAAAAGAAAACGTAATAATTTTTGCTTCTCATCTTCTTGTTTTTCACTTGTTGCTCCACAAATAATATAATTTAATGCATCTTGTAAAAAATTACGAGAACTATTATAATGATAAATTTGATACGATTCCATTATACTTGTGGGACAAATTCTATACTCAAATTCCCATGGAAGTATAAAATTTATTTGTTTTGATGAAAAATATTGTCTCCATATTTCATTACAATATTTATATAGACATATTTGTTGAGCAAACGTAAGGTTTAAGAATGGAAATTTTAATTTTAACAATCGATAAACTACACGTAACGCATCATTATCATCATCAATTACTCGAAAAAAATGAAATAAAATAACATAAAAGATCGTATTTCCATGATTATAATGATATTCTTTCCAATAAAATGTCTGTTCTTGTAATATTCCACAATAAGGAGAATTTGAATTATATAATCGTATGGAATGCATATTTGTATCTGAGTCAATTGTATAATCTAAATACGAATACATTGATGGAAGATGATAATTATGTATAATACATGGATATTCATAAATTAAACGAGATGGAATTTTATTGTGAATACGAAACCCCCAAGCAGCGGTTGTTGTTGTAGTTGTAGTATTAAAAAATGCATCAATTGGTATTTTAATATAATGTTTAAACAAATAGACAATTGTTTCTTCTTCGTCTTCTTCGTTATTTTGTTCATTTTGTTCATTTTGTTTCATGAGGTGGCCAAATCCAACAACTGTCTTTATTTTCATTTTGTTGTAATTGAACATTAAAGAAAATAAAGCTCATAACGTCGTTATATAAATAATCTATTTGCATGAAAGAAAATATTTGTTGTATTGATTTAGAATGATGATTAATATCCTTGTTTAATGCATTATTCAAAGCATCTTGCAAAAAATTTTGTCGACTTACATAATAATAACAATATTCAGTTCTATTTAAGTCTGCTAATCCTGATTCATCTTTTTCAAATTTCATATAAAATCGATGAACAAATTGCCAAGATGATATTTCACAATAATCATTATTAAAAAAATCAAATAACCTAAAATATTGTTTACGGAATTTATCAGAATCAACATATTCAATAATATCCTTTGCAAGTGATTTATTCAATTCAAAATATTCTGATAAATGAGGAAATCTAGCTAAAATAAATAATTTAACCATAAGTTCTATATTTTTTACCGCTTCTTTGTTAGTTGATTCACCCCATACACATAAAGAATATAAAATTACAAAATATGCACTTCTTGTTTCATCTAAAACAGCAATTATTTTATGATAATTATTACTATCATTTTTATCTGTAAATCTTATATTTAATTGAAGATTATGATAATCAATACGCAAAAATTCATTTTTAAAAAAAAGTTCTATTTTTCCCGGAAATATAAAATAACTAGAATAATTATTACAACGGGTAAAATCAATTATTGTTTGTCCTGGTATTCCTACATATTGATCAAATATATCATAGGACAGATAAAGTCCCAATAAACGTTCATAATTTGAATATGATGATGTATTATCTGTATTTATATTTATGTTCGCCATTGTCGTCATCATTATATAAATTATATAAAGCTGTTTTATCTTAATACAATTTATATAATCATGATTTGATTTATGATAGATAGATAGATAGTAAAATTTAATTTAATTGAATGAAAAAAAAAATAGAATTGAATTGTGAATTGATTGTAATTGAATGAATTCTGAATATTTCATCAAGGAGGATTGAATTAGATTAAATTAGATTAGATTAAATTAAATTAAATTATAAATGAAAGAACTCAACTTGATGACCTTTTTTCGATCTTTTGTTCGGATCTTTTTTTTGATCTTTTCAAAATTAAACTTAAAATTAAAATTAAGATGCATATGCCAAACCTCCCATACCTGACATAATACGCAAAACATTAGTATTGACTGCAAAAACAGTTAGTGTTCCAGTAGCAGTTGAACTGTATACTGCACCATATGGTGATGTTCCATTTGTATGATAAGGTGGTGTATTTGCATTAGTTCCCAAACGATATTGTAATTGAGCATTATCAATACGCGAAAAATTACAACTTCCAGATGGTTGATAAGCTTCGGGACGAATTGCAAAGGAATACAAATAAATTTGTTTTTTAGGACAATTTGTATGACGTTGATAAGGTTGAACTAAACGGAAATAACGAGCATCACGTGCACTAAATCTATTATGTCCATTTAATTGTATTGTGCAACTACCACGTCGTCTATCCATAATATCACCAGTATAAGGAACTGGTTCGGCTTCACCGGGATCTGAAGTCGAAAAATTAAACCAATCATTTTGTGCAACATTACCCTGATTTGGTGCATTAACATTTCTTTGAAAGACCCAAATTAATTCTTTTACTGGATGATTAAGATTTAAACGATATTGATATGTTGGTGATCCATCTGCAAATGTTAAAGATTCAACATTAGTATTTTGTAATTGAGTAATTAAATACTCATGACTTTGTTGTGCAAATCGACGACGTTCTTCTGTATCAAGATAAACGTAATCAATATATAATTGAGCAAATTCAAAATGAATATTTGCTGCACCTTCTGATGATAAAGTAAAACCTGCACCAGGAACACCACCAGTTCCAGAAGTAATACGTGTTCCATCATTTTTAATTGCAACCAAACATTCCAATACATGCCTGAAATGAATATTAATTTTAACTTCATGATACTGAAGTGCAATCAATGGAAGACAAAGTCCAGGATTACAACAGAACCAAAATAGTAAGGGAATATGTAAGATTTGATTTAATAGAGCACTATTTTTCAAACCAATATCAGATTCATACTTACCAATCATTTCATTAAATCCAGCACGTTTTTCAGAACTTTGCGTCAATTCATGCCATATTTCCATCCATACACCATATTGTGTATCAATCGTTTGTCCACCAATTTCAATTTCAACTTGACGAATTAATGCATGACCAATACTATTGGTATAAACCAATTGATCATAATCACCTTGTCCTTCTGTTGGATCATTTAAATAACTTGTCTGTAATGCCGGAAGTTCAACATCCAAATAAATATCATTAATTAAATCACCATTACGTGAAATAATACATTGAACACGCTTACCAAAGTCAGCTTCACCATTAAACACCTGTTCAATACTTTCAATTGCAAAATTCGTGTGTCTCCTATAAACTACTTTAAAATAAGTAATTTGTGGATTACCCGTTAAATAAATATCTTGTGCCCCATAGGCAACTAATTGCATTAACCCACCTGACATTTTTTCAAAGTTATATTCTTATTCTTATTCTTCTTCTTCTACTATCTGTTATTTTGTTATTTTTGTTATTTTGTATTTCAGAATTAAATTTATTATAATAATAAAAAATAAAAATACAAAAAGAATAATTTGTCGTTGTTATAATCTAATTTCTAAAAAAAAATTTCGGAAAATATCCACATTTTTTTTAATTAATTAAATTTCCTAAAATAAAAAAAATATCAATTCCGAATAATTTTAAATCAAATTAATAATTAATAAACCTTCTAAAAGAAAAAATATTTTATCTTTTCCCTAAAAAAATGCAACAAACACGTGCAAAGAAAAATATCAATGATAATAATAATAATAATAATAATAATAATTGGTATTTCACTAATCAAGCAAGTTTGTCATTAACATTAAGAGAACAAATTCAATTATTTTTAGAAATTATTAAACTTGACAATAATGGAATTGTGGTTACACAAGAAGTAGTTCCATTTAAAAACGACATTTTTATTATTGTGGATATGCAAAATGATTTTTTGGGTTATGAAGATGGTTATCCTTATAAATATAATGCAGAAACAAAAGCTGCATCGTTGCCAACACAAGGAGCTGTTGAAATGTGTCATTGTATTGGTTCATATGCTTTAGCAATTTTAAATGATGATATTAATCATAAAAAAGAAAGGGGTTGTGTTATTCTTACTAGAGATTTTCATCACAAATATCATGCATCTTTTCCAATATTTGGAGAACATTGTGTGGGAGGAAGTGAAGATTCAAGTGGTTCATATATATATGATTGTTTATTGGGATTAGTAAGTCATCGTGACGATTTGTTAAATCGACGACTTTTTTATGCTTTTAAAGCGTTTCATCGAGCAATTGATTCATTTGGTGCATTTTCTTATTATCCTTATTATAATAATGGTGATCAAGAAGATAAAAAACGGGTTAGAGAACGTATTTTACATAAGGAATATGATCGAAGTAATGAGATTGAAGATGAAGAAATAGATTTAGACGACGAAAAATTATTAGAACGATATTCAGGATCATTTGTGTATTTAGATGAAGGATCGGTAGATTATAAAAAATTAAATAAAGCCCGTCAAATATGTTCACGAGAAGGTGAAACATCACAAAATTGTCTTGCACCTCGTTTAGAAACTATTTTGTCACAAGCGGCTACTATGCAACAAAAATTAATGCAAAAAGAATATAATAAACATAATATATTTCAAATCACACAAAATAAAACAACAAATGTATTTATTTGTGGTGTGCTTGGAGATTTTTGTGTATTAGATACAGCAATTACCGCAAGAACAAGTGGATTGTTTCAAAATATTTATATTATATTTGATTTAATTCGTTCATTAAGAACAAAAGAAGACAAAAAATTAGTATATAAAGCACAAGATTGGTTCAATATTTGTTCAAAACATAAGATACGAATAATATTAAGTGCAAATATCTATTTTACCCAAAATGATCATATTTTTAAATCCGAAAATGAAATGCCATAAATATTATGTATAATTAAATCATTTACTAAATCAATATTTTCTCGTGTATTTGTGTTTTTTAACCATTCTATAACTTGTTCTAATTCAATATCAAAAAAGCGTTGAAATAAACTGTCTAATTCATCATATGCATTCATGATTGTTTGAGTTGTAATTGGTTGATAACATAATTCTTCGTGTATATATTTCAATTGATCAAATATTTTTAATACAGATCGTAAATTTAATTTCATGAATTTGTTTTGTATTATTTTAAATAAAAAATCTTTTAAATTATGAATTGCAATTGTAAATTCACTATATTGGCGCTGTATATTTTTACGTTTTGCAAAAATTCGTATACGTAAACAACGTATTTTATCGTATCGCGTATATTTTTTCAATTGACGAACAAAATCTTTTCGTATAAACGAACAAAAATTCTGTAAGATTTTTAATAATTTATAAAACAAAGAAATGGGCAATTGGTGGTTTTTATGTATAGACGAAGAATGCAATGAAAACAGAAGTTGTAAGAATGGACAAAGAATAAACACATTTTTCAATTTAGCCGTAAAATGATATTGTCGTTTTTCAATAACACTTCTATTGTCACAAATAAAATTCAAATAATTTTCTATTCTTTTTATTATCCGTGATTTTTCCTTTACTTGTTTCTCATTGTTGTTGTAATCAACGGTATCACGTTTTTTTTTATGAAACAACGTAGAATAAGATGAAAAAGACGAAAAATTAGATGACCTAGTGGACTTTGTAGATTTTGTGGATTTTGTGGATTTTGTAGCCGTAGTAGAGGACGAAGAGGAAGGGACGGAAAGAATACTAGCAATTCTACCGAAAAGAAATGATTGACGTTGTTGTTGTTGTTGTTGTTTCTTTTTTTTATTTGTAAACGAAGGTTCCGTTGGTAATTCCGTTGGTAATTCCGTTGGTAATTCCGTTGGTAATTCCGTTGGTAATTCCGTTGGTAATTCCGTTGGTAATTCCGTTGGTAATTCCGTTGGTAATTCCGTTGATAATTCTGTTGTCGATTCATTTTGATAAATTAAATCTATTTCTTCGTTAATTTTTTGTTCAAGATAATTCTTATCGAGTAAAAGTTGTTTTGCTTCATTAATTTGTTTAAATTTCGTTTCATCACCACCTTTGTCTGGGTGATATTGAATCGCTAATTTATGAAATGCTTTGTTAATTATTTGTTCCGTTTTCGGTTCCGTTATCGGTTCCGTTTCCGATTCCGATAATAAGGGAATTTCAATTTCCAATAATGATAAAGCTTTATTGCGTAAATCTTGTTCAATGGTTTTTCTCAATAATAAATCCTCTTCTTCGTCTTCGTAAATCATTTTTCTTTTTTTGTTTCCTTATTTATTTATTTATTTATTTATTTATTTATTCACTTACCACACTTCCTTCTGACGAAGAATAACCAGTAGCATTATGTATACCGCTTTTGCTTGTTACATTTGATGGACCATTGTAATGGTAAGCTGTTGGATTATGATTATGATCAGAGGAAGATGAATCACCATTACTACTACTAAACATAGAACTAAAATTAAAAGAATTATTATTGTTGTTACCATTAAAAAAATACAAAAACACAATACATATTAAAAACAAGACTATTAATACACCTAAAAGAATATATTTGACTTGACATTCTTTGTTGACAAGGGGTATATTAACATAGCTTTCTAACATTTTTGTCGTAGATGCAAAAAAGCCCTCATCATTATTTTTCTTTAAATTTTGATTTTGGAAAAGACCACCACCTCCTTTTGTTTTTGTTTTTGCATTCACTAAAGACTCAACAAATTTTTCATTCAATCTAGAATATTCCTGTGGTTCTTTTGATTTTAAATAATTTAAGTATTGTGTAAAATTATATAGAATAGAAATGTTTTTGTTTTCACTACTTCCATCTGTTGTCGTTTGCACGGGTTTACCGTAATCAAACCATAACATAATATTTGTTAAATAAAATAAATCAGAATCTGTTTTACTTGGTTTTTGTGCAATTTGATGACCTAAATTCGTCAAATAATCAAAAATCAAAGAGACATCCTGTGAATTATTTGTTAAATAAACTAAAAGACCGATTGGATCACGATAATATTTTGTATGATCTTCCTGTGAAATATATTCCGCAATAATTACATGAAATTTTTCATTTTCGGCTTCTAAAAATGTAAAATAAGTTTCAATAAAATACCATAATTGCTCTAATGTTTGTGATTCCATTAAACTATTATAATGTTGTAAAGTTTTTGCAATTAATAAACTTCCATCTTGTGTTAATTCATTCATTATCATATTTGCAGATGGACTTGGATTTTCATTTTCATGTTGTTGTTGTTGTTGCTCTTGTTGTTGTTGTTGATAATGATGATATTGTTGTTGTTGTTGTGGTATCGATGATGATGATTGTTGTTGTTGTGGTATTGGTGATGAAAAGTTTTCTTCTAATAACGCAGGAGCATGATCAAACGGATCTGCATGATCCTCAGGTGAAATTGGTGCAAAATTATTATTAGTATTATTATTAGAAGTAGAACGAGGAAGAGAATCTCGTTGTTGTTGTTGTTGAGTATGAGGAGGAGTCGCTTCCCATATTGATGTCATCGCTCTTATATTTTATCTTTTTTTTTTAATGACAAAAAGGGTTTTTTTTGTAAGTTGACCGAGTAGTTTGATATTTTTTGTTACTAGATAATCGCATTTTCTTTTCTATTTTAATTTTTACGCTCATTTAATTTTAATCCATTCATTTGGCACTTGACAAAATGCTTGACCAGGAACATTCTCATTAAATTGCCCACCAACATTACCTTTATCATAATTACATGCAATAATAGCTCCCTTGGTATTTACAATTGTATTATTATGTTTAATATCTTTAGGACAATCTATATAAGCACATCCCATTCGATTTGTATTTTTCCATAATAATTGAGTAAAATGTCCAACAGGTTTATTTGGATCGGCAAAATTATTTGGAATATCTTGACCTTCTGATGGTGGAACATAATCTTTACATTCATCATACCAATTACGAACTGCTGAAAACGCATCAGCGGGATTTGTTGGAAAACCATGACCAACGTATAAATTTTGTCCGGTTCCATTTGGAACATATGTATTACGTTCTTCTAATGTATTTGTTGGATGTCGTATTTGACATTGTTCATTTTGTTTTAAATATTCACCCCAACGTTTTGCTTTTTCCGCTAATGCTTTATCCCATACAAGTGGTGGTAAACCATTACGTTGTCGTGCTTTATTTGTATAATTTAATATATTACGTTCAAATTCACTAAATGTAGATTGCATTGATTGTGGTGATTGTGATGGTGGTGCTGATGAAGATGGATTAGTATTAGTATTAGTGGTTGGAGAAATTGGTGATTCAACTACTGCAGGTGATGCCTTTTTAGATGGAGTTTGTTGTGATGCTTCCTCTAATGGCGCAGGAGACGAAGAGGAAGGACAAGAAGGACAAGAAGGACAAGAAGAACAAGGAGGACAAGATGACGCCGGTGATGTTAATGATGATGATGATGATTGACCCATTTTTTTTTAACAATTATTTTTATATTAAATAAAATTAAAATTAAGATTAAGATTAATATTTGTTTCGAAGTTGAGCATATCGACGAATAAGGTAATCTTTAGGTAAATCGTCTGGTGCTGGTAGTTTCAACTTTTGGTGGGCTTTAAACAACAAAGCATAATGTTTATATTGACGATAAAATACAAGACTATCATTTATAAGTATCCATTGAGGATTAAATTGAGGCATATCCATAATATATAAAATTACGCTTACATAAGGTTGAGGAGGGGCATATGTAAACATATATTGTATAAACAATGGACTTTGAAAAACTGGATACTTTAAAATGTATCGTAAATTACACACGGGGATAGTTCTATATTCCCAAAATAATTCATGCATTAACTCTGAAGCTTGTATTTTTGAACGTAATTTATTTTCTAATATTTCATAAATACTCATTCGATTAGATCCGTTTTTCCAATATTTAACAAATAAATCAAGTATTTTTTCATTACCATAATACAATAATGATACAAATGTTCGACAACCAGTTAAACCGAAAAACAAATTTACACGATCAAGTAAAGGATGATGCATAATATATTTAAATAATGGATGTAATACATGAAACATACGACAAATATCAGGAATCCAGACTTGAAATTGTGATAATAATTCATTTTTGTTATGAAGATTCTCTTTAATAAATATATCTAATTGTTCAAAATTCATCGTAATTAATGTTGATGGCCATGCTTCAGTAAAAAAATGTGGATCATTTTCTAACATATGTATTACTACTCGATGATCATTGTCATTATCGTCATTAAATAAAAATTTTCTGTTCATATGTTTCATCTTATTATACACACTCGCTAAGTAATCATACTCATTGTTATTCAATGGATCCATGATCTTTTATTTTTATTTTTAAAGGTAAATTCCAAGTTTTTAAATTGTAATTGTAACACGCAATTAATTCAACTTGCGCCGTCGAATCGTATTGATTATTAATATAAAAATATTGATCTAATATAGAAATACATTTAGTATACTCATTATGAATACAATAAGAATTCATTAATTGTAAAGGTTTGTTTGATAATTGACAGACTTGATTAAAATACATATCACTACTATTAACTCCTGAACAAATTCCGTGTTTTAAATATTCATGTGTTTCGAATTCAACGATTTGTGTTTTGGTTCGAAATGGATTGGCGTAACAAGAATAAACTTTAGAAGGTAATTCCATAGAAATATTGAATGGTTTGAAACACACAGAATCTCCGTATGGGAAAACCTGTGGCCATAAACCATGAACACCACGATGATTATACATACTTCCAATTGGTCCATAACCCGTCTGCAAAGTCAAAACACCACATAAATCAGACATATTACATAATCTTTTACAATGCATAAAGGTTGCCTCAACAGTAAAAACATGTATACACAATAATAAACTAAAGAACCAAAAGAACCAAAAGAACCAAAAGAACCGAAAGAACCAAAAGATCATCATTATTTTAAATTAATTTATATTTATATTTATATTTATTTGTTTAATTCTTGAAAGAATTGTTGTTGACGTTGTAATTTACTTTGATTCAAAAGATAATTATATTGTTTTTTCTTTCCGCTATGTGGAGTATCGTAACGATATCCTGCGCGTTTTAAATTATCTAATGATGGTATATATCCTTGTAAAACAGTTGCTTCATATTGTTTTATTTTTTGCCAAGGATTTTCAACAACACTTGCTTGTAAAAAAAATTGAGGATTATAATGACCTTGACGCTCTTGTCCCATTTGCCATTGTGATTTATTCTCCTTTTTGTTTAATGTATTGAATTTCGAAAAAGTAGTCGTATTCATATTTTTTATTGTTTACGAATTACATACAAATTACAATTCCCTAAAATACACAAAATCAAAAAAAAAATGATTAATTTACAGGGTTTTCGAGATGAAATTTTACCCAAACAATGGTGTGATGAATTGTTTTTGATGGGACAAATAACAATCTTTATTAGTTTAATTGTTATACCTATTCATACATTAATTTGTCTTCCAATTTACCAAAGTTACTATGATGAAAAACAATTCATTTATTATGTTACCGTTCTTCTTTTTTCTTCCCAATGTATGCATATAATTCAAAATTATGATTATGAGAAACAATGGAAGATGAAAGTGAAATTTGCAATACAAGATATATTGTTACCATTATATAGTTGGATCTGTTTAATTAAGACATGTGAATTGACTTATACCATGGCCCTAGGGGGGTTTATACTAATGTGTCTACAGTTTACAATCCATTTGCTAACCTTTCTCCAATATTCCTACCTTAAATAATCCAATAATTCAATTTCTTGTATATATAATTTTAATTAAGACACAACATACAAACATGGAGACTCCCAAAACAAAAATCTTGACATGGTATGATTTAGTGATCATGATGTTCTGTGTCTGTTTCTTGTTTATAATATTTGCATTTATGCTAATTGTTGTGACCTATTGTGTTTATTATGATAAGAAATTTGCAACGATTATAATCACTATTTATGTTTTCATCGCAAGTTCACTTAAAATTAATACACTAATAAGAAATTCTAATTGTAGAAATGATGATGATAATGGCATTGCAAGTTTAGATAATTATCCTACTGTAATCTATACAGTGTTGTCAAGCATGGACACTTGTTTTCTTTTTGGTTTATGGATATACATTCTTGATGTCGATCCTCCTCATTTACATAAATTCACTATTATCATTTTTACATACTTTGCTGTTAATATATTCATTGTTGGTATTTTATATGGAGGATATCTTGAATTGTGTGAAGTAATTCGATTTTATCATAGACAAAAACAAAGACAATGGATGGAAGAACAAATTTATCATTTACAATACAGAAGAAAATCAAAATCAAAATCAAAATCAAATTCAAATTCAATTACACCCATAACTCAAAGTGAACAACAAGAACTTGATGACCAAGACGAAGACGAAGACAATAATAAAAATAAGAATAAGAATAAGAATATTATTACAGTATAGCATATAGTATAACCAATTAATATTAATATTAATTAATAAAATATCATGGAAGAGGCAAAAACAATTCGAACGTCACTTCTATTTTTGACCGTGTCGTCGTTCTTCTTGCTTTACTACTTTCAGCAAAACGATAACTTTTGGTTTCGATGCGGAGTTACATTTTTCCGGATTTACACCATGCACATGTGTTTATATCTAATGGTATATCAAGACACCTATTTTATAGATTTATTAGTCTACTGTTATTATACCACAGTGTTTTGTCATATTATAGTTTATCTTTGTACGAAATCAATAAAGATATAAAATTTAATTTAATTTAATTTAAACAAATTTAATGTAAACAAGTCACAATGATGACAAAAAGGAAAAAACACGTTTATATTCCTCGTAAGATTATGCGATTATTAGCACGAGGATATAGTAGTATCCATGGTAATGTCAATTCATTACGAGTCTTGCCATTATACAATAATTATGATTATTATCTGCCGGGTAAAACTGTAACGGTAAGTATTTCAAAAACAAGACAAGATAATGAAACAATTACTTATCAATTCAAATGTAAATACATTTATTATACGACATCATGGAGAGATTATCTATTGTTATTATATTATAAATTTAAATACTATGCGGTTCCTTGTGCAATGAGTCCAGATTTAAATATAGAAGATCGAATGAAGTTATTAGAAGTTTACAAGTTCAAGAAATGTATGGACAAGGTGTATTTCTTCAAAATAAGAAAAGACGATGTTCCTTTGGTGGTTCAGAAAGTCCAAAAATTTCGAAAAAGATATTTTTCTTTTCATTTTTTCTAATCATTTTTTTCTAATCAAATTTTAAAAATAAAGCACCTTTTGGAACATCCAAAGTTCCTGATGTTACTTGAAGATAAACAAGATCACCTGCACTAAATGCAATAGCACCTCCTATAGTAAAATCACTTAATGAGGCAGATAAACTTGTACTTAATCCAGTACCAGATCCATTAATGAAAGCTTCTAATGTTCCCGTTGATGATGTTTCTACACTACATGAAATTGCAACAATTGTACCTGATGCCGGCATTACCGGACCTTGATTTAATAATCCATTTCCCATTGGTAATATCGTACCCGATGTTGCTGCATTAAAACGTGCTCCTTCAATTATAAATCCATGTCCACTAATTGCAAAAGCACCATTATTTGATCGAATTTCACCACTAAATGTCATATCATTTATACCTGTAACATCAACATCCGCTCCCGCATTACCTTCTACATCAAGAATATTATTATTAGGTGCTTGTAATATTACACGAGTATTACCCAAATTTAAAGTTGTTGAAGTTAATGTTCCTTGTGACATAATTTATTAATATAATTATAATATTTCTTCTTTTTTTTGTGAATTCTTCTTATTTTATTGAAACAAAACAAAAAAAATAATTCTTGATCCATCTGTTACTGTTCCTGATGTAACTTGTGCATTTATAAATTCATTTGCGACAAATGATGCACTTAATCCCGTTGTAAAATTTTGCGTAGCAGCTGCTAATGAAATACTTGATATTGTTCCTGTAACACTACCAATTAATGAAACAGTAGCTGTAGAAGCTGTTATACAATTTAAACCAATAGCAACTATTGTTCCATTTCGTGGCATAACCCAACCTGCAGTTGTTGAACTTAAACCATTACCAACGGAATAAACTGTTCCAACACCGGCACTTAAACGTCGTTCAGCGCGAAAAGAACATATATGACCACCAAGTTCATTTAAACCATTATTAAAATATCCATCAAATACAACAGTATTAATACCCGTAACATCAATATCAGATGGTGTAGATGCTGTTAAATTTAATGCACTTGCACCAGTTGCTTCTAATATTACACGATTTGTTGCTGTTCCTGTTGTTGGACTTATATGCAATTGAGTAGCATTCATAAATGACCGATTTGACATTTTTTCTTCTTTTTTTTTTCGTATTTGTTTTTTTTTATTGTAATTAATATTAATAGGAATAAATAATATTAAGAATAAAAATAGTTTTGCAACTTATGTCTTTAGATAAATATGAAGAGTGTTTACAACATGCATTTTTATCGTTATGCGGAGCATTTATCCATCTAGGTTTAGAGTATGAAGGTCTTGATATTAATAATATGTCAGATGAAGATAGACTTATGTTTTTGGTTGGTGCATTTGATTCTTGGCGTGTAAATAGTAATCATTTTTTAAATAAACATAGAATACGTGAGGATTTTACAAGTTTTTTAACACATTATGAAGGTGTAGATTATATTGAGCAACACATACATAATAAAAGAAAAAGTCTTTATGATTTATTTATTGAATCAATTATTGTTTGTTCTAATGGAAATCGAAATCCCACTGATCGATTATTGGTTGAAGATGATCTTGAGGATAAATTTGAAAATATTTACGATAATTATAAAAGAGGGAATAATAATAATAATAGTGATTCTTTTTCAGAATGTATCATTTCTTAATTCGGCTTGTTCGTCTTGTTCGGCTTGTTCGTCTTGTTCGTCTTGTTCGTCTTGAAATAAAGTTTGTTGAAAATGTCGCCATAATTTACGAATTGTATTAACGCCATCATCTAATATAATTGTGATGTGTTCACCGGGAATATATTCAAATTCGAATAAATCATCATCGGTTGAAAAAAGCGTAGTATACATATAGGATAATGCAGCTGCATTAATTTTTCTTTTATTGTTTTTACCCACAAATGTGATTTGTGTAACATAATCTTTATCAAAAGGAACAATAGTTAAACCAAAATAAGCTGCAATAATTTCTAATTTACGTGTTAATCCCATAAGATTAAGATTAAGATTAAGATGATTATATCATATAATAATAATATTTTTTTTTACGCGTCAAAACGAATAAAAAACGTCAAAATAACACCAGAACTTATTGGATTAACTGTTGTAAGTTGTGCATTTAATTCATCTCCTGCAGTAAATGTAAATCCAATTGGAAATGTAGAATTTGTTTGATTTCCACCTGTAACACTAATTGTAGTTGCAGTAGCTACGCGATTTTGAAAAATTGTTGCTGTAACATCTGTAGCAGCAACTTGATAACATAAACTTAATGCAACCAATTGACCATCATATGGCATCACTATACCATTAATCGTACTTTCACCATTACCAAAACTTACATAAGCACCTACACTAGCACTAAAAGTTTCACCTGAAAAACTCATACAATGTCCACCAATAGGACTTGTACCTGATTGAAAATTTGTTGAAACTGTAAAATTATTTACACCTGTTACATCTACACTACCACTTGATCCCGAAAATACTAATGTATCATTACTTGGGGCGGTTAAATTAACATCTCCCGTAGACAAAGATAATTGTGGCGTTCCACTAATTGTAGAAGATGACATTTTAGTTTTATATAATAATTTATATAATACGTTTTAATAATTCACATATCCAAGGAATAAATTCCGTATAATTAATTTGATATTCGTTTGTTTTATTATTTTGTGTAACAAGAGAAGAAAATATTGGAATTTGTTGCAACTCTTGTGCCATAAATCCAAAATGACGTTGTTTTGAATCAAATGTATATTCATAAGTATATGTTTGTAATGCTTTAAATTGTCTAATTAAATCTAATGTTGAAATATTTTCCGGATTTAATACAATTAAATTTTGTTTCATACGAACATCAGATAATGTATTATATGCAACAGCAAACATTGAACCACCTGTTAATGTTACATCTGTTCCATCATAAATAAAATTTGCTGATCCATTAAATGCTCCACCATCATTAAATTGTATAGATTCATTTGGACCACCTGGTAAACCCGTTGGACTTACCCATGATAAATTACCAGCACCATCATTTTGTAATATTGTTCCAACTCCACCTTGTGCATCAGGTAAAACAATTGAATAACTTGTTGTTATTGGTATTGGTGGACTTAATGTAATTGTATTTCCACCACCACCGGATACATCATTTAATATAAGAGAATCTATTCCTAATGTTCCAGCAATTGTTTGATTTCCTGTTGTACGAATTACTGTATTATCAACATTAATTGTTGCAACACCACCTAATGATACAGGTGCACCACCAAGTATAGTAATTCCATCTGTGCTTTGTAATGTTATTCCTGTATTGACTAATTCTAATTGATTTAATCCATTTATTGTAATTGTAACATTATCATATAAAACATCTAAAATATTTCCAGTAAATGCAAGGGCATCACCAGGAACAATACCAGTAGCACTACCAGGTACCCAAGTTTGAGTTATTTCATCATATACAATTACATCACCATCAGCAAGACCAGCTAAATCAACATCAGCTAAATCACCTAAACGTAAAGTTGCTGTTGGATTATCAACCCATTCAACTTTACCTTGATTATTAACAGCTGATAAAAAATATCCAGTAATATCAGGTCGACCAATAACAGTAGAAGGTGGAACAAATAAACCTAATATTTGAGGATTTGTATTAGAATCTGTTCCATTAATGTTTTCTTCTGGTATAGTTGCAGTAAATGTGCGCAAAGCATGTAATTCAATTGTAGTTAATGCTGACATATTATATTATTTCTTCTTGTTTTTCTTTTTGTTTTTTTGTTTTTGTTTTATATTCTTAATTTTTAAAAATTTATTTTACAATGAACACTTTTATACTCTCCTTGTTGTAAAACAGGGTTTTTACAAGAGTAAAAAATACGCAATAAATTAAAATTAAAGACATCATTTAATGTTTGATGAATTAATGTTTTATTTTTAAATGTAAGTTCATGACATTTAATATGATCTTTAATGGTTTTACAAGTTGTGTTCCATAAGAAACATTTCTTGAAATAATTTAAAAGTTTATTGAATGAAATAGATTCCTCAAATTGTGTATTATGAAATTTCATATAATACGAATATTCTGCTTCCTTTTTTGAAATAAAATCATCATTTGTTGAATTTAAAATTGCTTTATATTTCTCTTTTAATTCATTGATTGTTCGTAAAACAATGTGAATTAATTTAGATAAATCATTTTCATCTTTTGTTTCTGTTTCAATTACATAGTGATTATAAGAAGTTGTGTCAAAAGGGAAAAAATGACGTTGACTATGGAAATTATACACAAGACCACATTCTTGTCTTGCTCGACGAAATAATAAACTACTCATGCCTTGTAATAAAACATAATTTAAATAATGTAAGATATAAACTTGATTTGCTTCTATTGTAAATGGAAGTGGAAAAACAAAATAAATTTTACTACCTTTCCCATCATTAAATGGAGTATAAAAAATTTTATAGTGTTCCTTTAATTTTGATGTCTTTGTATTTTTTGTATTATTTGTATTTGTATTTGTAATTGGAGTAATTATTTTTGGAGTTTTGTTTATATTTGTGTTTGCAAAATATTGTTTTGATAAATAATTTGTAAGTTGTTCAAATATTTCATCTGAACAATTTAATGTAAAAAATACAATTGTTCGATCATAAGTATATTCCCGTTGTCGAAATTTACGAAGTTCTTCAATGTAAGTTTTTGTTTTGTCATTTTGTAGAAACTTTTCCATATTTTTGAGCTCTTGATCCATTCCAACTTCGAGCATTGTATTTTCAAATAAAATTTTATCCGATAATTTATCCAAATTAAACCATGGATCTCTTAAATAATTTTGTAATTCAATTAAAACAGCATCAACTTCTTGTCGTATAACTTTATTATCATAAACTGGATCAATAAAATTCCAAAATATTAAATCGATAACATTATAAAAATGATCTAATGTCCCTTGTAAATAATATCCTGTATACAATTCATCCGTATAAGCATTAATATCAATTCCTTTAGATTGTAAATCATCTTGATTTTGTTTTGAATTTGGATATTTGGATGATGGGAAAAAACACATTAGATGTTCTAAAAAATGTGCATAACCTTTTTCATGTAATTGTTCATAAAACATTCCTGTGCGAACAATAAAATCAATACGAAAAATATTATGAAACGTAGAAGGTAGATGAACAAATGTCATTCCATTATTTAAAACATATTTTTGTGGAATGAGTTGATTCAAATTCAAATTCATCTTATTTTTTTCTTATCTTATTGATAAATAATACATAATTTTTATTTGTTATCATCATGCAGAAATATTTAACACAAAAAGTTCCAAGAATTAAAAAGTTTATCAAACAAGAATTGCCTATTATAAATAAAGCAAAGGGACATGATTTTTTAGAAGATGATCCATATTGTTTTAAATGTCAATATGACAAATTAAAATTAAATACAATTAATTTTATAAAAGATCAAATTACGATAAAACTATCTCAATTTTCAGGTAAAAAAGAACAAGATGATGATGTTTATAAAAAAAAACTATTAGTATTGGACAATGATATTATGTTAAAACATGTAAAACAAATTCGATTAAATGAGGCGGTTGTAAGTACTTATGATGGTGTTACTATTAAATGGCATTTATGTCTAGACCATTTACCTTATTCTATTCTTTGGCCTACAAAAGAATTTAGTGGTGAATATCGCATTGATCAATATGATGAACGTAAGGGTATACCGGCAAAAACAATACAAATTTCAAATTTATATGAAGAGATTCGCGAAAATACACGTCAAATGAGAAAATATATTTATAATATGGAAAATTTGTATACATATTTTGTTGCACTTGTGCATTCAAATTATGAAAAGGATGTAAAAGAAACCAAAATACAGATTAAGTATTTTGAACAGAAAATAGAGGAAGCGAATAAAAGACGTGATGAAGGAGCAGGATATTATCATGCCATGCTAAATGCATATACAATAATTAACACCGAAAAAATTAATCCTAATGGTGAATTACATAAAGCATATGAATCAATTTATTATATTTCCGCGATTGCTAAATTGTATAATGATTTGGTAGTGCTATTAGAACAATTTAGTCAAAATTTATTACAAACGACCGAACAAAAACTTGAGAAGCAACTTGATTCTCCTAAATATACAATAGGGGCGTTAAAAAATTTTGCAGGTGAGGGAGAAGATGTTATTAAGAAACGAAAACAAATACAAGATCGAATTTTATTAACATATTACGTGCCTCCACAATTAGAAGATATTGATAGAAGTGAACCATCGTCGTCTTATAATCCATTTGCATTAACAGAAAGCGGGAGTGAAAGCGAAAGTGAAGGCAGTATTGTTCCTCGGTGGGGTGGGTTTGTAAATTTAACTAAACGTCGTGTTCAACCACTACTTGAAATTGCAGATGAATCACAGCAATTAATTGAAGATGGTAAATCACCACCGCGAATAGAGGACAAGGACAAGGGAGAAAGTAAATTACCTAAATTTCAAGGTGCAGCACGACGTGCGGGTTGGTTAGGTGGATTGTTTAGGAGAGCGCAAGAAAAAGGAGAAAAGGTAAAAATTGAAGAAATTACATCAGAAGAAGAAGAAGCAAAACCTGAACCTGACCCCTTCCCCCCTGGGCGATATGATATGAGTGTCTACGAAGAAGATAAGCTTGAACGACAAAGAGAAAACGCAAAGCGCAAGATGAAAGAAAAGAAAGAAGAGAAAGAAGGAAAGAAGAAAAAACGAAAGAAATCCAATAACCCGTTTGATTTTATTGTGCGGACAAGAGGAGAAAGAAAAGAACAAAAAAAAGAACAAAAAAAAGAAGAAGAATATGATAGTGATAGTGATGGTGAAGAAGAAGATGATGGCGGAAGATTTAGTTTTATTATAGATAAAACAAAGCCAAAGCCAAAGAGAAAGAAGAGTGAATCTGGGTTTGGACGCGGAGATGAGATTCCGGAATTGCAAAAATTACGTAAGAATAAACACGTTAAATCATATACTACTATTGGATCTATACCATTTATTAAAATAAGAGATTTTAGAATAACTAGTGATGAAAATGCAGAAACGAAAGTTAATTTAATCAATAAAATTATCACAAAGCTCAATCAGAAATTAGGAATATTAGAGACCAAGATGATTGCAGATTGTCCTATATCAACGATTAATGTTATTCAACCCGTTTTTAATAAAGTAGAAGAATATGGTGTAGGAGACAAAGAAAGATGGTCTACAAATATAGTAGTTAAACAATTAAATACTTTGTCAACAAAATTAGAACGGTATTTCAAATGTCTGCATAGTTATTTAAGTGGGGGCATGAAAGGTAAAATCTCAGGTCAAAGTAAATTTTTGATTTTTACTTTAAAAAGCAGAAGAGATGCAAATTTAGCGTATCAAATACTAATTGATGATATAATACAACCTGTATTTACAGGAAAATATCGACGTGATATAAGTGATAAATTATCAAGTGCACGAGTATTACTTGATGAAGGAGCAAAAATGGCAGCAAAACGTGATACGGAGGATGAATTTATACAAAACAATATAGAAATCATACTCAAACAATTTCGAAAACAATCAGATTCGAATATGGCGGCACTACAAAAAAAACGACAACAAGATCAGGAAAGTCTTAATAAAGAAATTGACGAAGAGATTAAAAGTTACCAGGAGCAAATCAAACATCAATTAAAAAATTTAGAGTTGCTAGATGGTCAACTTGCAAATCAATTGGATTATTTAAATCAACGATTTTATACATATAATAATAAAGGAAATCCTATTATTAAAAAGTATTTTCAAAACAATGAATTAAAATCATATGTAATAGATAATGTGAAACAATTATTAACAAAACCAGAAAAGACATTAAATGAATTAGAAAGTTTTTATATAAAATTGAAATATCTTGTTGGGGGTGAAAAACATAATTACAAAAATTGGTTTAAAAGAGGACGTGAATATATTAAAAGAAAAATAAAGGAAAATATAAGTTTTCAAGTTTTATCCACAAGTTATAATCGTGGTTATATTTTTGGTTCCGCCTTGTATGTTATATTTTATGACTCAAAATACCGTGAATTTATGATGTCTAAAATTTCTAAATTACAGGGACAGGGATTACAACAAATTGAAGATTATTTCCAAACTACTACTCAAATTCAAGATATTACCATTAATGACCAAATGAAACGAAAATATACAGAACCATTATCACAAGATGATCTTGATCAATTTGATCGTTCTCGAGAAAAATTTGATAAAGTATTTCAGGACCAGGATCAGAGTAAAAATAAATTTTCCATATTTGAGAATATTCGATTTTTCTTTAATTATATGAGGTATATGAGGCGAATAAATGTTATGATACTTGGTCAGGCTCAATTAGATGACAATGACTTTGAAGAAACAAGAACATCAAAAGAAAATTTACGTATATTTATCTATGCTAAATTACAAGAACGTGGTCAAGGTCGTGCAATAGCAGAGTATTTTTCGTATTTCTTCGATTTAGAATATTTTGAGGATAATTTACGTTTAGCCTTTGCGCATATAAATATTAAAAGTTTTTTGCATAGTGTTTTTCAATATCTTGACGATTATTATTCAAAAAATGATCATTTGCATAGTAACTTATTAGGTGAAAATTTTGAAATAAAGTATCGTGATACAGTAGAATTTGGAAATAGTGAAGATATTATGAAACAATGTAATAAATATATCCGTGAACATGAAAAAAAGCATGACTATGAATTACCTAGTAAATACAAAAATATGAAAATGGAAATTGATCGATATCGTTTAACATATGATGCCGGAAAAGGTGATTCTATGCAACAGGACGTGAAACCCCAAATGGGAACGATAGAGAAATTTAAACTTGAAATACATTTTGAACAAGACGATGGGTTTAACTTTTTATTTTTTGACGATATGCTTTGGGGTACCACCATTGATCATTTAACAAAAATAATAAAACAGTATATAATAAACAAAGCTGTAGAAGAGAGAGACAAAAGATTAATGAAAAACTATTTATCTAAAATTTCAAAAATATATAAATCTCTGTTAGTAGAAGAATTTGAAAAATACTTATCCATCAATTCTTCATAACATTTCATAAAGTTGGGTTGTATTAATTTTTTCTTCGCGTTGTTTTTCGTATTCCTTAATTATATTTTCTGGTGGATCAAAAAATGTATCTTTTTCAAAATAGAGTTTAAATTTACGATTTAAAAACTCCGTGTATATATCAATTATATTTTCATAGATGTCATAAATATCACTATCAAATACTAAATTTTCCGAAGAAGGGTCATTCTGAATTTTTAAAATTTGATTTAATGTTGTTAAAACATAATTTGATAAAATATCATCGTAAAAAAAAATGTTACCGTATTTTCTTGCATATTCAAGTTCATTCTTAAATAAAACATATGGACGTGATTTTTCATTGAATTGTTGTTGAATTTCTTTTTTATTGTATTGAACTAAACCAAGAACGGCAAATTTAATATCGTAAAAATATGATGTAATGTTTTTTTGGTCTAAGTGTAAATCATATGTTTTTGTTACTTCATTTGTTTGTAATAAAAAAGCGCAGATATCCTCATTTGTGGTCATTTTTTCTTTTTTAATTTTTTCTAATTTAATATAAGTTGTTTCACCTGCTAAACTTCCAACTAAACCGTATATTTTATCTTTTGTTTGGGGAGTGTAAATTTCATATAATACTTCAAAAAGCGTTGATAAAAATCCTTTTAATTTACTTTGCGCAAAGACCAATTCTAAATTTAGAGCAAAATAACTCGGGTCAAAAAAATAACTATAATATTCTTTTTCGTCAGGAGTTAAATAATCAAATTCATTTCTTTCTTGAAAATATGATCTTAAGCGATGTCTTTCTTCACTTTCAATTTCTAATTTAAAAGAATTTTCTCTTGTTAAAAATAAATTTATTCTATTTTGTGATGCTATATCCAAACTTTTATACAACGTCGTCATATTATTAAATAAATAGGGAATATTCTTAAAAAATTGAAAATTATAATAATCATTTGATAATCCTCTTAAAGCATCCGATGATTGTAAAAGCATATTTTCATAATCATAAGGTTGTTGTAAGACCATTAATATATGCTCATAATTATCAATAATAAAATGCGTCCAACCTTTAAATATAATCCAATTCGGGGGGTTTGGGTCGAGAGTAGGGTTATTTTTTAGTGCAAATTTCATAATGTTTTTCATTATTTCTTCGTATGGGTTAATGTTGTTAATGTTTTCATTTATTGTTTCTGTTAAAGTTTTTGGCTTAATTTTTTTAAACACGCCATAACAGATAAAATATTCTTCATCATTAATTTGAACGATATAAGCTCGTGGAAGAACGTTATCATTTCGTATAATATGATAAATGGGACAACATTCTGTTTTAAAATTACTACTTGCTTCTAATGTTTCACCATCTTCTACTTCTAATTGAATTTTACTTTCATTACTATTAGTATTAGTCTCTTCGTCGTCAAACAAAATAACAAATTTAGGTAAACATAAATGATTTTGTTCACATCCTTGATTATCATTTAATGTGCATTTATGGTTTTGATTCCCTTTTACTAATCCTGTTTTCTGTTTAATTTTATGTAATAATTGATTTATATTCTGCATTTTGTTTCTTTTTAGACAGTTACAAAAATTAAATTAAATAAAAAATGTCTATATTATTAGTATGTAATACACAAAAAAAAGATTAGATTACAATATCAATTAATGGCTTCTTATGTATGGGACTTGGCATTGAACGCAGCATGGACTGCAGTAAAAACTGCTATAACTTCATCTGTTAGTAAAGCTGCAAAAGACTATGCGGCTAAATTTGATTTTGAGACGATGAAGGGGTATGCAACGGAGAAATTTAACGAAATTTTAACAGGAGAAGAAAAATGTAATTATTGTATAGCAGAAAATAAAAATAGAAAAAATCAAGTGCATGTATGTTTACCTAGAATATTAGAGATAAATTCAGAAATTATTGGTACAAAACAGGGGCTTATAAAATGGGATATCAAAGAGTCTTATTATTATCCGATTGAGCAAGAAATGGATTACCCGCTTCACATCACATTTTTTTTGAATTATTATCTTATCACTATAAACACTAAAATACTCCCGGTGTTTTTTTATAAATGTGAAAATGAATCAGATTTAGCAATTAGAACACAAAAATTAATGCAAATGGTAGAATTTGCTGAAAATACACAGTTTAAATATAGTTTACCTACATATACATATGGTCAGCATCTTGTTGATAATACCAATAAAGAACAAGGAAGCTGTTATGCATGTCTTTATATTGGTTGGGTACCAAAAAACTATATAAATTTATCAAGAGCTTATAACCAACAAAACGCTGAATATAATTTCTGTTTTTTTGACAATGTTCCGTATTTATACAATAATTTAAAACGAGTAGATTCAAAGATTATTAATACTATCAAGAAAGAAAATAAAAGCAAAAGATTAAAACAATATATTGAAACCCCGCAAAGTAAAATGATTAAAGAGTTATTGTCAAAAACAGGAAACTTTAATCCAGAACAAATAGAATATTATGCTGCTTTTTTCGATCCGTTGTATTTGGAACACAACATGGATTTAGTATTTTACAACGTAAAATTACTATCATTTTTTTTCAGTATATTTGATACTTTAAAAAACTTCTATTTTGACAATAGAATGCCTCATAAAACAATGTTTGGAACATGTACTTATATAACAAAAAGTAAAGAAACATTTAATATAGAGGATTTTTTTATTAAGAATTGTCGCAAATATAATTTAAAAGTAAAAGTTCAATCTAAGGGAGATTATTTAATTCCTCGATATAAATTTAAATTTTTTGGAATTGAGAATACTTCCAATGAGAATTTTAATATTGATATTAACAAAAAGCTTCCAAATACTGCTAATACTTTAAAAATTTCTAGTGCCTTTTTAAAATATGAATTAGGTTTAGAGAGTTCTAATGAAATTCAGAAAATTCCATATTTTTTTGAGGATATTTTATGTGATCGTGTAATCTCTAGGTTGAATCAAGTTATTCTTGATGTAGATACTAGTTATGAAAATTTATTTAATGACATATTAAAGATTTATGCAACCAAAATACACGAATACTATACAATTTATTATCAGTTATATAATATAATTTAAAATTTAAAATTTAAAATTTAAAATTAAAACTAAAAAAAATACTTATTCTTATTTTAATAACGATAATTTTTTCTAAAAAAAACAAGTCAAAAGGTAAAAATAAAAATGTCCTCATCGAGCGAAGAAGATGGAGGCGAGTTAGAAGAGGAGGAGATTGTATATAGTCAAAAAGAATATTGTTATAATAACAATGAGAAATTATTAGATTCAGTCAATCGTAAATATATTACTGATATAATTTTACCAAACATTGTCGAAGTTAGTTTTGAAAATATAAATAGATCTGAATCTTATATTGAACCACAAGTTAATTTAATTTGGGACGAGCCATCTAAATATCAAATTCTCAATAATAATAATATTGCAATTCCACCTGAGAGGGGACACTATGTTGTGAGTGTAAATGATGAAGAGCATCCTATTTTTTTCTTTTCCGCGAAAGAAGAGAAAGAAATACAAACTGAATTAATAAAAATACAGAAAATGAATGAACTAGCAGAGAAAGATCGAGGCCGTATATTATTAAAACCATATGCTTATGGTCAAAATTTAAACGATGACTTAAAATGTTATGCTGGTATTTACATGGCAAGTGTTCCGCCAAATTATATTAATTTATCACAAGCTTTACAAGAGAAAAACGAAAAATACGTTTTTTCTTTTTATAGTAATGTTTCATATTTATATAATGATTTAACACACCTAGATCGAATGATACCGGGTGTTTTTGAAAGACTCCAAGCGGAAGACAATAGTAAGTATAGGAATTTACAAAAATATATTGAAAGTGAAGAAAGTAAAATTATTAAAGAGACTATATTAGACAGTATGCCATTAAGCGATGAACAAAATGCATATTATGCTGCTTTTTTCGATCCTTTATATCTTGAGCGAAACATGGATTTAGTATTTTCTAATGCAAAAATACGAGGTTTTATTTATAGTGTATTTGAGGCATTATATTATCTTTATATAGGACATCAAACGTTACATAAAAAACTAATTGGTTCTTTAACTTATGTAAAAGAAAATGACAAGCATCCATTAGAATTATCTCAATATTATAATTTTTGTATTCCTAAAATAGAAGATTCATCTTTTGTTAAAGATTCCAAATTGAATTTAGAGGAAATCAATAAAAGTAAAACATTCGTTATTCCGGCATATGACATAAAATTTTTTGGCGTAGAAAATAATAGTGTTGAACAATTTGAACAACTTGAAAATTATGGAAATAATAATTTAATACGTGAGGAAAAAAAATTATTTGATATGTTTATACGAGAATTTAATATTGATGTTGATAAATTTTATGAAACAACAAATAGTGAAATGTTAAAAATACCATTTTTTTTTCAAGATATTTTATGTGACAATTTTTTTTATAATATGGCTGATTTATCTTTAGAAATAAAAGAAAAACACAAGACTCTTTTTAACAAAATTATTAAAATTTATCAATTTAGTTTATTTAAATTTTTTCAAAATTATTATCGTTGGAAAGTAAATCCCCTATTACAATATGAAGACATTGAACGATCACAAATTCCATTAACACCTCCAATGAAAGAACGATATTTTAAAGATAAAACATTTCATTATTAGAATTTTATATTTATATATTTATATTTTGATATTTTATATTTTTTATCAGAAAAAGTCTGATAGCATTCGTTGATTTTTTTGTCTATTTTCGTATTGTAAGAGTGCATTTTTCCATAATAATTTTGCAATTGTTTCTTTACATTCTTTTGATATTTTATTATTTTTGTTTAAAGGGTATGGTTTTTTTGTTTCTGGATCATTTACAATTAATGAAAATAGATTATACAAGGAATTTGCAACTTGTTTATCTAAATAATATGCAAAATCAATTTGTTTTGTTATTTTTTTTGAAGATTTTTGGTATTTTTCAATTAAAAATGTAGGATCTTCAACTCGATCAGCTTGTAAAATATTCTTTTTTCCTTGTTCTTGTATAGATAAATTTTTATAAACATATGAAATTCGATCTCCTGTTTTAGGGGCATTCATTGGATCTCGTTCTTTTATGCGTTCAGCTAAATAAAAATGTGCCGGTTTGGACAATTTTTGTCCATTTTTACCTTTATCTTTATATTCATCTTTTAATGATTTTGTAATAATTAATTTTTCTATCGGAATTTCTCCGTTAAGTAATTGTTTAATCATTTGTTTTGCAATTTTTTGAGCTTGTGTTACATTTTGATGAATTAATATTTGTTCAACTACATTTTGTAAAATTTCTTTTACAAAAAGACAATTATCTCGTCGTACTAATTCAATTCCTTTTGCATCAATTCCTTTATTTTTGGTTGGTGAAACATAAATATTAGCAACGTATCTTTTTTTTGTAAACAAAAGTAACGGACACATAACTTTTTCCATTTCAAGTTCTTGTGGTGGAGGTAATTGTGCTGTAATTTCTTGTGCACATTGATTACTTACATGAAAAACATTTTCTAAAAGTTGTTGTTTTGGTAGGTTTCCCCATTCTGGATGATCAAATTTTACATAAATACTATCTGTATTATGAAGCAACAAGCATCCAGTTCCACATTGAAATGTTGCTTCATTTGGAAATTTGGTTAAATCTGTTGTTGCAATTTCAATATCGTATACATATTCATCATCATCATCAAAATCTGTAATTTCTTCTATTAAAATTACTTTTGCTGTTGCAGTAATTTTATCTTTATATTCTAATTTATATTCATGTAAAATTGTATCATAATTCCAATGCCAATACATTTGATTTTTCTGTTGAAGATAAAATTGTTGTGCATTTGCAGCACATTTAAATGATCGTATTGGTTTCTCCATATTAATATATTAATGTGCGTTAAAGTTATCATGTAAAAAAACAAGTTTAAGTTAGTATATGAATTGAATTGAATTGGAATTAGAATTTAAATGATGATGGCCAATGGACAATTTGCAGCTTCTTCAGATGCGAATAATAGTCAAACAAATAAATTTATGGGTGGAGGAACACCAATACAGAATTTAACAGGGATAAAGGACGAAATTCCACATTTAAATCATGGATATAATTCTCAACGTGATCTTGTTCGCAATGGTGTTTCACCGCCACCTCCTCAAATGTCATCATCATCTTCACCTATGGATTTAAATTCAAGTATGTATGGCGCAATAAATCCAATTGAACAACAGCAACAAGAATATATTCAACAACAAATATTAATGCAAGAACAACAAGAAAGAGAAGCAATGGCACAGGCAATGGCTGCTGAATGGCAAAGACAACAAATGTTTCAACAACAACAACAGCAACAGCAACAACAACAACAAAATATGAGAAAGAATAAGGATGTTTCTTCGTATTTTGGTGAAATGTTTGAAAAGGAAACGAATATAAAATGGCAAATATTTGTTGCATTAATTGTATTGGTAATTTTCTTAAATAATGCTTATATTTATGAATGGGAGAAGGGATTTATTCCTGTTACATTTCGGGAAGGCAACACTCCTCCATTAATTGCAGTTATTGTGAATGCATTTATTTTAGGAGGTTTAATTTTGATTATTGGTCGATATACTTAAATTATTTTTTTTGCGAGCACGTTTAAATTGGAAAAAAAAATAAATTTAGGGTAGAAAAATTTAAAGAAAAAATTTAAACGCAGTTCTAAGAAAAAAAAAGTATAAAGTATGGTTGTAAGTTCATCATCAATTCCTTTTTTGGATAGTCGTGAGGAGTTATTGTTGAAGAGTTTGTGTAATTTTTACTCTACGATTCAAAATTTTGATCGTTTTTATTTTTGGATTGGATGTGATTTAATTTCATTGCGTTTGCTTGATTTTTTTGTAACAAATTATGCTTATGAACATGATGTAAATATAAATGGAATCAATATTTATACTGATTATAAAGCTCAATTAAAGGATTATACAAAGCGTTCGTTTGATCCATTTTGTCGTAACAAACGAATTTACATGTATGTTCATGAACGAAATGACGAAGAGACTAAATATTATGAATTTACAATATTTCCTAATGAAAGATCATCATTAAATTCAAAACGAGGAGTATCTCAAAAACAAGATGATTACAAATACGAAGTTACGACAACAGTTGGTCAATTAAATTTTTTCCGATGGTGTATTTCATGTGAAATATTTAAGTATATTATTAAAAATTATAACCACATTGCAAATGCAATGCGACAACAAAGTATTCGAACATCTCGTTCAAATAAGAACAAAATTCAATTATTAAAATCATCTACATCTGTTACATCACAAGCAAAACGTAATCAAAATCAATTAAACAAAACCAAACAATTATCATTATCATCATTATCATCATTATCATCATTATCATCATTATCGTCATTATCATCATCAGATTTATTTACATCAGGTTCTCGTCCAATCTTAAATAAGAAGCGTAAGCATATTGTAATAGAATTTAATTAAAATGAAAGATACTATTTTAAAGGCTTGGTTGCAAGCCAATCAATGTATAATTACAAAAAGTAGAAAGAAAGACAAAGAAAATGAAAATGAACTTACTCATGTATCAATGGATGGTGGATGTTTAAGTATTCCATCAAATAAAATTTTAGAATTTTATAAGCAATATGCTATTGGAATTGAACAAAATGAATGTTATTTTCTTTGTGAACGTCCTTCTTCTGTTTGTAAAATGTTTTGTGATTTTGATTTTTTACAGGAAAAGGAAATTACATTGATGGAATTTTTGGAATTTTGCAGTGAAATTCATAAAATTATAACAATTTTATTTGATGATGATGATTATAATTTTTTAATTTTACGTGCTCCGTTAAATGTTGTGGAAAAAGAGGGAAAAGTTCAATTAAAAACCGGGTATCATTTAATTTGGCCAAAATTAATTGTTCGTATTGAAATTGCTCATGCATTACGTGATTGTTTTGTTGAAATTTTTTCAAAAAAATATGAAAAAAGTCATGCACAATTTCAATGGGGAAATATTATTGATAAACAGGTGTATCATAGTGGTTTACGTATGATGGGTTCGTGTAAATATCATCGTGAATTAATTAAAGAAAGTGAAAATACACCACGTAAAACAAAACGGTATAATGAGATTATTGAAAAACGTCCATATAACTTTGTGCAATATTTTTTTCATAATGACAAAAATGACAAAAATGACAAAAATGACAAAAATGACAAAAATGACAAAAATGATAAAAATGATAAAAATGACAAAAATGATGATGATCAGGATGTGAAATTACGTCAATATGTAAAATTATTATACGAGAGTAGTATTCGAACATATAATAATGAAGATCCGTTACAGCCGGAAACATCAACTTTTTCTGAGTTATTAAAAACATATGAAGAAGATAAGAATGAAGATGCGATTTACATTTTACAGACCTACAAAGATCTTGTTTACAAAAAAAAGTATAAACGTAAAATCACTCATAATTTTGAAATTCCTCATAATATGTCGGTTGAAACTGCGCAAGATTTACAAAAAACATTTGAACAAATGATTGATCGTTATACAATTCCACAATGGAATGGTATAAATGTAACAAAAATTTATGAAGGATATGAAGAACGTGGTTATTATATTATTAATGTGGACAGTCATTATTGTTTAAATAAACAAGGTGAACATTCAAGTAATCATATTTATTTTCGTATTTATCCACATGGTTTGTATCAATTATGTCATTGTGATTGTGAAGGAAGTAATCATATGGGTAAAAAAACTAATTTACTTTGTCGTGATTTTATCAGTGCTGCATTTAATTTTCATTACACGATTAAGCATAAATTATTTCCATCATTGTCTATTATGGAAAAAAATAATATGAATAAATTTCGCAGTTTACATGTAAGTTTATATGATTATTATAAGAAAAAATTTGAGCAAGAAGTAAGAAAACGATTTCGTGCTAAGAAAAAATATGACGATACAAATTTATTTACGGATCAGAGTGCATTATTTCCACCAACAATAATTGCGCGGAATAACAGGGAAAATTTTTTATCATTATCTGAACAAACAATTAATTACTTGTTAAAAAATTTAAATATTTCTATAGACATTAAACAGGATCAAGAATAAAAAAAAAAGAAAAAAAAAGTAAAATGGCATTTTCCGGAACTGGACTTGGATATAATGGAAGTGGAGGTAATTATTTTAGTGATTTACCAAGAAAAGTGTATGAAGGTCGTTTACCTAATGCAAGTGAATTGATTACAAGTAGTAGTCATACTCTTGTTATTGATAGTAATGAACGTAATAAAACATTGTATCCTAATCCTTGTTACTATTCGTTACGTTTGTCGGATAGTTTCCGTAATGTTACATCAATTGAATTAAAGGGAAGTATTATACCAAAAACTGAATACAATGTAAATAGTGAAAATCGTTATATTCCGTTTAATGTTCAGGATTTTATAACGAATATTCGTATTATTGATCCGGGATATGGATATGTAGATGGAACTTATGGAGATGGTGCAGTTCCACCAAATGATACATTAGCAACTGTTTCGGCACCGGGTATTATCGGTGGTACAAATGCATTAATTACTGTAGTGGTAACAAATAACACGATAAGTAGTATAACGATAACAAATAGTGGTAGTGGATATTTACGTGGACGATATGGTAATTTAAATTATAACGCTTTGGGATTTTATTTAAATTCTGGCGCCACTTTTATCAATAATATACCGTTGGAGACAACATTATACAATCGTCATCGTCCTGCAACAATACAATTAGAAGTTGGAAATGAATTATTAGCAATAATGAATGAGGGTCAATATGATTTTGCATCACCAAATGATTTAGCTAATGGTTTATGTCGAGAAGTAACAAGAAGTTTACAAAGTGCAATAGATGATGCAATTACTAACGGTATAATTGTACCTGTTGTAGGTGGTCCACAAACTGGAGCACAATATTTTCCATATTCAGTTTTAGATGCAAATGATGGTTCATGTTATTTATTTACACCAAATTCCAATGCATCTGAAAATACAAATGTTGCAATACAACGTGGTGCAGATGATGGAACATATGACCAAGATCTATTTTTAGAACTACTTTTTGGAAGTTCACAGGCATATAGTGATTCTACTGCTGTAAATTTATTAGGATATGGTAGTTCGACACCATCAAATTTAAATACAAATTTATTATACAATAAGTTTCCACCATTAGATCAAACAAGTGGTGTTACAAGTGCATTAGCAAATCCATGGGTATCTACTCCAATTGAAAGTCGAAATAATTATAATATTGTAGATACTCCACGATATGTTATTTTACAAATAGGTGCAACTCCATCAGATACAATTGATCGTATTGAATCTACTAATGATTCATTAAATAGTGGATTTGCAACATTGGTTTTTGATGCAAATTTTCCGGAATGTATTTTTCGTGCACCAGCAGCTAATCCACAACCTGGAACAGGTGACAGTGATTATTCAACTTTATTAATGAAACCAGGTATGTTAAAAGCAATTAAAGGGAATGATTTTGACTCTAAAATTATTGTTTTCCCGACACCAATTGCTGAAGTTGGTTCTATAACAATATCAATGCGCAAAACAAATGGTGATTTTTATGATTTTCATGGAATGAATCATTTATTAATCTTTCAGTTAAATGCAAATGATATTAATACAGGTTATCGATCATAAGATTATAATGTAGTTGTTGTTGTTGTTGTAGTAGTTGTTGTTGTAGTTGTCGTGCTTGCAGATGATAAAATATCATATATTTTCTTGTAAAATTCATGAAGTATACCGTTAACAATTGCAAATTTATTTATCCGTTGCAATAAATCTAACTCTTCCTCTGTGAGGATAATGCGTTTGACCGTTGATGTGGGATACTCAAACTCGCGACTATTAAAGTATGTCAAGATACCCTTTGCCGTAGTGTCTTGTGGAAAATATTGACAATATGAACGTAATAAACTAAGTAAAATAATAAACTCTTTCTTGTTAAACTGTATTATCTTCATTTATTTTTATTTATTCGTTCTGGTACGATTTTTCTATATAACATTTAAAACAGATTTTAAATGTGTTCGTATCATCAAAATCATCATCAGATTCCGTTATCATTTCTTGTAATCCACGCGTTCTACTATTCTGTGTAAAATGTGTTGCATTGTCTTGCGGCATATGCATTCGACAATCGTGACACTGATAGACAACATTTGACTTGCGACACAGAGGACAGTTAATCTCTTTCTTCCCACGACCAACATTAGATAACGTTGGTGATCTCCCATGTGATAAAAACCGTTCCATACAAGTATGATGAAATCGATGAGGAACATTTGGTGAGCAATGAAATGTAAATGAATTCGTATAATCTTCAAAATCTTCACAACATATTGAACATGTTTCCTTTTCTCTTTGTTGTTGTTGTTCCCTTGGTTGTTCTTGTTCCGTAGTCGTAGGTTGTGGTGGTTCAATAAGAGTCACTTCAGGGACATCGTCGTCGTCATCATTTTCACCGATAGCATTGTTACCATTATTATCATAATTATCTTGTTGCATATCTGCTCTTAATGCTCGAATACGTTGTAAAAACATTTGCGTATAATCGTCCGAAATCAATGATGAAAATGATAATGACGGTGATGATGATGAAGGTCTTGACGATGAAGGTGTTGACGATGAAGGTGTTGACGAAAACGACGACAACAAATCGGGATAACTTTGCAGTATTCTATTACATCTTTCACCCAAAGCATCCAATTCATTTCTCGTCCTTTGTGCTTTCGATAACAGCCTTTGTAGTTCATCCATCTTACGTTTCTTTTCTCGAGATCTACTATTATTGTTAACAACATTGTTCGTATTATTGTTAATAAGTGATGATGCGGTTGTCAAAATAAGATTAGAATTAAGCAAATCTGGCCGAACTCCTTTATCCTTTTTGCATTTTCCTTCTTTGCAACCACATAGGGGACATTTTCGATACCCATGATGATGCTTTTTATGTTTCCTTTTGCGTCGTTGTTGCTGATTATGAACTTGTGTCCCTCTATTATGCATAAAACAAGTAGAATGAAACGTATGACCACATTGAAAATATACGCGTTTTGGCATATTTTTGTTCACAACTTGATATGATTGTTTACAAAAACCACAAGATTCCTCGTCATATTGATTATAATCGTAATGATTATGACCGTAATTGTATCTACCACCAGTTAACACAATAGTCGCCATCCTTTCGGGTGTATCAATACTATACTCCAATCGCCCAAGATTACGCGGTAAACCACCTAAAGCAAACATTCTATTCTTCTTTTGTTTTTTTTGTCCGTTGCACAGGGCCTAGTAGAGCCGAATAGAGGGTTAGGGCTATGACAAACAAGTAAGTCGTACAAACAAGTAAGTCGTACAAACAAGTAAGTCGTACAAGTAGCATGGTATTCTTCTGTCAAATAATTGACTCTCTTATGTGTGAGTTCAAGTTGGGTTTGCTTGCATTTGCTTGCATTTGCTTGCATTTTGATTAATGTGGTGATTTCGCGCGCGGACGAAGAGTGTAGTGGGTGGCGCGATCATACGATTATACGATCATACGATTTGGATTTTGAATCGACTACTTTCACGTTCAAGCGATTTATATAATGAGGAATCCTCTAAATAAGAAAATCGCACACGTGTAATTTGGGGTGTGCGCATTACCAATGTCCATGATGCACATTCTGCGCTACCGAAATAATATTCTGCGCGCGCGCTCGCGTTCTCTCATCGTCACTTCCCTTGATTGTAACAAAGCAAATCTTAATTGTTACCTACACACGAGTGCAAATTGAAAGACCAAAAGACCAAGACCAAAAAAGCCTTAAATTAACCCTAAAACTTACCTAATCCGAGTGAGTGAGTTCATTAAAAAAAGCGGTGGAAAAAAAAAGATGGAGAACCCTAACATTATTGAGACGTTGTGTAAAATTTGTGATTGGTTTCCGTTGCTTAGTCACATAAATCAAGTTCGATTGGCGGAAGTGTATTACTTAATGTCAACGGATGAAAAATCATTGTTTGAGAAAATATGTAACGGATCAATAGAACTTGACACGTTAAGTAGTTATTCAAAATTTATTTTAGGTGGTTTATTTGCAGCAAGTAATGCGTATGTTGAAAAGCATGCAAAAGGTTATACAATACAGGAAATTTTACGTTATGATAAGCCTTTACTTCTTCATCTTTTGGTTGAAGCTTTGCAACAAAATCCATTAAGACTTTGGCCTCAAAAACTTGAAGAAAATATACAAATTAAGATGAGAAATGAATCAATTTTGAATGAATTAAAGTCTTGCACTAAGTTATCACTTTTAACAGTTAATACACAAGTTGTATTTTATAATACGTTTTCTTGTATGAAGCAAACAGATCGAACATCTTTTATAAAACATTGTGATGATGAAGTATATGACTTACAAGTTTTACGTAATTTTAATGTAACGATGTTACAGACATTGTATATGTATCGTGGAAAATCAATTTATTTTTCTGGTTCAACGGTTATACCATCGGCTACTTTAGTTCATTATCTTACACCATCATATGAAAATCTATTAAGTGATTACGAATTTTCGGAAAATGTGGTGCTTGTTAAAGAATTTTGTCCTACGTGGAATCAACTAGATGATGAACACAAAAAACATTTGGTATTATATTATACTTTTATGAAAAAGACTGAAAAGCAAATGTTAAAGTATGTATGTGAAAAGAGAACAAAGATGGAGAGTCGTGATTATGTTCATATCAGTTTTTCACTAATAATTGCGTATTCAATTGCTGCATTGGTTTATCAACAAGTAAAATTTCATGAAATTTCACGAACGACTTTAATTGAACAATTGTATGCACATTCTGCTGTGGAGACAAGAGAATCTCTTGATAATACAGAGACACGTGAACAGATTGGAACTTGGTTAAAGTCTATTTATTTGCCCAATTATACAAATTTGTATGCTCATGAAATACAAGGATTGTATGATACGTTTATGAAAAGGGATAATATTCATTGGAGAAGTTTAAAGCGTTTCTTACTTGAAGGTTATACAAGAAAGGAATTACAGATGCGACATATGCTACCAAATTTACAATTACTTGCTCGCATTAAAGGAATTAGAGGTAAAACATTACACATTATGAACAAGACGACGCTTATTTCAAAGCTATGTGATCCTAAATACGTAGCACCATTAACTTTTATAAGACGAGAAACCCCGATGACGACAAAGGAAAACCAAAAACCTACGAAAAAGCAACCCAAAAAATATATAACTAAAGCATTGAAAGAAATAACTACAAGTAATGAAGAAAAGGCTGATGTGTTAAAGATGTTAAAGCCTTTACGTAGTCATGGTGTAAGATTTAGTTGGGGTCGATTGATTAATCTTGTTGGTAAATGCACTCAAATACAAAAATTCCGACAAATATATGAAGGTGATTTTACACGTTATGACTTGGACACGGTTAATACTTCATGTTTACATTTATTGTGTCATGTATTTCGTATTTATATTGGAAAGAGAACACGAGATGATGTTATACGTAATTTGTATCAAAAAATTATGAAAGAGAAAGCATCACGTGCAAAGGGAAAAGGTAGTCGTTATTATAAGTGTAGTTCTTCAGCTTCAGCTTCTGCTTCAACTTCAAAAGTGACAAAGACGAACAGTAACAAGATGAATGACGAAAATGAATCTGTATCTAACAATGAAACGGAAACTGAATATGACGACCATGATGATAATGAGACTTACGTGGAAACAACTATTGAAATGGATGACGGTGATAATGCAGAAGTATCACCACCATCAGTGGAACCATCAGTGGAACCATCAGTGGAACCATCAGTGGAACCATCAGTGGAACCATCAGTGGAACCATCAGTGGAACCATCAGTGGAAGCATCAGTGGAACCATCAGTAGAACCATCAGTGGAACCATCAGTGGAACCATCAGTGGAACCATCATCAGTGGAACCATCACCAAAGGAACCATCACCAAAGGAACCATCAGTGGAAGCAGTATCACCAAAGGAAGTGTTAACGGATATATTGACAGATACAACAGAGAAGAGGGCGGCTGATATGTTGATTACGTTGCATGATTTATTGAAAAAGAATGGATGGTGCACTTACGTTAAGTATATGGCAAAGTATGAAATTAGTAACGAAGGATGTGTATCTCAAAATGCTGCGTTTGTTAAGTGGAGTGAGGAACAAATCATGGATGCAATTACGTTTACTGCTATTGGTATTATAAAGTTTGCTTATACGGATGATACGGACAAGTTGCATAATTTGGTGAGCACATTACATTACAAGATTCGACATAAAGTGCATACTTTTGAGTTTCTTAATGAGTTGATTAAAAGGATACAAGAATATCAAGTAACTGTGTGGAAAGAATATGCAATGTTTACTCAGACAAAGTTAGGAGAACGAAGTGATGACAAGAATAAAGGATTACAGAGAACACAATTTTGTTATGCAATTATTACTAGTGTATTACAAGAATGTTGTAGCAAGTTAAATTAAAAACCTATGTTGTGATAAGTAACATTTAGTAATGAATATTTGGGTTGTTCTTGAAGAGCTAAATTTCCAAACGCTATGATGCGTTGAAGTCGAATAATTATGTTAGATAATTTTGATTCATCTGGCTCTGACTCCTCAATGACATTTAAATTTTCATATATTTTCCTCAAATCCATAATAACGTTATCAATTGAGTAGTCCATACGAAGATATTCATTTAAGCGATGCGAAATTTGGTCAATATGGGTACTAATAAGCGTTATAAACATCTTATTTGCGCGACGAATTTGCCTTTCATCAAATGATGAACTATTTGGTGAAGATGCAGATTTGTTCTTCTTCTTTTTCTTCTTTGTCTCTCTCTCTTTTGTTACAATTGCACTATCGCGTGCTTTACGCTTTTTACCGTTACACTTGTCCGTTGCATCTAACGATTCGTCTTCATCATCTTCTACACTTTCTTCAACAACCTTCTTGTTCTTTTTCGGGTCAGATTGTTCAGATTGTTCAGATTGTTCAGTAATTTGTTTAGACTCTTCACCAACAGATTGACCCGATTGATCCGAAGATACTGGTAATGTTGGGGTTGAAAGTTCAATAATCTCTCGATTTTTAGGTATCTCTTTACGCTTTAACCCTACAGGTGAACCAGGTCGCGAAGAAGGCCGTGGTGTAGCCAAAGGCTTTACCGAAGGTACCGAAGGCTTTACCGAAGGTACCGATGGCATAACCGAAGGCACCGAAGGCTTAACCGAAGGCTTAACTGAAGAAGGTACCGAAGGCACCGCAAAAGTCTTATCTGATGAAGGCACCGAAGACACCGAAGGCTTAGCCGGAGAAACCATTTCAGCAGTAGTCATTTTATTTTGTCTTAGTGTGAATTACTTCAAGAGGCAACACGAATGTAAGGAATTCAATAATATAGATAGGTAGGTAGATAATGACCAATGTCATGTGTGGACAGAATGATAGAATGATAGAAGTGTAAATGTGTTTAGATTAGATTTGCTTTATGATTAATTGATCTACCAAACGTGAACACGTTCATGCCATTTTTGATATGGATAATCCTCTGTTATAAACTTGTATCGTTTACGCTTCTCCTTTTGCTCTGCTGTAACTTGATAAAATTCTTCTAATAAAGTATCCTTATCTTTTTGCCATGTTGATCTGATAAATTTTGCATAGGAAATCGATGTCCAATGAATTAATTTTTGTTTCCTTGTTTTTTCTATATATTCTTGCTCGCAATCAGATAACTCATCCATTTCGCCACTCTCATATGTGCCAATAAAAGACCAATGAAGACTTCCTCCTTTTGTATAAAATTCAGTCATTTGACTGTATACAATATCATTTTCTTCATCAGTAAACCTATTTAAAGTAAAAAAATCATTATCTTGTTCTTCATTTGGGGTAGTAGTATATTTTTTTATTTCTGTATACTTTACAATTTGTCCTGCCTCGAGTTGCTCAGCAATATGATCACCTCTTTCAAACAAACGACGACACAATGAAGCTGCAATTGCATATTGTTTGTTCATCATAGCATATTTTAGTATGATATGTAAAAATTTCATACTGACATCACTGTTAGTTTGAAAAGTATCTTCGTATTCAACTAAAGCTTCTACCATTTCTAAATACCCAATGGAAATTGCCATAAGGATACCATAAAGTATTTTGTATAATCTTTCTGGGTGTGATTTCTTGGTGTTTTTCAAAAATAATACTGCAGTCTCAATGTCATTTCGTACTATACATCTTTCTAAACATTGTAATAGTTCACGTTCTATCATATCATCCGTCTTTAATATATCACAAATAGTTGGATGTTGCAATAATACTTTAATGACATCTGGGTACCCGGTAGCTTCGCGCCATAATATTCCTACCACCTTTTTCATTCCTTTATCTTTAAGAATTACATTATTATCATCATAACTGCTAAAGCGCCAACCTTGTGTAACAATCATGTCACAGCAAAATTTGTAGAAATGATTCGACTTTCTAAACTTGGGATGGTGTAGAAAGAAATCCACAGCCTCTTCATCACCAAGAAAACAAGCAACATATAGATTTCCATAGTATCTCACACGAGTGAACAAGTGCACTTTACCCTTAAATAATTTGTTACCAGCTACCATCGTGGATTTTATTTTACTACATCCAATAAACAAGAATTACGTATACTAGATTTGCATTATCATGGATGGGGAGTTTGAATTAGACTGAAGTGGAAGTGTGTGTGTTTGAATTAGAAATGGTGATCACGTTGGAGCGAAATTGATAATGAGGATTTTGAGATTACGGGGAGGTGTCTATTATACACATTCTGCGCCACGGAACATATGTTCTGCGCGCCGCGCGTTTTGAGTCAAGTCAAGAGTCAAGTCAAGAGTCAGAAGTAAATCAAACCAAATCACACCGAACCAATAGACCAGACAAGTAAGTAGATATGGAATTACGTAAGAAGAATCACACTACAAAAAACACAAACACAGGTGTTGTTGGATATGGTAAATTAAGGTGGTCACCGCGGCCCTTAAAACGAACCCAAAGGGACCAAAGGTACCAAATAGACCAAAGATTGTATAAGCAAAAGATGTGGGAAGATCGTCAATTGAACAAGATAACAAGTTTACAAGTGAGTGTTTCAAAGTGTAAACGGATACTTGAAGAAGTGATGGTTAAAGAGAAGGAACAAGAGAACAAGAAAGATGGATATACTGAAGTATGGAGAGCACTACGGATCACCCTGTATTTCTGTTGTATTGAGTCTATTGTATTTCTATTATTGCTTTATACTAAGTGGCAAATTTTTGCGTGGCAATGTTGATCGTATGACTTGTCTCGAAATATATATATATAAGATCTTAATCATATTAAACTTAACTTAAAGTTTAGTTTTAGTGATTCATTCATTCAATATGTTCTTGAGAAAATAATAATTTGGGATAAGTCTTATTACTGATGCGCGGTATTCTGCAAGATTTCTGTGAACGTCTCTATTATATTGCAATAAGTTCTTGTCTGGATCCTGACTCAACATATCCGTTATAAATTCTCCAATATATTGAATGAGTCCTTTGGGCATATTATGACAATTGTTATGACGCAATATTACCCTCATATATAACATGTATAAACAATTCACTCTATCAATAATGTCTTCATACAAATCTCCTTTATCCTTCTTTAGATAAAAGTATTTTACAATACGATCTTCAACCTTTAACAATTCAAATGCATTCGTTTCTGTTTTAAACATTGGAAATTCTTGCACGATATACAATGCCGGTATATGATTTTCACTCCTTATTAACATCGTATACATGCACTTCAACGTAAAATGTCCTGTGATTTTTAAAACCCAAAACTGTCCAGGGAGCAATCTCGAATAAAGTATATACATATATTTCTCAAGATTCACCTTCTTTAAACGTGAAAAGAGTAAAAATAACGTGTCTTTATGTCGTCTGTTGGCACGACAAGGTTGCAATTTATTAAACACACTCATCCAAAAACGATCAACAATCCAATAACCATCCGTTTGTAATAGCTCATTTATCTTTTCATTTTCAAGAAGTAACTGTAATATTGAAAAGGCATCACGTTGCTTTCGTAAAGATTTAACAAATCTCGTCGAACACTTTAATAGTGCACTCTCAACTAATTTAAGACATGCATTATCAAAATGTAATTTCCAATCAGTTCGTTGTTGCTCTACTGTTGTAAATTCAGATCTTACATAGGTCTCAAATGTTGATAAGCCATATGTATTTAAAATATAAGACACTGCATGTAAATTATATTCTCTTATACTTTGAGACAAATTTAATCCTTCTTGTGCCTCACAAACTTCAACGGCTTTACGATAATCCATTGAATCATAAAAATTCTCAACGGAACGATGACCCATAACATATCCGTTGAACTTAGTTCGCTTCTCAACGATCCAACCACTAAAACGAGACATCTTTGTAACAGTTAAATTAAAAGAAAATGTATTAGGGCTATTCAATCTAACACTTTGATTTATATGTATGTTTCGATTAGAAATGCTTTCTTGTGTTCACCTGTTCATCCTCCGAGCCACGTTGAAGTGATTCCTTAAATTGTGAAATCACACAAAGACGATTTCACTCAGTCAGCAAATGAGAACAAACGGGAACAAAATCCGTTTTCTGTGTCCAATTCGGACCTCAGTTGGTACCCCAGTTGGTACCCCAGTTGGTACCCCAGTTGGGACCCCAGTTGGGACCCCAGTTGGTACCCCATGGTCCCTCAGTTGGTACTTCAATGAGGACCATAACCCTAACCAAGTTAGTGTTTTATATTAGAGAATAGACATTCGTTTTCTTTATTCTCTATTGTATTTGTATCTGATATATCCATAGCTATCCGTTGGTTTAGCAATGTATCCGTTGCTCGAAAGTTGTTCGTGCATTTCTGATAGAGAAGACATTTCCATTGTAGCGGTAAAGAAGTGTTATAAATCATGTCCAATACGTCTCCTTTTGAACCTTGATAATATGGTAATAACAATGTGATAGCACTATAGTTAAGACAACCTATAGCTATTAGTAAATGATCACTTAGATTCAATGTCTTAATTAACTCGGTGAATGTAAAGATGCGTTGAAGTAGATGTTCATGATGATGGATAATCAGTTCGTGTATAAGTAAGTCCCAACCTGATTTATATGTGCTTCGTAAAATTCTTAAAGAGTATAAGAACTCTTCACATCCCATACTTCTAATACGACAAAGTGTTACAGTAATTTGAAAGCATGCTTCAGCTATATCCCAAAGTAACACACAAGCATCTGTATACTCTTTAATACAACCGTCTTCATCGATATCTCGAGTAAAGTAGCGATATGACCGTTGCACTGAAGACATTGTCTTGTATATAAGTATATAACACAAGATAGATTAGATAGAAACTTAGTTATTTTAGAATTGTGCTTTATTAAGTTGAAAGTTAAGTTAAGTATCAACAGCTCTTGAGAGTAAGCTTACAGGAATTGTCTTTGTTTTTGCTTGTAAACGAGCACTCTTTCTGCGTTGAGTTTTATAATGAAGAGTGTCATTCTCCACCCAAAGTTCAGCGCTGTCATCAAGCTTCATAATCTCTTTAAAGAGTAGAACAGCTGATTCCAGTAAATCCTCATGATTGAATTTGGCAGCATAGACAATTACATCCTCAAGAGTTGAAAGATATATATAGTAACCATCAAACTTAGTCAAGAGATATGATATCATGCGCACATGACCACGTTTCATAGCTTCTTCAATCATTTCATTTCCCCAGCGTCTTTCAAATAATGTCACATGTCTGTTATCCACCAATTTGAAGTAGAGTTCGTAATTGCTGATCTCCTCTCCGGTTTCATTTTCATAATGCTCACGAATACATTTGATACGCTCCCATTCGAGCATATCTCGTTTGATATTAAACTCCTCTCTACCAAGTTCTCCAGTTTGATACTTCGCAAAGAGGTCGTTATGCTTCTCTGATGCGATAAAATAATCGCATCCCATTTTCGTTAACATTGTCATTGTTCTATATATACACTGTAATAAGAGTAGTGAAAACGCTACAAGTGAAAAATAGAAATAGAATTTAGACACAAAAGAAGAAGAATATGATGACATGATCGTTAGATTTTAAAGTTTTAACTCTAATTCTAAATAAGGTTCTGCTCTTCTGGTGGCTGTTGAGTTGTGTGTTTGAATTGGAAATGCTTTCCTATGCTCCGTCTTTGAGTAATTCATGTATTGTGAAATCACACAAAGACGATTTCACTCAGTCAGCAAATGAGAACAAACGGGAACAAAATCCGTTTTCTGTGTCCAATTCGGACCTCAGTTGGTACCCCATGGTCCCTCAGTTGGTACTCCAGTTGGTACCCCATGGTCCCTAAGTTGGTACTCCAGTTGGTACCCCATGGTCCCTAAGTTGGTACTCCAGTTGGTACTCACAAAAATCCTATAGAAGTTTTGCGCGCTACCCCCGGATTTATTCAGTAAGATCTCAGGGACGGGGGGGTGTGCGCTAGGGACAAGGTGTAATTACATAAATCATCATATGACGATTTCACTGAAGACGCTTGAGATGCACGAAACGGACAAAGCAAAACGGATTTTGTATCGAACATTTAACTGATTAGCGCTTGGGAAAATTTCTCATATGACGATTCCAATGAAGAGGATTTCAGAAAATTTAAGACGTCATCGTACGACGTCGTTGGTGTTTCGGTTGTAAGATCGCTTACGTAATGGGGACGAGGTAAGAAACTAATAAGAACTAAAGCAAACCCAAATTAAAACATAAACACAGAGGAAAAAAAAATAATAAAAAATGGATATTGAAATTACTACTAACACTGTTATGGAGACGTTCAGAGCTGTTTTACAGTTGGGGAACGTGACGGCGGAAGCAAATTTTATGAAGGATCAGACGCGAAGATTGTTTAGAGAAACGTTAAAAGATTCATCATATGCGTTGTTATTGCGTCTTATTATAGTGCATAATGAGACAAGAACTAGATTGAGTATACAAGATTTAGAAGATGGTATGGCAGCAGCGATAGAGTGGGGAATGCCCGATATATACAACTTGTTGGAAGGTTATTATAGAGAGCGACTTCATTACAAGTATCTTGATAACTAGCTAGAAGTCATAAAGCATAACATAACTTAATTGAAACACACTCATGTCTTGTTCTCCGTGTAAGTTTTGCGTGAAAAAAACAACCCTAACATGGAATACAAAGTAGATTGTGTGTACCCGGTACCACCACCTTGGTGGGCGCCAAATGCTGATATGAAAGTGGTCCACCATTCGGCCGTTAAGTTTCATTTTGATTTGATGAAGTGCACCCTCGCGAATCCAACCGTTACTTATTACATGATCTCATTGCCAAATTATTTCCAACGGTATCATGAATTTTTAACGCAATATATACAAGATTATATTGTAACATCACAAGAGTATATGTCATACAAGACTGAACATGATAATAATATCCGTCATATGATTTCAAATCCTAAGAATAGTATAAATCTTATCATCAGCCTTTACAAAGAACTTTGTGGAGAAGAACCTGATATGTATATGTATGTAACACCTTCCTCAATAGCTGACAATATCATTTATGATTATATAATGGAATGTTTATCAATGTCTGCAGAAGAGTATTATGGAGTATACGTTTCACTTGCGTTTAAGATGATGCAGGATCCATATATATATGCCTCGTTACACAAGCATAATAAAGTTCCGTTGAATGCGTTTTTACAAGAATCCGTTCATAATATTCGCAACAAATTAAAGTGTCGTAATTTTACGAAGTGTAAAGTGGTCATCAGTAAACTATTTGAAATATTTCCAAAGTTTGATGTTCATTGTATCGTTCCGTCGTGCTTGGATGTGACAAGGGATTCGACTTATGTTCCAATGGAAAAAATTGTTCAACATCCAACCTTTGGTGTGGCCAAGTATATTTACCGTTGCTGTTTACAGAAGGAAGGATACTTATGCTCAACGATTTTGCGTAACTGGTTTAAGTGCTATACGGAACCAATAATGATAGACGGGCAAGAATTATCTATCAACAGCATAACTAATAAGTTATTAAAACTTAAAAATGGAGAGGGAATTGGAGACGGAGTATCATCAATGTATTCGGAAGAGAGTGATGATGATGAAATGGACATCAGAGACATTAATATTAATGTTGAAGTAACGGATAAGATATACATGATGATATATACGTTGATGGAACGTAATTGGGAGCAAAGGTATACCCCAGTTATGGGTGAAGTCATGGATCTATTTGCTCTATCAAGTAATTTTGAACAATGTGTTAAGGAGTATGTGATTGGTTCGGCAACATCATTTATGGAAAGTAAAGCCTATCAAGAGATGCTCTTTACGTTTAATTATAAAGATCTAAGACAAGCGTTTACTCCGTTAGAAAAAGATCATTGGGAAGACCTGAAGTTGTTTATTGAGGAACATTTAATGGACGTGTATTACGACAATAGAATGGATGAGGATGAAGACTATGATTATAGCGATTGTTACGAAGAGACAATTGATAACTTTTATTGTTTGTGCCAGATACCACAAGAAGTACTTAGCTCAATTTAAGATAAGATGATCATCACCATCACCCTTAAGTATGTTAACGGATATAAGTATCTCCTTTATGTTATGTTCTTATGTTCTTAGTCATGATGACTAAATAATACCTAAGATATTTGCTTGGCATTCTCGTATAAAACTCACGAATTCGGTATCGTATTCAATATATTTAATTAACAACTTCATTACTTCTGCGGCTTCATCAAGATTATCATACTTAAGAGACCCACGTCCCATAAGTACAATGTAGGTCGTCCCATTAACTTCTCCTGTCAGTTGTACTTGTTCAAGTTCATTTACTTGGCATTTCATCTCCTCGACTCCCTGTTCGAGACGACATAATATAGCCTGTTGGTCTTCTATGTTCGTATTGCGTACCAATTCATCTGCTTTAGCTTGTACAAATTGCGCTTGTATCTGTTGGAATTTCCAACGGACATATTCAGGATCCACTGCATTGTTACCCGTTGCAACCATCTTTACTTTTCCGTTGGAATTAATGAATGAATCAATGATAAAACGGTTAAGTTTAATTAGGGTTATTGTTATTGTTATTACGACAGACTAGACTTATGAGGTGAAATGTGTTGAGGTTGAGAATGCTTTGCTGACTTGTGGATTTTCAGGACCCCCGGGCTTGACGTAATGGAGGTCGGACATAGGTTGTCCGGGAGGATCGGAGTTTCGGGATTTCGGAGTTTCGGAGTTTAGGTAGGGACATAGACATAGCCCTACACATGCTGACTGACTGATACGATAGCCCTACACCAGCTGACTGACTGATATGATATGATAGCCCTACACCTGCTGACTGATTGATGATATGATAGCCCTACACCAGCTGACTGACTGATATGATATGATAGCCCTACACCTGCTGACTGATTAATGATATGATAGCCCTACACATGCTGACTGACTGATGATATGATAGCCCTACACCTACCTACTGACTACCATGATACCATCGTCCTACAGTGGTAGGGCTAGCCAATACTTCCAACCACACTATGTCCGACCCGGATTTTAACCCTACCGATTGGCTAATGTGTTAGGGCTAGGCCTATAACCCTACCTATACCTGCCCTAATGGGTCAAAAAAAGGTGGTAAAAAATGTCCAAAAATTTGACATTTTGTATGATTTTCCTATGTAATCAAACTGCCAAGGTGAGTCACAAAAAAAGGATATATTTGGCAAAAAGTGGCATGTTTTTGGTATAAATTTGACAAAAAGTGACACGTTATTCATTTTTTGTATTAAGTATCAGAAGGTCGGATGGGCGACAATGTGCCTTTTGGCGCCACATTAGGGTTAACTTTTGCCAACCCAAGTCAGAATTCGAAAATTCCGTGCCTCAGAATGGCAGATAAGTACCTTTTACGGCCGCTTGGGGACCCAAATTTGCCGATTCTGGGTAAAAATAAAGTGTCAAAGTTGGACACAATTGCGCAATTCATTCGCCTCGGAAAATCAAATTTGCACCGACTATGTGACTGAATGTGGCAAATATAGCACTTTTCATCATTTACAACATCATCAAATCTAATCAAAACACACAAATTTTACAATTGTTGTCTACAAGGGCGGCTATAACGGTTACAACGGCTATAACGGCTACAACGCTTATTCACATCATGTCGTTCAAAATTGAGTATATACCAACGGTCGAAAACAAGGGTGGTGACCAAATGCCATTAACACTTGTATCCGTTGTTGGGTGTGATGATGACAAAAGCGAAAAATATGAGGATTATTGGATGTATTTTTACGAATATTTTTGGATTCGTAAATTACCAACTTCGATATTTATATGTTTACAATATGAAGGAAAACGTATAGAATTCATTAAAGAAGGTGAACATTTACAATTATATTTTCACAATACGATTATAACGGAAATTGAATTTCGTCGAGTAGGACAAGGTTATCTTCATCGAGTTGGTCAAAGTATTCCAAAAAAGCGTAGATTTACCAATGATTCGCGTTTATATTTAGGATATAAGATCATAAATAAGTTACGCGAAGAATGGCGAAAGGAAGAAAAAACGGTGTATTCTGCTTTATTGACAAAAAGAAGACAAGAAGACGAAAAGCAAATTAATCTTAATTTGGATTTAAATTTATCGTCTCAGGATTGTGAGGAATACAATAAAATAATAGAAGATTTAAATAAAGAGGAAGACAAAGAAAACGAAATGACATTATACGAAAATCCATTTATCTGTTGTAATGGACCGTCTTATATGAAAAAAAGAAAAAGTATTGATTTTTTACAAAGAGATATGTGGGGAGGATTTGAACAGTTACAGAAGGAAACAATTAAATTAAATTAAATTAAATTAAATTAAATTAAATTAAATTAAATTAAATTTTCACCACGCATAAATACACGCAAAAATGCAAGAGATACGATTAATAAAATACTAGAAATAAACACAAAGAGAGAACCT